>Ga0316202_10000019_pt1 | contig 428621 bp, 417 predicted proteins | sample 3monrhotite_MG_FD_204934 | JGI IMG/M metagenome (GOLD analysis project Ga0316202, IMG submission 204934) | Microbial mat bacterial communities from mineral coupon in-situ incubated in ocean water Damariscotta River, Maine, United States -... | ecosystem: Environmental > Aquatic > Marine >...
GGCGCCAAGAATGTAGTGGTGACCACACCTGGAGGCAGCGGGACGGGCACCAGTCTGTTTACTTATACTGCTGGCCCTACGGTCACTGCGATCTCACCAGCTGCTGGTCCTCTGGCTGGTGGTACGGGCGTGACGATTACCGGTACCAACTTCACCGGTGCGACTGGCGTTACGATTGGTGGTGCAGCAGCCACGAGTGTAGTTGTTGTTAGTGCGACATCGATTACAGCGGTAACCCCTGTAGGCACTGCTGGTGCGAAGGATATTGTGGTGACCGCACCTGGAGGCAGTGGAACGGGAACAGGACTGTTCACCTATACATCTGCTCCGACAGTCACTGCGATTTCACCAAACAGTGGTCCTATGTCTGGTGGTACGAAAGTGACGATTACCGGTACCAACTTCACCGGTGCGACTGCTGTTACAATTGGTGCTGCAGCTACGAATGTGGTTGTTGTGAATGCAACGACCATTACAGCAGTAACCTCCACATATCCTGGTGCGGGGCTGCTTACTTCGGTTAATATGGATGTTACAGTAACCACACCTGCAGGTGTCGGCACTGGAACAGGGCTGTTTAAATTTGTTGGTATCTCTATTCGTCCTAATCCGGGAATATCCCCTGCTGTGCAAGGGATTATTTATTATACCGGAAGAGTGCAAGCGAGAAACCTTTCCGTTTTTTTGCCTCAATTAACGACTCGACTTCATAGGGCGCGTTCGATTTTCTCTCGTGCTAAGCATCGTCCGCTGCTTCGATCTGGACCCTTTGGAATGAGAGTAAATCAGGGTGTAGCTGTGGCATCTCTGGACAGTGACTGGATTGATGATGGGGTCGTGTCAGATATTCAAGATTATTTTGTGTTGCCTGAACGTGTCGATGTTGATTCGACCATGATGTCTGATCAGACAGGTAAAACCGAGACGGGTGAAATCCCTGCTTCATGGCTCTTTGGTTCGGTCGCATCAATCATGAATGACTCTTCGCTTACCGTTGATGTTGCCTCGACAGCTGATGTCAAGCTTCCGGCAGGTGATGAGGAGTTTAATTTCTGGAGCGCCGGACAGGTTACTTTCGGTAAAAAGAATCAGCAGGCAGGCTCAAGTATCGATTACCAGACCAATGGTGTGACAATCGGACTCGATAAGCAATACAATGACAATCTTTTTCTCGGTATGGGAATCGGATACGGACGTGATAGCAGTACGATTGGTTCTGATGGAACGAGCGTCGATTTCCATGGTGCAAGTGCCATGTTGTATGGCAGTTATGTGCCTGAGCCCGGATTGTTTATCGATGGTGTGCTCGGCTACAGTATGAGTATCTTTGACTCCAGACGTTACGATACACTTGCGAACGCTACGGCTCAGGCCAATCGTAATGGAAACCAGCTGTTTGGATCTGTTTCGACCGGTTATGACTATTTTTCTGATAATATCCTGATATCTCCTTATGGACGCTATGTTTATGCTATTGGAAAGATAAATAGCGCTACAGAGAGGGGGGCTGGAATTTACAATCTCAATTATGGCATTCAAAAAAGCACGACTCAGCAGGTTTCACTAGGGCTTCGTGCTGAACGATCATATAAAATGAATTTTGGCATGATGACGCCGCGATTGCGATTTGAGTATCAGCGGCATATTAGCGGAAGTAGCCAGACAACACTGGCATATGCCGATCAGATCAATACTCGCTACGCACTGGCGATACCTTCTGAGAAGAGCGGTTTTATTGTGCTGGGAACAGGTAGTAGTTTTATACTTAGGGATGGAATGAATCTTGATCTCGGCTATCAATGGGGAGCTGGGACCAATAATGATCAGAGCCATACCATTTCTGCCCGGGTTTCAAAAACCTTCTAATCATTGAGCTCTATGGAGTCGCCGAATGTACTCGGCGACTTCTTCTCTTATCGCCAAGCTAAATACTTGACTATATTGGTAAGGTATATATATTATCCCGGTCAACAATATGGTTATTGGATTAGGAGGCTGATATGCGCTTGACCAGTAAAGGTCGCTATGCTGTTTCTGCAATGGTTGATCTAAACAAAAACTGTGAACATGGCCCGGTTACACTGGCATCTATCTCTGAACGACAGTTTATTTCACTGTCCTACCTGGAGCAGCTTTTTAGAAGGCTCCGTGAGGAAGGTCTGGTCACTTCAGTGCGTGGGCCAGGCGGTGGTTATAAGTTGGCCAAGCCAGCAAGTGATATTGTCGTGTCTGATATCATCACAGCTGTTAACGAATCAATCCGAACTACCCTCTGTGATGATGCAGATCGTGGTTGTCATCAGGGAAGTCGCTGTGATACCCACCAGCTCTGGAACGCTCTGGGCAGGCATATCTACCGTTTTCTTGATACGATTACCCTTGAAGATGTGTGTGTAAAAAACATCTATCTGGATAAAATAACGCTTGCTCCAGTTGAAAACTATCTGCCGGATAGTGAGCCTGTAGCCATGGAAGGAGCACGTGCATCGGTATCTTGATTACAACGCAACATCTCCGATTATTGATGAATCGTTAACTGCCTATTCTGAGGTATCCAGAACTGCGTCTGGGAACCCATCCAGCCTCCACTGGGCGGGAAGGGCTGCCCGTAAGCTTCTGGACGATGCCAGAGAGAGTCTGGCTAGATATTTAAATGTTGAATCCGGCTCAGTTGTGTTCACCTCAGGTGGCACAGAAGCCAACAGTATGGCTATTCATGGCTGGTTATCGAATCAGAAGCCGGGAAAAATTGTTACTTCAGCAATTGAACACCCTTCTGTGTTACAGCCGCTAAAATTTTGGGCTGAAAAACCTGGCTGGGAAGTGGTTTATGTACGCCCAGATCGGGATGGTGTGATTGATGCTGAGAAGTTCTGTTCTCATATTGATTCGGATACGCGATTGGTATGTCTCATGTTGGTTAATAATGAAACGGGCAGTGTTCAGCCGGTCGAAGAGGTTGTTAAACACTGCCGAAGCAATGAGGTAAGCACACTGATTGATGCTGTGCAGGCACTGGGGAAGCTTCCCATTGACCTGTCAAAACTGGAAGCAGATTTCGTCTCCTTCTCAGCTCATAAGATTGGTGGGCCGAAAGGTGTTGGAGCCCTGATCATTAGACGCGGTCTCAAGCTGGAACCGCTTCTTCAGGGTGGTGGACAGGAGCGAAAGCGGCGTTCAGGAACAGAGAATGTGCCGGGAGCGGCTGGTTTTGCAGCGGCGCTGGGAATTCTTGATTTTAGTCGCTGTTCAGATGTTCGCGATAGATTTGAAAGTGCGCTTTCAGAAGCTCTTCCAGAGGTGCTGTTTTTTTCTCGAGAGACTAATCGTGTTAGTAATACATCCATGTTTTCAATGCCTGGTCTGGATGGTGAGACGCTGTTGATGCAGCTGGATCTGGCCGGTTTTGCGGTGGCATCAGGTTCGGCCTGTTCATCAGGCAAGCGGGAGGCCTCTCATGTGCTGTTGGCTATGGGTGTTTCTGATCAGGGATCACGAAGCAGTATTCGGGTTAGCTTTGGACCGGAGCACAGTTTTGAAGATGCGGGCGCTCTTGTTCAGGCACTGGTAAGTATTCGTGAAAGGTTAAAGATGATGGCAGGGGTGGTTTAATTGATAGATCAAACAGTTGTACCTGACATTGAGTTAACTGAAGCTGCATCTGAACGTATTCGAACTGTTTTGATGAAAGAGGGTAAACAGGCGTTAAGAATAAGTTTGAATGAGGCTGGTTGCTCCGGGCTGGAGTATGTACTCAACTACGCAGACCATCCTTCCGAAGGCGATCTTATTTCTGAGCAGAGCGGTTTCCAGTTGTTTGTTGATTCGGATGACTATCAGAAGGCTCTGGCCGGACTTCAGGTTGATTTTCAGAAGGATATGCTCTCTTCAGCCTTTGTGTTTAATAATCCAAACAAGCGTGGTGAGTGCGGTTGTGGAGCCTCGTTTACACTTTAACCTCTGCGTTTACCTGATGTGATTTTATAGACTCTATAAAGAGTTCAGTTTCGCTGCCGATAGATCTTTGAGTATCCCATGGATTGGGAAATGATACTTGGAGTGAAAAGATGAGAGAAGCTGTGATGATTTCTCCTGTCAGCCATGAGTGTGAGCAGGATGCTGATATTGTTGAAACTGTTATTGATGAGGCCATGATTGATTCTGGTGACGGGTTGCTTCGACCTGTCTGCGGTGAAACGCTGTCAATTTTTCAAAAGCGAATTTTTTTGAGTTTTGAGAATTCAGAGGTCGTCTGGCTCGAATCCTGATTTATCTTTATCTTCTTTCTATGCTGGGCAGGCAACTTTTTCTCTATTACTTTATGGCCTCACATTGTAAGGTTGAAGTGTACAGGGAATGAAAATTTTCTGCGCCAATGATTAATAAGAGGGATAACTCTATGTCGTATTTGCTGCTTTCTATCTCTGGTCATGACCGTGCAGGTATTGTCCGGGACGTTTCTGAATCAATGCTCCATCTCAATGCAAATATTGAAGATTCATCAATGACTGCCCTTCGGGGTCGTTTTACCATGATGCTGATTGTGAAGCTTGCTGATAGTGACGGGTTTGGCGCAGTTAAAGCTGCACTGGCCGAGCTTGAACAGCGAACCGGGCTCACGGTTCAGTCTCAGCCTATTAGTGCGGATGAGGCAGCTGTGGTTCCTCAAGAGCCTGACTGTGTAGTAACGGTCACCGGCGCGGATAAACCTGGAATTGTTTTTGAGGTAACCGATGTGCTGGCTGCACACGGAGTCTCTATCGTTGACGTCTCAACACGATCACGCCAGACAGATGATCGAGGTGATGTCTATATGATGGCGCTGGAAGCGTTCTCTGACGGCAAGGCTGAATCGTTACAAGCGCCTCTGGAGGGTGTGGCCAGTAAGCTCGGTGTTGATGTTGAGGTGCATACTCTTGATGAGGCAGTGATTTAGCCTTTCTTTCTTAATATAAATGATGCGTCCCATTCTGACTCAGCCGGATCATCGGTTACGCGAAATTTCAAAAGAGGTGATTCTATTTGATTCAGCTCTTGAATCTTTGTCCAGAGAGCTCGAGAACCTGATGATTGCGGGGCCCGGAGGCGTTGGCATTGCCGCTGTACAAATTGGTGAATTGCATCGTGTAGTGATTGTTGATTGTAGCCGTTCAATGAGGCCGTGTAAAAATCATGGATTGCTTCAGATGATAAACCCGAAATTGATCAGTGAGTCAGGAAAAGTGTTAGGGCGCGAGGGTTGTCTCTCTGTACCTGACTGGGTTGGTATGGTGCCACGGGCAAAAAAAATACAGCTCAGCTATCAAGATCTGAATGGAGATGTTTGCAGTGTTGAGAGTAGTGGTTTTGAAGCTCGGGTGATTCAACATGAGATTGATCATCTCGATGGTGTCCTCTTTACCGATAAGGTTGTCTCCAGCAAAGATTTGGTTCGACGAATGGAGGCAAACAGCTAATTGGCATCTCCGGGTTCAGTGCCTATTGTTGAAACCATCCGCATGATTTTAGTGCGTTGATGTTGAGCATGTTTGAGAAGTTTTTCTTTAAAGGGAGGGTAAGCTTCGACAACATTTGTAAAACATGAGAGTGGAATGTGTGCCATTACACTCTCAGAGATTGCCATAATATCTGCGGGGCAGGTTGCTTTACGAAGAGCAGAGGCATCTCCGATCAACTCACCGGGATTAAATTTTCCAATAGACTGATATTTATTGTTCTTATCACGCAGCATAAATGCAGCATCGCCCCTGATGAGCATATCTACAGCATTAACCTTTTGACCCGCTTTGCGTATCAGGGTTTTAGCGTTGTAATGTGTCGTGGTTGTCATGCTTGCCATGTATTTACGCATCTTCAGCGGGATGTTTTGAAGCAGCTCGTTGGAAGAGAGTAGGCTGGTCATCTGGCGAAAGTCAGCTTTCTTTTCAAGAAGTTTTTCAGCATCTGAGTTCTCTATCAGGTAGGCAAGAAGTTTGTTGCGGGGTAGTTCAATGATGGTTGAGTCTTTGTTGGCAACGATATCAGCATTTCTGGTTCCAGGGCTGAGAAAACACGCCTCTCCAACGATGTCATTTGCTCCGATCAGGTTGTGCAGGATGACTTTACCGTTTTTGTCAGGAACAAAAACTGCAATTTCACCATCAATCACCAGTGTTAAGGAGTCGCCGCTGTCACCGATGCGATAGATGTGGTGCCCCTCTTTGACCCGTTTTTGGTAAAGTTTGATCCAGATTGATCCAAAGGCCTTGCGTAGCATTTCACCGAGTTCAGTGTTCCCTGGCTGTTCACTTTCGGCTTTTGAAATTCGACCGATTTGGGGAAATTCACGAGCAAGTGCAGAGGCTTTTTTTGGCGAATGTTTGATTAGCAGGGTGTGAAGTCGCTGCAGAATATTGGTAGCCGTAGAGACTTTTCCGGTTTCGATAAGAAGCTCCGCATAGTGGCGTAGATAATCTTCATTCTCAGGGTAGATGCTGACCAGATCAGCGTAAACTTTTATTGCCTGTTCCTGCTTGTCATCGGATGCAGGAGCATTTGAGTTCGTTTTATCGGGCATCTTTTTCAGAGCTTTCTTTAAGCTCTGAGAGGTTTTCTTCATACATGCAACTTTGAACCATCAGATTGGGCTGACCTTGCAGGTCAACCTCCCGTTGTGGAACTTCGCCGCCCTGACTGTCGAGTTTGATGAGTACCAGCGGTCTCAAAGGAAGTCGGGGACGAACTTGAATAACCAGGCCGACATCGCCCGAGTTGAGCTGAACGTAGGTTCCAACAGGGTAAAGGGAGATAGACTCAATAAGAGCCTTCAGCATGATTGGATCGAACGCCTTTTTGTGGTGATTGACTAACTCCCGGATAGCATCGCGAGGGAGGAGGCGGTTTCTGTAAGGGCGGTAGTGAATCAGTGCCTCAAACATAGAGAGCAGGCTGATCATGCGTGCGCTGTAGGTGATGTCTGATCCGGATAGTGCTTGTGGGCCACTGCCATCATAGCGTTCCTGAGCCTGACTTGCAGCATGAAGAATGGCTGTGTCAGTAATGTTGCACTGGTTCAGGTATTCATGAGATTTTGCCGAAGCCGTTCTTATCTCATTGAGTTCATCCTTTGTGAGGCGCTCTTTTTTATTGCGGATCTCCGAAGGGATTTGCGCCATGCCGATGTGGTGAATCATAGCTGCCATCGTATGAGAACGAAGTTCATCCGTATCCAGTTTGAGTCGGCACCCCATCTTAATGGCGTAGAGCATCATCATGATTGATTTGCGAATAAGACTGCCAAGATCAGAATCGAGTTGGCCGATCTGTTTAATCTGCCTGGATATTTCAAGCTCCAGCGTATCAAGGATTGAGCTGTCTTCATCGGATACTTTTTTCAGCAATTCATTCAGATGGATTGATAGCGGATCAATACTTGTAATGCTGTTGGAACATGCGGCGGTGAATAGCTCAGAGACCAACTGGACGCAATCTGTAAGCCAATTGGATATGATGGTGCTGTCAGACTCGGTTGTCTGATTGTCTGTGGTATTGAGTTTTTTAGCTATGCCAGTATCACTGTCAATGTGTGCCTCAATCGTATCTTCTGCAATCAGATCACTGTTAGGGGGGGGGGCATCGACTGAAAATTCTGTGACAGGAAGTGTGGATTCATCCTGTAGCATCATTTCAAGCTCTTCATGGCTCTGATCTGCCCTGGTTTCAGTTAAGGGTGTTGGCGAGAAATTTTCAGGCGTTTCAGCCTTCTTTTGGTGTTTGCGCAGCAGGTCAATGTATTTAGCCATATCAGGAAGGGTACCTCTGCATGGTTGCGGCTACCAGCTTACTATCAAGCAGCGACTGAGACTCACGCTTACCGACCAGCAGGCAACGGTCTAGAAGATGGTTGATTCTACGGGGGACTCCACCGGTATGTTTGTGAATAGCATTAATAGCTTGCCGGGTGAGAATGGGACGTTTGCACCCGGCTTCACGAAGGCGGTGAAGAATGTAGTGCATGGTGTTTTCGAAATTGAAGTGATTCAGGTTCAGGTTTAGTGCGACACGTTGCTGAAGTTGGGGAAGTTCAGCGATTTTGTGTTGCAGTTCCGGCTGCCCGACAAACAGGAGTGATACAAGAAAGCTGCTACCTAACTGAAAATTCAAGAGTAGTCGTAGCTCCTCAAAGGTGTCTATGGAGGGGATGCTTTGTGCCTCATCAATACAGATAAGCGTACCCCTTCCTGTTTCGGCATTTTTTGTCAGGTGATCTCGAAGGGCCTTGAGAATGCTGTTTTTGTCCTGTTCCGGCACATCCAGTCCAAGCTGTTGGCTAACCTCATAGAGCATCTCAATGGGTGAGAGCATAGAGTAGGTAATCAGGGCAACGTCAAAGCGGTTTTCCGGAAGGTTGAGAAGGATTCGTTGTGTAATAGTAGATTTTCCACATCCAATTTCACCCGTCAGGACAATGGCTCCTTTGCGTCGAATGATGGCATCATTGAGATCTTCGCAAAGAATCCGGTGAGTATTGGATTCAAAGTAGTAGCGGGGGTTGGTGACATTTTCGAAGGGGAAATCATTCAACCCCCAGTGCTCAAGATACATTTAAACCTGCCCATAAAAATTGTTTTTGTGACTCTTTGGCACATAGGCAAAGAGTCTGTGCAGGCTGCGACCAACAGAGCTTGCATGTTGATATGCAGGCTTATCAGGAGAGTTGAATTCAGTCGCTACGCTGCGTAAAATATTCATGATAACTGTTTCCAGTTCAACAATATCGCAAAATCAGGGGTGATGCGTCAAGTTTCTTTTAGATTTTGCTAAGAAAGGACTCGCTATTTAGGCACTGCATGCATAGGGGCTCGTAAATGCTTGACAAGATGAGGAAAAAATAGTTTATTGCTTGACCATATGCGCAATATTCATCTAAATTTTATGGGTACAGTACTCTTGGCAGTTTTGCTGTTGTTAACCGCTTGTAGAGCCACTGTTCCCCAGCCCACCATGTCGCTGAACAATGCCCGTTCTCCGCTCCCTGCTTTCAGCATGCACAATGTCGGGCCTCAGCATGTGTTTGAATCCCGCGCTATTCAATTTGCAGACCTGAACCGGGATGGGCACATTGATCTGCTCATCGGCGGCCGAGACTCGGTTGAAGGCTTCCATATCGAGTGGGGTGATGGCGCTGGGCACTGGCAAATGCAGTCAGGGCCGACCACCAGTATGCAGCCTCGCGCATTTGCTGTGGCGGATATCGATGCAGACTCAACACTTGAAATTCTGATTGGGGGAGAGGGCGATCAGAAAGGGCTGCAGGTTTGGAAATATTTTTCTGATGATAGAACCTGGACGCTTCACTCCTCACCTATTGAGGGCGGTATCTACCATTCGGTGAAGTTTTCAGATGTTAATCATGATGGCTGGCCGGATATTATTGCAGCGCGTACAGACAATGCGCGTGATGGCGGAATTTATGTACTGTTAAATAACGGTCAGGGTGGATGGTTGGCCGGTATGGGGCCTATGGTTTCCGGAGCGTTTACTGATCTGGCCGTTGCAGATGTGAATGGTGATGGTCACCCTGATATTATCTCTTCAAGGCGCGGCGGGCTGGGAGCTCAGATAGAGGAATACTGGAGACAGGTTGGTGGTGTTCAGGTCTGGTATGGTGATGGTACAGGTAGATGGGAGCCTGAGGTGCTCACAGCAGAAGCAGATGCAGAGTCTGTAACCGTTGCAGATGTGAATGGTGATGGCAGGCTTGATATTGTGGCTGGACTCTATCAGCAGGGCATTCGACTCTGGTTGGGTGAAGAAAAATGGAAAAGACAAAGTGTTGTGCAGGAAGGTACATGGTCTGATCTTAAGGTTGGTGACCTTGATGGTGATGGGAGACGTGAGCTTGTAGCCACATCAAGTGATGGTCGTGGTATTGGTGTATGGGCCTGGAGCTCCGGTTCTTTTACCAGAATACCAAAAACAGTTCCGGACTACGGCGTCTATTTCTCTCTGGATCTGGGAGATGTCTATAATCAGGGAAAACTCGATATCGCGGTCATCAGAGCTGATGGCGGTTCTGAAGTGTGGTCAGGTCTGAAAGCAAAACCAAAACCGAAACAAGAGTTTGTAGGCAAAAGTATTGGAGAAAAATTGTCGGTTTTCTTTGATTCCGGTTCGGCAGCAATCAATGAAACTTCTTTGAAGTCAGTTGAGGAGTGGTTCTCCAAGTTTGAAACTCCGGTTTCACAGATTCGTTTTGAAATAGAGGGAAGGGCCGATGTAAGACCGATTCATTCAGATCTTTATCCTAATAACGCGGCACTTTCACAGGCTAGAGGCGAATCAGTAGCTGCATGGCTGGTCAGCAAAGGTGCCAGAAGAGAAGTTGTTCAAATTGATGCGGTTGGTGATACGGATCCTCTTCCTGAGGGTCGTGACCCTGTAGCATTGCAGCAAAATCGAAGAGTGTTTGTTCAGGCCTACTCAATTGAATCAGTTCGTTTGCCGGATGTGGTTAGTGGTCAGGTTAAGCGAGATCTTTACCATATCAGTGAAAACAGTGTATTTAAGGTCATTGAGGGTGTCCCAGGTTATAAGATTGGCCCGGGTGATGAGCTATCGATCACATTTTGGCAGGGTGGAAAGAGTAAAGAGCATAAGGTGATAGTTCAGGTGGATGGAACTGTTTCACTACCGTATCAGGAGGCTCTGAAAGTCTCTGGCCTAACACCTCGTGAGATAGACAAGCATGTTACAGCGCTTCTTTCACGGTATGAAAAGCGTCCCAGAGTGGACGTTCATGTGCTGAAACCGAAAAGCAAGACAGCCACCATTTTTGGTGAGGTACAGAGCCTGGTGCGACAGCCAACCGGGCCTGGAAAATATTACATGTCCGGCAAGGAGAATCTGGTTGATTTTGTCTCCCGTGTAGGTGGTCCAAGTAAGGATGCGGATCTGACCAAGGTTCAAATCATCCGAAATGGTAAGACGGTTGTGCTTAACCTGGATCGTGCGATTAAGCAGGGAGACTGGGTTGAAAATGCCATCGTTGATGATGGCGATACTATTTTTATTCCATCACTGGCGCAGTCTCAGCGCAGAGTCTATGTGTTGGGTGAGGTGGGCAAGCCAGGAATTGTAGAATTTATTGGTGACATCAACTTTTTGGATGCGGTATCGAAAAGTGGAGGTTTGGGTAAGCAGGCCTATTTGCCTGATATCCGGGTCATACGCTCCAATCGTGATGCGCCGCAAATTCTTGCCGTTGATTTTGAACGTTTTATGGAGAAAGGCGATTTGACACAAAACCTTGCACTGCAGGATAAAGATGTTTTGATTATTCCAAGGCGTCCAATTTCGAACTGGAACCAGTATATTCAAGAGATTATGCCAACAGTTCAGCTTATTCTTGCTCCGGTTGATGCAGCATCTCAGGTGTTGACCTTGCAGACGTTGTCGAAATCATTGTAAATATGTCACAAGCAACCGTAAATACTACTTATGAACTCAATCTTGAAGAGTACTGGCAGGTTATTCTTCGTCGCAGGTGGGTTATTCTTTTCTGCGCGATATCAATGGGCGTGTTTAGCTGGCTCTTTACCTGGGCAAATCAGCCGCCGCCGCTATATAGCTCAAGTGCTTCCGTGAAAATTGAACCGGCCAGCAATATGGCTGATTCGCTTCTGCGTGGTGGCAGCTATCGTCCGACCGATGATATGAGCACACAGCTCGCTCTGATTCAGTCATATGCTCTGATGGAACGGGTGGCCAAGCGCCTGGGGATGATCCCTGAGGAGCTTACACCTGAAGAGATTCGGGCTAACCCTGATTACATTGATGAGGTACTCAACCTGAAAGATGGCATCAATGCAGATCAGGATGGTGATAGTGGAATTATTTCAATTTCAGTTATTTCTATGAATGCAGCGTTTGCTCGCGATCTTGCTCAGGCTGTTGCTGATGAATTCAGAGTGTTTAATATTGAAGAGAAAAACAAACAGGTCTTTGATGCGAAAAAGTTTATTCAGCAACAACTTCTTGTCGTTGGAGATCGCCTGAAGCGGGCTGAAGAGGCTGTTCGGGATTACCGACTGGCCAATAACCTCTCTATGAGCGGAGGCGATTCGAATGTGATGTCTCGTGTTGTTTCAGATATGGAACAGGAGTATCGACAGGCTGTAGCTCAGTTGACTGATCTTAGCTTTGCCCTGAAGCAGCTTCAGGAGCGTGTTAGAAGAGGTGGCTGGGATTACCAGGCTGTAACTGTTTCAGGGAACGTCAGCACCTATTTTGATGAATTGAACAAACGACTGGTCTCGATGGCACTGAATCATACCGAACTTACTACCAACTTTACCGATGAGCATCCACAGGTCAGGGAGCTTAGAGAGCAGGCATCCGATATTCTTACAAGCATGGTGGGAGAGTTGGGTGAGCAGGTCAGCCTGACCAAGCGACGCATGCAGGATTTACAAAGTAGCATGGATGAGGCTCAGAGGAAATATCATGGCCTCCCTGAACAGGCCCTGGAGCTGCAGCGACTCCAGCGAACGGTTCGAATTAATGAAGAGCTGTATAATTTGTTAGAGAAAAAATATCAGGAAGTCCTGATTCAGGAAGCTGAGAAAATTCAGGAGGTCTCTCTTGTTCGTCCTGCCATGCTCTCTCTCGCGCGGGTTAATCCGGTTCGCACTGCACAGACAGCTATGGCCGGGTTTATTCTGGGGCTGGTTCTGGGCTTGATTATTGCACTTGTTCTGGAGGCGATGGATACCTCGGTTGGAACCATTGAAGAGGTGGAAGGTTTCCTCGAAGTTCCTGTGATCGGGTTTGTGCCACATCTTACTCATGATGAAGCGATGGAGCTCTTCTCCGGTGCTGAAGGGTTGGCAATTAGTGGTCATGCGCTTGAACGACAAATTCGTCTTATTAGCCATTTTTCTCCGCCATCGACTATTTCCGAGGCGTATCGAAGCCTGCGCACAAACCTTCTCTTCTCCCAGAGTGGAGATCATCGGGTCATTCTGGTTTCCAGTTCAACCGTTAAAGAGGGTAAAAGCACGATTGCAGCAAACCTATCAGTTGTTGTGGCTCAACAGGGTGCACGCGTCCTTCTCATTGACGCTGATATGCGTAAACCCATGCAACATCATACATTTGGACTCAAGCGTGACCCTGGTCTCAGCGAATGTCTGTTAGGGCAGATGAACTGGCAGGATGCAACCAAACGTTTCTCTGATGTTATGCTTGGTGATATGGGGATTGATCAGGCCCTTTTTACGCCGGGTCTGGATCAACTTGATATTCTTTCGTGTGGACGTGTCAGTGCAAATCCCCCAGATCTTCTTGCGGCTCCGGCTATGGAGAAAATTCTGGGTGAGGTTCGGGAAGAGTATGATATGGTGATTATTGATATGCCGCCGCTACTGCATACTACTGATGCAACCATTCTCGCTTCAAAAGTGGATGGCGTGCTTCTGGTTTATCATATTGGTTCTGTTGTTCGCGGTGCATTGAAGCGAGTTAAAGGTAATATTGAAAGTGTTGGCGGAAAAGTGCTTGGTGTTGTTCTCAATGGTGTGCGCGGTGATCTCTCCCCTGACTACTCCACCTATAAGATGGATCGTTACTATGCTTATACCTATGGTGAAGACGAGCAACTACGCTCCAGCTGGCTCGGTCAGATTCAGAAGCAGGCCGAAGATCTTCTCGATAAGGGTCTCTCTATGATTCGTAACATGTTGAGAAAATAGAGCGATGCAGAAGGACCTTAACAGGCTCTGGAAGCGAAAACGACGAATGCATCGGGTGTTCGCCGTATTGGGTCTGACGATAGTTGCAGCTCTGCTTGTTGTTGGTGTGAGAGCTTGCAGTGATCAGTATAAGGAGCCGTATAATAAGGATTACCGACCGATGGATACCAGTCGCCAAAAAGCTGTGGAGCCAAAGCGCTGAGTATTCAATCTATTCGGGTGCCTTTTCCCCCGACAGTACTGCTCACCTTCGTGTTAACGATGTTGTTGCTGTATGCGGCTTCACTGGTAGCACCAGATATGATTCGTGGCCCCCTTCTGGTTTGCGGCGCTTTGATGATTGTTGTCGTCGCCTTTACCAGTGTTGAACTCACACTCTATCTTCTTATTTTTTCAACGCTGCTTTCACCCGAATTAACTTTGGGAGGCGGCGGTGCTTCAGAAGTGGCTTCGGGACAAATAACAACGACAAAATCCCGAGGCGTAACCTTTAGAATGGATGATATTCTTCTTACGCTTGTATGTTTAACATGGTTTTTCCGTATGGCTGTCTACAAGGAGCTGGGATCAGTTCGGGAAACGCCGATTAACCAACCGGTGACCTGGTACTGGCTGGCAACCTTTTTTGCAACGCTGATAGGCTTTTACAGCGGCAATGTTGGTGGTTATGGGTTTTTCTTTGTATTGAAGTATCTTGAGTACTTTCTACTCTTCTACATGGTGATGAATCATCTTCATGATCGTGACACTATTAAACGTTTTTTGATGGTGATGTTATTCACCTGTTTTATCGCCAGTCTTGCTGGTATAAGTCAGATTCCTTCAGGAGGAAGAGTCTCCGCACCATTTGAAGGGCTTGAAGGGGAGCCTAATACCTTCGGCGGTTATCTGATGTTGATGTTTTCGGTGGTGCTGGGAATGTTTCTTTATACTCCTAGAGGACAACGTAGAACGATGTTGCTTGTCTTGATGGGCGTCATCATTATTCCCTTTGCTTTTACAGAGTCCCGAAGCTCATACCTCTCATTTATTGTGGCCATGGGTCTGTTCATTTTCTACTCAAAAAAGAAGCGTCTTTTGATTGTGGGTGCTTTGGTTGGTCTGTCTCTGGCCCCCGTTGTGTTGCCACAGAATGTGATCAACCGGGTGATGTACACTTTTAATCAGACTCAGCAGGAAGGGCAACTTAGTGTGGGAGCAGTCAATATTGATACTTCAACATCTGAGCGTCTAAAGGCGTGGGAAAACGTTTTGACAAAGTCGTTTCCAGAGAATCCGTTTCTGGGTGTTGGCGTAACTGGCGGCGTATTTTTGGATGCACAGTATCCCCGTGTACTTCTTGAAACGGGTGTGATTGGATTAATTCTTTTCCTCTGGCTGCTGCGTCGAATATGGGTGCTATTGCGACGTTGTTATGCAGACATCGAAGATCAGATGTTAAAAGGTGCTGCGCTGGGAACCACGTGTGGTTTTGGAGGGCTTCTTGTTCATGCTATCGGAGCCAACAGCTTTATAATTGTTCGTATCATGGAGCCATTCATGATTGTTATTGGTTTGCTATTTGCCACCCTGCTTATTGAGGAGCAGATGAAAGCCAAAGCTAAGCAGGATTCATTAGATGTTGATGAAGGCTTGCAAAGTCAATCCGCTGCATGAGGATGAACTCCTCATGAAGTTAGTAACACTTTTATCCCGCTCTCTACTGTTGCTTATTGCCTTGTCAGCTATGCAGGCGCAGGTATGGGCAAGGTCATCTCAGATTAAAGATGTTAGACTCTGGACTGCGCCAGATCATTCGCGTCTGGTTTTTGATCTGGATCGAACCATTGAGTACAAACTTTTTCGATTGCATGAGCCGGAGAGAATCGTCCTTGATCTGCAAAGGGTGAAGCTGAAATCCAGCCATCTGGAAAAGTTAACTGTCTCTGACCCTGTAGTGAAAGCTATTCGGCATGGAAAACCTAAAGATGGGGTGCTTCGCATCGTTTTAGATGTAAAAGAGAGTGTGAAACCACGCTCTTTTCTGCTGAAGCCGATGCATGGAAAGCCGCATAGGCTGGTAGTCGATCTGATTCGCTCAAGCAGAGAGGTTACAGAAAAAAAAGTGGTCACAGCTGACCAGTTGCGTTCAAAAAAAGAGATTGTGATTGCGGTTGATGCAGGTCACGGTGGTGAAGATCCGGGTGCTATCGGCAGATCGGGATTGCAGGAAAAAATTGTGACATTTGCTGTGGCTAAAGAGTTGGCAAAGGCAATCAATGCCAGAAAAGGGATGCGTGCAGTGCTAATTAGAAAGGGCGACTATTTTGTCCCTTTAGGTAAGCGAGTTCGATTGGCCAGGCGATCAAAGGCTGATTTGATGATTAGCATTCATGCCGATGCTGTAAAAAATCGCGGCGTAAAGGGAGCCAGTGTTTATACGCTTTCAGAGCGTGGTGCGACGCCGGATAAAGTGGCAAAGGCACTGGCGGCGAGGGAGAATGCTGCAGATGCTGTGGGTGGCTTTGTTTCCAGTGAGGTGGATGATCCTACGGTTAATATGATTCTCGGTGATATGGCCAAACGGGATAGTCTGAACAGCGCCTACATATTGGCTGAAACGATCATTAAAGATTTTGAAAAAGTTGGCCCGGTCAAATTTCGTTCACCAAAGCGGGCAAGGTTTGCAGTGCTCGGTGCCCTTGAGATGCCGAGTGTTCTGGTAGAACTTGATTTTATCTCTAATCCTAAGCGTGAACGATTGTTGCGCTCAAGTAAGCACCAGAAAAAAATGGCGAGGGCACTACTGGATGCTAGCCTCAAGTTTCTCAAACAGCAGGGTCGTCTGAATCAGACTGCCAGTCTGACAGGCCATCAAGCGGTCAGTGATCGTAAAACCAATAACAACTCGAAACAGTTGATTATTTTGTACTCTAAAGGAGAGAGGCGGAGAGAACTCCTGCCTACAATTTAAATCATATGCCTTCTCTGTATAAGCGGCTTTTACAATTCTTAAAGCCTTATAAAGGGCGTCTTTTTATTGCCATGTTTTGCATGGTGATACTTGGCGCATGTACAGCTGGGCTGGCCTGGGTCCTGCAGCCAGCACTCGATCATGCCCTAAGTGGGAATCAAGAGTATATTTATCTTATTCCGATTGCCGTGATTGTGATTTATGTAATCAAGGGTGGCGCATATTTTGGTCAGGGTTACATGATGGGTTATATCGGACAGCGTGTGATCTATGATCTTCGAAACCTGATTTATCAACGCCTTACAGAACAGTCGCTGGGTTTTTTTGTGCATCGCAAAACCGGAGAACTGCTGGCACGAATCAGTTATGATGTCTCTCTGGTGCAGGCGGCAGTCAGTACCTCGGTGACTGCGTTGATGCGGGATTCAGTAAGTATTGTTTTTCTGTTGGGTGTTGTGCTGTACCAGGACTGGCTATTGGCTCTGATCGCGATTCTTGTTTTTCCTGCAGTGGTCTATCCGATTATTCGTTTTGGGAAAAAAATGCGCAGTGCCAGCTTCGATGGGCAGGTGTCGATGGGGCAAATATCCAGCTTGGTAGAGGAGACAGTGAGCGGCATACGTGTTGTGAAAGCTTTTGGCATGGAAGCATATGAACAAAAGCGTTTTACTGCTTTAACAGGCGATTTTCTCAAGCATCAGATTCGTGTGTTCAAGGTTCATGCACTGTCGTTTCCAATTATGGAGTTACTGGCCGGTTTTGGAATTGCCGGAGTACTTCTTTACGGGGGAATGCGAGTGGCATCAGGTGAAACCACAGCGGGAACCCTGATCTCCTTTCTTGCCGCCCTGATTATGTTGTATGAGCCGGTTAAACGTCTTTCGCGGGCAAACAATGAGATTCAGCAGGGGTTGGCTGCATCAGAACGGGTTTTTGAGATTCTGGATGCACCTGTAACTGTTGAGGATGCCGCATCGGCAAGTGAGTTGCCTGATTTTGTGGATTCAATACGGTTTGAACATGTCTCTCTGCAGTACCCTGGCGCTGAAAAATCAGTGCTGGATGATATCTCTTTTCAGGTGAATGCCGGTGAAGTGGTTGCACTGGTTGGGCGAAGTGGCGCTGGAAAGACCTCATTGGCCAATCTGGTTCCCCGTTTTATGGATGCTTCAGAAGGTGCGATATTGATTGATCAGCACGATGTTCGGGAGCTGTCTCAGGCATCGCTACGAGATCAGATTTCACTGGTGACTCAGGAAGTAATTCTCTTTAATGATTCGGTGCTTAACAATATTGCTTATGGGCATGAAGAGATTAATCGTGAAAAGGTTGAAGAGATAGCCAAAGCTGCGAATGCTCACGACTTTATTACCAAGTTGCCTGATGGTTATGACACTCTGGTTGGAGAGCGGGGTGTTATTCTTTCTGGTGGACAGAGGCAGCGGCTCTCTCTGGCGCGAGCTCTGCTTAAAGATGCTCCGATTCTTATTTTGGATGAGGCAACCAGCAGTCTTGATACGGAATCTGAACGTCTGGTTCAGCAGGCTATTGATCGTCTGATGAGTGGGCGTACAGTGATTGTGATTGCACACAGGCTCTCAACCATCAGGCATGCAGACCGGATCGTTGTACTCGATGGTGGTAAGATTATTCAATCAGGTTGCCACGAAGAGCTTCTTCAGGAGGGTGGACTCTACTCCGAACTCTATCATATGCAGTTTGAATCACAGGAACTGCTCACGTGAGGTGTGCTTGAAACAGCGCCTGTTAGCGTGGCTGGTTCCCCGACTGGTTTATCTCGTCCATAAATTGATGGCTTTTAGTGTACGTTGGGAATTTGTGGGAACGCGATATACCCCTGGGCAAGCACCTTATATTCTCTCATTTTGGCATGCTCGGATATTGATGATGCCTTATGCGTATAAAGGCTGGAATGGCTCCATGTTGATCTCAGAGCACCGGGATGGCGCATTTATTGCGGATGCCGTTCAACTGATGGGTATTAATTCATCACGCGGCTCATCTACTCGGGGTGGTGCACGCGCATTTCTTGAGATGATTCGCCTCGCTCGGAAAGGACATCCGCTTGGGATTACTCCGGATGGTCCGAAGGGACCTCGTGAGGTTGTGCAACCGGGCACTGTCCAGCTTTCGAAAAAATCAGGGATGCCGTTAAGGGCTGTCTGCTATGCCACAAAACGACATTGGCGGGCCAAATCCTGGGATCGCTTCTATATTCCCAAACCTTTCACCAAGGGCGTTTTTGTGATTAGTGAAGCGGTTTATGCAGACCTGGATGATGATGCGTTGAATCTTGAAAAATTTCAGGCTGCCATGGATGAAACCCAGAGAAGGGCGGATAGTTATTTTGACTCTGACAGTCAGGATTCAGGCGCTGACGATTCAGCTTCGTAACTTTTGATCCAGTTGCCTTCCAGAAGGCCTGCATCAACTGTAGTAAAACTGGCGTAATTCCATTTTTCCATGATCGCTTCGATGATAGCTAAACCAGCAATGATCAGGTCAGCTCTGCCGGTTTCGATGGCGGGAATGGATTCGCGTTGTTTGTGATTCATGGTTAGCAATCTGTCTCTTAATTGATAAAAAGCATCGCTCTCTATTTGATAGTTATTAACTTTTTCCGGGTCGTAAGGAACAAGTGACATCAACACCGCTGCAAGAGTGGTGACTGTGCCTGCTGTTCCAACCATCTGCTTTGGAGGTGCTGAAGTGGTTTTGCTCCAGAATGCCTCGACACGATCCAGATGTGATAAAGCCGCCTGCTTCATGGCTAGATAATCTTCTGCAGAAGGGGGATCACTCTGTAGATGGGTTTCAACAAGTCTGACTACACCAAGTTTGCAGCTGATGGCATCTGTTAGAGAGTGATTATGGGCACGGATAAATTCGGTGCTTCCCCCACCAATATCGAACAGAAGCATGTCACTTCGGATCTCATGATGAAGAACTGAACTGGCCCCAAGTAGAGAGCGTGATGCCTCTTCATTACCACTTATGATTGAGATCTGAATGCCGGTCTCTTTCTGAACCAGCTCTGCAAAGTAAATTCCATTTTCAGCCTCCCGGACAGCGGCCGTAGCAACGGCGTGAATATGCTGAGCCTGAACTTTATGGTGGTCGATTAGAGATCTGAATTCCCTTAGTGCATCAACAGCTCGTTCCATGCCCGATAGTGAGAGCTTTCCGGTTTCGTGAAGCCCCTCGCCGAGTCGAGTGATTTGGTGAGCATAACCGATAGCTTTCCAAGGCTGATTACTGGAGGGGTCAATACATGGCTGTGCAATCAGTAGCCTGAGTGTATTGGATCCAACATCAATGGATGCGTGGGTTGGGTTCACTGTTTCTGGTGTGTTTTGGAGAGTTCAACATAGTGTTTTGCTGAGTGTGTCAGGAAACATTTCTCTTCATCGGTTAATGCGCGGCGTTCCCGTGCAGGGCTGCCTGCATAGAGGTAGCCACTGCGCAGAATTTTATTTTCAGTTACCAGTGAACCAGCTGCTAACAGACAGCCGGACTCTATAACCGCTCGATCCATAATGATCGAACCCATGCCTATCAGGGAGCCATCCTGAACTTCACAACCATGAAGGATGACTCTGTGACCAACCGTTACATCATTGCCAATCACACAGGGGGTTACACCATGGCTGGTATGCAGCACGCAGTGATCCTGAATATTGCTACGTTCACCAATAACAATATCGTGAACATCGCCACGCAGTACGCTTTGATACCATATGTTGGAATCATTACCAATTGAGACACGTCCGATGACTTCAGCTGAGTTTGCTATAAAAGCAGTTTCAGCAATCGCTGGCTGCCAGTGACGATACTCGGAAATCATGCGGTAGCTGGAAGAGTAGCCTCTTTAGGAGCAGGTGTTTTTTGCGGGGCAGATGCTTTTTCAGTAATACGAGAGCAGCGGCCATTTACAGCTCCGCCTTCGGCAAGCGTAATAACCCGATATTCAACATCGCCATTAATACATCCCGTTTCACCAACTTTCAGGCTATTGCAGGAGTGAACGTTACCTTTAATCAGACCATGAAGAATAAGGTTGGGAACATTGACCTCACCGGAAACTTCGGCACCTTTACTGATAATTAGCGTTCCGCCTTTAGCTGAGCGAATATTACCTTCAAAGCGGCCATCAACACGGACAGCGCCTTCAAATGCGAGCTCGCCGGTAAAAGATGAGTGTACACCAATCAGTGTATCAATGTGTTGATGTTCCGAAGCAGTCTTTGGGCTTTCATCTCGTTTGCGCATCATTTAGGGGCTCCCTCAATCGATAATTCCGTTTGTAACAGCTCTTTGCCTCTGTGGTTAAAAACAATTACCTGAAGTTTTTCAGGAAACCACGCCTGATCCCAGTGTGCAAGGCCACGTAGAAATGTATGGGTTTCTATGCGGTATGGCAACTTGGTTAGCTGTTTATTCAACTGTAGTGTGATTTTTTCACCCTCGGGACTCTGTGCAATCACGGTGAGTGAGCCGGATACCCGCCTTGGATAACTTCCACCTTTGACGAGCGTGAAGCTGTAGCGGATAGAGTCGGTTTCAACCCATGACGCAGAAGCCTCCAATAGTTGAACTCCAGTGGCTTTTCGCGCCTCTAAAATGCTTTCGAGCATGTGCAAACGCTGGGATAATTCAGATTGCTGTTCCTGCTCAGATGTCATCTGCTGCTGTAGCGTTTCAAGTTGCTGATCCTTGAGTTCATTGCTTGCATTAGCCTCAGCAAGACGTTCCAGAACCTGTTCATGTTGCCTTTGAAGCTGAAGGTGTTGAGGAAGCAGTGAGCGGTTGCTATTTGAGGGGATAGACTGGATGGTCAGTAGTGCTGATGAAATGGCTACAGCCAGAAAAACAGCAACAATAGAGATGGGTCGAAGATTTAAATTCCGGGCAGGCTTTCCACTTTGAGCATCGAGTATCATCACCTGGCGAGGCTTGATAAAGAGTTGGTGAAGTCTTTGACGAATCATAAATAAACTATCTGCATTTGGTGATAGTTAAGTTATGGCCATAAAGCAGTGGCGGAGAGGCCCAGCGTTTCTTTAAATCCAAACATGCTATTGGCATTTTGCAGAGCTTGCCCCGAAGCACCCTTGAGCAGATTATCGATGCAACTGACAATCACAGCCTCCTTTTCTCCAACAACTGCAACACCTATATCACACCGGTTGCTCCCTTTTACACCTTGTGTGGATGGTAGTTGGCCTTCAGGCAAAACGTTAACAAAAGCTTCGTCAGTAAAGGCTTGTGAAATGATATCGTGCCATGTCTCAGGCTTTTCTCCAGAGAGATGAAGTGTTGATAGCATACCTCTGCTCATCGGAAGAATGTGAGGGACAAAACGGATTGATATGTTCTGGTTGCCAAACCCTTTGGCCCACTCCTCCATCTCCCATGCGTGTCTGTGCCTTGGGAGTCCGTAGGCAGAGATACCTTCGTTAATTTCACAGTAAAGAAGGGGTGTTTTGGCAGATCTTCCAGCCCCCGAAGTTCCGGATTTGGAATCAACAACGACCTTTTCGCCATCTACCAGGCCACTTTTTAACAGGGGAATCAGGGGTAGTAGCATGGATGTTGGGTAGCAGCCTGGATTGGCAACCAATCTGGCATTTTCCACTTCATCTCTGGCAAACTCAGTAAGGCCATAGACAGCCTCATCAAACAGCTCAGGACAGGGATGTTCTGCGCCATATGCCTCTTTGTATGTGTCGTGGCTTTTATGCCGGAAGTCTGCTGATAGGTCGACAACTTTTTTGCCGCTATCCAATGCCTTTTTAACACTCGCTGCCGCAGCTCTATGGGGTAGCGCAGTGAATACCAGTTGAATCTGATCGGATATGGGAGCATCCGATGCAGCGAGCTCCATTGAAGCAAGTTTGCCACTGATGCCCGGTAGAACTTCACCGGCCATCTTTCCTGCCTGACTATGCGCACCAAGATGTGCAATATCAAAGTGGGGATGCGATTCAAGCAGCCGAATCAGCTCAGCTCCGGTGTATCCGGTTGCTCCTAGTATGGCGACGGAAGTATTCATAGTGATGGCATATTACTGATTATCCCCTAGGGGTAAAGAAAACGGAGTGTTTGAGTTGAAAGCAGTCTGTTCATCTGTATGAAACGAGATAGATTATTTCTGTTGGGGCACTTGATTTGTGACGGTGCTCAAAATGGTTTCAGGGTCTACCGGTTTGGTCATGAAGTGATCCATGCCCGCTTCGAGACACTCTTTGGCAACATCTTCAAGTGCATGGGCACTTAAACCAATAATTGGAAGGTGCGGTTTATTAGTATGCTTTTCCATGGCGCGGATTTTTTCTGTCAGTCGGATGCCATTAATACCCGGCATGCGAATATCCGTAAGTAGCAGATCATATGGGCAATTCTGAACTTTCTCCCATGCGCTTTCGCCATCGCTGACTATATCGACCTTCATGCCGGCTTTTGAGAGTTGTTTAAAAGCGATTCGTTGCCCTATGGGGTCATCTTCGGCCAGGAGCACACGAAGAGCTGGAGATGTCACCGCTGCTTTTTTTTCTGATGTCACCGGAGGTGAAATGAATAGCGTATCGTTTGAACTGCTGTGGTGATCAATAGTTTTGTTGCCAACAGGGTGACATGGGATGCTGAAGGTGAAGCAGCTGCCACGCCCTAATTCACTGGAAGCTTCAATTTTTCCATCCATCAGTTCGACAAAGCGTTTAACAATGTTTGTTCCCAGACCTGTTCCTGCATATTCCGGTTTGGTTGCGTCTGCCGCCTGTACAAAGGGCTCAAAAATATGTTCCATATTTTTTTTGGAAATTCCAATGCCGGTATCTTTAATCAGGAAACAGAGTTTTTCTCTTTTCTGTGTAACATGAATAGAGACTTCACCCTGATTTGTAAATTTTACGGCATTGCCTACAAGATTGAGCAACACCTGACGCAAGCGTGACTCATCACCAATGATTGTTTTTGAAACATTGTTCAGATGAAGTGAGATGGTGGTCTCTTTTTCTCGCGCGGAGAGGACAAAGGGTACAAGGGCATCACAGATACAGCTCTGTAATTCAAAGCGGCCCCTGACAAGCTCCATATTTCCGGATTCTATTTTAGATAGATCAAGAATGTCATTCACCAGAGCTCGAAGTGATTTGGCTGACTGTTGCGCCAGCATAAGGTTTTCCTGCTGTTCGTGGCTCAGCTGTTCCGCATCAGTACTGATCAGGTTTTGAAGGCCGATGATGCCATGCAGTGGCGTGCGAAGCTCATGACTCATGACAGATAAGAATTCGCTTTTTGCGTGACTGGCCGCTTCCGCTTTTTTAATGGCCAGACGAAGATTCTGTTCTGATGTCTGTAGTTCACGATAGAGAACTATTTTATTTAGAGCTATTTCAAAACGGGAGGCAATATCCTGAAACAGGCGAATATCTTCGTTGGAACAGAGCGTGTCATCCTCGCAGTAGTGAAGCCCGAGTAGCCACGGCTGATCACCATCGGGCCGGATTACTTTTACGAGCTGAGATTTTATAGAGTATTTCTTCAGGGTGGTATTACTTTGCAGAAAGGAGTCATCATGACGAAAACAGCTGGGATAATCTCGAGACAGAACTTTTTTGAGTATTCGGACGGTCTCATTGCTGTGGGGAATGTTTACACCTTCTGTTTTTGCACCCGGATAGTCAGGGTGTGTCTGCTCATGCCTTATATTCCACGATGGTGCAGAGGGGTCGCATGGATAGAGAAGCCAGGCTCGATGGCAGTTAAACATTGATAGCAGAGACTTAAGAGCGTTATTGATGTTTTTTTCCGGGTCAATATCTGAATGAAGCTCCCGCTCAAAGTAATCAATATTCTCAAGTTGTTGCAGATGGGCTAGGTGATACCCCTCGGCCCTTTCACGATCTGAAGTGAAAAAGTAACCGATGGCAGTAAAAATGGTGATTTCAATCAGAGCCAGAGATGTTTGAAATGTAGTGTAGTAGAGCGTGAGAACTTCTATTTTACTCAGCCCGATTGCAGTAACCAGTATTAGGACATATGCCATCGTCCAGGCAAATCCGGTTCGGGTACCTAAAAAGAAGAATGTGACCATTGGATAGCCAAACACCCAGTAAATTCCCGTGTTTTCAGCGGTGGGGACAAACAAAAGCGGAGCAAAAATAACCAGAGCATCAAAGCCGATTAGATGTTTGATGATGCCAAGTGGTGCCCCCTTCTTTAGCCATGAGTAAACAGGGGGGAGCGTAAGAAGCACAAGAAGTTGAACGAGGGCTAAAAACTTTAAATCCAGTGAATAGTTAAGGTAAGAGAAGAATGCCAGTACAACCATAGAGAAGAGAAGGAAGCGCGATAGTGACTGACTGGTCAGGTATCGCTCTTCATGGCGCCTTTTTTCTACAGGTTGTTGCATAGAGGGAGTGTAGCCGGATTATTTATAAATAGCTTAAATAAAAAAGGGAGGGCCTGAAAAGGCCCTCCCTTGGAGTTGAGTTCGAAAAAGTAGAATTAACGCTTTGAGAACTGTGGAGCGCGACGAGCTTTCTTCAAGCCAGGCTTCTTACGTTCAACAATACGAGCATCACGGGTCAGGAAGCCTTTAGCTTTAAGCTGCGGGCGAAGACCTGCATCATACTCAATAAGCGCACGAGCTATGCCGTGGCGAATTGCGCCTGCCTGTCCGGAAACGCCGCCTCCGGCTACATTGACACGCACATCAATGCGATCAACCAACTGGGTAAGTGCCAGTGGTGAGATAGCTTCTTGACGAACAATTTCGATAGGGAAGAAATCTTCGATGGTTCGATCGTTGATTTTTACCTGGCCGCTGCCTGGTTTAATCATTACTCGGGCAACACTGCATTTGCGTCGGCCTGTTCCACGGTAAAATGTATCTGACATATCTTAAATATCCTTGTCTTAGTTAAGCTTCAGTGCTTCAGGCTGCTGAGCAGTGTGAGGGTGATCAGACCCGGCATAAACTTTCAGCTTCTTCAACATAGAGCGGCCCAGTGAATTTTTAGGCATCATACCTTTCACTGCCAGCTCAATAATTCTCTCAGGGAAACGTTCACGCTGTTTCTCAAGAGTAATGCTTTTCAGACCACCAGGGTACTGTGAGTGACGGTAGTAAGTCTTTTGCTCTTCTTTACGACCAGTCACTTTTATTTTCTCAGCATTGATCACAATCACATGATCACCGCAGTCTGCATGCGGGGTGTACTGCGGACGGTGTTTACCGCGCAAAATCTTGGCAACCTCAGTTGATAGACGACCCAAAATAAGATCTTCTGCATCAACAATATACCATTTACGTTCAATGTCTCCAGGACGGACGGTCCAAGTACGCATGGTCAAACTCCATAACTCAAAATAAAAAGCCCAATTCGGTGGGCGGCGCAGTATAAAACGGGAGGGGTTGATGTCAAACGCTTTTCTTTACCTGATTTTATCAATTCGATCTTTGTGAATGAAACGAGTATGACTCTGTTGCCAATAGCACTCTGGTGGATAGAGTGCCAGCTCTTCAATAGCTGGCTGAAAACGGTCAAGTAGAGGTTGCTAAAGTCATTGAAAGAGCGTCACGAATTTATTCTTGGTGAAGTGGTGAAAGCCTATCTGGATACTGGCCAGGCAGTGGGTTCACGTGCGCTTTCCGAACGTGGTGATCTGGGGCTAAGTCCGGCGTCTATTCGCAATGCCATGGCTGATCTGGAACGGATGGGGCTGCTCTGCGCTCCTCACACCTCTGCCGGACGCAAGCCGACCGATTTCGGACTGCGTTATTTCGTTGATTCATTAATGGTAGTTGACTCTGATCTTCGCGATCGTCTGTCATCCTCTGTGAACGACCACCTGCAACCGCAAAGGGATATTAGTCAGGTGCTGCAGCAGGCAACTGAAGAGCTGGCAAATCTTACCCGATTTGCTGGTCTGGTCTCAGTTCATGAGCCTGATTTCAGACGAATTGAGAAAATCGAACTTGTTCCCATATCCAGTGAGCAGATTCTTGCTGTGATTGTCTCAAATGAGGGTGAAGTTCAAAATCGCCTGTTTCGACGCGATAGCCAGCTCAGCGATGATCGTTTGGTAGAAATTTCAAGAGATCTGTCTGAATTTCTCTCCGATTGCAGTCTTGATGAAGCACGTATTCGGCTGGCGAGTGAGATTGATCATGATCGTTTACGGATTCGCCAGTTGCTGGAGGAGTTGAAACAGTGGGCGGAGAACCCTACAAAGGGGAAAGGTGACTTGATTCTAAGTGGACAGAGCCAGTTGTTGAAGATGCCCGAGTTTGGTGTGATTGAAACAGTTCGATCTCTCTTTGAGGCATTTGAAGAGAAAGAGGAGTTGCTGAAGCTTGTTGAACAGGTGGAGCAGTCGGAGCATGGCGTGAAGGTGTTTATTGGTCATGAGCATGCACTGGTTGATATGGATGAGGTGTCGGTGGTTCTCTCTCGTTTTGAAGGTGAAGGAAGGGTGTTTGGAACGCTTGGAGTGATCGGGCCAAAACGGATGCATTATGACCAGGTACTACCGATAGTAGATTGTACAGCACGTTGGGTGAGCCAAGTGCTAGGAGGTAATCGTTGAGTAAGAAAAAGCATGCAGATAAAGATGTGCATAAAGAAAAAGACATCTCAAAAGAGGCTGAGACTGTAGAGGAGCCTGTTGAAGAGACTGTTGCGGAAGATCCGCTTGAGGTGGCTCAGGCAGAAGTTGCAGAACTAAAAGATAAACTGCTTCGAACGCATGCTGAGATGGATAACCTTCGCAAACGTACAGCCCGTGAAATTGAGGACTCCCGTAAGTTTGCTGTAGAGAGATTTTCAACAGCGCTACTTGATGTGGTGGATAACCTTGAACGCGCACTGGAAGTTGAAGAAGGCAATGAAGTAGGGCTGCGTGACGGCGTGAAACTGACCTTTGATTCATGGCACAGCATGATGACTAAGTTCGAGTTGAAGCGGATTGATGCCGTGGGTGAAACGTTTGATCCTCACAAACATGAAGCACTATCTAAGATGCCAAGTGATGAGCCTGACGGCACTGTGATTGCTCAGCATGTGGCCGGTTACACGCTGCATGGACGTCTGATCCGTCCTGCAAAGGTACTGGTCTCCAGCGGTCCGGCTTGATTGATCCGGCTTCGGGCTTCCTGCCCTTCGCCTTGGTTGCTACGCAAGAGTGTGATCTTGCTTCGCTCACGTCTTCTCTTTAGTTCATCCGCCCCACATCATGTGGGGATGAGGATAGATTGAGCAGGTTTTTCCGCCCATGGACGGGCGGCAGCTGAGTAAAATGAAGCTAAACGCAGGCGGACATGTGCCGCCGAAGTGGTTTGAAGCAAAAGGCAGACAATAAGGCAGGATGCCGATTGGACGGCTGATAGCCGCTCGTTGAGGGGTATGGACACCCTGAATCAACGCTCTTTTGCGACTAAAAACAAAAAAGGGGTTGAATCCACGAGAGAGCACCCCCATATAGAGATGTAACAAGATATTAATCGTTCAATTTATTTGAATTCAGGAGATTTGAGATGGGTAAAGTAATTGGTATTGACCTGGGCACCACAAACTCATGTGTGGCCATTCTGGAGGGCGATACACGTAAAGTTATTCCCAATAGTGAAGGTGAAAACACCACTGCATCCGTTGTAGCATATACTGCAGATGACAGACTCGTTGGCAGTCCGGCAAAACGTCAGATGGTAACCAACCCGGACAGCACCTTCTATGCAGTGAAGCGTCTGATTGGCCGTAAGTTTGATTCGGCTGAGACCAAACATCATCATGATCTGGTCTCCTATCCAATTGTTGCAGCTGATAATGGCGATGCATGGGTTGAGGCTGACGGTAAGAAGATGAGCCCTCAGGAAGTCTCTGCTGTGATTCTGCAGAAGATGAAAAAGACGGCTGAGGATTATCTGGGTGAAGAGGTAAAAGATGCGGTTGTGACCGTTCCAGCCTACTTCAATGACTCCCAGCGTCAGGCAACCAAGGATGCAGGTGCAATCGCTGGCCTGAACGTGCTGCGTATTGTGAATGAGCCGACTGCAGCAGCGCTTGCCTATGGCCTAGATAAGACGGACGAGAATCACCTGATTGCTGTTTACGATCTGGGTGGTGGTACCTTTGACATCTCCATTCTTGAAATTGGTGATGGTGTATTTGAAGTGAAGGCAACCAATGGCGATACCTTCCTTGGTGGTGAGGATTTTGATCAGGTTCTGATCAACTATCTGGCTGACGAGTTTAAGAAAGAGCACGGCGTTGATCTGCGTGAAGATAAGTTGGCCCTTCAGCGTCTGAAAGAGGCTGCTGAGAAGACAAAAATTGAACTCTCTTCAGCACAGCAGACAGAGGTAAACCTGCCGTTCATCACTGCTGACGCATCAGGGCCTAAGCATCTGCTTATCAAGTTGACTCGTGCGAAGTTTGAAAGCCTGGTGGGTGACCTGGTTGAGAAATCACTTAAGCCATGTAGTCAAGCGCTTAAAGATGCCGGTGTTAAAGCATCCGATGTGCATGAAGTGGTTTTGGTTGGTGGTCAGACCCGTATGCCATTGGTGCAGCAAAAAGTTCAGGAGTTTTTCGGAAAAGAGCCTCATAAGGGCGTGAATCCTGATGAAGTGGTAGCACTTGGTGCGGCCATTCAGGGTGGTATTCTGGCTGGTGATGTTACTGATGTACTGCTTCTGGATGTTACACCGCTATCTCTTGGTATTGAAGTTGAGGGTGGGCTGTTCAATAAGATTATTGAGAAGAATACCACTATTCCAACCAAAAAGAGCCAGACCTATACCACAGCTGCAGATAATCAGACTGCTGTAACCATTAAAGTGGCACAGGGTGAGCGTGATATCTTTGCAACCAATAAGCAGCTTGGCCTGTTTAATCTTGAAGGTATTGCTCCTGCACCACGCGGTATGCCTCAGGTTGAAGTAACATTCGATATTGATGCCAATGGTATTATGCATGTTCACGCCAAAGATAAGGGTACCGGTAAAGAGACCTCAATCCGTATTGAGTCCGGTTCAGGCCTCTCTGAAGATGAGATCAAACAGATGCAGCAGGATGCTGAGGCCAATGCAGAGTCTGATAAGGCAGAAAAAGAGAAGATCGAAGCACGTAACCGTGCTGACCAGCTTGTCTATGCCACAGAGAAGTCACTGAAAGAGCATGGTGATGCAGTGGATGAAGATACTCGTAAGAGCATCGAAGATGCGTTGGAAGAGTTGAAGAAGGCGCTGGAAGGCGATGATGTTGAAGCGATCAAGAAAGCTGAAGAGAATCTGGGTGAGAAGTCGCAGAAACTGGGCGAAGTGATCTATCAGAAGATGCAGGCAGAGCAGGAGGCTGCAGGTGGTGCAGATGGTTCTGCTGGTGCTGACACCTCTTCATCCGACAAAGCTGGCGATGATGTTGTCGATGCCGATGTTGTTGATGCTGAGGTTGTAGACGAAGGCGACAAGAAGTAGGCCTTGATTGATATGGCCTCGGGCATTCATGCCTCTCGGCCTCTAGCGCAATCGAAAACTGCGACTTCCGATTGCTTACTGAAGCCACCCATTCATGGGTGGCAGGGTGCTTGATTGAAGCTCTCCTATTCCCCACAGGAAGTGGGGCGAATCCGCAGGATTCGTGAATATCAGGAAATCGCGTTTTCCTGATGCGTTACAAGCCAAGGGCAGGATGCCTTTGGCGGATGATTAATAAGCTACTCCTTTGGGAGTAAGCGGTAGATTTAAAGCTGAGGAGTGGTGCCACTATGTCACCACTCCTTTAAGTGTTTTTAGGGAGTAGCGGTGTCAAAACGGGACTATTATGAGGTATTGGGTATCGAGAAGGATGCTGATACCAACACCATTAAACGAGCATATCGTAAACTGGCTATGAAATATCATCCGGATCGTAATGCGGATGATGACACTGCGGCACAAAATTTCCGCGAAGTGACTGAGGCCTATGAAGTGCTTTCAGATGAGAGTAAACGTTCACGTTATGATCGTTATGGTCATGCTGGTGTTGATGATCAGATGGGTGGCTTTGGTGCCGGTGGGTTCCAGGATTCACATGCATATCGTGATTTTGGCGATCTTTTTGGCGATGTGTTTGGCGAAGCGTTCGGTTTCGGTGGCAGGCAACAGAGTAATCGCGGTTCAGATTTGCGTTATGATCTCACTATCTCTCTCGAAGAGGCAGCTGCAGGTCGGGAAGTAGAGCTGGATATCCCCAAACATGTGCATTGTGATACCTGTAGTGGTTCAGGTGCCCGTCCGGGTACCAATCCCGTGCCTTGCTCAACCTGCGGAGGCCACGGTCAGGTTCAGATGAGTCAGGGTTTCTTTGCAGTAAGAAGGACTTGTCCGAATTGCCATGGTTCAGGCAAAAAAATTGAGTCGCCATGCATCACATGTGGTGGAGCGGGTCGTAAAAAGGTTAACAAAAAACTGAAGGTAAAAGTTCCTGCCGGTGTTTATCACGGTGCACAGGTTCGTGTTTCTGGTGAAGGTGAAGCAGGTGAGCAGGGCGGACCAGCAGGTGATCTCTATATCGTTGTTTCACTGAAAGAACATAAGATTTTCGAACGTGACGGCGCAGACCTTCATTGCACCATGCCAATCACTTTTCCTCAGGCAACACTGGGTGCTGAAGTTGAGGCTCCAACACTAACAGGTAAGGTGAAAATCCGTATTCCCGCAGGTACGGAAGGTGGGCGTGTTTTCCGATTGCGCGGTAATGGTGTGCCGGACGTTCGCACAGGCCATACGGGTGATCTTTACGTGCGAGTTCAGATCGCAGTTCCGAAGAAAATGAGCAGTAAACAGGAGGAGTGTCTGCGCAAATTTGCTGAAGAAGCTGGCGATGAAGTTTACCCTGAACGTTCATCATTCCTTGGTAAGGTGAAAGATTTCTGGGATGATCTTGCTCGCGAAGTGAAATAGATGTGAAGCGGGAGTGCACCAATGGGCGAAATGAGAGTGCCAGATAGTGTGAGAGTAATTGTAACTGGTGCTTCCGGGCGTATGGGTCGAATGCTGGTTCGTGCGGTAGCGGAAGCGAAAGGGATGCAGCTTGTCGGGGCAACCGAGAGAGCCGGGTCAGAATACCTTGGCAGAGATGCAGGTGAGCTGGCAGGTATCGAGACGCTTGCGGTCCCGTTAACGAATAACATTGAAAATTTTCCTGAAGCGGATGTGGTGATTGATTTTACTGCCCCTAAAGCGACTTTGGAACATGCACGGTTTGTCGCTTCCCATAGTATGAACATCGTGATTGGTACGACTGGATTTACGGCTGAACAGTTGAATGAATTAAAGCAGCTTCTTACCCATAGCGCTGTAGTTATGGCTGCCAACTATTCAGTAGGTGTGAATCTGGCACTGAATCTGATCAGGCAGGCGGCAGAAGTGCTCGGTCCTGATTACGATGCAGAGATTTATGAGGCACATCATAAGCATAAGGTAGATGCACCCAGTGGTACGGCATTAGCTATGGGACACTCTCTGGCTGAAGGACGTGGTGTAAGTCTTGAAGATGCTGCTGTCTATGCCCGTGAAGGTATGACAGGTGCACGTGAAAAAGGTGCTATCGGATTTGCTGTCGTGCGTGCAGGTAATATTGTCGGTGATCACAAGGCGATGTTTATCTCTGATGAAGAGCGTATTGAGATTGGCCATGTTGCAGCTGATCGCATGGTTTTTGCCAAAGGTGCAGCCCGTGCAGCGGATTGGTTAGGTGGGCAAAAGTGCGGCTGGTATGATATGCGTGATGTATTGGGGCTTGCTTAATACCATCGATAAGCCGGACTAATATCCTTCGCGGATATGTTCAATAGCGACTGACATCACCGCATGCCAGTCGGCCAATAACTCTTCATTTGCTTGTGGGTCGCAGATCGCAACGGTCTCAATCATGCATTCAAGCCATGTATCGTAGAGTTCCGGTGCAATATTCAGGTTATGTTTGTTGTGAGACTCCCGAACATTGTTAAGGCACCTTGCAGCGCCATGGTGGTTTTTATCAACAAACAAAAAGGACATAACAATGGCATGAGCCAGAGTGTCGGCTTGAGCCTCCATGTCGATATGTTCGAATCTCTTCCGGATATCTTCACTGGCTTCGATAAGTTTCTCATAAAATGCCAGGACAAATGACTTTCCACCAGCGCGAATATAACTCTTGTGAACGCGTTTTGCTTTTTCATGCATGAAAATAAAGATACGTTCAAGAATCTGGTTGTTCAAGTAGAAATATAAACGAACGGATTCCTTTAACGATTGCCTAAAATGGCTTCTGCCGCCTTCAGCCCGTCCACCGCAGCACTGACAATTCCTCCAGCATAACCAGCACCTTCTCCAGCTGGGTAGAGGCCTTTCATGTTGATGGATTGCATCTCTTTTCCTCGAGTAACCCGGATAGGAGAACTGGTGCGTGATTCCATGGCGAGGATGTTGGCATCGTCGGTAACAAACCCCTTCATCTTACGATCAAAAGCAGTAAGTCCTTCTGCTAAGGGTTTGGCCAGCCAGCCGGGAATAAGTTCCCACAAATCAGCTGCTTCTACACCCGGTTTAAAACGGGTGGTTGCCAGCGTTCCTGTTGCTTTTTTCTGAACATAGTCTGAAATACGCATAGCGGGTGCTGCATACGGTTGTCGGGTCGTTTCAAAAGCCTTTATCTCCAGCTCTCGCTGCATACGGATACCACACAGTGGATCATCGCCTAGCCCATGCCTAAGAATGTCACTTGGTGTAACCTGAACAACAATACCGGAATTGGCTAATGGGCTGGTGCGCTTGGCATTGCTCATGCCATTGATAGCCATCATCCCCGGCTCTGTGGGCGAGGGTACAATCAGACCGCCGGGACACATGCAGAAGCTGTAGATACCACGCTTCTCTAAATAAGAATCTTTGGCCTGATGGGTCAGACTGTATTCGGCAGCACCCAGCAGTGGAGACTCTTTTGCAGGGCCGAATTGACATTGATTAACCCACTCCTGCGAATGTTCAGCACGTACGCCAATGGCAAACTCTTTAGCCTCCATGGCAATACCGATGGATTGAAGGTGTTCAAAGGTGTCCCGGGCAGAGTGACCGATGGCAAGAATCACTTTGCTTGCTATGATCTCTTCTCCTGAAGCAGTTCGTACGCCTGTGACAGCAGCATTCTCTGTGAGCAGGGCATCAACACGGGTTTCAAAACGGTAATCAACACCACTGCTAATGAGGTGATCACGCATGCTGCGTATAATTCTTACGAGTCGATCCGTGCCCAGGTGCGGATGTGCATCAATCAGGATGTTTCTGTCAGCACCAAAACGAATGAACTGGGCCAGAACCCAGCGTACAAAAGGGTGTTTGATACGGGTGTAGAGTTTGCCATCAGTGTAGGTGCCAGCACCGCCCTCACCAAAGCAGATATTACTTTCAGGATTCAATTCACCCCGGCTTCGAAGCTTGCCGATATCACGCATGCGTTTTTCAACAGGTTTTCCCCGCTCCAGCAGAGTGACCGGAACACCTGCCTCAATCAGTGCCAGTGCCGCAAAGAGTCCGGCAGGGCCGCTTCCGACAATGACAACACGGCCAGCATCTTGAGCTGACTGGGAGAGGTTGTCTGGTTTGGAAATATCCATTCTGGAGTTCTCAATAGTTTGCGCCTGTGGTGGAAGCGTCGGTGATGCATCAGCTTCTGTTTCACACTCGATGGTACAGACAAAATGAACATGCGTTTTTTTTCGGGCATCGAGTGCCTTACGTACAACTTTCCAGTGATTGATTTCATCGATCCTGATTTTTAGTGCATCCGCGATCTGTTTTTCAATGAGCGCGTCTGAATTATTCAATTCAATGGCGAAATTGTTGATTCGAATCAGTGTGGATTTAGGCATGCCTCAACGCTATGTGTTTTGACTGATCTTAGGAATGTGTGATTTTGCGCACGTGAATTTGGAAGATTTGCTTTATGTTTGACGACTTAGCGGGTGTGACAGGCTTGCAGTATGCTCCGCTTTCAACTATGGATTAGTACAAGGAATTATATTTATGGCATCGAAGATAAGTAGTCGAGAAGTGGTCATTGTTTCAGGTATTCGGACACCCATGGGAAAGATGGGAGGCTGTTTTGATGGTATGCATGCTGTTGACCTCGGAATGCATGCCCTGCGCGAGTTATTAGCAAGGTCTCCACTAACCAGAGATGATATTGATAGCGTGATTGTTGGTAATGTGATTCAGCCCTCTGAGGCCACCAATATATCCCGGGTTATTTCATTGCAGGCCGGTATTCCCCGACGTGTTCCTGCCCATACGGTACATCGTAACTGTGCATCCGGAATGCAGGCGGTTACTGATGCTGCTGAAAAGATATTGGCAGGTCGTGCCGATGTTGTTGTGGCTGGTGGTGTCGAGTCGATGACCCATGCTCCGCTTCTGTTCCATGATCGATTCCGTGCTGCCATGGCTAAACTACAGCGGGCCAGAAGTGTTCAGCAGCGGGCAAAAGCTGTGTTGGGTGTAGTAAAAGCACCATGGAAACCTCGAGTCGCTTTAATGGAAGGGTTAACCGATCCGGTTGCCAACCTTAATATGGGGCAGACAGCAGAGATTCTGGCACGTGAATTTTCTATCTCTCGCAAAGCTCAGGATGAATTTTCTCTGCAGAGCCATCAACGAGCAGCTAAGTCATGGCAGGATGAGTGGTTCAATGATGAAGTGATGCATCTTTTTGCACCACCACGATTTACCCCGGTTCATCGTGATGAAGGTGTGCGTTCTGAACAGAGTATGGAAGCACTTGCCAGACTTCGACCTGCCTTTGAGAAGCCGTTGGGAACTGTAACGGCTGGTAATAGCTCTCAGATTACGGATGGTGCTGCGATGCTGCTTCTTTCTCATCGGGAGAAGGCTGAATCAGAAGGTTGGCCGATTCTGGGATATCTTCATGACTGGGCTTATACAGGATGTGATCCGGCACGAATGGGACTGGGCCCTGTCTTTGCATCCAACACGCTTCTCTCCCGGTATGGGCTTTCAGCAGGGGATATGGCAAGAGTTGAGATTAACGAGGCATTTGCTGCTCAGGTACTGGCATGTCTGAAGGCAATGGACTCCAAGCAGTTCAGTGTTAAACAGTTTGGCGGAAAGAGCGCGATAGGTGCACCTGATATGGAGACGCTGAATGTGCATGGTGGAGCCATCGCAATGGGTCATCCTGTGGGTATGACGGGTGCCCGAATGGTGTTAACTACCCTGAGACAGCTAAAACATGATACGGGCGGAGGTCTTGGTCTGGCCACCCTGTGTATCGGTGGCGGACAGGGTGGAGCAGTACTGCTCGGGAGTGAGCCATGGAAGTCGTAACGCTTATTCGAGAGGGCAGTGTTGCCCGGCTGAATTTTTCACGTAGTGACAAACCGGTCAATGTGCTTGATGAGTTCTGCATGGAGCAGTTGGAAGCACATCTCGAACTGCTTGAAAAAGATTCGCCTGAGGTGTTGATCCTTGAGAGTGGGTTGCCGGGTTGTTTCATTGCAGGTGCTGATCTGACTCTGATTCAGTCAGTTAAAGATAGTGAGGTTGCCACCAGACTTGCTGAGCGCGGGCAGGCGGTTTGTCGCCGTATTGAGTTGCTCTCAACAGTCTCAATTGCCGTGGTTGATGGTGCCTGTATGGGCGGTGGCCTGGAGCTCGCCATGGGCTGTGATTATATCGTTGCCGTTCACGGTAAGAAAACCAGCATCGGCCTGCCGGAGATTAAGATTGGTATTCATCCCGGTTTTGGTGGCTGTGTTCGTCTGCCTAAGCGTATTGGCTGGCCTAAAGCTATTGAGATGATTATGACCGGACGTCCGGTTGATGCAAAGCGGGCCAAACGGATCGGTCTGGTGCAGCTTACCTGTTACCCTGAACAGGTGGAGGGTGCGATCAATCACTTTGCCGGCAGAGGGAAAGCAGATAGGAAAAAGGTGAACCCGTGGTGGTTCCATCTCTGGCCAATTCGTAAGTTCTTTTTCTATAAAGTCCGTGAGAAGGCTCTGGCTCGATTTAAACATCTTGATATTGAAGAGGCGTATCCCTCAGTTCCCGGAGCTATCGATCTTTTGGAAGATATCTTCGGAATGAGCGATGGACTTGCCTATGAGCGTGAAGCTGAGTCGCTTGGAAAATTTGCTGTTACTCCAACATGTAAAAATTTGATCCGGGTCTTCTTTTTGGGTGAATCACTGAAAAAACAGGAGATGGTGAAAAAAGGCAAGCCTGCAGCCAGAGAGCTGCAGCGAACTTCTGTCTATGGTGCAGGTGCGATGGGAAGTGGTATTGCATGGGTGGCAACCAGAAGTGGTGAAGTGGATATCCATGATCTTTCAGAAGATGCGCTTGGTCACGGTTTGAGAAATCTATCTCAACTGGCCAAACGAAACCCTGAACGGTTTCAAAAAATTCGCCCGGCCGTTGGAAATAGTGGTCTGGCCTCTGCTGATGTGGTGATTGAAGCAGTGCTTGAGAATATAGATATCAAAAAACAACTCTGGGCAGGCATTGAATCGGAAGTTCGCAAAGATACGTTGCTGTTGACCAATACATCTTCACTTTCAGTGAGTGATCAGCAGGCTGATTTGAAACATCCCGGTCGTTTGGCTGGACTGCATTTTTTTAATCCGGCTCCGAAGATGCCTTTGGTAGAAGTGGTGGCTGGTAGCAAAAGTACTAAAAAAAGTGTGCAGACGGTAGCTGCGCTGGCAGCAGGATGGGGAAAATATCCTGTTATTGTTTCAGACACTCCCGGCTTTCTGGTTAACCGCTGTCTGATGCCGTTTATGAGTGCGGCACTTAGGTTGTTGGAGAGTGGTCAAAAACTGGAGCACATAGATGGAGCGTTAAAAAACTTTGGCATGCCGATGGGAGCGATAGAGCTGGCAGATCGTGTAGGGCTCGATATTTGTCACCATGTTGGTGCACACCTCTCTGAATCATTTGGTGCTCGAATGGGCATGCCTGCATGGTTTGATCAGATGGTCGAAGATGGCCTGTTGGGCATCAAGTCAGGAGAAGGTTTCTATCTCTATGAGGATGAGAAACGTAAAGGGATCAACGAAAGCCTATCTAATTATCTTGTAGGCCAAAAGAGCACGGAGAGAGAGTTTGATGCCAATCTCTCCGCTGATCAGGGGCAAGTCATGACAGATGAAGAGGTTGTGAACCGTGCTCTGGTTCCAATGCTCATCGAGGCTCTGACTTGTCTCTCGGAAGGTGTTGTTGATAGCGCAGAACATCTGGATGCTGCCATGGTCTATGGTATTGGATTCCCTCCGTTTAGAGGGGGACTGTTGAATCACTTTTCAGGTTATGAAGAGCAGAAGCTGAAAGATATCATTACCAGTTTGGGAATGGATGTTCCTGAGAATCTGGAGGTATTATATGAGTGATGGAAAACTCTGCCCGGGATTAAATCAGGCGATTGCGGCGGGGTCACTCTCTGATCTGTTGCTGAATTCGCCATCCGAGTGGCTTCAGAGGCCAATGCTCCGCTATCGTGATGAGAGTGGTGAGTGGAGGGGTTTGAACCGTATCACTGTTCAGCAGCGTGTATTGCGTTTGGCAGCGTGGCTTGAGTCTCAGGGTGTTAAGCCGGGTGATCGGGTTGGAATTCTGGGACATAACAGCGTGCCATGGTTCATCGCAGATTTTGCTATTCTTCGATTGGGGGCAGTGACAGTGCCTGCCTACTTTACTGATCCAGCTGAGTCTGTGGCCTATGTGTTTAACGATGCCGGTTGTAAGCTCATTTTGGTTGAGGCTGGAGAGCAGCAGCAGAAGTTGGTTGGAGTTGAAATAAAAAGTGTTCTTTTTTCAGGAGAGGGTGAATGTGTTGACTCGATCTCTCGTGATGAGCAGTGGGATTCAGGTCCAAAGACAGTGCCACCTGATAGAGATGCTCTTGCTACTCTGATCTATACATCAGGTACTACTGGTAGTCCGAAAGGTGTGATGCTGACGCATAAGAATCTTTTGACAGATGTTGCGGCTGGGTTGGGTGGCGTTCCGGTCTGGCCGGATGATCTTTTTCTCTCCTTCTTGCCGGTATCACACGCTTTTGAGCGGACCGTTGGACACTTTCTGGTTGTCTCTTCAGGTTCAGAGATCGCCTATGCCGAAGATGTTACAACATTGATGCGTGATATGCCGGAGGTTAAACCAACGGTGATGATCTCTGTGCCGCGCCTCTATGAGAAGATTTATTCGGGCGTAAACGCCAAGATGGAGGCATCTGCAGTTAAAAAGTTTCTATTCGACAAGGCGCAAGCCCTGGGAATGGAGCGATTTGAGCTGAGACAAAAGGGAAAAGAGTTAGATGGAGCCAAGGCTGTTGTATGGAAAGTTTTGGATCATCTGGTGAATGCGAAACTTCGCGAAAAAATGGGAGGGAATCTTCGCCTGTTTGTCTCTGGTGGCGCGGCTCTTAGTCCGGCGATTGCCCGTTTTCTTTTGGCTGCCGATATCACGGTATTGCCCGGTTATGGGCTGACTGAAACATCGCCGGTTTTGAGTGTGAATACCGAGGCAATGATCAAGCCGGAATCGGTAGGGCGTGCACTTCCCGGGGTAAATCTAAAGCAAGCGGATGATGGTGAACTTCTTGTGCGTGGGCCGATGGTGATGTCCGGTTACTGGAACAAGCCTGATGAGACAGCAGCAGTGCTTGAGAGTGATGGCTGGCTCCATACTGGTGATATCGTAGAGATTGACAGCGAAGGATTTGTGAAGATTGTTGATCGTAAAAAAGAGATCATGGTGCTCACTAATGGTGAAAATGTACCACCTGCGATTATCGAACAGCATCTGGCTCAGGATAGAGTCATTTTGCAGTCGATGGTGATTGCTGAAAACAGGTCCTATGTGGCGGCTCTGATTGTGCCCGATATGGATGGGATGAGACTGGCATGGAAAAAGGATCATGGAGGCTCGCTGCCTGTCGACTGGAAAACTAACAGTGTGATGCATCACTGGATGCTGGAACGTATGCGGCTCGATGAACATGACTTGCCAAGTTATATGCAGGTGAAACATTTTGCCTTTGTTGAAGATGAGTGGACTCAGGCCAATGGCATGTTAACACCGACATTGAAAGTGAAACGCCGAATGATCTGTGAACTCCATGCAGCAAAAATTGAGGGTCTGTATCCTGATGGAGAGTTAACTTGAAAATATGACTGGCATGCGGCAGTTGCCGAATGCCCCTTTATAATGGTCAAATTCTCCTGCAATTGAACTTCCACATTTTGTGCATGTCCCTGCATCTGAAACATGAAATTCCAAAATTTCATACCAGTCACGGATAATTAGTGGTTCGTTGCAGGATGGGCAGTGAGTTGTGCCGCCTGAGGTATCATGCACATTGCCGGTGTAGACGAAGTGAAGTCCTGTCTCCATGGCAATATTTCGTGCACGGGCAAGTGTCGGTGGAGGTGTTGGCGGCAAATTTAGCATCTTCCAATCCGGATGAAAGGCGGAGAAGTGTAGAGGCATATCCGGGCCAAGTTCATCAGTAATCCAGCGACTCATTTTTTGGAGTTCATCATCTGAATCGTTTTGACCTGGAATTAACAGAGTGGTGATCTCGGTCCATACATCGGTCTCATGTATCAGGTAACGAAGTGTGTCGAGCACAGGTTGCAATTTTCCGGCACAGAGTTTGTGGTAAAATGATTCCGTGAAGGCTTTTAGATCCACATTTACTGCATTCATGTGTGAAAAGAACTCCTTGCGTGCCTCCTCATGGATATACCCGGCAGTGACAGCAACGGTTTTGATGCCGAGTTTGTGGCAGGCAATAGCCGTATCTACTGCATACTCGAGGAAAATAACCGGGTCGTTATAGGTGAATGAAACCGATTTACAGCCATTGTCTGCTGCGGCCTGAGCAATCATCTCAGGTGTAGCCTGATCACAAAGCCTGTCAAATTCACGTGATTTGCTGATGTCCCAGTTCTGGCAAAATTTACAGGCCAGATTACATCCGGCTGTACCGAATGAAAACACCTTGGAGCCGGGGTAGAAGTGATTCAGAGGCTTCTTCTCTATCGGGTCGATACAGAAGCCGGATGAGCGGCCGTAAGTGGTCAATACAATCTTCTCATCTTCACACTTACGAACAAAACAGAGGCCACGTTGGCCGTCATGCAGTTTGCAGTCGCGGGGGCAAACATCGCATTGAACACGGCCATCATCCAGCTTGTGCCAATATCGTCCCGGAAAGTGCTCATTCGGCATCATCAATCTCCGTGAATTTCTCTACGCTGTATCTGTATATGAGCACCTCATCACTCCAGAAATCGGCATCAAGGCCAGCCTTCTGCTTCAGGTGAGCCATGAACTCTTCAGGTGAGGAGAGCTGCTCCCATACCTGAGGCAGGAAGGTGCTTCGGTAGTTAGCATAATTGAAAATCAATCCATCAATATGTGGCTGAAGCTGAGCCAGAAGGTCTGTTTCACTTACAAAGTCAATTTTTTCAGGAGGTGAGAGAATAGAGACCTCAATCTCTGTCTGGTCGAGCTCATCTTCTGATAGTGGGGAAAATCGTGGGTCTTGAAATGCAGCCGCAATGGCATTGTGTTGCAGGTCATCCATCAGTGAGAAGTGAGCCTTCAATGAACCAATACAGCCACGAAGTTCGCCATGTAGTTTCAGTGTAACAAAAGTGGCGGCAGGGTCATTCAGCCAGGGGTGATCGGTAGTTTTGGGAATGGTAGCAGGTATTCCCAACTGCTTGGTGATCATTGCTCTGGCAATCTTAGGTAACAGACTTCGCTTATTCATAAAAGGCGAAGGCTCCGTATCCCACCACCTGGTTTCGGGGGCCTGCCGTGTCGCCCGAGTTGCGTAGATCAACAATTTCAGGTGTGAGTGGATGATTCTCTCTACATGCCAGCAGTCCATTGATAGGTGCTGCACCACATGCCTGTTCATGAGATATGGTTGGTTGCATTTGCATGATGTTATCTGCGGTTTCCGCATCGATTTTTTTGGCTATTTCGTAAGGGTGGTAGTGGGAGAGGTCTGAACTGATGACAATAAGCGTCTCTTCACCACCCCATAGCAGATCGAGAACTTCCGCCACTATTTCTGGCCGTGCCTGGCCAACGGCAAACGGGATGAGTGTAAACTGGTTCAGCTTTCGCTGTAGAAAGGGGAGCTGTACCTCCAGCGAGTGTTCAAACGCGTGGCTACTGGCTTCAATGGACACCTGAGTTAGGCCCAGAGCTTTATTCATGCTGTCGCGATCAAGTTCAATACTGCCTAAAGGGGTCTCAAACGCATCAGCTTCCGGCAGTGCCAGACCTGAAAGAAGCACGCGGTGAGTCGGACCCATCAGAACAACACGGTTGATTTTTTCACCGTTGAGTAGCGCATAACCGCAAGCTGCAGTTGGGCCTGAATAGATAAACCCGGCATGTGGCGAAATCAGAGCTTTGGGTGATCTGTCACGCTGAGTTTTTCCGACTTCAAACAACATTCCGTCAACGTTACGAGCCAGATCATTCGGATTGTCCGAATAGAAGCTGCCAGCAACGGCTGCGGGGCGTGTGCTCATGCTCTGTTTCTCCTTTTCAATATCTCTCACTTAAAAGTGTAGACCAGTTGAAAAGAGAATGGGGGTTTGCTCAGTTATCCAAGTCGTTTTTGTTGGGTTCTTTATGATGGATTTTGTATTCATGAATACCGAACCATGCAAGCAGTGCAATGACTACAATGGCTCCAAGTACCACCGTCAGTCCGATAAATCCATAGTGCTCCATAATCCCCAGAGCAGCAATGCCGAGGAAGTGGCCAGCGGCATAAACAACAATTGCCCATGTAATACAATTAACAATTTGAAGCAGGAAAAAACGCCAGAATTCGATGCTGGAACAGCCAAACATAATGGCGGCAACCAGTCTGGTTCCATAGAGATACTGGAATATAAAAATTGACCAGTGTGCGTAGTGATCCAGAACTTTGTTGGCTTTAGGATGATGGGTGCGTAGAAACTCAAAAGAGTTGATGATCTGCATGCCACGCCAGCGTCCAACGGCAAAGAAGAACAGGTGGCCAATAAATGCGCCGACTGCAGCTACAACAATGACTTTCCAGGGTTCAAGAAGGCCTATTGCGGCAAGGGCTGCTGCTGCAATGAAGACAGCTTCACCTTCGGCAAAGGTGCCTGCAAAGAGAGCCCAGTAGCCATATTGTTCGATAATCTGTTGCGCCCATTCCATGATTTAAGTGTGACTTATGAGTGTGAAAGATGCATGAAAAAGATCATGCCAGTTTACGTACAGGGATACCTTTATCTGCGAGATAGCTCTTGGTCTCAGCAATGGTATATTCACCGAAGTGGAAGATGGAGGCAGCCAGAACGGCATCGGCTTTACCGTCGGTAAGACCTTCAGCCATATGCTCAAGATTACCGACACCACCGGATGCAATGACATTGGCTGGGATCGCTTCAGCAACTGCACGTGTTAACGGGATGTCGTATCCCTCTTTTGTGCCATCACAGTCCATGCTGGTAAGTAGGATTTCTCCTGCTCCGTAGTCGCTCATCCGCTTGGCCCAATCCACGGCATTAATTCCAGTCGGTTTACGGCCACCATGGGTAAAGCACTCCCAGTGATCTCCTGTCTGTTTTGCATCCACTGCAACCACGATGGTCGAAGAACCAAAGCGTTCCGCAGCCTCTTTGACAAACTCCGGATTGAAAATCGCGGCAGTATTGATGGAAACCTTATCGGCGCCTGCATGCAGTAGATTTTCAATATCTGAAATCTCCTTAACACCACCACCAACGGTTAGCGGCATAAACACATGCTCGGCCACATCGGTCACCATGTGATAGAGCGTGTCACGGCTCTCATGTGATGCACGAATATCAAGGAAACAGAGTTCATCAGCGCCCTGTTCATCATACTTGATAGCTGCCTCGACCGGATCGCCAGCATCAATGATATCGACGAACTGAACACCTTTAACAACACGGCCGTGGGCCACATCCAAACATGGAATAATTCTCTTACTTAGCATGAAGCTACCCCTTCCCCACAGGAAGTGGGGCGAGCGAATAAGATGAGCTCGTAAGCGCAGCAAGACCGCGCTCTTGCGGAGCGATCAAAGGCTGAAGCCAGGATGGCGCAGGCCGTATCAACTTAACTCCTTCATGGCTGCGGCGAAGTCGATGCTGCCTTCATAAATGGCACGGCCGGTAATGGCACCACAGATGCCACTTTCAACATGTTTGGCGCACGCCCTGACATCATCCATCTTAGAGACACCACCGGAAACAATCACCGGGATAGATATAGCCTCTGCCAGACTGACGGTCTCTTCAATATTTGGCCCAGTCATCATGCCATCACGCGCAATATCGGTGTAGATGATGGCTGAAACGCCGGCATCTTCAAATTGCCGGGCCAGATCAACCGCAGTGACATCAGTGACATCATCCCATCCATGCACAGCCACCATGCCGCCTTTGGCATCAATGCCGACACAGATTTGGCCCGGGAATGCCCGGCATGCATCGGTAACAAGCTGAGGATTTGAAACAGCTGCAGAGCCCAGAATAACCCGGTTAACACCAAGGTTCAGGACGCCTTCGATCATGGAGAGATCACGCAAACCACCACCGAGCTGAACAGGGATGGTCAATTGCTCACAAATACTTTGAATGGCAGGCCTGTTGGCTGGTTTGCCTGCAAAGGCCCCATCCAGATCAACGACATGCAGACGCATTGCACCCATGGATTGCCACTGTTCGGCCATAGCACCTGGATCATCGCCATAATCGGTTGAGTCATCCATGCGTCCCTGCTTAAGCCGGACACAGTGGCCAGCTTTTAGATCAATAGCCGGGATAAGTTCAAATGTATTGCTTACGGATTCCATTTCAGGAAAGCCTCCAATAATGCCATGCCTGCCTGCTGACTTTTTTCCGGGTGAAACTGCACACCGATCATGTTCTCTCTGCCAATAGCTGATGCAAATGGAAATTCACCGTAAGAACAGGCTCCCAGAATGTGTTCCGGGTTTTCGGGTGCACAGTAATATGAATGCACATAATAGACCTGCTGATTTTCCAACGGTTTTAGAACCGGATGCGTATCTCTGTCTGAAGAGAGAAGAACATCATTCCAACCCATGTGCGGAATTTTATAACCGCGTTCCGGGTGTGATTCGGGAAAAGACTTTACAGTGCCACGAATAAGATTCAGGCCGGGATAGAGGCCGAACTCTCTGGAAGATGTCAGCATCACCTGCATCCCTAAGCAGATACCAAGGTAAGGAGTACCCTGATCACATTTCTCTTTGATAGCTTCGCCAAGTCCTGACTCCTTCAGAGCAGTGCTGCAATCTCTAAAGGCACCTACACCGGGAAGGACGATCCGGGAGGTGTTATCCAGCTCTTCCGGTGTTTTGACCAGCTGAACCTTTCCACCCACATGTTCCAGAGCTTTGGTAATCGAATGCATGTTGCCCATGCCATAATCAATTAAAGCGACATTTTTTGTACTCATTTTAGTTAAACTGTTTCCTCAATTACCCACAGGAAGTACCCCAGGGCACCTTCTCTTGTGCAAGCAGAATTCACCTTGTGGCGCAGGTCGTATCAATTATAACGCACCTTTGGTGCTGGGAATGCCAGTAACGCGTGGATCAGACTCAACAGCCATACGCAGTGCCCGGCCAAATGCCTTGAAGACAGTCTCGATAATGTGGTGGTTATTGTTACCACGGATAGCATCGATATGCAGTGTGATCCGGCCGTGGTTGCTTACGGCCTGGAAAAACTCTTTGAACAATTCTACATCAAAGCCGCCGACAGTCTCTTTTGGAAAGTCGATCCAGTACTCAAGCCCTGGGCGTCCGGAGAGATCAAGTACTACACGGGATAGCGCTTCATCAAGAGGGACATAGGCATGTCCATAACGCACAATGCCGACTTTGTCGCCAATAGCTTCGCGCAGTGCTTCGCCAAGACAGATCCCGATATCTTCAACGGTGTGGTGTGCATCAATCTCCAGATCGCCTTTTGCATCAATCATCAGGTCTACCAGACCGTGTCGGGAGATCTGCTCAATCATATGATCAAGAAAAGGGATGCCGCTGCTTAGCTCAGACTTTCCAATGCCATCCAGATCAAGCGAAAGCTTGATGGATGTCTCTTTGGTAGCGCGTTCAATAGTAGCTGTTCGATTCATGCCAAAATCTCCTTCAATGCATCAATCAGTGCACTGTTCTCTTCCTTACTGCCGATCGTGATACGCAGACAGTTTTTTAGCAAGCCACCCTGACCATTCATATTCTTGATCAGAATCTTTCTCTGTTTCAGCTGCTCAAAAGTTGCATCTGCATCTTTGACTCTCAACAGCAGGAAATTAGCCTGTGATGGAAAGACTTCAATTTCATCGAACGACATGAGAGACGCGGTTACTCGATTACGTTCACGGCTGATCTCTTTTGCCTGCTTTTCAAACAGATCAAAGTGATCCAGGAACAGGTTGGCACTTATCTGAGTCAGTGTGTTTATGTTGTAAGGTAGGCGAACCTTGTTTAGATGGGCAATGGTCTCTTTATATCCCAGCAGGTAGCCGAGACGAAGCCCCGCCCATCCAACCTTGGAGTAGGTGCGCAGAACCACAACATTTGGGGCGATATGATGCGTATGTGCTCGATCTGTAAATGGAAGGTATGCCTCATCAATCACAACCAGACCGCGAAAGTTGTTGGTGATCTGCTTAATGGTTGAATCCGGCCAGAGATTGCCGGTTGGGTTATTAGGACAGGCAAGAAATGCGATGGACGCCTTTTCACGGGCGCATAGTTGCAAAAATTTATCTGCATCCAGTGAGAAGTCCTCTTCAAGAGGTACTGTTGATACGGGTCTCTTTAACCAGCGTGAAATTAGATCATACATCACAAATGTTGGTGATGGAGAGACGCATGCTCCTGGATCAGCAGCCATTAACAGCATTTGAATGATCTCATCAGAGCCATTACCGATCAGGACCTGATCAGCATCAACACCATTTTTGGCTGCGATCTTCTTACGAAGTTCAAACATATCCGCATCCGGATAACGATTGATTTCGGCTTCACCAAGGGTTGTAGCCCATGATGATTTTAGCTTGTCAGGAAGCGGGAACGGGTTTTCCATCGCATCCAGCTTGATCATACCGGAGGAGTCCGGCACGTGGTAAGCCCCTAACGTTTTAATATCCTTGCGTATCAAATTGATACCATCCGCGTGAGAGCATCCTGTCTCACACTTGGAAACACTACCCAAAAACGTGGTTTTGCTCCGCTTACGGACTCACTCTGTTCGTCCACCCTACATCCATGTAGGGAAAGGGAGAGTGCTTCAAACATTTGCATCAACTTTTATCCTTCAGACGAAGTTCAATGGTCAGAGCATGCGCCTGCAAACCCTCGCGGTGTGCCAGGTGCGCTGCTGCCGGCCCTACGGTACGGACAGCCTGTTTGGTTGCACGAATCACACTGCTCTTCTTCTGGAAGTCATAAACACCCAGCGGCGAGGAGAAGCGGGCGGTACGGTTGGTTGGCAGCACATGGTTGGGCCCGGCAATAAAATCACCCAGTGCCTCAGGCACAAAGTGACCGAGGAATATGGCACCGGCGTGTCTGATCAAGGGAAGGATCTGATCCGGATCATCCATCGCCAGTTCAAGATGCTCTGGTGCGATGATATTGATGACCTCTGCAGCCTCTTCAAGAGACTGGACATGGATCAGTGCACCATGTGTGTAGGCAGATGTACGGGCAATCTCTGCCCGGGGGAGCGTCTCAAGATGTTTCTCAATGGCAGCATCAACCGCATCAATAAGATCAGCATCAGTAGAGACAAAGATACTCTGAGCAGCTTCATCATGTTCAGCCTGTGAGAGAAAATCAGCAGCCATCCATTTAGGATGACCTCCATCAGCAACCACAGCGATTTCAGACGGGCCTGCAATCATGTCGATGCCGCAGGTGCCAAACACCTGTCGTTTAGCGGCGGCTACAAATTTATTGCCCGGCCCAACAATTTTATCTACAGCAGGGATAGTCTCCGTTCCATAAGCAAGGGCTGCAACAGCCTGTGCACCACCAACTGCAAACGCACGTTGTACGCCACTGATCCATGCGGCAGCCAGAACCAGATCGTTCAGCTCACCTGCCGGGGTCGGAACCACCATGACAATCTCTTCCACGCCGGCAACATGTGCTGGCACGGCATTCATTAATACAGAAGAGGGGTAGGCAGCCTTTCCTCCAGGTACGTAGAGCCCAACGCGATCCAGTGGGGTGATACGTTGACCAAGGGTAAGCCCTGCATCATCAGTATATTCCCAATCTTCCTGTTTTTGATGTTCGTGGTAGGCGCGAATTCTCTCTACGGCAAGTTTAAGTGCCTGGCGGTCTTCATCAGAGACGGCATTCCAGGCAGCTTCCATACGATCATGGCCGATCTCTAATGTTTCAGTTGTGCATTTCCAGCCATCAAATTTGGATGTGTATTCACACAGAGCTGTATTTCCGCGCTGTTTTACGTCACGCAGAATATCTGCAACCAGATTTTGAACGTCATCACCGGTATCTGTCTCCCGTGACAATAGTCTGTCCAGCTCTTTGCGGAAACCGGGTTGAGTAGAATGAAGTCTAAGAATGCTCATGGAAACCCCTCAGGATGCAGTGTTGCGATCAACCGCTTCACGAAGTTTTTCAATGATAGGCTGAATCAGAGATTTTTTTGTTGCGAAACTGGCCGGATTAACAATCAATCGGCTGGAGATATCAAACATGGTTGCCTCTTCAATGAGCCCATTGGCACGCAGGGTGCTGCCAGTCTCGACTACATCGACAATCCGTTCAGCCATACCGACCAGCGGTGCCAGCTCCATTGATCCATAGAGGTGAATGATTTCAGCTTGTACACCCAGCTTAAGAAAGTGCTGTTCTGCCAGATAATCATATTTTGTTGCAATACGGATTCGGCTTCCCTCTTTAGGGCTACCCTTCTCTACAAGCTCTTTTGGACCGCAGACACATAGCCGGCACACACCGATTTTCAGGTCAAGCGGCTCATAAACATGTGGGCGGTGCTCAAGCAGGAGGTCACGGCCGGAGATGCCAAGATCAGCAGCACCGCGCTCAACATAGGTGCATACATCAGCTGCTCGAATGATCAGAAAACGGACTTGAATACCATTGATGGTCGGCCCATCCACCATCAGCTTACGGGTTTTGCGAACATCTTCAGCAGGAACAAGATTTGCATGCTCAAGCAGTGGCAGCGTATCATCAAGGATACGGCCCTTAGAGAGAGCGATGATGAGCGGTCTGTTACGGTCAGGCATAGAGAGGAACAGCTCCTTTCATTGAATCTTCACTGGCGTTTTGGCGCTTTATATCGGCACCAAGTTTCATCAGTTTTTCTTCAATACGTTCATAGCCGCGGTCAATGTGATAAACGCGGGAGATAACCGTCTCACCCTCTGCAGCAAGCCCTGCCAAAACCAGGCTGGCTGATGCACGCAGATCTGTCGCCATTACAGGGGCACCGGAAAGTTTGGGGATGCCTCTCACAATAGCAGTGTGACCATCGAGTTGGATATCTGCTCCCATACGAACAAGTTCCTGCACATGCATGAAGCGATTTTCGAAGATGGTCTCACTGATTGTGCTTGTACCATCAGCAATAGCCATCATGGCCATGAACTGGGCTTGCAGATCGGTAGGGAAGCCCGGGTGAGGCATGGTGTGAATATTTACAGGCTTAAGTCGGCTATCTGCCTTACAGCGAATCCACCCTTCGCCAGTCTCAACGCTGGCTCCGGTATCAGTGACTCGTGCAAGGAATGCTTCAAGCGCTTCTGCCTCAGCCATAGTGACGGTAACATCACCCTGCGTGACCAGCGCTGAAGCCAGATAGGTGGCAATTTCAATACGGTCGGGAATGGCAGTCATATGACCACCACGGATGGAATCGACACCACGAATCACGATTCTGTTGGTGCCATCGCCTTCAATATCTGCCCCTAACTGACGCAGAGAGTCGGCCAGATTGACCACTTCCGGCTCCTGAGCGGCATTTTCAAGTACTGTTTCACCTTTGGCCAGCACAGCGGCCATCATCAGGTTTTCAGTACCGGTTACAGTAACCTGATCAAACACAATCAATGCACCTTTCAGACCCTTGGATGCACGAGCTTCTACGTAGCCATGATCAACCTTGATCGTTGCTCCCATCGCTTCAAGGCCTTTAAGGTGCATGTCGATAGGGCGTGCACCGATAGCACAACCACCGGGAAGGCTGACTCTTGCCTCTCCAAAACGGGCCAGTAGAGGGCCGAGAACAAGGGCTGACGCACGCATGGTTTTTACCAGCTCATAAGGCGCTTCAGGCTTAGTAGCCCCTCGTGTATCAATATGAATACGGGCCTGATCATCAAATGTCACTTCAGCACCCTGATAGGAGATCAGGGTCATCATGGTGGTGATATCTTTCAGATGTGGGATGCGGTGATAGATGACCGGCCCATCTGCCAGAATAGATGCTGCCAGAAGTGGAAGCGCAGCGTTTTTTGCACCGCTTGCTTCAACAGTCCCTGATAGTGGGGTTCCCCCCCGAATGATGATGTTATCCATTGATTACCTGTCGCATAATGAGTTGCGCACGCTACCTGTTGGGAGGAGCTGGAACAACAAGGCCGTGGCATTTATTTTCAACAGGCTTCATGCTTCGGGGATGTCTGTTTATACCGAACTTTCTCAAACCGATTTCGAAGCCATTTTGGGCGACTATAGTCTGGGCACGCTGCATGGATTTGAAGGCATTGCCGCGGGCATTGAGAACAGCAACTTTTTTATCGATACCCAAGGGAGTCCTAACTCCGGTCGTTTTGTGCTCACTGTCTTTGAACGTCTGGCTGATGATGAGCTGCCTTACTTCATGCGGCTGATGAAGCATCTATCTCAGCATGGTCTCTCATGTCCTGATGTAATGGTACGTAAAGGTGGTGGACTAATCTTCGATGTTCATGGGGATGATGGGGTTAAGAAGGGGTGTATTGTCTCGTGCCTTACTGGACGCACACTGGATGAGTTAAATATCGCCCAATTGCGATCTTCCGGCAAGGCACTGGCGCAACTGCATCTGGCAGGCAAAGCGTTTCCAGAGCATCGCGATAACCCGACCGACACCAACTGGTTGGCTGACACCATTGATGGAATGATGGCCGATGTACAGGAGAAGTATGGTGAGGGATCAGCACAACTTCTGTTTGATGAGCTCAATATTCAGCAGGAGCAGTCTTTTGATCTGCCAACAGGCGTCATCCATGGTGATATGTTTGTTGATAATATCCTGTTTGAGGGCGATGCCGTAAGCGGCATTATTGATTTTTATTATGCACACACGGCTGCTTACGCCACGGACATTGCTGTTTCACTTAATGCGCAGGCTGTACTGCTTGGCAAAGATGACCGTGAACGTATACAGGCATTCCTCGAGGGGTACGAATCGCTTCGTCCACTATCTGAAGCTGAGAAAGAGGCGCTTCCAGTGCTGCTCAGGTTGGGGGCACTACGCTTCTGGACTTCACGTCTTTACGATGCGCTCTATCCGCGTGGTGGAGCAATGACCCAGACCAAGGACCCTGAAGAGTATCGAAAGAAACTGGTAGTTCATCGGGCCAGCTAAATGTGGATGATATGCTGATAGATATTGGACTGTTTATCCCTGAGTGGAATAAATTCTCATGATTAGTCGTTATCGAATTATACAGATACATATGCTTTTAGCGGCTAGTTTACTGCCTTTTGCGATCATCTATTTTCTAGGTGGTGCTCTCTATTCATTGGATATTAAAGGGACGGTCCAAAAGCAGGTTTTCCCGCTGAAGTTTGAACAGTCTCTTGCGCCAGATTTAAATCAAATAGAAGCATTGGTGACGAAAGAACTACTGGAAAGGAAGCTGCCTATACCCAATGGTGAAGCGACTTTAAAAAAGAAGAAAGGTCTCTATAAGTTCCGTTGGAACTCTTTAGAATATGTTGTAACGTTGATAATAAGTCGTGATGCGTATTCAGCCAGCCTAACCTTTAGAAAACGTAGTTTGCTCACGAGAATCATGCGCATTCACCGCGCACAAGCTGGACCGATATTTAAAACAATGAGCGTTATTCTTGTCGTTGGGCTGATTTTTATATTTGGGTCTGGTATCTATATGGCACAATCGATACCCAAGTTTCGGCGACCAGTGATTATTGCTGTTTTTTCAGGGGCTGCAGCTTTCTTAGTTTTGATATTGATGCATTAGTCAGGCTAACCAGAAGCACGTGTCACAAACGTGTCACAGAGCATTGTGAGGCGTCTCACATCTTCTAAAAACCAAAATTGATTTTATTCGCTTAATTTACTTACGCAGGCTGATCTAGCCTGAAGTGATAAGGAGAGTAGTTTGTTATCAAAAAAGCATTTATATCTGATTTTGGTTACGCTCTTTATTACAGCACCACTCGGATTGATTGCCTATAAACTTTTGGTTCTCGACTACCGGATGACCGATATCATTCCTGCTACCAGTTACCATATTGATATTGTGATGAGCGTGGATGGCCACGGCGATGATATTGAAATGAGCACCTACCTTCCCAAGTCGGATGCCAGACAGCATATTACCGAAGAAGAGCAATCTTCCGGTAATTTTTCAATTGATATTCACTCGAGCACTTTGAACAGAGTGGTCTCCTGGCGACAAGAAAGTGTTAAAGGCAGAGGTAGTGTGCGCTATTCTTTTAGTGCGCAGGCACAACATGTGCGTTATCTGATTCCAGAAGGTTTAAACATTCCCGCGAATTATCCTGAATCAGTCGCACTCTACCTTCGTTCAGAAGAAGGCGTGCCTTTGGAAAACCCTCTCATTGATGAGGCCATCGGAAAAATATTTCCACAGAAGGAGTTGCCGATTCTGGAGTCGTTAACTCGAATTCACCGCTATTTGCAGGATCATCTAAAAAACAAAAACTTTTCAGGGTATACGGATGCTATTACCGCATACAAGCTGGGAGAGGCAAGTTGTAATGGTAAAGGCCGTCTGTTTGTTGCATTAGCACGCAAGATCAACCTGCCTTCCCGGCTGGTTGGCGGACTCATCATGCAATCGGGAAACAAGCGTGTCAGTCACCAATGGGTAGAAGTGTATGTGAATGGTTACTGGGTGCCGTTCGATACAATTAACGATCATTTTGCCGAACTTCCGGCTAACTTTTTAACTCTCTACTATGGTGATGAAGTACTTTTTCGACACAGCCCAAATATCAATTTCCAATATTTTTTCCAAACATCCAAACGCCTGGTATCAAAGGGATCACTTCAGGAGCGTTTAGGTGACTCTCCTCTAAATATTGCCAACTTGTATCTAATGTTTGAGCAAATTGGTATTCCGCAGAATCTTCTGAAGATTATCCTGATGATTCCACTGGGTGCTCTGGTGACGGTGTTTTTCCGTAATGTGATCGGTCTGGAGACATTCGGCACCTTTTTGCCAGCATTGATTGCTGCTGCGGCACGGGATACAGGATTGCTGTGGGGCAGTATCGGATTTGTGTTGGTTATTGTTCTGACTGCGCTTATCCGCCGATTATTGGACTGGATGCAGCTACTGCACTCTCCGAAAATGGCAATTCTGTTAACGGCAGTTGTTATCATCATACTTGGAACAACGGTCTTGAGCGTGAAATTCGGGCTCGGTGAGTTGGCTCATATGTCACTGTTTCCCATTGCTATTCTTGCGATTACAGCTGAGCGGTTCACTATTTATGAGGCTGAACAGGGATTGTATAAAGCCGCGCGCGTAACAATTGCAACACTCGTTGTTATCGCGGCTGCATATGCAGTAATGGATTCACAGTTTTTGCAAAGTATGATTATGGCTTTCCCCGAACTGTTACTTGTCTTGATTGCGCTGAATATGTGGTTGGGCAAGTGGATTGGTATGCGCGTCACCGAATTTATCCGGTTCCGTCAGCTCATTCGTAGCGAGGTTGCGAAATGAGTTGGTCTAACTGGCTAGAAGAGTGGCGAAAAGTCAGACAGGGAAGCAGAAGTGTGCTGAGCATGAATCAGCGGAATTTGCACTTTATCTATCCAAATAATGCACGTGAACATTTCCCAATTGCTGATAACAAGCTTCTAACCAAGAAAGTCCTGTCAAAGCATGGCGTTCCGGTACCCAAAACCTATGTTGCTTATTCAAGCTTTTATGAATTGAGGAACCTTGTAGATGATCTGGTTTCCTATGAAGAGTTTGTGGTCAAGCCAGCCCAGGGAAGCGGAGGGGGTGGCATTCTTGTCATCGGAAGCAGAGAGGGCGATGTATGGGTCAGTATTAGCGGTCAGAGATATACCGAAGCTGACATGCGCAAGCATCTCGCGGATATTATCTTCGGCGTGTACTCCTTTGGTCTGACAGACGAAGTGATTATTGAGGAACGTGTAGAGCAGCATGATGAGTTAACTCAATTAAGCCCCTTTGGTTTAACCGATGTGCGGGTTATCTCATACCTCGATGAACCCGTATTGGCGATGCTGCGTGTGCCAACCCGCGACTCCGATGGAAAAGCCAACCTGCATCAGGGCGCATTGGGTGTTGGCATCGATATTCAAACAGGGCAAGCCATTCACGCCATTCACGAAGGCGAACCATTAACACAGCACCCTGATACCAGCGTAGAACTGCAAGGATGGGAGTTGCCATATTGGGAAGAAATTCTACGTGTCAGCCGGCAAGCCGCCACAAATGTCCCCTTGAAGTACTTGGGCGTTGACCTTGCAGTCTCCACAGATGGGCCACTTATTTTGGAGATTAATGTTCGCCCGGGAATTGAAATTCAAAATGCCAACATGCTCGGTATGCGCCCGTTGTTAGAACTTGCCAGAGCACGTGGTGAGGGGAGTAGCATATGAAACGGTCATTATGGCAAGAGAGTTTTGTGCCGGTCATGCTAGTAGTATTGGCGATTTTTGTGTCGCTGCTATTTGCTCAATATGAAGCAGCTAAAGATGCGGATCGGGCAATCGAGATCGTAATCGAAGATAGTGGACAGAAAGATGTTGAAGCACCGGATGAAGAGTCTGATGTGAAAATTTCTGTATCCGATAATGATCCAGAGCGTGCTCGAATATTTGCACTAGTAGAAAACAAACATTGGATTGAAGCCGAAGAAGCTTTCAAGTCGCGACTTTCGGAAAAAGAGTCTTCGGAAACGCTTGCCGATCTTGGAACACTCTATTATCGCCAAGGTGATTTTGATCAGGCGCAGCTCTATCTAGACAAAGCGATTGCAACAACACCTGTAGATGCTGGCGTCTATTTTCAGCGTGGGGTGCTATTTTCCAAGAGAGGTGAGCTGGAAAAAGCTAAGAACGATTACCAAAAACAAATCAAGTTAACGCCTTTCCATTTCGAAGCACATTATAACCTTGGCATATTGCAATTAAAAACGAAGCAATATCTGATGGCTGTTCAAACGTTTGAGCGTGCAGCAAGACTCACTAGTGGCAAACGTAAAGCCAAAGTTTTTTATCATCTTGGTTTGGTATTTCACAAGCTGGGAACGGGGTATGAGCAGCAGGCTCAACATGCTTTCAATTCCGCAATTCGACTCAAGCCTGACTATATAGCTCCAAGATTCGGATTGGCATCGCTTGAACCTGCTAGTAAAGAAGGGCAACAAAATGCACTGAAATTATATGAAACCGTATTACGCCTGCGTTCCAATTATGCTCCGGCTTACTTTCGCATGGGTTTGGCGTATTCAGCGCTCGGAAACACTAAAGCGGCCATCAATGCCTACAGGAAGGCAATCAAATATGACCCTAGCTATGTAAAAGCACATTTTAATTTAGGTCTGAAGTTGATTGATAAAAGACAATTGACAGAGGCATTACAGCAATTCGAATGGGTACTGCAACGCAACCCCAATCATACCAAAAGCTATTTTAACCTTGGCCGAATTTCGAAAGTTAAGAAAGACTATGCTGCTGCACTCAAGCACTATCAGAAGGCCATTTCACTCCGTAATGGCGATTACCCGGAAGCTATGGTGAATATGGGGCTTATTCATTTTAAGCAACAAAAATACAGCCAGGCAATCAAGGCTTACAATGAGGCCATCCGTCTACGTCCCAACTATGCCAAAGCGTGGTACCAACTGGGTTTGGCTCAGTTGCAGAAAGGAATGCCAGCAGAAGCAGAAAATTCGCTAAAGAGATCCACAAAGAACAGGCCTGATTATTATCAGGCGTGGACGGCCCTTGGGGATTTTTATGTGCAGGAAGGTGATCTTGATGATGGGATAAGTGCTTATCAGCAAGCATTGACTTTTCGATCTGATTATCAACCGGCCCAGCTTGCACTTGCTGATGTCTACCATCATCAACAGCGCGATGCGGAGGCTTTATCGCTCTATAAAGCATTGCTGGCTGATTATCCAAACTTTGGAGTTGTCTGGGCAAAACTTGGTGTTATTTACGAAGCAATGGGAAAGCACTCCGAAGCTAAAAAATCTCTGCTACAGGCGATCCAACTCAATCCTCAAGATATCGATAGCAAACGCTTGTTAGCTAAGCTCATGCTTACACTGAAACAACCGCGGGAAGCTGTCGCGTTGCTTGCGTCGGCGTTGGAAGTCGATTCGGGTCGCTCTGAGTTGTATCTGGAGTATGGCAAAGCATTAAGTGCATCAGGCAATGGTAGTTCAGCTCTTACCGAGCTGGAAAAAGGTCTGAGACTTGACCCGGGAAACCAGGAGATCATGAAGGCAATTCAGTTATTGAAAAAGTAGGTGTAGTGAAAAGGAGTATTCATATGAACGAAAGTTTATGAAAGCAATTCAGTTATTAAAAAATCAGGTGTAGTGAAAAGGAAAATCAATATGAACGAAAACTTGTTGAAAAGGAGAAGCAATATGAACGAAAACTTGTTGAAAAGGAGAAATAACATGAAACGAAAAGTTATTCTTACAATGATGCAAGTGTGCATGGCGATGGGGATGGGGATGGGGATGATTGCAGCACCAGTATATGCGGCAAATAATAGTGCTGATGAGATTGTATGGCAGGCTGGAGCTGGAGTGGGGTACGATAGTAATGCCTACCATTCACCTAAAGCCCCATATTTCGATCTTGCACAGGGTGTTCAGGTTGTGCCCAAGGTTCAATCGGGGTGGTTCACCCCTCTTACATTGGGTGCGAAATACAAAGAGGCATCTGGCATGGAGTTCCAGTATAATTTTGATGGCAATATCTATTTAAATTCGGCCTTGAGAAACGCCAACAGCTACGATCATGATGCAACATTTGGTTGGAATATCGGTTCAGAAGGTAGTGAGTTTTATGTGGGTTTTTTGACTGGTTATCATCAGAATGTTTATGTTGATCACGATACAGGTCAGGCCAAGGTTACTAAGGTATCGGGAACAGACATTTCCAATCGCTATACACATCTTGATATTGGCGGAGAAGCAAGGTTGAAATATATGTTGGGTGACGTGGAGTACAGAATGGCATCCAAATTGGTAAATCTTATATACAGTGATCCGGTTGTAGTATCTCCAATGGACCATCTTTTGTTTGAATTCGGAGGGAGTGCACGCTTTCCGCTAGGCTATAATTCAACCAAGTTAAAGATTGGATACGACTTCGCAATGCGTAATTATACGAGCCGACGTGCTCGTAATGCGCAGGGTGTGCAAAGTCGTGCTAACTCAACACTGCGCTATTACTATCACACTCTGAGCGGCCAGCTTTACCAAAAATTTAGTCGGAACTTTATGGCGTTTCTGGATCTGGAGCGTACCTACCGAGTTGATGATTTTGTGAAATATAACAGTTACACGAAAGATAGAGTGAAACTTCGGTTGCTTTACCGGTTTTCACGTGATTCTAAAATTCGCGGTAGTGTTGCCTATAGTCAGAGAAAATATCCGAATGCGTTCGCATTCGATGTGCCAACTGGAGGTAGCAAACATTATAAGAAGCTGGCTTCTTCACTAAAGGGCGAAATGGGGTCGTTGTTTCCTTCATTGGGTGATCCTGTTCTCTGGAGCAAAGTGAATTACGTTAAACAAACCACAACGGATCTTCGCTATGAGTATAATCGAGCAGAGGTATCTTTCGGTGCAGACTGGGCATTCTGATGAAAATATAAGAAAAATTTGAATGTCCGCTTTGGGCGGTGGTCTCAGACATTGAGTATCAAATAGAAAGAGGGCGATTAAACCGCCCTCTTTTTCTGTTTTACTACTACTTAATGAGCAACGCGTTGATTCTTCGAACGAATCCAGCCGGATCATCGGGTAGGGCGCCTTCAGCCAGAAGCGCCTGATCAAAGAGGACAGAAGATAGATCAGCGATCAGCTCCTTCTTTCTCGCTTTGGCAAGCTTGGTGACCAGCGCATGACCCGGGTTGATCTCCAGAATCGGTTTCATCTCCGGAGCATCCTGCCCCAGCTGTTTCAGAATTCGATCCATGTTACCGCTCATATCGAACTGATCGGCGACAAGGCAAGCAGGAGATTCAGTCAGACGATTGGTAACGCGAACATCTTTCACCCGGTCACCCAGCGCTTCCTTGATCTTCTCAACAGCAGGTTCGGCGCTTTTCGCTTTCTCTTCCTGTTCTTTGGCATCTTCCTCGGCTGTCTTTCCATCAGAGGCGATAGCGGAGAGATCAACCTCACCTTTGGCGACTGACTGGAGTGATTTGCCATCAAACTCATTGAGGTGCGATGTAAGCCACTCATCAATACGGTCAGATAGCAGCAGAACCTCAACGCCCTTTTTACGGAAGAGCTCAAGGTGTGGGCTACCTTTGGCTGCAGCCAGATTCTCAGCGGTGATATAGTAGATCTTATCCTGACCCTCTTTCATGCGTTCAACATAATCGGCAAGAGAGACGCTTTGATCATCAGTTTCAGTTGAAGAGAAGCGGAGCAATTCTGAAACTTTATCTTTGTTGGTAAAGTCTTCAATCACACCCTCTTTGATGGCGTTGCCAAACTCACCCCAGAAGGATGCATACTCCTCGGGACTATTCTTGGCCATATCCTCAAGCATGGAGAGTACACGTTTGGTCGCTCCTTTCTTCATCGCTTCCATGGCAGGACTCTTCTGTAGAATTTCACGCGATACGTTGAGTGGAAGATCGTTGGTATCCATCACACCACGAACAAAACGAAGATAGCGTGGTAGCAGCTCTTCATTGGCCTCCATGATGAACACTCTGCGTACGTACAGTTTTACACCATGTTTGGCTTCAGCCTGCCAGAGATCAAATGGAGCCTTTTTAGGCAGGTAGAGAAGAAGTGTGTACTCATATTTGCCTTCGAGCTTCTGGTGAATGTGAGCCAGAGGCTCTTCGAAGTCGTGGGAGACATGCTTATAGAAGTTGTTGTACTCCTCATCATTCAGTTCCGATTTCGAACGTGTCCAGAGTGCAGATGCCTGGTTAACGGTTTCGATCTCAGGCTGAGATACTTCACCCTCTTCAGTTGCAGTAGCTTCACCGAGCATGCGAATAGGGAAGGGAATGTGATCGGCATACTTATGGATGATTGAGTGCAGGCGGAATGATTCCATGAACTCATCCGCATCATCGCGCAGATGCAGGGTGATCTCTGTGCCGCGGTCTGCTTTCTCTACGGTCTCAAGTGAGTATTCACCATCACCAGCTGATTCCCATTGAACGCCATGTTCAGCAGTCAGACCTGCACGACGCGTTGTCAGGGTTACACGGTCTGCGACGAGAAATGATGAGTAGAAGCCGACACCAAACTGACCGATCAGGTGCGCGTCTTTCTCCTGATCGCCGGTAAGCTGACCGAAGAACTCTTTAGTGCCTGAACGGGCGATGGTTCCAATGTTTTCAATGACTTCATCACGACTCATGCCGATACCGTTATCGCGGATGGTGATGGTGCGGGCATCTTTGTCTGTCTCAATATAGACATGAAGATCAGAATTGCCTTCAAACAGGGCGTCATCGGTGGTGGCTTCAAAGCGAAGTTTGTCTGCCGCATCGGATGCGTTAGAGATCAATTCACGAAGGAATATCTCTTTGTTGGAGTAGAGTGAGTGGATCATCAGATCCAACAGCTGTTTTACTTCAGTCTGGAAACTTAGTGTCTCCTTGGTTGTTTCACTCATGGGTTCCTCTCAGTATTAATATGTTATCGATTATATGGGGCTGCCCTTCGCCTGTTTCAAGGGCAGGGCGTTAAATAAGTTTAGGCTGCGTTATTCATCGCTGATTCAACTTCTGAAATCGTTGCTTTTATGCTTTGCCTGAATTTATGAAATGCGGCAGCGAAACTCAGCACGTTATTGAAACTGTTTGGGGTAGAGGTGGTCGATGCTCTTGCCGCTCCCCTGGTTCAATTGTGTCCACGACTCAATATCAACTTCGATGATCATGATTCCACATGTCGGAAGGTTGAAGATTCGTTGACTTCCAAGCGCATTGGAGAGTGTGGTCAAGCCGGGATTATGGCTGACCAGTGCAATATGATTAATGTTGTCACTGACTGATTGTAGTGCATGGATGAGCTCAGTGGCAGATGCCAGGTAGATGTCCGGATTTGTCGCGATTTTATCAAGTGGGTAGTGAACGGCATTAGCAATACTTCTGGCTGTCGTGATGGCTCTGACGGCAGGACTGGCAATCATGAAATCAAAACGTGTACCGAGCGTACTTAGTTTTTCAGCCAGTTTCTCCCCCATCAGGGGGGCATCTCTCTCTCCACGGCTGTTCAGAGGCCTGTCGAAGTCGGAAAGTTCCGGGTGCCCCCAGTCTGATTTAGCGTGTCGAATCAGTGTGATGAAGCGTTTCATGGTGTGATGGTATCAGTGAAATCGGTTATTTGAAGCCACTGGGATAATTTAGATTGATAACTCATGGCTGCATGAGCCGGGCTGGTGGATGGCAGGATGTGACAGGGCAGAGATGAAAGCGGTTCTGTCAGTGTTGGGATCACCCGTTTCTGGTAGATGTCAGCTGCCTTTCGACCATTAAAGAAAACGGTTTTGATACGGGAGTGGTTAGCAAAAAACAGACTAAAATCATTCGGGATGATCGAGTTGGATTTGATATTGCTATCCAGGCTGCCGTTACGTTCACATTGATGAGCCACATCCCAAAGAGCAATATGATGCTGTTTAAGTTTCAATAGTCGCTTCGGGTAGGCCAGCCCTCTTCCGGCAGCAATCATCTCATCCATAATGTTCCAGAAACAGTTGCGGGGGTGAGCGTAATATTGCTGTTGCTTAATTGATTCGATTCCAGGCATGGAGCCGAGAATAATAATTTGAGCATCCGGCCCTGCTATATAATCAAATCCGGTGAATTTACTGTTTTGTACATTGATCATAACCCGATGATATCAGAGACATCCCCATAACATGAATATGCAATACTCCCTCAGGTGAAAAACCGTTCTGAAAATCAAGCCGTTTTGCAGGGATCAATTTAGATTAATCATTCTGTCTGATTCCCCGATAATCTAATTTAGATCTTTGTTTATACTCTTTGGTGATTCCATCTGTATGATTGCTATAAAATAAACAGTGTAACGTTTTGGTATGGAGGGATTTTCTGCCTACATTGATTAAAAAACCGGCTCAGTTTGAAGCAGTTCTTCGTGGACTGAAATCAGTGCTTGGATCAGATGACCACTATGCACTGGCAGAGTTAGCCAAATATATCTGCAGAGAGGAGTCAGCAGAGCCTCTGCCCGATCTGCTTCGTAAGCTGTTTCGTGAAGGCCACGGTGTTGCTCAAATACTGGCAGCATTGCTTAAGTGCGAGAGTGTTCTAATGCAGATGCTCTTTTCCGGGCATGCAGCCATGCCATTTCATACTCAGTTCAACGATTTGAAACAGATTGTTCATGGCTTTAACAATATTCAGGATGCAGTGCTTGAGATTGGTGAAAATTATCTGGTTGAGAGCGAAGCCAAAAATATACAAGGCTCTTCTGAGAGGCCGGGAGAGCGAATATCCAGTGATAACGGTATCTCTGAGGTTGAACTAAAGGTGCTTCGTGAACGTGTTCTTCTCGCCAGTATGAAAGAGTGGAAAAAGAAGAAAAAAGTTCATATCTACAATACTTTTCGTGGTATCCCGGTGAATGCGACGGCGAATGTTCTGGCTGTTGGGGATAAGAGTCTCTCAATCGCTCTGGACAAAGAGGTAGGAAGAGTGTTTGCAAGTCATCCACAGAAAGATAGTGCCTATCTGGTATGCAGTGATGGTGATGAGCAAATTGAAATATCTGTTGAAAAGGTGGGTCATGGAGAGGTGATGCTTAAGCTTGGAGGTGTCTCTCCATCGTATCTTGGACGAAGGGACCACCTGGAAGTTAGGCTGTCTGAAAATGTGCCAGTTGAATTTTGGCAAGGGGCGAAAAAGCTGGGGGCTGGCATCCTTGTGGATGCTTCAGTGAGCGGTCTTGGTTTTGTACTTAAAGAGAGTGATAAACTGCCTTATAGCACCGGGGATGAGCTGGAGTGTCGTTTTATAATCGGAAACAGAGAGATAAGAGCAATTGGCTGGATTCGCTGGGTATTAACTCATGAGGGCACGGTTCGTACCGGTATGGAGTTGCGCAAGGACAAGGTGGTGCAGGAGGCTCTGCAACGCGAAATTTTCCGAGTTCAACGGCAAATTATTGTTGCCATGAATGAGTTGGAGATACCGGAGGCCTTCCGGGAGTTCTTATAACGAGCGCTTATGCTGCAGCCAGTCGTCCGTGACTGGTGTGGCTAATGGAATTCTCTTTGTTTAGATAGACCAGTGCAGGCTGAAAATGTTCGGCCTCTTTTGCTTCTAGCTCAGCATAGGTACAGATGATCAGTAGATCACCAGGGTTGGCTTTGTGTGCGGCAGCACCGTTGACACCGATAGTGCCGGACCCTTTTGGTGCTGTGATCGCATAGGTCGTGAAGCGTTCGCCGTTGGCTACGTTGTAGATGTGAAGCTGTTCAAATGGAAGAATGTTAGCTGCGTTGAGAAGATTTTGGTCAATAGCGCAGGAGCCTTCGTAATCCAGCTCCGCATGGGTCACCGTAGCACGGTGTAGTTTGGATTTAAGCATGGTCAGCTTCATAGCATGGTCTCCATAGCGTGTTCAGATGTGTGCTTGGTCGCATGTTCCAGCGCAATATTATCAATTAATCGGGTGTTACCAATTTTTGCAGCAATAAAGATACGAGACTGCTTAAGGATCAACTCATCAGAAGGTTGCAGAGTGACTGCATCACGAATCTCCAGATATTCGGGTTCAATACCGGACTTGTTGAGCTTGTTTTGACCTATGGTGAGGAGTGTTCTGGCGAAATGTTCACCACCCTTAAAGGCATCCTGCATGATTGAGAGTGCTGCATAGATCGTGGCCGCACGCTGACGTTGATCGCTGCTCAAATAACGGTTTCGGCTGCTCATAGCTAACCCATCGGCCTCTCTTACTATTGCTGCGCCAATAATTTCAACACCTATTTTCAAATCACTGACCATGCGGGTAATGATGGCAAGCTGTTGAAAATCTTTCTCTCCAAAGATGGCAATGTGAGGTTGAACAATGTTGAAGAGGATATTAACCGCCGTTACCACACCATCAAAGTGACCGGGACGTGATGCACCACAAAGTGAATTGTCCAGTTCATCAACTTTCAGAGAGATACGAATGCCACCTTCTGGATATAGGCTCTCCGGATGAAAGATGAAATCTACACCCTCGTCTTCACACAAGCGGCAATCTTCTTCAAAGATACGAGGGTAGGTATTAAAATCCTCATTAGGCCCGAACTGTAACGGGTTTACGTAGATGCTTACTACCACGATATCGGCCATCTTTTTGGCTTTTCGAATCAGGCTCAGGTGCCCTTTATGCAGGCATCCCATGGTCGGCACAAAAGCGATACGTTCCCGCTCTCGAATTGGGGCAAGGATGCGTCGTAGCTCTGTGGTAGTTGTGACGACGTTCATTGTTCGGGAAACTTTTCCTGACGCACATCATCAGACCATGCGCTGATTGCAGAGGTGATTTGTTCACGCAGATTGGTATAAGCGGGTGCAAAGGGAGGGTTCTTCTCTGAGAGTCCCAACAGATCATGCCAAACCAGCACCTGACTATCACAGCCAGCGCCTGCTCCAATGCCCACAGTTGGAATTGAGATGCTTTTGGTGATCTCTCTGGCCAGCTCGGCAGGGATACACTCAAGTACCAGTGCAACCGCACCAGCTTCGGTAACTGCTTTGGCATCGTTGAGAATAGATTGATACTCCTCAGGAGTATTGCCTCGAATTTTGTAGCTGCCAAATTTTTTAACCGATTGTGGGGTGAGACCGATGTGCGCAACCACAGCAACACCGCGCTCAGATAAAAAACGGATCGTATCCACCATTGGAATGCCGCCTTCAAGCTTTACCGCATCACAACTGGTTTCCTGTAGAACACGTGCTGAGGTCTCAAAAGCCTGTTCAGGAGATTGTTGGTAACTGCCAAAAGGAAGATCACAGACCACCCAGCTTTTTTGCCTGCCGCGTACAACCGAGGCGGTATGGTGAATCATGTGATCAAGAGTAGTGGGGATGGTGGAGTCAAAGCCTAACGAAACCATACCAAGAGAGTCGCCGACGAGTAACACATCGACACCAGCAGTCTCAGCCAGAGTTGCCGAAGTAGTGTCATAGGCAGTCAGCCATACTGATTTTTCGTTGGCAACTTTCGCTTTTGCAAGTGTGGCCGCGCTGATTCTTTTGCTCATTTCTTCCTTTCCGCTTCAGTCTGCTTATGAACAGTACCGTCTTTCAGGATTCGGGAATCCTAGTTGGAGGAGAGGATTTACTCAAGATAATGCAGTGGAAGCAGTGTTGCTTTTTCTCTGCACGCCGCCTGTTATGGCTTCGTTAATAGTTTGAATTTAGGTGTTTAACAAATAAACATGCTATAAACATGAGCATAGTGCAAAAAAATGAAAGTTAATGAAAAAACGATCCGGGCAATATTTAATGCCTCACCCGATACCATTATGCTGCTGGATGAGCATGGGTTTCTGGATTGTAATCCAGCCACGCTGAAGATGTTCGGTTGCTCTACACCTGAAGAGTTTCTAGGCCGCCATCCCAGTGAGTACTCTCCTTTAACTCAGTCAGATGGAAGAAGCTCCTTAGAAGTAGCCAATGAAAAAATTTTAACGGCCTATGAAGTTGGTTCAAATCTTTTTGAGTGGACTCACCAGAGAGCTAATGGAGAGGTTTTTCCTGCTGAGGTTCAACTCACGCTTTTGACATTGGATGGAGGAGAGGTCATTCAAGCAACGGTGCGAGATATCACAGATCGAAAACGTACGGAAGATAAACTGGTAAAGGACAAGCAACTGTTTAGTACACTGTTTGAGAGTGTTGCTGATTATGCTCTGATACTGGAAGTTAAGGATTCAGGGCCACCAGTCATAGTGGATGCAAATGACGCCGCACTCATTAAGCATGGCTATAGCCGTGAAGAGATGATTGGCAAGCCTGTTACGCTGCTGGATAGCAAGTCATCGGCTAAAAACGTTGAAAAAAGAGTACGAGATATCGAACAGGGGGGTGTTGTTCATTTTGAAGTGGAACATGTCTGTAAAGATGGCTCAACATTTTTTGCCGAATCGGCATCTAGCCGGATGGTTATTGATGGAAAACATCTGTTTTGCTCGATTGAACGTGATATTACTGAACGAAAACATGCAGAAGAGTCTTTAAAAAACGCGGTAGCACACTCCAGAGGGATAATTGAGAGTGCTAAAGATGCTTTTGTAAGCATGGATACCAGTGGAGTGATTACCGAGTGGAATCCTGAGGCAGAACGAATGTTTGGATTCAGTAAAGATGAAGCTCTGGGCAGGAAAATATCTGAGACAATTATTCCGGAAGAGTATAGGAAGATGCATGAGTCAGGGCTTGATCAGTACCTTGCCACGGGTGTTTCAAGGGTTCTTGATAAAACGGTTGAAATTTACGCACTTCATAAAAATGGAAATGTTTTTCCTGTAGAGCTATCCATAGTCCCTCTGGTTGATAATCGCAGTGTGATTTCTTTTAATGCTTTTATCAGGGATCTATCAGAACGAATAAGAGCTCAGGAATCTGTTCTGAGAAGTGAAGCGGGTTTAAAAAATAGTCTTATAGGTACCATCGGAGCTATCTGCAAAGCTGTTGAGGCAAGAGACCCATACACATCAGGGCATCAACAGCGTGTATCAAGACTTGCAAGAACCATTGCTCAGGAGATGGGGCTCAATAGCGACCAGATTGAAGGTGTAAGAATGGGGGCAACGATTCATGATATAGGAAAAATTCAGGTGCCTTCAGAAATCTTGAGTAAGCCATCCGTATTGAATGAACTGGAGTATGAGCTTATCAAAGCTCACGCTGAAGTGGGTTATGAAATTCTGAAAGATATTGAATTTCCATGGCCCATTGCGGATATCGCGCATCAACACCATGAGCGAATGGATGGCAGTGGCTATCCACAAGGTCTAAAGGGCGATGAAATATGCATTGAGGCAAAAATCGTTGCTGTGGCCGATGTGGTAGAAGCTATTGGGTCTCACCGACCTTATCGTGCTGCTATAGGTGTTGAAGCAGCACTGAATGAGATCACTGCGCATCGAGGGAGATGGTATGATCCGGTTGTCGTGGATGCTTGTTTAAAGGTGTTTCAGGATAAAAAGTTCGATTTTGATGAGATTCGCCTGAAAGGTGTGTAAATCGATTTCGAATTAATACAGGGCTTACTGAGAGAGCTTGTCTTTTGGGCCGACCTGAAAAATATAGGCTGTTTCCCATAGGTGTCCATCCGAGTCTTTGAAATTATCGTGATAACGACCGCAGCAGGCATTTTGTGCTGGCTTTACAAGTCTTGCATCTCCGGCAATAGCATCTCCAAGGAGTGTCTCGACCTCATTTTGTGAATTCACATTGTGTGAAAGAGTGATGCCGGGAAAGCCACAGTCTTAGGTCGAGATGGTAGCATTTACAGCCAGCGTATCATGATGATAAAGGCCAGAGCATGTGCTATTGAGAGTGGAAAAGTGACGTCAGGTGGGAATTCCATACGAGGAAATCTCAACTTTTTATAAAACCTGATCGACTTTGAAGACTAGCCGCACCGGATGTGATCATGCTGACTCTTGGCTGCATCAGGAATAGTCCGCCCAGAACTCTGTGCCGGAGCGCATGTTTCGAACGCGATCAATCAGGGTATCCATATCCGCATCATTTTCGGCAAAGTTGAGCTTATCAGTTTGTACAATCAGCAGCGGTGTCTCCTGATAGTGAAAGAAGAAGTTGTCGTAGCCTGCCATGACCTGTTTTAGGTAATCAGGAGTTAGTCCGCGCTCAATACTTCGGTCTCTGCTTCGGATGCGTTCCATAATGATTTCATGATCCGATTGCAGGTAAATTACCAGGTCGGGCTTGGGAATATCGACAGATACCAGTTTGGCGACCTGCTCATATAAGATGAACTCCTCATCGGTCAGGTTGATACTGGCAAAGAGACGATCTTTAGCAAAAAGGTAGTCACTAACCAGGCCTTGCGAGAAAAGTTCCTGCTGATGAATACCCTGCCACTGCTTCAATCTCGAAAAGAGGAATGAGAGTTGCACGGCAAGTGCATGTTGTGACGGGTTCTGATAGAAGAGTTCAACAAACGGGTTGTCATCCATGCTTTCCAGCATGGTTCCAGATGCCAGCTTGTCGGCCAGTTTCTGGGTGACAGTTGTCTTCCCAACACCAATCGCACCCTCTACAGCAATGTGACATCTTTCCAGTGGTTGAGCTATGATCATATGCTTACCAGACCTCTCCCTCGGGCAATAACGACTCTCCCTCGGCAATGAGCTTGTCCAGCATCTGCTTTGCCGTGATGTTCAGTAGCGGATGTTGCCACTTATCAGCGATGTCGCATAGAGGGCGGAGTACAAACATTCGTTTGCCGATCATTTTATGTGGAATAGTCAGAAGTTCTGTTGATAGCTGGGTATCCGCATAAGTGAGAATATCGAGGTCAAGCGTCCTTGCTCCCCACCGCTCTGCTCTTATGCGTCCGTGAGCATGCTCAATGTGTTGCGTAGTGGCTAGCAGGGCAACGGGTTTAAGGGAGGTTTCAATCGCAATCACAGCGTTGAGGTAGTCGGGTTGACCGGAAGGGCCGACAGGCGGGGTTTGATAGAGTTTCGAACTTTTGATTAGTTTAATCTCATCCAATGCACCCAGTTCTTCACGGGCCTGAATGAAATTGCCTCGCACGTCTCCGAGATTGCCACCGAACGCAATATGAACGCGATGATAGCCTGTCCGTTTTAGGCCCACGCGATTGATCCTCCGCGTCTCGGGTCACCCGCACCGTCAAGGTGCCCTTTTTCATCCATACAGATGGCATGTACACCGCCAAAGTAGACGCTTTGATTCTCCCAATCGCGGATTTCCCAGCCCAACTCCATAAGTTGATGACGGCACGCTTCATTCAACGCATCTGGCTCCACATCAAGACGATTGCCTTCGTTATGCAGACGTGGTGAAAATACGGCATGGTGAATTGACTCCTCCATCAATCTGTAGCGGGAAAGAACCTGAAGAATAGCGCCTCTGAGGCGGTTAGAGCCACCACTGCCCAGTGTTAATTCAGGCCTTCCGTTTCTGATCAGCATGGTGGGGGCCATCATCGAGGAGAGTGTGGTTCCTGCAGGCAACTGATGGAAACCCAGCGGATTGATATCTTCTTCTCCCAGCATGTTATTGAGGTGAATACCTGTGCCTGGCACGACAATGCCGGAGCCTTCACCGTTGCTGCTGGTGATTGAGACGGCGGTCCCCTCCTTGTCGACCACGCTGATATGCGTAGTGCTTCCATGACGGTTTTTTATCTCATTCGAAGCGTTGTCGGTCTCTCCCTTTAAACGTTTACGAATATGCTCGAGACTATGTTTGATACGGGTTTCTGCCAAAAATGTTTCTGCCATATTTTTTTCATAAACCTGATGATCAAAGTCATAACCGCGAGACCGGCTGGTTTCACGTAGTGCTTCAGCCATTAGAAGTGGAAGGGGCCGATCCGGGTGAAGTGTGATCAGTGCATCAAGGAGTTTGGCAGCAAAGCTGATCAGGCATCCACCGGAAGAGGGCGGGGGGTTGGTGAGCAGTGTTTCGCCAAAGACTTTATAGGAAAAAGGTGTACGAAGAGTTACCTGCTCACTTCTCATATCGTCCATTGATAGTAGTCCTCCATCAGAAACTGCGGTGACTATGGAACGGGCAAGGTCGCCTTCATACATTTCACGAATACCCTCAATGGAGAGCATCTCCAGCGTATTGGCCAGATCAGGATTGCAGAAGAGATCGCCTTTGGAAAGCAGCTTGTTACCGTGGGTATGCAGTGATCTGCAAGTGCTGTCAGCTGTCAGAATAGGCTCAAGAAGATGAATGAATGAAGCCTGTAGTTCATTGAGTCGAACCCCACTTCTTGCTGCTTCAATAGCTGGCTGCATGACTACATGGATTGGTAGTCGACCCTGTTGTCTGTGCGCGGAAAAAAGCATGGCCAGCAGTGAGGGTGAACCAACAGATGCCCGGCCAATATGAAAGGTTTGAATCGTGTCACCAAAATCAATGGGGACGGCTCTGAAGTCAAGCTGACAGTGCTTTTTGTCGGCTCTGAAAGGCATGCGTGAAAAGCCATCAAGAAGCATGTTTTTCCCAGTGCTGTTGTGAATCAGCATGAAACCACCGCCACCGGCATCGGTGAGAACAGGCTCAGCCACAAATGATGTGCAGACAGCTGCTACGGCTGCATCTACGGCATTGCCTCCATCTTTAAGTATATGTGCTCCGGCTTCGGCTGTTATAGGGTGCCCTGCGGCGACCACTCCCTGTCTGCCGAACACCGAATTCATCGGTTAGTGTTTAACGACAAAACCTTTCAGTTTTGTGCGAGATGCAATCTTCTCCCGGTATCGGGTTGCCTCTTTGGATGTTGTATATGGTCCGACCCAGACTGCAATCATGCCATTAGGTCGGGATGCAATATGAGTTTTCCAGGCAGGAGTCAGTTTCTTTGCAAGCGTCTGAGCCCGCTTTTGATCCTTAAATGCACCGAGTTGAACATAGTAGCCACTGGCCAGTGATGTTGCTGTAACGGTTTTAGAGGCGACCGCTTTAACTTCTTTTTTGGGTTTCGGTGTGGGTTTTAACTTCTCAACCGTCTTGCTAATCTGTTTAGGCTGGGCAACAGGTTTTGTTGGAGTAGAAGGTGCTTTTGGAACAGGTTGTTTTAATGCGGCAGCAGATCTTTTGGCTGGAGTGATATCTGGCTTTGAACCGAACTCCGGTTTTGTTTGGGGCCATAGAAATGAGGTGATGGTTACAGCCATACATAGTGAGGCAGTAACCCAGGCTGTTCTGATTTCAGCAGTCGTTGCAGTCCAGCTGCGAAGTCTCATTGGTATCTGATATGAAAAAACTAAGCGCTAGTCCAGCTTCAGGATGCTGTTTAGTTCTTCAGTAAAATCCTGATAACGGAACGGTTTTTGCAGGATATTTAGATTCATGTCAGGAAAGCGCTCTGTCAGATCATCCGGATAGCCCGTTACAAAGATAACACGTTCAAGCAGTTCAGGATTAACATGAATAAGGCTGCTGTAGATCTCATCACCGGTCAGCTTTGGAAGGCGAACGTCAAGAAGAATGGCGCTATATTGATTGCCCTGTGTGGTGAGTTCAAACAGACCTTGAACAGGATCGCTCAGTGTTTTGATACTACTCTTAAGGCCTTTTTCGCCCAGATATCGATTAATGAAGGCGGCCAGAATACTTTGCACAGTATCTTCATCATCAACAGCAAGGATTTTGATTTCATTAGCCATAATTTTGATCTACCCCGTGGCCCATCCGAGTCTCCATCATTTTGATATTTGTCACCATATTGTGACATGAGTCGGCAAGTTGATGGTTATTTTTCGCCACAGCATCGCCTCTTTTATCCTTAAGCTCAATAGTCTGTTTTTGCAGCGCAGACGTAAATGAGTGATTGCTGGAAAAATGAGGAGAGAGCAGACAAGTATCAAGCAGACAGTATGGCTCCTCTTTGTTGCAGAAGCTGTAAGGATTCAGTTGAGAGATATTGCTTGTCATTTCAAAAAGCGAATGGTTACTCATGCAGCCTCCGTATAGATGATTAGTATCCAGACATGAATCTCAACTGGATCATAGCAAAAGAATCGGCACTTTGTTGAGTGCCAAAAGTTTTTACGTTGATCTAATACACTGGCTTGTTAAAAGTGATACCGTAAGAGGGGAAAGGATGCCAGTGAGGGCTATTTATCTGCTGTTACTATGGTCATTGAATCCGGGTTGATGCGGGCCTTCTGAAAGCGAACACCCCAGTGAAGATGCGGACCAGTTGCCCTGCCTGTACTACCAACCTCTCCAATTTTAGTGTCTGTTTCGACCCAGTCGCCCTCCCTGACAGAGGTAGCTTTCAGGTGTGAGAAAACCGAGACAACACCATAGCCGTGACCAATTGCAACAGTATTCCCATTCAGGTACATCTCTGAAACCACCAGAACCTTGCCAGCCAGAGGAGTGTAAACCGGGGTGCCTTGAGGCGCAGCAATATCAATGCCGGAGTGGGGTGAGCGGGGTTGACCATTCACATAGCGCTGAGCTCCAAAGGGTGTCGACACAATCCCTTTCGTTGGCATGTTTGATATCTGCATGCTCGGTTGAGCTTTAACCGGAGCGATATAGCTGTCTTTGAGTCGTTTCTGGTCGGCCCGGATACGTTTTAGCTCATCCTTCCCAAATTCAGCCATTTTTTTATCGACAGTGATATGCGAAATTCTGAATTCACCTTTAGTGACAGCAATATGATCGATGTGTTGGGATGTTTTAGTGTTGGAGTGAGCAATCACCCATGTGATTGAATGGTTACCCGGACTGGTTTTAAGGTCCACGCCAATCCAGGCTTTCACGGTGCCTTTCTCAGTTCGAATGACAGGCCATGTTTTATTGAAACATTTCAGCGTGATGTTGCCTTCGGGAAGCTCTCGCTCGATAGTGAGAAGGTCGCCTTGGGTGACCTGGTAGGTTTCAGCCTGAGCAGGCGCTGCCAGTAGCAGTAGAGCGATAGAGATGAGCAGCTGTTTGATCATGGGGAATCCTTTGATGTTTTTCTTGTTTCAGCAGTTGCTCTGCCATCGTGAAAATGGATGTCGACGCTGTCACCAGTTGTCAACTGCTCTACTGAGGTGAGAAGCTGGCCTTTTGCATCCATGCTCATGGTGTAGCCACGTTTGAGAACCTGTATAGGTCCCAGATCATAAAGCTGTTTGGCTAAGCCAGAAACAGATTGTCTGCTGGTTTGAATATACTGCTCTTTAAGCCAGTTTGATTTTTGACGAAGTTGTTCAAGCTTTTGATGCTGACTGTTCCTTCCATGTAGCTGAAAAGTGATTAAGTGCTGTTGGCAACGGTGAAGGGTTTGCTCTTTCAACCGCAGCTGTCTGCGTGGCTCCTGCAGGGCAAGTCTCTGTTGAATATCTGTAAGCTTTCGGTGGCGTGTAGCCACCTGTTGACGGAAGTTTGCAGTTAGTTGGATGGCATTGCGTTCACAATGTTGATGGCGTCTGTCCTGCGTTTGATACCACAAATGCTGAAGTTGCGACGTTTTTGGAATCTGGTTTCGCAGAGACTCTCGATCAGGAGAGGCCAGTTCAGCCGCATTGGAAGGGGTTGCTGCTCGAATATCTGCGGCAAGGTCTGCCAATGTTGTGTCGATCTCATGCCCGATACCGGAGATGATCGGGATTTCAGACTCCACAATAGCTTTTACAACTATTTCATCGTTGAAGCACCAGAGATCTTCTATGCTCCCGCCGCCACGAACCAGAAGAATCAGGTCGGGTCTTGATTCTATCCGGTTCAAATGTTCTAAGGCATTTTTGATTGAGGCTGGTGCGATATCGCCCTGTACAACTGCGGGAGCTAACGTGAGTTGGATCCAGCCAGGTCTGGTTGCCAATACCTTCTTCACATCTTCAAATGCCGCTGCGGTTTCTGAGGTGATGATACCAACATGGTTTGGCAGTTCAGGGGGACTCTTTTTATTCTCGGAGGCAAACCAGCCGCGCTCGGAAAAAAGTGTTTTTCTACGTTCAAATTCGGCTGCCAGTTGTCCGGCACCTGCTGCTTCTACCTTGCGAACGACCAGTTGATAGGTTCCGCGTGGTTCATAGAGACTGATATGTCCGCTGAAGATAAACTGCTCGCCATCTTTGGGCAGTAGTTTCATGCGCACTGCAGACGAACGCCAGATCACGGCAGATATTGAGGCGTGTGCATCCTTGATGGTAAAGTAGATATGGCCGGAGGCGTGTTTGGTTATTCTGGAGACTTCGCCAGCCACCTCAACGCTTGAGTAGCGTTGCTCAAGTAGCTGTTTGATGCCAGCTGTCAGCTCGGTAACAGATAGAACTCCATTTTCCATGCGAAAATCAAACCAGTAGTTTGAGTTTAGGTCAATCCTTCATTGCGCAAAAGTTAATTTGTAATGGTTGATTATCAAGAAAACAGAAAATAACCATGATAAAGCTAACCGATGAATTTACCTTTCTTCTTGCGTTGTTTATTCATGCGGTCGATCTCTCTGGAACCGGAAACAACGATCTTTTCATTGGGTTCGAAGTCCAGTTTCTCATCGTAACCTTCATAATCAACTGAATTAAGAATCACCTTCAGAGCATTCAGGCGGCAGAGGTGCTTGTCGGCGGAGCGAATCAGAATCCAGGGTGCGTAGCTGGTGTGCGTACGTTTGAGCATTTCATATTTCACGTTGGTGAAATCGTCCCAGCGTTCCTGCGCCTGTACATCAACTTCGCTCAACTTCCACTGCTTGAGTGGATCACCCTTACGGCTGTCAAAACGCTCTTTCTGAACCTCTTTGGTGACGCTGAAATAGAGTTTTACAAATATGGTTCCCTGACGAACCAGATCTTTCTCAAAGCCAACTACGCCACGCATGAAATCACTATATTGCTGTTCTGAACAGAAATTGAATACAGGCTCAACCATGGCGCGGTTATACCAACTTCGGTCAAACAGCGCGATTTCACCGCCGCGTGGAAACTCAGTAACATATTTCTGGAAATACCACTGTGTCAGCTGATGTTCAGTGGGCTTGCCCATGGCGATAACGCGATAGTGTTTTTCATTCATATAGCGGGTGACGCGTCGGATGGTTCCGCCCTTTCCTGCAGCATCTCTTCCTTCGAAGAGGATAATCATCCGCTGTTTGGTGTTATCGAGATGTTTCTGCAGCTTGATAAGCTCAGCCTGATAAGGTTTGAGCTCCTGTTCCTGCAGGTATTTGGTAATGATCCGATTAACTTTATTATTATTTAGCCCTTGTGTGTCGATGGGTGGATCTTGCGGCACGTTGTCTAGGTTCTCGATTGGTTTTTCAACAGAGTTTGCCAGCGCGCTCATGTTAGCTCTCCTTTTTAGGCCTTATGGTTTCAGAAACATTGTTTTCAGAAAGGGTCAAATAAAATACGTGTTTTTTTTAAAAAGGTAAAGGAAAAGTTTCTCAGAAAAGCAATTGATGTCATATCTCTGTCATATTGGTGTGTGATGCTTCGTCCCAAGCAGAAAAGTTATGTTGTAAACTTCTTAATTGGGGGCTCGTTTTTAACGGGCCCTTTTTTTATGGAGCAACGTTTTTAACGTTTTTGTGCTAATGTTTGAGTCTAATGAGTGTTGGAGTACCGGTTTGAATATTGAGTTGAATAGCCCTGAGTTTTATCTGAATCGTGAATTGAGCATGCTCGGATTTAATCGCCGTGTATTTGAGATGGCAGCAGATCCTTCTCTACCTCTCCTGGAAAGGCTCCGGTTTCTCTGTATTAGCAGCTCCAATCTGGATGAGTTTTTTGAAGTGCGTGTTGCCATGCTTAAGAATCGTATGGCGATAGGGGTCGATAAAACGGCGGCAGATGGTCGTTCGACTACAGAGACACTTGCAGCTATTCGTGAAGCGGTCGATTCACTGGTCACTGATCAGTACCAATTACTGGACCGGGATCTGCTTCCTGCTATGCATAAAGAAGGCATCCATATCCTTCGTCGAACCGATTGGAACGAGAAACAGGAGCAGTGGATCAGACGTTTTTTCAGAGCAGAGCTGTTACCTGTATTAACCCCTATTGCGCTGGATCCTGCCCATCCGTTTCCACAGTTGGTGAACAAAATTCTTAATTTTATTGTGGGGCTTGAGGGGAAAGATGCCTTCGGGCGTGAGATGCAGCGCGCCATTGTTCAGGCGCCACGTTCGCTTCCACGACTGATTCCTGTTCCGGAAGATGTGGCAGGCGTACCGCACGGTTTTGTGTTTCTATCCTCTATTATCCATGCTTATGTGGGTGAGCTTTTCCCCGGAATGAGTGTAACCGCATGCCATCAGTTCAGAATCACCCGAAACAGTGAGCTCTATCTCCATGAAGAGGAGACTGAAGACTTGAAAAAAGCAGTTGCCGGCGAGCTTCTGGAGCGGCGCTACGGTGCTGCGGTTCGATTGGAAGTGTCGACCAGATGCCCGGAAGAACTCTCCGACTTTCTTCTTCATCAGTTCAGTCTCAGGGAGCAGGATCTGTATCGGGTCGATGGCTTGGTGAACCTCTATCGTCTCGCTTCAATTGCTGATCTGGTTGATCGCTCCGATCTGAAGTTCAAGCCTTTTGTGCCGGGATTACCGGAAGGTATGCGGGCGGATGTGGAGTTAGAGCCTGGTTCACTGTTTGATGTAATTCAACGTTCAGATGTGTTGTTACACCACCCTTATCAGAGCTTTGCACCTGTGATGGACCTGTTGCATCAGGCGGCTATCGATCCGGATGTTCTGGCTATTAAGCAGACTTTGTATCGTGTGGTTCCTGATTCTCCGATTGTGGATGCGCTTGCAAAAGCAGCACGATCCGGCAAAGAGGTTGTGGCTGTGATTGAGCTCCGTGCCCGCTTTAATGAAGAGGATAATATCGGTTTGGCTGACCGTTTGCATGCGGCTGGTGTACAGGTTGTTTACGGTGTCGTGGGTTATAAAACTCATGGTAAGATGATGCTTATTGTGCGCCGTGAAGGGCGTCGAATGCGGCGCTATGTTCATCTCGGAACAGGTAACTATCACAGTATTACGACGCGTTATTATACGGATTTCGGACTGCTCTCTTGTGATCCTGATTTGGGTGAAGATGTACATAAAGTATTCCAGCAGTTGACCGGCATGGGACGTGTACAACGTCTGAAATCAATGAAGCAGGCTCCGTTTACGCTACATAAAGAGATGATTGCCCTTATAGAGCGTGAAGCTGAATACGCCTCTGCAGGAAAACAGGGGCGAATCATCGCTAAAATGAACGGGTTGGAAGAGTCTGATATTATTCAGGCTCTCTACCGGGCTTCTCAAGCAGGAGTGAAGATTGACCTGATTGTTCGGGGCGTCTGTTGTCTTCGAGCCGGTGTGCCTGGAGTTTCCGAAAACATTCGTGTGCGATCTGTGCTTGGGCGCTTTTTGGAACACCATCGTATTTTCTATTTTGGTAATATGGGTGAAGATGAGCTTTACTGTGCCAGTGCCGACTGGATGAATCGTAATCTTCTTCATCGTGTTGAGACCTGTTTTCCTGTGAAGGATAAAGCTCTTAAAGAACGGGTCATGAAAGAGGGGCTTCGCACTTATCTGGCTGATAATTGTGGTACATGGAAGCTGCTGCCTGATGGCCAGTATCAGAGAATACAGTCGACAGCCAAAGAGAGGTGTGCCCAGAGTGTACTGATGAAACTTCTTGGAGGCGAGAGCCGTGGATGAATGAGGAGGATTAGGGATGGTAGGCGTTTGGGAGATTAATCAGAATGAGGTTTAATGTAGCGTAAACGTTTTTTCTCTTTTATTTTACTCACATCGGCAATGACGTAACCATCAATACAGTTGCCAAACTCGCGGTCAATTCCGAAATCGGCGATCTGAAACCCACCCTGTTCACACAGGTCACTATACTGTTTATATAACGTGGGAACAGAGACGTTGAGCGCTTTGAGATAACTGCGTAAAATTTTGAAGTCGTTGTCAAAATCGTTGCCTGTAAAGAGTGCTGAGAGCGCTTCACGTTCAGCTTCAGAAATACGAAAAGGCTCTTTGCCCTGTAATAGCTTTGACGTCTTTCGAAAGTAGTGGGTATAGAAGTAAACCAGCGCATTTTTTGCTGCCTGAGGATAAGTGTGGCTGATGCTGACCGGACCATACATATAGCGAACTTCGGGGTGCTGCCTCAGGTATGAGCCGATTCCATGCCAGAGATAATCGAGCGCATTACTGCCCCAGTAACGGGGTTGAACGAAGCTTCGCCCAAGTTCAATAGCCTGAGGAAGATACTCCTTCTGAAATCTGCTGTGCAGATGACACAACTCATGCATATAAAGGCCACTCTTGCCCACTGTTTGTACAATTTCGGCAGATTCGGCAATACGGTAGGCTCCGACCACTTCCAGCGCATCATCATCCCATAGGACGATGTGCTTGTAATGACGGTCATATCGATCCAGATCGCGTTTTTTGCCAGTTCCCTCATCGACCATGCGAAAGGTGTACTCCCGTAGTCTGCCGATCTCCCGCATCAGTGATGGGGCCGATTTGTAGGTGGCGAGATAAATTTTCTTGCCGTCTGGCGATTCGCCAATCTGCTCTGCCTGTTTCAGCTCTTCACGTAGTAACTGCCTTTTTTCCGGATGCGCAATACAGCATTCGGTGTGATAAATCGGACTCTTCTCTCTGCTGATACGATAGAGATGTTTACGAAACATCTTTGCATGGTTGTTCAGGGAGAGATTGGGGCTCTGAATCACCCGGCTGTGAATCAGTTCGCCTATCTTCATCCGTAAACGGGCGTGCCGTGCTTTAAATATTTCATGGGGGAGAAGCAGTGTGCCAAGCGGTTTGTAGATTGCCGAGGTGATGTAAAAAAGGGCACTGTTACGTGCATGGATATAGATTGGAAGGATTGCAGTCGAAGTTTTTCGGGCAAAGGTAAGAAAGCCCTTTTTCCAGCGATAGTCACTAACTCCCCATGGCCTGAACCGGGCCACCTCACCCGCAGGAAAAAAAATAACAACAGCTTCCTGCTCCAAGGCCTCTTCAATCAGACGCATGCTCTTTTTTGATAATTTCCCGGTCATGTTGTCCACCGGAATAAGCATCTCTTTAAGCTGAGGTACCTGCATTAACACCTGATTGGCAACAATCTTCACGCGCCCATTTTGTCGAGTCCTGCTGACCAGATGGATGAGCGAAAAGGCATCCAGTGCACCCATGGGGTGGTTGGAGGCGATGATTAACTTACCCATGGCTGGGATATTTTCGATTTCGTTTTGGTCAACACTGTAGGAGACATCCAGATGCGAAAGTACTGCTTCGATGAAGGGCATGCCCTCTTCGGGATGCTGCTTGAAAAAAGTGTTTAGCTCATGTTCATGAAGAACGCGTCTCAAAAGAGCAATAAGCGGTCTGGAGATAACAGCAGGTTTATCACGGAATCCTGGATAGAGAGAGTGAATTGCAGTTTCAATTGAAAGCATGTAATCCTCGCATAGAAGCAAAGATTACAGAAGATTATGTCACTTCTATTTCAAGCCGATGACACTCATATGTCACGTCAGTTCCGAGTAGGGCTGTTAGGCCTCATCACCGCTCAGAAGTTTTGCGGCTGCATCATGATTCACATGGCGAATATCGTGCCCACGCTCAATGTAGATTACCATCTCTGCAATGTTTGTTGCATGATCAGAAATGCGTTCAAGATTTTTGGCAACATTGGAAAGCGTGAAGTATGATGAGATATCCCTTGGATCTTCCATCATATAGGTGATCATTTCGCGATACATGCGTTTATAGATGGCATCAATATCTTTATCGCGTTCGATCACATGCATGGCCAGTTGCACATCACCTCTGGAGATGGCATCCAGCGCTCTGTTAACCTGTCGCTGAACCTTCTCGGCCATGATATCAAGGTTGGAAAAATGTTTCGGAGGGTTATTTAGTGAATAGAGCGTCCCTTTGGCAATATTTACTGCCAGATCACCCATACGCTCAAGATCAGTGACCACTTTAATAATACCCATGATAAATCGAAGGTCGCTGGCTGCTGGCTGTCTGCGAACCAGGATATCACGAGCCATTTCATCTGATTGAACCTCCAGCGCATTAATCGCCCTGTCACGCTCAATCGTCTTGTTGGCAAGTTTCTCATCTTGCTCAAGCATTGATTTGACTGCATTTTCCATGGCGCGCTCAATCAACCCGCCCATAGAGAGGACGTGGTTTTTGAGGGAGTCCAGCTCATCGCTGAAGCGTTTAAAAGTGTGCTGTGACATATGCTATAATGGCCTGAAAACGGGTCAGCTTCCCTTAAGTGAATTCACTAGGGGCTGGCTTATTCCTCTTCCGGCATCTCCCCTTTAATAAGTGCAGAAGCAGTTTTGTGATCTACATGGCGAACATCGTGGCCTTTCACCATGTAGATTACCATTTCAGCGATGTTGACTGCATGGTCACCAATGCGTTCCAGATACTTGGCAATATCAGTTGCTATGAGCCCCCCGCTGATCTGACGGGGGTCTTCGAGCATGTACGTGATGTATTCACGTTGAATAGCTTTATACTTGGAGTCGACTTTTTTATCTCCCTCAATGCAGGCGAGAGCAAGCTCCGCGTCACCTTGATTGAAGGCTCTAAGAGCATCAGAAATCTGGCTAAGAACTTTTTCTGAAAGACTTTGAAGCGAAGTTACATCAATAACCTGATGCTCTTCAGTTTTAAGCATGCTGATAGCGATATTTTCAGCAAGATCGCCCATTCGTTCAAGATCAGTTACGAGCTTAACAGTCGAAATCACAAAGCGGAGATCACTGGCGGCAGGTTGGCGAAGAGCAATGATATGTCTTGTCAGCTCATCGATTTCCACTTCAAGTGCGTTGATGCTGCTGTCTCTTTCAATTACCTTGTGAGCTCTTTCGGCATCATGTTTAACCAGTGAGTTCATCGATCGTTTGGTCGCTTTTTTTACGAGGTCGCCCATCTGAAGGACCCTGGCTTTGAGTTCATTCAGTTCGTCTTCAAAACTTTTAACGGTATGTTGAAAATGTTCTGCCATTATCTTCTCCTCATCCAAAGCGACCGGTAATGTAATCCTCAGTCTGAGAATTGGCTGGCGCAGTAAAAATTGTGTGGGTATCACCAAATTCGATTAGTTTACCAAGATAGAAGTATGCAGTGTGGTCTGAGACACGAGCAGCCTGCTGCATGTTGTGGGTTACGATAACGATCGTATATTCTTCTTTCAGTTCATCAATCAACTCTTCAATTTTTGCTGTGGCAATTGGATCAAGTGCAGAGCACGGCTCATCCATCAGGATCACTTCCGGACGAACGGCGATCGTACGCGCAATGCAGAGACGTTGTTGCTGACCACCGGAGAGAGCCGTGCCGGGTTGATCCAGCTTATCTTTAACTTCATTCCAGATGCTGGCTCGTTTTAGCGCGGTTTCGACCAGATCATCCATCTCCGGACCATCTTCTACCATTCCATGAATGCGCGGTGCATAAGCAATATTTTCATAGATGCTTTTTGGAAAAGGGTTGGGTTTTTGGAAGACCATACCGACGTAGGTACGAAGCTGCACAACATCGACTTCCGGTGCATAGATATTCTCGCCATTTAGCAGGATTTCACCTTCAACCCGACAACCGGGTATTCGATCATTCATGCGGTTAATGCATCGAAGAAAGGTGGATTTTCCACAGCCTGACGGGCCGATGAATGCAGTTACTTTTCCTTTCTGAATGTCGAGGTCGATACCCTGCAAGGCCTCGAAATCTTCATACCAGAGTTTCAGGTTACGAATGGTTAGGTAGTTCTCTACAGTTTTACTATTCATTAGTCCTTACCAGCTTTTCTCAGAGCGATTTCTTAATTTAACAGCGATCGCATTTAAACTTAGAAGCACAGTTAATAGTACCATGATACCTGCTGCAGTTCTCTCTTCAAATGCGCGTAGTGACTCAGACGACCAGGTGTAGATCTGTGCGGGAAGCACCGTAGTGGCTTCAAAGATAGATCCCGGAGCTTCCGGAATATATGCCATCATGCCAACAATAAGCAGCGGCGCCGTTTCGCCCATCGCCTGAGCCAGTCCAATAATAGAACCGGTCATAATGCCTGGCAGTGCCAATGGCAAAACATGGTGCCAGACAGTTTGCAGGCTTGAGGCCCCAACACCGTATGCCGCTTCACGGATTGATTCAGGCACAGCTCTTAGGGCTGCACGTGTGGCGATAATAATGATCGGAAGAGTCATTAGAGCGAGTGTGAGCCCACCTACGAGGGCGGATGAACGCGGAACACCCATAAAGTTAATGAATATGGCGAGGCCAAGCAGGCCATAAAGAATGGATGGTATTGCCGCCAGATTGTTGATGTTCACTTCGATGATTTGAGTGAAACGGTTATCTGGAGCAAATTCTTCCAGATAGATGGCTGTCAGAACACCGATTGGCACAGCGAATGCCATAGTGAGTAGAAGCACCAAAACAGAGCCGATAGCTGATGCCAGGATACCAGCATTTTCCGGAAGTTTGGAGTCTCCTTTGCTAAAGAAGCCGGTATTAAAGGAGAGACGAACTTTCCCTTCATCTTTCATCTGATCAATCATTTTTTGATGTTTTGATTTTAAACGGTGACCCTCATGGCCTTTGAGATATTGGTCTACGCGGTTTTCAGCGAGTACCCACTGCTCAATATCCTGGCCAAGAAGTGTCGGGTCAGCTTCAATCTGGTTAGGAACAAGTCGAATCCAGGTTTTGCTGACCAAGGGTTTCTCTTTACGATCAACTGCTTTGTTATAGTTATCAATAGCTGCTTCATTATAGTGAACAGTAACAAGGATTTCGGCCTGCTGGAATGCAGGGAGCCCTTTGCCGAAAATATTAACAAAAAAGAAGACAAGAAATGCCAGTGCAAAACAGAGTGCAGAGAGGCCATAGAACTTGAATCGTTTGTCAGCCCGCATTCGTTTACGGATGTGTGCGGAGGTCTGAGAAGTTTCCTGCCTCATTTTATTCGTACCTCTGCTTGAATTTACGTACAACTATGGTTGAAATAATGTTCAGGATCAGCGTGACCACCAGGAGTACAAACCCGAGTGCAAAGGCCGACTGGGTAAATGCTGAATCAAACTCCTGATCTCCTGTAAGTGCCTCAACAATCTTAACGGTAACGGTGGTGACCGCTTCAAGAGGGTTACCCGTCAGGTTTGGTCGCAGGCCAGCAGCCATAACCACAATCATGGTTTCGCCAATAGCGCGTGATACGGCCAGTAGAAATGCGGATACAATGCCAGGAAATGCTGCCGGAAGTACAACGTGACGAATGGTTTCAGATTTGGTGGTTCCAAGCGCAAGCGATCCATCACGGAGGCTCTGAGGTACGGAATTGATCACATCATCAGAGAGAGAAGACATAAACGGAATAATCATTATACCCATGATTAAACCCGGCGCCAAGGCATTGGTATAGTCAGCCTCCAGACCAAAGAGATGGGCGGCTTGAACCACCAGAGGGCTGATTGTAATGGCAGCAAAGAAACCATAAACAACAGTTGGGATGCCAGCCAGAATCTCTAACATTGGTTTCAATCTGCTACGGGCTGAATGGGATGCGTACTCAGACATGTAGATGGCCGAAAAGAGGCCGACAGGAACAGCAACCAGCATGGCAATGACTGTGATCATGAACGTGCCGGCAAAAATAGGGACTGAGCCGAACTCTGGCGGAGCAACGCCTGTCATGTCGCGACCTGCACCAATCAGGAAGGCGGTGTCAGGTTCCCATTTGGTACCGGTGATGAAATCCCAAAATGAGATAACACGGAAAAAGTTGATTGATTCGAAGACAACAGAAAGAACAATTCCAATCGTGGTTAAGACGGAGATGCTGGCTGCAGCTATCAGCAGGACATGAGTTGCTTTCTCTACGGCTTGACGGGCCCTGAAGTCGGCTTTGATATGTTTGAGGGAATACCAGAGGCCCGCACCCCCAAGGCCAAGCATCGTTGCCAGTAGCATGGGGGCAGGTATGCTGAAGAGTCCTGAGAGATGGGCGATACTGAAAATAAGACCTGATGCGAGTGCTGGAAGAGCCAGCCAGATAACTGTATACCAGCCGTAATAACCCGGTCTGGAGTGTAAGCGGAAGCCACTTTTCTCAACCGTTAAGGCCTTGCCTTTAGCCACCATATAGGCGATGAAACCCAGGGGTATCAGTCCGCCGAAAAGCCACAAAAAAAGATCAGTGTGCTGCATTATTCACCTGCTGAGTTTTATCGAAGACCAACGGTTCATACCTCCGTTGGGTGGGCATTCTAGCCAATTGTCAACAATATGGAAATGGGAGAGATGGCGCTTCCATTTCGATACTGTCTCGCCTGGATTTGGGCAAAAAAAAGCTGGCCGGATGTGTGTCCGGCCAGCTTTTGACTGTGAAACGTTACTTCTTCAGGTCATCTGCTGTCAGATTTGTCAGGTTTGCAGCCTGAGAGCGGTATTTAGCGCGCATCTCTTTAGGCAGTGCGATCAGACCAATCTCGGTGCAAGATCCTTCATCACCAATCATCTTTTCAGCAGTGAAAAGTTTGATGTAATCTTTCATGCCAGGAACACTGTTGATGTGAGACTTCTTGATGTAGAAATAGAGTGAACGGGAAAGCTTGTATGAGCCACTCTGAACAGCTTCAGGAGATGGAGCGATGCCGCCGATAGTCGCAGCTGCAATGCGATCACTGTTTTCTGCCAGGTAGCTGTAGCCGAAGATGCCCAGTGCATCTTTGTCTTTAACCAGCTTCTGAACGATCAGGTTATCGTTTTCGCCAGATGGTACATAGACACCGTCCTGTCGAACCTGATGGTACTTCTTATATTTCTTGTTTTTCTTTTTGTCCGCTTTGTACAGATTAGTGTATACATTCATCTTCTTGGCAACTGATTTCATTGCCAGATCTTCGAACGCATCACGGGTGCCTGAAGAGGTTGGTGGGCCGTAGAAGGTGATTTTACGGTGAGGTAAAGATTCGCTGATCTCGTTCCAGTATCTGTAAGGGTTAGGAATTAGCTTGGAGCCGTCCGCATTTGGAACTTCGGCTGCTACAGCCATCAGGATCTGCTTACGGGTCAGGTTCATTGGTGCTGCGCTAGTGCTCTGAGCCAGAGCGATGCCGTCATAACCGACAACAACTTCAGTAACATCTTTTACGCCGTTGTCTTGACACTTTTTGAACTCTTTGGCTTTCATGCGACGTGATGCGTTGGTGAAATCCGGAGTATCCATGCCGTTACCTGCACAGAAAAGCTTCATGCCACCGCCTGAGCCTGTGGACTCTACGACAGGAGTTTTAAGCTTTGTGGTTGCGCCCAGTTCTTCAGCTACATAGCTGGAGAAAGGGTAGACAGTTGACGAGCCTACGACGCGAATCTGGTCGCGAGCTTCTGCCTGGCCGATGAAGGCGAGGCCAAGAATTGATGCAGCCATGAGAATGGCGTGATGTTTTTTCATGATTGGTATCTCCCAATTGAATTTGAACACACTGTATAAAGCGTTTGTGGCAACTTTATGTCAGTTGTATGACAGCCGTGTGACAACTGTTTTATGCTTGGTTTCAGACTCGGTTTTGAACAGGTATCATGAAATGATTTTGGTTTGAATTCCACATAAAAAAGGGGTGGCAAATGCCACCCCTTAATGAAACATGAATGTATGTTTCTGTTATTAAAATTTGAACTGAGAGTACAGGCCATACTTTTTGGTGGTGGAGTTAACCTTGCCAGGCAGGGCAGTAGTCTTCTCATCGTCGTAAGCTACAGTCATGGTCAGACCTTTCTGTACGAAGAAGTCTACACCAGCAATATAATGACGCTTCTTGTTGAATTTAACCTGATTGTCATCTTTGTTCTGCTCAATTTTTCCGAACAGGCCAAAGTCACCGCCAAGTTCTACCCAGCCCCAGCCGGACAGAACTGTATAGTCGACGTTGGAAGTGTTGCCACTGTTTTTGTTTTTGATGTAGTTACCACCAACGCGCCACTGCTTGTTGCCGTAAGAGGCAAGGAACTGCATCAGAGTCTCTTTCGCTGCAGGGGTGACAGCTGCAGTTGTAGCTTTCTTGCCACGGTAGCCAGCGCGATACTGACCAGAGATATCCAGGCCTTTGATTGGCTTGATGGTCAGGCGAGTGTTGTAGTCCATGGAACCGTTAGAGTTAGGCTTGGAGTAGCCTGCGCCGTTGGTCAGGGTTACCCAGTAGTTCACTAGGCCATCAGCCAGCTTACCTTTTAGACCGATACCGTAATCAGCTGAGTCATCAAACTTATAGTGGTCAGATGCAACTTTAGCCACAAAACGATGCTTCCATAGTTTCTGCTCATAGTCGATCCATGGTGTGTGTGAAAGGCCAAGACGAAGCTGTAGAGCATCGCTGAATGTACCTTCAAGGTAGGCATATTTCAGGAATACGTTCATCTGACGTTTCAGGCCGGTTGCGTTCGGCTGTTCATTGTTGATGTCGGTTGTTACACGAGCAAGCCAGTTGTTCTTTTTGTATTTAGTATCCAGATAGAAGCGAGTCAGGTTCAATCCCTGAGTTTTCACTCCGTCAACATCTTTAACTGTCAGGTCGGTAAACATCTTACCGCCAAATGTCAGTTTGGAGTCCTTATTTTCACCAATAGTCAGGCCGCCAGCATATGCTGTAGAAGCAAATGCAATTGCCAGAGCAGTAGCTGTTACACGAATTAAGTGTGTGATTTTCATTTTTTCCTCTCTATAGAAATTCAAAGTGCGGCGGAATGTAAGTGAGAAAAATGACACGACTATGACACGCCTGGAGAGAGGGTGTTGCTGTCATCAACGTGTCATAATCAATATTCAGATTCTCTCTACTTTATAAACAAGGAGAGTAGTTATGAATAACACCGAAATGGGTCGGTATGATAATGATGTTAATTATGATGCAGGTTACGAGGCTTCAATTGTCGCAGATGTGAATTTCATGAAGTTTCGAACTATGCCGATAGCAAATAGCATGAAACTCAAGGAATCAATGTTAATGTTCAGTTGTATGAACATAAAGAGTTATGATGCCGGCAATATTATTTATGAGGCAGGGTCGACCTCCGAGAATGAAATTTCACTTATTATTGAGGGAAAGGTTTTAGCCTCCGATTACTCAGGTCACCAATATAGTACACTCTCTGCTGGAGATGTTTTTGGGCTTTTTTCATTTTTAGATGAAGAGAGGTTACACTCAGCTACACTGAAAGCAGATAGAGATGTGAAAGTTCTGACCATTGATCGTCCATATTTTGATGTGATAACACTTGAAGATCCTTCGCTTGGAAATCAGTTTCTCAGATTCATGTTTCGTCTGCTAAGCAAAATGGCACTACAGTTGGAGCATGAATATGCAGCAATGCATGGGTTTGCACTTGGCAGGAAGGTTTGATGACAATTGAAAACAGATTCGTGAACAGAGATATTCTCGTCGTTGAAGACGATGTGGCTATCGCGCGCCTGATTGAGATGTTTTTGCAAAAAGAGGGACTCACTGTTGCTGGTTGTGTCGATGGTGACAGTGCCATACAGATGCTGCAGGAGTGCTCATTCCGGTTGGTAATTCTTGATCGTATGCTACCGGGAAAACGAGGGATGGATATTCTTCGCTGGTTGCGGAAACAGGAGAAGACCGCCCATCTTCCTGTTTTAATGGTAACTGCTCTTGGCTCTACCGAGGAGAAAATTCACGGCCTGAAAGAGGGCTCGGATGATTATCTGCCTAAACCTTTTGAGCCAGAAGAGCTAGTAGCCCGTGTTCATGCTCTTCTCCGTCGCTCTGAAGCCTTGCCGACTGAGACTCGGAGAGAGGATGGCCTCATTGTTCTGGATGCCGATGCGATGGAGGTGTCCGTTAACGGTGAGTCTTTAAACCTGAGGCCCCTTGAATTCAAACTGCTGCAGGTGTTGATGGCCAAGCCCGGAAAGGTAAGGAGTCGAGAGTATCTTCTGGACCATGTTTGGGGCATGAACAGTTATGTGGAGCTACGTACAGTGGATGTGACGGTCAAACGTTTGCGTAGAGCCTTAAAAGATCATGGGTTAACTGATTCAATTAAGACTATTCGTGGAACAGGCTATCGTTATGACAGGCTAGAGAAGAGAGGCGTATGAGTTTTTGGGCTCTTGTCTCTGCTCTACTTCTTATCTTCTGGTGGCTGCATGCTCAGAGATTGAATAAAAAGCATGACCTGCTTACAAAAGAGCTTAAAAGTCTGAAGGATTCGCAGGGGAGTCTGATCTCCACGCTTAAATCACGAGGCAAACGCCTGGATGTTCTATTCGCGGAAATGAATGAGGTGGTCATGCGGGTGGATCGCCTGGGTCGTGTTATGGCCGTTAATCCTCATGCAACAGAGATGTTTGAGATGGGCAGTGTGCTTGACTTACCGCAATCAATGCTGGTCTTTTATCGTGACCCCGAGTGGCACAATGCATTTTCAGAGGCGCTTAAAATATTGCCTGAAGCTTCATCACTTCCCGATATCTATGTGGGAAAAAGAGTATTAGCCCCACGGATCGCCCCTTTGGGAAAAGAGCAGGCACTGTTGTTGTGTGTTGACGTGACAGATAAACATCGAATGGAGACACAGAGAAAAACGCTGTTTGCCAATCTGATGCATGATCTGAAAACACCACTGACTTCCATCCTTGGATATGCCCGAAGTATTGAATCATTTGGTGATGATCCCGCAGTTAGACATGAGGCTGCTCAGGTGATCGCAGATGAATCAGTACGGGCCAATGAATTTCTCAATGCACTGTTAACGCTGGATCAGGTAGAAAGTTTTACGCCGGATATTTCAGTGTCGTCCGATCCACAACAGGTGTGTCAAACCGTTGTACACGGTTTTAGTTCACAACTGGCGGCTAATCAGGTCGAAATTGAGTGGGCCGGGTTTGATTCAATTGTGAGGGTGCAGATGGCTGAGAGTGACCTGCATCGGATCATGGACAACCTGATTGAGAACGCACTTAGATATACTCCAAAAGGGAGTAATATCCTGATTAATGGATATGGTAATGAGAGTGCTTTTCGTCTCGAAGTGATTGATCAGGGCGATGGTGTACCGGAAAAAGAGCTGCCGCGTTTAACTGAGCGTTTTTACCGGGGAGATATGGCAAGAAGCAACAGTTTAGAGGCTGGACATGGTTTGGGCCTGGCGATAGTCAATGAGCTGCTAATGAAGTATGGCGGTAAATTGAAGCTGAAAAATCATGAGCGATTTGGGCTAAGTATTATTATGGAGTTGCCGCTGGCCTCTCATTGAGCACTTTTTATTATTTGCTCTTAACCTGACATTAGCATGACTTAATTCGTTGCTATGCTGCTGCTATGTAATAGTGGAAGGTATCTATCTTATGAATTTTGTGGATATGCGTGATATAAGCGATATAGATCAGGATGTTTATTATGACACTAAACCGGTGTCACAGGATGGTAGCTCAATATCAACAGCTGCTGAGATGTCTTACGAGAGCGAGCTTTATGATCTGCTTCGGAATGAAAAAATCACCACGCTGTTCCAGCCGATTTATGATATGGGTGAGAACACTCTGTTTGCGTATGAAGCCTTATCCCGAGCGCCAAGAAACTCTCCTCTACACATGCCTGCTCTTATGTTTTCTACGGCTAAAAAGCACGAGAGGCTTTTTGCAATGGACAGCCTCTGCAGAAAGAAGGCGATTCAAAACTTTTCCAAGCTTGATAGTAATGCAAAGTTAACGCTCAATGTTGATCCATATTCGCTTGTAGAATTTGGCTCTCGTAAGGGGATGACTGTTAAGTTTCTTGATGAGGCTGGAATTAAGCGAGACCGTGTGATTCTGGAGCTCACCGAATACTCCAAAACCAATAGTTATAAAAAACTAAGAAAAGCCATTGATCACTACCGTGGAATGGGCTTTTCTATTGCTATTGATGATTTGAGCGCTGGCTACTCCAATTTGCGGCTCATGGCTGAGATTGAGCCGGAGTACCTGAAACTTGATAAATATTTTTTATCTCAGGCCGGAGCAGAAACGGTATCGCTGGATTTTATGAAGTTGATTGTTGAGATGGCGGATCGCATTAGCTGTAAAATTATTGCGGAGGGGATTGAAAATGAGGAGCAGATTTCAGTAATTCGGAGTCTGGGCATTGATTTTGGGCAGGGATATCTACTTGGTCACCCTGCGGAGCTTCTGCCAATAAAACCTCCAGAGGTTCTTTTTTTAACCAACGAGTCCGGTGATGATGAAGCACTCTTCGACCTTCCCAATATTATTGCCGAGACCGGTTATGTTTCAGCAATCAGGCTTAGTAAAGTCGATTCATGTGCGCCGGACACTCCTATTTCCAGTGTGCTGGAGCGGTTCAGAAAACATCCTGAGTTACAGATTATTCCAGTCTCTCTGAACAGTCAGGTTGAGGGGGTACTCTCTCGTGATGAAGTGCTTGGTGCATTTTCACAGAACTATGGACATAGCCTCTATCGGAGGGCTCTGGCTAAAGAGATGATGAACAGAGATCCTCTGGTCGTAAATCAAAATGACTCACTGGTCAAAGTGAGTGAGTTGGCAATGAGTCGCTCTCCCGAGATGGTTTATAGCCCAATCGTTGTGTGCGATCGATATGGTTATGCGGGTACTGCTTCAATCAGAGAGCTTTTAGAAACGATTACTCGAATCAAGATCGATCATGCCAAACAGTGTAGCCCTTTGACCGGGCTTCCCGGAAACTTAAGCATAGATCAGCAACTGGATCACTGTATTGAAAGCGGCAATCCATTCTCTTTCTGTTATCTGGATCTTGATCATTTCAAAGCTTTCAATGACAGGTATGGTTTTAAAGAGGGAGATAGAATGATTCGGCTGCTTGCTGATATTTTGGATTTGAACAAGCAGGGTGGAGACTTTATCGGCCATATTGGCGGCGATGATTTTGTTTGTCTTAGCTTCGAAAATAACTGGAAATCCATCATGAATGATGTTTTGGAAGAGTTTGGCAGGCGGTCTGTTGAACTCTATGAGAAGGCAGATCGCGATAATGGTTTTATTAAGACGCATGATCGAAAAGGAAATCCATGCCAGTTCCCTCTGGTTTCACTATCTATAGCTGCTGTATGCAGTCGGCCTGGAGCTTTTTCATCAAGACTTGAGCTTTCTGAAGTGGCTTCAGAAGTGAAGAAGAAGGCAAAGAAAATCGAGGGAAACTCTTTAGTAGTGGATCAACGAAACTACAATGCTTCAGTAGCTTAAAAAAAGGCCCGTCTCAATTGAGACGGGCCTTTATCGTTGACTAAACCTAAAGTTCAGTCGTTATTTGATGTTAGATAGAAGGTCTTTGTTCTCTACAAGGTTTCTTACGCCATGTGCATGATCTTCGTTGAAGGTATTACCCTTACACCACTTGCCAACAGTATTGATATTAACTTTGGCAACCTGAGGACGAACGCTCCAGGAGACCTGAAAAGGAGAGCCTTTCTCATTGTAGCCAGGGCCCGTGGTGGAGCCTTCATACTGCACTGGTGTGCCAGTATTGGATGGGATGTTTACAGCCTGATGCAGGCCGTTAACTTTTTTATGCTTGGTTAGCTTGCCGAAGTCCAGTGCATGCTTGTCATTCACCAGAACATAAACCTGGGTCTCAACCCGCAGCTGCGGGTTTTTAATTGAGTCACTGAGACAGGAGCCCAGTGTCGGGCCAGGCTTAATCTGAGCTGTTGAGTGTACATAGTGAACTTCGATGGTGTCACCTGAACTCAGGTCACCATGGTCACTGCTGCATATTTCATGCTTGGACGGGGTCAGTTCTGTCGGGGTAAGTTTGCCTGAAAATTTATAACCGCTCTGGTAACCGTGGCCATCACCGTTACCGGCATAAGTGGTGAACTCTCCGCCTTTGTGCTCAGCATTCTTGTGGAAATGGATGTTACACAGGTTCATCGCTGTATATGCTGGTGCTGCATTAAATGCGCGGTCATTTTTTCCGGCAACTGAATCAATGTCACGCGGAGACTGTGGGCCGAAACCCTGCCCCTTGGTGCTTTTTGCAAGCCTTTTTCGCTGATTGGCAATCACTTTGTCAGTAACTGATTCGTGACCAGCATCGGCATGTGCCGCTTTAGCGTGGCTGTCTGTATGTTTTCCGTGATCGCTTGCGAATGCCGGTGCTGATAACAGTGCCAGCGCAGCAAGCGTAATCATTGTTTTTCTCATGAGTTTAACTCCCCTTATTTGATGATGCCCTGATGAATTTGGGCAAGAGAAGCATATGTGCGATATTGTCGTCCACAAGTGGAAAATAGTACACCCTAATATTAGTAGGGTATTGATTACCTGCTTTGATTTAATAGCTTGCCTTGAACAGCTTTACTAAGCTCCTGTGCAGTGAACGGTTTTAGTAGGGTGGTTTCATCTGCATCAGAAAGCTCGAACGAAATTGAACTGTCAGGATCATATCCGGTAGCAAATATGATTTTTGCCAGTGGGTTGATTTTTCGAATCATTTTTGCTGCAGATTTTCCACCCATGCCGGGCATTACCAAATCCAGAATCACCAGGTTAATATGCTTCTGTTGAGCTCTGTAGAGTTCTACAGCTTCATTGCCATTTCCTGCTGAATGCACCTGATAGCCCAGAGTTTCCAGTATCTCTGTAGTGCTCTGCACAACAAATGAATCATCATCTACCACCAAAATGCATTCACCTTCACCGTGCGGTATGTTTGAGGTATCATTGACTGCGGTTGTTTTCAAATCAGCCTCTATCCGTGGGAGATAGATATGAAACGTGGTTCTCTGACCTATTACACTATTTACGTCGATAATGCCATTCTGGGATTTGATGGAGCCAAACACCATGGAGAGTCCAAGCCCGGTGCCTTTGCCGGTCTCTTTGGTGGTGAAAAATGGGTCATAAATATATTTTAGCTGTTCCGGATCAATGCCATGACCATTGTCACTAACACTTAGGTGCACAAATTCACTGCTGCCAGTCTGGTTGTGCTTTTCCAGAAAAAGACTGTCTGCTAAGAAAGGTTCAAGTTGAATTAGAATACGTGGTTGCCTGCTCTGTTTTACTGCATCACGTGCATTGGTGAGCAGGTTGAGTAAGACCTGTTGAAGCTGGGTAGCATCGGCAGAGACATGAAGATTATCTGAAATGTTTAGTTTCAGCTCAATACTTTTCGGTATGGAAACCCGATGAAGCGTAATCGCCTCTCTGATAAATGCAGATATTGGAATAGTTTTTTTATCAACGCTGCCCTTATTGGCAAATGTGAGCATCTGCTTAATCATATCGGTAGCTCGTTGTGAGAGTTTCTCAATGCGATCCAGTCGTTCGATGACCTTGGGTTGTTCGGATGCAGCCTTTTTAGCCAGAAAGAGGTTGCCTGTTATACCAGCCAGCATATTGTTGAAATCGTGGGCGATTCCACCTACCAGCGTGCCTATCGCTTCCATCTTCTGTGCCTGCTGGAATTGCTCTTCAAGTAGTTGTATCTCTGTCAGGTCTTCATGAACGCCTACATAGTTAGCAATTTCGCCTGCTTCATTGCGGACAGGGGAGATGTTGAGCATAGCAGGATAGAGTGAGCCATCTTTTTTCTTCTCCATGATCGTTCCACGCCATGGATGACCTGATTTCAGCTTTTGAAGCATCTCATCATGAGTCGCAACATCCTGATTCTCCGGTCTGAAAATCCAGAGCATCTTTCCAATCGCCTCTTTTGATGAGTATCCGGTGATTTGCGTAAAAGAAGGGTTTACATATTCAATAATGCCCTGACTGTTTGTAATGGTGATGACCTCTCCTGCCTGATCAATCGCGCGAGAAAGTTTTTGAAGTTCGGCAATGCCCTGATCTCGTTCCATGGCAATGCCGGTGAGCTTTGCTGCAGATTCAAGGTCTTGTAATTCGCCCTCATTCGGCATCGCAGGATGGTCATAGTACATACCGAATGCACCAAGCACTTTGTCTGAAGAATTTTTAATCGGTTCAGACCAGCAGCAGCGCATACCATGTGGCAGTGCATACTCTTTTAGGCCTGCCCATTTTGGATCTGTTTCGATGTTTTCAATAAGTACGCGCTTTCCTGTATAAGTAGATGTGCCGCATGATCCAACATCAGGGCCGTTCACCAATCCATCGACCGCATCGCAATACTCTTTTGGCAGGCTTGGCGACCCTCTGTGTCGAAGCACGTTTCCTTGCAACTCAAGCATGGAACAGCGCATGCCCGGATGACGTGCCTCATACATCAATCCAATGGCTTTATAGATTGAGGGTGAGGGCTCCCCGGTAGCGATCATTTCCAACACGTCTGCGACAGACTTTTGAAACAGTTCACTATCTTTCAGTTTTTGAGTGCGACTACGTACCAGCTTTCGCAAAATAAATGTCTGTGTTGCAAAGATGAAAAGCAGAAAAAGAAGTCCTGAAATCATAAGCTGCCAGGCATGTCGTTCGATCATCTCTTTCAGACTGGGGTCGGGGCGATAGATAAAGTTATCAAGTGAATACGCATTAGGTATTAAACCAAGTTCAGCATAGGTTTTTGCAATTTGATTCCAGCGGAAATTACTCATGTAACCAAGTTCGATTTCATCTTTAAGAATTATGTTTTTGGTTTTACGCGCTTCAAATTTAAGTTGCCTGAGCGAGAAGTTTTGAGTGTTATATTTTGTTCGGATCAGATCAATGCTTTCATCAACGTGTTCTAATGCGTAGCGCCATCCCCTAATGCTTGCCTTGGTAAATGCGGTAGCTCTTTCAGGAAACTGTTGAGTCTCTCGCTCGGATGTAATCAGTATATCACCATAAAAATCGATATCGTACTGGATGGGATGAAGAATCCTGTAGGCGACTCCCATCTCTTTAAGCTGATGTGGCTGATCAGTAGTGTAAATGCTGAATGCATCAGTTTTCCCGGAGATGAGATCGTTGAGATTATAGCTGCTATTTTGATGAATAAAGTCGTAATCAGAGAGTCCTGCTTTGTGCAGGGCGGCCAGAATTGAGGCGTCCATTTTGTCCTGTTGCATCATGATATGTTTGCCACGAAGATCCTGAAAAGTTCTGATGCCCGAATCTTCTTTTACAGCCAGAGCAAGCGGCGAATGTTGGAAAATAGCTGCCAGTACTTTAACAGATTTGCCGGCAACTTTTGAAAGAAGAACCCCACTGTCTGTGACTGCATAACGGCCCGAGTCGCTCAATGCATGTTGCAGAGAAGGCCGTTCAGGATTTCCCTCAATGATGTCCACATCCAGCCCGACTTCATCATAGTAGCCTTTCTCTTTTGCCATGTAATAGCCGGCAAACTGGAAGGCGTGTTTCCATTTTAACTGCAAAGAAATCGCATCATTCGCAAATGCCTCGCCTATAAAGAAAAGAAGCAGAGCAGCGGAAAGCAGCGCTGTTTTACAAACCGATCTCAGTAAGTGGAGGATGATTGAGCTATCCCTGTCTGGCATTGTAGATATCTCCCTCTGTCTCTGCGTAGTGCTTCAGTACTGCTGCAGCTTCATCTCTGCAGATATCAACCTCAACTGTGATACCGCGTTTCTCCAGCTCTTCAATCCAGCGAGGGTGTTTTGGTCCTTCGTCAAATCCGATGGCTCTTGCATCTTCGTCACGCGCGCCACAAATAAGATGACGTACACCCGACCATGGTATAGCGCCAAAACACATAGCGCATGGCTCACAGCTGGTCACCAGTTCAAGCGGCGGCAGGTTTTTGGCACCAAGGTCATAGGTGGCGAGTTGCTGCTGGGCGGTAGTGATGGCTAAGATTTCGGCATGGGCAACAGATGCATTGGATGAAACAACCCGGTTGACGCCTGCTGAGATCAGCTTATGAGTCTGCATGTTAAAGATCGCAGCACCAAACGGGCCACCTGATCTGCTGTTAATGTTGCGTCTGGCCAGTTCAATGGTTAGCTGCATGCGTGATTCGATGGTGTCGAAGCTTTGCTGCTGTTCGTCAATGAAAAGATCCATCCAATGAGGTAATTGCAGTTCAATGTCTGGTGAGGTCATAGCGTATTTCATCATGCCATGAAACTGGACGCAAGATTGATACTATTTACGGACCTCTATCGGTCCAATAGTTCTTCACAGGATGGGGAAACAGGCTATAATTAATTGCAAATGGACTTATCATGAAACTAACACTATGAATGAACCCATATGAACAAGACGCACAACTCAAGTGAGCACCTGTTGCACCTGCTGCATGCTCATCAGCATCAGCATCATTTCATCTCCGATGATGCGATCAGCGATATTGCATTGCAACTGAACCTGCCTCGTGCGCAGGTGGAGGCAGTCACGGAATTCTATAGCTTCTTCCACCGCACACCGCGTGGTCGTTATGACATTCTTTTCAGTAACTGCACCAGTTGTGGGAGCTTGCTGTTGATGCGGCAGTTGTGTGAACAGCTTGATGTTAATCCGGGTGAAACCCGAATCGACAGAATGATTTCAGTTGATGAGACATCCTGTATCGGTATGTGTGATCACGGAGCCTCTGCATTGATCAATGGCAGGCCGATGACATCCATGACATCTGATCGTATCAAAAAAATAGCCAAGTTGATTGAAGCTGAAGACGGAATCGATACATGGCCGCCTGAGTGGTTCGTGATTGATGATCACCTGCAGCGTAGCGACCTGCTGCTCTCCAGCTCTTTTAAACCAGGCTCGGCACTAAAGGTGATGGAAGAGGAGGGGTGTGATGCATCGCTTGAAAAGATCAGATTCTCCGAGCTTCGTGGGCGTGGCGGAGCCGGTTTCAGTACGGCGCAGAAGTGGCAGTTCTGCCGTGAGGCAGAAGGCGATGCACACTATGTAATCTGTAATGCCGATGAAGGGGAGCCGGGCACTTTTAAAGATCGTGTTCTTTTAAGCTCTTACGCTGACACTGTTTTCGAAGGGATGAGTATTTGCGCGCGCATTATCGGAGCGAAACGGGGCATCGTCTATCTGCGTGGTGAATACCGTTATCTTTTGGAGCAGCTTGAGTCCCGGCTTGCAAAACGTCGGGAAGAGAGGCTGTTGGGAGAATCAATTCTCGATGTTGAGGGCTTTGATTTCGATATTTCGATTGTTGTCGGTGCAGGTGCCTATATCTGTGGTGAGGAGTCGGCACTGATCGAATCGCTTGAGCAGAAGTGTGGTAATCCCCGTATCCGTCCGCCATTTCCGGTAACCAGCGGTTATCTCGGTCAGCCGACAGTTGTTAATAATGTTGAGACGCTAGCCGCTGCTGCAGGTGTTGTTATTCACGATAGCCACTGGTTCCGTGGTGCTGGCACATGGCAATCACGCGGCTCTAAAATTCTCTCCGTATCGGGTGACTGTGCACGCCCCGGCATTTATGAATATCTGTTCGGTATCACAATTCGTCAGGTTCTGGATGAGTGCGGAGCTGATGATGTGCAGGCGGTACAGGTGGGTGGTCCTGCAGGCAGGTTGATTGATCCGACACACTTCGACCATCAGATCGCTTTTGAAGATATCGCTACTGGTGGCTCTTTCATGATCTATGACCAGTCACACGATCTATTGAAAATCATTCTTGGGTTCTCCCGCTTTTTTGCACATGAGAGCTGTGGGTTTTGCACTCCCTGCCGGGTTGGGACGACACTGTTAAAGAATACGATGGAGAAGATTTGCCATGGTCATGGCACAGCACATGATCTTGATGAGTTGAGGCGTGTGGCTGCACTGGTTGGTCGGCGCTCTCACTGCGGGCTTGGTTTCACGGCACCCAATCCGATTATTGATGGACTGAAATATTTTCCGGAACTGTTTGAGGCACGGCTGTTGAACAGAGAGGTGGAACCGGAGTTTGATCTTGATGCATCGCTTGAAGAGGCGAGGCAACTCACGAATCGTGATGATGCGGAGGCGCATTTATGACGGATCTGATCTGCAGGACTTGTTATGAATAAAACAATCAAAATCGATGGCGTAGATGTGCCGTTTGAAGAGGGGCAGACAATCATGGATGCAGCTCTGGCAGCAGCTATCTATATCCCGCACCTCTGCCATAAGCCGGGGCTATCTCCGCATGGCAGTTGCAAACTCTGTACGGTTGATGTGAACGGGCGAGCTGTCTCTGCATGCACGATGCCAGCTTGCGAAGATCAGGAGATTGAGAATGATACACCGGCCTTGAAAGAGGAGCGCAGAACAATTACTCAGATGCTCTTTATTGAAGGCAACCACCTCTGCCCGTCATGTGAGAAGAGTGGTGACTGCACGCTTCAGGCAGTGGCTTATCACCTTGATATGCTGGATGGGCACTTCCCGCAATTTTACCCGCGCCGTGAGGTGGATGCATCGCACCCATCACTGGTGATTGATCGTGATCGCTGCATCATGTGTGAACTCTGTGTACGAGCCAGTCGTGAAGTGGATGGCAAGGATGTGTTTGCCATCAGTGGCCGTGGCACGGATCGCCATCTGATCGTTAATTCACCAACCGGAAAATTGGGAGATTCCGATATTGAGATTGATGATCTCGCTGCCCATGTCTGCCCGGTTGGAGCTATTCTGATTAGAGATCAGGGCTACGAAGTTCCGATTGGACGGCGCACTTTCGATCTGCACAGTGTGGCTGAAACTGATCTTGGTGAAGTGAAGCTGTCTAAAGTGAGTCGCCCTGATGAGTAAGGTTCGTGTCGCTACCACCTCACTGGCTGGCTGCTTCGGCTGCCATATGTCGTTCCTCGATATGGATGAGCGTATTGTTGGACTGCTTGAGCATGTCGAGTTTGGCCGTTCACCGATCAATGATATCAAACATTGTGACCCTTGCGACATCGGGCTTGTGGAGGGTGGTCTGTGCAATGCGGATAATGTGCATGTGCTCAAAGAGTTTCGTGAGAACTGTAAAATACTGATCGCTGTCGGAGCTTGTGCTATCAATGGCGGTGTGCCCGCCATGCGCAATCACTTCACATTGACCGAGTGTCTGGAAGAGGCGTTTCTTGATGGTGTTGGTGTTGATAATCCGCATATTCCTGATGATCCTGAAATTCCGCTTCTGTTATCGAAGGTGCATCCGATTCATGAGGTGGTGAAGGTCGACTACTATCTGCCGGGTTGCCCGCCACCTGCTGATGCGTTTGTTAAGATTCTTACCGATCTTCTGGAAGGGCGGGAGCCGAGCCTGCCTAAGGAGTTGTTACATTATGACTGAGTCTGGTCAGGAGAATCTGCGCCGTATAGCTGTCGACCCCGTTACCCGCGTTGAGGGGCATGGTAAGATCACACTGCTGCTTGATGATGCCAACCGTGTACATGAGGCACGTTTTCATATTGTTGAGTTTCGTGGTTTTGAGAAATTCATTCAGGGTCGCCCTTATTGGGAGGTTCCCTATTTCGTGCAGCGCCTTTGCGGCATCTGCCCGGTTTCACATCATCTGGCAGCAGCTAAAGCGGTTGATCAGCTGGTTGGTGTAGACGAGACTACACCAACCACCGACAAACTGCGCAGACTGCTCCATTTTGGACAGACACTACAGTCACATGCGTTGCACTTTTTCCATCTCTCATCACCTGATCTTCTGTTTGGTTTCGGCAGTCATCTCGAGCATAGAAACATTGTTGGTGTCATAGAGGATTATCCCGACCTGGCACTGAAAGGGGTAAAACTTCGCAAGTATGGTCAGCAGGTGATTGAGACCATCTCAGGTAAGCGAATTCATGGTGCGGCGACAGTGCCCGGCGGCATGAACAAGGCGCTGGCACAAGAGGAACGTAACAGGTTGCTTGATGGCATCGGAGATGTTCTCCAGTGGGCAGAGGATGCGGTTGCTCTGAATGAAAAGATTCACATGGAACATGTCGAAAATCAGGATTTTGGCAGGTTCCCCAGTAACTATCTCAGTATGGTCGGGAGCGATGGCTCTTTAGAGCTCTATCACGGTGGTTTGCGGGCCAGCCGTGCCGATGGAAGCAGAGTTTTTGATCAGTTTGATTACCGTGGCTACACCGAAAAGATTCGTGAGGAGGTTCGTTCGTGGAGCTATATGAAGTTTCCTTACCTGACCGAACTTGGACGTAGTAATGGCTGGTACCGGGTCGGTCCGCTGGCACGTATTAATAACTGTGATTATATTTCGACACCATTAGCCGAAGCGGCACGCCAGCGCTTTAAGGCATATGGTGGTGGCACTTTTGTGCATGACACACTTGCTTATCACTGGGCACGTATGATCGAGGCACTGCACTGTGCTGAGTCGATCCATTTGCTGTTAAACGATCCTGATATTACAGGGGAAGATCTGGTGGTAAAAGGTGAAAAGCGTGAGGAGGGGATCGGTGTGATTGAGGCACCACGCGGAACGCTGTTTCATCACTATCAGGTTAACGAAGATGGAACGGTTAAAAAGGCCAACCTGATTGTCTCGACCACCAGTAATAATCAGGCGATGAATGAGTCGGTTCGTTCGGTTGCCAACGCCTATCTTGATGGTAATGAGATTACTGAAGGGCTATTGAATCATCTGGAGGTGGCGATCCGCGCTTATGACCCCTGCCTCTCCTGTGCCACGCATGCACTTGGAAAAATGCCACTGCAGGTTGAGTTGATAGATGCCGATGGCACGGTTGTTAGCAGCTTAACAAAAAGCTCCAGCGGCCAGCTGAATCCGTGAAACCGCTATTGATTTTCGGTTACGGAAATCCGGGTCGGGGTGATGATGCTTTGGGGCCTGCTTTTGTTGATACTGTGGAGGCTATGGGCCTGGAGTTGGTGGAGTGTCAAACTGATATGCAGCTACAGGTGGAGCATGTAACCGATCTGAGCAATCGCAGGCTGATCCTCTTTGTGGATGCTGATATCGCCTGCCAACACCCTTTTCAACTCTCCGAAATTCGAGCCGAGAGGGATGACAGTTATACCTCACACGCCATGACGCCACAGGCACTTCTGCACGCATATGGAGAGGTCTATCACTTAAGCCTGCCTGCAGCCTTTCTCCTGCGCATCCGTGGAGACTCTTTTGAGCTTGGTGAAGATCTTTCATCTGTTGCACATTCTAACCTTCATGAGGCAGTTGAGCAGTTTCGGCCATTGATGGATTCTGTTCAGGAGGAGCGATGGCGTGATTTCGCCAAACAGGGAGCAGGAGTGACATATGCATGAGCTGTCGCTTGCCAGTGAGATGGTACGTATTGTGCAAGAGCAGTCGGTGAGTCAGAAATTTTCTGAGGTGAAACGCATCCATCTTCTGCTCGGTTCTCTCTCCTGTGTTTCAGACGAGGCTTTTCGTTTCGCTTTTGATGCAGTTCGCACACCGCTTCTGGAGGAGGCCGAGCTTCGAATTGAAAAGATTCCGGCCACAGGTCAATGTACAGGCTGTGGAGCATGCGCGAAGATGTGGCATCGACTGGAGAGGTGTGAATCATGTGGTGCTGAGATGCTACTCTCGGATGGTGGAGATGAGATTAGAATTCGTGAACTGGAGGTCTGTTAATGTGTGGAACATGCGGCTGCGGACAACCTGATTCCAAACAGGACCATGAACATCGGCATGGGCACCAACATGAGCACCAACATGAGCACCATCACCACGGCGAAACTGAGAGTCGAAGGGTTTCGGTTGAGATGGACCTTCTGGACCAGAACCGTGCTTACGCATCTAAAAATCGAGGCTATTTCAACCAGCACCATATTTTCACTCTGAATATGGTCTCCAGTCCGGGCTCGGGCAAAACCACTCTGCTGGTTGCTATGATCAGAGCGCTTGTTGATCGTGTTGAAGTCAATGTTATCGAAGGCGATCAGCAGACTTCACTGGATGCCGAACGTATTTCAGAGGCTGGAGCCAGGGCGCATCAGATCAATACCGGCCAGATGTGTCATCTCGATGCACATATGGTGGGCCACGCTCTGGAGGTGCTTGCACCGGCTGATAATGCTTTTCTGGTGATTGAAAATGTCGGTAACCTGATCTGCCCTGCCGCGTTTGATCTCGGTGAGCAGTTAAGGGCTGTCCTGCTCTCTGTGACGGAAGGGGAGGATAAACCTTTGAAATATCCGGATATGTTTGCATCAGCTTCAGTGGTTGTGATTAATAAATGTGATCTGTTGCCATATCTGGATTTTGATCTGCATCGCTGCCGTGAAAACATCCGCCGTATTAATTCGGATGCTGAAATTGTCGAGCTCTCTGCCACGACCGGGGCCGGCATGGATGCATGGCTGCAATGGTTAAATGGTGAGCGCGATCGTTTTACTACAACGGCTACTGAACAGGATGTTGAGGCTTGAGTCCGAGTGCAGCTCGGGAGCCTTCTCCTCAGCACTTCTTCTTTGACGGGACCGAAGGCGTTGTAGTAGTAAGCCTGCCTATCAATAGTGATAACATGGCGATTGCAGCAACCGGAGTTGATCTGAAAAACAGTCTGTGCATCACAGGTCACGGTTTTGCTGAGGCCTCTGAAGTGATCGGGGACATCAATGACCCTGCTGTTTATGAAAAGGTCGCCACGATTCTGAATCAAACAACCGGCCTGAATGCTGTTGCATGCGATCTTCACCCCGATCTTCATTCAACCCGGCTGGCAGCTCAGCTATCAGAACGGTTGGGTCTGCCTCTTATTCAGGTGCAGCATCATCATGCCCACATTGCAGCCGTCATGGCCGAATTTGAAATTGAAAGTCCGGTCGTGGGGTTGGCCATGGATGGTTATGGCTTTGGAACCGATGGCTCTGCATGGGGTGGTGAGTGCCTCTATGTTGATGGTGGTGAATTTCAAAGAGCCGGGCATCTGAAGCAAGTGGCAATGCCCGGTGGCGATGCGGCCAGTCGTGAGCCGTGGCGAATGGCGGTGGCGTGGTTGAATAGTCCTGAGGTTTCATCCCGTCTGTTTCATGCGTCGCCTGTTACTCTGATTCAGAGACTTTGTGATTCTGAAAACACGCCCCTAACCAGCAGTGCAGGCAGGCTGTTTGATGCGGTCAGTGCCATTGTGCTGGGCAGAAGAGATGTCACATTCGAAGGTGAGGCAGCGATTGCTCTTGAGCAGGTTGCAGCAGGGGGGAGGGGGGATAATCTTTTCTATTACCAACTGAAGCAGAGAGAGGGGAGTCTGGAGCTCGATTTTTCAGAAATGATGCATCAACTCGTAGAGGCTCTGTTAGAAGGCAAATCCAGAGCAGCGTTGTCGGCAGGTTTTCATACAACGCTGGCAGCCGCACTAGCTGATATGGCGATCCGAAGTGCGGCGGCTAAAGGTGTAGAGCATGTCGTGTTGGCAGGGGGCTGTTTTTTGAATCGGTTGTTAAAAGAGCAGGTGATAGAACAGCTCGAAACTGCAGGTCTCAGGGTGCTCTGCTCACAGCAGCTACCGGAAGGTGATGGCGCCATTGCATTGGGTCAGGCCTGGGTGGCGATTCAGCAACTTAAAAGAGGAGATGCCTGATGTGTCTGGCGATACCTGCACGAATTATCACGCTGCATGATCAGCAGATGGCAACGGTTGATATTGGTGGTGTGCAGAGAGAGGTTTCTCTGGCGCTGGTTGATGCCGGTGAGAATGATTATGTGATTGTGCATGTTGGTATTGCCATCTCAAAACTGGATGAAGATGAGGCCCTGAAAAGGCTGGCTCTGTTTGCCGAGCTGGAAGAGACGCAGGGCGAATCTCCCGAATGAAATACATAGACGAGTATCGTGATAGCAGAGTGATCAGATCATTGCTGCGGCAGATCAGTCGAGAGGCAACTGGTGAGAGTTATCGGTTGATGGAGTTCTGTGGTGGGCATACCCATGCATTTTATCGATATGGTTTGATTCCACTGCTGCCCGGTTCTGTTGAGATGGTACATGGTCCGGGCTGCCCGGTCTGCGTGCTTCCGATCAGCAGGATTGATGCGGCCGTGGCACTGGCTGCAAAAGCGGGTGTTATTTTCTGTAGTTACGGAGATATGCTTCGGGTACCCGGCTCTGATAGCAGAAGTCTTCTGAAAGCCAAGGCCGACGGCGCAGATGTGCGAATGATCTACTCGCCACTGGATGCAGTGAAAATAGCCGAACAGAACCGGGATGCTCAGGTCGTTTTTTTTGCAGTCGGTTTTGAAACAACTGCACCGGCAACAGCACTGGCACTGAAGCTGGCAAAACAGCGCAACGTCGAAAATTTTCAGGTCTTTTGTAACCATGTGCTTACGCCGCCTGCGATGCAGGCGATTCTTGATCCGTCTGATGATGGAGGGTTAGGAAATATTAGTGCCATTGATGGCATTGTCGGGCCGGGGCATGTCAGTGCCATTATTGGCAGTTCTGCTTACGCTTTTGTGGCTGAGAAGAGCCAGATTCCACTGGTGATATCGGGATTTGAACCGGTTGATCTGCTTGAGTCGGTACTGGGTCTTGTCCGGCAGATTAATGAGGGCAGGGCAGAGATTGAGAATCAATATACTCGTGTCGTAAAAGATGAGGGTAACCGGGAAGCCATCAGGTTGATGGATGAGGTGTTTGAGCTGCGTGGCAGCTTTGAATGGCGCGGGTTTGGCATGCTTGCCGACAGCGCACAGAAACTAGCACCGGCCTATGCTGCATTTGATGCAGAGCAGAAGTTTCAGGTCAGCTATCCTGAGGCTGTTGATCATAAGGCATGCCGATGTGCCGATGTGTTGCGTGGCCTGATTCAGCCCGAGCAGTGCAGTGTGTTCGGGAAAGCGTGTATTCCTGAAAATCCACTTGGGGCATGTATGGTCTCATCTGAAGGCGCGTGCGCAGCCGCGTACAGTTATGGTGGTTTGGTGGAGGCAGGTTCATGAGCCGAAGGCTGGATATTGAGCATGGTGTGGTTGACCTGAGTTTTGGTGCCGGAGGTGTGGCCTCTGCACAGCTTACCCGTGAGGTTTTTGCACCGCAGTTTTCCAACCCGATCCTGGACAGGATGGAGGATGGGGCAGTTATTGATATGCCACCGGGGCGTCTGGTTGTATCAACCGATTCACATGTGATTTCACCAATATTTTTTCCTGCAGGCGACATCGGTAGCCTGGCTATTCACGGCAGTGTAAATGATGTGTCGATGATGGGGGCTACGCCACTACATATGAGTGTCGGCTTTATCATTGAAGAGGGTGTTTCGTTTTCAATGCTGAAACGTATCGCAACATCCATGGGTGCTGCAGTCAGAGATGCAGGCGTATCCATTGTGGCAGCCGATACTAAAGTGGTGAAAAAGGGGGAGGCTGATCAGCTCTATATCACCTCGACCTGTATCGGAGTTGTGCCGGAAACGATTCAGATCGGTGCAGATCGTGCCAGAGAGGGCGATAGCGTGATTGTCTCTGGTTTTATTGGTGATCATGGTGCCGCAGTGTTGGCCAGCCGTGAATCTCTGGGCCTGAAAGGTGATCTTAAGTCCGATAGCCAATCGCTGAATGATCTTGTGGCTGCAATGCTGGCATGCGGTGTTGAAATCCACTGTATGCGCGATCCAACCCGTGGCGGTCTGGCCACCTCTTTGAACGAGCTTGCCACATCGTCAGGGGTGGGGATTGAGATCGAGGAACAGGCTATTCCGGTGCGTGAGGGTGTTCGCGCAGTCAGTGAGCTGTTGGGGCTTGATTCACTCTATTTTGCCTGTGAGGGGCGTCTGGTCGCGATCTGTCCTGCTGAGAGTGCAGATGCACTGCTTGCCTGCATGCAGCGCCATCCAAAAGGGGAGCATGCCGCGATTATTGGCAAGGTGACTGGCAGGCGTGATATGCCATTGATTCTCCATTCTGCTTTTGGTGGGAGCCGAATTGTTTCGATATTGACCGGAGATCAGATGCCGCGCATCTGTTGATGGTTTTATAACAGTCAAAGAAAAAGGGACTGCATTTCTGCAGGCCCTTTTTGATGTTTGGTTGCGGGGGCCGGACTTGAACCGACGACCTTCGGGTTATGAGCCCGACGAGCTACCACTGCTCCACCCCGCGTCATATTGTTACTATGAAGCGCGGCGAACTATAGGGAGGGTTGAGGCGAAGTCAACCTGCTCTTTTTCAGGCTAATTTACTGGATAGCGAAGAGCAGGGTTTCGATCGCATCTATGTCAACGCGTACTTCACCCCGGCCAGTTGCAGGCAGAAGTATTTGCTCTTTTTTAAGCGCACTTATAGCACGAGAGATAGTCTCGCGGCTGGTCGATAGCTGATCGGCAATCAGCTGGTGAGTTTGTAGTTTTACGGCGTAGAAGCCCTCTTCATCCTCTTTGCCGAAGCGTTTGCAATAGTCCTGAATGTAGTCATAGAGGCGATGTGGCACATCCATGGTGCTGATCCGCTCCAGTACCGAGCTGGTACGGCGAAGGCGGGATACCACTTCGGTAAGCAGTTTGAGTGTGATCTGAGGTTGATCCAGCAGTAGCCGCTCAAAATCGCCTTTGCGAATCTGTGCCAGCCTGGAATCTTCAAGCGTACTAACAGTGGCGGAGCGGGGCTGTTTATCAAGCAGAGCCATTTCACCGAAAATCGACCCCTCCTGTAGCAGTGAGAGTACTACTTCACGTCCGTCAGAGGCGTAATAGGATATTTTGACTGAACCACTCAGGATCATGAAGAGGGCATTACCAACCTCACCTTCCTGAACTACGATGCTCTTTTTGGGAACATTGTTGGTTGAAGCCAGCGAAACGATGGCATCAAGCTCGGAATCATTAAGTTCTGAAAACAGTGGAACTTTCCTAAATACTTCGCGCATTTTTTTACCCCTGATGGTCTCTGAGGAGGGATACTGGCCAAGTTGCAACAAGTTTTCCAATCAAATGTGGCCTTAGCTGTTCTACGGTTTTTTCAATCTGTTTTTTGGTGTCAATGGCTTCGACGAGTAGTGGGAGGCTACTTGAGAGGGAGAGGAAGGATGTAGAGTGAATACCATGTTCACCCAGCCCTTCGATGCCTCGAAGTACGGAGACCCCTTTCAGACCACAGCTCTGGCAGAGCTCAAGGATGGTCTCCAAGGCTGGTTTGCCGTCAATTCTGTCTGATTCGGACAGGTAGATTCGCAGGCAGGAACCCTCTTGCATATCGTTATCCATATCAGCCTCCTACGGCTCTGTTATCATGGCTTACGGTAGACTCGAACGGATGAAAAATCCAGAGAGGTGAGGAGTAAAAAGATTTTTGTGAAATTTTAGTCAAAATGGTGTTTCAGGCTCTATTTTTAAATGTTTTTAAGAAATTCCGATTCAAAAATGGCCAAAAAGTTCGTTTTTTAGAAAGATAATTGTAAAATTTCTCTGTTTTGAATGTTTTTATCGTTAAAAGATCAAAATTTTACAAAAATCTTTTTGGCTGTTTTTAGTCGAGCCTGACACTATGGATTGTTTTTTTGTTGAGGGTCCAGTGTGGTTACGACCAGATTCACCCTGCCGCCTTTAAAGGCAACGTTGTAACCGCCTCCGAAATTTGGTGTAGGGCTAATGATGGTAACATTATCCATGCAGATGTAGACGGTACTGAATTCAGACGCGCCTTTCCTCTCATACTTAACAACATGAGCGGTGGAGACTCCTTTCAAATCATCTACTAAAACAGTGTCACCGCATAGAAAAGCGAGTTCAAAATGGCCGTTGCGATCTACGATATATGCAATGCCTTTATCATTAATGATGGCATCTTTTCCATACTGTCGATCGACAATATTTTTTCTAAAAACCTGTTTCTTAAGCAACTCAGTTTCCACCAGTGATTAAAACTATGTTTAGTGTAGTTAAGAACAGTCGGCCTGCAATGCTAAATGACGTTTTTTTTTAATAGCTCGACAGAAAAAGAAAAACCCCGGTAGTGGAATTGTAGAGACTACCGGGGTTTCTTTGGAAGAGAGGTCATGGAATCTCTCTTGAAGGAAAGTTAGCACGCCTTGTTATGGCTTAATGTGATTTTGTTCACCAATGCTTATTTTTTCTGAGATGCGAAAATGGTTAGTTAAGCTATAATAAACAGGCAGAGCCAAGGTGTGGTAAGGAGTGAGTATGCGGCTTCCATTTAAGCTCCTGTTTAAAGAGAGACGTTTTGATCTTCTTCAAATCAAGTCTGTTAAATCGTTTGTTTTATGGCATGGCTTTCCTTACGTTTTTCAGGCGTTGCTTCTTGTGATGTTTATTCTTCTTATTGCTCTGGGATGGGGTTTGTCCGCTCCCGATGGTGTCAGCGATAAGCTCTACGCAAAAACCAATCTTGTGACGCTTCTCGTATGGGGAATCTGGTGGCCAGTTATGGTCTGGCTGGCTGTTTTTTTTGGAAGAGCGTGGTGCATGGTCTGCCCGTTGGAGCTGGTGAGTAATCTGAGTGAGCGTTTTGGACGCTGGCTGGGCATTCGGCAATTCAAACTTGGTAAGTGGTTGCTCTCCGGGGTATTGATTCTCATTTTTTATGCCGTAATTCAGATGTTAATTGCAGGGCTTCATCTGCACCGAGTGCCCGGATTTACAGCCATGTTTCTGATTTTCCTGATTATTACAGCCATGATTACAGGCCTTTTCTTTGAGCATCGAGCCTATTGTCGAGGTTTTTGCACTGTGGGTTTACTACTCAATATCTATGGTCGTGGTGGTGTGCTGGCTGTGCGCCCCGAATCACGGCAGGTGTGTGATGGTTGCAGTGAGAAGTGGTGTGTGAATGCTGAGAGTTGTCAAAATATGGATGCACGAAGTTGCCCCACACTGTTGGCGCCCAAAGCGTTGAATAGCAGCAAAGATTGTCTGGTCTGCACCCAGTGCATTAAGTCATGTCGGCCCAATAATATGCAGTTGCAACTGCGCACCCCTTATAACAGTCATGACACACGCCACCCTGTGACATCATGGCCGATGTTGTTGTTCATTATGCTCCTGTCGGGCTTTGTGGTGTATGAGTTATGCACTGAGTGGTCTGTGGCTAAAAGCATATTCCTCTGGCCTGTGAAAATGGTGACAGCAGAGATTGGTTACCCAGCGTTGGGAGGCTGGATTAAAGGTGTTTGGACACTGATGGTGTTCCCCCTGCTTCTCTGGACAGTTCTGGGCAGTGTTACACTGCTAATGAAAGGGACATCAAGCATGACACAGGCATGGCGAGAGATGGCTCTGCCGATCGTGGTTGTGATCGCCGCAGGGCATATGGCTAAAGGCATCGCTAAATTCACCTCATGGGGAGGCTTTCTTCCCGGCGCTGTGCGAGAACCTTCAGGTGTCGAAACCATTCAGGCTCTAACATCCGGGGCGAGCGCTATGCCTGCTTCTCTGCTGGCTATGCCTGTTGTGGCAGCGGTTAGCCTGCTGCTGCTTGTTCTTGCGGTGATGTTTTCAATTCGTGAGGCAAAGCTGATAGATGCTGATACCTACAAGGCTCAGATTCCTTCAATACTAATGCTGGCTGGATTGTTTGGTTTTATCATTTTTGGATGGTTTTAAAAGAAAAGGCCTCTGCTCCCATTGATTTTTTCACCTATAATCAGCTTAGGTCTGAAAGCATTATGGAATGAGCAAAGAGATTCTCATCAGGCGTTAGGAGAGAATATGGATGTTATTCAAATGATCCCCGCAGTAGCGCCCATCGTCTTGGGGGGAGGCTCCATAGTTTTGTTAATGGCAGGTACCTATTATGCCACGCCTTGGCTGGCAGGCGTTATGGGCGAGTCTCGTATCAGAGGGAAATTGAAGCTTCTCAAGAGCAAAGGCGCCACCATCATGAATCATCTGCTGCTGGCAGATAAAAAGGGCGGTGTCATACACATTGATTACCTGATCATCACCAACGGTCAGATGATCGCTCTCTCAACGCTGGGCTATGCAGGCTCAATTATGGGGACAATGCGTGGAGGGGCCTGGATGCAGGAGACCAGTCACGGCAGCTTCAGGTTTCCCAACCCTACAAAGCACCATGAGGCCATTCGACTTGTGCTAAACGGCATCCTTGGAGAGCGACACCGGGTGAAAACGATAACAGCCTTCACAGCAGGTGGGCTTCAGGGGACAGGTGGCAGAGAGATCGTCAACGCAAATGAGTGCACCAAATTATTGGGTGAGATAGGGGAGGGTGATGTCACCGGGCCCGAGCAGCAGCGAGTCACTGAAACCATCCAGAGCGTCATGCTTAAAGAGAGGCGACAGGGTAAAAGGAAGCAGGCATTCATCACTCAACAGGGCGATGAAAAACACCTGAACATTGCACGCTTCCTGTTGGCAGGCAGTGCTGTGCTCATGCTTCTCGCCATTGTTGTGGCAGGACTCCGCCTTGCCGCCAATCGTGGTCTGTTCTGATAATGGTGTTTTACAGCTTTGATTGGAAAAATGGTACCGGGAACGGGAGTCGAACCCGTACAGAGAGCAATCTCCGAGGGATTTTAAGTCCCTTGTGTCTACCAGTTCCACCATCCCGGCCTGAATTGGTGCGCAGAATAATGCCAACACATGTCGGCAGAGCAAGAAGATATGTTTCAAAAGGAAAAAGTTGGAGGCAGGGGCGAGAATCGAACTCGCGAATAAGGGATTTGCAGTCCCCCGCCGTACCACTGAGCCACCCTGCCGTACGTAAAAAACCAACTTTAAGAAAAAAGGGGCCCGAAGGCCCCTTTAATATGGAGCGGGTAACCGGGTTCGAACCGGTGACCTCGACCTTGGCAAGGTCGCGCTCTACCAGCTGAGCTATACCCGCGAACGCGCCGAATCATGCCCATCGCCAGAGGGTTGTCAAGCATTTCTCAGAGGTGATTTCCCCGTGTAATATCAACTTGCATCCCTGCCAATTTCTGCCACGCTATCAATATAAACCCTTGGCAAAGGAGTCTGCCTTGATAGCACCTCATGAACGCAAGATTTATGTCCTTGATACCAATGTTCTGATTCATGACCCCAATTCATTAAGCCGTTTTGATGAGCACGACGTGGTTCTTCCTGTCGTTGTGCTTGAAGAGATGGACAAAGTGAAGCGCGGTGTAGATGAGCTGGCCCGTAATGTGCGCGAAGTTTCCCGGTATCTGGATGAACTCAGTGATACCGAAAACATGGATGAGGGGTGTGAGTTGCCAGGTGGTGGACGGCTCTTTTTCCAGATTGGACACAATGTTCATGATCTTCTGCCGGAATCTTTTTCTCAAAGCTATGGTGATAATCGAATTCTTGCTGTGACGATGTCGCTGCAGAAGGAGAACCCTGATCGTGATGTGATTCTGGTCTCCAAGGATATCAATCTGCGAATCAAGGCGCGTGCTGTTGGCCTGGTCTCAGAGGATTACCGTTCTGACCGTGTGGTGGCCGATCTTGATGTGCTCTCCAGCGGTCAGGTGAAGATCGATAATGATACCTGGGGTGTCATGGCTCAGGATATGAAGGTGGAAGGGCTTGATCATGGCAATCGTTACTCGGTGATCTGGCCGAAAGAGGAACCGCTGCCAAACATTAATAGTTTTATTCTTCCTCCCGGTGAAAGGGAGGTGGCCTACCGTTGCGTAGAGATAGACCCTGAGAGTCGGGCAGTAAAGATGGATGACTCATACTCCCATCGCAGTGAGCGGCATGCCGTTTGGGGCGTGCAGGCGAAAAACCTTGAACAGGACATGGCGATGAACCTGCTGATGAACCCTGAGCTTGATATGGTGACACTGCTTGGGCTTGCTGGCTCCGGAAAAACGCTTTTAGCCTTAGCATGTGGTCTGCATCAGACGCTTGATGTGGGTGTTTACGATAAAATTCTTGTTACCCGTGCAACCGTACCGATGGGGCAGGATATAGGCTATCTGCCCGGCACTGAAAAAGAGAAGATGGAGCCGTGGATGGGTGCGATTACCGATAATCTCTCTCATCTGCTTGGTGAAGAGGCGCAGGATCTCTCATCTATTCTTGGTGAGCATCGTATTGAGATTGCCGCACTCTCGTTTGCGAGGGGGCGCACTTTTACCAAGACATGGTTGATTGTCGATGAGGCGCAGAATCTGACACCTCACCAGATGAAGACCATTGTCACGCGTATGGGTGAAGGCTCAAAGATCATTATTCTGGGTAACAATGCCCAGATTGATACCCCATACCTGACTGCTCACACGAATGGCCTTTCAAAAGTAGCGATGCAGTTTGCCGATTGGCCGTATTCGGGGCATATCGTGCTGAAAGAGAGTGAACGCTCACGTCTGGCTGCCCATGCTACGGAAGTTTTGTAGAGGAGTAGTAAGATCTGAAATAAGTATATTCATATACTTTTTCAGAACGTAAAACCAAAAGCGTGGTTTTGGTTTTACTCACAAAATCAATCGCGTTGCTCCTTGATTTTGATGCGGGGCATCCATGCCCTCACCCTATGGGCGGCCTGCAGCCGTTCAATCAGGCTTTCCTGCCGGATTGTGGCGACCGTGGGCCGCACGGTGACTGTTCATACGGTTTATGCCTGCGGCCAGAGGCCGCTGTCTGAGATGAACTTGATGTAGGGCTCGGTGGGGCGTCTGTAATCCTCCAGTTGCCCCTCCAATACCTCAAGGTTGGCATCGGAGATGTCCCTGGCATCCTTTTCCCGCTGGTTGACTCTTGTTTTCAGCTCTTCAACATCAATATCAAGCCAGTAGAAGTGCAGGGGTACGCCGTGTGATCTGGCTAGCTCTACCACATCTTCACGGCTCGGCGGATAGAGAAGTGTGGCATCAAGAATGACAGAGAAGCCGGCATTCAGCGCCTTCTCTGCTGCTGTGAGCATCGCCCTGTAGGTCAGTTTGTGCATCTCATTACTATATATATATAAGTCAGGGTGCTCGCGAGCGATTCGTCTGCGGGTGGCATCCGAGCGGATGATGAGCGCTTTTGTCTGTTTAAGCGCCAGCAGCGCCAGGTGACTTTTTCCGCTTCCTGACAGGCCGCCGATCACAAAAAGATCAGGCTGTATCTTCTCTGAGAGATAGCAGTCAGCCAGGGCGAAGTAGTGCTCTGCATCATGATGGGTTTTATTCACTGCCGTTTGATCTGCAATTTTCTCTTCAGTCAGTTCGCTTTCAAGCAGGCACGCCACCTTACCGCGAACGGCGGCTCGGTATGATAGGTAGAGGGGCAGGAGCTTCAGCCCGTCATAGTCGCCGCTCCATTCCAAATAGCGGGAGAGGAATCGATAGCCAAGATCGCTTCTGTCTCTGGAATCGCAATCCATCACCAGAAAAGCGATATCATTCATGGTATCAATCATGCGGAGCTCATCGCTGAACTCAATGCAATCAAACGGGGTGGGCAGGTTGTTAAATAGCGTAATATTTTTCAGGTGCAGGTCACCATGGCAGTTTTTCACAAATCCAGTCTGTCTCTGTTGAAGATTATTGAATTGCTGTTCGAAACAGGCTCTGCTGATCTGCTTCAAATGGGAGATCAGGGAGAGGTTGGGCTGTTTTGGGGTTTTCTCTGCAACGTTCAGACACTCCATAATATGGTTGAGCAAAAATATCGGTTTGCCGAAGCTCTGAATATAAGGGTTGCTCTCAGCGTGTCGGTGGAAGTGTGCGATGGTTTGGGCAAGCTGATCCATCCACGCAGGGTCAAGCCTCTCGTCCATTAAGCGAGCATCAAAAAGATCGCGCTGTTCAAAGCGAACCATCTTCACACAGTAGTCGATGGCATCAGGGGTGCTCAGATCGCTGCCGAGAAGGTGTTTTCCGTTACGATATATAATGGGTAGTACCTGAAGGTAGAGATCGGGAGCAAGACGTCTGTTCAGATTGAGTTCATCGCGGCAGGCGTGAAGACGTTTTTCAGGGCTGGAAAAATCGAGAAAGCCGAGATTGAGAGGTTTTTTTATCTTATAAGCATATGGGCCAGCCAGAAATAGCCATGAGATATGCGTCTGCAGCATGGTGATCTCTGAAGCTGGATGAGGGTAAAACAGAGGGTCGGTAAAAGCCCTCACGTGAGTCGGTAGTGAATGATATGACGCCTCTTCCATACAGGTAATATAAATCACTGTTGGCGATAGTGGAAGGAGCGTTTGCGGGAGGGGTTTGGTGTGGAATTGCCGACTGAAACAGTGGGTTATTTTAGATGAACAGAGGATTAATTTTTGTTAATAAAAGGGCTTGCAGTTTCCTGTTAGGTGCGTATCTTTGCCGTCAATTGTGGCTCGATTCATGTGTTCGGGGAGAGTCAAACAAAGATAAACTCTAAATGTTTTCAAGCACTTAAGCTTATAAACAGTTGATTTTATCGCTGTTTAACTATCTCTGATCTTATGTAAGACCACTAATTAATGTTAAAAAAATGTTTAAAAAAATCCTAGAGGAGGGTGTTGTAGATGAGTCAAATCGTACATGAAACTCGGCACTGGCACACAAGTCCGTATCCACTGATGGTGGGTTTCGGAACCTGCTTGTTCATGCCATGGGCCTTTATGCTGCAGTTCAACTATGAGCAGCAGGCAGCCGCACTGGCATGCCTAGCAATTGGTGCTGCGCTGATGGTTCTTGGTGGTCTTGGTTGGGCCGGCGAAACTATCGGTATTATTGATGATGAGGGCTGGTCACCACCAGCGATGTTTATGTTTATCGGAACAGAAGTGATGACTGTAGGTGGCGTTATTGCTGCATACTGGGTAGCACGTCTTGGAGCGCCAGTATGGCCTCCGGTTGGAACACCTGAAATTCACGCTCCGATTATTGAAACTGTTGTTCTCTGCCTGTCCAGTATTACTGTTGGTCTGGCTCGTAAGAAAGAGATGGCAGGCGACGCTTCTGGCTTCGTAATGATGACTTTGATCACTGTTGTTATCTGGGCTGGCTTCATGTACTCCGTTATCGGTTCATGGGCTGATCTTGGTGCGCAGGGCTTCACTGTTGGTGTTAATGCTTATGCAACTGCACTGTACGGCTTTACCGGCATCCACGTTGCGCATATCGTAATTGGTATTCTGGTACTGTTGACGCCATTGCAGGCTGCAATGAAGGGCCGACTGAGCCCATCTTACACTCGCTCTATGACCATGTATGTTCACTTTGTGAATATCTTGGGTATTACTGCGCTGTTGCAAGTATATCTTTGGGCGTAAGGGAGATTATTCATATGAAATTTAAATCTATTATGCTTAAAGGCCTTGCGGTACTGGCTACAGTTCCTGCACTTGCAACTACTGCACTTGCATTTACTGCTAACCCAGCTCGTCGTGAGAGCTATAATGGCTTAACTCCACACGCTCACTATGACCAGCTGTGGCATGAGACTATGCTCGACATCACCGTTATCGGTGTGTTGTTCTCAATCTTCTGCATGTGGTTGCTACTGGGCTTCCGTCGCAGTGCTTCCAACCAGGTTGGTCAGCAGCCAACTTTGGCTCCACAGGCTCGTATTGGTTGGGCAGTTATCCCAATGGTTCTGTTCCTTGCTGATGACTTGTTCCTGTTTGTTATGGGCTTCGATCTTCATAATCACTATCGTGAAGTTCCGGCTGATGCACAGGAAGTTAAGCTGACTGGCGCAATGTGGAACTGGACTTATGAGTATGAGAACGGCGTTGAAACATACGACCAGCTGGTAGTTCCAGTAGGTAAACCTGTTGTTATGCGCATGACTTCTGATGACGTTGTTCACTCACATTACATGAATCAGTTCCGTGTAACGGAAGATCTGATGCCTGGTCGTATCACCTGGCAGTGGTTCATGCCTGATGTTGAAGGCGAGACTGTAGTCACATGTCGTGAATACTGTGGTGAGAACCACTCTCGTATGTTTGGTAAAGTTCAAGTGCTTTCCCAGGCTGATTACGATGCATTCATGGCTTCTGAAATGGGCATGACTGACGTGGCACCTGCTGCTGAAGTAGCCGAAAATACTGCTTCTAAAGCACAGGAGGTTAACCTATGAGTGGTTTTATGGGGCACGAGCCGGGCGGTAAGTCTGGTCAGCCTAAAACAGTAAAAGAGTGGATCTTCACCCTTGACCATAAGGTTATCGGTGTTTGGTACCTGATTGGCGCTATTGCTTCATTCATTGTGGCGGGTCTTGCTGCAACTGCAATGCGTATTGAGCTGGGATCTGTAGGCCCTGACATTACTGAAAATGGTAATGTTTATAACCTATGGCTGACCATGCATGGCGCTGTAATGATTCTGGGCTTCCAGATTCCTGCACTGCTTGGTTTCTTCGCAAACTGGGCTGTACCGATCATGATTGGTGCAAAAGATATGGCTTTCCCTCGTGTGAACGCCCTGTCTGTATGGATCCTGTGGTCTGGTATTCTGATCGCACTGGCAAACCTGGTTATTCCTGACTCCTTCAACGGTATGTGGACAGGTTACCCTCCATATTCTCTAACTGAGAATGGTGGTAATACTGCTCTTTACTCACTTGTTGTAGTTGTTCTTGGTATGTCTTCTGTATTCGGCGCTGTAAACCTTGCATGTACTGTTGCATTCATGCGTGCTGAGGGCATGGGCTGGTTCCAGATGAACATCCTCGTTTGGTGTGTTTTCTCTGCGAACATCATTCAGCTGATCTTCGTACCAGTACTGGCTGCATCTGTACTGCTTCTCTCTCTGGATCGTTATCTGGGCTTCGGCTTCTACAATCCGGAAGCGGGCGGCGACGTACTGCTGTATCAGAACCTTTTCTGGTTCTACTCGCATCCAGCTGTATACGTAATTCTGCTACCATTCATGGGTGTGATTTCTGAGATTTTTGCAACATTCTCTCGTAACGACTGGTTTAACTATCGTGCGACTGTATTTGCAATCATGATGTTCATCCCTGCTGGTGCAGACGTATGGGTTCACCATGCATATGTTGCAGGTCTTCCAGACTGGCTGCGTATCCTGCAGACCTTTACTACACTGCTGATTTCCCTGCCATTTGGTCTGTTTATGCTCAATATGATCATGACTCTGTATAAGGGTTCGGTTGAGTACACTGCACCTATGGTTTGGGCTGTATGTGCTTACCTGATGTTGATCATCGGCGCACTGACCGGTATTCCTAACGCACTGGCATCAATCGATTATGGTATCTCTGATTCCTACGTCATTATGTCTCACTTCCATTATGTAATGGCAGTGTCTGGTGGTATGGCGATCTTCGCGGGTGTGTACTACTACATGCCTAAGATGGCTGGCCGTTACTGCAACGAAGCATTAGGTAAACTCTCTGGTGTCGGCTTCTTCATCGGCATGAACATTGTAATGGGTCCTCTCTACTTCGCTGGTATCGAAGGTATGCCACGTCGTTACATGGATTACGCAATGTTTGCTGATAACGCTGTAATTGTTGATGCACAGCACTGGTCTACGATCGGTATTTATATCACTTTCGTTTCAGCACTTCTGATGCTCGTTGGATTCATCCACGGCGCAGTTGCTGGTAAGGAAGCTCCTCAGAACCCATGGCAGTCAGAGTCTCTTGAATTCTCACAGACTGCTGTTGTTCCAGGTCAGGGTAACTTCCCGGATCCGTTGATCATCCAGGAAGGTTGGTCTCCATACGGTTATGGTAAGAACCCAGAGGTTAAATATGACCTAGAGGCTCGCACTCACGCTGAGGCTCACTGATAGAAGGTAAAAGAGCGGCTCCCCTTGTGGGAGCCGCTTTCCTTTTTATATATTCCCTATCACGGTAAGCATGAATTTTTTATATTTACCATGGTTCGGAATGAATCAAACAACAGACAAGGAGGTTAGGCGATGAGTGAACAAGTTCTGGAACAATCCCAGCAACAGCAGTCAACTCTTTCAGCTTATATCTCTATCTCCAAACCCGGTATTGTTGGTCTGACCCTTGTAGCTGCCCTGACTGGTATCTACTTTGGGAATCATGGCGTTCTGCCAAACTGGAGCGTTATTTTCTGGACCTTCCTGACTCTGGGGCTGGCAACTGCAGGATCCTGTATGTTGAATAATATTTATGATCGCGATATTGACCGTGTGATGAAACGGACCAGTGGCCGTGCCATGGCTCTGGATGTCTTGCCGGTTACTCAGGCCACTATCGTTGCAGTTCTATTATCAGTGGGTTCACTGACTCTGATGGCTTATACTGTAAATCCACTGACCGCTTTTGTTACAGCCGTTGGTGTTGTCGGTTATGTCGTGGTTTATACCATGATGACCAAGCGAACCACGCCTTGGGCTAATCAGCTGGGCGGCATTGCGGGTGCTGTACCACCGATGGTTGGTTATGCGGCTGTAACAGGTGAACTTGGCGCTGCTGCATGGATTCTGTTTGGTATTATGGTGGTCTGGCAACAGCCACACGCTCTGGCTCTTGCGCTGAAGTATCGCGAGGACTATGCGCGTGCCAACGTACCTGTTATTCCTGTTGCCTGTGGCGTTCAAGCCACCAAAATTCGGATCGCTGTCTATACAACGTTTCTTATTCCAGTTGCTACACTGCCTTATTTCTTTGAGATGGCCGGTGTTTATTATCTGGTTGCATCGATTGTTCTCAGTGCGATGTTCCTGTTTACCGCTGTACGCTTTCTTTTGTCAGACCGTGATTGCGACATGCGCGTATTCGCCTTCTCTCTCGTCTATTTCATCCTTCTGTTTGGTGCGCTGGTAGTCGACGCTATTTAAAAGCTACGCTGTTTTCAGGGTGCTTAAATATCACCTCTGGTGATTCCCTGATATTTCTCTGTATGATTTGCACAAACCGATCGATTGGAGATGAGTTTCATGGCTGAAAACAGGCAGATGCGCAGTGTTGCTCTGGTTCTTGCAACACTCTTTATCACTGTTGTTGTGATAACCGCACTGGTCTTCTCTTTGAGTAGCAATGGTAATGCTCCATCAGATGCAGAGAGCGTTGGCGGTGATTTCACACTTCAAAGTGCTCATGGGCCTGTCTCGCTTTCCCAGTTTCGTGGTCAGGCCGTACTGCTGTTTTTTGGCTATACCCACTGTCCGGATGTCTGCCCAACGACGATGAGTAGTGTGGCTGAGGCGATGTCGCTTCTCAGCAGTGAGGAGCAGTCAAAGGTGCAGCCTCTCTTTATCACTGTTGACCCTGAGCGTGATACCGGCAGTCACCTTGCAGAGTATCTCTCATTTTTTCATCCGAAGATTATTGGCCTGTCAGATACGATCGAAGAGACTAAAAAAGTAGCAGCGCGCTATTCAGTTGAGTTTTTCAGAGAGGGTGAGGATGAAAAAGGTGATAACTACCTGGTGAGTCACACCAGTTATCTTTTTCTGATTAACCCGAATGGTGAAATCGTTGATCTGATGAGTGACCACACGACGCCTGCTGATATTGCAAAAACATTGCGTCTACAGATTCCCTCACCAACAAATATTGAGTAGTGTTCCCTTTAAATACGTCAGATGATTGAGGAATAGATGCAACAGAAAGTAATTATTGGCATTATTGTTTTGATGCTTCTCTTTTCAGTTTACAAAACATTCACAGGAATTCCGGATAGCACGCTTGCTGAAAGATCAGGTGTTGAGTCGGTCAAGAAATCCGTTGATGCTGGCAAGCTTGCATTGCTTACCAAAGCAGCAGAGAAGGATGATCGTATGGCTCAATATGAGCTTGGTCTGATCTACGCCAGAGGCATGGCAAACGTTAAACAGGATTTCAAAAAAGCGCATGATCTGCTGGAAAAATCTGCCATGCAAGGTGTTCCAAAAGCTCAGTATCATCTGGGTGAGATGTATGTGTGGGGTGATGGTGTAGCAGTGAATTACTCGGAGGCGATTGTCTGGTTCTGGCTGGGGACCTCGCTGGGTGATAAATACTCCCAGAAGCGCCTGCGAGCTATGACCACACGAATTAGTTCAGAAGAGCTGGCGAATGCTAAGGCGAAGGTTAATAAGTTGTGGGAAATTATTCCTCATGATTTGATGGATAAAAATGCAAAGGCTATGCATTAATGAATGGAGTTTATGATGGATAAACAAGAGAAGAAAAAAATACTGACCGGACTGGGATTGACCGCAATCATTTTTGCGTGGTTTCTCTACTATCTGATTTCACATATTCCTGAATAGAATTCGATTAGTAACCGATAAAAAAAGGCCAGCATGAGTGCTGGCCTTTTTTTGATCTGATGCGATTAGATGATGAGTACTATTTTGCAGCCGCTTTGGAAACACCGAGTTGATACTCCATGATTCCATTGGGATGATAAATCTCAAATGCAGGTAGCGAAAGTTTGTAGTCATATTTCTTGACCCAGTTTCTCATCGCCTGATAACTCTTGTATGAACCCATCATGGCACCTCCTTCAAATGTGGCAATCAGAACATCTCGTGCAGGCACTGTTTCAGAATTAAGAGGAGCAGGTACGTAGTCATGTCTGGAGATCAGGTATCCAACCTTGCTGCGACGCTGGCCCTCATTGACGTTGTTTCCGTCCATCAGAAGTACACATGGTGTTTTAGGCTCGATATTGGCTTTGCGAAGAAGCTCTGCAACCTCCTCAAATGTGTCGTTAATTTTGTCGTAGGGGCCAACATTCAGGATGTAAGCGATCTGGTAGGGTTCAGACACCCCCTTTCTTACCTCTGCTTCTGAATATGATCCAAGATACCACAACACAACAGCGCTTCCCATGATGGTAACTGACAGGGCAATGGCAACAGTAACAATGAATTTCGTTGTTGGTTTAAAGGCAAGTTTCTGGGGCATGTCTTTGATGGCTCCAAAGGAATCGAATTGGCTCACACCCTATTTTCTTTGTGATAGCAGGTAAAGCCCGGCTGCTTCTGTCCATATGAACAGCCGCAGGCTATTCTTTGCGAAACTTTGGAAGGTGATTCATGAGCGATAAAAGCGAAAAGAAAGGGGTTAATCTCCCACTTCTGATTGGCACTATTTTGATAGTTGGCGTTATGACAGGTATAGCCACCATGAAGGTACTGGATAGTCGCGTCGATATGAAGGTGACGAAGGTCAAAATTACCAAGGAACAGCTGGCCGAGTTTATCACCCATGTGGATAAGATGGTTGCAGAGCATACGGTAAGAGTGGATGAAGGGGGATTGCCAGTTGTGCATCCGCCAGTGGGCTCCGAAGTCTATATTCTTGCCCGTAACTACGATTTTGGAAAATTCACGCTTGAGCTTGAGAAGGATAAGCCTTATCTGCTAAAACTTGCTTCTAAAGAGATGAAACACGCCATTGTTGTGCGTGAGTTAAGGCTGCAGAATCGAATGAAGGTGGGTGAGATCAAGACGATTGAATTCACACCCAGGAAAGCGGGAACATTCGATGTGGTCTGTGGTGAGTTTTGTGGTGTCGGTCATGCATCAATGGTCGGCAAGATTATTGTTACCGAGTAGCCATTAATCCATATCGGGTTCAAGGTTAAAACAGAGAGAAAGCTACTGCGATTCAGGCTCTGGAGTGTTAAGCTGCGCCTCCAATCCGGGGTGCCATAAAGGTGAATATGATGAATAATAGTTACTCGCTTCCAAAAGTTGAAGGTGACCAGTTAAAAGTTGCAGCAGGCTGGCTGACAGTGGCTGTCGGTTTTCTGCTCGCATCCGGGGTCTATCCACTTCTGCTGGCCCTGGCCCGCACCACCTATGAAATGCCGTGGAAGGATTTCTTTTATACTGCACTGGTGTTACATGTTGATTTTACGGTTCTCTGGTGGTTGTTGGCCATTGCTGCCGTGTTCTGGACACTAAACTCCAGTGAGAAAGGGTTGGGCTGGAATAAGCTCGCGATGTTTTTTGTGGTTGCAGGTGGTATCCTCGCAGGGATTGCACCGTTGCTTGCTGATGCAAATCCACTAACCAATAACTATGTTCCCATGCTTGAAGATAATCGTTATTTTAGAAAAGGTTTGATGCTCTTCGGCTTCGGTATTCTTTTTATAACCCTTCGTTCACTTATTACGGTTTCATTCAAAGAGATGTTTAAAATGGATGATACTGGCGTTATGCGTTTCGGCGTCTGGAGTGCTGCGCTGGCAGGGTTGATAGCTATTGTCGCACTTGTCTGGACTTTTATATCCATGCCAGAGGGGCTTGAGAGTCGCGCTTATTATGAGCTTCTCTTTTGGGCTGGTGGTCATGTACTTCAGTTTGCACACACAGCGCTGCTTCTGGTTTGCTGGCTATGGCTGGCAACTATTTGTGGTGCAAAGGTGCCGGGTAGCCCGAAATTGGTGATGGGACTGTTTGTGATTGGAACTCTCTGTGTGTTGATTTCGCCGTGGCCGTTGCTGACACTTGAATTGACCGATCCTGCATTTACCACATGGTATGTCTGGTTGATGCGGGATGGTAATGGTGTGGCTGCATTCTTTATTGGCCTGATGGTCTTCTGGGGCATCATGAAAGGCGATAAGCCAACCCAGGAGAATCATCATCTCTATATGTCGCTTCTCTTCTCTATTGGTCTGTTTGCACTGGGCGGTATTCTTGGACTCTTTATCGGTGAAAGCAGCACATTGATCACAGCACACTACCATGGCTCAATCGTTGCAGTGACGATGGCATTTATGGCGATGACCTACTACTGGTTGCCACAGTTCGGTTATGCAGCTCCGAGCCTGAAGTGGGCAAAAATTCAGGTTTATACATACGCTGTTGGCCAGTTTGCCCACATCATTGGTCTGGCGTGGGGTGGTGGACACGGAATGAAGAGAAAGGTGGTGGGGACTACTCAGGATATTGGTGTTCAGAGCCTCATTACACCACAGGATCTGGTTGGTATTGGCGGTGTGGTGGCTGTGCTTAGTGGTGTTCTTTTTGCCGCAGTGGTGCTTCCGGTCATGCTTAAAGGGCGAAGTGTTGCGGTAACTTCTGAGAGCGAGACCTAGAATGATGATGGAAGATACTCAGACCCGATATAACAGGCAGATAGCCTACTGGCTGCTGTTTGTCTGCGTTGCTATTTTTGTCATGTTGGTGATCGGTGGAGCAACCCGTTTGACGCACTCAGGCCTCTCCATGATGACATGGGACCCATTGATGGGGTGGATTCCACCTTTGACTGAAGCTGCGTGGCTGGATTCATTTGCACACTATAAAAAGATTCCTGAGTTTTTTGCACTGAATCCGGATATGGATCTGGAAGGGTATAAAGGCATTTTCATGCTGGAGTATATCCATCGGGTCTGGGGACGTCTGATTGGTATCTTTTTCCTGCTCCCATTTCTCTATTTCTTGGTTGCTGGAAAAATTCAAAAGTCACTTCGCCCTCAATTGGTGATTATGTTTGCGCTGGGTGGACTGCAGGGATTGCTGGGCTGGTACATGGTGAGCAGTGGTTTTGATATGGAGCGCGTTAGCCAGTATCGTTTAACTGCACATCTGATGGCTGCATTTGCCATTTTCGCATATATTTTATGGGTGGCTCTCGGGTTACTCTATCCAAAAAGTGAGGCATCGCTTTATGATGTGAAGCCGCTTCGGCGTCTGCTGGGTGGCATTACACTGTTGATCACAGTGACTATTGCAGCTGGTGGTTTTGTGGCCGGGCTAAAGGCCGGGTTTGCATATAACACCTTCCCGCTAATGGATGGCAGTTTTATCCCTGAAGGGTATGGCATGATTGAGCCCTTCTACCTTAATTTTTTCGAAAATATTGCAGCGGTTCAGTTTGATCACCGGCTTCTTGCTGAGCTGGTTCTGCTCTCTGTGGTTGGTCTCTGGTTCTATGCTAAAAAGTTTGAGCTGGCTGATCGGGCAAAACTTGGTTTCAACCTGATGCTGGCGATGGTCTGTGTGCAGTTCGTTCTGGGTGTTGCTACGCTGTTGATGGTCGTTCCTGTAGCGCTGGGCGTAGCTCATCAGGGAGGAGCGATGCTGCTCTTTACAACGGCTCTGTTTACTCTCAGCTCTCTGCGTTCTCCAAAAGTTTAATCATGAAAAGAGATAGATAATAATGAATCCAATCGAACGGCAAGGAACATTTTCACTGGCGGGTATTTATGCCCTTCGTATGTTGGGATTGTTCATGATCCTCCCTGTTTTTTCACTCTATGCAGAAGGCCTTGAAGGTGTCACGCCGATGCTGATCGGACTTGCATTGGGAATCTATGGTTTGACTATGGCGATGTTCCAGATCCCTTTTGGCATGATGTCCGACAGGTTTGGGCGCAAGCCGATTATTACGCTTGGCTTAGTGCTATTTGCAGTGGGTAGTGTGGTAGCTGCCATGTCTGATTCTATAACCGGTGTGATTATCGGCCGTGCGATTCAGGGTGCCGGTGCAATTGCTGCTGCGATGATGGCTCTGCTTGCTGATCTTACCCGCGAGGAGCACCGAACCAAGGCGATGGCCATCATGGGTGTCTCCATTGGTATGTCATTTACTCTGGCGCTTGTGCTTGGCCCGTTTCTGAGCAATGTTTTTGGCGTATCCGGGATCTTCTGGCTTACGGCTGTGCTTGCCATTGCCGGTATCGGTGTACTTTATCTGATTGTGCCTGATCCTGATCCGGAGCACTGTTATGTTCACCGGGATGCCGAGACCGTTCCAGGCCAGTTAAAGCAGGTTATTTTTGATAGGCAACTGCTTCGACTGGATTTCGGAATTATGATTCAACACGGTATTATGATGGCGATGTTCACAGCACTTCCTTTTGTGCTGCGTGATTTTCTGAATCTTCCCAGCGAAGAGCATGCATGGTTCTATCTCCCCGTTCTTGTGCTTTCGGTCTTTGGTATGGTGCCGCTGATTATTATTGCTGAGAAGAAGCGTAAGATGAAGCAGGTGTTCCTGCTCTGTGTCAGTTTCATGGCCGTAGCTGAATGTATGCTTGGCCTGTATCATGAATCACTCATTGCTGTTGGTGCAGGGCTACTGCTCTTCTTTATTGCCTTTAATGCTCTTGAAGCGAGCCTTCCATCACTGATCTCCCGTATGGCACCTGTTGATGGCAAAGGAACTGCGATGGGTGTCTACTCTACGTCTCAGTTCTTTGGAGCATTTATCGGTGGCTCTTTTGGTGGTATTGCCTATGGTGCATTTGGTGTACAGGGCGTTTTTTATGCCTGCGCAGTTGCTGCTCTTATCTGGATCGTGATTGCTGTTGGAATGCATGTCCCAGCCTATCTTTCCAACTATATGGTTCATCTCGATGAATCGCTGCTTGATGATACTGCCTCATTGACTGACAAACTTATGGCTGTTGTTGGTGTGCATGAGGCCAAGGTGGTTGTTGAAGACAGCACCGCTTACCTGCGGATTGATAAACAGAAGTTTGATCCGGAAACGTTGGAGAAGGTCATTAATTGATCAATCCGAAAAAGGCTCCTGCCCTTAGCCTTTCTCACTACGCAAAACGCGGTCTCGCTCCATTTGCGACTTCACGTGTTGACCTGGGCTATCAATGCCCCTCGCCCTCCGGGCGGCTTGTAGCCGTCTAAACGGCTTTCCTGCATTTTTTGTCAGCCCCGCCCTTCGATGGGTGGCTGTATCAATGTTGTGTGTGATTGAAGTGCACCACCCGTACATGGATCTACGGCGAGCGAATGTAATGAGTTTGTGAGCGTAGGCGGACATGCGCCGCCGGAGCGGTTTAAGTAAAAGGCAGGGCAGCCTTTTACGGATCAGATCAATCTGCCCATTTCATCCAGTGGCGCAGCACTTCAACAATCTCTTCGGGCGAACTTTTGTGGCTGATAAGATTACCTAGTCCGCCATCGGGACGGGTAATGAAAATATAGGTCGAGTGATTCATTGAGTAGTTTCCAATCGCATTGGCTTTGTCTTTTTCAAATGCAATCAGGAAAGATTTACTGGCTGCCTCAATCTCATCAACGCTACCGGTCAGGCCAGTTATCTCAGGGTGGAAGAAGCCGACATATTTTTTCATAATCTCAGGTGTGTCACGTTGAGAGTCGAGAGATATAAACAGCGCATTGACTTTACTGCGCTCAGATTCATTTAACATATCCAGAGCTCTGCCAAAATTGACCATGGTTGCCGGGCAAACATCGGGGCAGTGCGCATAACCAAAAAAGAGCAGGCCAACTTTCCCTTTGCTGTCATTGAAACTTACAGGGCCATCGGCACTGTGAAGATTGAATGCGAGCTCAAATTCAGGGAACGCATTATCAGGCATCTTATTCATGCTGTACCAGCCAAAGCCGACAGCAGTGAGTGCAACGATCAGCCCGATAACCGGAAGTAGTGTGCTGTTTCTGTTCATGAAAAGTGCTCTCCAAATAATTAGATAGGGTGACTCAAATGGTGTGAGGAATGCTAGCATCTGAATGCTCTCTTGGCAGTTTTATTAGTGACCGACCATCATAATATAGCGTATGAATGACTACCTGATCTCTTTTTTGTTCTATGCGGTTCCAGCCAATATGATTGCTGCAGCTATTGTAATTGCCGGGGTGAAAAAGATGCAGGTTAAGTGGTACCCGGCAGAGTATCTGTTTATCTACCTGCCATGGCTCGCTTTTATTCTTCTGACTTACGTTATCTTTGGAGGCTTGGATAAGGTTCCTGAACTCGCAGCTGTGAAAGTCTTTCTGCTTATCTTTCAGTCGGTTGGTTCCGGACTGATGGGTGGACTGGTATTGATGCCAAGGCTGGTGATCAGGCAGAGTAAGCTTAGCTCTCTGACCATCACCGCAATCAGTGCAACCTGTATCGCAGTGCTCTATACCAAGTTTCGCATGATGCTATTATCATGGTAGAGGCGCTGACCACGGTAGTGCCCGCGTAAACAGGCTCTGAATCAGAGGCGTTTCAGATAAGAGATGATCTGGCGGCGTTCTTCAGCATCCTTGATGCCGGGAATGGCCATTTTGGTTTTTTTCTTCACCGATCTCGGGTTCTCCAGCCACTTGTTCATGGCCTCTTCTGTCCATGTTTCAAACGGGATGCCGGAAATAGCCGGTTTTCTGCCCATGATTCCTTTCAAGGTCGGGCCAACCTTACGAATGTTTCGATCCAGTGAATGGCAGGATGCACACTTTCTTCGGGTAAGAGCAGACCCTTCTGCTGAGCTGAGATCCATGGCTGTCATGGTTGAGCCTAATACGCCACTGCCTTTCTCACTTGCAGGCTTTTCACCCTGGTCACAACCCATCATAAGCAGAGTGGCGCAGAGTAGAGTAATAATTTTAGTGCGCATGTAAGTCTCCATGTAGAAAAAAATATCGGGCGAGATGACCGTTATTCGAGGTATGGCGTAACAACATCCAACCCCATTAATGCCAGCATCATGATAGCAGCGATGAAAAGAGCGACCAGCATAATCACGGGTGCGGCCATCATCATGTTTGCACTGTATTGGTCAATGCCTGCGTGCAGTATGAGTCCCTGCCGAATCAGGTAGAGCTGCCAGATGAATGCAGGAACAAATAGAATGGGAGAGATATCCAGAAGCAGCGGGATAGAGGAGTAGGCAGCCAGCTGAAAAGCAGATGTGTGATCGAATTCATGCTCGGTGAAAAGCTTAATGCACCAATAGATGTACCCAGCCCATAGCCAAACAAATAACAGCCCTAAACCTTCCATGACCGGAAACATGATTGCCAGATGCTCTGAGTCAATTTGATAGCTATCGATAAAAGCTGGCAGGACAAGGAGGAGAAGGATAAACAATATACTGTTTCGGTAGCTATCGGTTTGATTTAGCTCTTTAAAAAAGAGTTTGGGCTTCAGTGCGACTGAAAAAATCGAACTGAAAAGGGTCGAACCAATCGCATCAGTTGTGAAATAGCGCGGCATCTGTATCTCCTTGCTCAGGGATAGGATCTATTATAACAGTGTTTTTGTTTAACAGTAGTGCAAGGCTTTGCTTATTTGATTACCCTTGCGTCTCTTTTGAGTTTGGAGATTAGATGAGTCAGGCAACACAGTTCAGCGGCGATGTGCCGGTATTATTGATCATTATGGATGGTTGGGGTGTTGGAAGTGGCGGTCCTGAGGATGCCATTGCTCAGGCGAGTACGCCTAACTTTGATCGCTTGTGGAGGAGTTGTGCTCATACGGAGCTGATGACACACGGTTCATACGTCGGCTTGCCTTCCGATAAAGATATGGGAGGCTCTGAGGTGGGGCATCTGACGATGGGTGCTGGAAAAATTCTTGATCAGGGACCTACTCGTATCAACAAGGCAATTAAAGATGGTTCGTTTTATAACTCCGAAGCGCTTCATGAGGTTATAGGGCATTGCAAAAAAGGTGGTCGACTTCACCTGACAGGGCTTCTCTCTGACGGAAATATCCATTCTCATATTGATCATTTTATTGCCCTGATTAATCATGCTTATGAGAGTGGCATCAAATCACTCTGTCTGCATGCGCTTCTGGATGGGCGTGATGTTGGTATTCAGAGCGCGCAGAAGTATGTCGCTCGCATTGATGAGGCGTTTGCCTATATCAATGCACAGGATGGATTCTTATACACATTTGCCTCCGGTGGTGGCCGTGAACAGGTGATCATGGATCGCGACAGAGACTGGTCGAAGGTAGAGCTAGGCTGGAATGCGATGGTGTATGGCGAGTCCCCTAATCGTTTCAGAAGCATGCTTGATGCGATCAAACACTTTCGTGAAACGAAGCCTGATCTTGTGGATCAGGATATGCCGGGATTTGTGATTGTTGATAGTGATGATCAGCCACTGGGCAGAGTGGAAGATGGCGATACCGTTGTGATGATGAATTTTCGCGGAGACCGGGCGATTGAGATTACCGAAGCATTTTGCCTGGATGATTTCGATGGCTTTGACCGTGGTGGAGAGAGCGGACGAGGGCCGGATGTGCTCTTTGCCGGTATGATGGTTTACGATGAAGATCGTAATCTTCCAGCGCTTCAGTTGATGGGCCCTACTAAAGTAAAGGAACCTTTCGGTAAGCGTATTCTGGAGCTGGGTATCAAGCAGTTCCGTCTTACTGAAACGCAGAAGTATCCTCATGTTACATTCTTTTTTAATGGCGGATACCGTGAGCCGCTTGATGCAACGCTGGAAGATTATATTTTGATCCCATCAGACAGAGGGGTCTCATTTGCTGACAAGCCCCAAATGAAGGCACCGGAGATTGCTTCAAAGGCAGTTGAGTTGATTGAGTCGGGTGAGTATGGCTTTGGCATGATCAACTTCGCCAACGCAGATATGGTGGGCCACTGTGGTCAACTTCAGCCTTCTATTATCGCTATTGAATCGGTAGATACTGCTATCGGTCAGATTGTTGAAGCGCTCGCTAAGGTGGGTGGTCGTGCCCTGATCACTGCTGATCACGGAAACGCTGAGGAGATGCGGATTGCAACGAGCGATGGTCATGAACCATCGACCAAGCACTCGACTAATCCAGTGCCATGTGCGCTGTTTGATCCGAAGTTTTCTGGATCATATTCTCTGCATCAGCCCGGTGATGCGGATGAAGCAGTTGATGTTCCAGGGCTTTCGCATATCGCCTCAACACTGTTTGAGATGATGGGCAGAGAAGCACCTGAAGATATGCAGCCATCCTTGATTAAAGTTAACTAACAGGATCTCGTTAAAGTTATTAGATATACTGCCGATACAGGTAAACTAATGGGTTTCAACATAACGGCCTGGAAGGTGCCATTCGTAGTTATCATTGTTGGCGTGGCATTTACGATGCTGGCCTGCTCCTATGTCCGCGGTTGGGAAGAAGGACATAATATGGATGAGCTGGCTGACCGGTCGGAGACTCGAGTTGTTGCTGTTGAAAACAGTTTTAATTCGATGCTGACTCTATCCGAGCATGTTAGGGCATTTATTCGGAATGAATTGGTAATAGAAACATCAGACGTAATTAAACTTAATGAGTTCACAGGTTTTGTAAATAGTTACCTCCTCGACTACAAAAGTATAGGGATGCAGGCTGTTGCCTGGCTCCCCCACATCCCAGCAGGCAGTTTCGAAAAGTTTTATAAAATGATGCAGGATGATAATGGACAAATGTTCCAGGTTACCAAGTATACCGGAGAGGTGATTGACGATTTTTCAGATGGTCAAGATATCTATCCACTCTATTATGCTGGTTTACAACTGAATTCCAATTTGAGGAGAGGCGTGGATATCGCTTCGAAGCCTACACACCAAGAACATATGAAACTTGCTGCGGAATCAAATCATGTTCTGGTCGATCTATATCTTGACGAGCAGTCACATCAGGTTGTATCCGTATTTCTTCCCGTATTTGATCACCCTGAATCAGAAAACCGAATATTGCTGGGGTTTGTTTTTTCGCAATGGGATGTAGGCGAAATGCTGGAGTACTCTATTAGTCAGTTTCCGCTTGCTGGTATTGACTATTTTCTCGACGATGAGCGAGGTGTTCACATCTACAGCCATGCATCTCGTTCCAGAGCTATTGATGAGCTTCCAAATAGAGATGAAATTGTGTGGACTCAGGAGTTTGAAGTTGCCGAACATATCTGGAAATTGAGTGCTGCTCCCGCACCTCTGTTTAAGCGAGAGCACCCTGTTCTTCTGGCGTGGGCTGTGCTCTTTATCGGTCTGTTTGTTACGTTATCTACAGCCTATTACGTTCGCCGTGTGACTATTCAAAGGCATTTGATTGAAACAGAGGTGTGGGCTCGGACAAGAGAGCTTGTTTATAGCCAAAACAGTCTGGCCAAGACTCAGCAGATAGCACAGCTTGGAGGGTGGGAGTGGGATGTCGTATCCGGTGAGTTGATATGGTCTGATGAGGTCTATCGTGTGTTTGGCTATGAACCGGGGCAGATCAAAGCCGATTATGATCGTTTTATGAGAGCCATCCATCCGGATGATCGCGATCTGGTGATTAACGGAGTTGATGGAGCTTTGAAAGGGAAAGAGTACAATCTTATTCACAGAATTATTCTTCCTGATGGCGAGATTCGTTTTGTTCATGAGTTGGGTGCCGCTGAATTTGATCAGGATGGCAATCCGGTTCGTATGGTGGGCACCGTTCAAAATGTGACTCAGCAGCGACGGGCTGAACGAAGATTACACCGTCTGGCTATGGCGCTCTCAGAGACTGCAGAGTCAGTTGTGATCACCAACAGAGAAGGTGTGATTCGTTACGTAAACCATGCCTTTGAGAAGTTGAGTGGTTATTCGGCTGAGGAGGCTCTCGGTAAGCATCCCAATCTGGTAAAGAGTGGTGAGCATCCGGATGAATACTACAGACTGATGTGGGAGAAGATTGAAGAGGGGAGCTCCTGGTTTGGTTCATTTAAAAATCGAAATAAAAATGGTGATATCTATGAGGTTGAGCAGACCATCTCTCCAATCCGTGATGATCAGGGGGGTGTGAATGGTTATGTGGCTGTTCAGCGAGATGTGACAGGTGAGCGTGAAAAGCTAGCGAAAATGGAGCATACGCAGAGGCTTGAGTCGTTGGGCGTGCTGGCTGGTGGAATTGCACATGATTTCAACAACCTTCTGACAACGATTATGGGTAACGCCTCTCTTGCCAAAAGAAAAATATCTGTGGAGCAGAGTGAAGCCGCGACCCATCTGACCAGAATCGAGACTGCCAGTGAGCGCGCCGCCGAACTTTGCAGACAGATGCTGGCTTACTCCGGACAGGGCGACTACCTGCGTGAGTGGTTTGACCTGAATGAAAGAATTCATGATATGACGGAGTTGCTCCAGGTATCCATGAGCAAGCGGGTATCGTTGGAATTAAAAATGGAGCCATGCTCTTACCAGATGTATGGCGATAAGTCGCAGGTTCAGCAGGTGGTGATGAATCTGGTCATCAATGCGTCTGAGGCTATTGAAGAGGCGGGTAGAGGAGGCAAGGTCAAGCTCTTAGTGGAGCTTAATGAGATGATGGAGGGTGATTTTCGCAACTGCCTCTATCATGAGCAGGAGAAGCCTGAGCCGGGATATTATATCTGCCTGACAGTCAGCGATGATGGTTGTGGCATGGATGAAGAGACGCGTTTGAAGATATTTGATCCGTTTTTTACTACCAAATTTACAGGCCGTGGGCTGGGAACCAGCGCGATCCTGGGCATTGTTCAATCTCATAAAGGTGCGATCTCCTTTGAGAGTGAGCCAGACAAAGGAACAACATTCAAAGTCTATTTTCCATGCGAGGAGCAGGCTGTTGCTATGGAGTCACCTGCTGTAAGTTCATCAGAGGAGGAAGATTCGGAGGTCTGGAAGGGTAAGGCATGCATCCTGCTGATTGACGATGAGGCGGACATTCTCGAATCGACTGGAGCTATGTTGGATGATATTGGGGTTCATGTTTTGTCAGCTCAGAATGCGACTCATGGTATTGATGCTTTCAGGGAACATTATGCTGTGATTAAACTTGTGCTGGTGGATATGACCATGCCAGAAATGGATGGTCTGACATGTGTGAAAAAACTGATGGAGATTGATCCTGAAGCACAGGTCGTACTCTCATCCGGGTATAGCGAGAGCGTTCTGATGGATCAAACATCTGATTTGAATCTGGCTGGCTACCTACAGAAGCCATACTCACAGGATGAGCTCTATCAACTGGTGAGGAGCATTCTGAACCAGTAAGTAACAAGTCTCTGACTCCCTTCTGTTGATCAGAAAGGCCAGGCAGTCAGAAAGTGAATGTGGCTGATTCGGCTTTTTCTAAAGTGGGGTTAGAATGGTTAAGCCAGGAGCTTCTCGATCTCTTCACGGCTGAAGCGGTCAGGCAGGCGAGCTCCGAACTGTGAGACGATTCGCCCTGCAGCATGGCTACCCAGATGTCCCGCCTGTTTCCATGAGAGACCGTTGGTGATGCCGTAGAGTACGCCTGCAGCATACATATCGCCGGCTCCGGTCGTATCCACTGCATTTACGTCCATGCCTTCGATAGGAATTACCTGCCCGTCATGCATAATAATCGAACCATTTTTTCCCAGTGTAAGTGCCACACTTTCGCAGTGTTTATGAATGGCCTGAGCACAGTCGATCGGATCATCAAGTTCGGTCAGGGCTTTAGCCTCAACCTCATTACAGAAGAGCAGATCAACAGGGCCTTCAATGAGCCGCTGAAATTCATCACGGCAGATATCGATCAGGAACGGATCGGAAACGGTAAGGGCAACTTTGGCACCACTCTTCTTGGCCAGATCAATGGCTGCTAATGCGGCTGCCTTTGTTGACTCTCCCGCAAACAGATAACCTTCAACGTAGAGATATTTTGCTTTGGCAATCTCTTCACCTTTAATATCATCAGCAGAGAGGGAGCCGGAGATGCCGAGGTGGGTCAGCATGGTGCGCTGGGCATCAGGTGTAATCAGCACAACGCAAGTGCCGGTGTCACCGTCACCACTTGGCACTTCCAGTGTGGTTCCCAGTTTTTTCATCTCATCTATATAACGGGCACCAAACCGATCATTGCCGGTTTTTCCTGCATAGGCAGCAGTGCCTCCCAGATCGGCAATGCCTACAATAGTGTTGGCGGCTGAGCCACCTGAGCAGTAGTTGATGCTGTGGTCGGAGAGGGCGTCGAGAATAGCCTGCTGTGCATTCGGCTCTGTTAGCGTCATGATCCCTTTCTCAATCCCGTGCTGTTGAAGAAATGCATCTTCACACTGCACTTGCAGATCCATAATGGCGTTACCTACACCAAAGACATCGTAACTCATCTCGTTTCACCTCGGATTTTTTAGATACGAAAAGAGGCTCCTGCCATCTTTCCTTTGGCGTAGACAGAAAGGCGTGGTTTTCTCCCTGCTTACAAAATCATTGGCCAATTTTGCCACACTTCATGTGTGGATTGAAACTATAAAAAATGGCTCCTGTTATCTTTTCTTTGGCGTAGGCAGAAAGGCGTGGTTTTCTCTCTACTTACAAAATCGTATGTCGATTTTTCCGCACCTCCTGTGTGGAGGTGTTGCATGCCCCAAACGGGGTGTTTGAAGCAAAGATGCGGCCCACGGATGGGTCGCTAAAACCGGCACGAACAGTGCTGGATTTTGTGAGCCTGGGCAAATCGCGCTTTTGCTTAAGCGTTTAGAGAAAAGTGCATAGACGCACTTGTTCTGTATCTGATTAACTCTGTCCGGCAATGGTCATATCGGATATGGCAATGCTTGGCACTGCGGTGGAGCCGAACCATGTCAGGTCAGAGCCAAGATGCGAAATGTTTGCAAACATCTCTTTAAGGTTTCCGGCAATGGTGATCTCATTCACTGGATGACTGATCTTACCGTTTTCAATCAGAAAACCTGCAGCCCCGCGTGAATAGTCACCGGTTACACCATTAACGCCAGAGCCCATCATCTCTGTAACCAGAAGGCCATCGCCGATTTCATGCAGTATCGCTTCAGGGGTGACCTCTCCGGGTTGAAGAATCAGATTGGATGTGCCGATTGAGGTGTCGCCAGTCAGACCGCGCCGGGCGTGCCCTGTTGGTTTGCAGTGAAGTCTTGCTGCAGCATATCGATCAGTCAGAAAACCTGTCAGCCGACCGGATTCGATAATCGTATGGGGTTTACAACGTGAGCCTTCGCCATCAAAAAGCCGGTTACCCAGACCATCTGGATGATTGGGATCATCTGCCAGTTGGAAGAAATCCGGAAAGATCAGCTTGTCATCTGCATCAGCAAGAAATGAACGCTGTTGAAGTACACTTCGCCCGTTAATAGCACCGATTAGATGGCCAAGGATCGAGGTGGCCATGCGAGGCTCGAAAATCACAGTAGTTTGGCGAGTATCAATACTCTTTGAACCTAATCGATTGATAGCTCGTTCGGCTGCTTCTCTGCCAATCAGCTCCGGCGATTTCAATTTTTCAGGGTCCCTGACGCGAGAGTAGGCGTAGTCGCGCTGCATGTTCCCGCCACTGCCTGCAATCACAGAGACACTCAAGCCCAGTGATGATTTTTGATACTGGCCGCAGAAACCATCTGCAGATGCATAGACGACATGGGTGCTGCCAAAGCCAGCATCTGAGCCTTCGCTGTTTTGAATCTGATCTGAGTATTCAAGGGCCTCTTCCTCACATGCAAGGGCTGCCTCTCTGGCAGCTTCCAGCGTCCAGCTCTCATTGAGGGGGTGACTGTTTTTCCACTCAGCCAGTTCACTATCAGATGGGTGCTCGGCCCCGGAAGGCGGCATAGCATTCGGATCAGCGGCTGAGATCTTCGCCATGGCGATCACCTGTTCTGTCAGAGCTTTGATGCCATTATCAGAGAGATCGGAGCTGGAAGCAGAGGCAAATGCCAGCCCCTCATCAGTTTCAACAAAGGCGCGAAGTCCAATGCCTTGAGAATCTTCCCGTTCGACAGACTCAACCTGCCCATTTCGAATAGAGATACTCTCTCCAATATCATTTACAGCCAGCGCATCGGCATCAATAGCGCCACTTTTTCTGGCCTGTTCTACCAGCCTGATTGCAATTCTGTTCATGTCGTTCTGGCTCATGCCTCTGTGCCTCCTACGACCATCTCATCAATCCTCAGAGTGGGTTGCCCCACACCCACAGGAACCGATTGACCAGCCTTGCCACAGGTTCCAACGCCCGGATCAAGTTTAAGATCATTGCCGATCATCGATACGCGGGTCATCACATCAGGGCCGTTCCCAATCAGCGTAGCTCCTTTAACCGGCGCCTTGATTTCACCATTTTCCACCAGATAGGCCTCTGATGTGGTGAAAACAAACTTGCCGGAGGTGATGTCAACCTGGCCACCGCCAAAGTTGACTGCGTAGAGGCCGCGATCAAGAGATTTGATAATCTCTTTTGGATCATCATTCCCCGCCAGCATGAAGGTGTTGGTCATGCGTGGAAGCACTGGATGGGCATAGGATTCACGTCTGCCATTGCCGGTTGGTTCTACGCCCATTAGACGAGCGTTTTGCCTGTCCTGCATGTACCCGGTCAGAATGCCATCTTCGATCAGGGTTGTGCAGCGGGTCGGTGTCCCTTCATCATCCATATTGAGTGATCCACGACGCTCCAGAATAGAGCCATCATCTACCACCGTTACACCGGGTGCCGCCACGCGTTCGCCCATTCTGCCGGAAAATGCGGAGCTTCCCTTCCTGTTAAAATCGCCTTCAAGGCCGTGCCCTATGGCCTCATGAAGCAGAACACCCGGCCAACCGGGGCCGAGCACTACCGGCATAGGGCCAGCCGGGGCTGCTATGGCATCCAGATTGAGCAGGGCCAGACGTACAGCTTCATGGGTCAGGCGTACAGCTTCATCACCCTGAAGCAGGTGTGTGAGATCAAATCGGCCACCACCACCAGCTGAACCGGTTTCCCGTTTGTTGTTTTGCTCGACAACAACTGAAATGTTTAATCGTACGAGTGGGCGTGCATCATGCAGATGAGATCCATCCATGCGAATAAGGTGAATGCTTGAAAATGATGCTGAAACGTTGGCAAATACCTGCTTCACCCTCGGGTCAATACTGCGAGCCAACCGATCCAGCTTTTCAAGCAGCGCTTTACGCTCCGGCATTGAGACAGTCAGTGCCGGGTTGGCTGACTGGTATAGCTGATGTTGGGGTTGGTCTGAGTGAATAGATACTGAATGATCCCGGTTACCGCTTTCGGCAATGGCACGGGCAGCACGAGCACAATCCATCAGTGCAGGGCTCTCAAGCCTGTCTGTATAGGCGTGCCCGGAGACTTCGCCTTTGATAACCCGGGCGCCGATGCCCTGGTGGGCAGTGGCGGAGACATGTTTTACCCGTCCCTCTTCGAGAGCAAGTGATTCGCTTGTGCCTTGCTCAAGATAGAGGTCTGCATCATCGGCACCGGCTGGCACCATGCTGTCCATCATTTGAGAGAGGGTCTCCTGTGCGACAGGGAGGTCTGTTTGTGTCATGGGATGCAATCGTTCATCTGTACCTGCCAGTGTCAAGGATGACGATCCGTAGAAGCATGCTATTCTCTGCACATGCAGTTGTTAAAAAAAGTAAATGATCAGATCACGCTTCAAATTTTGTGTGATCTGCTTGAGTCCGGCGGGATCGTACATTGTGTGGAGGGGGCAGGCATGAACTCGCTGCTGCCACTTCCGGGGTTGATTGAGGCGCGGGTTCTTGTTGATGAAGGGGACATGGAAGCTGCACAGGCTCTGTTGAATGAAATGGAAGGGGATACTAATCATGTTTAAAGGTGCTTGGACATTAGTGAAAGGTTTTCATCTGCTATTGAGCACAAAAGAGCTCCGCACGTTGCTCTGGCGAATGCTTCTGCTACTTCTGGTTCTTTTTGTCGGCCTTACGATTGGTGTATTTGAGCTTTCAACGGCAATAGCGGCGCGCTTTATCCCGACCGGTGATGCCTGGTATATTGATTTCTTGGCGTGGCTGCTCTCTCTCTTCGCGATGATTCTGGCTCTCGGGGTCGGTATTGTCAGTTTTGTGACTTTGGGTGCAATTGCTGTGGCGCCATGGCTGGATCAGCTTTATGTCCGTGTTGGCAGGATCAATGGTGTTGATCTGGAACAGGCACTGCTTCCTTGGTGGAAGAGTATTAGCAACTCGCTCTGGAATAGCGTCATGCCACTTGCTACATTCATTCCTCTTGCGGCTCTGGCAGCTCTTTTTCTTCTCGTTCCTGTTTACGGTACGATTGTCGCAAGTGTTTTTTGGGGTTATGCAGGATTGAAACTTCTCAGCTTTGAATTCATGGATACACCTGCCTCGTTTCAAAATTGGAAATGGCCGGAACGAAAAGCGCAGATGGATGAGAATAAATGGTATTACATGGGCTTTTCAGGCCTTGCCATGTTTCTGCTGATTATCCCCGGCGTGAATCTGCTTGTACTTCCTGCAGCAGTGGTTGCGCTCTACTCTCAGGTGGGAGGTGCAACAGCTAAGGCTACTGATTCTGATTGATATTTTTTTTGCCTGAAATAAAAAAACCAATCTTTGATTGCCAATCTTCTTATAGTGTTCAGGAGAAGTAACCTGTTTCGAAATACTGGATGAAAATGATTGTTTTGTTATATTGATCCGATCAGATGAACACTAAAAATGAGACTCGCTATTTAGATCAATTAACAGTGTTACTGGATTGGAAAATCTGGGCTCTTCCTTTAGTGCTTGCCATAGTTCTAATTATTACAAGCTACTATAACTATATCCTGTTTCATACTCTTGCGGAGTTGTTTGCAATTGTTGTGGGTATTATGATGTATGTGGTTGCACTGCAAACTCATAAATACTCCCATGAACATTTTCTAATGTTTCTGGCCTCTGGTTACTTTTGGATCGCTATTCTAGACCTTTTCCATATGCTTGTTTACAAAGGGATGTCGATCTATCCGGTTGATATTGCGAATTATTCAACCCAGTTCTGGATTTTTGCAAGATATTTTGAAGCTTTGCTTCTGTTTACTGCGTTACTGTTTTTTTTCAGGTATCGAGTACGTGCAGATGTTCTATGCGTTATTTTCGGGCTGGTTGTGGCGACTGGTTATGTTCTGATCATGAATGGTTATTTTCCTGATGCATTTATTGAGGGGAAAGGCCTCACCCCCTTTAAAATTATTAGTGAATATATCATCGTTGGAATTTTAATACTGGCTCTGCTTCTCCTGTATGTTAATCACCATAGATTAAAATCTGGCATATTTCCGTTTTTGGGATTGTCAATTTTACTAACTATCTGCGCAGAGTTGGCTTTTACATTTTATGTGAGTGTGTATGGACTTTCAAACCTTGTGGGCCATATATTTAAAATTTTCTCATATTGGCTGATTTTCTATTCGATCGTTCGAAGTTGTCTGACAGAACCTTACAAAGAGCTTGAGGTAGCTAAAAACAAATTTCGTAATCTGGTGGAAACGACCAGTGACTGGATATGGGAAATTGATGAATATGGGACTTATATCTATGTCAGCCCTAAAGTTCAGGATATTTTAGGTTATAAGCCGGAAGAGATCATTGGGAGAACTCCATTCGATTTAATGCCTTCCAAAGAGGCGCAGAAGATTTCATCTGAATTTGCTTTGATTGTAGAGTCTAAGCAGCCTTTTAGTGGTTTGATCAATGAGAACCTTCACAAGAGTGGCAAGGTCATTACACTTGAATCAAGCGGGGTGCCTATTCTTGCTGAAGATGGAGCATTGTTGGGATTCCGTGGTATTGATCGGGACATAACTAAACACAGGCAATTGGAAGAACAGTTTAATCAGTCACAAAAAATGGAGGCTGTAGGCACGTTGGTTGGCGGTATAGCACATGATTTTAACAATACTCTGGCTGGTATTACTGGAAATCTTTACCTAGCAAAAAAATCTGCAGCAGAGCTGCCTGATGTTGTCGCCAGATTGAGTGTTGTTGAGGAGCTTGCATATTCTTCAGCTGTCATGATTAATCAGCTTCTCACGTTCTCCCGCAAAGACAATGTGCAAATGCATGCAATAGCACTTCCCTCATTCCTTAGGGAGCTTATTAAGCTGCAAGAGGTTGTTATTCCTGAAAATATTAATTTGAAATATTGCATTCAGGATAGCTCTATGGTGATAAAAGGCGATGTTAATCTGCTTCAACAGGCGCTAATTAATTTGATTAACAATGCGCGTGATGCTGTAGAAGGTGTGAGTGATCCCACGATTACTATCAGGTTAGATCACTCAGACGTAGATGAAAAGTTTATTCAGAAACATTCACCACTAAAGAGTATCGATGTCGCATGCATATCTGTCAGCGACAACGGTCAGGGTATTAAGCAGAGCAACATTAAGCATTTGTACGAGCCTTTTTTTACAACCAAAGAGGTTGGTAAGGGAACCGGGCTTGGTCTGTCCATGACGTATGGGGCAATTCAGTCGCATGAGGGGTGGATTGATGTTGAATCGAAAGAGGGTGAAGGATCAACATTTCTGGTTTACTTGCCACTCATAAAACCTTCAGATATTGATAGTGCTCCATATGAAGAGGATCATGTCGCAGAAGGCAACGGGGAGACTATTCTGCTGGTGGATGACAATGCTACGCTTCTATCTACGGGTAAAGATGTTTTGGAGAGCCTTAACTACAGCGTGTTGACTGCGATAGATGGTGAAGAGGCTGTTAATGTATATCAATCGCAGCAGGAGAGTATTGATTTTCTCATCCTTGACGTTGTGATGCCAAAATTGGGCGGTGTAGAAGCATTGCGGCTTATTCGTGAATTGAACCCGGATGTGAAAGCGATCTTTACAACCGGGTATGATAAACTGGATAGCCTAAGCAAAGAGTGTGATGTCAGCTTAATACCGGTGGTTAGTAAACCGTTTTCTATTGCTGAAATCAGTCAAACGATTATGAAGGTACTTGATAGCTAGAATCATCTGTTTAACCATCACATAGTTGTTCAACTTGGGCGACTTAATGACCTGTTGCCCATGGTTTTTATCGAAAAATGAGTATTGATGGTCGAAATAGGTTATTTGCTTAGCGTTTTAAGATCGGGCGGGAGCTGGTAGTCAGGGTGTGCGGCTTTGAACGCCTCAAGTTCGTTGATGGCTTCATTTCGCCTTTTTTGTTCTAAAAGGATTCTTATTTTTGCAACCCATGTTTCAGGATCAGAAATGATCGGACTCTTCGGAACTTTAGATTGAACTGGTGCAACTGAATCGGCTTCAGAAAGGCTCTCTCTGCTTCTGAATTGTGAAGCGCCGATCGTCTCCCTCTTTAATTTTTTCGGTTGCTCCATCAGGTTTTTTGCAGGGGAAGCTTCCATTTCAATCGGCGCAGATTTCATCTCCATGGCGGAAGCAGGCGCAGCAGTTCTTGTCTTAGTCTGCTCTTTGTCCGAAGTGATTGTTCTCTTTTTCAGGTGTTGCTGTATATCATCCTTTAGTCTTTCTTCAGTTTGAAGTGTGGTGAGTGGGGCGATGGAGGAGGGCTCCAGTATCTCCGGATGCTCCTGCTTCATCTGAATATACAGCGTGGCAGTTAAAAGCGTTATTGCAAATGAAGAGAGCGGAATCAGCCAGTGGACTTTGCACCAGAGGCTCTTCCTTTTTTCAACAGCTTTTCTGCCCTGAGACAGAATGGCTGAATCAAGCCGCATGGGAGGCTCTTCAATTTTACTCTTTTGGTAGATGCTAGAGAGACTTTTATTATGGGTGTCGTTCATGATGCACCCTCCATGCAGAGGCGGAGTTTAGCGATAGCATAGCGCATGCGGCTTTTAACTGCCTCTTTGTTGCCTTCAATGGCCTTTGCAATCTCTTCCAGCTTCAGTCCAGCTTCTTCTTTGAGCAGAAATACCTGACGTTGCAGGGCAGGGAGCTGCTCAATACAGAAAAGAAGACGTTTCACCTGCTGGTTGATGTCTGCCTGATGTTCCGGCTGTTCATAGGGCATAGCTATGGCGCAGTCGGAGGTCTCTTCATTGTCCTGATCTATATATTGATCCCACTTTCCGGTTTTACGGTAGTGATCGGTAAGCTGATTGCTGGTAATACGGTAGAGCCATGTAGTGAAGAGGGCAGAGGGCTGATAACTCATTCTGGCTTGGATTACGCTGGCCCAAACATCCTGAAACAGCTCTTCGGCAATGGCTTTGGAGTTACATGAGCGCAGCATATATCGATATACGCCACCTTTATGGCGCAGATAGAGTTGTTCAAAGGCGGTGCTGTCACCAGCCTTGTAACTGAGCATCAGCTCTTCATCCGCGAGTTTACTGTTTGCCATAACATGAGAATGTAATCCGCCTTTGTTGTGATTAAAAGAGGATATGAAAAGGCACCTTCCCACCAGATTGTGAGAAGGTGCTCATTCATCTTATTCGATGACCAGCCCATCATCACCCGAGTGAGGCTGGTGGGGTGTATGGGTTGTGTGGCGTGTATCAAGTTCTTTGGCGGTTTTTACCAGATTGATGAATTCACCTTTATATCCGGTTGAATCATTTCCGCGTGATTTCCTCGCAAGTTTCAGGAGGTCGCCATAGGAGAACTCGCCGGTATACTCACCACCACGTAGCAGATCACCGAATGCAGCTACAGAAGCTGAGAAACGGAAACGATCGGTTGTTTTTGCCAATGATGATTTGATCATGCGCTTGTGTAGGGGGTATTCGATCAGTTTGCTTTTATTTGCATCGGGCTGTTTATACCTCAGGCGCAGGAATGCAATTTCACGACTGCCTCGTTTTTGCACAATTTTTTCTGATGAGTAGCGAAGTGGATCAACCATCCCGCCTTTGCCGTGCAGTGTTACTTCATAGAGCGCGGTGACCGTATGTCCTGCGCCGATTTCACCTGCATCAATCTTGTCATTATTAAAATCTTCACGTTTAAGCATGCGGTTTTCATAGCCGATCAGGCGATACTCTTTCACTACGGAAGGATTGAACTCAATCTGTATTTTCACATCTTTGGCGATGGTCATTAATGTTGATCCGATCTCATCGACCAGCACTTTTCGGGCCTCATGGATGGTATCGATATAGGCGTAATTACCATTTCCTTTGTCGGCCAACTGCTCCATCAGGTGATCGTTATAGTTACCGGATCCAAATCCAAGCGTGGTCAGAGAGACTCCGGACTTCCGTTTTGTCTCTACCAGATCAGTCAGCGCCTCAAAATTCACTGTGCCGACATTGAAGTCGCCATCGGTAGCCAGAATTACGCGGTTGATTCCACCCTCAATAAATGCCTGCTCAGCCATCATATAAGCCAAACGAATACCAGCGCCACCATTGGTTGAGCCTCCGGCCTGTAGCTGATCCAGAGCAGCAGCAATTTTACCATGTTGATTACCCGGAGTAGGTTCAAGTACCACGCCGGATGAACCGGCATAGACTACGATAGAGATTCTGTCTCTGGTTGATAACTGACGGCTTAACATCTTAAGCGATGATTTAAGCAGTCCGATTTTATCGGCACTGCGCATGGAGCCAGAGACATCAATGAGAAACACCAGATTGGATGCCGGAAGGGTACTTTTATCCATTTCATAGCCCTTAATTCCGATATGAAGCAGATGATTCTCTCTGTTCCATGGGGATGGTGCCATTTCGGATGTTACGCGGAATGGCTGTTTTCGGCTTTGGGGTGTTTTATAGTCATAAGCAAAGTAGTTGATCATCTCTTCAACCCGCACGGCGTCCTGTGGTGGAAGCCGCCCCTTATTTAACATGCGGCGAATATTGGCGTAGGCACCACTATCCACATCAACACTGAAAGTGGATACGGGATGTTCACCAGCAAGTTTGATCGGATTGTTGCTGAAGTGGGCGTAGTTTTCTCTATTCAGTGATTCGGTTGGCCAGTGAACGACGTTCTGGTTTATTAGCGAAGTCGTGGCAGGCCTGTTTCTGTAGGAGTGCATTTTTTCTATAGACTCTTTTTTTTCGGTCAGTCTATGTCTGCTTGCTCCGGTCTGATCTCTTTCCGTTGATGGTGTGGCGGCATCTTCAGGGTTTGGTTGTGGTTGCGCCTTGTCGACTTTCCCTTGCAGACTTGCTTTCGCCACTCTGGTTTCAAGCTCGCTTACAGAATCGTCTTTTAGTTCTGTGGTGCAAGCAACTGTAAAAGCACAAACCAATAACGATGGTATTATGATGTTATATTTCAGTTTCATTTAATCTCTCCTGTCTGTTTATAGGCATTGCCTGTATCTATAAACGCAGGAGAGATGAAAAAGGGTTAGTTTTTTTAATACGGTCTGCGGCATCCATGCCTCAGCCTTGAACGCAATCAAAAATTATGATTTCTGATTGCTTACTAAAGCCGCGCATCCGTGTGCGAATGAAGGTTGATTCAAAAAAACACCACACATGGATGTGTGGCGAGTGAATATAGTGAACTCGTAAGCGAAGGCGGACATGCGCCGCCGAAGTGTTCAAAGGCCAGGACATGGACGTCTTGGCCGTGTCTAACCAAATTCACTTGGGGAGTGTGAGAAGCTCCTTGGCATGATCCAGAACGTAGTTTTTAAAAGCATCGGGAATGGCTGCGAAGCGTTTGCCATTGCGGTGTACAATGTACCACTGGCGCATAATTGGAAAATCTTCTACGTTAAGTACAACCAGCCGCTTTAGAGCCAGCTCCATCTCAATCGTATGAAGTGATACGATACCAAGCCCAAGCTCAGCCATTACCGCCTGCTTGATAGCCTCCGAGCGGTTCATCACCATGCCGGGGGTAAGCTCCAGGTTGTGTTCGGCAAAAAAACGGTTAACAGCCATGCGAGTGCCGGAATCACGTTCACGTACAATAAATGATTCATTGGCAACCTCTGAGAGCTTGATGCCTTTTTTGGTTGCCAGTGGATGTTCCGGGCAGGCGATGACGACCAGGGGATTATCAATGAAGGGGATGCCTGTAAGGTTGCGGCTCTCGGGTGGACGCCCCATGATGACCATGTCGGTGCTGTTGTTGTCCAGAGCATCCAGTAATCCTGCACGGTTGGTTACATCCAGTGTGACCTGTGCTCCAGGGAATTTATGATGAAAGGCGGCGATGAGATGAGGGGCAAAGTAGTTGGCTGTTGATGCCATAGTCAGATGTAACTTTCCGCGTTTAAGACCTTTAAGTTCTTCAAGAACCTGTGCTGCTTCATCCAGCTGCTGGCGTATGTTTTGTGCATAATGGAGAAGTTCGAGTCCTGCCTCTGTTGTTGTGACCCGCTTGCCTTCGCGTTCAAACAGGGGGAGTCCGGCCTGATCCTCCATCTGTTTAACCTGCATGGAGACAGCTGGTTGAGTCATGAATAGCGATTTGGCCGCATCTGTGTAACTATGATGTTCAACAACGGATTCAAGAATTTTCATCTGTTTCAGTGTAATATTCATCAGGGCACCCATAAAAAATATTTATGGATAGTATCATAAGCTTTGATTTTACTTTATGGAAGATCTTTCTAGTGTTCACAACGTCGTCAAAGAGGTCTAATATCTTCTTTCGCGAAAGAGAGGTCCTTAGAGGCTAATCTAAACAAATTATTTTGGAGGGATTCACTAATGGATCAATCGAATCGTTACGCAGATCTAAGTCTTAATGAAGACGACTTGATCGCAGGTGGTAAGCATCTGCTTGTTGCATATAAATTAAAACCAGCTGAAGGCTACGGCTTCCTAGAAGTTGCTGCACACGTTGCAGCCGAATCTTCTACGGGTACAAACGTTGAAGTTTCTACTACAGATGACTTCACCAAGGGCGTAGACGCGCTGGTATATGAAATCGATGAAGGTTGCTTCGGTGATGATGTTGTCACTGGCGGCGGTTTGATGAAAATCGCTTATCCTATAGAACTGTTTGACATCAATATCACTGATGGTAAGTACATGATTTCTCAGATGTACTCTCTGATTCTGGGTAATAACCAGGGTATGGGTGACCACGCTGGTCTTCGTATGTTGGACTTCCAGGTTCCAAAAGCAATGATCGACAAATTTGATGGCCCTTCAACTGGCATTTCAGAAATGTGGAAACTGTTGGGACGCCCTGAAAAAGACGGTGGTTACATCTCCGGTACAATCATCAAGCCTAAACTGGGCCTACGTCCTGAGCCATTTGCGAAAGCTTGCTACCAGTTCTGGCTCGGCGGCGACTTCATCAAGAATGATGAGCCACAGGGTAACCAGACTTTCTGCCCAATGAAGACTGTTCTGCCTATGGTTGCTGAGACCATGGACAAAGTTCAGCAGGAAACCGGCGAAGTGAAAATCTTCTCTGCTAATGTAACTGCTGACTGCTACAAAGAGCTGATCGCTCGTGGTGATTATATCCTTGAAACTTTTGGTAAGTACGGTAACGAAAAGCACGTTGCTTTCCTTGTTGATGGCGTTGTAACTGGTGTTCACGGTGTAACTACCTGCCGTCGCGAATTCCCGGATACATTCCTGCACTATCATCGTGCTGGCCATGGTGCTTTCACCTCTTATAAGTCACCAATGGGTATGGACCCACTGTGCCACATGAAGTTTGCACGTCTGATGGGTGCTTCCGGTATTCATACCGGTACCATGGGCTACGGCAAGATGGAAGGTCACGGCAAGGAAACCGTACTGGCATACATGCTTGAGCGCGATGAGTGCATGGGTAACTACTTCAACCAGAAGTGGTATGGCATGAAGCCTACAACTCCAATCATCTCAGGTGGTATGAATGCACTGCGTCTGCCAGGTTTCTTCGAAAACCTTGGCCATGGCAACGTGATCAACACTTGTGGTGGTGGTTCTTTCGGCCATATCGACAGCCCGGCTGCTGGTGCTAAGTCTCTTAGCCAGGCATACGAGTGCTGGAAAGACGGTACTGACCCAATCGAATACGCGAAGACTCATAACGAGTTTGCCCGCGCATTCGACTCATTCCCAGCTGATGCCGATAAGATTTACGGCGATGACTGGCGTGAGAAGATCGGTGCACATAAATAAGCACTGACTTAACCGTCGATAAGATGAAAAGGCCTCTACGTAAGTGGAGGCCTTTTTTATTTTGTTAAGTACGACTTTCGGTCATCTCTCTCAGCCTTTAGCACATTTGAAAATTACGACCTTAACATTTGCTAAAGCCATACAAAGTGAGTTGAGCTTACGCAAGAGAGGCTGTTCTGGGATGTATCCAGATATGGAAGCGGGTCAGTTGTTGTTAGTGGCTTTTAGATGGCAGGTCAGGAAGCGATCCAGTTGATTGGCGAAGGCCATGCGATCACTGTTTGAAAATGCGGGTGGTCCACCTGTTGTGACACCACTACCACGCAGGTCATCCATGAAGTTGCGCATGGTCAGGTACTGTTTTACATTGGCCTCGGAATAAAATGTTCCGCGTGGGTTCAGAGCATGTCCTTTTTTTGCAATCACATCTGCAGCGAGTGGGATGTCGGCAGTAATGACCAAATCACCAGCTGCCATTCTGGCAACGATTTCAGCGTCTGCCACATCAGCTCCTGCTGCCACTTCGATCATCTGAATCAGTGGAGATTTCGGAATTTGAAGCCGCTTATTTGCTACCATTGTCATTGGAATTTGCAGACGCTCTACAGCACGATAGAGAATCTCCTTGATCGCTTTCGGGCAGGCATCGGCATCAATCCAGATATGCATTACTCAATTACACTCCATAGTGTGGCAACCATACATTCTGTTTGCTCATCCTTCCATTTAAGCTGTCCCACGCATTTCTACAAAGTTTGAAAAGATGATCTATAATCAAGTGGAAGAAAGATGTTTTGGTTAGATAGATTTGCCGGCTCACCCCAGAGAGCATGCCGGGTGACAGCGCTGTCTGTTGCCTGCTGTCTGTTTGTGCCATTTTTTTTATTTTCGATCAGTTCCAGTGCATACTCAGATGTCCCCAAAATTATTGCCAAAGAGAGCAGGCAGATAGCGCTGACTGATAAGGAGCGAGCGTGGCTTGAGAAACATCCAACCATCCGCCTTTCTTATGACGGTTATTTCCCTCCTTACAGTTTTTATAACGATGCAGGGGAGCTTGAAGGCCTCTCAGTCGATGTGTTCAGAATCATTAGTAATCAGTTGGGAATTACTCTGGATGTTTATCCCAAAGCCACATGGAAGGAGCTTTACGCTGCGGCACAGAAGCGGGAGGTTGATGCTGTTGCAACGATGGTGAAACGTCCGGAACGTGAAGCGTTGTTCGCCTTTACAAAGCCCTACGTGTTTAAGTCTCTGGTTATTATGACGCGAGAAGATGATTCACGGATAGAGCGGCGTGATGATCTTGGTGGAATGAGTGTGGCACTGGTGAAGGAGTACCAGTACGTAAAACGGGTTCTTGAGGAGTACCCATCGGTTAAGCCCTACTACGTAGACACAATGTTGGATGGGCTCAATGCGGTAGCTATTGGAAAGGCCGATGCAGTCATTACTTTTCTGGGTGGAGGTCACTATCTTCGGACCAAATATACAATCCCCAATCTGAAATTTTCTGCAATCTATGATCGTGAGAGCTCGCTGGAGAGCATTGCTGTAAGAGGAGACTGGCCTGAACTGGCTGCTATTTTTGACAAGGCACTGAAATCCATTCCTGAGAGTGAGATGCTTGAACTGCAGACGAAGTGGTTGCCGGTCGGCTTTCTTGAATCAAATATCGAAGTTGAACTGACAGAGCAAGAGAGAGCCTGGATAAAAGAGCACCCGGTGATTCACCTGGGTGTTGACCCCGAATTTGCTCCCTTTGAATATATTGATGAGGAGACATATAGCGGTATCACCTCTGATTATATCAAGCTGTTAAACAGGCGACTTGGTCTGAATATGCAGATTGCTCGCGGACTCACATGGAAAGATGCAGTCGAGCGGGTAAAGAAAAAGGAGTTGGATATTCTTCCTTGTGTTGGTCTAACCGAGGAGCGCAAAGCTTTTCTTAACTACACCAGACCCTACATCAGTTTTAATCGAGTCATTATCACGCGTACAGACACGCCCTTTATTACCGGCCCGAATGATATTCGTGATAGGAGGGTTGCCGTACAGCTCAACTCTTCGCATGAGGGTTATCTTAAAGACCATACCGATATTACCCCGATTGCCTATTCAACGCTGAAGGAGTCACTTCTGGCTCTCTCCAACGGCAAGGTGGATGCCTTTGTCGGCAATGTTGCATCCTCAACCTACTGGATTCGAAAAATGAATCTCACGAACCTGAAGGTGGCTGCTCCGGTCTCTCAGGATTTACAGAGTCTCCATTTTGCGGTTCGAAATGACTGGCCAGAGCTGACTGGAATTTTGCAGAAGGGGCTCGACTCGGTCAGTGATAAACAGCGGAGAAAAATATCTGAGAAGTGGTTACTGCTTGAGTATGAACCAGTTGTAGATTACTGGCTGGTTGGGCAGGTCAGTGTTGGTTTTGTTCTACTGCTGATTATGATCTCTCTGTGGAATGTCCAGATCAGCCGGCAAAAAAAGGTGATTCAACTGGCTGAAAATGAAGCCCTGATAGCTAATGAGAAGCTCACTCGCATGCATGATGAACTTGAACAGCTAGTAGAGATTAGAACTTCTGAACTAAGAGAGAGCGAGAAAAATTTTCGGCAAGCGCAGAAGATGGAAGCACTGGGGACTCTTGTGGGTGGTATTGCCCATGATTTCAACAATATTTTGGCCGGTATGCTGGGTTCCATCTATCTGGTTCAGAGTTCTCCAGATGATCGATATTTGGCAAAAAAATCACTCTCAAATGCTTATGATCTTGGATTTAGGGCCGCCGATATGATCAAGCAGCTATTGGCATTTGCTCGCGAAGAGAAGGTGAGCAAGTCTATGTTGCCGCTTACCCCATTCTTTAAAGAGGCGGTGAAGTTGATCAGAACCGGGGTCGAAGAGAGCATCAAATTTAATAGTAGTTCAGATGTGGACGATCTTTTTGTTAATGCTAATTCCACGCAGCTACAGCAACTGCTATTTAATCTGGTCAATAACGCCAGAGATGCGGTGGTGAATCTGGAGTGCCCGGAGATTAATATCAGGCTTAATCAGTTTGAAGCCGATAGTGTGTTTATCAAACAGCACCCTGAAATAACACATGCCCATTTTGCAGTTATGGAGGTACAGGATAACGGAGAGGGGATTCCAGAGGAAAATCTTGAACGACTTTTTGATCCCTTTTTCACGACCAAAGAGGTAGGCAAAGGAACCGGCCTGGGTCTGGCGATGGTTTATGGCTCTGTTCAGGATCACGGGGGTATTTTGGAAGTAGAAAGTAGTCCGGGGCACGGAAGTAGATTCAAAGTCTATTTACCGCTTGAAGAGGGTGGTATGAGCCAAGTTGATCAGGGTGGTGACGATATCCATCGTGGCTGTGGTGAAACCATACTGCTGGTGGACGATGATTTGCGGCTTCAGGATACCACCAAAGCGATTCTGATTGATCTTGGTTATCAGGTGCTTGTTGCGAATGACGGCAGGGAGGCAGTTAATCTCTATACGGCGAATCCAAACAAGGTTGACCTTGTGATTATGGATGTTGTGATGCCAAACATGAATGGGCCTGATGCTGCAAAAGAGATGCGGCAAGTCGACCAGAAGGTCAAGGTCGTCTATCTGACGGGCTACGACTCCAAGGGTATATTAACTTCGAGACTGAAGCAGAGCCCTGAGGTGCTACTGAATAAACCCTGCCCAATCAGCTACTTAAGCCGGATTATTAGGGAGCAGTTTGATTGAGGGTTCTTTTATCAGCCTCTAGTAGGAAAAATCTTTCCAGGAGATATAGAAAAACGCTAAAACATAAGCGATAATAAAGATGATCGGAAAAAGCTTAATGAAGAGCGGAAGGCTCTCTGCTTTCTCTTTTAGCTTCCGCAACATGGGTAAAAGTTCGGTTCTCAAGCTTATGATCACCTGAGCCTGATGCTCCAGCATGTGAGTGAAAATTGCGTAGGCAATATCCTGCTGGTCACGCATTAAAATAGAGAAGTCATCATGTGCAAGGCTATAAACCTCACAATTTTTCTGAGCGAGCACTTCAGCGGTTGTCGGTTCGCCATTGAGAAAGGTTAATGCTCCAAAACATTCACCTTCATTAACATCTGCAAGATGCATCCGGTTGCCATTTTTATTATCCTCGACACTGGCCTTGCCCGAACGTAGTAGATAGAGCCTTCCACCCGGTTGACCTTGTGTCATGATAGTTTGCCCGGTCGTAAAGGAGTTGACCTCAACACACGTCAAAGCATCACGCTCATCAGCTGTTAGTTCACGTTTCAGAACCTCTTTCTCCAGCCATATGATATCAACACTCATGCAGGACTCCTTCTGTTCATATTATAGTCAACCTGACTACTCTCGCAGTATTCAGGTGAATTGCTGTGCATGATGTCACGGTTGTGTGACAGTTAAAGTATTATATTACTGGTCAGATCATGGTTATGTGAAAATAGAACATAAAAAGCCCCGTCCATAAATATGGACAGGACTTTTTAAGACCAGGCTTCGGAATCAGGCCCTATTTGGATTCTAGGAGAGCTGCATGTGCCGCTGCCAGTCTCGCGATCGGAACACGGGGCCCTGAACAGGATACGTAAGTCAGGCCGATTCTGTGACAGAAATTGATGGAGGCGGGGTGCCCACCATGCTCGCCACAGATACCGATCTTCATATCTTTGCGCACACCACGGCCCCAGCCGACAGCCAGTTCCATCAGTTTACCCACGCCTTTGGTATCAAGTACCTCAAACGGATTATCCTGAAGAATTCCAGCCTCGTTATACATTGGGAGGAATTTGTTTTCTGCATCCTCACGTGAGAATGAGAAGGTCGCCTGAGTCAGGTCATTGGTACCGAAAGAGAAGAATTCCACCTCTTCAGCAAGCTGCTCTGCACGCATGCAGGCGCGAACCACTTCCATCATGGTGCCGAACTTAAATACAGGGGTGACTCCCTCTGCCTCTTCAACTTCTTTGCGGATCTTTTCAACGTGTACTTTGATGCTGATCAGCTCTTCGGAAGTGCAAACCTGAGGAATCATGATTTCCGGATGTACTTCGATGTCGTTCTTTTGACATTCGCATGCAGCTTCAAGCACTGCTCGAATCTGCATGGCATATATTTCCGGGAAGGTGATGCCTAAGCGCACACCTCGATGACCAAGCATTGGGTTAACCTCGAACAGGGCGCGCACCTTTTTGAGGATCGCCTCCTTTTTCTCAATCGCTTCATCGACAAGTGCAGAGTCAGCCAGTTGCTGAATTGGTGCCAATACTCCGTTTTCAGTGGAGAGCAGGCTTAGTGTTGCTGAGAGAACCTCTGAGCCGCGCATGGAGTCTCTGAGATGTTTTAGCTGTACCAGATCATCGATGAGTTGATTTTCTGAAGGTAGAAACTCGTGGATTGGTGGATCAAGCAATCGCACGGTTACTGGCCGTGGCGACATGGTTGTGAATAGCTCGACGAAATCCTGACGTTGAATAGGCAGTAGCCGATCAAGTGCAGCCTGACGCTGTTCAAGTGTGTCGGAAACAATCATTTCCAGCACAATCGGCAGGCGCTCTGCGGCATTAAACATACGTTCTGTTCTGCACAATCCGATACCCATGGCACCATATTTAAGTGCCCGTTCGGCATCTTCAGGGATATCGGCATTGGCCATGACTTTCAAAAGGGCGCGTTCATCAGCCCACGACAGCAGAGTTTTAAGCTCTTCGGAGAACTCTGCTTCGACGGTTGCAACAGCGCCCAGATAGACACTGCCAGTGGTGCCATCAAGGGTAATGAGATCACCCTCTTTAATGACGACGTCACCGATATGTGCGCGACGGGCCATGACATCAACTTCAATGCCTGCAGCTCCAGCCACACAGGGTTTACCCATGCCACGAGCGACAACGGCAGCATGGCTCGTTTTGCCGCCACGACTGGTCAAGATCGCTTCAGATACAAAAAATCCGTGAATATCTTCTGGTTTAGTCTCTTCACGTAGCAGAATCAGAGGCTTGTCGTTGGCGGCTTTTTGCGCGACGGCTCGGTCTGCATCAAATACCACATGGCCACACGCAGCTCCGGGGCTGGCTGGAAGGCCTGTGGCCAGCGGTGCGGCTTTTACGTTTGGATCAAGGCGAGGGAAGAGCATTTGTTCAAGCGATTCGGGCGCAATTCGCAGCAGTGCCTGCTCCTTGTTGATCAATCCCTCTTCAACCAGTTCAACCGAGGTGCGAACCATCGCCTGAGTGTTCATCTTGCCATTACGGGTTTGCAGGCAGTAGAGAACGCCTTTTTCGATAGTGAACTCAAAATCCTGAATTTCGGAGTAGTGAGTTTCAAGCTTATTGCGAAGCTCTTCAAGCTGACGGTAGAGATCCGGCATCTCATCGGCCATCTGGGCGATTGGTTTGGGTGTACGGATGCCTGCAACCACATCTTCACCCTGAGCATTAACCAAATATTCGCCGTAGAAGACGTTTTCACCAGTGCCAGGATTACGGGTGAAGGCTACACCTGTTGCACAGTCGTCACCGCGATTGCCGAATACCATGGTGCAGATATTGACAGCAGTGCCGTTGGCCATTTCGGGAGTGATATTGAACTCACGGCGGTAATCAACCGCACGTTTGCCTGACCATGATCCGAATACGGCTTTAATGGCCAGCTCCAGCTGAACATATGGGTCTTCAGGGAAGGCTTGCCCTGTTTGGGCATGTACGACTTCAAGAAAGAGTTCAGAGATCTCTTTCAGATTCTCCGTGTTTAGGCCGACATCTTCTTTAACGCCTTCGCGCAGTTTGACCGCTTCAAATGGCTCATCAAAGTGTTCATCATCAATACCGAGAGCGACTTTGCCAAATAGCTGAATAAAGCGGCGATAAGCATCGTAGGCAAAACGTTCGTCGCCGGTCTGTTCGATTTCACCCTGCAGCGTTTCACTGTTCATGCCGAGATTGAGAATGGTATCCATCATACCGGGCATCGACATGGCTGAACCGGAACGTACTGATACCAGCAGCGGATTATGGGCATCGCCAAAACCTTTGCCTGTCGCCTTCTCAAGGATAGCCATCTGATTTTTCACATCCTGCATGAGGTCATTTGGTAACGTGTTGCCCTGGTTCAGGTAGGTCAGGCAGGTTTCAGTAGTGATTACGAAGCCCGGAGGAACATTCAGGCCAATCTGTGTCATTTCACAGAGGTTCGCACCCTTACCTCCTAATAGTTGTCGCTGTTTTCCATCGCCTTTATTGAAAGAGTAGGAGTGTTGGCCCTGTTTGTTGCTCATGGTTAAAAAAGTCCTAATAAACATTATTAACTGATGTATCGAATACTTCAGCCTGGGTTATGGTCAGTTTCCTTTATAATCGGAGAGCCAATCCGTTTGAGTCGGTTGGTAAAGTCGATTACGCATAAATCATACGCCTCTAATAATGAGATTGAAAGGGGCATGCTATGTTTTTTTGCACCCGTTATTCACCTGAATACAGATGCTTTAGCAAAGGTTTTGTCTGCATAGGTATCTCCACAATTCACACCGTTTGGCAAACGTTATGACAAGAGATGGTTTGAAGTTATTAAGACTGTCGATTTTTCTAAAATAGAGACTCTGGTGGCAAACAATCGGGTGACTCACTCTTTATAGTGAACGCGCCAAATCCAACAGCCTGATATTTCTTCATTGTTGTTTAACCTTTATCATTGTACCGTGGCGCCAGTTCTCGCAGTAGCTTCGGTCTTTGCTGCGAATGATAGTCTTATAAATTGATATTTCTTCTACGTTAATCAATTTTCGGCATCTTCTAATTTAACTATAACTGTGCCTAGACCGGTCCGGATGTACTTCGGCAGGCATCGAGTTGGAAACTAAAAAACATATGACATTTGATGATTTAGCTCTTTCTAAAGAGATTCTTCGTGCGGTCTCAGATCAAGGCTACACCAAACCTACGCCGGTTCAGGCGCAATCCATTCCTGTGATCCTTGAGGGTCATGATATTATGGCCGGAGCCCAGACAGGAACTGGTAAAACAGCAGGTTTTACACTGCCGATGCTGGAAATTCTTAATCGTGAACATGCCGAGCGAGGTGGTCGTCGCCATATACGCGTGTTGGTGTTGACGCCAACACGTGAGCTTGCTGCTCAGGTAAACGAGAGCGTTGTCACCTACGGCAAACACCTCTCACTGCGTTCCACCGTGGTATTTGGCGGTGTCGGTATTCAGCCTCAAATTCAGAAGTTGAACCGTGGCGTTGATATTCTGGTGGCGACACCGGGGCGCCTGCTTGATCTGGTGAACCAGAAAAAGTGTAATCTATCCAAGGTTGAGATGCTGGTGCTTGATGAAGCCGATCGTATGCTCGATATGGGATTCATTCATGATATTCGCAAGGTGCTCGCGCTGGTGCCGAAGCAGAGGCAGAATCTTCTCTTCTCCGCAACTTTTTCAAACGATATCAAGAAGCTCGCTTCAGGCATTTTGAAGTCCCCCAAACTGATCGAAGTTTCACGTAATGAGACAACCCATCAGGTGACTCAGGTGGTCCACCCCGTGGGCAAATCCCGTAAGCGTGAAATGCTCTCTCATTTGATTCATACAGGTGATTGGAGACAGGTTCTCGTATTCACCCGTACTAAACATGGTGCGAACAAGCTGACCAAGCTGTTGGAGAGCGATGGCATTCAGGCTGCAGCAATTCATGGCAATAAAAGTCAGACAGCACGTACCAATGCGCTGAAAGATTTCAAAAGTGGTTCGATTCGTGTGCTGGTGGCAACAGATATTGCTGCCCGTGGTCTGGATATCGATCAGCTACCACATGTGGTGAACTATGAGCTGCCAAACGTCCCTGAGGATTATGTTCACCGTATAGGCCGTACTGGTCGTGCAGGCCGTTCAGGTGAAGCGATGTCACTGGTATGCAATGAAGAGGTGAAACTGCTTCGTGGTATTGAGAAACTGATCGGAAAGCCTGTTCCACAGGTAGATATTCCCGGTTTTGAGGCTGATATTTCAGTGCATGTCGAGCCAGTTAAGCAGGCTGGTCGTGTTCAGCAGAATAGAGGTGGCGGAGGTCACCGCTCAGGTCAGCGCAACGCCAGTTCTCGTGGAGATAATGCCAGTGGAAACAGTGGCGGTAGAAATCGTCGCCGCAGACCTTCTCGCCCAGGTCGCCGCGAAAGGTCTGCTGCTAAAGATTGATTGGATTAAGAGGTCGTCTTCAATGTGAAGGCGGCCTTTTTATTTTGTGTTTAACTCTTCCAAAAGATCGCGCCTCTCAATACGAACATCTGTGATATCGGAAATCTGCGTGGCCATGGCTCGAAGAGCATCGCGCAGGTAGGCGGTTACCTGCATGGATTGCAGCATATTGTCTGCTGCACGCCGTTTACTCTTCTCAAATGCTCGTTTGGCTCTTTCACGTGCCTCTCTGCCGCTCACAGCATCCAATCTTGCCCAGCCCAGATCGGTTTTGATCTCAAGTTTGGAGATATCGGCATCCACTGAGAGCACTTCCACTCGTTTTACAGTCAGGTGCAACTGGCCATTCTTGTTTTGAATGGCATGAACTGCATCTGGCTTCACGCCATAATAGACCTTGATCGGTGCACGCAGTGTGGCTTCGGTCTTCCCAAGAGGTATCTCGAAGCCAAGCAGAGATATAAATGCCTCATTACTCCATATTTGTTCATGAACAGTCTGAATGTATCCCGCCTGAATCGCTGCATCCGGCTTCATATCAATCAGCATATTATTGAACTGCTGCTGTTCAGACTTCTGCACAATATGGGGCGTTAACCCATCGAACAGCTGTGGATAGGAGAACCATAGGCCGATTGCGGCAAGAATCAGGATAAGAAACAACTTACGCATGGCGTCAGTATAGATGAGCGGGAGATATTATCAGTGTTGTTTCTCACACTCTAAGTGAGAAGTGGAAGAAGTTGCGGTGATCCTCTAAAATAAGCAGTAGAAATGTTTTACTGACTGTTTGGAGTGTAATAAATGCTATTTCGCCAGCTTTTTGATCAGGATACCTGGACCTACACCTATCTGCTTGCCGACAGAGAGGGCGGTGAAGCTGTGATTATTGATCCTGTTGATACGCAGGTGGATCGCGATTATAAACTGATTAACGAGTTGGGGTTAAAGTTAGTCTACGGGTTTGATACACATGTGCATGCCGATCATATTACCGGGCTCGGTCACCTTCGTGACCTGACCGGCTGCAGAGCTGGCGTCTCTGTTCATGGCGAGGTGCCTTGTAGCGATATTGAATTGAAAGAGGGGGATTCATTCAGGTTCGGAAAGCATCAGGTCAATGTCATTGAGACACCAGGCCATACCAATGGCTGCCTGAGTTTTCTCTGTGAGGGGAAGGTGATGTGCGGTGACGCTCTTTTTATTCGTGGATGTGGACGAACCGACTTTCAGCAGGGAGATGCTGGCACACTCTATGATTCGATCACCCAGAAACTCTTCACGCTTCCGGATAAAACTATCGTCTATCCAGGCCATGACTATAGGGGAATGCTGCTCTCCACCATCGGTGAAGAGAAGCGGCTTAACCCACGCCTCGCACTTAGCCGGGATGCATTTGTTGAATTTATGAATAATCTGGATCTGCCTAATCCAAAACGGATTCATGAGGCTGTTCCCGCTAACCTTGCCTGCGGAAAAACTGATTAATCAATGACACTTTGGGTTTTTCCTGCAGCCCTGTTGATCGGCCTGGTGTTAGGGCTGTTTGGCGCCGGCGGAGGCATGTTGACGGTTCCTGCTTTGATGATGGTGGGTGAGATACCTATCAAGCAGGCTGTTCCGATGAGTCTCTGGATTGTGGCCTTGGTCTCATTGACAGCAGCTATTCATCAAAAGGTTTGGAGAGACCTTCAATTCCGACTTCTGGCTGTGCTGGGCATTGCGGGTGTTGTTGGTAGTGGTGCTGGTGCGAGGATTGGGATAATGCTTCCGGATCAGATTCAGCTTGGGCTACTGGCAGGGCTAATCTTCTTTGTCTCCATCTGGATTGGTTTTGTTCGTCTGGAGAATAAGGTTCAGGTGTTTCGTTATATACCGGCTGTATTGGCGGGTCTGGTTGTTGGGCTTTTGACTGGCATGCTTGGTGTGGGTGGAGGGTTTCTGCTGGTGCCAGTGATGATTTTTCTGGGTGTCAGCCATTTTCCAGCAGCTGTGGGGCACTCGTTGGTTTTGATTACCATCAATGCTGTTAGTGGCGGAGCCTCCTATTTAATTGCAGAGCAGGTTCAGATCGATATGTTTTTTACTCTTGCTGTTACATTGATCGCGGCCTTTGGAAGTGTTGCCGGTGGCATTCTCCTTAAACGAGTCGCTACTGAACATCTGCAAAAGGGCTTCTCCATGCTATTAATTTTACTCGGCTGTTTTGTTGGCTGGCAGGCTCTTGTTTTCCAGTAAAGTTTACATCATGTGGATGGGCTTGACCAGAGATTAGCAAGCCTGTTCTATTAAGACTTATTCAATGATAAGGGGATCAAATGACAGATAGGCATACTATTCGCTTAAAGACGCAGGATGGAGGCGAACTCAGTTTTGAATGCTCTGAAGAGGAGCATCTGATTGATGCCGGAATACGTGTCGGGATCCACCTCCCTTCAGGTTGTAAGGCGGGTGGTTGTGGAGCCTGTCGAGCACACGCTGATAGTGGCAAGTATGAGTTGAAGCCTTATAGCAGCGCAGTTCTCCCCAAAGAGGCTGCAGCGGAGGGTGATATTTTGATGTGCCGCACTTTTCCCCGCAGTTCGATGGCGATTGAGGTGCCCAAAGACCTTGCCGATATAACTGCAGGCCCACTGCCGGAGCATCTGAGCGAAGTTGTTGTGAATGAAGATATGGGTGGTGATGTCAGGCGTTTACTGTTGAAGCTTGAGCCGGACGCAGCGGGAAGAATTGAGGCTGTTTTTGAACCGGGTCAGTTTATGGAACTTGAGCTGCCGGGCAGTGATATCCGCCGTGCTTACTCCTTCTCAAACATCTCCAACAGTGAAGGAGTCTTGGAGTTTCTAATTCGTCTGCAGCCAGATGGGAAGTTCTCTCACTGGCTGAAAGAGAGTGCTGAGGCGGGGGATAGATTGAGGGTTTGTGGGCCTCAGGGTGAGTTCACATTGAACAGTGGCAGTGATGCGCCCCGCCGTTTTGTCGCCGGTGGAACCGGAGTGGCTCCGATGTTTTCCATGCTCAGGCAGATGGCTGTGACGAATGAACATAATGAGTCACGTCTCTATTTTGGTGTTAACCGGGAGAGTGAATTGTTTGCAGTAGATGAACTTAAAACACTTCAGGAAAATTTGCCGGGCCTTACTGTAGAGTTGTGTGTATGGAAGCCTGAAAGTGACTGGGATGGATTTGCCGGTTCACCGGCCGATATCTTTAAACGTGATCTGGTAGAAGATATCAGGCTGGGAATTGAGCCCGAAGTCTACCTGTGTGGCCCTCCGGGACTTGTGGATGCGACTGAGTCGGTAGCTAAAGAGGCAGGACTGTCTCAGAAAAATATCTTTTGTGAGAGGTTTGTTGCTGGTGACTAACTTCTGAAGAAATGGGTATCTACTCTTTGGGGCTGACATAGCCTTTAGGACGGATTGCAATCGTGTTTCTGATAAGTGTGCAGGTTTCACCATCTTCACGAACATAACGCATCTCAAAAGAGGGGGTAGCTCGGCCATCTCTATCCAGCACCTGTTGAATTGCTTCTGCCTGCTCATCACTGAAGTCGAAATGTAATATAAGATCGGAATTTCCGATGCGTAGAAACTCGATATCCAGTTTTTTGGTGGCAATCCGATAGCCGGGGAACTTTTTCACGCAGGCAATGGCAGGGATCGAGTCGGCCAGATTGGCCTGAAAGCCACCAAACATATTTCCAGCCGCATTCGCCGAGATCCATGTGAGCGGCAGTTTGATACGTGCATGACTCCAGTCATCGGCCAGCTCCAAAAAACTGACTCGCATCATCCAGAAGGCCGGATACCATTCGAATCGTCTGCGTTCGGATAGGAATCCCAGCCTGTTTAGCAGGTGCAGGTTACTTTTGTGCATACCTTAGTAAGCATTAGCTGTATTGTATGTTGTGTCAAATATGGATAAGCTCATCTTATGTTAACCATAATAATTATAAGCATGCCTTTTTATGTTTATGAACTACAATTACGCATAAGTTTGAATGACGGGAGTGAACCATGACCGATAAAGAACAGTATAAGATTCATGAAGAACCATTCTATCAGGCGCAGACTGATGAGATCGAACTCTATGAAGCAGCCTATGCCGCACGCCTGCCAGTAATGGTAAAAGGGCCAACCGGATGTGGTAAGTCCCGTTTTATCGAATATATGGCCTGGAAGCTGGACAGGCCTCTTATTACTGTGGCCTGTAACGAAGATATGACCGCCTCCGATCTGGTTGGACGCTACCTGCTTGATGCCAACGGCACCCGCTGGCTGGATGGCCCGCTGACTACAGCTGCGCGTATCGGTGCGATCTGCTATCTCGATGAGGTGGTTGAAGCACGTCAGGATACCACCGTTGTGATTCACCCGCTGACCGACCATCGTCGTACTCTGCCTCTGGATAAAAAGGGCGAGCTGATTGAAGCGCATCCCGATTTTCAGCTGGTGATCTCCTACAACCCCGGCTATCAGAGCCTGATGAAGGATCTGAAACAGTCGACCAAACAGCGTTTTTCCGGTTTTGAGTTTGATTACCCACAGGAGTCAGTTGAAACCGGTATTGTGGCTACAGAGACCGGTGTTGATGAAGCGCTGGCTGCGAAGCTGGTGAAGATCGGCACCACAGCCCGTAACCTTAAAGGGCATGGGTTGGATGAAGGCATCTCTACCCGACTGCTTACTTATGCAGCAGCACTGATTAAGGGTGGTGTTGAGCCTAAGGCTGCATGCCGTATGGCACTGGTTCGTCCGATCACTGATGATGCGGATATTCGCGATACACTGGATCACGCTATTGAGGCTACTTTCGGTTAGCCGAGTCTTTTGCTCACGCTTATGACTCTAATCGGAGGTATGAACAGCCATGACTGAAACAGTCGAAAGAAAGATGGACGTCGAAATGTACTGGCAACGGCTGGGCTGCAGGTTTGCTCAGGTTGATCGGGTATTTGATCACTGCATGGAAGAGGCCAAGGCTCTGCTCTCCTCTGAAGGTCTGGTTCGTTACATCGAAAATGCCGGTTTTCTGGGCAAGCTGGGTCGTGGGCCCGAGCCGATTCTGGTTTATCTGGAAGAGGCACCCGGTGTTGCTTCAGTAGTAGGCAATCAGGCACTGGACGATATGCGGGAACATGCCCACTACATGTCCACGCACACCAACTTCAAGGCGATGGTTCCCTATCTGCAGACGATTGGTGCTGTGACACGCCGTTTGCAGACTTATGAACTGTTTAAGCAGTACAATGACATAGTCATCGATATGCTGGATCGCACTTCCGTTTCAGTTCTTGGTCATCATACGACATTTCCGAGTCCTGGGCTGGTTGACCTTATGAATCAGGCTCCGCGCCTGTTGATTGAGCTTTCGCTTGAGGGCTTCAAAAACTGGGTCGATTACGGTATCAACTACTACGATAAACATCCCGGTCGTCAGGTCGATTATTTCAGTTTTCAGTCACCGGATTCGCATGCAGTGATGCAGCGGGAGCGACACGGCACACTGCTGATGGATCATGAGCGTAAGCTTGATCAATATCTGCGCGGCCTGTGGGATGATCATGATTATCTTGTGCCTTATTCACTGGCATTTGATGAGTTGCGCAAGCCAACCCCCTATTTTGATGACCTGGGCATCCGAATTCCTGATGTTTATGATGATGATCGCGGCATTTCAGGCATCGATCGTTATCGTGCAGCACTGGCACATATGGCAGCGCACCGTCGCTGGAGTCAGAAGATGGTTGTGGATAACTGGAGTCCGTTCCAGAGGCTTGCAGTTGAGGCCTTTGAGGACTCACGTGTTGAGTATCTGGCGATGCAGCGCTTTCCCGGCTTGAGGAAGATTTTCCAGTCTTTGCATCCGATCCCTGATGAGAAGGCGCTGGAGTTGGAAAACACCTCACTGATTAATCTTCGTCTGGCAATGGTTTCAAGAGCGATTCTTGATAAAGAGTACCAGTATGAAAACGAAGATATTCGTGAATTTGTCGGCCGTTTCTTTGAAGAGATGGAGAGAGATGGCTCCAAGAGTGAAGACATGGCAATGATTGCACTCTCCTTTATCGGGCGGACCCGTAAGCAGTCCGATGCCCTGCCAAACACCTATTTTGAGAATACCGAGGTTGATTATCGTGATGATAACCGACATCTCTGGATCTATATTGAGCAGGGGGATGATGAAGAGACCACCTTTGAACATCTCGATCAGAAGAAGCAGGAGCATGAGGAGCTGAAAGGGCTGCCACCTCGTCACTATCACGAGTGGGATTACAACTCAGGCCACTACCGCCCGGACTGGGTGAGTGTCTATGAAGCTCTGCACCCCCGAGGCAATGCATCAAAGATCAATATGCTACTTGAAAAACACAGCGGCTTGGCAAAACGCCTGAAGGCAATGCTCGATATGCTTAAGCCACAGGATAAAGTCAGAATCAGATATCAGGAAGAGGGCTCAGAACTTGATCTGGATGTGGCTATTCGCTCATTGATCGATTTCAAAGGAGGCTCTCAACCCGATACACGTATCAATATGAGCCATAAAACGGATGGTCGTGATGTAGCCGTAATGCTACTGCTTGATCTGTCACAATCTACGAATGAGAAGGCGGCAGGAAGCAATCAGACAATTCTCGAGCTCTCTCAGGAGGCGGTATCTCTACTGGCCTGGGCTGTTGATCAGGTGGGTGATAAGTTTGCCATTGCAGGCTTCCACTCCAATACACGCCATGATGTTCGTTATTTCCATGTGAAAGGGTATAACGAACCATGGGATGATGAAGTGAAGTCACGACTGGCTGCGATGGAAGCAGGCTTCTCAACCCGAATGGGTGGAGCGATGCGCCATGCAGGCCACTATCTGAAGAATCAGACAGCCGATAAGAAGCTGATGCTGATCCTCACCGATGGTGAACCGGCCGATGTTGATGTTGATGATGAGCAACTGTTGATTCAGGACGCATCCAAGGCGGTGAGAGAGTTGGGTCAGGATGGTATCTACACCTACTGCATCAATCTTGATCCGAAGGCGGATGAGTATGTGGCCGACATCTTCGGTAAACAGTACACCATTATAGATCATGTAGACCGTCTGCCAGAACGTCTGCCGGAACTTTTTATTTCTCTAACGAAATAATAAATATGCCCTAAAAAAGCTTGTAACCGACCGGTCGGTCTGGCAGCTTGCGTGCTGCTAATTGATCAAATGGAGTGAAATGAACGCTGAACTTAAATCGGATGCAACACGCCAGAAGATTTTGAACATTGCTGCTGAAGAGATTCATCAGCATGGCTTTCAGGCGTGCAAAATCAGTCAGATTATAAAAAAAGCAGATATCTCTAAAGGTGCTTTATACCATCACTTTCCCAGTAAGCTGGATATGGGTTATGCGGTTTTTGACGAAGTGCTCACGCCTGAGATCACGACAATGTGGCAGCCAATTATGGATGGTGAAGATCCTATACAGGATATGAGCGATTTTTTTCGTGAAGTTCTGTCAGAGGTCTGTTTTGAGGAAATTTCTAAGGGGTGTCCGGTAAACAATCTGGCGCAGGAGATGTCGGCAGTTGATGAGGGGTATCGATTACGCATCAATCATATCATGATGCTCTGGCAAGAAGGGATAGCAGGGGCTATACGGCGAGGTCAGGAAAACGGATTGGTTGATCGTGAGGTGAATGCTGATCGTACAGCATCATTTATTATTGCTTCAATTGAGGGGGCACATGGACTGGCAAAAAATTATCAAAATGTAGACAGTTTTGCGGAGTGTCTTAATGGTTTGATAGATTATTTACAGCGGCTACGACCTGCATCGTAGGCGTTTTTTTTGAGGAAAAAGAAAACCGACCGGTCGGTTCTATAGGGGTAGAATATGAAAAAAAATAATGAGTGGGCACAAGCCTATGCAGATTGGATTGTTCGTTGGCGGTGGCCAGTGATCATTCTTGCTGTGTTAATGGCTCTTGGAGCAGCGAGCGGAGGCCGGTTTCTAGCCTTTAACACAGACTATAGAGTCTTTTTTAGTGATGATAATCCACAATTGATGGCTTTTGAGGAGCTGCAGGAGACCTATACTAAAATTGATAATATTCAATTTGTGGTTGAATCTCTTGATGGTGATGCGGTAACTCCCGATGTGATGCAAGCGGTAGAAAAAATCACGCAAGAAGCGTGGCTTTTACCTTTTGCGCTGCGGGTGGACTCGGTTTCAAATTTTCAGCATACCACCGCAACAGCAGATGACCTTTTAGTTGCAGACCTGGTAGAAGGGGCGCGAAACCTGACTGCTGAGCAACTGGAACAGGTGCGAAAAATCGCACAGCATGAACCCTCACTGAAAACCATTTTGATCTCTGGTGACAGTGCGGTGACAGCTGTTAACGTGACTTTCCAGATGCCAGAAAAGGCTATGGATGAAGTGCCGACCGCTGCTGCAGCGGCGCGCAAACTGGCTGGAGAAGTTGAATCCGCGTACCCGGTTAAAATATACCTGAACGGTATGGTGATGATGAACAACGCCTTTATGGAATCAAGTATGAATGATATGGGCACGCTTGTTCCAGCTATGTACCTAATCATTATTATCATGATGCTGGTTCTGGTTCGTTCTGTAAGCGCAACCATTGCGACGGTTCTGGTTTTGGCATTTTCAGTTATGGCGGGCATGGGGCTGGCTGGCTGGGCGGGCATTAAGCTCACGCCGCCATCTTCAGCAGCTACAACCATTATTATGACTCTGGCTGTGGCAGATTCCATACACCTGATTGTTAGTATGCTGGCGGGAATGCGCAAAGGTATGGAAAAACGCATGGCTGTTATTGAAAGCCTGCGGATTAATTTTATGCCAATTTTTCTAACAAGTATCACCACGGCGATCGGTTTTTTATCGATGAACGCCAGTGATTCTCCACCGTTTCATGATCTGGGTAACATCACTGCAATGGGTGTGATGGCTGCGTTTGTCTTCTCCGTGACATTCCTGCCTGCCATGCTGGCTGTGCTGCCGGTTAGGGCAAAAGAAGGTAATACACGTTTTAGTAAATGGATGGATGCTTTTTCAGATCTGGTAATTCGGCGACAGAGCATGGTGATGATGGGCTCAATTGCTGTAGCAGTTGTGGTGCTGGCCATGATTCCACGTAATGAATTGAATGAAGATTTTGTGAAATATTTTGATACCAGTACAACTTACCGTGCTGATGTTGATTTTACGTCGGAGCATTTAACCGGCTTGTATCAACTGCAATTTTCATTGCCGGCTAAGGATAGCAATGGTGTGAGTGATCCTGAATTTTTGGCACATGCCAAAGCTTTTGTGGATTGGCTGCGTGTTCAACCCGAAGTGGAACATGTGAATTCGATTACGGACACATTCCAGCGCCTTAATATGAGTCTGCATGGTGATGACCCTGCATGGTATAAATTGCCTGAAGAGCGTGATTTGGCAGCACAATATCTATTGTTGTATGAGCTATCACTGCCATACGGACTGGATATGAATAACCAGCTCAATGTGGACAAATCCTCCACTCAGGTCATTGCAACATTGCAAAACCTGACCACTCGGGAATTGCGGGATGTCACCATACGGGGCGAGCAGTGGTTGGCCGAAAATGCGCCGGATATTCAGGCAACAGGTATTGGTCCAGCCATTATGTTTGCTTATATCAGTGAGCGGAATATCAAAAGCATGCTTGGGGGTACGCTCATCGCACTGTTGTTAATCTCTATTCTTATTAGCGTTGCGTTGAGAAGTGCCAAAATCGGTATCATTAGTCTGCTGCCCAATCTTCTTCCTGCCGGGCTTGCTTTTGGAGTTTGGGGGCTCGTTGTCGGTGAGGTGAATATGGCTGCTGCTATGGTAACGGGGATGTCCCTTGGTATCGTGGTTGACGACTCGATTCATTTTTTGAGTAAATATTTGCGTGCCCGGCGAGAAGAAGGAATGGATTCAGAGGCCGCAGTACGTTATGCATTTTCCAGTGTGGGCGTTGCCATTGTGGTGACATCGGCTGTGCTGGTGGCAGGTTTTATGGTTTTGGCGCAATCCACATTTGCCTTGAATTCTGATATGGCTCTGCTTACTTCAATAGCGATTGCTATGGCACTTCTGGCGGATTTTCTGCTGCTGCCTGTATTACTCATACGTATGGATCGTTTGAAGGGCAATTCCAAAGATGAGGAGTCACTTGTGGAGGCATCAGTATGAGCCTGAAATCAAACAATAGACCCAACAGGAGAGAGAAATGAAATCAAATGACTTTTGGAAAGTTCGTGGCTGGAGCGCTGCAGGCCTGATCTTCTTTGCGCTGGTAGCTGCACCAGTGGCTAATGCTGGTGATGAGGAAGATCGTGGACTTGAAGTTGCTACGGAAGCTGACCAGCGTGATTTGGGCTTTGGTGATTACCGGGTTGAATTGAAGATGATACTGCGCAATAAGCATAACCAGCAGACCAGCCGAAGCATGCGTAATACCACTAGAGAGCAACTCGGCGATGGAGATAAAACGTTGATCGTGTTTGATAATCCGCGCGATGTGAAGGGAACCGCATTTCTGTCACATACCCACAAAACGGATTCTGATGATCAGTGGCTGTTTCTTCCTGCACTCAAACGTGTCAAACGCATCTCTTCTAGCAATAAGTCCGGCCCATTTATGGGCAGTGAATTTGCTTATGAAGACATAGCTTCGCAGGAGCTGGAAAAGTACACATATCGCTACACAGGTGATGAGACACTCGATGGTCGTGAGCACTTTTTGGTAGAGCGTTTTCCAACACATCCTAAGTCTGGTTATCATCGACAGATGGTGTGGTTTGATAAGAGTGAGTTCCGGGTGTGGAAAATTGATTTTTATGACCGTAAAAACGAACTTCTTAAAACTTTGACGTATAATGATTATCAACAGTATCTGGACAAATACTGGCGAGCTAACCGTATGGACATGATAAACCACCAGACAGGTAAGAGTACAACTCTGATTTTTTCCGGTTATCAGTTTGCAATTGGTACAACCGATATGGACTTTACATCAAACCGGTTGAAACGTGCTCGATGAGAAAAGGCTTCATATGTACGGTTTTATCTCTTTTCATGGCGGGGTTCGTATGGACTCCACCATGGGCTGAGGCTGCTCAGTGGGATATTAGCGGGCAGGCTTCACTACAGACCCGTTATTATCCATATTCACCGGCTTATCCGGCCCAGAAAAAAATGACGGTATCGCCCTCAGCCACTCTGGAGCCGGAGCTGGTTTATGAGGTGGATGAGAACAACCGTTTCATACTGACGCCATTTGTTCGCCTGGATGCGGATGATAAAAGACGTACACACGTTGACCTGCGTGAATTTAATTGGCTTTATCTTGGCTCCAGCTGGGATGTCTCGGTGGGTATTAGTAAGGTGTTTTGGGGTGTGACCGAATCGACACATCTGGTAGACATTATCAACCAGACCGATTCGGTTGAGGATATCAGCGGTGAAGAGAAACTCGGTCAACCCATGGTGAATGTGAATATTGAGCAGTCATGGGGCACATTGAGTCTGTTTGCACTTCCAGGCTTTCGTATCCGTACATTCACCGCCGATGATGCCCGGCTACATGGCCCTATAGCTATTGATGCCGGAAACCCCAGTTATGAGTCCAGCAAAGAGGAACGCCACATTGATTGGGCTGCACGATTGTCGAGCACCTTTGGAAATTTGGATGTTTCCATTTCTCACTTTCAGGGCACCAGCCGTGAAGCTCGACTGTTAATACAAAACAGAGCTTCTCAGGTTGTGCTAGTGCCACATTATGATCAGATCGGCCAGACCGGACTGGAGTTGCAGCTGACTACTGAGAATACGCTGTGGAAGGCTGAAGGCATGACACGCACGGGACATGGTAAGCGCTTTTATGCCGGAGTGGCCGGGTTGGAGCACACCTTCTACGGTGTTGCTGATAGTGCTGCAGACGTCGGGTTGTTAGTCGAGTATCTTTATGATGGACGTGATTCACGTTTTGCTCCTCCAAGCCTGGCCGACAATGATGTTTTTGCTGGCGTTCGAATTGCAATGAACGACACTCAGGATAGTGCAATTCTGTTTGGCGGTTCCTGGGATTATCGTTCGTATGCCGGGTTTATAAACCTGGAAGCTGAGCGCCGGATGACTGATCATTTGAAACTGGAAATAAATGGTCGTTTTATTGTTAATGCACCGGATAGTGATCCTATTGTAACGATCAAGAATGATGATTTTATTGAACTCACACTGAATTACTTCTTTTAAAAGTGTGAGGATCAGGCATCTATCTGGCTGTTTGAATGCCCGCTTGCGGTCTGAAGTAATCAGTCATTCAGGCTGTTTGAATAGGGCCAGGCTGTTCTGTTATCGCGTTCTTTTTCATCCAGCATAGCGATGTAGAGATTCTCTACCTTCTCTCTTGCCCAAGGCGTTTTTCTCAGAAACTTCAAACTGGATTTCACCGATGGGTTGCTGTTGAAGCAGTTGATGTTGATCAGCATGCCCAGTTCATCCCAACCGTAATAGTCAACCAGAGCGTTGATGATCTTCTCCAGCGTCATGCCGTGCAGTGGGTTGTTGACCTGTTTTTTAGGTGCGTCGTTATGTTTGGGGTTCATTGGGGGTTACCTGATGCCGATCCAGATGTTGTGTTTGGTGCCACGTTTGGATGAGCGTGCCCGTACGCTCTCCTCTTTCACTTTGAAACCAACTTTGAGCATACGCTGAGTAAATGCGGTGTCTTTGAACGCTGACCATACAGTCAGCACGCCACCAGGTTTGAGGGCATCATAGGCGTTATTCAGGCCGCGTAGTCCGTAGAGCGCATCATTATCATCACGGGTGAATCCATCCGGGCCATTATCAACATCAAGCATGATGGCATCGAAACCGTTTTTGTTCTCTTTCATCACCTTGCCAACATCCTGCTCAACCACTTCAACCCGCTCATCCAGCAGTGGAAAGCCTGCAGCAGTACCGAGGTGTTCACGATTCCATCTTACGACTGAAGGCATCAGCTCGGATACCACAACGTCTGCTGTGGGGCCGGTGTGGGCAAGTGTCTCTGCCAAAGTGTAACCTAAGCCCAGACCACCAATCAGCAGGCGAGGGTTTTCGATACCGGTCACGTGTTCACATGCCAGTCTGGCCAACGCCTCTTCGGAGTTGTGCTGACTTGTGTTCATCAGTTCGCCAACCTTGTCCACCCGGATGGCAAAATCTCTTCCACGTTGATAGAGCTTGAGTGTGGTACCGTGCTCGGTGGCTGTGTCGATGAGTCTGTAGGGGATCATGGCGGCAGTATAATAAGCGGCGGTCGGTTGCATAGGGAAATGACAAACAGACACACGCAGTCGGGTCGATTAAAGTTCTCCTGTTATGAAAAAAGAGCAGCGTAAACGCATTGTAGATCGCCATCGCGATAGCCTGACCCGATTTGGCTACTCCTCTCATGCACTCTATTGGAGCAGCAGAGAGATTCAGGAGCTTCGTTTCAAGGTGCTGGCGGAGATTGGTGTTAAGACGGGAGATTCTATTCTGGATGTAGGCTGTGGCTTTGCAGATTTCAAACTCTGGTTTGAGAAACAGAGCGGTGCGCTGGACTACACTGGCATTGATCTCTCCCCCGATCTGATGATTGAGGCTGCCAAGCGCCACCCTGATGCAGAGTTGATCGTGGGTGACCTCTTCGACATGGCGTTTGCCGAGAAGAGCTTTGATTGGGTGATTCTATCCGGTGCGTTGAATGAGCTGCTTCATGATGATGGAGACTATGCTCGTCGGATCGTAACCAGAATGTTTGAGCTCTGTCGAAAAGGGGTGGCGTTTAATCTGTTGGATGCCCGCTACTTCAAGCCACACGACTTACAGAGCCATCTGCCGGAAGAGATGCTCGCCTTTTGTCATCAGCTTACGCCTGACTGCATACTGCGAGATGAGTATCTGAAGAATGATTTTACTGTTTATATGCGACGGGTTTAAATAAAAAAAGAGAGAGGGCGGTTGAAAGTTAGCATGGCCCTTCCAGATGCAGATGTTACGGGTGTTTAACGACTGAGCGCTTCCTTACGATCTTTGCGTTGGTGGTAGAGAATCCAGCCATCCAGAGCAACTGCAGCAACAACGGATAGCCAGAGTGACCAGGTTGGCAGAGATGTGAATTCAGCCACCTCTTCCATGCCCTTGCCTCCGGTAACATCACTGTAGAGCAGAAATGCCAACACAAGATGACCGCCAATCAGAACCACCACCATGATCAGTGACCAGAACATAGTGGTTAGAAAAGCTGTTCTGGAGGCAGTCCCTGGCTGTTTAATGGCCATCAGTTCTCGTCGAACCCGTAGCGTTCAATTTTTTTAACACGCAGGGCATTGTCGTAAGTGATATCGATTCTGCGCAGTCTGTCCGGCTCATCTTCAGCATTTCGATGATCCTCAACATAGCTCACGCGGTTCGGATGCAGTGTATCTTCAATGGCAGGTGAACCAAGCAGGGTCTCAACCCTGAATCGAGAGTCGCCCTCCTGAATAAGCCAGACATTTTCATCTTTGATGACATTACCCTGATGAATCTCATGCTTCATGCATGCAGAGGCAGAGAAGAGCAGAGTGATCAGAAGTGTGAGAGTGGCTAATCTGTTCATGCTGTCTCCGCCGGCCCACGATGTCCGCTCTCCAGCAGACGAACATAGTCCTCAATGCCTTTCTCCAGAGACCAGTTCGGCTCCCAGCCCATAACCGCCTTGCTCTCTGTTAAGTCAGCTTCGGTATGCATCTGATAGAAGGTGAACGGATTATCGATGTAGTCTACATCGAAGGTCTTATCCAGCTGTTTGCCAAGATTCTCAACAATATCATTGAAAGTACGGGCTCTGCCTGAGCCAACGTTGCAGACGCCTGAACGAGGCGCCTCAAGTGCAGCCAGGTTGGCGGCAATCACATCACGGATATAAACGAAATCACGCATCTGCTCGCCATATTTAAACAGACGAAGCTGTTCGCCAGCCTTGGCTCGCTGATACATCTGCAGAATCATGGAGGCGGTTTTGTTGCCTTCGCGTTCATTTTTGTGGTGTTCACCCGGGCCATACACGTTGAAATAGCGAAGGCCAACAATCGGAGCGGGGTGTTTCTCATACCAGCGCGCTGCAATGCGATCCATGGCAAGTTTTGAGAAGCCGTAGATGTTCTCAGGCTCTTCACCGGAACCGATGCAGTTAGGAGCCTCAGAGTTGCCATACGTGCCGGCTGATGAGGCGTAGACCACACGGGTGGCCGATTTCGCACTCGCTTCAAGAATCGAGGCGAAGGCGTTGGTATTTACCTCAACCATCAATCGTTGATCCATGACGGTGGTGTCGGTAATGGCTGCCTGATGCATCACGGCAGAGAATTTTCCAGCTGCGATGTCATTGAGCAGATCAAAGTCGTCACAATCGGCGGCACGAACTTCGCAATCCACATCAATGAGATTGCGCCAGTCGCCTGAAGAGAAGTCATCAGCAATAACCACATCGGTGTTGGGTCGTTTAATCAATGTCGCGGCAAGATTAGAGCCGATAAAACCGGCACCGCCAGTGATCAGAATACGTTCAGTCATCAGTTGTTATTCCTGTGTTAAATATTTGAGCCTTTCCACTGCAACTGCAGATCGGAAAGGGCGCGAACCGTTGCATCATTGCAGAGCGGGTAGCCGGAGCGTTCGTTGATCAGGTCCATGATCTCATCTGCAGAGCGGGTTTTCACACCTTCAACATCAAGACCGACCTCAGCCATCAGGCGGGCAATCCAGCTGCCGAGACCGGGGAGTGATTTGATTTGAACAATGCGGATCAGTTCATCTGCACGTTCCACCTTGATCTGGCCACCACTGGCCTGTGACACCTCTTCTGCATCGGTATCACCGAGCTCATCAACCGGGCGGCAGAGAAGCTTAAGAATCACCCATTCACTTTCGGTGATAAAATTTTTATCCTCATGAAGAGGGAAAGCGCCCGGCAGGGCCTGTACGTTACCAGTCATGCATCATCCATGTAGGCGGTTGCACCCGCAATATAGGCGCCTTTCATCGCCCATTTTCTAATTTTTGTGTTGGTTCTGATCGAGCCGGTCAGGTTGGCACGGCGAAGCTGTGCGCCACGAAGATCGGCATCACTTAGGTTGGCACCGGAGAGGTCGGTTTCATAGAGGTAGGCACCACGAAGGTCGGTACCCTTCAGATTGCAGCCTGAGAGGTCAGCACCTGCCAGACGGGCACCGGAGAGATCGAGGCCTGAGAGGTCGCGTTTTGAGAGGCTGTAACCACCAAGGTTTTGTGCATTACCAATTTTCTGAAGCAGATCATCGACAGGCAGCTCCAACTGAGCACCTTCAAGGTTGGCACCTTCAAGATTGGCGCCCTTTAGATTTGCAGCACCGAGCTGTGTGTTTTTGAGGTTAGCACCACTTAGGTTGCAGCCCGAAAGATTGGCTCCGGTCAGGTTGGCACCGGATAGATTCATGCCGGAGAGGTCCATGCCGGACAGGTTGGCTCGGGCGAGTGAATGGCCTTCAGCGATCTGGTTCTTCAGTTGTTCCATTGCGTTCATAGGTCTCTCCTCGAACGTGGATATTACGGTGCTTGGCAATCGGTGCAATATGTTTCTATGCTAGTGCAATGATTAGGTGTGATTTGGGTTGTAAGAATGAGAGATGATCTTCGACTCTTTCAGCCTGATTGAGATTGAAAAGAGAGTATTAAATGCATGCAACACTACCGCTACTGAGAGAGAGTAACTTTCCGGAAATCTATCGGGGAAGCGTTGAAACACTTCAGGTAAATCTGGGCTATCTCTGCAATCAGAGATGTCTGCACTGCCATGTGAATGCAGGCCCTGCACGACAAGAGATCATGGATAAAAAGACGGTTGAGATTGTGCTCGATTATTTGAAGAATCAATCGATTAAAACCCTTGATTTAACTGGTGGCGCACCGGAGATGAATCCCCATTTTGAGTTTCTGGTTCGTGAAGCAAGAGCGCTGGACGTACGGGTAATTGATCGCTGTAATCTGACCATTCTTGCAGAGGATGGTTACCAAAACACAACGCAGTTTCTGGCAGATCAAGGTGTAGAGGTGGTGGCGTCACTGCCATGTTATCTGGGTGAAAATGTCGATGCTCAGCGAGGAGATGGAGTATTTGATAGTAGTATCAGCGCATTAAAGATGCTCAATGCAGCTGGCTATGGCGTTGAAGGTTCAGGATTGCTGTTGACGCTGGTCTACAATCCGCAGGGGGCAAGCTTGCCGCCATCTCAACAGGAGCTGGAAGCTGCATACAAAAGAGAGCTGCATCTGCGTTTTGGAATCACCTTTAACCAGCTTTTCACCATCACCAATATGCCGATTCAGCGCTTTGGTAGCACGCTTATCTCCAAGGGTGAATTTGCTTCCTACATGCAACTGTTGAAAGAGGCGTATTCTGAGGAGAATCTGGATGGTTTGATGTGCAGAAGTCTGATCAGTGTTGATTGGCAGGGTTTCATTTACGACTGTGACTTCAACCAGATGCTCGATCTTCCGATCATGGATGGCAGTAAACGCCTGCACTTGAATGATCTAATGCAACAGGATGTTGAGGGTTCACAGATTGTGGTGATGGATCACTGCTATGGCTGTACGGCAGGGCAGGGATCAAGTTGCGGCGGAGCCTTGGACGAGTAGGGGATAAGCGATGATTCTTGCTGATGAAATTCAAAAACTGCAAAAAGAGATGATACCTAACATTCCGGCAGATGCTCTGGCGGTTATTATGCAAAAAACCGAGCAACTGGTTGCATCTCATTTGTCTGATCAAAGCCTTAAAGCGGGTGACCTTATACCACCGTTTTCACTGGTGGATGAGAGGGGGGTGATTCAGGAGAGCGAAACACTGCTGTCAGAAGGGCCATTAGTGATCAGTTTTTATCGGGGTGGATGGTGTCCATATTGCGATTTGGAGCTCAGGGCTCTTCAGAGAGTATTACCTGAAATTAGAAGTCGTGGGGCTACACTGGTTGCCATCGCACCGGAGCTGCCTGAAAAGGTTATGGAGAGTGTAGAGAGTAAGGCACTCGAATTCACGGTGCTGAGCGATCATGGCAATCGTGTGTCAAAAGAGTTTGGTCTGGCCTTTTCTCTTGATGAGGCACTACGCCCGGTTTATGCAGCTTTTGGATTCGATATCCCTGATTATAACGGTGATCAGAGCTATGAGCTTCCCATGCCTGCAACGTATGTTGTTGGCGTTGATGGAAGAATCATCTGGTCATTTGTCGATGAGGATTATACAAAACGGGCTGAGCCGGAAGAGATTCTGAATGTGCTAAAGTCACTACATTCCTGATATTCATTTAACGGAGAGATTGATGAGTCATACAAAGAGAGATGCAGTTCGTAATCATGTGCGGGATAGTTATGCAGAGGTGGCAAATGCCAGCAATGATGGGAGTTGCTGTGGGGTGGAATCAAGCTGCTGCGGAGTTTCAGATGATGCGGCGATCAACACGCTGATCTCAACTCGCCTGGGCTACTCCAGAGATGATCTGGCTAACGTGCCTGATGGCGCTGATATGGGTCTGGGCTGTGGCAATCCGCGGGCGATTGCCAGCCTGAAAGCCGGCGAAGTGGTGATTGATCTTGGCAGTGGAGGTGGCTTTGATGCCTTTCTGGCGGCTCATGAAGTGGGCGAACATGGTCATGTGATTGGAATCGATATGACACCTGACATGCTCAGCAAAGCTCGCCACAACGCAGAGAAAGGGGAGTTTTCCAATGTCGAATTTCGTCTTGGTGAGATTGAGCACATTCCCGTAGCTGATAACACCGCTGATATCATCATCTCCAACTGCGTGATTAACCTGTCACCGCATAAAGATCAGGTTTTCTGTGATGCGTTCCGTGCACTCAAGCCCGGTGGCCGTCTGGCAATCTCGGATGTGGTCGCAACAGCGGAGATGCCGGAAGAGATGAAGAATGACCCGGTACTGCATGCGGGTTGCATGGCCGGAGCTTCACTGATCGATGAGCTTGAGATGATGATGAGCGAGGCCGGATTTGAGAACGTTCGGATCGTTCCCAAAGATGAGTCGCGTGAATTTATCCGTGACTGGGCACCGGGGCGTGGTGTGGAAGCATATGTGGTCTCCGCCTATATCGAAGCTGTGAAACCGGGTGGTTGTAACCCGTCTCTTGACTGCTGTTAGTCATCATTAGACCCTGAAAAAGATTTTTGCATAAATTTTACCAAAACATGGACTTTCGTTCATTTTTTATGTTTTTTTTTACATTTTTTGATCCAAAAGAGGGCTAAAAGGCCTGTTTTATAGAGATGTTTTTGTAAGAATTTTATTTTTTAGGTGATTTCACTGTCAAAAGAGGCAAATTTTACAATAATCTTTTGGATCGATTTTAATCCTCTCAACTCATCAGGTGAACGCCTGCTTTCGATTAAAAACAGTGTTTCGGTATCAATCAAATTAGAATTAATCTGTCGTGATAGGGAACCATTGCGAGTGCCATTGGTATATAGTGGTATGAAGTCAGTGATGCAAAATGATGAATCGATTATCGAATCAGTATTGGCTGGTGATAGTGATGCGTATGCAACGCTGGTTCTGCGCTATCAGAGAATGATACTTAATTACTTTTGGCGAATGACTCAACAGCATGATGATGTAGAGGATCTGGCTCAGGAACTGTTTTTACGAGCTTATAGCCATCTTGGAAAATTTGATCCGGCACGAAATGTCCCGTTTGGTGCATGGTTAATCCGTATCGCTCGAAATCTTTGCCTGAATCACTTGCGCCGGAAAAATCACCGGCATCATTTAGATCAAAGTTTCATGCCTCTGGAAGAGAGTGATGAAGGATCTGATTCAGCTCTTCATCGCCAGCGAATGTCGGATTATCTGCAGCAGGTACTTTCTCGTTCTTCTCCAGCTTTACGAGAGACATTTATTCTTAAAGAGGTCAATGGGTTTCCTGTGAACAGTATTGCTCAGATACAGGGGATATCAGCAGGTACAGTTAAATCAAGGCTATCACGCATGCGAAATAAGTTAGCCTTAGAGAGAGATGAATATGATGGATAGAGAATCAAAATATAAAACATTCGAGGCATCTGCGGATTTCAGTGAACAGGTGATGCAGAAGGTTCGTCTTAAACCTATCCCTAAAGCATCACTGGGCCGACGGTTATCGCAGTGGGGAGAAAGGGTGCAGGAAACCCGTACTGGACTATGGTTCATCATTGCGTGCCAGTTACTGGCTGGATTGTTAAATGTTTTTGCGCTTAATGCGCTTTTGATCGGAGGTTGATATGAACGAAACTACCAGTAATGCATGGCAGCCAGCACTCGCCTCTTTTGCGCTTCCGGGCCTGGGCCAATTTCGTAACGGTGAACAGAGGCATGGTCTGACAGTTTTTTCAACGCTGGTTGTGGGCAATGCTCTGTTGGCATGGCTACTTACAAGTGTTCCGGAGGGACTGCGCTGGTTGATGTTTGGTGCGCTATTGATTGGTAACTTAGTAGTTTATGTATATGCCATTGGGCAGGCGTATCTCTCTAAAAACAGAACAGGATCTCAACCCTGGCATACACTGTTGATGCTTTGGATGCTGGGAACGGCACTTGTGATGGGTTCAGTTTTTCTGGAGCGAAGCTACTGGATTCACGCATTCAAGATACCTTCTGAAAGTATGGAGCCAGCTATTTCTGCAGGGGATTATCTGATGACAACCAAGCGGGTAGACCAGGTTCATCCCTTAGAAGAAAATGATGTGGTTGTTTTTATGAACCCGAACAACCCAAGTATTTACTATATTAAACGAATCGTAGCCCTGCCTGGTGACACTGTTCAAAACAATGGAAATATCCTGATAGTAAATGGAAAGCCTGCAGGCGAATATTATGGTGATAAATTTCAGATGTCAGTTCCTCACGGTGAAGTGTTTGTGATTGGCGATAACCGTAAAAATACGAGCAGCAGTGTGAATTTTGGGACAGTTCCTATTCACAATATCGTTGCCAAACCTATTTTACGCTGGGCATCGTCAAAGGGGGGAGTTGGTACGACGGATTTCTAGAGTCATTTTCAGGCTCGTTTTTTTTCAAAGCGGCCATTCAGACCCTAAACAACCAGACCATTGATATTAGCACGGCAATAAAACCGATTGACTATCGGTTTTATTGCCGTAACTATTTGTCGCAAAGGAATGCGTAAACGTAGAAGGAGAATCGCACCAATGATCCCTGTGAAACGACCTAATCTTGGTGAACTGGAAATGGCTGTCTTGGAACACCTTTGGGGAGCTGAGTCAGGAAGTGCAAAGGACGTTCATAAAAGTATCGGTACTCAGCGTGGCATTTCAGTAAATACAATTCAGTCAACTTTAGAAAGATTATTCAGGAAAAAATTACTGCATCGTGAAAAGATTAGTCATTCATATGTTTATTCCCCATCCGTTCAACGAGGAGAGCTCGTAACTCAATTAATTGATGATGTAGTTAATTCACTATCGGATGGGAAATCAGATTATATGTTATCGGCGTTTGTTGATTTGGCGGCACGGACCGATGAGTCAAATCTGGATCGTTTAGAGGCTTTGATAGCAGAACATCGTGCAACCAGAGGCGAGGATAGCAAATCATGACACAGTACTTTGGTCTGTTTCAATTTGGGGTGCTTACAAGCATCAGCTTCGCAATTCTTGTGGCTATTATCAGCTTTGTTGTCTATCCACTTGTCCGGCCAGTCTTGAATAACCTGTCTCCCGCATGGCGCTCAAATGTATTATTAGCCTGGTTGCTCGCTCCAGTATGTCTCGGGTTGTGTTTCACCCTGCTTGCAATGATGCCCTCACTTCACAGCATGTTTGGCATCTCTCCGGACCATTGCAATGTGCATGATGGCCATATGCACCTTTGTTTGATTCATCCACCTCTGCCAGTAGATGGTCTTCTCTCATTGCTACTTAGTATGTTGATAGGAGGGGGCAGCCTACTTTTTGTCGTTGTTTATTCGGTTAATCTTTTGAGAGCATGTAAGCATCATAAGATGTTGATGGTGAGTAGCTGGCAATATGACAAACAGGATATTCGTATTGTTGAGTGGAGTGGTCCACTTGCAATTTCAGTAGGCATTTTCCGAATGCACGTATTTATATCTGAGCAGCTTATTCAAGCACTTAAACCACACCAGCTGGATATTGTACTGGCCCATGAACAGGCCCATGTAGAAAGAAAAGACACATTGAGACATCTATTGGGGCATGCTATTTCATTTGCGCATATTCCATGGCTACGAAAACGTCTGCTGGCAGATATGGGCCTTGCCTGTGAACAAGCCTGTGATGAGATAGCCGCACTTGGCAATGGTGGCCGTTTACAAGTTGCTGATACTATAGTATCTGTTGAACGCATGTTTACTGTCCAGCACAAGTCGTTCAGCGCTCTGTCCATAGTTGGTAGCAGTGTCATTCAGCGTGTTGAATCGCTGTTACGCAATCCCGCTTCTGGTTTGCCTTTCCAGCGCACATACTTTGTATTGCTCAGTGTCTTGATCTTAATTGTTTCATTTAACTCTGTTGAAAGCCTGCATCATCACACCGAATCTATTCTTGGATTATTAACAAGGTGATCATATTTCATTCTTAAGTGGTTTGAGTTGATAACTATACGAAACAAGTGCTGTGTCTCAGCTCTTGAACAGGAGTAATAAATGAGACATTGGATCCATGTACTATTTCTCTTCACCGCCATATATCCCGCTCATGCTGTGGAATCACTTGCATCCGGGCCAATCACTCTTGATCAGGTTGTTATTAATGTGCTGGAGCACAACCCACAACTTGGTATTAATGATTACGAGGCGCGCGCTCTCGCCGCGAGAATACGCAGGGCACAGCAAGGCACCCCGTTTCGAATAAATCTGGATATGCAAAATTTTGCAGGCAGCGGTGCATATGGCAGAGCCGACCGGGTTGAAACTACGTTAAGTCTGGCAAAAGTTCTGGAGCTGGGGGGGAAGCCCTCCTTTCGTGGAAATGTTGCAAAACAGCAGGCCAACCTCCTTCAAAATAAACAGGACAGTAAACGCCTGGATCTATTAGCCGGGGTCACTGATCAGTTTATGCATGTAGCGGTTGATCAATATCGTTTAAATATTGCTAAAGAAAAGTTAAAACTGTTTCAACACACACTTGAAATAGTCACAAAAAGAGTAAAATCTGGAAGAAGTCACGTTGCTGAGCAGCGAAGAGTTACCGTTGCTGTAGCGCGGGCCGAAATAGAATTAGAGCATGCGGAGCATGAGTTGGCCACTTCCCGTCTAAAACTGACTAGTAGCTGGGGCGAAACCAAACCACAATTTAGTTCGGTTAGCGCGAAACTGTTTGTATTACCCTCCGTGCAACCCTTCGAACAACTTGAAACACTTCTGGTTAACAACCCAGGCCTGACTCGCTTCGCCACTGAAGAGCGTTTGGCCAGGGCTCGGTTGCGCCTTGCAGAAGCTCAACGCACTCCTGATCTGGAATTATCAGGTGGTTTTCGTTACCTCAATGAGCGCAAGGATGGTGCTCTGGTGATATCGGTAAGTATGCCCTTCGGCTCGGATTCACGCGCCAGACCTCATATTGAAGAAATGAAGTCTCTGGCACAACGAGAACCCCTGCGCTATGAACAACAACGTCTTAAATTGTATAATAGCTTGTATGGAATCTATCAGGAGTTAATACACGCCAAGACGGCATTTGAAACATTAAGCCAACGTATTATACCTGAAGCAGAGCATGCAGCAGATGACTATGAGCAGGGCTACAGGCGTGGTCGTTTTTCCCTTCTGGAGCTTAACGAAGCACAGCGGATCTTACTTGAAGCCCGTCTTGAGGCAGTCATGACTGCAGCCAACTATCACCTTTTCCGAATAGAAATTGAACGCTTAACAGGCGTAGCACTGCGCTCAGGAGAAAAACCATGAATAAAAATACGGCCTATACATTAGCTATCGTGGTTATCAGTGCTGTCGTTGTCGCATGGCTATTGCTAACGCCATCTCATACTGATGATCATTTTGGAGATGCTCGCCATTCGGGTGAAGGAACAGAAGTGCCTAAAGGGCCAATGGGAGGGCGTTTACTGCAAGAAGATGACTTTGCAGTAGAAATCACCATCTTCGAGAAAGGAGTGCCCCCGGAATTCCATGTTTATTGCTATCTTGATGGTAAAGCACTCCCTCCAAAAGATGTTGACCTTGTGATAAAACTCAGTCGTCTTGATGGTCAGATTGATCGTATTAATTTCCAGCCACAGCCCGGTTATTTGCGTGGAAATGGTGTAGTAACAGAGCCTCACTCCTTTGATGTTTCTATTAATGCAACATATCAAGGAAAGAGCTACGAATGGCAATACGATAACTATGAAGGGCGTGTCCAGATCGCTAATAACATTGCAAATGAGATCGGCATTGAAACGGAAAAAGCAGGGCCGAGAAATATCAAAGAAACGTTGAATTTAATGGGTCGGGTTCAGGCGGATCCTAATCGTTTGTCCCATGTGCGGGCACGTTTTCCCGGCGTGATCAAAAAAATAAGAAAGGAGTTAGGTGATTACATTCGTCGTGGTGATGTGTTAGCGGAAATTCAGAGTAATGAAAGTTTGCAAAATTATGCGATCAAGGCCCCAATAAGTGGGGTAATTGTGCGTCGTGATGCCCAATTGGGTGAAGCCACCGGAAATGCAGCCCTGTTCACCATCGCTGATCTTTCAAATGTCTGGGTTGAACTGGATGTGTTTGATAAAGATTTAGACAGAGTTCGCACTGGTCAGTCTGTAGTGATTGAAACTCTAGGCGGTGATTTGACTGAGGGTAAGATTGATTGGTTATCACCCATGGTCGCCCATGCCAGTCAGAGCGTTCAGGCAAGGGTGGTTCTTTCCAATTCAGATAACCGGTTTAGGCCAGGGCAGTATATCCGTGGACGCGTCATTATAGCAGAGCACTCTGTTCCATTAGCCGTACGTAAATCAGGTATTCAGGGGTTTCGGGATTTCAAAGTTGTATTTGCTCGCTTTGATAACACATATGAAGTGCGCATGCTGGAGCTTGGTCGAAATGACCACGACTGGATAGAAGTGCTTGGTGGCCTGAAGCCAGGTGTCGAATATGTCACTAATAACAGTTACCTGATTAAAGCCGATATCGAAAAGTCCGGCGCCAGTCACGACCACTAGGAGATGCGAACATGATTAATCGATTGATTGCTTTTTCGCTTGCCCAACGCTGGTTGGTATTGGTCGCAGTGGCTGCTCTGGTAGCCTTGGGATTATATAATTACCAGAGACTATCCATTGATGCGGTACCGGATATCACCAATGTCCAGGTGCAGATCAATACCGAAGCACCAGGCTATTCACCGCTTGAGTCAGAACAGCGCATTACTTTTCCTATCGAAACAGCGATGACGGGCATTCCCTATCTCGACTACACTCGCTCTGTTTCTCGCTACGGGTTATCGCAAGTAACCGTTGTGTTCAAAGATGGCACCGATATCTATCTGGCACGACAATTAATTAACGAACGTCTATCAGAGGTAAAACAAAGAATCCCTGATGGAATCGAACCTGCTTTGGGGCCAATTGCCACAGGATTGGGCGAGATCTTTATGTACACGATTACCAGCGAAGAAGGCTTCAAGCATGATCCCATGGAACTTCGCACAGTGCAGGACTGGATAGTTCGCCCACAATTGCGCCAGACACCAGGGGTCGTGGAAGTGAATACCATTGGTGGTTACCCTAAACAGTTTCACATACTTCCCGATCCCGACAAGCTGTTGGCGAATGATTTGAGTCTGCAGGATGTCATGTCTGCACTTGCCCGCAACAATCTCAATAGCGGTGCTGGTTATATCGAACATTTTGGATCTCAATATCTGGTTCGTTCACCGGGGCAATTGGCCAACATAGAGGATATTCGCGCCATTACAGTGGCTAAACGTGATGGCGTCTCAATTAAGTTAGGTAGTGTTGCCGAAATCACTCTGGGCAGTGAACTGCGAACCGGAGCCGCTACCCAGAATGGAAAAGAGATTGTACTTGGTACGGTCTTTATGCTGATGGGTGAAAACAGCCGTATTGTATCGCAAGCGACAGCCGAACGGCTGGAAGAGATTAAACCATCCTTGCCCGAGGGCGTGAAACTCAATCCCCTCTATAACCGCACCGACCTGGTGGATAAGACGATTGCCACAGTTCAAAAAAACCTCGCTGAGGGCGCGTTGCTAGTAATCGTTGTGTTGTTTTTATTGTTGGGTAACTGGAAAGCGGCACTTATAACGGCAGCTGTCATTCCTGTCGCCATGTTATTGACCATTACCGGCATGGTGCAATCTCGAGTATCCGGCAACCTGATGAGTCTCGGAGCATTGGACTTCGGCCTGATTATCGATGGTGCTGTAATCATCGTGGAGAATTGCCTGCGTCGCCTGGCTATCTTTCAACACAAGAATAATTCTCTACCGGACTTGGCAACTCGCCTGCGCTTAGTGCGAGAAGCGACTGGAGAAGTCATACGCCCCAGCGTTTTTGGTATGACCATCATCCTGATTGTTTACATTCCGATATTTGCTCTCAGTGGTGTGGAAGGGAAAATGTTCCACCCTATGGCCCTTACCGTGGTCATGGCATTAACAGCTGCTCTCATTCTTTCTCTTACTGCTGTGCCTGCTGCAGTGGCTCTGTTTGTGCGCGGTCATATGAATGAAAAAGAAAATTTCTTCATGCTTCATCTCAAACGCCTTTATGAGCCTGCGCTGCGCTGGGGGCTTTCTCATCGTCTGCCTGTAGTAGTTGCAGCTGTAGCCTTAGTCTTGATTTCGGGCATTCAAACCACACGCATGGGTGTTGAGTTTGTACCCAATCTGGATGAAGGGGATATTGCTATGCATGCATTGCGTATTCCAGGCACCAGTCTTTCTCAAGCTGTGGAGATGCAAACTGTTCTGGAGACGCATCTTAGTAAATTTGATGAGGTGTCTCATATCTTCACCAAGCTTGGCACGGCCGAGGTCGCTACTGACCCAATGCCACCCAGTGTTGCCGATACTTTTATCATGCTGAAACCTCGCAGTGAATGGCCCAATCCAGACAAATCCAAGGTCAAACTGGTTTCGGAGATAGAGGCGGTGGCCAAAACTATTCCCGGTAACAATTATGAATTGACCCAGCCTATTCAAATGCGCTTCAACGAACTTATTTCCGGAGTTCGCTCGGATCTTGCAGTTAAAGTCTATGGTGATGACCTGGATACCCTGGTGGAACTGGCAGAAAAAATTGAGGCTGTCGTATCCAAAGTGCCGGGTGCCGCAGACACACGGACAGAACAGGCAACGGGATTACCTCTGTTATCCATTATTCCTGACCGGGAACGTCTGGCTTATTATGGACTGGATGTGGCTAGTGTGCAGAAGACCCTGAGACTGGCTATTGGAGGTGAAGTAGCAGGGCAGGTATTTGAAGGGGATAAACGCTTTGATTTAGTTGTTCGTCTACCGGAAAAATTACGTGCTAATATTGATGCTCTGGCACGCTTACCCATTCAGTTGCCTGAAAATATTCAGAGGGAAGTGCAAGGGGATGCGGATATATTAGGTGTGATTACCACACCTCCACACACCATTCCCTTACAAGAAGTGGCTAAAATAGAAATAACAACCGGCCCTAATCAGATTAGTCGTGAAAATGGTAAGCGCAGAGTGGTGGTAACAGCCAATGTTCGTGGGCGAGACTTGGGAAGCTTTGTTGAAGATGTCCAGGATGCCGTTGCCAAAAATGTTGCTTTACCCGCTGGATACTGGCTCGGTTATGGAGGTACATTTGAACAGCTTATTTCAGCATCAAAACGTCTATCTGTTGTCGTACCCGTGACATTGCTAATCATATTTGGCCTTCTATTCATGGCATTCAACTCTGCAAAAGACGCAGCTCTTGTTTTTACCGGCATTCCTTTGGCATTAACTGGAGGCATAGCGGCATTGGCACTTCGTGACTTGCCTTTATCTATCTCTGCCGCAGTTGGTTTTATCGCCTTGTCAGGTGTTGCGGTATTAAATGGTATGGTCATGCTCTCTTTTATCCGGGATCTGGTTAATAAGGGTTTCGCATTGGAGAAGGCCATCATTGAAGGTGCTTTGACTCGACTTCGTCCTGTGCTCATGACTGCGCTGGTTGCCAGCCTCGGCTTTGTTCCGATGGCATTGAATGTTGGAACAGGTGCAGAAGTTCAACGCCCTCTGGCGACTGTTGTTATCGGCGGCATTATCTCATCAACGATATTGACCTTGCTGGTATTACCAGTGCTATACCGACTTGCATACCGAGGAGAAGTAAAGCCTTTATAAGCAGATAAATAGGAGTGTGTCTAAATTGAAGCCTAAGAAAGCAACTCATAATTATACTGATTGCCGGACATTATTTATTACATTGATATCTGTTTGAATAACCAATGAGTTAAAAAGCCGGTTACTATACTGAGGCGGTTTCGTCTCAATGAGCCGGTATCTGTTTATATGAGGGCAAGGTGGATTCATGCATAATAATTGACTACTTTTGCGGTAAGCTTAGATCATGAATCTTAATACGAGATATGGAACCACATTAAATATAATGATGGTGATTTTGTAAAAAGCGAGGGCTGAATAGTGAATGGCATCGAATTTTTCTTCTGAAATTTTGAACCACCGGGTGTGCATACGATAGATAAAATCATGAGCAAATATGATCCAGAGGAACCACCACATTAGCAGACCTATATTGATTATTGCAGACCATCCTAAAAGACTAAGCATCAGATCAATTGTCATAACCCACCTCCTATAGAGACTTTATACAATAATTATAGCTGAATATTTTAAGTGTTTGTCATGAGATCCCGGCAATGGTCATTTTGGTCTATAGTTATCCGTCTGTATAAAAATAATAAACGTTGTAAGAAGTCGGGGGCTTTGCCGACTCAACATGTGCGATCAGATATTGATCGTAATAGTTTTATTATTTTGAGGAGATATATGATGAACAGACTACTAGGAATGACAGCAGCCGTTGCATTGATGATGGGAAGTTTTGCAATGCCTGCAGCAGCAGGACACCATGAAAACCCATGCAACCCGTGTGCAATGAAACATATGAATCCATGCAATCCATGTGACATGGAAAAAATGAAAAAGCATGCAAACCCGTGTGCAATGAAACATATGAATCCATGTGATATGAAAAAGATGAAGGAAATGAAAAAGCATGCAAATCCGTGCAATCCATGCGGCATGAAGAAAGGTCACTAACTGCAGATGAAGATCATGAAGCAAATCCCTGCATATTTGATGGTATTTGTTCTTCTGTTTGGCTTGCAGATAGTTTCGGCCCAAGCGACTAATCCCTGCAACCCATGTGAAAATCCCTGTGCGGTGAAAAAGAGTGCTAATCCATGTGCTGCGAACCCCTGTTCAACAAATGGAGGTAATACTCCAATCAGAAAACCCGCGTTTAAAAGTTTTCAGCAGGCGGCAGATATGGGTAAAAAGATGTGGAGTGATGAGTCACTCGGCACATCAGGGCTGGCATGCCTGTCGTGTCATGCGAATTATGAGATGTTGAATCTGGACAGAAACCAGAACTTTCCACACTTCGTTAATATGACAGGTGATGTAGTGACACTGGATCAGATGATCAACTATTGCATGCTCAATCCGATGAAAGGAAAACAGTTCGAGAAAAATTCAAAAGAGCTGACTGCGATGGCAGCTTATTTTAGATCCTATCGAATGCAGTATTTGCGAGATAAAAGAAAATAACCGAGAAAGTGTTTGTAAAGGCTAAAATGGGGTAGCTACGGCTGCCCCTAAGTTTAATGGGTATGTTATGGTAGAGAAATGATCAGGAGCGGTTCTATGTGGAAGCTATCCGGTGTATTGGCCGTAACCATCTCAGGCCTGCTGTTTGCGTGTTCACAGATAGAAACACCGGTGGTTAAAGATCCGGGTCTTCCTGCTTCCCACTGGGGTAACCCGGTTGCAACAACTTCTGAGGCCCCTCACGACTGGTCAGCACTGGAAAAAAGCCTTAAACCTGAAGCGTGTGCACAGTGTCACAGCGAGCAGTTCAATGATTGGAATAAAAGCTTGCACGCTGGCGCTTATTCTCCCGGCCTGATCGGCCAGTTTCCAAGTATGGGGCTCGGTGAAGGGAACAGTTGTCTTAAATGCCATGCGCCACTGGCTGAGCAGAAATATATCTCAAACAGTGACATGCGCGATTCATTGAAAACAAAACTTCAGCACCCTGTTGGCTTCTCAGAGCCTGGAAAGTTGAACGAGAAGTCACTGCCTCTCAGACATGCAGGAGTTACCTGTGCGGCATGCCATGTACGTGGCTGGGAGCGATTTGGTCCACCTCAGAGATCAACCGGGGCAGTTGGGAAGATTGATGGCCCGTCACATGGTGGCTTTACGGCAACCCGAGACTTTGAGCAGTCAAACTTCTGTGCCTCCTGCCATCAGTTTCCACAATCCTATGCCATTAATGGGAAACCTCTGGAGAATACGGTGAAGGAGTGGGAAACGAGCCGCTTTGCCCGAGAGGGTATTCAGTGTCAAAACTGTCATATGCCGGACCGGAAACATCAGTTCAAAGGTATTCATGATTTGGGAATGACTCGAAAGGGGCTCGGTTTTAAACTTATTTTGAAAGAAGGTGGAGCTGAATTGTCTATCAGTTCCAACTGGATTGGACACGCATTTCCAACCTACGTTACACCAAAGGTGGTGATTCGAGCTGAGGCTCTGGATGCAAATGAAAAAGTGCTCCGGCGATGGCAGTGGGAGATTATTCGTGAGGTCTATTATGATCAGGGTTGGAAGGAGCGGCGTGACACTCGCCTGATGCCCGGCGAGAGCCGCGAATATCTGGCCAGTGATCCTCCTGAAGGCTCGTTACGGGTTGAGTATAATGTGGAAGTGATTCCTGATCATTTCTACAAAGGAGTTTATGAAGGGCTGTTGAATGAAACTCTGGAAGCCGATGCTGAAAAGCTGATCAGGCAGGCGAGAAAACAGGCTGATGCCAATGATTACACGCTGTTCAAAGAGTCTATCAGACTGGATTAATGGTTGGAGGCTGAAGCTTTTTTCAACACTGTCTGGATACGTTCACGTTTATTTTCAGGGAGCGTGATGTTTTCATCGGCCTCTGTCTGTTTACGAAGGCTGTAAAAGAACTTGTTTAGAAGCACAAGATTATCCGCATAGTTCCGGCAAGCCCCGCAAATCAGAAGATGCAAGCGAAGCCGAAAGCGCTCACTCAGCGTCAGTTCACGATCAAATTCATTGGATTGAAGCTGGCTGGCTTCTCTACAGAAGTGATTCATGACTAACGCTTGCCTCTGAACCAGTTGTGTTCCAGACATGTACGAAGGGCCAGACGGGCACGATGGATGAGTACATGCAGATGAGTCGATGAAATTTCGGCTGTATTACAGATGGTTTCACTATCTTCACCTGTCAGTTCGCGCATGCGAAATACGATTTGCTGTTTCTCAGGTAGTTTTCCGACGCACCCTTCAAGAATACGCTGAAACTGTTCGCTTCCGCACAGCTCTTCCGGATTCTCTTTCCAGCTTGTTGGAGCATCTACCCAGCTACCATCAGCATTGAAGAGTGATGAGGTTGGGTCTGATTCAACCGCTTCAGTAAGCTTACGGTCTCGAATTTCTTTTCGAATATGATCAATGATTTTGTGTTTCAGAATACCAACCAGCCAGGTTCGAACTGATGATTTTCCGGCAAACTTCTCCCACCCCCGCCAGGCAGCCAGAAGTGTCTCCTGAACCATATCGCTGGCCAGCTCCTCGTTACGAAGACGTGAAATGGCGTAGCGATAGAGATAGTCTCCATGCTCGGTTAGCCAGTTTTCCGGATTTGAGGTTCCCTTACTCACCGGAGTAGCATGCCATGAACATCCGATGCTTCAAAGCCTGATGTTGTCGGTATGTTTCTTGCTGTTGATTGATAGAGCTGATGCTTGGATAGGGTGGTAATGGACAGTAAACTGGAAAAAAGATTAATGTCGATGGTGGACGAGATGCCACCATTTCCCAAAAGTGTACACCGGGTTATTGAATTGACCAATGATCTCAACTGCGCGCCTAAAGATCTGGTGCAGGTGATTGAGCATGATCCAGTAATTACGATGAAGCTATTGAAACTGGTGAACTCCGCCTACTTCTCTCTGGCAAAAAGTATTGCGTCGGTTAGGCATGCTCTGGTCTACCTGGGGCTCAATACCGTCAAAAATCTTGCGTTAAGTATCGCAACTGTGGGAGCACTTCCGCGAAGCAAGAGTGATGTGTTTGATAGCAATGCTTTTCTTCTCCACTCGCTGACCACTGCAGCAATCGCCCAGCGGCTGGCTAAGGAGCACCTGAGCAATAAAGATGCGACTGATGTGTTTGTAGCTGGCCTGCTGCATGATTTTGGTAAAGCTGTGGCAGTGCAGTTTATGCCTCAGGAGTTCAGTCAGGCCGTGATGAAAGCCAGAGAAGAGGGGATTGCCCTGCATGAAGCTGAAAAGGAGGTGATTGGGGCTGATCATACTCAAATAGGTGCAATGCTGGCTGAGACATGGCAACTTCCTTCGGAATTGGTAGAATCTATTCGTAATCATCATCAGCCTGAGCTTCTGGATGATGACGGAATGTGTATATTTGTAGCTAATCAGATTAGCAAAAAGCTGGAGTTTGGATTTAGTGGAAACCCTCAGGTAGATGCACTTCCTGAATCGCTTAAGGCACGATTTGGTGGCATGGACCTGGATGCATTGATTGAGTCTTTGGGGGATATGAGCGCAGAAGTAGAGAAGGCGGAGTCCTTCATCTATATGTGATGGAGGGATGAGATGAAAATCAAGTTTTGGGGTGTACGTGGATCAATTGCCTCCCCCGGCCCTGCAACTGTCAAATATGGTGGAAATACAACCTGTATTGAGGTTCGCAGTGATGCTGGCGAGCTGATTATTTTGGATGCAGGCACTGGAATTTTTCCGCTATCCCAGTCGCTGTTTTCCGAATTTCCACTCACTGCGCATATTTTCAATACCCATACTCATTGGGATCATATTCAGGGCTTACCGTTCTTTATTCCATTTTTTGTGCCGGGAAACACTGTGAAAATTCATGGTGCAAGAGATCCCGTATCACAGAAGGGGATTTCCGAAATTCTTACTGCTCAGCTTCAGTACCGCTTTTTTCCGATCAGAGAAGCTGAGTTAAAATCTGATATTGAATACTTCTCTCTGGCTGAAGGGGAGAAGGTGAAGGTTGGTGATGCCACTGTTACTCCTGTGATGATGAATCATCCTGTGATCAATTTTGGTTATCGAATTGATTGTAATGGCAAGTCGGTCTTCTTTACCGGTGATCATGAACCGGTTCGTAATATCTACTCATCTGAAGATGAAGAGCATGCCGAATATCAGGAGATGGTGGATCAGCAGAATGGCTCTATCCTTAAAGCAATTGAAGGGGTGGATGTTCTGATTGCCGACTCCTCGTATACACCCGATGAGTATATGCAGAAGGTGGGTTGGGGGCATGGTACATTCGATACCTGTATCGCCATGGCAAAAGGTGCCAAAGCCAAGCGGCTCTACTGTACTCATCATGAGCCAACCCGAAGTGATGGTGCACTAGAAGCGGTATTTGCTGAAGCTCTGTCACGCAACACCAGACATGCCGGAGATCCTGAGTATTTCCTGGCTCAAGAGGGCCTTGAAATAGAGGTGTGATTTATTGATACGGCTGGGACTCCTGCCCCAGCCTTTTTAATCGTTACGCAAAAATGTCATTTTGCTTCACTTACGGCTCACGATGTTCGCCGCCGCACATCCATGTGCGGAAGGGTGCTTCGTCATTGTTTTCTCCCCGTTTAGCTGACTGCCGAAGCAAATATGAAAAATGGGATTAAGCAGCTACGTCGCGCCCATTTTTCATGTGCAGCCTGAGGGAACCCGAAGGGCTGGCAGATACCGGGTGCATTTTGATTCAGGGCATCCATGCCCTTCGAAGCTTCGCTCCGCCTTACAGGCGTCCAAATCAGCTATCCTGCTGATTTGTCTTTGGTTCGCTTCTTTGGGCACGCAAAGAAGAAGAGAGATGAATTGCTTTCCTCATTCACATAGGAAGTAGAGCTGCTGAATTGGTGGCGTCTTTTGCGTATGTGCTAGAACACCGGACGAATCAGCCAGACCAGTGAGACAATCACAATCGCCATAATCAGATTCATCTGTATGCCCGCTTTTACCATGCACTGCATCGGTACGTGATCAGTACCGAACACAATGGCGTTGGGTGGTGTCGCAACCGGCAGCATGAATGCACAGGAGGCGGCAAGTGTGGCTGGCAGCAGGAACATCATTAGATCCATATCATTGGAGAGGGCCGTAGCTGCAAGAATGGGAAGCATCACCTGGGTGGTAGCCGTGTTGCTGGTAACTTCGGTTAGGAAAGTGATTGCCAGTGCAATGCCCAACAGCATCAGAACAAGGGGAACACTGCTTAAAAAGCCGAGTTGGTCGCCTACCCATATTGAAAGACCTGAGTGCTGCATGCCGAATGCCAGTGCAAACCCGCCACCAAGCAGCAGCACTATATCCCAGGGAAGCTTGCTGAATGACTTCCTTCCAAGGATCGGGTTTTCCCCACTGCCTCGCAGCAGAAAGAGCAGGGTGGCACCAAACATGGCCACGGTACCATCATCAACGCCGGGATAGGGGAGCAGCTGTGACCAGCCGGGGATTGAAAAACTCTCCGTATCAATTCCTTTTCTGCTCATCCAGAGCAGTGCTGTCATGGTCAGGACAACAGCAACATACTGCTCCTCTCTTCGCATGGGGCCGAGCTCAGTCAATGCCTGTTTCAATCCTTTGGCATCGGACTGTTTCCATGGCAGTCGTGCCAGACCGGGGCCTAGAATGAGAAACATCACAATCAGCCCCGCAATCACCATCGGAACACCAAGCATCATCCACTGCAGAAACGAAGGAGCCAACTCGGGTGCTGCGGCACGAATATTCTCCAGAAACACGAGGTTGGGTGCCGTACCGACCGGAGTGCCCATGCCACCAATATTGGCTGAGTAGGCGATAATCAGTAGAAAACTGGCAGCCATCGAACCGATCTGTTCACGGCCATGCTCCTCCATCAGCCGATACAACAGCGGCAGGGCAATGGTCACCATCAGCATGGTTGTTGCCGTATTGGATATCCACATGGAGAGGAATGCCGTGGCGATTGAGAAGCCAATGGCCAGCTGTAGTGGGCTGGCATGGAGTCTGGCCAGCATGTTCAGCGCAATGCGCTTGTGCAGTCCGGTGTTCTCCATCGCCTGTGCAATCAGGAAACCACCGAGGAAAAGGAAAATGATGCTGTTCAGGTATTTGGGAGCCACCTCTCGACCGGTCGTGATACCGAGAAGGGGAAAGAAGATGAGTGGGATCAGAGCAGTAAGGGCCAGTGGTACAGACTCGCTGATCCACCAGATTGCCATCCATGATGCTACTGCAAGCATGGCCGTGGCCTGTGGATGGGCACTAATATCAACACCAGCCAGAATAGCCAGGGCAACCAGTGGGCCTGCAGGGCGAGCGATGCTTTTGAAGTTCATAGCTGAATGTTGCCGAAGTGGGAGATAAGGGCAACAGAATGGATGATCTGTTGGGTAGGGGTGCATTTGTCTGCTATTTGTTTAAATATATGCAGATGGGATTTTCTGACAAAAAAGCTGTTTATGGCTGGGCCATGTATGACTGGGCCAATTCAGCCTATTCAACCACGGTGATGGCCGGTTTTTTTCCTATCTTTTTTAAACAGTTCTGGGCCTCGGAGCTGAGTGTCAACGAGAGTACATTCTGGCTTGGTGTGGCCAATGCAGTGGCAGGTTTGATTGTGGCACTTATGGCGCCGGTTCTTGGTGCTATTGCGGATCAGGGGAGCCTGAAAAAACGGATGCTTATCGCCTTCACTGTTCTGGGTGTTTTGATGACGGCCGCGCTTTTTCTGGTTGTGCAGGGCGCATGGTTGCTGGCAATGATGCTCTATATCTTTGGGGCGATTGGATTTGCTGGCAGTAATGTCTTTTATGATGCCCTGATTGTTGATGTGGCTAAAGAGAGAGAGCTGGATCGGGTATCATCACTCGGTTATGCGCTGGGCTATCTTGGTGGTGGCCTGATGTTTGCCGGTTGTGTGGTGATGACAATCAATCCTGAGTGGTTTGGGCTTGTGGACAAAAGTGAAGCCGTACAACTCTCATTTTTTCTTGTTGCACTCTGGTGGGGCCTGTTTACCGCACCTCTGTTTCTAACCGTTCATGAGCGGGGTGAGTCAGAGCGTGTTCTATGGAGGGAGAGTATCTCAGCCGGTTGGGGCCAGTTTATCGAGACATTTCGACACATTCGTCAGCTTAAGACTGTTTTTATCTTTTTGGCAGCTTATTTCCTCTACATTGATGGCGTTGGCACCATTATCCGAATGGCTGTTGATTATGGCCTTTCACTGGGGTTTCAATCTGACGTGCTCATTAAATCACTGCTTTTGACTCAGTTCGTAGCCTTTCCTGCAGCTCTGCTCTGGGGTCGAATTGCCGAACTCTGGAGTGCTAAAGCGAGTATCATGGTCTGTATCGCGGTCTATATTGTGATCTGCATTTGGGGTGCCAATATGGAGAACAGTGGTGATTTCTATCTGTTGGCAGCGGTGATTGGACTGGTTATGGGTGGAATACAGGCACTATCCCGTTCTCTCTATGCGCGGCTGATTCCGGTTGAGCAGTCGGCAGAGTTTTTTGGCTTTTACAACATGCTGGGCAAGTTTGCTGCGGTGCTGGGGCCCCTGCTGATGGGGGCAGCCAGTCTGCTTACCGGAAGCGCCAGACTATCAATTCTGGTGATAATTTTGTTGTTTGCGGCAGGGGCTTTGTTGCTCTATCGTGTGAAAGTGAATTTTTCTGAGGAGGTAAGCTCATGACTGCACTACTGGTTGTATTGGGTGTTCTTGTTTTTCTGATTCTCTATGTGATTGTGATCTATAACAGGCTGGTGAAGCTGAAAAACCGGTTTAAAAATGCGTTTGCACAGATTGATGTGCAACTAAAACGTAGGTATGATCTGATACCGAACCTGGTTGAGACAGCAAAGGCCTATCTCAAACATGAGCAGGATACACTTACCCATGTGATTGAAGCGCGAAATCAGGCTATGGCTGCGATGAAACGCGCCAGTGCACATCCGGATGATGCGGGTGCGATCAAGGCACTGGCAGGTGCGGAAGGGCTGCTAGGCGGAGCCATGCTGAATTTTAACGCACTTCAGGAGGCCTATCCCGATTTGAAGGCGGATCAGACCATCGCTCAGCTCTCCGAAGAGCTGACCTCAACGGAAAACAAGGTGAGCTTTGCCAGACAGGCATACAATGATGAAGTGATGTTTTACAACACCCAGCGGGAAACCTTCCCCGACACGCTTTTCACCGGGATGATGGGCTTTAAAGAGGCTGCTCTGTTTGAGGTGAAAAACCCTGAAGTAAAAGAGAGAGTTGAGGTGAAGTTTTAACCGACCTCTGCTGTAGGATCAGATCATGAACTTTTTTGGTTATCAGGAGAAAGCGCGTAGAAACACCGCTGTTCTGGTGGCGTTGTTTATTGTCGCAATTCTTCTGATCTCTATGGCTGTTTACGGCGCGGTTGTTATAGGCGCTGTGGTTGGTCAGTTCTTTTTTGTTGATCAACAATCCGGATTGTTTGGCTACTCTTCAAATCAGATGTGGAATGTCGAACTCTTTTTATGGGTCTCGGCAGCAACGCTGGCGGTGATTTTGGGAGGTAGCGCTTACCGGATTCATACCCTTTCTCAGGGGGGCGGCACTGCGGTGGCTGAGATGCTGGGGGGCAGCAGGCTTCCCGCTTCTGCCAAAGGCCCACTTGATCGAAGGTTGTTGAATGTGGTGGAGGAGATGGCCATTGCATCAGGGCTGCCTGTACCTCCGGTCTTTATTCTGGAGCAGTCGGGTGTAAACGCCTTTGCTGCTGGCTTTACGCCTTCGGATACCGTGATCGGTGTTACCCGCGGTGCAGTAGAGTTGTTGAGCAGAGATGAGCTGCAGGGTGTGATTGCGCACGAGTTCAGCCATATTTTCAATGGTGATTCAGCTATGAAGATGCGCATGATGGGTATGCTCTATGGTATTACTCTGGTATCAGATGCCGGAATTGGACTTCTGACCATGAAGCGAACCTCTCGCTACTCCCGAGATAGGGGAACTCATCCCGGGTTGGTTGTGATTGGGCTGTTGCTCTTCATTGTTGGGACAATCGGGGTTGTGATTGCCGATATGATTAAAAGAGCCGTATCCCGTCAGCGTGAGTATCTGGCTGATGCAGCGGCGGTTCAGTTTACACGTAACCCGGAAGGAATCGCCAACGCATTGAAGGTGATTGGCGGCTATAAACAGGGCTCAAAAATTAATCATCACTCAGCAGGGCAGGCGAGTCACTTTTTTTTCGGTAATGCGCTGAAATCATGGTATAGCAGTGACTGGTGGGCAACACACCCGCCACTGGAAGAACGAATTCGTCGGATTGAACCCGGATTCAAAGGTCGCTTTAACAAAGTTGATGTAAAAGTCCGTTCATCAGCCAATATGGCGCAGGCTTCTGCCGATTTTATGGTCTCATCCGGTGATCGTGTGGCACATTCGCAGGTGAATCCGGAGGCTGTGCTTGCCATGGTGGGGAATCCGGGCCCGGAGTCACTTCAGGAAGCAAAACTGATCCTGAAGAAAATGCCGGCAAGGGTCACCGACTTTGCCCATGACCCTTATACTGCCCGTGCAGCTGTCTATGCGCTGCTGATCGATTCAGATGCGGTTCAACGGAAAATCCAGTTGCAGGTTCTTGAGAAGTCGGCTGACCCGAATGTGTTTCGTGAAACGCTAGAGATTCTTCCGGATGTTGAGGCTCTCTCCGATGAATTGCGTTTGCCACTGGTGGAGATGGTCATGCCGGCATTGAAAGAGATGTCGATGCCTCAGTATCAGCTCTTTAAAAAATCAGTGGGCGCTTTGATCAAAGCCGATCATCAGGTGAGCCTGTTTGAATTCTCACTCTACCGAATGGTGATTCGGCGTCTGAATGGAGAGTTTGGCAGGAGTGGCGCGATTGAAGTGAAATATCATCGTATGAAAACGCTGCTGCCGCAGTGCCAGGTGCTGTTGACTCTGCTTGCCAGAACCGGCCATGGCGTCAGAGAAGATGGTGGTGAAAAACCTTTTAGTGAAGCGATGGCGATGCTTGCTGAGGGTGAACATTCGATGCTGGAGAGGCGAGAGAGTCGACTCTCTCACTTTGATCAGGCATTGATTCAGTTGAATATGGCAACACCGGAGCTGAAAGAGATGGTGTTGAAAGCAGCGCTGCACTGCGTGGTATGTAACGGTATGATATCTTTGAAAGAGGGTGAGTTACTGCGCGTAATTGCAGATGGATTGGATTGCCCGCTTCCGCCTTTGACGATGGCATAACAGGGGTTCGATCTATAACGCTTATATTTACTCCCCGGACGGGTTAAGCTTGCTCGAATATTGATTCAGATTTTCTCTGAACAAGAGATGAACTGATTGGAGGAAGATCATGGGACTAGGTACAACCGAACTTATTCTTATTTTGGTTATTGTGCTGGTGCTGTTTGGTGCACGTAAGTTGCCTGAAATTGGAAGTGGCCTTGCCAAGGGTATTAAGAGTTTCCGAAAGAATATCTCGGATGAGACAGCAAAAGAGGATGAGCCATCTTCTAAGGATGACAGCAAGGCATCCTGATCTGTTTATGATTTCACCTTTGAGAGTTTCTGCTCATGCCTGATATCGGGATTCTTGAGTTGATCCTGATCGGCATCGTCGCTTTTCTGGTGCTCGGCCCGGAACGAATGCCTGAACTTATCACACAGGTGAGCAATGCTATCCGCTATGCCCGCAGGTGGATGGGTGAGATTAAACATCAGCTACATCAGGAGACCGAAGGTCTTCGCAGTGAAGTCAGTGAGGTCAAAGACGCTGTTTCCGGCGGGATCAGCACCATGTCTGATGAGCTCTCTCCAAAAAACGATAACCAGAAAGAAGATCGTAAGTAGTCGAGTCAGTTTATGAACCAGCCTGCTGAAAGCTCAGCCCAACACTCACTTCTGTCACACCTTCGTGAACTTAGAAAACGTTTGAAAATTGTGGCGCTGGCCTATGTGATTGGTGTGGCTGTATTGATGAACTTCTCCGAAGTGGTGTTTGATTTTATCTCTATGCCACTGAGGGCGGCACTGCCACCCGACACACCGCTTATTTTTCTCAATGCACCGGATGTTTTCTTCACCTATCTGAAAATCGCACTGGTTTTAAGTGTTTTTGCTACTGCCCCAATTACATTTTATCAGGTCTGGGCGTTTGTTGCCCCAGGGCTTTATGACCATGAAAGACATGCCTTTGTAGGCTACTTTATCGCCAGTGTCGGGTTGCTGTTTGCCGGTGGTGCGTTTGCCTTCTATGTGGTTTTCCCGCTTATTTTCGAGTTTTTTCTTGGCTTCTCTACTGAAATGATTCAGGCGATGCCTGCGGTGAAGGAGTATCTGACACTGGTGTTGAAGCTTCTGTTTGCGTTTGGGATGAGTTTCCAGATTCCAATCATTGTGATGATTTTGGTGCGTCTGGATCTGGTTCAGGTCAAGACACTGGCCGAAAAGCGCCGGTACGTGATGATCTGGGCCTTTATCTTTGCCGCCATTCTGACGCCGCCGGATATTATCTCTCAAACCCTTTTGGCTCTGCCAATGTTGCTGCTCTATGAAGTGGGTATTCTGTTGGCTAGAATGAAAAAAGAGAAAGAACCCGTCGCAGATTAACAGATGCCACGGTTTGATGGCCGTTGAAGTCACCATCAATGGGCCACATCAATTGATACACTGGTTGCCGCTATTCGGAGGTGTTGATGCCTGAATGTGAGTGTGGAATCGAGGCTGATAATAGAGAGCAGCGCAATGTGCTGCTTCTACTTCTTTTGATCAATGCAGTGATGTTTGGTGTTGAGTTGATACTCGGTATTGTTGCTCAGTCCACCGGCCTGATCGCAGACTCCATGGATATGTTTGCCGATGCCATGGTCTATGGCGTTGCTTTATATGCCGTTGGCAGAGCAGTTCAGAATAAAACCGATGCAGCAAAGTTAAGCGGAATCCTTCAGTGCATTCTGGGGCTGTTGGTGATGGTAGATGTTGGTCGGCGTGTGTTGTTTGGAAGCGAACCGGATTCTCAACTGATGATTGGAGTAGGGCTGCTGGCTCTTGTTGCCAATGTGCTATGCCTTCTTCTTATTTCAAAGCACAGGAAGGGTGAAATTCATATGCGGGCCAGCTGGATATTTTCCATCAATGATCTGATTGCTAATGCTGGTGTGATCGTAAGTGGTCTGCTGGTTGGTTTTTTTGCATCATCTGTTCCCGACCTTCTGATTGGTTCGGTTATTTCAATTGTTGTGTTGAAAGGTGGCTATTCAATCATTCAGGACGCCAGCCTGAATCAGAAGTCATTGATCAGGTAAAACCACATGGCTTGTGTTACTTTTTAAATCAGCTATATTAACCTACTAGGAAGCTCGGGTAATGCTGATCTGATCTGATCTGAGGTGATAGTTGGCCTATGATTGATGACTTAAAAGAACTTTTGGAAGAAGCTCAGGTATGAGGCGGAACTGGCCTCACTTCTACGCGCTGGCTTTTGGCAGTTGCATTGAGTCGTTGAAGCCGGTTACAGCCAACTCACAGTCTGCAAACAGGCTGATTTTACTATGAGGATTACTACTGCAAAAACCGATCTGCTCATCTGCGTGGTTTTTGCCGTTGCTGGCTGGATTCTGGCGGTTGTTTACGACCTGTTCGAGATTCTCCATGATTATCTTCACCACTACGAATATCTACAGCTTGATGAAACCTTAATAGCAGTGTTAGCGATTTCGCTGGCCGGATGCTGGTTCTCCTTTCGGCGCTGGCAAGAGGCATTAAAATCAGCACAGGAAATTTCAAATATCAAAAAGAGTTTAGAGCAGATCCAGAATAGACATGAAGAGGCACAGCATATTGCACGGTTGGGGCATTGGGAGCTTGATCTGATCAATAATGATCTTTTATGGTCTAAAGAAAACTACGCAATTTTTGGTGATAAGACTGGCAATGAAAACACCTATGAGACTTTTCTGGAGAGGGTGCACCCGGATGATCGGGACTATGTCAATCAGGCCTATACAGATTCACTGGAAAAAAGAACGCATTATGATATTGAGCATAGGCTGTTGATGGGAGATGGCCGTATTAAATGGGTGAATGAGCGCTGCAAGACCTTTTATGATGAAACTGGCAAGCCTGTTCGTTCTATCGGAACAACACAGGATATTACCAGACAAAAGAAGCTTGAAGAGTCGAATCGTTCCTATATTTTCCACCTGGAAAACATGCAGAAAATTACTGACACGATTCAGGCTTCAGATGTGTCGAATAATATGCCAAAGCATGTAATTAAAGAAGTCAGACAAATCTTCAACGCTGACAGGGCGTGGCTGTTCCACCCCTGTGACCCGGCAGCCGAGAGTTGGGAAGTTCCTGTTGAAGTAACGGTTCCGGAGTTCCCGGGAGCTTTTGCTTCGAAACAGAGATTTCCAATGACACCTGAAATGAAGCAGGTCATTCAAGACGCATTAGACTCATCGGAGCCGGTTATCTATTGCCCTATGCCGAGCATAGACGGGCATGTCGATCAATTTGCAGTGCGTTCTCTTATGATGATAGCTATAAGGCCAAAATTTGGTAAGCCGTGGATTTTTGGGCTTCATCAATGTTCACATGAGAGGGTATGGACAGATGATGAAAAGAGGCTGTTTCAAAGTATTGGATTGAGAATGTCAGATCTGCTGAGCTCTATACATTTAAATCACGATTTGATCACGTTGTCACAAGCTGTTCAACAAGCGGGAGAAGCTGTTCTCATTACAAACCAGCATGCAGTCATCGAATATGTGAATCCCGCATTTACTCAGATTACGGGATATATGCCCGAAGAGATTATTGGAAAAACCCCCGCAATTCTTAAGAGTACAGCTCAGGATCCATCCTTTTATAAAGAGCTGTGGAAGACCATTACAAGTGGAGAAGTCTGGCATGGCACATTGATTGATAGAAAGAGGAGTGGTGAGTTCTACCCGGCTTTAATGTCAATAGCTCCGATTCATAATGATGCCGGGGAGATCACGCATTATGTTTCACTTCAGCAGGATATGACTGATTATAAACGTATGGAACAGCAGTTTCTTCAAGCGCAGAAAATGGAGTCGATTGGTACTCTGGTGGGAGGGATCGCCCATGATTTCAACAATATACTGGCTGCAGTGATGGGTAATGTTTATCTGGCCAGATTAAAAAAAGATGAACCGGATTCAGTAAGTGATAAATTGGAAAATATCGAAAGCCTGGGGTATCGCGCTTCAGAGATGGTACGGCAACTGCTGACTTTTGCGCGTAAAGATACGATCAATATGAAACCCTTCTCTATTAACAGCTTTATGAAGGAAGGTTTCAAACTTGCTCAAAGTGCTATTCCGGAAAATATTGAGCACAGTTGTGATGCATGTCAGGAGAACCTGGTTATTGTTGGCGACCCCACACAGCTGCAGCAGGTATTAATGAATTTGATCAGTAATGCGCGTGATGCTGTAAAAGGTGTATTAAACCCCAAAATTAACTGCTCTTTGGAGCCTTATCAGGCAGATGCGAAGTTTATTGAGAGGCATTCCGAATTGAGCGGCGTTGAGATGGCTCGAATAAGTGTTCATGATAATGGGTGTGGCATAAAGGAAGAGCATCAGGACAAGGTGTTCGAGCCATTTTTTACCACCAAAAGTGTGGGTGAGGGTACCGGGCTGGGGTTGGCGATGGTTTATGGCTCTGTGCAGGCTCACGGCGGTGTGGTTGAGCTGGAGAGTAAAGTTGGAGAAGGCTCAATTATCCATGTTTACCTGCCTGTTAAGGAGAAAGAGTTAAATCCAGAGCTTGAGGATAAGGTTGAGCTCTTGCATGGCGATAGGGAGTTGATACTTTTAGTCGATGATGAGGCTGATGTTCGAACTACCACTCGTGAGCTTCTGAAAGCAATGGAATATCAGGTGTTGGAGGCAAGTGATGGTGAAGAGGCTTTGGAACTCTATCATTCTAACAGAGATAAAATCAGGCTGGTAATTTCTGATGTAATCATGCCGAAGATGGGCGGTGTAGAGCTGATGAAAACTATCCACCAGCTGGATAAGGAAAGGCCTGTTGTATTGATTACCGGTTACGATATGGAACAGATTATGGATTTAGATGAAGTCGAAGTTACCCATATCATGAACAAGCCGTTCTCAATTTTAGAGCTATCCCAGCTTATTCAAGCGTTGCTTAAGGATGGCTGATTAACTTCAAAGGAGATAGATGTTAAAGATCAGACGTTAAACCTGAAATGCATCACATCACCATCTTTAACGATATAATCTTTACCTTCCAGGCGCATCTTACCTGATTCTTTGGATTTGCTCTCACCTCCCAGTGCTACGTAATCATCATAAGCAATGGTCTCAGCGCGGATGAAACCGTGTTCAAAATCAGTATGGATCACACCTGCAGCCTGAGGAGCGGTGTCGCCACGGTGAATGGTCCAGGCACGCACCTCTTTCACGCCAGCGGTGAAATAGGTGATCAGGTCAAGCAGGGTGTAGGCTTCACGAATGACTGTGTTCAACCCCGGCTCTGACAGGCCAAGGTCGGCCAGGAATTCGGTTTTGGACTCTTCATCCATCTCTGCCAGTTCCGATTCGATTTGAGCGGATACCACGGCAACACCTGCTCCCTCTTCGGCAGCATGCTCACGCACCTGATCAACATATTCATTGCCATCGGGAAGTGAACCATCATCGACATTGGCAACATAGAGCACAGGCTTGCCAGTGAGTAGACATAGCTCCTTGATCTTCTCCTGATCATCTTCGGTGAGACCCTGACGGCGAACTGTGATGCCATCTTCAAGCTTTGCCAGCACATCTTTAAAAACCTCTACCTGTGCCTTAGCATCTTTATCGCCTGTACGGGCCAGTTTTTCAACACGAACCACTGATTTCTGCACGGTCTCCATATCTTTAAGCATCAGTTCTGTATCAATGGTTTCGATATCAGAGAGCGGGTGAACTTTGCCGGATACATGGGTGACATTGTCATCTTCAAAACAGCGCACGACATGGGCAATAGCGGCACATTCCCGGATATTTGCCAGAAATTTATTACCAAGCCCTTCACCACTGGCAGCACCTGCTACAAGGCCTGCAATATCGACAAACTCAACGACAGCTGATTGAACAGCCTGAGGATTTACAATATCAATGAGAGGTTTTAAACGACTGTCAGGAACCGGAACAATGCCTACATTGGGATCAATGGTGCAGAAAGGGTAGTTGGCAGCTTCAGCGCCACCACCATTCAGGGCATTAAAAAGGGTCGATTTACCTACGTTTGGGAGCCCTACTATTCCAATACTCAGTGCCATCTTTACTATCCTCTTAGCTGTTTACTTTCAGATGCATTCGGTTGGCAGCCTTGTCGGCATTGCCATCCAGAATTTCTGCAATTTCTGGCAGAAGTGCATCAAATATAATGTTTTCGGATGCGCGGTCTGTCTCTGAAGCCTTGCCCAATACCCATGGACTTACCTCACCAAATTCGGGCCTGCCGATACCGATCTTGATACGGGTATAGTTGGGGCCATCCAGATGCTGGTTCAGTGACTTCAAACCATTGTGGCCACCATGTCCACCACCTTTTTTGATACGAAGCTTCCCGGCTGGAAGATCGAGATCATCATAAACCACAAAAATATCTGATGTTGCCACCTGATAATAACGGGCTAGCTGACCCACAGCTTCACCACTGTGGTTCATGAAGGTCTGGGGTTTAACCAGCATAATCTTTTCGCCGTTGGCTTCCCAACTGCAGCTCTCCAGACGAAAACGAGGGACTGCAGTAAAGTGCAGTCCCTCATGTTTTGCTAGAACGTCAAGAAATCGGAAACCGATGTTATGACGTGTGTCCTGGTATTTGTCGCCGGGGTTACCGAGTCCAACCAGAAGTTGCATCGATTTTACTCTTCAGAAGCCTCAGCAGCTTCTTCACCAGCAGCTTCACCGGCTTCAGCAGTTTCTACTGCTTCAGATTCTGGCTCAGCCTTCTTCGGTGCAGCTAGGTTGATTACAGTGAAGTTTACTTCGTGTGCAACTTCAGCACCTTCAGGAAGAGTGATGTCATCAATATGAACAGTGTCACCGATTTCAAGTGTTGAGCAGTCAACTTCGATGTGCTCAGGGATTGCATCGGCACGGGAGGTGACTTCCAGTGTGTGACGAACAAGATCAAGCAGGCCACCAGCAGTGATGCCAGGGCACTTCTCGTGATTAATAGCTACAACAGGTACTTCAACAGTTACGCTGTCTGAAGAGCTTACACGAAAGAAATCCAGATGCTTAGGGGTGTCGTAGATCGGATCCCACTGAGAATCTTTCAGCAGTACAGTATTTTTACCACGTGAGCCTTTAACATTCACTTCCAGCATAGAGGTGAAGAAGTGCTCATCTTTCATCATCTTGGAAGTATCGTTGAAGTCAAGAACGATCGGCAGATCCTGCTTGCCACCACCATAGATAATCGCAGGTAGTTTACCTGCACGGCGAAGACGACGTGTTTCGGCTTTGCCGGTTGTTTCGCGAAGCTCAGCTTCAAGTACAAAATCAGTCATAACAATACTCCAAGTAAAATTGATCCGACGGGTATGCCCGTGACGGATGTTCGAGCATTTCCTGCCCGAAGGCGAGGCAGTCTATGGATTTTTCCGTAATATGGAAGAGGTTTTGGGTGGTTAACAAAACGCCACCAAACATAACTGCGAAGTTACTATCCACCCATAGATGGGTGGCGGCGACAAAAAGAGAGGAAAGTTGTTTGAACGGCTGCAATCCGTCCGCAGGGCGAGGGCTATGGATGGACCGAGTCAACATCGTGAGTCCGTAAGCGTAGCAAGACGGCGTTCTTGCGTAGCGACTTAAGGCTGAGGCGGATACCGCAGGCCGTATCTAAAAGGCCCTATTCATAAAGGCTACTGATTGAACGGGAGTCGTAGATACGCTTGATCGCTTCGCCCATCAATGGGCCGACGCTGATAACGCGCACTTTACCACAATCCAAAACAGCTTGTGGCTGGCGAATAGTGTCGGTTACCACCAACTCGTGGATATTTGAGGCGGCAAGACGTTCGGCTGCCGGCCCGGAAAGCACACCATGCGTTGCATAGGCAGATACTTTTGTGGCTCCGCTCTCAAGCAGGGCTTCAACTGCGCTGCAAAGGGTGCCAGCAGTATCCACCATATCATCAACAAGGATGCAGTGTTTGCCTTCAACATCACCGATGATGTTCATCACCTTCGCAACATTGGGGGCAGGGCGTCGCTTATCTACAATCGCCATGTCTGCGTGAAGCTTGTTTGCCATCGCCCGGGCGCGAACTACGCCACCAACATCTGGCGATACAATGATAATGTCGTCCATGTTATTTTTTTCTGCCACATCTTTGGCAAACAGAGGGCCTGCAAAGATATTATCCACTGGAATATTAAAAAATCCCTGAATCTGACCGGCATGAAGATCCATGGTAAGTACACGGGTAGCGCCTGCAGTTGTTAGCATATCAGCAACCAGTTTGGCAGAGATTGGCGTTCTTCCGGCACTCTTTCGATCCTGTCTGGCGTAGCCGAAGTAGGGGATAACCGCACAGATATAGTGCGCAGAAGCTCGTTTAGCTGCATCAATAGCGATAAGAAGCTCCATCAGATTATCGTTGGCGGGTGCGGATGTGCTTTGAATGAAGAAGAGATCATGACCACGAATAGTCTCTTGAAACTGAAGGAAAATTTCACCATCAGAAAATTTCTGAGTATGAATTTTACCCGGAGGAATAGCGACATGATCACATATGCTTTGTGAAAGATCCGGATTGGATGTTCCGGAGAAGAGTCGAAGGCGTCTTTCAATCATGCCCGGTGCTCCTGAGTGGCGTTATTTAAACTCAAATTCTGCCGTAAATGTTCGACAATTCCAATTGTCCAGATTAACGACTTCATAAAATGGCTGGGGCGGCAGGATTATTCGGTGCTATGCACCTCACCCCTGCGGGGCCGATGTCGCTTCGCTCCCTCGTTCCCTCGCACTTCATGCTCGGGTCGAACCTGCGGTTCTCATCCTGCCTTCCTGAATTTGACAAAGAAGAGCCTTCGGCAAATTAAATGTGGCTGGGGCGGCAGGATTCGAACCTGCGCATGACGGGATCAAAACCCGCTGCCTTACCGCTTGGCTACGCCCCAATTTTTTCGCTCTTAAGTGGATGCTTTTTGAGCAGCTTTCCAACGTGTGTCCAAGTCGCCAGTTTACTGTTCAGTAGCATTTTGGCTCTCTCTTCTGCTTCTTTTCGGCTCGAAAAAAACGCTATACACGTCGATCCACTTCCACTCATCCATGCCATGTCAGAGCAGTTCCGCATCTCTTTCATGAGTTTGTCTACCTCACTGGAGAGTGCACATGCACAGGCTTCAAGATCATTGTCACCGATGGTTGGATCTGAGTTGGCGCGGATGGTATCGACGCCATTATGTTGGGTCAATGCGGTAGCTGCATCTCTCTGCTCATCGTAGCAGCGAAACACATCCGGTGTGGAGAGTCCGACTCCCGGATAAGCAAGCAGCAGAAAGCCTTTGGGCAGATCTTTAGGGTACTTAGAGAGTTGTTCACCTACACCGGCAGCAAGGCTGGCTTGTTCAAAGAGAAAACAGGGGATATCAGCCCCAAAAGGGGTGGCAAAGCTGATCAGCTCCTGTTTGGATTGTTTTGTGTTCCAGAGCTTGTTGGCGGCCAGGAGGGCTGTCGCAGCGTCTGAAGAGCCTCCTCCGAGACCTGCCTGATCAGGAAGCCGCTTTTGAATATGAACAGATAATCCTAAAGAGAGCCCATGCTCTTTGCGAAAGGCATTCAGAACTTTATAAACCAGATTGTTCTCGCCACTGAGATGAGGGACGGAACAGGTTACGGTTAACTCGTCAGCAGGATATATTATCAGCGCATCAGCTACGTCTACATATGCAAAACTGGTATCCAGTTCATGGTACCCGTTTGGAAGTGTCCGGGTTACTTTCAGATGCAGGTTGACCTTTGCGGGAGCGGGGAAATTACTCATGGCCGAATCATCAAAATGGCCTCTCTGCCATGGGTGATGTCGGTTATTTCAAGTCTATTGCGTTTATTGATCCACTTTAGCCGTATAAGAGAGTTTCCAATTTTCCCTCTCCAGAGGTTGGGCTCTTTCTCTTTTAGTGAAGAAGGGATTTTTCCACTGAAAATCATCGCCAGCTTTTGAGGTGGAAGAATGATTCCCATAGCGTGGAGTTGGTCGTTATCAACATGTCTCCAACCTGGCGTTGGATTTTGATTGTCTGATATGCGCATCTGGGCCCCGTGCCAGGAGAGAAGTACGATACGATTGCTGGCAGCATGAGTGAGGCGAACCTCTCCCTGTTCGGGTTGACCATTCCAATGAATTAACACCTGCCAGCGACGATTAGGTTCAATGACAATCAGCCTGCCAGAGAAGGTTTGGTAAGGGCCGATTGAAGAGGGTGGTTCATCAGGCTGAATCGTTGCACATCCACTTATTATTGCTGTAAGCAGAATGACTCCAGCGGTCAGAGGGACTCTCATTCTTCGATTAGACCGCCAGCTATTTTTTTCCTGACCAGTTCAGGTTTGGGGTGGTTCAGGGTCAATGCTTTTTTCCAGTTGTTTCGCGCTCCTGGTTTGTCACCTTTTTTCCAGAGCATGTCTCCCATATGTTCAAACATGGTGGGGTCATCAGAGATTAGTTTGATCGCTTTGATCTGGATTTCAATAGCTTTATCGTACTCTCCGCGTTGATAGAAGACCCAGGCCAGTGAATCAAGGTAGTAACCATCATCCGGTTTTTCTGTCAAAGCTCTGCGAATCAGGGCCTCAGCTTCATAGAGCTTGATGTTCTGTTCAGCATAGACGTAGCCAAGAAAATTGAGCGCTTCCGCGTTATTACTCTCGCTGGAGAGTAGCTGTTTTAGGCTGCTCTCAACCTCTTCATACTCTTTGAAGTGTTCATGAGCGATAGCCCGGTTAAACAGGAGTCTGGATGGAAGATCAGGGAGCGCCAGTGCGGCTTCGGTTTCTGTTAATAACGCCCTGAATTTTTGCTGATTTAGATAGATGCTTGAGAGTAGCATATAGGCATTGGCTGAATTGTTGAAATCGGAGATGATTGCTTTCACCCGTTTTTCAGCAGTATTGATATCTTCAGCAGCGAGTGTCATACCTGCAAGGCGGAGTTGGGCATCAAGATATGCGGGACTTTTTTTATCAATTTGTTTGTAGAGTGTAGCTGCCTCATCCCGGTCGCCCAATGCTTCAAGACTCGCAGCCAGATAGAATCGTGATTGATCATCTGAACTGTTTTTCAATGCGTTTCTAAACTGGCTGGCAGCATTTACGTAATCTTTAATCTGGTAATAGAGCAGACCAAGTGCGGAGAGTGCTTCTCTATTGCCACCTGTATCCCGAACCAGGCCCTGATAGATGGTGATCGCTTCACGAGTGCGCCCTGACTGAACAAGAAGGCGACCAAGGGCATTACGTGAACGAACAGCTTGAGGGTTTGTAGCAATAGAATCTCTGAGCAGTTGTTCAGCCCGAGCAGCGTTACCACGCTGAAGTGCTATCTGATGAAGCAGTAGCAGGGGCGTTTCATCACTGCTGTTGAGCTTCTGCATCGCCTCAAGTGCGTGGACGGCATCATCCGCACGATTCTGGCGCATGAAGAGGTCGGCCTGAATTTTCCTTAGCTCCGGCAGTTCATTGTTGCGAATGCCTTCTTTGATTGAAATGTGTGCTTCATTCAGGCGTTTAAGCCCGACCAATACTGTAATGTGCAGCATTCTTGCGTTGCTTAATTTGGGTTGAGTAGTTAACAGCGTCGAGAGAATGTCGAGAGCCTCTTCTCCTTTGCCACTCATGGCTAAGGCTCTTGCGCGCAGAATAAAGGGTTTGGCTTGCTCAGCATTATTAGCTATCGATGGCTGGCTCTCGCCAAGAATGGCATCAATATGAACAGTTGCTTCATTAATGTTGTTTGAACGAAGCAGAAGTTCAGCAAGCTGAAGTCGCGGAGTTCTCTCCAGAGGTTGTTTTTTTACCAATGGAGTAAGGAACTGAATGGCAAGTTCCTGTTGCCCATGGCGAAGAGCATCCTGAGCAGCCATATAGAGAAAGCGTTCGTTCATCTGGCTGAGTGAAGGCGAAGTGATGTTTTTTTGAACAGACGAAACCTTTCCGACCGTTGTGCAGGCAGTCAGAGATAAGCAGAGGAGTGTAAAAAGAAATCCGTATTGAATCATTTCTGTGAATGTTCGACCGATAGTGGCTGAAATTTGTCTCCATCCTCATTCAGAGTCCAGCAGAGGATGCCGGAGACTTCGCCCTTGCACGTGCTGATGATCGGATAAGCAAACCCCTCCCATGCACTTTCAAGGTCGGTCGGTGAAGGTTTGGCGGGGCAATCTGGATGAGAGTGAAAGACACCAATGATTTCACGCCCACTTCCACGAAGTTCGCTATCAATACGCTGATATCCGGTCGGGTCCAGTTGAAACCGATCGGATGCACGCTCTTTGTTAAGGTTTTCGACCTGACGAGCTTCATCAACTTGCCAGCCGTTGTTAGCAGTGCCGATCAGTAGTCCGCAGGCTTCAAGCGGATAATCTTTTTCGGCAGCTTTTTTCATGGTGTGCAGAGCTGATGCAGAGAAGTGGCACGTCTGTGAAGCAGTCGTTTCATCCAGCACGGCAAGGTATTCAGGACTCCTAAAACGTTCAGGCTCATGCATGACTGACTATCCTCTCCTTACTGACCAATGGTCACAACAATTCATGTTTTCACAGCGATTATACACCCTGCACCTGAGTATATTACAGCAGTTTCAGATACTGGCTAGATTACTTTGGAGAAACGAACCTGTTCCTGTTTTTTGCGTAAATGTTCATCAAAAAGCATGGCGATGTTACGAATCAACATTCGACCTGCCGGTAGTACATCAAGGCGACTCTGCTGAAGCGAAACAAGGCTATCTTTTTGCATCGGTTTCAGATCTTCCAGCGCATCTGAGAAGTGAGTGTTGAAGTTGATATTAAAAAGTTTCTCAACGGCATCGAAATCAAGTGAAAAATCACACATCAGGCGCATAATTACGTGACGACGCAAATGGTCTTCCTCAGTAAGGGTGTAACCTCTGAATACCGAAAACTCTCCGCTATCAATGGCTTCAGCGTATGCATCCATCTCTTTGGCATTTTGGAAAAAGCTTCCGCCAACATAACCGATGGATGTGAGACCAATACCTATCAAATCGCAGTCGGAGTGGGTTGAGTAACCCTGGAAATTGCGGTAGAGCTTACCCTCTTCCTGAGCAATGGTGAGTTCATCATCGGGTTTACCAAAGTGATCCATACCGATAAATTTGTAACCGGCATCAAGCAGTCGTTTAATACTGTGTTCAAGAATATCCAGCTTCTGTTGTGGCGATGGCAACTGATCTTCATTGATACGACGCTGCGGCATAAACATGTGCGGCAGATGCGCATAGTTAAACAGTGCAATGCGATCAGGGGAAAAATCGATAATGGTAGAGAGTGTTCTGTCGAATGTTTCGACACTCTGGAGTGGCAGGCCATACATCAGGTCGATATTCATCGATTTAAAGCCGTTGGCACGCGCCTCTTCCAAAACGCGAAGCGTCACCTCTTCGGATTGAATGCGGTTAACAGCTTTTTGTACATCAGGATCAAAATCCTGAACGCCCATCGACATGCGGTTAAAGCCAGTTTCACGCAGCACTTTAACAGTATCTTCACTGCACTCGCGTGGATCCATCTCGATGCCGTACTCACCCTCATCATCAGAAACAAATGAGAATCGGTCATGCAGATGGGTTACAAGCCTGCGCATTTGGTCATCATTGAGGAATGTTGGTGTACCTCCACCAAAGTGAAGCTGGGTTACAGGTCTGGATTTTCCAATCCGGTCGGCAACCAGATCGATCTCTTTTAAAAGCAGCTGCAGGTATGGTTCAGCGCGTTCGTACTGTTTGGTGGCGATTTTATTGCAGCCACAGTAGTAGCAAACGGTATTGCAGAAGGGGATATGGATATAGAGCGATAGCGGTCCATCCACCTTGCCTGCGGCTTCCAGTGTTTCTGAATAGGTCTTTCCATTGATCCCTTCATGAAACATGGGGGCAGTTGGGTAAGATGTATAACGAGGCCCTGCCTGATCGTACTTTTTAATCAGATCAAGGTTAAAAAGAGAAGCAGCCCCCGCTCCGGAAGAGAGGGGGCTGCTGATGTTCGAATCGGTCACTTAGTCTTTTTCCTTAGGTAGCTAATGATGTCCTGGACGTTATCAGATGAGAGCTTTTTGATTGAGTCGCGTCCCTCGCGATCGACATGTCGGCCATGGCGGATGCGCAGATCAAGCATGTGATCATCGAGGTCAGATATTTTTTTGTGTCTGACCGCTGCGTTTCCAACAATGCGAATGTCAGATGGAGTCGCATGGCATGATTTGCAGTTATTGGCAAAGAGTTTGCTGCCAACTTTCGCATTTCCACCACGCTTAAGGGCGTCGACATAGTTGGCGATATCAGCGATATCGGCATTGCTCAGCTGATGACGCTTAGCTTTCATCAGTGTGCCTGGACGACCATAACGAATCGTGTGGATCTTCTCTTCGAGAGTCAGCTTGCTGTAGACAAGGTTTTTGGCGCCTACACCAGTCTGAGCACGACCATCATTGCCGTGACAGGAAGCACACACCTCTTTAAACCGCTTTTGACCATTGGCCAGATTAGGCTTGTAGGTGAACGTTTTGATATAATCAACAACTGCTTCGATCTCAAGCGGATCAAGAACATACTTCATCGCTTTCATCTTGGTTTTATGCGTGCCATGGGTGACAATCCGGCGGATTTCATCATAGCCGATGTAAGGCGCAACAGCCTTCAGATTTCTTGCCGGGTAGGGTTCCAGTTTCTTGCCGTAGTCGCTGACTGTACCATCGACAGCGTGGCAACTTGCACAATTTTTCGAAAAGAGTGCTTTACCATCCGGCAGATCGCTGGCCTGTGCTGTTCCGGCTACAAAAGCCATCATCGCGGTGATTATAAAAAAGGTTCTTAGCATGCTTCCTCCAGGGCTTCTAACAGTTAAATCAAAGCAGAATTACTTCTGCTGCTCTTTCAGGTATGCCACAACAGCATCAATCTCTTCGGTTGAAAGTTTGCCGGAATATTTCGGCATCATTTTCTTACCGTTTGCAATGACGGAACGTAGCATTTCAGCATCCTGATTCATAGCCTTGACTGCCGGCCCAACTTTTTTCTTGTCAACTTTGTGGCACATGGCACATTTTTTCTTGAAAATCTTTGCGCCATCAGGGGTGTCAGACGCGATAGCTGGTGTACTCATCATACCCAGTACGGCAAGTGCTGCGAGGATTTTTAAGGTGTTTTTCATTACGTTCTCCTTTCAAGTGATATTCTAGTAAAATTATGTCTGTGTTGTGATGTCAATCTTTCCCCTTTCACGGGGAAAAGTTTCCACTACATCTCAATAGGTTCCACAATCGGCTTGTAGAACCACATCTGATAAATCGAGACCAGAATCTGACCACAAAGTGATAGCCCCATCAGCCCTCCGGAAGCAACCACCATGTATGAAAAGCCAGGAATAAATTTGGTGACGTACCAGGAGAGAATGTCGAGAAGAATAGCAATAAAAGGGACTACAACCATTACACGCTTTACCATCGGTGGCATTTCACAGAGGATAAAAATTCGGCCAACAAAAAAGAGAATGAATGCAATGCCAAACAGATGAATGTGCGAAACCCTGACAAGACTCTGGACGGAAGCGCCAGTGTCGGCATGAGTTAGCTCCATCACCTCTTCATAGGTTGTTAGAGATGGAAGGTTCATGCCTGAGCCTTCGGAGTGACACATGATGCAGTTCTCATTCATGATCGGAGCGACATTGGCGTTGAACTCATCTACATCAGTTCCGTTTTCGATCCACTTGAAAATAACCTCTTTCTGATCAGGGTATTCAAGATTCCCACCCATTGAGCCGTTTAGTGCTGCGCCAAGTCGAGTCTGCTGATGCTCACCATAATAAGCGATCTCCACGTCTTGCACGGAGAGCCCAGGCTGACCATCACGGCCTTCATGTGAGAAGTACATGTGACCTAAGGCAAAGAGATACCCGAGTCCGATTGTAAGTAGAAAGATTGTATCAAGAAGTTTTTCACTGATGGAGCAGTCGTGAAAACGTTTATAGTGAGCCATGGTGTTCCTCCCGGGATATTATAACAAAAAATCTGTCAGATACTAGGGCTCAATTTTCTCCATATCAAGGAATTATAATATAATTATAAGTTATCACTTTCGGAGAATATGATTGAAGTTGTGTCCAAATGTTTCTGACACCATTTTCGCCCTGAGTCGATGTCGTGGAACTCTCCATTCAGTTGAGCCTGATAGGCAGAATCAATGACCTGACCCATGAATTTTCCAGATTGAACACCAAGCTGTTGCAGCAGTTTACCTGTTACAATTGGGCTGGGTTTCTGCTGTTCATGTGCCATTAGCTCTGCCTGTTTCAACCAGGCCTTTGCAGGGCGAGATGCGGGAGAGGGTGAGCGCCCCGATGCATCAGCTTCAACAAGCGCTTCCCAGATTTTAATGCTGGCAGGTTCCAGACGGGATGCCAGGTGCCTGACAGCTCGAGGTGTCGGATCACCGTTCAGATGGGTCATGTGCTCCTGTACTATGGGTAGCATGAACTGCTTAATTCTTTTTGGCGCCGCAATACGTTTTAGGAAACTGCTGGTGTGAATCTTTCCCTCTATGCTGTGACCAGGAGAGCGGACAATGCCATCACTGTCGGTGAAGGTGCAAGCCGGTTTTCCCATATCGTGGCAGAGCGCGGTCATGAGCATCAGCTCACGGGTCTCCCTGTTCCATTGATGGCGGGTTGTGACCTCTGCGGCTCGGTCCACCACCTGGCAGGTATGAACCCAGACATCACCTTCGGGATGCCACTTAGGATCCTGAGGGCAATCAATCAGGGCCTCCAGTTCAGGATAGAGCGTTATCCAGCCACTCTCATTTAGCGCACGAAGGCCATAAGATGGGTATGCCGAGTTGGCCCACTTCTGCCATTCGCACCAGATTCTGGAGGCTGGAAGTGTGGCTGCTTCAGCAAGCAGGCTTTGACATAGTTTGGCGGTTTCCGGATCAATAATAAGCTTAAATCTGGCAGCAAACTGCATAGCTCGAAGTGCTCGAAGTGGATCTTCTGAAAAGGCAGGGGAGACATGCCGAAGAGCTTGCCGGGCCAGATCTTCTCTTCCATGGTGAAAGTCGAGAAGCTTCTCTTCAACCGGATCATACATCATCGCATTGATGGTAAAGTCGCGACGTAGTGATGCTGTTTCAGGAGAGATGTTTGGATCTGGTGTCACATCAAATCCACGATGGCCGGCGTCTGTTTTCTTTTCAGTGCGTGGAAGAGCGATATCAATCTCATGACCTCCAAGCCAGAGCTTGGTAACGCCAAACTGCTTGCCAACATGTTCAGTGCGCCCGACCTGTTGCAGGTGAGTGTTCAGGGTCTCTGCATCAAGGCCGTAGATTTCGATATCGATATCTTTCAGTGGAATTCCAATTGTAAGATCGCGTACAGCACCGCCGACAAGGTATGCATTGCCTCCGATTTTTTTCAGCTGGTGGCATAGCTTAACGACTGCATCCGGCAGTAGTGTCGGGGACAGTTTATTAAGGTGGTTAGTCTGATCACCATCAGATGTTCGACAAGCCATGTCGGCGAGTCTATCTTCGAATCAGGTAAGAGTTAAATTTCATCTGTCAGGAGTCGGGTTATGCGCTGGTCCGGAGTGGTTCGTGGAGACAATACTTTTTTTCAAAGAAAGAAACTGACTGTAGTCGGCTCAGGTCATGTTGGTGCTACGGCCGCATTTCTTGCGGCCCAGAAAGAGCTGGGTGATATTGTGTTGCTTGATGTTATGGAGGGTATTCCACAAGGAAAAGCCCTTGATATGTATGAGGCATCACCGATTCAGGGGTATGATGTTTCGGTGACTGGCACGCAGGATTATGTTGATACAGCCAACTCTGATTTGGTTATAATCACCGCCGGTATTGCTCGTAAACCGGGTATGAGCCGTGATGACCTTCTGGCTACCAACGTAAAAATCATTGCAGATGTGACTCGTAAAATTGTTGTCTATTCACCTAACTGTGTCATTTTGGTGGTGACAAACCCTCTGGATGCCATGGTTTATACTGCCAAAGAAATTTCCGGTTTCCCTCGTCAGCGTGTAATCGGTATGGCGGGGGTTCTTGACTCCGCCCGTATGCGTTCGTTCATTGCCGAAAAGCTCGATGTGTCAATCGAAGACGTATCCGCCTTTGTACTCGGTGGTCATGGCGATACGATGGTGCCGATGCCCCGCTACTCGACCGTTGGCGGTATTCCAATCACTGAAATGCTCAGTGTGGAAGAGGTTAACCAGATTAGTGAAAGAACCGCGCAGGGTGGCGCTGAGATCGTGCAGCTTTTGAAGACTGGATCAGCATTTTATGCGCCGGGTGCAGCCGTTGTGGAGATGGCTGAGGCTATTCTGAAAGATAAAAACCGGATACTTCCGTGTGCGGCACACCTTGAGGGAGAATATGGTGTGGATGGATATTATATGGGTGTTCCATGTAAGCTTGGCGGTGGTGGTATGGAAGGGGTCATCGAACTTGATCTGAATGAGAATGAGAAGGTGGCTTTGAACGCATCGCTTGAGTCGGTTAAAGAACTGGTGGTTCAAGTAGACAAACTACTCAAAGGTTGATTGACTCGCAAAAGTCGTCCCTGACTTTTGCCGGGATGAGGCGCTTTCACAAGCACTCTCCGTACATGGATGGCTTTAGCAAGCATGGAGAAGCCTCCACTTTTCTTCGTGCGATAAAAAGCAGAGGGCGGATGCCCGGCTGCTGTATGGGAGATAGATTTTTGAATATTCATGAATATCAGGCCAAGGAGCTGTTGGCTCAATTCGGCGTTCCTGTGCCACGAGGCGCTTTGGCACTAAGTGCGGATGAAGCTGTTGCAGTAGCCAGTGAACTTGGCGGTTCTGTTTGGGTGGTGAAGGCACAGATTCATGCCGGAGGTCGAGGCAAGGCTGGAGGTGTTCGTATCTGCAGATCAATTGATGAAATTCGCGCTGCCTCATCCGATTTGATCGGATCCAAAATGGTAACCAACCAGACCGGTGAAGCGGGTAAAGTTGTCCGGAAGGTCTACGTGGAAGAGGGGCTGGATATTGATCATGAATTCTATCTTAGCCTGTTGGTGGACCGAGAGTCCGAGTCTGTTTCATTTGTGGTGAGTCCATCCGGTGGCATGGATATCGAACATGTGGCTGAAGTTAGCCCTGAGAAGATTCTGACTATTCCCATTGATAGTACGTCGGGCGTGACCGATGTCATGGCTACCCGGATGGATGAATTTCTGGGCCTGCAAGACGGTGTTAGAGCCGAGTTTGGAGAGCTTATTAGAAATCTCTACCGGCTCTTTTTGGAGCGCGATGCCAGCCTGCTTGAGCTGAATCCACTGGTTCTGACCGGTGATGGGCATTTTGCGCTCGATGCCAAAATTTCAATTGATGATAACGCGCTCTTCCGTCAGCAGGATGTGGCGGTAATGCGTGATTTGGATGAAGAGGATCCTCGCGAAACCGAGGCGGCTAAGTCAGGGCTTAACTATATCGCACTGGATGGAAATATTGGTTGCATGGTGAACGGCGCAGGCCTTGCAATGGCGACGATGGATATTATTCAACTCAAAGGTGAGAAACCTGCCAACTTCCTTGATGTGGGTGGTGGCGTAACTGTTGAGGCGGTGAGAGAGGCATTCAAATTGCTCTTCACTGATGATCATGTAAAAGCGGTGCTGGTGAACATCTTCGGCGGCATTGTCCGCTGTGACATTATTGCCAATGGTCTTCTCGAAGCGATCAAGACGCACCCGATGCGAGTGCCTGTGGTGATGCGGCTGGTCGGCACCAATGAAGAAGAGGGGCGCAAGTTGATTCACGATGCCGGGCTTGATGTCCGCTGGGCTGATGATCTGGATCAGGCAGCAACGCTTGCAACAGAAGCTGCGAGGGTAATGCAGTGAGCATATTAGTTAACAAAGAGACCCGAGTGATTTGCCAGGGCTTCACCGGTAAGCAGGGCACATTCCACTCCACCCAGATGATTGCTTACGGCACCAACTTTGTTGGTGGTGTAACGCCGAAAAAGGGTGGGCAAACGCATCTGGATCGCCCGGTATTTAACACAGTCAAAGAAGCTGTTGAGCAGGAGGGAGCTGATGCATCGGTGATCTACGTGCCGCCACCGTTTGCTGCTGCTGCGATTGTTGAAGCGGCGGATGCAGGGATCAAGGTGATTGCATGTATCACTGAGGGTATTCCCGTATCAGACATGCTGAAGGTAAAAGATCGCCTAAAAGATTCTGAGTCGGTTCTGATCGGTCCGAACTGTCCCGGTATTATCACACCGGGTGAGTGCAAGATCGGTATTATGCCTGGGCATATTCATCTTCCCGGTCGTGTCGGTGTAATCTCACGTTCCGGCACACTGACCTACGAAGCGGTAGATCAACTTACCCAGACTAAACTGGGGCAGAGCACATGCATTGGTATGGGCGGTGATCCGATTCATGGTATGGATTTCATTGATGCGCTGCGTCTGTTTGAAACTGATCCAGATACCGATGGTGTGGTGATGATTGGTGAGATCGGTGGTTCCGATGAGGAGAGCGCCGCCGAGTTTATTAGTGAGCATGTATCCAAGCCTGTCGTCGCCTTTATTGCCGGCGCTACAGCACCGAAAGGTAAGCGCATGGGTCATGCCGGCGCGATCATTTCCGGAGGCAAAGGGACAGCCGATGCTAAATTTACAGCGCTTGAAGCTGCTGGAGTGGCTGTAGAGCGTAATCCAACACTGTTGGGTGAGCGGATGCTGGAGTTGCTAAGTTAGGTCTATGTAATAATGCCTGCTGTGGGGAGTTGTAGGGGGGCTGGATGCTAATAATACCATTTGCATCAAAGATGACATTGAAGCCGATACCGTGGGTGACGGTTGGGCTGGTGCTGCTTAACTGCTTTATTCTGATATTTGTTCAGAGCAGTGATAACGAAAGCTATGGAAAAGCCAGCCATTACTATAACAGATCAATTCTACCTTCATTGGAGGTCCCCGCTTTTGCCGATTTTTTAGAACAGGAAGGGCGTGCTGATGAAGCCGCTAACATTCGAAAGATATCACCTAAGAAGATAGCCAGCGGTGCCTTTCCCATCATGTTGCAACGTGAGGTGAAATTCATTCGACAGCTCCATCAACAGCGATGGATTACTCCTGAGAACCCCCTGTTTGAAGAGTGGAAAGCGCAACGAGCCGAGTTTGAAGGGCGGCTCTCAGGGATTGTTACCGAATCATACTCATTTAAGCCGGATGCCCCTGAAATTGTAGATATGTTCTCCCATATGTTTCTTCATGGTGGTTTTGACCATCTTCTTGGTAATATGATTTTCCTTTTTCTTCTCGGCTTTGTTGTTGAGCGTTTGATTGGCCCGCTTCTTTATGGCGTGGTTTATATTGTCGGCGGCCTCTGTGCGGTCGCTTCGTTTGCACTGGTTTCAGCCGGTAGTGGTGTGTCTCTGGTAGGGGCGTCGGGTGCTATAGGGGCACTGATGGGGATCTATGTGGTGCTTTTTGGCTGGCGTAAGATTCCGTTTTTCTATTCGCTGGGGTTTTATTTTGATTATGTAAAAGCTCCCGCACTCCTGCTGTTGGTTGCCTTTCTGTCCAAAGAGCTCTATTTCCATTTCACCAGTGATAACCATGTTGCATATATGGCTCACTTTGGCGGCATTTTATCCGGTGCACTGTGCGGCTTTTTGCTGACTCGTCTGATGACAATTCCCGTTGATGAGATGTTGGCCGAGTTGGAGGTGGATGAGCGGGCGCATTTGAAACCGTGGCAGGCCGAGTTCGATATGGCGATGGGGCATGTCGAGAAGCTTCAATTTGAAAAAGCGGGCAGCATATTTGCCAGGCTTCACGATAAATATCCGGATGAGAGTGAACCACTGCAGGAGTGGTATAAGGTCGAACGTAACTTGCCTGCAGGCCAAAACTTTCACACAGCCGCGCGTAAAATTATGTTACAGAAACCGAATGGTCGTTCAGCAGCCAAGCAGGTGCATGATGTTTATGAGGAGTACCTTAAACTGGCAAAGCCTAAACCCAAAATGGATCGCGAACTGGTGATGAGCTTAGCCTCTCTGTTTGCAGAGCGGGGTTATTTGATGGACGCCGAAAAGCTGGTGCGAATGCTGCTCAAAAAATCGCCTTCAGATTCCGGTTTGGCACCACTTGTACTGTTGTTGGCAAGGAAGTTAAGACAGGCCAGAGAAGAAGAGAACTCTATCCTGTACCTGAAATGGGTCATGAAACATGCTGCTGACCCAGCCCTAAACAAACAGGCGCAGTCACTACTGAAAGTGTAGAAGTAAGGTTTAATAGTATGCTTTTAAGTCGTGGCGCCTGCCGGGCGCTCGATTAGCATCAGATCACGTTTGGCCTTTTGAACACGAGGGTCTTCAGGATATCGTTTGATAACATAGAGAAGAACCTTTTTAGCTTTCTCATCCTGTCGAAAATGGTGTTGCAGTGATTGTGAAGCCATAAGCAATAGCTCAATGGCATCGGGATAGTCCGCATGCTTCTGCATAAAACCATTCATAAGTGATACTACAACTTTGTGTTCATCAGCTTTTTGAGCAGCGCTGGCCAGTTTGTGAATGTCTTCTGGTACGGTAAGGCCAAACTTGGCATCAATCTCGGTGCAATCTCGAAATATGGCGATGGCCTGTTTACCCATTTGAAGGTCCAGTAGTGCAGGTATAAATCTTCTGCCATGCTCAAGCATAGCATCAGACTCCTGCTCATTCACCAGCATCTGGTGATAGAGTTGATGCATTTCAATGCGGGCATTGTCCAACTCAGCATGTTGTTGAAGCTCCTGTTTAAGGGTGGCCTTGGCCGCTTGCTGCATCCCCTCTTTAATCAGTAAGCGAACCTTTTGAAGCATTGGGTAGGAAGTGCTTGTCGGATTACCCCCACCTTCCCTGTTGGAGGCAGAAGGCTTGATTTTCAGATTGTATTCAACCTCTGGCTTGATGCCCAACTGCTCATGGTATTGGTAGACAACATAACCCATTAAATGGAATGTCACGACGGTAAAGAAACCGAAAACGAACACCATAAACATACCGATCATCCAGAGAGGAATGATTCCCATGAAGAGCGCTATGACAGCTAACGGACCACCACTAAGGAGCAACATGACACCACACAACGTAAGATAGGGGAGGCGAAGAGTGGAAATGACAAACCCGATGCCAACTGGGTTCATCGCTTGTAGGTAGCTGTTGTAGACGGCCAGCTGTATCAGCATGGCCGGGAGCAGTAGTTGACTGACGACAAAGCTGAAGCCCTGGGCTCCGATAGACTGAGGGCCAAATGGATAAGTAATAATCCCGAGGATCAGAGAGAGAGAGATCATCACCGCCACCATTTTGAGAGGGAGAGAGAGCTCATGAAGCCGAAAATTGAGTGAGATCTTGGGTGGAGAGAGATGCCCCATAGCAGTGTGTTGCATCACAGAGAAACCATAACGAAGTATTATAAAAGGAAGAATAAGGGAAGCGACTACGACTACTGGCCACAGTGGTGCAAAGAGGAGTAGCGAGAAAATGGAAAACCCAAACAGTTGGGTTAATGAGCCACCGTTGAATGGGTAGGTAAATGTTTGTGGCATCCGTTTCCAGAAAGGGGGGATCGCGTGAGCCGTGCTGAGTTTGCGAAGTGCTTTATCGCAGGCCGGGCAGACAACCACTTTACCTGATTGACGCTCTTCCATAACGCAGTGGGAGCAGAGTGTGATTTTGCATCCTGAACAGTACCATCTTGCAGGAATCTCTGCGTGATATTTACAATAATTTCCTTTTGCCATAGAACCCTCTCCCCAGAAGCCAACCCATTATAGGAGATAGTAATGGTAATCGCAATTGGCAGCTATATGTGATAGCTGACCGCTCTCTGTGGGTTGCTTGAATACTCTGCTTTTCCAGAGCATCTTTAGTCGATAAGGTTCACGTATGAACCTCTACCTCACCTCCCTTCTCATCTTTGCTATCCCTGCCAATCTGGTGGCGTGGATGATTGCTCGTATGGGGCGCAAGGATGGGCTGAAGTATAGTGTGATGGAGTATCTCTTCATCTACCTCTCATGGGCCCTTCCGATTGGGCTGACGATCTTTGCCTTTGATGGTTTGGAGAGTGCAGTTGAGAAGCTCAATGTGAGCCCGACATTCCTCACTACGCTGTTTGTTATTGCCGGTATTCTGGGTGGTCTCTCATATCTAACACGGCTGATCTTCTCCAAACATGAGCTACACGCATTTCTGGTAACATCCATTACTTCACTGGTGCTCTCCACCTTTTTTGTGAAGTTTGTACTGCTTATCTTTCTGTTCATGTCCTGAGCGGATTTGGCTGGTTGCATGAGTGATTTGAAAGAGCCGTCTGAATCGAACTGTTTTTATGCGGATCATGTCTCAATTCTGAGAATGAGTTTTAAGCGTTTGACTGGTAACGAACTGGTTCCTTTGGAGCTGAGTGAACAGGAAGCAGCCCGTTTTCTGTTTGATGCACCGTTTGCCGTGGTTTCGCACAATACGGATGCCGACCCGATATTCAATTATGCCAACAAAAAAGCGATGCGGCTGTTTGAGATGGAGTGGGATAAATTGACCAAGCTGCCATCCCGCATCTCGGCAGAGCCAGTGAACCGGAATGAGAGGTCACGGCTTCTCAATGAGGTTTCTGAGCATGGTTATATTAATAACTACAGTGGCATTCGTATTTCAAGCTCAGGTAAACGCTTCAGAATCAGCAATGCAGTGGTTTGGAACCTGATCAGTGCAGATGGCGAGCCTGCCGGGCAGGCAGCGATGTTCAGCGACTGGGAATTTGTTTAGTCACTATGATGTCGATATGGTTTCAAGCTGAGACAGATAGTTAAGATGGTCAGGAGTGGCGAGTGACGTTTACAGCAAAAAGCAGCTTTAAGCATAAGGATTCGGTTTCAACAGGTATCTTGCTAACCAATCTGGGCACTCCCGATGCGCCAACCACCGAGGCGCTAAAGCGTTATCTGAAAGAGTTTCTCTGGGATCCACGTGTGGTGGAAGAGCCGCGCTGGAAGTGGTGGCTGATTCTTAACGGTATTATCCTTAATACTCGTCCGGCCAAGTCTGCTGCAGCTTATAAGAGCGTCTGGACCGAGAAAGGTTCGCCACTGATGCTGCATAGTCTTGATCAGCGGGCTGCCTTACAGGAACAGATGGGTGATGATGTTCATGTTGAACTGGCCATGCGTTATGGCAATCCGTCTATTGCGTCCGGTCTTCAATCACTGCGTGAGAAAGGGTGTGCCAGGATTCTGATCTTCCCTCTTTACCCGCAATATTCCGCAACGACTACAGGCTCTACATTTGATGCTGTGGCCGATGAGCTTAAAACATGGCGTCGTGTACCCGAGCTTCGCATGGTTAGCACATACCATGATCATCCAGCCTATATTGATGCGTTGGCTGCCAGTGTGCGCAGGCATTGGAATGAAAATGGCAAACCTGACCGCTTCTTGATGTCTTTCCACGGCATTCCCCAGCGTTATTTCGACAACGGTGATCCATACCCCTGCATGAGCAAGAAGACAGGCCGCCTGCTGGCAGAGGCTCTGGAGCTGAATGAAGAGGAGTGGCTGGTCAGCTTCCAGTCCCGTTTCGGCAAGGAGCCGTGGGTCACACCTTATACGGATGAGACACTGAAACAGTGGGGAGCCGAAGGCGTAGGGCGCGTTGATGTGATCTGTCCCGGCTTCTCATCCGACTGCCTGGAGACGATCGAGGAGATTGGTGAGGAGAACCACGATTATTTCATCGAAGCTGGCGGCAAAGAGCTGAACTACATTCCTGCACTCAATTCCGATGATACGCATATCAAGGCACTAACCGAAATCGCTAATGAACATCTTAATGGTTGGCTAAAACTGTAATCATGAAACCTGAAGACTTTAACGAGAGAGTTCAGAAAGCTATTTCAGAGGAAAATAGCGATTCTTTGGGAAAACTTATAGAAATGATCAGGGAAGATATATCAGAGAGTGATCGAAAGTTTCTTAGGCTAAGTTCATTGTTAGGTCTTACTATTCTTGTTTATCACCTCTACGCTTTTGGTTACCTAGAAAGCCTATCTATGTTCGGAGGCGAACTAAGTAAAAAAGACTTGTTTGTTAAGTGCTTTCTTGTGTTTCCATCTGGGGTATATTTATTTTTAACGGCAGTAGGCTATACAAGAATATACCAAAAGAGATTGTTTGAGTTATTGATCGAGAAACAATATCAGGGTTTTTATCAAACGGACTTAGAATTATTACTACAAAAGCCTAACTTCATGCTTTCAATGGATTATTTAAGACGTGAGCCAGGGTTTGGGAAACTTTTTTGGAAAATTATTGCCTCCTTACCAGCTGGCGTTTTTACTTTATTTCAAGTTTTCGCACCAATCATCTACATTTTGGTCGCATTTCAAGTGGCATTTAATGAGTACGGCAGTGACGACTTGCTTCTTGCTATATCTGCCTTATTGAGTGGGCTTTTTATATTTTGTGGATTTATGGTGTTTAGAAAGTCAACTGAAGTTCTGGGTTCATTATAGATTTTTAAGGGTTTAAAGTTTTGATATTGTTTTTCTAATCCTGAACACCCACTTACAGCCAAAAGCAATATTCACATTAATTAAAATTTTAACTAATATAGAGTAGAAGCATTAGGGGAAATCAAATGGCGGATCAAAAATTCGGGTTTACAGAAGGACTTCTCATTACTGGCGTTCCAGCCCTTGGCTATTGGCTCGCATTTTTATATGAACTGGGTTATTGCAAGTATTTCAACATTCCATCTACCTTCATTGAAATCGGGATTCTTAATATATTGATAGCCATTGTAGGCACAACTGCTTTGTTAGCGGTTCTCCACTTGTTCGCTGACCCTTTTTATGTGTTTTTTGGTAAGGCTCCACACGCAATAAAGAGAGCTCTTAGAATGACCTTTTTGCCACTAGGTGTATGCATTGGATTAGTCTTTGTTTTCAAGTATTCATTTCTTGTTGCAGTTATAATCGTCTGTGTGGTTGGTTTGCCAATAGCTTTAATTGAGTTTGTTATTCCATTGGTTACACAGCGAGGTGTTCAAGGGTATGTAGCTAAATTAGAAGCAGCATCTAATTATGATTATGAACACAATACTTCGATTATGGATACTCTAGCTGAGAAAGTGGGGTTCAAGGCTTTTTCTCTCTTTTTTTACCTTATTATTTTTTCATTTGTTGTGTATTTAGCCGGTGGATTTAATGCACAAATGAAGAGCGATTTTATGGTGCTGAAAGGAGATCCAGATATGGTGGTGTTAAAGACATATAATTCATCTTTGTTGGCCACAGGGTTTGACCGCTCATCTAAAAATATTTCTGCTGAATTCAAGATGGTAGCTTTTGATTCGAGTTTAGAGTTGTTTACTTTAGAGCGAATTGGTCCCTTACAGGTAAAATCCCTACATACCAAAGAATGATTGTTTTTGGCCGAAAGAAGGCATTCGGGTTTAAGCGTCGGGGTTGAAGCCTCTTAGCCGGTTGGCGTTGGAGACTACGGTTACCGAAGAGGCTGCCATGGCGGCACCGGCAATTACCGGGTTGAGAAGCAGGCCGAAGAGTGGAAAGAGCACGCCAGCAGCTACCGGGATGCCCAAAGAGTTATAAATGAAGGCGCCAAAGAGATTCTGTTTGATGTTGCGGATCGTCGCCTTTGAAACAGCAACGGCATGGACAACAGCGGTGAGAGAGCTATGCATGAGCGTGATGTCGGCACTCTCGATGGCGATATCTGTACCGGAACCCATCGCAATGCCGACATCGGCCTGAGCAAGCGCTGCCGCATCGTTGATACCGTCACCAACCATGGCAATTAATCTTCCCTCACTCTGGAGCTGGGCGATCTTTTCGTGCTTCTCATGGGGTAGCACACCGGAGATGAATTCATTTACACCGGCCTGATCTGCGATGGCCTTGGCTGTCTGCAGGTTATCTCCGGTCAGCATGATCACCTTGTAGCCAAGCTCCCGCATCTTCCTTATTGCATCTGCACTGTCGGACTTGATGGGATCGGAAATTCCAATAACGCCCAAAATTGACCCGTTTCTGGCCAGAAAGGCTCCTGTTTTTGCATTTTCAGCCAGTTTTTCGAACTTCTCTTCCATATCGTCCGGTATCGGTACGTTATTACGATGCATCAACCCGGAGTTACCGAGAAGAATCGGGATTCCACCGATCTTTGCAGAAACCCCCAGGCCGGCATGTGATTGAAAACCGGTCGCTTTCAGAGTCTTGATACGTTTCTCTCCGGCTGCATCTACAACAGCCGAAGCAAGTGGATGCTCCGAGTTTGATTCAAGCGAGGCTGCCAGTTGAAGCACTCTATCGGGGTCGTCGCCGATGATATCGGTAACCGTCGGTTTCCCTTTCGTGATCGTGCCTGTCTTGTCCAGAACCACCGTGTCGATTTTCCCAACTCGTTCCAGCGCTTCACCATTACGGATCAGGATGCCGTGCTCTGCCGCTTTACCGATTCCGACCATGATCGACATCGGTGTGGCCAGCCCGAGTGCACAGGGGCATGCGATGATCAGCACGGTGACAGCAGTAACAAAGGCGTAGTCGATGCTCGGGCCAAGCAGATACCAGGTGGCGAATGTTGCGGCAGCAATGGCGACGACTACAGGCACAAAGATAGCGGTGACTTTGTCGACAATACGGCCAATGGAAGGCTTGGATGACTGGGCGCGCTGAACCATGTCGATGATGTGAGAGAGAATCGTATCTGATCCGGTGCGGCTGGCCTGAAATAGAAAGCTGCCGGTGCCGTTCACGGTACCACCGGTAACCATATCGCCGATCTGTTTAGTGGCCGGAAGCGGTTCACCGGTCAGCATCGATTCATCAATGGTCGAGCTCCCTTCGGCCAGTTCCCCATCCACCGGAATCTTTTCACCCGGTTTGATACGGATGATATCGCCCGGCTGCAGGGTTTCGATTGGTACCGTGACCTCTTCACCCTTGCGAATCAGGCAAGCGGTTTTTGGTGCAAGGCCGATCAGCTTCTCAATCGCCTCGGATGTTTTGCCACGACCACGCGCTTCGAGAGCCTGCCCCAGATTGATGAAGGCGATAATCAGAACGGCAGCCTCAAAATAGAAGTGTCGGGCGGATGCCATGATCAAATTGGGGAATAGGGCGATAAACATGGAGTAGGCCCATGCAGTGCCTGTACCGAGTGCGATCAGGGTATCCATATTGGAGTTGCCATGCCGAATGGCACGGATGGCACCGGAGTAGAAGTGACCGCCTGCAAAGACCATGACCAGAAAAGTGATGATTCCTGTAGCGATCCAGAATAGTTGCCCCTCTTCAGCTGTCGGCCAGAGTGAAAACCACATACCGATCATCATGATCAGGCCGAGACTGCCTGCGGTGCCAGCCTTTCTGATCCTGTTGGTAAATTTCTGCTGCTCCTCAAGCTGGTGAGATGCGGCATCTATGCTTTTCAGTGGTGCGGCTTTGTAACCGGCAGCTTCAACAGCCTGAATGAGTTTGCGGGTAGTATCTTCACCATCAACACCTTCAATGTGAGCGGTACGGTTGGCGAGGTTGACCCGCACCTCTGTGACGCCCTCTACACTTTTGAGTGCAGTCTCTACCTTGCCTGCACAACCGGCACAGTTCATGCCAGTGATCTGCAGAGCGACTTCAGATGATGAGTGATTCATGGAACCATTTTAGGCACAGAGTGCGATAAGACTCAATCTTTTGCTTTGGTCGCCTCTGCAGTGGGGGGCTGATATTCCGGTTTCAGAATAGTTACCTTGGCTTTGTCCACCAGTTTGCTAACCCACTGATCCAGTTTCTGCTGTTGAAGAATGCTGACGATTTCATCACGGGATTCATCCAGTGACTTGATATAAGCGGGGCGCTTGCCAAGCACTTCGATGAGATGCCAGCCAAATTGTGTTTTGACGGGCTTACTGATTCCATTGAGCTTCAGTGAGAATGCAGTTTTTTCAAAGCTTTTGACCATAATGCCACGAGGAAACCAGTTGAGATCACCGCCTCTGGACTTGTTACTGTCATCAAGTGAGTAGGTGGCGGCAAGCGTTTCGAAATTGCTTTTGTTTTTGGTTAGTCTCTTTCGCACTTCCCATGCCAGCTTTTCACTACCTAGAAGGATATGGCGGGCGTGGATCTGTTCAGGAATTGTGAAGCTATCCAGATGTTTTTTATGATAGTCATTGATCTCCTGCTCTTTTGGGATGGCAATCTGCGATGTTTGCCAGTTCTCAAGCGCCTCAATTAAAATGGTGTTTCGTGCACGGTTGATGCGGCTAAGGGTTAGGGGGTCGGTGTCGAGCCCGACTTCTTCGGCCTGCTGACTTAGAATAGTTCGTCGAATCAGCACATCCAGGATTTGCCCACGTGCTACCGGATCATTGCTCAGGTGCTGGAGAGAGCCCGGCATGGTGCGAAGTTCGCGGTCAATGTCTGACTCATGGAAAGTAAACCCTGCAGCTTTGGCGACGACTGGAGTGGGGTCGAGAGATGTCTCACTGAGATCAGGCTGCTGCTGACAGGAAGCAAGCAGCAGTGCGGTTAGAGTGAGTGGAAGCCATGTGATTTTGTTTAACATGCGGGATAGGGTATGTTCCCTGCCTGAATTTCTCAATGTGTGGAGGGTGAGATGACGCCAGTTACGATGACCATATTGGTGCTTTGTCTATATCTGCTGTTTTATCGATTTTATGCCAAAGGCTTTCTTGGGCGTAAAATTTTTGAACTTGATGGCGATGCTGTAACTCCGGCTCATGAGCTGCGCGATGATGTTGATTATGTGCCAGCCAATAAGTATATACTTTTCGGCCATCACTACGCTTCCATTGCAGGGCTGGCACCGATGCTCGGGCCTGCTATTGCCGTTATCTGGGGCTGGGTCCCTGCACTCTGCTGGGTGGTGTTTGGCACGCTTCTGATTGGTGCTGTTCATGATTTCTCAGCCCTTGTTCTCTCCACCCGGTACAAAGGACAGAGCGTTGGCACGATTGCCCGGGATGTAATTAGTCCGCGTACCCGGCTTCTCTTTCTGCTGGTGATTTTCTTCCTCGTCGCGCTGGCAATGGGGGTCTTTGTGCTGGTGATCTCCGGCCTTTTTGCCGCACCGGATGCCGCCAACATTGCCAAAACTGCACACCCTGAAGCGGTATTCCCGACCTATTCACTGATGTTGATCGCAATGGTGATTGGGTTCTTGGTCTATAAAAAGAATCTGCCGGTCTGGCCACTGATTGCGGTTGGGTTTGTGCTGATGTTGATCACTACATGGATCGGTCTTGATATGCCGATCACCGGTTTCACGGCATCAGACTGGACATGGACGCTGCTGGTTTATGCCTTTGCCGCCAGCGTGCTGCCGGTCTGGTTATTGCTGCAGCCGCGTGACTTCCTCAACTCACTGCTGCTCTATCTGGCACTCTTCTCCATGCTGGCAGGATTCTTCCTTCTCTCACCCGACTGGGTGGCTCCTGCGATTAACCCTAATCCGGAAGGGGCACCTCCGATTCTACCATTTCTCTTTATTGTGATCGCGTGCGGTGCGGTTTCCGGTTTTCACGGGCTGGTTGCATCAGGAACCACAGCCAAGCAGCTCGATAAAGAGACTGATGCCCCGTTTGTCGGTTACACCGGTATGATCGGCGAATCACTGTTGGCACTTCTTGCCGTGTTGGCCACAACTGCCGGCGCATTCGCCACTCGGGCTGACTGGGAGGCTTTTTACGGGTCGTGGGACAAGGCGGTTGGCCTGCATCAAAAGCTGGGCGTCTTTATTCAGGGCAATGCCAATTTCATTACACAACTGGGTGTGCCGTATGATTATGCTGCTGCATTTATCAGTGTGGTGGTGGTCGGCTTTGCCATGACTTCGGTGGATACCGGCGCACGCCTGCTTCGTTTTAATATTCAGGAGATTGCTAATACGATAGGAGTGAAGGTGCTGGGTAACCGTTATCTGGCTACTTTTCTGGCTGTCTCTGCGATCGGATTTTTCGCCTTCTTCAAAATGGATGGTAAACCCGCAGGTCTCTTTCTCTGGACACTGTTTGGAACCACCAATCAGGTTCTTGCCGGGCTGACGCTTTTGACGGTGACTATCTACCTTTACCGGAAACGCAAACCGATTATTTATACGCTGCTTCCGATGCTGCTGGTGCTGGGTGCTACCATATCGGGTATGATCATGGGGATTTCCAGTGCGATTGGCAAAGAGCAATGGACAGTCGCTATAGTCGGCGGGGTGATCTTCCTGCTGGCTACATGGGTGCTGGTTGAGGCGCTTCTGGTGGTGAAAAAAGTCCAGTCAGAACGTAAACAAGAGACACAGAATAATGGGGTGACCGGCTGATGCTTCTAATCAGTAAAGCTGTGTCTCAGCTTCTGCTTCCACCGGGTGGTTTGATACTGTTGGGCTTGTTTGGTGTGCTGTTTTATCGACGCTGGTGGGGAAAGAGTGCGGTTATATTGAGTTTTCTGTTGTTGTGGGGGCTATCAACCGAGCCTGTACGTGATGCGCTTACGGAGCCATTGGAGTTTCAATACCCAGCTCTGAAAATTGAACAGGTTAAAATAGATAGGACGGTCATTGTTCTGCTCGGTGGCGGTATTTATGAGAATGCTCCGGAATATGGTGGCAGAGACGAATTGGGTCGTTATGCCATGATGCGAACTATCTATGCTGCTGATGTAGCTCAGAAGAGTGGGCTGGATATCTATGCTACCGGTGGAAAACCACTAACCCAGACTGAAGAATCCGAAGGTGAGATCATGCGTCACTGGCTATTGAAGTTGGGCTTGAAAGAGGAGTATGTGCATGCTGAGAATGCATCTAATAACACTTGGGAGAATGCCTCCTATATGAAAAAAATATTGGCTGAAAAAGGGGTGAACCGGGTGGTGCTGGTCACTTCAGCATGGCATATGCCGAGAGCTGTATGGTGTTTTGAGTCTCACAATTTCGAGGTAATTCCCGCCCCTACAGATTATCTGACAGCGCGGGATAGTTACGACCTGCGTAGTTATCTGCCGAGTTGGACGGTATTGAGTGATTCGAGTCAGGCACTGCATGAATATCTTGGCCTGCTCTGGTATCGACTGAGATATGGTTAACACCAGATCGATACTTGTTGTAAGTTTCCGCATAATTTAGCGTCTGATTCTGACTGGTGATGATATTTAGATTAAGCTATAAGTTCTGCTAGATTGCAATGAAATAGAGGGGGCACTGTGACGGAACCGGTTCAAGAGTCAGGCGTAGGTGTAGTGCTGGATGATATGGTTTTTAGCAGTGGGCAAGGCTATATCGAAGATCTGTTCGAAGCCTGGTCAAATGATCCTGCTTCAGTTTCAGAAGTATGGGCAGATTGTTTTGCAAACTTGGGTGATAAAGACTCGCACTCTCACCGGGATATGCTGGATCAGATGCAGCAACAATCACGTCTCGCATATGCTGGTCAAACCATTAAGAGAGAGAGTTCGCATGAAGCGGTGGAGTATCCATCCCGTGCTCTCTATCTGATTCAGGCCTATCGCATGCATGGGCATCTACATGCTGATCTGGACCCTCTGCGTTTGAATCCGCCCAAAGCGAGTCCGGAACTTCAACTCAGCTTTTACGGATTGGGTGAAAAAGATCTCGATACCGAATTTCCAACAGGTGACCTGGCAGGCCCCGATCGCATGACGTTGAGAATGATTCAGAAACGACTCAAGCAAACCTACTGTGGCTCTATTGGCCCTGAGTTTATGCATATCACCGATACAGCCAGAAGGCACTGGCTACAGGATCGTCTGGAGCGCATCAGCTCGAAACCAGAATTCGATGTGGATACCCGCAAGCATATTTTTAACCGTGTGATGAAGGCGGAGGAGTTTGAGCACTTTCTTCACACTCGTTATGCAGGGCAGAAGCGTTTCTCTCTGGAAGGTGGTGAGAGCCTGATTCCTATGCTTGACACTCTGGTTCAGCTCTCTGGTAGCAGAGGTGTGAAGGAGATTATTCTTGGTATGGCTCATCGGGGCAGGTTGAATGTGTTGGCCAATATTCTGGGTAAGGCGTCCACCGATATTTTTGCCGAGTTCGAAGGTGCTCAGTTCGAGGATGCCACGCAAGGCGCAGGCGATGTGAAGTATCACATGGGTTTTTCCTCGGATATTAAGACACCGGGTGGAACTGTTCATTTGTCACTTGGTTTTAACCCATCTCATCTTGAGATCATCACACCGGTTGTACTTGGGTCGGTCAGAGCAAGGCAGTGTCGAAGAAAAGACCTGGATCGCCGAGAGGTGATGAGTGTGCTGGTACACGGTGATGCAGCATTTGCCGGGCAGGGTGTTGTGGCTGAGTCGTTGAACCTTTCAAAACTGAAAGGTTTTAGAACGGGCGGCACTATTCATATTGTCACCAATAATCAGATCGGCTTCACTGTGAACCCTTTTGATGCCCGATCAACAACCTACTGCACTGATATTGCCAAGATGGTTCAGGCACCGATTCTGCATGTGAACGGGGATGATCCTGAAGCTTGTTGTCTGGCGATTGAGGTCGCTGTGGAGTACAGGAAACAGTTTCGAGAAGATATCGTGATTGATCAGGTCTGTTATCGTAGACATGGCCATAACGAGGGTGATTCTCCAGCCGTAACGCAACCTCTGATGTATCGCAGGATTGATGAGCATCCAACTCCGTTACAGGTGTATCGTAAGCAGTTGATCGAAGACGGCGTTATTACAGATCAGGATGCAGATGAAGTGGTGAAATGGTATCGCGAATGCATGGATGAGATGCGCCGAAATCCGGATCGACCATCGCCATCACCGGTCAATAGTCTGCAAGGTCGATGGGAAGGGTATCAGCGAAGGGCAGACGTTGAGCCGGAGACAGTGGTTTCCGAAGAGAGGCTTGCGGAGCTGGTTCGAAAGGCACATGCGGTGCCGGCCGACTTTTCATTGCATCCACTGGTGCGGAAGATTTACGACAACCGTATCAAAATGATGGATGGCCTGCAGCCTGTGGACTGGGGCTGTGCCGAGACAATGGCCTATGCCACGCTTGCTTCTGAAGGTGGCTGGGTGCGATTAAGTGGTCAGGATTCTGGTCGCGGAACTTTTTTTCATCGTCACGTCATTGTTTACGATCAAAAAACCGGCAAAAAATATGTTCCCTTGAAAAACACAGGTGTGGGTGGTCTGGCTAACTTTCTCGTTGTAGACAGTATGCTCTCGGAGGAGGCTGTTTTGGCCTTTGAGTATGGCTATGCGGTGGCGGAACCTCGTGCGCTGGTGATATGGGAAGCACAATACGGTGATTTTGCTAATGGTGCTCAAGTAGTGATTGATCAGTTCATTGCAGCAGGTGAGACCAAATGGCAGCGCATGAGTGGCATTGTGCTCTGGTTGCCGCATGGTTATGAGGGGCAGGGTGCTGAGCACTCTTCGGCCAGACTGGAGCGTTATCTTCAACTCAGTGCTGAGAATAATATGCAGGTAGTCTATCCGACGACCCCGGCGCAGCTTTTTCACCTGCTTCGTCGCCAGCATATGATTAGTATCCGTAAACCTCTAATTATGATGACACCAAAGAGTATGTTGAGACAGAAACTCTCATTTTCATCGCTTGATCAGTTTTCGACGGGTGAATTCCAGGCGGTGCTCGGTGAGACAGATGGTGATATCACGCCTGAGAAGGTAAAACGTCTTCTAATCTGCTCAGGTAAGATCTATTACGACCTTCTGGCAGGGCGAAGGGCACATGAAATTGATAATATTGCCATTGTACGCGTTGAACGATTATATCCGTTTCCATCCGAATGTCTGAAAAAGCATACGGAGCTGTACTCCAATGCATCCGAGACTGTGTGGGTTCAGGAAGAGCCGAAAAATCAGGGTGCCTGGTATCAGATCAAACACTACTTGAAACGCACGCTTTCACCGAAACAGGAGATGATGTTTGTTTCCCGCCCGGCTTCAGCAGCACCGGCTGTTGGCTCGGCTAAGCGTCATCTGCAAGAGCAGCAGATGGTGGTTGAAAAGGCGTTGGGGCTAAAAGAGATAGAGAAATTAAACCCTTAAACAAGCTCAAATTGTACAGGGACTGTTTAACTGGAGGAGTTTATGGCTGATGTAGAAATCAAGGTTCCGAGCCTTGGAGAGTCCGAAACAGAAGCAACATTGATCTCATGGCTAAAGGCCGAGGGGGACGGTGTGGCCGTGGACGATGTTTTGGCTGAAATTGAGAGTGATAAGATCACCATGGAGATTACCGCACTGGATGCGGGTGTGCTTAAGAAAGTTTTTAAGCAGGTTGATGAGGTTGTTGAACCCGGAGAGGTGATAGCCCTTGTTGATACCTCCGTCAATGTAACCATCAGCGAAACTAAAGCCCGAGTCGAAAACAAACCTGAAATCGAAGAGAAGCCTGCTGATGAAGCAGGGACGGTTCAAAAAAAAGCTGAGGCCGTTGTTGAAGAGCTTCTAAAAAAACCAGTGCCGGTTGACTTGCCAGCAGTAATTGAGAGAGAGGGACTCTCCGAAAGAGTGGAAGAGCGTGTCGCTATGAGTGGGCTACGCAAACGGATCGGCAAACGATTGAAAGATGCACAGAACACGGCAGCGATGTTGACCACATTTAATGAAGTTAATATGCAGTCGGTGATGGATCTTCGAGCGAAGTACAAAGAGCAGTTTAAAGCAAAGCACGGTGTAAACCTTGGGTTCATGTCCTTTTTCGTGAAGGCGTGTACTCATGCCGCTTCACAGTTTCCAGCTATTAATGCCTATATTGATGGCGAAGAGATCGTCTATCACAACTATATGGATGTTGGTGTAGCTGTATCCACTGAGAAGGGGCTGGTGGTTCCTGTTCTGCGTGATGTCGGGCAGTTGAGTTTTTCAGCCATTGAGCAGGGGGTTGCCTCGCTGGCAGTGAAGGCTCGCGATGGTGGCCTGGTGCCGGATGATCTGAAGGGCGGAACTTTTTCTATTACCAATGGTGGAGTGTTTGGTTCGCTGCTCTCCACTCCGATTTTGAATCCACCGCAGTCTGCTATTCTGGGTATGCACACAATTCAGAAACGGCCTGTTGCTGAGAATGATCAGGTAGTGATTCGACCGATGATGTATCTGGCACTCACCTATGATCACCGCCTGATTGATGGCCGTGACGCTGTGCAGTTTCTGGTCGCTGTGAAGGCGTATCTGGAACAACCCGGCTTAGCACTACTGGATCTGTAATCTCTGGCCCGTTCTATCGACCAAAGCGCAAAGAAGAGGTGATTCTATGAAGCGCTGGTTGTTTTCGATGGTAGTGGTGATGTTGTCTGTTCCTACTGTATGGGCAGTTGAAACCATTGTGCTGACTCAGACTGCCTGCCAGTTTATTGAGCCGGAGAAGGGTGATCAACATTATCAGGCAAGTAGTTTTGATGCTTGTCAGCAATTGAATGAACAAAGCTCCGAAGATCGTTTGAACAGATCAAGAACGATCAGCTTAAAACCGGGTGACTATCTCTTCCGTGTACATAACCGTGATGTGCCCTACGTGTTGGGGTTCTGGTTGCGTGGTAAAGGCCTCGATCGTTTTACGCTTCCTTCAGTGTCAGGTGGTGGAATTGAAACAGGGGGCTTTAAGGATTATCGCATTACCCTGGAGGAGGGGGAGTACTTCTACTCCTGCCCACTTAATCCAACGCCGGATTACAGGCTGGTTGTGAAACAATGAGTGAAATAACCGAAGCTAATAAGTCTGGCAGACAATCCGGTTCGGCTGTCAAACGCTGGATTCCACCTGCTTTTTTGATCACGGGGTTGGCACTCTTTTTTCTTTTTGACCTGGGCCAGTATCTGAGTTTTGAGCTGCTTCGAGAGCATCGATTTAGTCTGCTAAGCTGGGTGGCTGGACACGCTCTGTTGGCACCACTTCTCTATATCACCCTCTATATTATCGTGATTGCATTTTCGCTGCCCGGTGGTGCTGTCATGACAGTGAGTGGTGGATTTCTGTTTGGTGCGGTGTTTGGGGCTGTTTATACCGTGTTGGGCGCGACCATTGGTGCAACCCTGCTGTTTCTGATTGCCCAAACCTCACTGGGAGCTGCCCTGAAGGAGAAGGCAGGGCCATGGTTGGTTAAAATGCAGGATGGATTTAATGAAAATGCGATGAGTTATCTACTGGTATTGCGTTTGATCCCCATATTCCCTTTCTGGCTGGTAAACCTTGCACCTGCATTTCTCGGAGTGCATCTGCGAACCTATTTTACCGCTACACTGATTGGAATTGTCCCTGGCACGTTTGTGTTTTCACTGGTTGGAGCAGGGCTTGGCAGTGTGTTTGATGCCGGTGAGGAGTTTACGCTGAAAGGTGTACTAACCCCTGAAATTATAGGTGCACTGGTTGGGCTGGCACTGCTGTCACTGGTTCCCGTTATCTATAAAAAGTTCAGGAATGACCGTGCAAAGAAGAGGGAGGAAGCATGACAACACTGATTCAGACAGATGTGTGTGTGATAGGGGCCGGTTCTGGCGGTCTCTCTGTTGCTGCAGGTGCATCTCAGATGGGAGCCGATGTTGTACTGATCGAAAAAGCTGAGATGGGTGGTGATTGCCTCAATACAGGCTGCGTTCCTTCCAAAGCGATACTTGCGGCTGCGGAAAAGGCTCAGGCACAACGTGAAGCGGGAGCGTTTGGTGTTCACTCTGTTGAGCCTTCAGTTGATTGGAGCGCAGTTCACAAGCATATCCATGAAGTGATTGCTGCGATTGAACCAAATGATTCGCAGGAGCGATTTGAGTCACTTGGTGTGAAGGTTGTTCGGGCGACTGCCCGTTTTATGGATGAAAAAACGGTTGAAGCAGGTGATCTGCATGTTCAGGCTAAATATTTTGTGTTGGCTACCGGTTCATCCGCTTTTGTACCGCCCATTGATGGGTTGGAGCAGGTTGAATACTTCACCAATGAGAACATCTTCGATAATCGGGAAGCTATAGACCATCTGGTTGTGATTGGTGGCGGACCGATCGGCATGGAGTTGGCTCAGGCTCATCGCAGGCTGGGTGCTAAAGTGACAGTCATGGAGGTGGAGAGGCTTCTGATAAAAGATGGCCCCGAGCTGACTTCTATCGTGATAGATCGATTACGTGGAGAGGGCGTGAGTTTCTACGAAGGGGGAAGAAACCTTCGCCTGGAGAAACAGGAGCATGGTTTTTCAGTCTATTGTGAAATGGATGGGGAAGAAGCGTGTGTCGAAGGCTCACATCTTCTGGTCGCTACAGGTCGACGTGCCAATGTGGATGGGCTTGATTTGGAGGCTGCCGGAGTTGCCTTTTCAGCGCGCGGAGTCGAGGTGGATGCAAGGTTGAGAAGCTCCAACAAGCGAGTTTATGCCATTGGTGATGTTGCAGGGCCTTATCAGTTTACCCATATGGCGGCTTATCAGGCAGGTATTGTGATTCGAAATATGCTTTTCAAGTTGCCTGCGAAGGTGGATTACAGAGCGGTTCCATGGGTAACTTATACTGATCCTGAATTGGCTCATGTGGGTATGAGCGAAGCCGATGCAAAAGAGTCAGGTAGAGATGTGCGGGTGCTTCGCTGGAGCTTTAAGGAGAATGACCGTGCTCAGGCTGAAAAAAGAACAGAGGGGCTGATCAAGGTTATTACTGAACAGAATGGTCGTATATTGGGCGCATCTATTGTTGGTCTTCATGCTGGAGAACTCATTCAGCCGTGGATGCTGGCGATTAGCCAGAAGATGAAAATCGGAGCGATGGCTGGAATTATCGCGCCATACCCGACACTGGCTGAGGTAAACAAACGAATAGCAGGCAGTTTCTACACTGATAAACTTTTTTCAAAAGGTACAAGAAGAGTGGTCAGGTTTTTAATGCAGTTTTCGTGAACAGGAATCTCTTTAGGCTTTAGCCATTGGGTATAAATTCGACTGATTTACTTATAATAATATAGGTAAACAGTGGCTTTCACACCTGTTTCCCTTGCCAACTACGGTATTCAACAGATAGAAATAGTCATCATGATACCTTGAGGAGGGAGATATGAGACGATTAATTTATCTATTTACTGCGGTGATACTGTTTTCAACTCAGGCTCATGCTGCCGGTTTCCAGATTCCTGAAATGGGAGTGAAAGCGATGGGTATGGGGCACGCGTTTACTGCGGTTGCGGATGACCCAACGGCAAACTGGTTTAACCCGGCAGGGCTGGCTTTCCAGGAAGGCCATGCTGTGACAGTTGGGGGTGTTGGGATCATGCCAACGGTTGATTTTGCTGCAAATGCTTCCAACCCATCTCCTACGGCCACATCCAGTGCTGATAAGAAAACACTGCTTGTCCCGCATACCTATGTGGCGGGCACAAACAGTGATCTGGGTCTGTCGTATGGTATTGGTATCAACGCTCCGTTTGGTTTGGAGATGGAGTGGCCAACGACTGCAGTGTTTGCGGGTGCAGCGCAATACGGAAGACTTCAGGCTATTAATGTGAACCCGAATATTGCTATGAAAGTGAATGAATCGCTGGCGTTGGCTGTTGGGTTCGTATACGTCAATATGTATCAGGTCGATTTTAATGGCACGGCCATTCCTCAGAATTTTAAGGGAGATGGTTATGGTTTTAATGCTGCAGCTCTTTATAAAACAGATCAGTTTAATTTTGGAATTAGTTATCGCTCAAGTGTAAAAATTAAGGCAGACGGTACATCCACGCTTACAGCCACAACCCAGACCGTAAAAAATCAGATTACCGTGACCATGCCGGATATGCTTAATATCGGTGTGGCGTTTCACCCAACTGATAAATGGACAGTGAGCGTCGATGCAGATTGGGTGAATTGGAAGAAGTTTGATAAATTGGCATTCACTTATAGCCCTACATTAACTGGAATTGGATCATCATTGACAGTGCCTGAAAACTGGAAGGCAACGTGGGCTTTCCGATTTGGTGCTGAATGGGAATATTCTGACGTGATGCGGGCACGTTTTGGCTATACTTATGACCCAACACCGATTAAAGATGCAGACTTTACACCACTGCTTCCAGGCAATGATCGGCAGGCCCTGCATATTGGTTATGGAGTGGACTTGTCGGATCAGGCAACCATTGATCTGGCGTATACCTATGTATTGCTGGCCAAACGAAGCCAAACAGCATCGACAGGTACTAAAATTGTAAGAAACGGTACTTATAAATCGAGTATACATTTGGCAGCCGCATCACTTACTTATCACTTCTAGAAAATGTACCGTTTGATTATAAAAAAGAGGGAGGCATCAGCCTCCCTTTTTTTGTTGGCATCTCGGAAAGTTGAAAGAAACTGGCCTATAATGGTGACAAAGGTTAAATAGGCTGACTGGAGGCTGATATGCAGTGGTTAGTGTTGATTGTCGTTTTACTTGTGCTGGCCTATATGTTGGCCCGGCTTAAGGCTCCACTGATGAGCTGGAGTGTTGGTATAGTCATTACTTTGGTGTTGTTGCCGCTACTTGGGCTGATTGGGTCGGGATTAGCGGTTGTTTTATGGGTTGTTTTTCTAGTCTGTATGGTTCCACTACATGTTCATGAGCTGCGGCTGAAATGGCTGACTGAGCCGCTATTCAGGCATATGAAGCGTGCACTTCCTCCGATGTCGGAGACAGAGCGTTCAGCTATGGAAGCTGGCAATGTATGGTGGGATGCAGAGCTATTTCAGGGTAATCCGGACTGGAAGAGACTACTGGAAACACCAGCGCCAGCTTTGACAGATAAAGAGCAGGCATTCCTTGATGGGCCGGTAGATGAACTCTGTAGCATGCTTGATGACTGGGATATAACCCACAAGCGCAATGACCTTTCACCGGAAACATGGGCATTCATCAAATCAAACAGATTTTTTGGAATGATTATCCCTGAAGCGTATGGTGGACTTGGTTTTTCTGCTTATGCCCACTCTCAGGTTATTCAGAAGATCGCAAGCCGTAGTGTGACCGGAACTGTGACAGTAATGGTTCCCAATTCGTTGGGGCCAGCCGAGCTACTGATGAACTATGGAACGGAAACACAGAAAGATTATTACCTTCCAAAACTTGCGAATGGTGAAGAGATTCCGTGCTTTGCCCTGACTGGCCCTGAAGCGGGATCAGATGCGGGAGCTATCCCTGACATAGGTAAGGTCTGCAAAGGCGACTATCAGGGCAGAGAAGTGCTGGGATTCCAAGTTAATTGGGAGAAACGTTACATCACACTTGGGCCTGTAGCGACGATACTGGGTTTGGCATTCCATGCCTATGATCCGGATCATCTGCTGGGTGACAAGGATGATTTGGGTATCACCTGCGCGCTGGTTCCAACTGATGCTCCGGGTGTGAAAATTGGCAGACGACATAATCCACTCGACTCTGCATTTCAAAATGGCCCCAATTCAGGTAAAGATGTTTTTGTGCCCTTTGAGTGGGTGATTGGAGAGCAGAAACAGATTGGTAACGGCTGGCGCATGCTGGTTGAGCGTCTGGCAGTTGGCCGTGGTATCTCCCTACCATCCATGAGCAGTGGCGGTAGCAAGCTGGCTAGTCTTACGACGGGTGCCTATGCCCGGGTTCGAAAACAGTTTCATCTACCCATCGGAAAATTCGAGGGGGTAGAGGAGGCGATGGCCCGAATTGGTGGTCTGACTTATATGATGGACTCAGCCAGAAGATTAACGTTATCAGCTCTGGATCAGGGTGAACGTCCATCAGTGATTACAGCTATTGTTAAATATTATCTCACTGAGGGTATGCGACAGGTCATTAATGATGCTATGGACGTGCATGGCGGACGTGGAATATGTCTCGGCCCATCCAATTATCTCGGTAGAATCTATCAGACTATTCCGGTCGGCATTACGGTGGAAGGGGCAAACATTCTGACCCGGACTCTGATTATCTTTGGACAGGGGGCCATGCGCTGTCACCCATTTGTGATGGATGAGATGAGTGCCATGATTGATGAAGATGAAGATGCGGGAGTTAAAAAGTTTGATGAACTTCTGCTTAAACACCTCGCATATGTGACTGCTAACACGGCCCGGTCGATCATCTACGGTGTTAGTATGGGTCGTCTGGCATCTTCACCGGTATCTGGTCCGGTATCGGGTTATTATAAAGAGCTGTCTCGTTTTTCTGCTTCGTTTTCGGTCATAGCTGATGTTTCGCTGCTGGTTCTTGGTGGAGCGCTGAAGCGTAAGGAGAAGTTGTCAGGTCGGTTTGCCGATGCGCTTGGTCATATGTATCTCTGTTCGGCAACGTTGAAGCGTTTTGAAGATGATGGAAAGCCCGATGCAGATTTGCCTTTTGTTCACTGGGCATGCCAGCAGGCGCTCTATCAGGTTCAGGAGGCTCTTTATGGTATTGCCAGAAACTTTCCTGTTCGGCCCATCGGATGGATGCTACAGGCTGTAGCATTTCCGGTTGGAAGATATTTGAATATGCCTTCAGATCGGTTGGGACATAAGGTTGCAGGCAGTTTGATGGTGGCGGATGAAGCTAGAGAGAGGCTGACTGATGGACTCTATCTACCTGATGATCAAAACGATCTTATCAGTAGATTGATTTATGCAGCTGATCTTACCGTTAAATCGGATCTGATTGAGAAGAGGGTTAAAGGTGAAGGGTATATTTATCAACCTCATGAGGATTATTCTGAATGGCTTAAAGGCTTGCTTACAGAGTCACTGATCACAAAAGAGGATAAAAAACTGATGGAGCAGGCACGCAGGGCGATGCTCTCCGTTATTATGGTCGATGATTTTCCTGCTGGACGAAAAAAGAGTCGATAGAAGGCCTGTTCAGAGTCCTGAACTTATTTTCCAGTTATCATGCTCTCTGGTGAGCTCCAGTTGTTCTCGCTGAACAATCTGCCGCCACTCCCCGTCAGTCATAACCTTTAACGTGTAGGATTGATCACAGCGGGCATGGTTGTCATCGATCTGTTGAATCTGACGATCATGAGAGCGCATTTCAGCTCTCTCAAACTTGTCAAACAGTGAAACCATCTGTGCTACAACATCAATTTTACTACGTCCCTGATCCTGATAATTACTGTAGATGAGAGCGCTGTAGTCAGAAATGCTACGCTGACTTATAGCCCGATCGCGCGCATTCATAAGAGTTGCGATCTCATTTTTTTCTATCTCACTACACCCAAGAAGAGCTGTGAGCATGATAAAATAAAGCAGAGCTCTCATGGTAAATGAACTGAAATCGTTGTCTCTGCTGTTGCCAGAATGGTGAAATATAGAGCGCATGGGCCAGTGTTAGATTAATTGACGCTATAAAAACTCTGCAGCTTTGCTGCTCCATTCACTATTTGGATAGTTATGACGCAGAAGGAGAGCACTGTCTCGTGCACTTGCAGAGATTCCGAGTTTTGCATAGGAGGCTGCCAGATAGTAAAGGGCCTCTTCAATAGACGGTGTGGTCTGATGTTTCTTAATTACGGTCTGAAAACGGTTCAGAGCTGCAACATAACGCTCTTTTTGAAAATAAAACTTTCCAACAGTGAGCTCATGTGAAGCGAGCATATTATAAAGATTCTGTAGCCTTGATGCCCCATCTTTTGCATAGCTACTTTCGGCATTCTCTTTTAACAGTCGCTTAAATGCATCAATGGCTAGTTTGGTATGAGTCTGATCATGTTCGATGTTGGTAATCTGTTTGAAGTGGCTCATGGCCAGAAGGTATTTTGCATAAGCAATATCGGGATGACGGGGATGACGTTTGATAAATTGCTCAGAGAGTGTTTCAGCCAAAATATACTCATTGGCCTTATAGGCGGCAAAGGTGCGAAGAAGCTCAGCCTGTACTGCATACTGACTGTAGGGGTGTTGTGCTGAGAAGTTTTCCAGAAAAAGATTTGCTCTTTCATAGTCTCCATCTTCAAGCAAACTCTTGGCTTTTTCATAGTCAATTTTTGCCGATTCAGCAGGGGGGAGCTCTTTGCCTGAACAGGCTGCCATTAATAGAACGAGAGAGAGGAGAAGAATCTTTTTCATGCGGTGGAGTCTAAAGCGCTTCTGGCAGAGCGACAACGGCCAGATGTCGTCCGGTCTCTCCACGATCCCGACGGTAGGAGTAGAATCGTTCAGGATGACAGCAGGTGCAGATGTTGTGTGTTTCAATTTGTGCCTCTTTTACCCCTGCAATATTCAACTGTAGGCGGTTGATTGCAGTCAGGTTGGGATGCGGTTTGGGAGTGTAGCTAATGCTTTGATCAGCGCCATTCACACTCAATTTCAGTTGTTCTGCTGTCTCGTTATCAACTTCAAAGCAGCAAGGGCCAATGCATGGGCCGAGGGTTGCGTGAATATGCTTCCGTTGGGCTCCCATTTTCTCTATCTGATCAATGGCATTGATAACAACACCTGCAGCAGTTCCACGCCAGCCTGCATGCACCGCAGCGACGACCCTGTTGACCGGGTCGGCAATCAAAATGGGCATGCAGTCAGCGGTTCGTACAGCAATCGGAATTTCGGAATCACATGTGAGAAGAATATCAGCCTGTTCACTATGGAGAGAACCGTTTCCTGAACATAAAAGGTGATTTATGCCATGCGCCTGCTCAGCCTGATGCGGCTCTCCAGTGAGTCCCGCTGACTCAATGAATCTCACTGTGTTGATCTCAACATTCCCAATATTATCACCAACATTGTAGCCAAGATTAAGTGAGTCATAAGGCGCAGGGCTTATACCACCCGTGCGTTCTGAAAAAACAGCTGTGATTCCGAGGTTGCCAAGTAGTTTTGAACGGAGAAACTTCGGTTTAGCCATAGGATTGATCAAGTGCTGTGGAGAGCTTTTCCAGGTCATCGGGTAGCGGGGCTTTGCATTGTATCAGTTCAGCTGTGATTGGGTGAACAAAGCCGAGAACTTCCGCATGCAGGGCCTGACGGTTGAGATCTTCGATGGCACTGCGAGCCGGTTCGGGAATCTGTTTGCCTGGATTAAAATGACGTCCATATGTGGTGTCACCCAAAATAGGCAGCTGTTCGTGCGTAAGATGCACGCGAATCTGATGTGTGCGTCCGGTATGCAGGGTGAGTCGGATACGGGAGAAGAGTCGCCCATAACACTGCTCAATTTTAACGTCAGTAATGGCCTCTTTTCCATTCTCTACAATGGCCATTTTTTGGCGGTGATGGGGGTTTCGCCCGATAGGGAGATCAATCTTCTTCTGTCTCCAGTTAGGTGCTCCACGGCTCCATGCCAGATATTGACGATCAATATCATGCGTTGAAAAGAGTTCAACCAGTTTCTGGTGAGCCTGTTCTGTTTTAGCAACAACCAGACTGCCGGATGTCTCTTTGTCGAGACGGTGGACAATGCCGGGTCGTTCCACCCCATTGATGCCGGGGAGGGAGGGGCAGTGGTGCAACAGAGCGTGAACCAGAGTGCCATGATCGTGTCCATGACTTGGGTGAACCACCATGCCGGCAGGTTTGTTGATAATAATCAGGTATTCATCTTCAAAGAGAATATCGAGGGGGATATCTTCAGCGACCAGTTCCAGAGATTTTATCTCAGGCATGTCGATGGTGTAATTTTCACCTGACACCACTTTGATAGAGGGTTTGAGCGGGTCGTAAGGCCCGTGAACGGCATGCTCTTTGAGTAGTTGTTTAATTCGGGTACGCGAGAGCTCAGTTAGTTCTGACAGTGCGAAATCGAGACGCTGACCATCCAGGTTCTCTGAAATGGTCAGCGTCTCAGTCTTTTTTTCATGTTCTGTCAGGATGATTCACTTACCGATTCGGTCTTAACAGGCTTCTTTTCAGCCTTTGGCGTATCATCACGTTTGGCTTCAGGTTTCTTTTCAGCCTTGGGCGTATCATCACGTTTGGCTTCAGGCTTCTTTTCAGCCTTTGGCGTATCATCACGTTTGGCTTCAGGCTTCTTTTCAGCCTTTGGCGTATCATCACGTTTGGCTTCAGATTTCTTTTCAGTCTTTGGCGTATCATCATGCTTGGTCTCATGCTTCTGTTCAGAGCTCTGTCCTTCACCTTCAGAGTTCTGGTTTCCCTGACGGTTCCCTGAAGTTTGTTCACCGGATGGACGACGCCTCCTGCGTCTTCTACGACGCTGTTGCCCTTCACCCTTCTGCTCGGTTGAACCGTTCTCTTCAGAGATTGTAACTACATCAGGATGTTTCTCTTCACTCTGCTGAGCCTGTTCACCATCACGTTTAGGGCGCGGACGATTTCTGCGTCGTGAGCGACCTTTCTTCTCTTCGCCCTGTTTGGCTTCCTGTTGCGGCTGATCAGCGTCTTTGCGATTACGCGACTGATTGTCGCGGCTCTGGTGACGATTACGATTACGGCCACCTTCGTTACGGCGTCTACCACGATCACCGCCGGAACGCTCTTTACGCCCCTCTTCGGTTGTCTTCTTTTTGCCATTGCCGAAGATGGACTCGATCAGTGAACTCCACCAGCTCTTTCCGGAAGCTTTGTTACGACGTTTGTCCGGTGCAGGTGGAATGCCAACAACAGGCTTCAGCGGTTTCAGTTTTCTTCCGGCTCGTGCCGGTTTCTTGCCTTTGGTTGTATCTTCAAGCACTTCGATGCGCTGCTGATTATTCTCGTTCCACTGTCTCTCTATCCGATAGTGCGGGATAACCAGATCAGGGCGAATCTGAAGAGTGATCTGCACATCGTAGTTCTCTTCAATGCGGGCAATGTTGTCGCGTTTGTTGTTCATCAGGTATTCGCCGGTATCGGATGGAACCTGAACGATAAGGGTCGGCTTTTTGCCAGCCTCAGCCAGATCTTCCATGCGAGTCAGCATCTGAAGTGCCATCGACTCAACAGTCAGCACATGACCACGTCCTGTACAGCGTGGGCAGACCTCGGAGGTTGTTTCACGAACAGATGGGTGCAGACGCTGACGTGACATCTCCAATAGTCCGAAACGTGAAATTCGGGCAAGCTGAATACGTGCTTTGTCACCCTTGGTAGCTGCTCTAAGCTGCTCCTCAACCTGCTGAGCATGTTTACGGGAAGCCATATCGATAAAATCGATAACAATCAGGCCGCCGATATCACGGATGCGAAGTTGGCGAGCGACCTCTTCGGCAGCCTCGAGATTGGTTGCCAGCGCTGTGTCATCAATATGTTTGCTTTTGGTTGCACGCGAGGAGTTTACATCAATGGATGTAAGAGCTTCGGTTGGATCAAATACGATTGAACCACCGGATGGTAGTCGAATCTCACGCTCATGAATCTCTTCGCACTGAGGTTCAATTCCATAATGCCTGAACAGAGGCTTCTTACCACGGTAGAGTTTGACCAGCTTCTCTTTGCCGGGCAGCACTGCATGAACAAACTGCTTGGTGCGGGTGTAGACCTCATGATTATCTACCCAGATTTCGGATATATCATCTGTGAAATGGTCACGAATCGCTCGAGTTGCAAGATCACCTTCAAGGTAAATCAAGGCAGGGGATGGCGCACTTTCACCTTTAATGCGGATTTCATCCCAAAGACGGCGCAGGTATGAGTAGTCACGTTCAAGTGAATCAAGTGTCTGATCTTTACCTGCAGTACGTACAATCAGGCCCATATTGTCGGGTACCTGTAGCTGACCGAGAATCTCTTTCATGGCACGGCGATCTTCATCAGAGAGCTTGCGTGAGATGCCGCCACGAGTGTTGTTTGGACTCAGCACAAGGTAGCGCCCGGCTAGGGAAATGATCGTGGTTAGTGCAGCGCCCTTATTGCCGCGCTCCTCCTTGACCACCTGTACTAGGATGGACTGCTTGCGTTCAAGTACATCCTGAATATTGACCTTGCGTGGGTCTAAGGTTTTATCCACGCCCTCTTTCCAGTAGTCAGGGTGAATTTCGCTCAACGAAAGAAACCCCTGACGGCCGGAGCCATACTCTACAAATGCGGCCTGCAGGCTTGCTTCCACCTTGGTGATGGTTCCTTTGTAGATGTTACCTTTGGTGAGTGCTTTATGAGCGGATTCAATATCGAGTTCCTGAAGGTATTCGCCATTAACAATGGCAACCCGGCTCTCTTCTTCATGTGATGCATTGATCAGCATCAGTTTTTTCGTAGTCATGCGACATTCCTTATGCCGCCTGCGGTTTACATATAACGAACTCCCCACCACTAATAAACAAGTGGGGAAGTCATACATTGCCTAATTTTTTCACCGGCTTACGACGTTTTATCTCATTAAAAACATATCGTAACCGGGGTAAAACCGTCAGACGGATCACTTTTATTTTGTGCATGCTCAACACGCAGGTGAGTCAGCTTCCGCCTACCATTTACCGGTTTATCTATATCCCATCCGGTTTTATCAGTACACTGCCGGAGGCCTTTATCATGCCTGGATCACCATGTTTCAGTCTGGTTTCAGGCGGCCATCACAGCTCGGTAGGCAGCGTTAAATCACGTGGAACTTGCTGCACAGACCAAGAGACTAACGGAACGGAGGGTGGATTGGCAAGCTCGGAAGATGTCCAAAGCCGTATAATTATTGATAAAAATGAGGATGGCAGTCGTCTGGACCGTGTTCTTGTCCGCAGGCTGGGCAACGAAAGACGCTCGTTGATCATGCGTTTGATCCGAAAGGGTAATGTACGTGTGAACGGCAAACGCCAAAAACCTGAGAGCCGAGTTGCAGAAGGTGATGAGATATTCCTGCCTAACTCACTGCGCGGCGAAGCTGAACCTCAATCAATTGATGCGATTCCAGCCAGTCTGCTTCACAAAGTCGAATCTATGCAGGTTCTCTATGAAGATGAGTGGCTTCTGGCTGTGCATAAGCCTGCGGGGATGGTAGTTCATGGTGGTAGTGGTCACGGGGCAGGGCTGATTGAGGCGCTGAAAGAGGTGAGAGCCCTTGCCGACCTGCGTCTTGCTCACCGGCTTGATCGGGATACGAGTGGTGTTCTCCTGATGGCAAAGAACCTGGAAGCGCTGCGTAAGCTCACTGAGTCTTTTCGTGAACGAGACATGCAGAAGACCTACTTCGCATGGGTAGAGGGGCATCCATACCCCCATGCAGGACGGATGATCTCCAAACTATCCAAGGGCATCACCGTGGGTGGTGAGCGAATGGTGGTGGATGATGAAGAGGGAAAAGAATCCATAACAGATTATCAAGTGGTGCTGGAGGCTGAACGTGAAGGGTTTGACTACGCACTGGTGGCCTTGAATCCACATAGTGGCCGTACCCATCAGCTACGTGTTCAGTTGTTATCTGAAGAGCATGCAATCCTAGGCGATCCCAAATATGCCGAGAAAGAAGCGATCAAACGGTTTAAAAAGATCGGTGGCAGAAGTCTGGCGCTGCACGCCTGGCGACTTCGTTTCGATCATCCGGTGAAGCAGGAGCCGATTGAGCTTCGTGCTTCACTGCCACTGAATTGGAGCAGGCTGGTTTCGAAGTAGGCCAAAGTAGGAGGTTGTTATGAAGGGAAGTTGTTTGTGTGGCTGTGTTGAATATGAAGTGGATCAACTTGTTGGCCCGATTCGCCACTGCCACTGTCAATCATGTCGCAAGGCTCAGGCCGCTGCTTTTTCATCAAATGGCCGCGCTATGCGTGAACATTTTCGTTGGCTGAAAGGGAAAGAGAAACTTTCTCACTATGAATCATCTCCCGGCAAGCTACGTCACTTCTGTTCGAACTGCGGCTCACCTCTAATGGCCGAGTGGTTACATGAGGATCAGGTCATTGTTCGTATCGCTACTCTGGATGATGTTCCACAGGTGGGAGAGTTCGAACATATCTGGATGTCACATGATTTGGAATGGTTGAACTATGATGCTGCTCTTAAGGGTTTTCCTAAAGCGCCACAATAAAGGAGGTGTATCCTTGATTTTTTGCTTGCGCATTGAGCGACTCACTCAGTAGTAGTCTTCTTAATCTTGCCAGCTAATAAATCCATCATTTGAGATGAGAACATAGCTAAACTAATAAATAAAACTGCTACTGAGAATTTTAGTAAGTCATCCATATTTGTGAAACGAACGCTTAAAGCCATTTCAAAAAATTTAACGATTAGAATCATTAAAATAACTTTGCCCAATCTCGCCTTCAAATCATCCAGACAAGAGATGGAAAGAAGGTGCTTATAGGCGATGCCTCGTTTATATGCCTTGTCAATTTTACTTACATAGAGTTCATAGATTCCGAAAGAAAAAATCAGGATAACAATAGCAAGAAGAAACCCATCAACGACTTCTACAATATGGCCAACCACATTTCCACGTAAGGCCTCTCTCGCATGTATCTCATGGGTGGTAATATACTGGTGTATTAAATCCGTGAGATGCATGACATCTGTCCCGGTGACAATGAACATGCCTGTTGAGGTAAGCATTCCTCCAACGACAGCGATTAGAACCATCCATCGGCCACTCCAAAGAGTTGCTTCAAAAGCTTCTTCGGCTTTTGACTCCTTTTCATTTTGAGTTTCTTTAGCTTCTATTTCACCCATTGGATCACCTTTTGCGTTATTTAATGAGATACATGATGACGTTTTGGCTTTTAACTAATTGGTCATGATAGGAAGTATTAATTGGATTTTTTTGCTAAACCATCTAACAGTTGATTTGAAAAGATAGCAATAGCGATTAACAACACACCGCCTGAAAATTTTAACAAATCATCCATGGTTGTAAAGTGAACGCTTAGTGCCATTTCAAAAAACTTAACGATTAGAATCATCAAAATAACTTTGCCCAACCTTGCTTTTAAGTCATCTAAGCAGGAGATAGACAGGAGGTGTTTATGGGCGATGCCTTGTTCATATGCCTTGTCAATTTTACTTACGTAGAGTTCATAGATTCCGAAAGAAAAAATCAGGAGAACGATGGCAAGAAGGAATCCATCAATAACCTCTACAATATGACCAACCACATTTCCACGCAAAGCCTCCCTTGCATGTATTTCATGAGTAGTAATGTATTCGTATATCAGGTCTACAAGGTGAATAACGTCTGCACCGGCAACAACAAACATGGCTGTTGAGGTAAACATTCCTCCAATGACGGCAATAAGAACCATCCATCGACCACCCCATAGCGTGGATTCAAAAGCCACCTCGGTTTTTGACATATCTTCTTTTTGAGTCTCTATATCTTTCTGTTCCACCAAAGCTTTCCTCTTTTTGCCTGTTTTTTTCAAACGATATTCAGAAAATGTATATATGCAAGAGAACTCTGCATTTGTTTATACCCCCCCCAGTCTTAGGGCACCATTATTATAGGGGCTGTAATAGATTAGCAGGAGTGTTGTTTTGTCATGATGAAGTTAAGTCATTGTGAAATAAGAAAAATAAAGCAACGGAAGTTTCTTGAATAGTTTGTATTAGAAGTAACTACTCGCGCAGCAGCCAGTTTACTTAGTATTCAACCTAATTCTACAGTCTTGTTTTATCATAAAATAAGACAGGTTGTCTCTTATCATCCAGACCAAGAAGCCCAAATTTTTTTTTGGTGAAAATGTTGAGCTAGATGAAAGTTATTTCGTGGGCTATCGCAAAGGTAGGCGTGGCCGAGTAGGCGCAGGAAAGGTTGCTGTATTTGGGATACTAAAACGAGGAGGCCGTGTTTATACCCAAGTTGTTGAAGGCACCAGAACTTCAACCTTGATGACTGTAATAAAAAGGGAATTTGCACCAGGCGGCTTGGTTTTTACGGATGGTTATCGTTCTTACAATGCATTAGATGTAAGCGATTCCCACCATGAGATAATTAATCACAGTCGGTTGTTTGCCAAAGGGTCAAACCAGATTAATGGTATTGAAAATTTCTGGAATCAGGCAAAAAGAGTGCTAAGAAAATATAACGGAACCCCAAAAAATAGTTCCCCCTTGTTTCTCAAAAAAATGCGAGTTTAGGTTTAATTTTGGCTCGCCTAAACAGCAACTAAAACAATTGAAAGTTTGGACTGAAATTAAAGCTGATCTACTACATCCCCTTATTATATATGCCCTAAAGCAGATGTTCTCAAATAAAAAAAAGGGCGCCTCGATGAGACGCCCTTTAGAGTTCGAAAAGCAGATTTAGCCCTGTTGAATACCGGCGAGATACCAGGTTGGGTCTTCAGAGCTTGGGTCGTGCTGGAAGATCCAGTGTTCCTGAATCTTATTTGAAGTGGTCTCGCTGCCTGATTCCTTCTCCTGCATCATTGCAGTGAAGTGAATGGCAACCCATTCGAGGTTTGATTCCACCCATGTATCGGTGATCTCAGCGTTGAGTGTGGCTACTTCGGTCTCAGTGGTTCTGCCGTCCAGATTGCCCATCTCCATCTCAATACGGTTGGCTACTTCAGGCAGGCAGAAGCCATGAATCGCTTCCATGTCTTTGGCATCCCATGCTACCTGCATGCGCATGAAGATGTCCTTGGCTGCACCGAGGAAAAAATCCTGATCAATATCCGGCGTGACTGCATGGCCCTGAACAGGTTCAGCTTCGCCGTGGCCAAATAGAGCGGAGCTCTGCTGCTCTCTGGCAGACTGGTCGCCTGCGTAGGCCATCGTATTGCTGCTTCTTGCTTTGCGACCGAGGAACTTGAAAAGAATGAAGAGCAGTACGCCGAAGATCAGAATATCGAAGAAATTTAGCCCTTCGAAAGCACCACCAAAAAACATCGCTCCAAGCAGACCACCCAGAGCCAGGCCACCAATCATACCCATCATACCGGTACGGGCTGAGCCTTTCTGAGTGTTGGCTGGTGTTGTCTTCTGGGATGCTGTGCGCTGCTGTGTTGGCTGTTTGAACATGCGTGACTTACCGAAGCTTGAGCCACCACCGAAACGGCGTGCATCGGCATCTTCAACGCCGACCAAGGTCAGGGTAAAGATAGCCATCATAGATAGTACCAGTAGTTTTTTCATGAAGTCTCCTCGAGAGATCTGAATTTCAGTTGAGCTACACGCGCATCAAACATCGCCCGTTTCAGGGTGCGATCCTTGATACTTTCAAGCTCCAATGCAACACGCTTTTTATCTGCCAGTGAAACCCTGTTTTTAACACTCTGCTTCTTCTTAGGCTTGATTCCTGCACTGGGTTCAACACGGGTTCGAACCTTGCCAAGTGATTTGATCTGGCAGCGTTTGAAGCATGCCTTTCGGATATCATCGCGAAGAAAGCGGATTTGTTGTGACATGATCGGATGATCCACTGCGATCCAGAGGCAGTTAACATCACCATCCTTCTCGATACTGATCGGTTCGGTGCGAACCGCCATCATCGGCCCTATAATATCGGCCCAGACACGGCGCAGTTGCGAGATCACCACCAGTTCACCAAAGCGATCCTGGCCGAGAATTTTGGCCATATCGTTGTAGGCAGGAGTTAACTTCGAGCGCGGGCGGCTGTGTCGGTTAGTCAAGGAGTCTCAGGTTAAAAGGGGAGGACTTTGCCACCAAGAATGTGTACATGAATATGAAACACCTCCTGACCGCCACCCTTGCCGACATTGAGAATTACACGGTAACCCGGATCATCCACTCCCAGCTCTTTGGCTACTTTGCGAGTGGCGTCCATCAATAGTCCCAACAGGCCGACATCCTGATCATCGGCGTCGTTCAATGATGGCAGGTGATGTTTGGGGATCACCAGTACATGCACCGGTGCTTTTGGATTGATGTCGTGAAAAGCTACGAAGTCTTCATCTTCATAAACTTTGTTGCAGGGGATTTCACCCGCAGCGATTTTACAGAATAGGCAATCACTCATCTTATCTTCCTTTTTTGAATTTTCCGATGATAAAGAGCAGTAGTACGGCACCAACCGTTGCGGTAATAATTGAGCCTATTAGCCCACCCGCCTTAATGCCGAGAAGGCTAAATAGGACGCCACCAATAAGTGCACCGATCACACCAATAATCATATTAACAAGAAGGCCGGAACCTCCGCCTTTCATGATATTTCCGGCCAGCCAGCCGGCGATAGCGCCAATGGCTAAATATATGAGAAGATTCATGACTATACCCCTGTAGTTAAGCTTTAACGATTTCGATTGAGTCTAATCATAAACCACGGGAACGTTTGTGGTAAGTCGGCGAGTTCTATTTCTTTACAAACTTTGTCAGAATCACAATCTGTTGGCCATCAACACGGCCTTCAATTTGCCCGGCATTATCCTGAACAAGGCGGATGTTGCGCACGGCCGTACCACGCTTGGCGGTAATGTTTGAGCCCTTTACATCAAGATCCTTGATCAGGGTGACGGTGTCACCTGCTTCAAGCAGGGAACCATTGCTGTCGATATGTTTGATGCTATCGCCCTCATCTTCTGCTTCACCACCAGCCTGTGCCCAGGCGAGGGCCTCATCATCAAGATAGAGCATATCAAGTAGATCCTGAGGCCACCCTTCACCACGCAAACGGGTAAGCATACGCCACGCCATCACCTGTACAGGAGGAACCTGACTCCACATGGAATCATTCAGACAGCGCCAGTGGTTGGCATCCACCTTGTCGGGGTTCTCAATCTGATCACGGCAGGTGTCGCAGGCCAGAATGGACTGATCAGCACTTCCATCGGATGGAGCAACTTCATAGACATCCAGGTTCTCGATTGCACCACACAGTTCACATTTGGATTCGCTGCGTGTCTGTAGTTCTGTTTCAATACTCATGATTTTAATTGCTTCCTGTGAATTCAATTACTGAATTTGCTATGGCTTCGCCCAGTACCAAATGTTGCTTTTCATCTAGATGGATGCCGTCAACAATACTGGCATCTGTGACAGATGCAGCATTAAAATAGTATGTCGATTTCTTTTTGGCTGTTTTTTCAAGCTCAGTCGCTAAACCAATACACTTCTTTTCGGCACCATTGAACTTGTCTGCAATCACACCTTTTGGTTCAATAATCTTTGGCGGAGCAACAACCATAATGTCTGGAACAGGCATGCCCGGCTCTAAAGGAGCATGACGAATAATGTCAATTAGCCTTGCACTGCCTTTTGCTGATAGCTCAGCATCATTGGTATGAGAGCGTTGGAAATCATTGGTTCCCAGCATCAAAATGACCAGCTTGAGAGGAGAGTGCATCTCGATCACCTGGGCTAATCCCTGAGATCCATCCCGGCCCTCTTTTAGCGGGTCATCCCATATTGTTCTTCGGCCATTCAGGCAGTTCTCGATCACACGGGTTCGGTTGCCATTGGCATTAAGCCTGTTTTCTAAAATTCCTGGCCATCGTTTATCAAATGGGAGTCGTTCCCTTGAGTCTGGGATGATTCCCCAAGTTAGGCTATCTGAATAGACGAGAATCTGTTCCATAATGTTAATGCAGATGGGTGGAGTTACTTTCTGGAAGCCTTCTCGTCATGACCGGATACACCAAAACGGCGGGCCAGTTCATCCAGAATATCATCGGAAGAGAGGTCAAGCTCGGCCAGCATCACCATGGAGTGGAACCAGAGATCGGCGGTTTCATAAATGATCTTCTCTTTATCGCCATTTTTGGCGGCGATAATGGCTTCAACCGACTCTTCACCAACCTTCTCCAGAATCTTGTCCAGACCCTTGGAATAGAGAGACGCGACATAGGAGGACTCTGGGTCAGCACCTTTGCGCGACTCAAGTATCCGGGTTAATTCTTTCAGCGTATCTGCACTCATCTCTTCTTCCTCACTCCTGCGGCTTTTCGAATATGACCCACTTATCATTCTGTCGCTGCTTGAAAAAACAGGACTCACGATTGGTGTGGCAGGCAGGGCCTGTCTGGTTGATGATCAACAGGATCGTATCTCCATCACAATCAAGAAACATCTCGACCACTTCCTGCACGTGACCGGAAGATTCGCCTTTTTTCCACTGCTGTTTTCTGGAGCGGGAGTAGTAGTGGGCAAAGCCGGTTTCAACGCTCTTTTCAATCGCCTCTTCATTCATCCATGCCATCATCAGCACACGACCTGTCTCGGCATCCTGCGCAATGGCAGGAACCAGTCCGGCTTCGTTGAACTTGATGGCGCTTAGCAGACTCATAAAACCACCTCCCTACAGGAAGTAGGGCGGGCGAATGCATATGAGCCCGTAAGCTTTGCATGACCGCGCTCTTGCAAAGCGATCCAAGGCGAAAGGCAGGAGGTCTGAAGCCGTATCATTTAGTAAGCTTAGCCAATGCGCGGCCTGCTGCAGCAATCGTGGCCTCAACATCTTCGTCAGTGTGTGCTGCAGACATGAATGCCGCTTCGTACTGGGATGGAGCGAGATAAACACCTTCATCAAGCATTGCATTGAAGAACTTGCCAAAGAAAGCGAGATCGCAGTCGTTACTTACGTCACTACAGCAGGTGACCGCACCCAGTTCGGTAAAGAAGACGGTGAACATCGCTCCTACCTGATTGGCGACAGCCGGAACGCCTGCTGCTTTGCAGCCCTCAAGCAGGCCTTCAACCAGACGGGTAGTCTTACGCTCAAGCTCTTCATAGAAACCCGGTGCACGCAGACGAGATAAAGTCTCAATGCCTGCACGCATGGCCAGAGGATTACCGGAAAGGGTTCCAGCCTGATACACCGGGCCATCCGGTGAAATTTTGCGCATGATCTCTTCACGACCACCATAAGCGCCAACCGGCAGGCCACCACCGATGATTTTACCGAGGCAGGTCAGATCAGGCATGATACCAAAACGTTCCTGTGCACCACCGGCACCAACGCGGAAGCCACACATTACTTCATCAAAAATAAGCAAAGCGCCTTCTGCATTGCAGATATCACGTAGCTGTTGAAGGAATCCATTATCGTTTAGAAGCATGACACCGGTGTTGCCGGGTACAGGTTCGACGATAATGCATGCGATTTCACCCTTGTTTTCAGCAAACAATTTCTTCACTGCATCAATATCATTAAACGGAGCAGTCAGGGTCAGCTTGGCATAATCAGCGGGCACACCTGCTGAATCAGGTTCTCCAAAGGTTGCTGCACCGGAGCCTGCTTTAACAAGGAATCCATCTGCATGGCCGTGGTAGCCGCCATCAAATTTGATGAATTTGTCACGTCCGGTAAATCCACGAGCCAGTCGCAGGGCACTCATGGTTGCTTCTGAACCGGAGTTTACGAAACGGATCACGTCGATTGATGGAACCATATCGATCACCAGTTGTGCCAGATCAATCTCCAGCTCACACGGTGCACCGAAACTCATGCCAAGTGCTGCAGTCTCCTGCACACCTCTGACAACATCAGGGTGTGTGTGGCCAAGAATCATTGGGCCCCATGAACCGACATAATCGATGTACTGATTGTTATCTACATCCCAGACGTAAGCTCCTTTAGCTTTGGCAAAAAAACGTGGTGTGCCACCCACAGATTTGAAAGCACGGACAGGCGAGTTCACACCGCCGGGAATGATGGCTTTGGCCTTGTTAAAATCGATTTCTGATTTTGTAATATTTGAAGCTGAGGATGACATAGCCTACCTTTAATAGAAGAAGTTTGAATTGGGGGGTAAGGATGCCCGCTATCAGCAAAATCGCAACCTGTAGCGGTAAGGGTCAGGTTTCCGGAGGAAGCGTATGAAGTGGATGATCAGACTGGTTGGAGTATTGGCGACTTTTTTGGTTGTTATGAATGTTTATGCTCAGATCGGCGTGGTAACGGAAGTGAGCGGAGATGTGACCGTTCAGCGGGATGGTGACCAATACAATCTCGCCCCCGGTGTAGAGCTCTACTCGAAAGATATTATTCGTTCAGACAGCGATGCCAGTGCCCAATTCGAAATGGATGATGGCTCCATGATTTCCATTAGTTCTAATGCCGAGGTGAAGATTGCCGATTACAAGCTTCGTGAGGATAAGAGTGTTGTTTCTGCAACCATTGATCTTGTTTCGGGTTGGCTCCGTTTTGCCGTGGTTAAGCTTCGGGAAAGGGATTCGGCCTATAGCTTTAATATGCCAACCGCAGTGCTAGGTGTGCGTGGTACTGAGGGCATCATTGAGGTGACGGGGAGCGGTGAAACTGCAGCTACTCAGGTCATGCTTGAAGAGGGCGAAGTTGAGCTGGCCGAAAAGATCAGGAAGGGGCGTTTTTCAGGTCAGAAGATTCGTCTGAAGCCGGGCCAGTTTGCCGAGCGAAAATTTGGTCGAATACTGCTCAAACGGGCGAAAATGTCTGCCGCTTTCAAGAAGAGAATTCCGGCAAGATTGAAAACAAAGCTTAAACGCCGGATAAAATTGTTGAAGAGACGAGGTGTGTCGCCCAGAAAGATCAAAAAAATCATCCGTAGTAAGCTGAAACAGCAGAAATTGAAGAGGCAGCTTCGTAACCAACCGGAGAAGCGACAGAAGTTGATTCGAAACAGACTGAATCAAGAGAACTCAAAGCAGACGTTACTGAAGAAAAAGATTAAGCGCGATCAGCAGATTCGTAAAGCCAAGCAAAAGAAGACAAAGGAAAGAAGGCTGAAGTTAAAACGAAAAAAACAGGAGAGACTCAACAATAAGCTCTCCCGTTAATGTTTATCGTCTACCAATCCATGCACCATTGATACCGGAGCGCTGTTTCAGGTCGGTGAGCTTAGCTTTGGCTTCATCTTTGGATGCAAAGCCGATAATTTGAACCCTATACCAGGTTTTGCCTTTGATCCGTGCAGTGTGAACTTCGGAATTAAGCCCCAGCTTTTGAAGGCGTAGATTCTCTCTTTTCGCAAGAGACTCTTTTGCATGTGATGAGACATTAACCACCCAGTCACCAGCAGATGTAGTGCTGACTATTGGAGTTTTCGGTGTGATCGTTGCCGGTTTTTTCACTGGGTTCACAATGACCTTTTTCGAAGAGGCACCCAGTGGTGCTGCCGCTTCGATAGTTGGCGTTCCAGTCAGGCGGCGTTCAATTTTGCTCAGACGCTGCTGAATATTGGCAACATCACGGCTTTGTGTACTACCGCTAGCTACTGAGACATTTTGAATTTGGCGTTCGAGATCGGCGATTTTTCCGGATACATCATTGGCCATCCATGCACCAAATCCGCCTACCGCCATGCCCAGGATTCCGAAAAGAACCGGGATTGTATTTGAACTGCCGGAACTGTCCTCTGTGACAGGTGTAGCATCAGTCTCAGGTTCAGTCAGAGCGTTTGCCGCACTAAATGGCAGTACAGCTTCAACTTCAATTTCTGGAACCTTCTCATCTTCATTGATCTCTTTTATCGCGGCGGTTGCTTCTGAGATGATGTTGGTCTCTGTGGTTGATAGCTCAGGCGTGCCAGCGTCATCAACTCTCTGCTCATCAGAGGCCGGCTGGCCACTCAATTCGTTACCAACATCTCGGACAGCTTCGGACAATAGAAGATCCTCACTGGTGGAGAGTTCAGCTGTGTCGAGATCATCAGCCAGGTCTTTCACTGTCTGGTCATCGGTTTGCTCAGGCATGAATTCATTCGATAGCTCTTCAGGTTCATCAAGCATCTCTTCTTCGGTCAATTCAATAACAGGTTGAGTCTCTTCTGCTGTCTCTTCTTCCAGCGGCTCAAGAAGAGGAAGTTCTTCCGTTATCGGGCCAGATCCACCCGTGAGGAACTCACTCTCATCCTCACCGCTCACATCGGGCAGGTCAGAGATATCAAGATCAAACATATCTTCGTTCTCTTCAGGCTTCTCTGATATCTCCGGCATGTATTCATCACCCAGAAGATTTTCATCGGCCTCTTCGATAGGTTGAAGATGATTTTCGGAGAGTGCCTCAATGCCTGCATTGAGTTCATCAAAATCTATAGCTTCAGAGGTAGCATCCTCTTCCGGGTTGGTAGGTTCGATTTTTGATGATGACCCCTCATTTAACAGGTCATCAATTTCCATCAGGCCATTGATAGTTTTATCAAAATCATCATCCAGAGAAGTTTCATCCAACGAGGTTGAGACGATGTTGCCATCTTTGCCAAGGTTTAGCTGAACAGTTGAGTCAAAATCAAAATCGATCGGTGATTTTGTTGCATCATTATCCTTGTTGTCAGACATGCGGGCTCTCCCTCTGAGTGTGATATATGGGATAACATATAGCACAACTACTGATATTAAAACATATTTAAAACGGATAGTTAGCAATTTATATGCCGATTAGGCTAGAATTCAAAGCACTTTCATTGTTAGAGGGGGCGAGGAATTGAACAGTCAGCAACCAATTGGTGTCTTTGACTCAGGTGTCGGTGGTTTGTCGGTGCTTAGACATATCCATGAATTGATGCCCTATGAGCAGCTGATCTATGTGGCTGATTCTGCCTATATGCCTTACGGTTCTCTGGCTGACGAGGCTGTTTCCGAGCGCTGTCATCGAATTGCACACTTCTTTTCTGAGCAGAATGCCAAGGCAGTAGTGGTAGCATGCAATACAGCTACAGCTGCTGCTATTGAGTCACTGCGTAACGATTTTTCAATACCTATTATCGGCATGGAGCCTGCCGTTAAACCAGCCGTGGATGCAACCAGAGTTGGCGTAATTGGTGTGCTTGCTACCAGCGGTACGCTGGCCAGTGAAAAGTTTTCCAAACTGGTTAAACGGTTTGGGAGCAATGCTGAAGTGATATTTCAGCCTGGTGCAGGGTTGGTAGAGCAGGTTGAGTCTGGTGATTTAGATGGCCCCAAAACCCGTGCATTGCTGGCAGGGCATTTGGCTCCGCTGCTTGAGAGGGGCATTGATACGCTGGTTCTTGGCTGTACGCACTATCCATTTTTAACCCCTTTGATTCGTGAGATTGTTGGCAGTGATATGGTTGTTTTTGATACCGGTAATGCGATTGCAGCCGAATTGAAGCGTCAGCTTGAGTTGCATGGTTTGAGCAGTGCAGAAAGTTCCTCTGATGATGTTCGTTTCTATAGCAGTGGAAACATTCATATGAGCAGTGAAATAGTCATGCGTCTATGGGGCAGGGTGGTGCAGGTTGAGTCTCTGCCGGAGTATATTTATATAAAAGAGGAAGCGTAAGATGGTAAAACATATTGTGATGTGGCGACTGCACGGTGAGGTGGATGGGACTTTAAAGAGAGAAGCGGCCGTGATCATTAAAAATGCACTGGAAGATCTGAGTGGAAAGATTCCAGGCCTGTTTCATATTGAAGTCGGTCTCGATTTTGATGGCAGCGAGCAGGCTGCAGACGTTGTGCTCTACTCAGAGCTGGAGAGCAGAAAAGCGCTGGCTGTCTACCAGGCCCATCCATTGCATCAGGCAGTGGTTCCACTGGTGAAGAAATATGCCTGTGAGAGAGTCGTAGTTGACTACGACGTTTGAAACACATAGCAAAAGTGGTCATTCGCGACTGTTTTATAAGATAAAAACGATTATTGCTGAATTTTGTTAATTTGACTGAAAAAGCTCGAAAATATGAAATTTTGAAAGAAATCGTTTAAAAAAATGGATTTCACTACTCTTTTTCACTCCGGTTTTTGTGAAAATATGTTAAAAACATATCTGGAGCGTCAATTTTAGCATTTTTTTACAATTATCTTTTGACCCGAATTTGAGGCCGTTAACGGCAGCTAAAGAGCGGTGGAATCAGGCTGGGTCGGGCCAATAAATCACCTTGGCAGTGCAGGTCTCTGCAATTTCAACGCGTGAAACTTTGATGCGGTCATTATCGAGGCGCTGCCGCATCTCTTCGCAGAGCAGACGGGCTACATTTTCGCTGGTTGGGTTGATCGTGTCGAACGGTGGAATGTCGTTAAGATTGTAGTGATCCCACTTATCAATAGCGGATTTCACTTCGCGTTTCATGATCTTGTAGTCGATACCCATCCCCAGTTCATCCAGCTCAGAGCACTCAACAAACAGCTTCACGTGCCAGTTATGGCCGTGGAGGCGTGCGCAGTCGCCGGGGTAACCATGTAACTGGTGTGCGGCGGAGAAGTGGGTTTCGATGGATAGTTCGTAGCGGGGCATGATGGGAATATTACCTGTAAAATGTTAATCGTATATGAAGATGGTTTGCTGGGTCAGTTGCGGGCGTTAGGCAGCAGCAGGGCAGCGGAAACATCACGGCCCTCTGCTACAAGTATATTGTAGGTTCGTGCCGCAGCTCTTGAATCCATGCACTCAAATCCGATATGAGCGTCGGCCAGGGTTTCAAGAATGGTTGGGTCTGGGAAGGCGGTAACTCTGCCTGTGCCGATGATCAATACTTCCGGGGGGTCTTCAAATGCCCATGAGATATCTTCGAGTGTTAGCTCGGAGAGTTTTTCAGGCCCCCAGGGTTCGATCAGTTTACTCTTATGAAAACGAAGGCCATTATGATAGCGGCCCTCTCCGATAATAAAGCCGTCATCTTCATAACCCCGGAAAAGGAGTGAACCTTCACCGGATTCAGGCGAGACATTCGCTTCAAATGTGGAACCCAGACTCAGGGCTTGGCTTCCAATTCTTCCATCTCTTCATCGCTTGTTTCAAAGCGACCTTCAAGCGACAGCATGACCGGACTGGCAATGTAAATGGATGAGTAGGTACCAACTACAATACCGACGATCAGTGCAAATGCGAAATCATGAATCACTTCGCCACCGAAAATGAAGAGAGAGAATACCACCAGTAAGGTGGTTACAGAGGTCATCAATGTACGACCCAGCGTCTGGTTGATGGAGGAGTTTACTACATCGACTTCATCATCAGGATGCTTCTTTTTACGATTAAAAGCGAAGTTTTCGCGAATACGGTCAAATACCACGATTGTATCGTTCAGAGAGTAGCCGATAACGGTGAGGATTGCAGCCACTACGGGCAGTGAGAACTCTTTGCCGGTCAGGGCAAAAATACCGACCAGAATCGTGATATCGTGCAGCAGGGCTGCATCGGCACCGATAGCAAAGCGGAGTTTAAAACGGAATGTGACGTAGATAAGAATCGCAATCATGGCAAAAAGAACTGCCATGATGCCAGCCTGAGTCAACTCTTCACCAACCTGCGGGCCGACAAACTCTACACGGCGCATCTCTGCAGCATCTGCACCCAGGCCAGCGCCCAGTGCATCAAGGATGTCGGTGCTGATCTCGGATGAATCGGAAGCATCCTGATTCTGTACACGAATCAAAATCTCTTCCGGTGCTCCGAACTCCTGAATGATCGCCTGACTATAACCGGCAGGAGCCAGAGCTTTGCGTATATCAGCAATGGCAGGAGCCTCTTTAAACTTCACCTCAACCAGCGTACCGCCAGTGAAATCGATACCGAAGTTGAGCCCTTTACCTGCAATCAGGCCAAGCGAAAGAAGTAGTAAAACGCCGGAGAAAATCAGGGCAATCTTACGCTTGCCAAGAAAATCAATTTTCAGATCAGGATTAATTAGTTGCATATCATTATACCTTTAAATGCTCAGCTCTTTGCTGCTATCACCCTTTTTAACGGTGTGAGCAACAATAGCGCGAGTTACCATAATGGCGGTAAACATCGAAGCGAGAATACCAACAGAGAGTGTGACTGCGAATCCCTTCACAGGGCCGCTTCCGAACTGGAACAGGACAATGGCTGCAATCAGTGTGGTGATGTTGGCATCTACGATGGTTGAGAGGGCTTTATCGTAGCCGCCATCAATGGCAGCAAGGCGGGTCTTGCCGAGCCTGAGCTCCTCTCGGATTCGCTCAAAGATCAGAACGTTGGCATCCACAGCCATACCGATGGTCAATACGATACCAGCGATACCCGGCAGGGTCAGGGTGGAGCCGATCATGCTCATCGCTGCCGCGATCAACAGCATGTTGAATACAAGGGCCACGTTGGCAACAAGACCAAAGAGACGGTAGTAGATAACCATAAAGATCAGCACGGCGATGCAGCCGTAGATGATCGAATTCATGCCCTGGTCAATCGAGTCCTGACCCAGACTTGGGCCGATGGAGCGCTCTTCAACCACTTTTACAGGGGCAGGGAGGGCTCCGGCACGAAGTACGATTGCCAGATCACGTGCATCCTGAGATGTAAAGCTGCCGGTAATCTGTGCGCTACCGCCAGCGATACGTTCACGAATCACTGGTGCAGATTGAACCACGCCTTCAAGAATAATGGCAAAACGTTCACCTACGTGCGCATTGGTCAGTTTGTCGAATTTACGGGCACCTTTGTTATTAAATTTCAGGGTGACCGCATATTCATTGTAACGGGAGTCAATGGATACACGTGCATCTGCAACTTCAGAGCCGGATAGTTCCGTGCGTTTCTTCAGCAGGTAAGGTTGGCGAACCATTCTGCCGCCACGATCTTCCGCTTTACCATATACGATGATATCGCCCAGAGGGATCTTTCCGGAGAGCGCTTTATCAAGATCACCCTTCTCATCCACAAGCTTGAACTCCAGCTGTGCCGTGCGGCCAATCAGGCTCTTGGCACGAGCTGAATCTTCATAGCCGGGAATCTGCACCAGAATGCGGCGCTCACCCTGCTTTACAATGACAGGTTCGGTGGTGCCCAGTGCATCAACACGGTTGCGAATCACTTCAATGGATTGGTCAACAGCAAATTTCTTGATCTCTTTGGCTTCAGTATCTGAGATGGTTAGCGCAAAGTGGCCTGCTTCAGCCGCAACAGTGTAGCCCGACATATTCTCTTTGATCAGCTTCTCCGCAGCAGTGGAGTCTGACTCACGCTTGATCTGAACAGTCAGGGTGTTGCCTTCTGCATCCAGCTTACTGTAACGGATTTTGTTTTCTCGCAGAACGCGGCGGATGGTATCAACATCCTCTTCAACACTGTGTTCGACAGCTTTATCGACATTCACATCAACAACCAGATGAATACCGCCTTTCAAATCAAGGCCGAGATTCATCGGCTGACTCATGCCGGATGGCCACCATGATGGGGCTGTTGTCAGGTTAGGGAGTGTACCCATGGCCGAGACCACCAGTACAATCAGAATCAGCCAGAGTTTCCAGCGAGGATAAGCTTGCATGAGTTATTCCTTTCGGGTTCTTGTCGAACTATTATTTATTATGTTGACTATGGCTGTTATTCGGTTGCGCCGACAATGGTATCGCGCTTAACCTTAACTTTAACACCATCAGCGATTTCAACGGTCAGAACATCATCTTTTACATCAGTGATTTTACCGAAGATGCCCCCGCCAGTGACAATAGAATCACCTTTTTTGGTCGCTTCAACCATTGCCTTGTGCTCTTTCAGCTTTTTCTGCTGTGGACGAATGAGCAGAAAGTAAAAGATCACCATGATCAGGACCAAAGGAATCAGTGATGCAAAGCCGGAGTCTCCAGCAGCAGCTGCTTCGGCATGTGCACTTTTCATGGTTGCCATAACCAGTGCAGCAGCAGCCATAAGGTGATAGATGAATGGATTAAAATTGTTCATATTGTTGTCTGTTCTCCCAATGTATAACTGTTTCATGCGGTACATCTTATTCTTCATTGCCGCGATAGGTTGCTAAAAACTGATCGCGAAACTGAGGCCATCTTCCTTCTTCAATTGCACAGCGTGCCCGGCGCATGAGATCGCAATAGTAGTGAAGATTATGCAAAGTATTCAACCTCGAACTTAAAATCTCCTTCGCCATGTAGAGATGGCGAAGGTAAGCGCGGGAAAAATTACTGCATGTGTAGCAGCTGCAATCTTCCATGACAGGTCGCTCATCCAGTTGATGTTTAAGGTTTTTTATGTTGATTTTGCCATGGTCGGTAAAGATCGTTCCGTTGCGTGCATTGCGTGACGGCATGACACAGTCAAACATGTCGATACCGCGATCAATGCCCTCGATCAGGTCATCAGGGGTACCAACGCCCATCACATAACGGGGTTTTTCGGCCGGCAGATGCGGTGCAAGGTTATCCAGAACCTTCAGCATCTCCTCTTTCGGCTCACCCACAGAGAGGCCACCAATAGCGATGCCTTCAAAGTTGATATCTGCGACGGCCTTCAGGCTCTCCAGTCGCAGATCGTCATACATGCCGCCTTGCACAATACCGAAGAGCGCCTGTTCGTTGTTGACCGGAAGATGTTCCCGGCACTCACCAGCCCAACGCATCGACATCTGCATTGAATCGCGTGCCTCCTCATAGGTGGCCGGGTAGGGGGTACACTCGTCAAAGGCCATGACGATATCAGAGCCGAGTTTCCTTTGGATTTCCATGCTCTCTTTCGGCCCAAGAAACCAGCGGGAACCATCAATATGTGATTGAAAACGGACACCATGCTCTTCAATCTTGCGAAGTTCACCGAGTGACCAGACCTGAAAACCGCCAGAATCAGTCAGAATCGGGCGATCCCAGGCCATGAACTTATGTAGGCCACCCAGCTGTTCAATAATATCTGCGCCGGGGCGAAGCATCAGGTGGTAGGTGTTGCCCAAAATAATCTGGGCACCAATGTCATCAGTGAGATCAGCCGGAGTCAGGCTTTTCACGGTTGCCTGTGTGCCAACTGGCATGAAAACAGGGGTCTCCACCACACCGTGCGGCAGTGTGACACGGCCACGACGGGCATGACCGGACTCATCAGTTTTTAGCAGCTCAAAGCTCAGCGAAGACATGGCGGCGCAGTATGCCCGTATGAATATTTCATGAAAGCATCAATCTATATGTCGATTTTAACCCTTCTCACCCGTTTGGGTGATGTGCGAAAATATTTTTATGTTTAACGTTGGCCTCGAGTTGGGGGGTTAGGTAGGAACAGATGCGAGAAGAGAACACGTTATCATCATAATATGATTAGCGCTGAACCTGCACAGAAAGGGTTTATAGCTGATCTCCATTCAAAGTTGTCTGAAACTAAATCGACACTTCTATTCGGAGCAGTTTTCCATCGGGTTGTCTGAGCTGAAAATGATTAGAAACATCATACTACATTTGCACTGTGCGAGATTTCATCTAAGTTAGAATAGGAGAAGGGAAGGGAGATGATCATGAAATTATTGAAAATAACTATGCCTATACTGGCTATAGTGTTTATTCAGGGATGCAGTGTTGCCAATATCAAACCGTTTGCAGATGAAGCAGTTAAGGTGAATGCATTGGTTGCAGAGGAAGTTAAAGAAATTAATATAGAGCTTGAAAAAGCTGAACAGATTGGTGACGAAAGTAGAAAGAGGTTTACTGAGCAGAATTGTACGCAAAATTCAGATGAGGAAAGCTGTAAGGAATTGAAAAGGATTGTTGATAAACAAGGCAATAAAAATAGCTACCTCTGTCAAATGTACAATAAAGATACTAAAAAAGTTGATGAAAGTAATCAGGCGTTCCAATCTAAAGTCAAAGGCTTAGATGAAGATGTGAAAACAGCATTTAAGAAAGGGATCACTGTGTTCGCTCCAAGGCTTTGCATGAAAGGAAGTGGAAAAAGAGCCACTTATAATTCAAAACAAATAGTTTCTAAAAGAGCACTTATTATGGCCTCTAATAATGCTCTTAGTAGTTCTTTCGGAGAGCTTTCACAATATGCCCATCAACTGACTGTTTTAGCAGCAAAAGGTGATGGAAGTGATGAAGCAATCGATTCACTTCAAGCCAATATCAATTCTGCTTTGTCATTATTAGGTTTTGCCACAGTCACGATTGCCACCGAAGCAGTGAAAAAAGGTGCAAAATTATTACAACATAAAGATGTTAATGATGGGTTGCGCGAAGCGGTTACGGCTGCGGATGATGCTATCAAAAATTATGCGACTCTTATTAAAGAGGTTGCAGCCTATCAACAGATACAAATAGCAAGTATTGCCAGAGTTAAACATAACAATTCAACAAATCTGATACCAATGCAGTATATTAGAGCTGAAAAGAAGGCATATGGAATAGAAAACGCTGCGGTTGCTAGCATTTTGATCAATAGCAAGCTGTGTGGTGGAAAAAATGCGTCAAACTGCTTCTCATCGTCAGACTTATCTAACTTTAAGGCGATGGTAAACTTTTATGATCAATATGTTCGTCCGAAAGCCAACGCTATTAGGGAAGAACGTAAGAAGGTTGCTCAATGGAAAGCCGAAAAAATTGCAAGCTGGCAGAAAATCAGTCAGTTAACTGCTGTTTTGGCTAAAGAGCATGGAAGACTCCAGACTACGTTAGATACTTGCAAAATGGGTAGCCTTAAGAAGTGCGTTCAATTCAAGCCATCAGAAATATTCAGTTTAATTAAATAACAAAGGGGGAGGATAACTTATGCCTAATGATCAAATTATGAAGAAATACAATATTTTGCTAAAAGCTATGGAGCGTGCGCTCATCTCAGATGATAACAACGCCTACGATAGTGCATATGATGGTTTAATGCGTTTTTCAGAGGAAGAGGCACCTGCGGGTATGGATGTGCAGATTAGAGATTTCTTAACTGCTTTGGAGAATTCAAAGATAGATGATCGTGCATTTGCTCTGACGAGCTTGATAGCTGAACTTAGCAATTATTCTGAAAATGTTAAAAATGCAAGGGAAATTGCAGTAGCGAGATCAAAAGATCTTTTTCTTCCCACGCTTGCTTCAGAAACCGGCAAAGCTATTGCGGTGCTTGAGGCTCTTGATGATGCTTATCATAAAATTGAGGATCAGTTAACAAATGATGAAAAAGTGATTGCTCAGATCAAAGGCTCCATAGATGCATTAAAGGAGCTGAAGAATAAGGTTGATGAGGCGATTGAATAGTTTTTGAAACTAAGCAGTCATGCCGTGAGATGTAAATTATTTGTGTGTAATATGAAGAGAAATTAGCAGGTTTTGCTTGGGGGGATGTGATGGAAAATGTTCAAAAAGCATATGGATGGACAGTTGCATTACTTTTAACGGTTGTAGTGTGGCAGTGGTCTTCACTTGAGTTAGGAAACGGGTCAATTGGTGGAGGCGTCTTTATCGCAGGAATGATTGGTGGTTTTATAAGCTCTTTAAGTAGAGGTGTAAACTCTCCTGAAACAACAAGTGCACCACTTAATTTTTTGCTTGTGCAAAGAATTGGACATTTGCTATTGGGAGGAATCCTTGCTTTTGCCCTTTATCTGATGTTTATGGCTAATGTCGTTGCTGGCGAATTGTTTCCTAATTTCCCATCTCTCGATGTTAACTCGTTTAAAAATTTTGTAACAAATTCCAAACCTACCGATCGCATTGACTATGCTAAGGCTCTTGTATGGGGTGTGATCGCTGGGTATTCACAGAAATTTGTACCCAATATTTTTGATTCGTTGGTGGAAAGAGCTTCTTTACAGCCAGAAGGTTCAGAAGAGCAAGAGCTTTTAATAGTTGAAGAAGAGGCTGCAGATAATGTTAATGAAGTAAAACCGGGCTGATCAGGTGATGATAGTCCGATTTTGTGATGATCGGACAGATATAGCAGCGCTCGGCCAGATCGGGATATTTCTTTGCAAACACGTATTGTGCATAGCGTGCCTGCTCTTTTGAGTGGTATGGGCCGTAACGGTCCATCTCAACGTTTAGTAAGTATTCACTCATAACGTACCATCCTTTGTATCCAGATTTGCTGTTCCTCAGCGCGTTACAGTTTAATTTATCGGAAATTCGAGAGATATGTTTAGGATCACATTTTCTTGCATTATCAATGTTTCGGATTTAGAACCGTTTTTGAGATGAATACCCTTTGCAAAGTGTGGAGTTATCAATGAAAGACTTTGATCTGTTAGTCATCGGCTCAGGCCCTGCCGGACAGCATGCAGCACTACATGCAGCACATATGGGCAAACGGGTTGGGATTATCGAGCGTAAGCCGCGTATCGGCGGTGCAGGGCTACAGACCGGTACAATTCCCAGCAAAGCTTTGCGTGAAGTGGCATACATGGCCTCTCAGACTGGCCGCAAAGGGATGCGTGAGGCGTTTTCTGGTGACACACGACCCAGACATGGTCTGTTATCCGAAGCGATTCATCGCAAGGAGCTGGTGATTGCCCAGCAGGAGTCAGTGATTCTTAATCAGCTGATGAGTGACGGCGTCTCACTGATTCCGGGCGAAGCATCATTTGTTAATGAACATACGCTTGAAGTGGTGGGTAGAAATGGCGAAGCGCGCAAAATTTCAGCTGAAGTAATTATATTGGCGACAGGTTCGCGCCCTCGCAGACCGTCGGAGATTCCTTTTGATAAGCAGACAGTTCTTGATTCCACATCGATTCTTAATCTGAAACATCTGCCGCGCTCACTGGTTGTGATTGGTGGTGGTGTTATCGCCTGTGAATTTGTCTCCATCTATGCGGCATTGGGCGTAGAAGTGACAGTGGTCGATTCCCACGAGCAGGTGCTTTCGTACCTGAGCAAGGATGTAGTATCAGTGTTGACCGATGCGATGCACTCCATGGGTGTCCAGTTTCATATGAATAGCCGTTGTGCCTCGATTGAGAAAGAGGAGGGAAATATCTGTACCACACTGGAGAGTGGGAAGAGAATCTATTCCGACACCGTCCTTTTTGCACAGGGGCGTGAGCCTAATTTCGATTCGCTGCAGATTGATCATGCAAATCTGGAGTCCGTAGATGGCTGGATTACGGTCAATGATAATTTCCAGACCTCCGTGCCACACATCTATGCCGTGGGTGATCTGATCGGAAGACCTGCTTTGGCATCCACTGGTATGGAGCAGGGGCGTATGGCGGTAGAGTATGCATTTGATGGTAGTGCATCCGGAATGGGTAAGAATATGCCGATGGCAATCTATACGATTCCTGAACTCTCATCTGTGGGCAAAACAGAACCGCAGTTACGTGCTGATGGCGCAGATTACGTGGTGGGTCGTGGCTGGTTTAACAAGAGTGCCCGAGGCCAGATTGTCGGTGATGTAAATGGTCTGCTGAAGCTCAATGTGGATTGTGTCACTCGAAAGATTGTCGGCGTACATATCGTTGGTGAGTCAGCCAGTGAACTGATTCATATCGGCCAGGTTTTGATGAATATGGATGGCACTGTAGATGATCTGGTACGTAATGTGTTCAACTACCCGACTCTGGCGGAGTGTTACAAGCTGGCCGCCAAGGATTGCCTCTCCAAACTGAGCTAGATACGGCTTCGGGCATTGATTCGGGGCATCCTGCCTTTTTGTCTGCCCTCGGCCTTAAATATTTTTGAAAATTGCTATTTCCAAGCGTTTGCTAAAGCCGCCCATTCATGGGCGGATGAGTGCTTCAAGCCCATCTGTTTTCCACAGCAAGTGGGCGACGAACATCGTGAGCCGTAAGCGAAGCAAGATCACATCTTGCGTAGTAATAAAAGGCGCAGGGCAGGATGCCCGAAGGCGTATCTAACTAAACTAGTTTCCTTCGGCACCGTTCGCAGTGGGTTGGTGCTTTAAGAATCTGTTTATGGGCAATCATCCGTTTGCATGGCTCGCAGAAATAGAAGCCTCTCAGGTTTACAAACACAATCAACCCGACACCGAGAATCAGTAGCCAGTAGAGGTTGATCGGGAAGTGCAGCAACCAGGCAAAAGTGAGCAACATGACCCCCAGCCCGGTGACAACCACCGGCCAGATGCGCTTCTTAATCTTGATATCTATATTTGCTGCAAACAGAAACAGTCGTGCTCCAATGAAAAACACCCAGAAAAATGCAAAGAAGAATACCATGTCACCTGTGCTCAATCTCTTACGCTCCTGATCAGACAACTTTAAACAGCGCGAAGGTTAACGTATTTGCACTCTGTAGTCACAGTGCTCAAATGGTTCATGTTGCGTGGTGGATCACTTCAAATTGGTTTATACTAAAAAATGACCCTTTAAAAAATGCGGTTTGAATGGACTGCTGAGGAGGCAAGATATGTTAATCAGATTGAGCGTGGTTATTTTAGGAATGGGCATGATGATGCTGGCTCTGCCTGCCACTGTTTCGGCAGATGAAGGTTATCTGGTTGCGTCTCAGTATGGCGCGGGTCAGAAGGCAAAAAACATGGAGAGAAAGGTTGTCAGAAAAGAGGCTAAGCGGGAGCGGAAGGCAGAAAACAGGGAGGTAAGAGAGAGGAGAAAGGCTGAGAAAAAAGCTTACAAAGGCAAACGCTCCGGTGATGTGATGGAGCGTCAAGGCAGGCGTCCCGGTGATGTGATGGAGCGTCAAGGCAGACGTCCCGGTGATGTGATGGAGCGTCAGGGCAGGCGTCCCGGTGATGTGATGGAGCGTCAGGGCAGGCGTCCCGGTGATGTGATGGAGCGTCAAGGCAGGCGTCCCGGTGATGTCATGGAACGGCCTGGTGGCGAGGTGATGGAGTAGCTCAGAGCTCCCGTTAACAGTTTTGGAATCGTTAAGTCCTCTCCGTAATAATGGGGAGAAGAGGAGTTTGATGATGTTGAAATATCTTATGTCTATTTTGGCTGTATTGATGTTGTGGCAGCCGATAGCTTTGGCTGATCGTGATGATGGGGATCGTTTTCGGAGCAATTTGACGAGGATTAATCTCACGGGGATATGGATTGGTGATGATGGTGGCCGTTACTATCTTCGTCAGGTCGATTTGAGCATCTACTGGTATGGTGAACAGAAGTTGTCCAACCCGATGTGGGCCAATGTTTTCCATGGCAAGCTTGATGGTGATGAAATCAAGGGTCGCTGGGCCGATGTGCCGAAGGGGCAGATGGGTAATGCCGGAAAACTACGCCTCAAAATTAAAGCTAATGGTAATATACTTGTTGCCACTAAAAAAACAGGCGGTTTTGGTGGTAGCCAGTGGACTCGTGAAGGGTATCGGCCACCCACTGTGCGAACACCAGATAAACGGGTTCGAGCTCAGCAGAGAGTTCGTGAAGATTGTGTCTCGTTTAATCCACGTACGGCAAAGGTAGCAAGAATTAATGGTCGTTATAAAATCGTTGATGGTCAACAATGGGTCTTCGACTTTGGTGACAAAAAGAACGAAGCAAGACGGGCGCTGAGTATTGTTCATCACTATGGTATCAATCAATCCTGTTATGTCGGCAGGCCAAACCCCTCTTTTGAATACCTTCTGGTCTCAGGCAGTGCTCCGAGAGGAGGCATTGCCAAAGAAGATTGTATTTCTTTCAACCCTGAAATAGTTCAGGTGAAGAAGGTGAATGGAAGCTGGAAAATTGTGGATGGAAATCACTGGATGTTCGATTTTGGTAACAAGATGAATGAGGCACGGACAGCATTCGGTGTGATCAGACAGCACGGCTTTAGTAGGTCATGTTTTGTCGGCAGGCCTAATGCCAGTTTGCAATACATGAGGCGTTAGCCTCAACTGAATCTTTAGCCGGAGGTTAGTATCTCACGGCAGAGTCGGGCGCTATCCCGTTCGATTCTGCCTTCTGGCTCAATCTGATATTTGAATATTTCTGCATGCAGGCGCTCTTTTAGCTTTCTATCGGATTGATCAATGCCGAATTTATTTAGTAGCCCTCTGTCGGCTCCGCACTCCACAGCCATGATGGCGGCAAGCATCTCCTCATGTTGAGTGAATTTAGCGAAGAGGTTTTCTGGATGAGGTACCCTTTCACTGGATGCAAAGTGATGCTCGAACTCTTTGGCAAACATGTCCGCCTCAAATCCCAAGGTTACTGGATCAATGCCGTTGGCCACTGCAACAAGGTAGGCCTGGGCACAGCGGATACAGTTGTGGCACCATCGTGAGTATGAGGAGGTCTCCATATCACAGCTCATCCGGTACTTTTCATAAGGTCTGAACGTACCTAGTAGCAGATGGTTGATGGTAAAGTTGTTCACTCCTCCAATTGGATTCTCAACAGTAATTTTCCCATCGGTGAATTCTGTGACCATTGCGGCCATTTCTCGGGCCATGGTTTGAGACTGCATGATCTTCATGGGTGCAACCAGGCCTTGCCGATGCACCCGGCTCAGTGCGTTGTTAAACTCGTTGCTGAGAATGATGGTGGGGGCTGCGTAGTAGTAACAGAAGGGGAGCATGCCGAGCACATAAACAAAGTGGAGATAGCTCTGTCGCAGTTGACTCTCCGGCGTTTTCAGAATCTCATAATCCGTTAGCAGCAGAAGTTCATTGCGAAGCTCATCACATTCAACGGAAAACTCCTTTTCAAACGCTGCTTTTACCCGCACTCTGTGTGCATGCATGCGGGGTTGAACGCACTGCATGATATTAATCGGACGAACTTCATATTCGAGGCGTTGCAGCAGGGCCATGCTCATCAGGCTGTCCTTGCCGTAGCTGAAAGGAAGGATGACTCTGTTCAGATTCCATTCTCGCTGCTCATTTAGCAGTGGTGCATCTGAATTGTCTGCAAATGTGCTTCTGAGTGCTCTGAATCGATTCAGGATGTCATCAGCTTCATCGTGCTCGATATATTGAATGATATTGGGAATTGATACTTCAAAAGCCTCATGGTAAAACTGCATGAACCGTGGGGCTGGGGTGTCGTAATGAATCTCCGGGTGCTTCAGCATCAGCGGGGTAATCACTGTCGTTAGATAAGCAAGTTCCTGAATCAGTGCCTCTTTGGCAGGAAATGTCTGCCATACGGCCTCGGGATAACTGAAGCTGCAGGGTGGTGCATGGAAATGGTCGCCGGTGATCTCAACTGAGAAGCCACGGTTGGTGGTGGCGGTGATGATCTGCACGTCGATCAGGCTTCGAGTAATCTAAAGCGAGGGACGATCAGGGCGTTCCTCCGGGGGGGCCGATCCGTTTCTCCATCTGCCGATTGAGTGGCGTGTTCAGGCTCTTTGGTTGATGCATCTTCTGCTGCATCTGATTTTCCGGTTGTTTGACATTTCTGTTCATCATCTTTTTTCTTCTATCTTCATCTTTTAGCTGTTGCTGCCTAAGGTGTTGATCCTTGCGAACTTCTTTTTTTACTCTGGGTGTTTGTGGTTGCCACTTTTTCACCACGCCCTGTTTCTGGTCAGCTGCAAAAGCTGATGACCCGGTCAGGGCAAAGAGAGCGGTGATCAGAAGGGAGACAGTTTTTTTAAGCATGATGTCACCTCGAAGGGGATATAGTTGATATGTAGACCAATTGACCTCAAAAAGCCAGCTTTTTTTGGGTCGTAAACCTTCTGTTCCAGTTCATCAAGACTGTTTTGTTTGGAGTCGTTTGAAGTCCTCGGCATAGCCAGTTTGCCTCAAACTGAAACAGTAATATGCTGTTGAGGAAATTGTTGAGCAGGCTAGTTACAGTGTTTGTTTACGCATGGATTTCAGCCAAATCTTAGCTTCATCTCTGTCATAAAAGATTTGAATCAATCCATTTTTTTCTTCTGACAGGGATTGGAGCATGCGGCACATCGCGAATATATGCTGGTTGGGAACGATAACCGCCCGATGTGACTTCTCTCTCCATGGACAGATACATGAAAGATAATACATGTTCATGGAGCCAATGTTGACATCTTTCACTGTGCTCCAGTCACATAGACCAAAGTTGATGTGGCTAAATGCCTTATCATCGTGTAGTTGTTTAAAGTGCTTGTCAAAATCATCCCAGGTTATGATGTCAGAAAAATCTGAATAAACGATGCCCTCTGTTTTATCTATGTGGTATGAAATTGCCATGGTGGGCTCCTAAACATCCTTTGTCTAATCTATAACCTGATAATACGCTCTATTATTTATTCGGAAATCCGGAGTAATACGGGTATCAGGGCTGAGATCCGGCTGCTTGATTGCCACAGTGCAGGCGTGGTTTTGATTTATCCCATCAAGGTGTGTTTTGTGAGTTGCTGAGATGTTCATACCTTTAACTACTTTGCTCTGGTTTCCAATTCATTATGGAACAGGTAGTTGTTTTTACTCCGTCTTTTAACCTGATACATAGCATTGTCGGCGTGTCTGAGAAGCGCATCTGCCTGATTGCCGTGTTCCGGTGAGATGGCGACACCAATGCTGACACTAATGTTGATGCTCTTATCTTTAATTTTAAATGGGTGGGCAAGGGTCTCCACGATTTTCTCCGCAACGGTGGTGACATTCAGTTGGGTATTTGCATCCGCAAGGATGATAGCAAATTCGTCACCCCCTATACGTGCAACAGTATCTATTTCACGCAGGCAGAGCCTCAGACGATTGGAAACCTGCTTTAGCAGAACATCCCCTGCGTCATGCCCTAATGAGTCGTTAATCGTTTTAAAGCTATCCAGATCAAGAAAACAGACCGCAACCTTTTCCATGTTGCGTGAAGCTCGAATCAGGCTTTGCTCCAGCCTGTCGAAGAACATATTTCGATTGGGAAGGTTGGTGAGTTGATCGTGATATGCCATATGCTGTATTTTTATTTCTGCATCTTTTCGATCGGTAATATCCTGTACGGTTCCAATTGAATGAAGTGCCTTCCCATCTTCAGAAAATGTGGTTTCGCAACGCTCACAAACCCACTTTATTGAATCGTCGGGCAGCAGTAATCGATGCTCAACCTCATAAGGGGTTCTGTTTGCAAGTGATTCTTTGTATGCGAGGTTGACCATAGCCTGGTCTTCGGGGTGTACAGCATTCAGAAAACCTTCATAGGAGGCAGTCAGTGATTCTGGGTCAACGGAAAAAATCCTGTATGTTTCATCCGACCAGAGCAGCTCGTTGTTAACGATATCAAGAGTCCAGTGCCCAAGTCTGGCGATACGCTGTGCCTCATTGTGTCTGCTGCGGCTCTCTTCCAGAGCTTCGATAAGCTTCAGGATCGTATCAACCTTGTGTTCAATGCCTGTATCACTGCCAAAATAACTCATACTGGCTCCTGTAGGGGCCAATTTTAGAGCGTACGAGATTTTACACTATCCGGAATAGTACGGGGATTTGTTTTCAGAATGGCGATCTTTTTCGTTTGGTTATGAATGACCCGTTATTGCGATCAGCGTGTTAGAGCCTTCAATATTGACTGAGCAGATAGAATCGAACGACATCTGCAAGGGATTTAGCCTTTAACTTTTCCATAATCTTAGCTCGATGGTCTTCCACCGTACGTGGGCTGATTGCCAGTTCAGAGGCAATCACCTTGTTCATTTTACCGGAAACCATTAGTTCCATGACTTCATATTCACGGCTGGTTAATTGAGTCATATACTGGCTGTATTTGGCTTGACGTGTGGCTTTGTCCCGACGGCTGGCATCTAAAACCAGACACTCATGAAGTCGCTCCAGCAACTGATCTTTATCCAGCGGTTTTTCAATATAGTCAATAGCACCGGCTTTCATGGCTTGAACAGCCGTGGTCACATCACCTTGTGAGGTCATCATAATGATGGGGATTTGGACATTGCGTTTAATAAGCTCTCGCTGAAGATCAAGGCCGCTCATGCCCGGTAGGTAGATGTCCAGCAGCAAACATCCGGGCTGGTCAGCGTCATACCCAGCCAGAAACTCCTCGGCGGATGCATACTGTTGAATGTTCGCCCCGGCAGCCTCGACATAATGCACGACCATGTTGCGGAAGTCTTCGTCATCTTCAACCAGGAATACGGTAGATGTGGTTGGTATATTCATCAATCCCTCAAACCCTCTGTAAACTCTACAACTTATTATAGAGGGAAAAAAAGAAATAGTAAAAATGTGATATTCAAAATGCGAACGTAAGACAGGAATCATATTTTGCTGCTGTATAGATTCAGGTTAACCGTATTATTCCGGATAGCCTTATATGGTTAAGGTCGTAAAGTCACATCTGCCATCGCTCCTTCATATCTCCCCTCCCTCCCCATGGAGGGGCGATGGTTTAATAGCATATCCTCCTGGGGTTCAGTGGGTTGTTGGTAATAGTTTGCGAATAATCTGCTATGTTAGGAGTTAATGGCATACGAATTGCTCGAAACCACGGATCTGTCATCAGGTTTGTCTATTAGCAGCTTTATAAGTGAGGAATATGCATGAATAACAGCTTCAAATTGGGATTGCGTGGTAAAACCACGATTGCTCTGGGTGGATTGATATTTCTAGTGTTATCGGTCATCAGCTCCATCAGCTACTGGCAGTCAGTAACGGTTGTTGAGCAAAAAGTGATGGAGCTGGAGCAGAGTAAGCTCTCTGTGCTTAAACATGAGATTGAAGGTACATTGAACAATCACCTTAAAAATCTCTTGTCTCTGCAAGATGTTCCACCTGTTCAGGCTATTCTCCACGCCAGAGCCAACAACGATATAGATCCTGTTAGTGGTGATTCACTTAAGGTGTGGCGCAATCGGTTGGAAACAATTTTTAGTGCTTTTTTGGACAACCATCCTGAATACATCCAGATCAGGTATATTGATGCAGCAGGTAAAGAGATGGTCAGGGTTGAAAAGAGCAGTCATGGGGTTGTGACTGTAGCAGCCGATTCCGCACTGCAAAATAAATCCGATTCAGACTATGTGACCCAGACGCTCAGGCTGCAAGCTGGCGAAGCCTTCTATTCCGATGTTACCCTGAACCGGGAGCATGGAGTCATTCAGGTGCCGCATCTGCCTGTATTGAGGATGGCCACCCCTGTCCACCATGATACCAACAATAAAACCGCTGGCCTGATTGTACTCAATCTGTCTACTAACGAGCTGTTCAGTGACGTTCGATCTGATGATAATGGTATGCAACGAAGTGTTGTTGATGAGAAAGGCAACTATATCAAACATAGCGATGTTGATAAAATATTTGGATTTGAACGGGGTGTTAACCACAGGTTTCAAGATTTTGGACCCGAACTGTATGAGATATCCAAGAGTAACGATCATTACATTAGGCATCATGACGGGCATGGGGAGTTGGATGGGTTTCAAAAAATCTACTTTTCCCCGACGGATCATAGCCGTTACTGGCTGCTCACTCTGAATGTTCCAAGAGATGTGGTCTTTTCAGGTGTTAACAAATCACTCAACAAAATGCTGTTTTTCAGCCTTTTGATCGGTGTTTTTTCACTGCTGCTTATTGTCTGGTATGTCTCAAGAAAAATAGTCACGCCTGTGGTGAATCTGGCAACGGTAGCCGAGCAGTTACAGAAGGGTGATCTGACGGTGCGTGTTGATGAGGCATCAACAAGTGATGAATTTCATACCCTGTATGCAGCGGTCAACTCATTTGCGGTTAATCAGCAACACTCCACCTCACAACTAAAAAATGAGGTTGATACACAGACCCGGCGACTCTCCGCAGTGATTGATACTGTGGTTGATGGGATTATTACCATTAACGAACAGGGGTTAATTGTAAGTTTTAATCCTGCTGCCCAGAAAATTTTTGGTTACAGTATTGGTGAGGTTTATGGTGCGAATGTGAAGATGTTGATGCCCGAGCCTTATCACAGTGAACATGATGGCTACCTGAGCAACTTTCGAAGCACGGGCGAAAAAAAGATTATTGGCATCGGTCGGGAGGTCACAGGGCTACGAAAGGATGGCTCCACCTTTCCGATGGAGTTGGCGGTGAGTGAAGTGACGATTGATGGTATCAGGCATTTTGTCGGTATCACACGTGACATCAGTGAGCGCAAGCTTTTCGAACAGCAGATTATTGATGAGAAGAAACGGTTAGCTGCCGTCATTGATAATGTTGTTGATGGAATTATTACCATCGGAGATCGTGGCGAGATTGAAACATTTAATCCGGCGGCAACCTCAATCTTCGGGTATAGCTATGAGGAAGTCTTAGGTGAAAATGTGAAAATACTGATGCCCGAGCCTTACCACAGTGAACATGATGGGTATCTCAGGCATCATATCACCACGGGTGAAAAAAAGGTAATTGGTATCGGGCGCGAGGTGACAGGGCAGCGCAAAGATGGCTCCACCTTCCCGATGGAGCTGGCGGTGAGTGAAGTGATAATTGATGGTGGCAGGCATTTTGTCGGAATCACTCGCGATATCACTGAACGTAAACGTGTTGAGCAGATGCAGAAAGAGTTTGTTTCTACAGTCAGCCACGAGTTACGTACGCCGCTTACCTCCATCCGAGGCTCGCTTGGCCTTATTCTGGGTGGTGTGACCGGGAAGCTGCCTGAAAAGGCAAAAGAGCTTCTCTCCATTGCCAATAATAATAGTGAGCGGTTGATTCATCTGATTAATGATATTCTGGATATGGAGAAAATCTCAGCCGGAAAAATGCATTTTGATTTAAGGGTGACAGATCTGACCCCGGTTGTTGAGCAGGCATTGGAGGCAAACCGGGGTTATGGAGATCAGCTTAACGTTCATTTTAAACTGATAGCGGTGCCTGATGATGAGGTGAAGGTAAACATTGATGAGAAACGTATGGCTCAGATGATGTCCAACCTGCTCTCTAACGCGGCCAAATACAGTCCTGCAGATGATCAGGTGGATGTTTCTGTTGAAACGATCACAAAAGAGAAAGTCCGAATCTCCGTGCATGATCACGGTAAAGGTATTCCGGAAGAGTTTAAATCCAGAATTTTCAGCAAGTTTTCCCAGGCTGATAGCTCGGATACCCGCCAGAAAGGTGGTACGGGCCTTGGCCTGAACATCACCAAGGCCATTGTCGAAGAGCAGGGTGGCAGCATTGGATTTGATAGCGGTGAGGGTAGGGGAACTACATTTTATGTTGACCTGCCCATATGGCACGAAGAAGTGAAGGTGGTGGAGAGTGCCAGCGAAGAGGTGGCATCAGACAAACCACGGGTGCTCATTATCGAGGATGATAAAGATGTCTCCAGGCTGCTCAGTATCATGCTGGAGAAAGAGGGCTATCGGTTTCATCAGGCGTTTGATTATCAGGAAGCAGTTCAGAAGATAGAGGATAATCACTACAGCGCGATTACGCTGGATCTGATGATTCCCGGAGGTAGTGGAATCACTTTGCTGCGCGAATTGCGTGAAAACGAAGCTACCAGAGAACTGCCTGTGGTCGTGGTGTCTGCTAAAGCCAATGAGGGCAAGCTGGAAGCGAATGGCGATGCTATCAGCGTGGTGAACTGGATTGAGAAACCGATCAATGAAGAGAGATTGTTGCAATCCATTCGATCCGGCATCTCGGATTCGGCGGCAGAGGGTGGCCGCATTCTGCACGTGGAAGATGATCAGGATATTTCCACAATCGTCGACTCGCTGTTAGACGATGAGTGTCAGGTAGTGCATGCCGCTTCGCTGAAGGAGGCAAAACAGCTTTTGAGTAGTGAGATGTATGATCTGGTGCTGCTTGATATCGGTCTGCCGGATGGCTCAGGGCTAGATCTGTTGCCCATACTTAGCAGCAAGGAGTATGAGACGCCGGTGATTATTTTTTCAGCGCAGGATGTCAGCTATGACATTGCTGAGCAGGTTGTATGTTCGCTGGTTAAGTCGAAGACTGATAATGAAAGACTTATGCAACACATTAAATCAGCGATAAATAAATAAAAGTCATGCTCATAACGGTTGGATGGGAGAGATAATTATGCAGAAACTTGAACGTATTCTCTACGCTGAAGATGAATCCGATATACAGCAGGTGGCATCATTGGCTCTGGAGACAGTAGGTGGATTTGCGCTAAAAATATGTGGCTCAGGGCTGGAGGCGGTGGCAGAAATTGAGACTTTTGAACCGCAGCTGTTGTTGTTTGATGTGATGATGCCTGACATGGACGGCCCCACTGCACTGGCAAAAATACGGGAGCTGGATGATTATGAATCAATACCGGCGGTATTTATGACAGCCAAAGTGCAACCAAACGAAGTTCAGGAGTATCTGGACATGGGCGCTGTTGACGTTATTCCCAAACCTTTTGACCCGATGGCGCTGGCTACTCAGGTTCAGGAGATATGGGAAAGGATTCAAAGCTAAAATGTCGGCCCACAATGAGAAGCCGGATGTCCAGGCGGCACTTGCTGCACTGAAGGAGGGCTTTGCCAAGAAGATTCCGGCTAAAGTCGAGGAGATTCGGCAGAGCTGGGAAACACTGAAATTATCAGAGAGCAGTTCTGATACTTTCCATCTTCTACATCGTCAGACTCATACACTGGCGGGCACTTCGGGAACTTACGGCTTCGATAAGATAGGCAAGGTTGCTAAAGCGATTGAGATTTTACTGCAGGATGAGTTGACTGAAGATAGAACTAACTGGTCGAAAGCCCGGGTGGGTGAAGTTGAGGATCTGCTTGTTCAACTCGAAATATTCAGTCAGGAAACATCTGGAGCAGAAGGCTCTGATTTACAGGTAGCGCCTTCTTCTCAGGCATCACTTTTATCTGGTCAGGTTGCAAGTAAATTGATCTATCTGGTTGATGATGATATTGATTTACTCAATGCCATGACCATGCAAATCCAGACCTTTGGCTATACTGTTAGCGCCTTCTCTGATCTCGAATGTTTCGAAAAGGCTCTCAAACACCACTCACCTGATGTCGTTGTGATGGATGTTATGTTTGGTGAGGGAGCAAAAGCTGGTATTGAGCATATTTCCCGCATTAACAGTGAACGGGATCAACCACTGCGCACTATTTTCATTACCGGTAGTCATGATGTATTAACACGGCTGGATGCTGTACGTGCCAATGGTTTGGGCTATTTCCCCAAACCGGTATTGGTAGAGCATCTGATTGATGCGCTTGACCTGCTCACTCATCAGCTTGTTGAAGAGCCATACAGGGTTGTGATTGTTGATGATTCGGAAGATCAATCTGAATTTGCTGCGCTGGTGCTTCAGCAGGCCGGTATGGAGACGAAGGTGGTGAATGATCCACTACAATTGTTGCACGTGCTTTCAGAATTTTTGCCAGATCTGATATTGATGGATATTTATATGCCGAAATGCAGTGGGCTGGAGTTGAGCAAGGTCATTCGGCAGATGGATTCCTATGTTAGCACCCCGATTGTGTTTTTATCTTCAGAGCATGATCTGAAAAAACAATTGGGAGCAATGAGTCTGGGTGGCGATGACTTCTTATCCAAACCAGTTGAGCCCTGGCATCTGGTCTCTATAGTCACCAGCCGGGTGAAACGCGGAAGAATGATTCGAAAACTGGCAGAAACAGACGGGCTGACCGGTCTTCTCAATCATACCAAGAGCAAAGAGAGGCTGGAATCTGAACTTGCCAGGGCAAAACGTGATAACACGCCGCTCTCCTTTGCTATGCTGGATATTGATCACTTTAAGCATGTGAATGATAACTATGGACACCCTGCCGGTGATCGGGTGCTGAAAAGCCTTGCCAATATGTTTAAGCAGAATTTGCGTCCGTATGACACCGTTGGGCGATATGGTGGCGAAGAGTTTGTCGTGATTCTCTCCAGTACAGACACTCAAACGGCAAAAACTATTATGGATAAGATGCGGATCAGGTTCAGTGAAATCAGCCACTCCAGCGAAGAGGGAGAGTTTACCTGTAATTTTAGTTGTGGAATCGCCTCGTATCCCGATTTTGACAGTGGCACGATCCTCAGTGATGAAGCAGACAAGGCCCTGTATGAAGCCAAAGAGGGGGGGCGCAACAGAGTTGTTCTCGCCTAAAGCTATGGCCTTGATTACTTAAAGGCCCGCATTGCTGCGGGCCTCTTGTCTGTGGCATGGGTTAAAGATTAATCATTTATTCAGGATTCATCGTGATTTCTGTGATGCCTGCGCTCGCTCCTCTCATGACGTTCGTGACGATCTTCCCGGTCATAGCGTTGGGATAGACGGTAGTTGCTCCGGCGGTTTTCGTCACGGTGATGGCCGTAACCGTGAGATAACTGACGCTCATATCGACGCTGTGCACGATGTGTTGCAGCCCTGTGATGATGTTTATAAGCGTGACGTTCCACGGCAGACCTGTGGTGTGGGTAGACGTGACGTTTCACAACAGGTCTGTGTTGCGTATAGGCAACTGGTGCTGGTTGATGACGGTCAGCGAAGATGGCGCCTGCAATGGTTCCGAGCACGGCACCGAAGATGGCACCCTCTATAGCCTGATCATTGCCGGACCCAATCGCGGCTCCGGTAGCACCACCAAACAGGGCGCCTGTGGTCATGGCGCGATCCTGATAGGAAGCGGCCTGTGTGACTGATGATGCAAATAGTGCCGTGAGTAACATGGCTGCAATAGCTAAGGATTTTTTCATAACAATCTCCTTTGGGGTTATGCCCCGATATAAAAGATTGTATATTGGTTAACATGATCAACAATGTGCAAAAGTTGCGTGGAGTGGGGATTTTTTTCCGCTATAGTAAATGCAGGCCTGCTGGGCAGGTTCAATGGCATCTCTTATGCTAGGTTTTTAAGTTGATTATGTGTGCCCAAAATAGAATGAAGGTGAGTGTTTGAACATTATCTATTCCAATCGGCGACTGGTGTTGATTCTTTTCTTTCTGCTAATGATTGGCGTCGCTGGTGCCAGTTGGTTTCTGATTGAAGATAACGAGCGCCTGATTGAAGATAGTGCCAAATCCAATGCTGAAGATTTTAATCTGATGCTCAGTGAGTTCAGGTCTCTCTATTCATCGGAAGTGGTTGATCGTGTAAAAGCTCACGGTGTTGAGGTGACGCACGACTACATCAATAGGGCGGGTGCGATCCCGTTGCCAGCGACTATGACAAAGCTTCTGGCCAGACATGTAGGAAGTTTGGGTCACGGTGAGTCTGCGCGTCTCTATAGCGATTATCCGTTTCCCTGGCAGGACTATGGAGGCGAACTGGACGCCTTTGAAAAGAGTGCATTAAAAGCCCTTCAGAAGAGGCCGAACAAACCATTTTATCGTAGAGAGATGCTGAATGGCGTGGATACATTCCGCTATGCAACTGCAGACCTGATGCGTCAGAGCTGTGTCGTTTGTCATAATAGCCATCCCGATTCACCCAAGCGTGATTGGAAGGTCGGTGATCTCAGGGGGGTGCTAGAGGTAAGCTTTCCTATTTCAAGGGTTACTGAAGAGGCTAGTGAAGATCTTCTTAAGGATATTCTTTTCATGATCATACTCACAGTTGTTGGCCTCAGCCTGTTAACCATTTTTGTTCTTCGACTCGAGAATGAAAGAGGTAAATTGGAGGCGGAGGTTCATGAGCGTACAGATGAATTAACCCGGAGCGAACGCTACTACCGATCTGTTGTGGATAATGCCGTTGAGGGAATTATTACGATTAACCCATATGGAATCATTCAGAACTTTAACAGTTCTGCAGAGGCGATATTTGGATATCAGGTAAAAGAGGTTATGAATAAAAATGTGAAAATATTGATGCCTGAACCTTTTCATAGTCATCACGATCACTATCTGAAAAACCACCTTGAGACCGGAGAGGAGCGAGTGATTGGTATCGGGCGTGAGGTGATGGGGAAGAGAAAGGATGGCTCCATTTTTCCACTCCATCTCGCGGTCTCCAGAGTGGAAACAGATGATGGACTGTTTTTTGTCGGATTGATTCAGGATATCACCGAACGCAAGGCTGCTGAAGAGAAGATCAAAAAGATGGCGCACTACGATCATCTTACCGACATCCCCAATCGGGCGCTTTTCAATGATCGTCTTATTCAGGCAGTTTCTCTGGCAGATCGAAACAAGCAACAGATTGCATTACTGTTTATTGACCTGGATGGCTTTAAGGCGGTGAATGATACGTTGGGGCATAAGGCTGGTGACAAATTGCTGCAAGAGGTTTCAAGGCGGTTACAGGAGTGTGTTCGTGATGCCGATACTGTAGCCCGGTTAGGTGGCGATGAATTTGTCGTATTGATGGCTGATGTGAATGGTGCTGTTAACGCTGCCGAAAAAGCCGATCTTATTATCGGATCGGTGGCAGCTCCCTATCCGGCTATTGATGAATCGTGCCGCGTCGGTTGTAGTATCGGCATTGCTCTCTATCCGGATGATGCAGAGGGTGCAGAAACGCTTTTGAACAAGGCGGATGAGGCGATGTATGTAGTGAAGAAACGGGGGAAAAACAATCACTGCTTCTTTAGCGATCTCGACTGATCTGACGTAGCCCTGTTTTTTATGTTAAACAACAGCTAAGGCTGACAGTTGTTCTGCGGTTCCATATAGTTCGCCCCATGGCAATTCGAGAGATACTGATATATCCGGATGATAAGCTGCGCGAAGTCGCTAAACCCGTTGCGTTTCCGCTCACTGATGAGGTGAAGCAGATCGTGCAGGATATGGCTGACACCATGTATGATGCACCCGGTGTCGGGCTTGCCGCCACCCAGATTGGCGTGGGCCTGCGCATTGCGGTGACCGATACCGACTGGCGCAGTGAGGAGGTGCGGCACGAGAACGGTGGCGAACCTGTTGCAGGCCGTAATCTAAAGGTCTGGATCAATCCTGAGTTCACATGGCGTGAAACAGGTATGGCAACCTGTGAGGAGGGGTGTCTCTCTGTGCCTGAGATTTACGAAGATGTGGATCGTCCATCCGCAGTTCGTCTGCGCTGGCAGGATATGGATGGCGAAACACATGAGGAAGATTTCGAAGGCTTTCAGTCTGTTGCTTTGCAACATGAATTTGATCACCTCGATGGTGTTCTCTTTATCGATAAGCTCTCACGTTTGAAACAGAGCATGATTAAAAAGAAGCTAACGAAGCGTAAAAAGCTTCAAAACGCTTAACCTCCCCGCATGATAAAAGTTGTTTTTGCAGGCACGCCTGCCTTCTCTGTCGGCTGCCTGAATGCCCTCTTGAGTGATGCCGGTGTTGAGGTGGTTGGTGTGGTTTCCCAACCGGATCGCAAGGCCGGACGTGGTATGAAGCTGACTCCCTCTCCTGTTAAAAAGGCCGCGCTTGATGCCGGCATTGATGTCATTACCCCGGAATCACTTAGAGATAACGATGAAGCACTCGCGTGGCTGAAGTCCAAAGAGGCTGATCTGCTGGTGGTGGTTGCCTTCGGCATGATTCTGCCCAAGTCATGGCTGGAGACTCCGAAAGTAGCGCCCATCAATGTGCACGCTTCACTTCTGCCGCGCTGGCGTGGAGCCGCTCCGATTGAGCGCGCTCTGCTGGCAGGCGATAGCGAGACCGGTGTAGGCATTATGCAGATGGAGGAGGGGCTGGATACAGGTGGTGTTTATGCTGAATCCAGATTACCGATTACGGCTGAGGCTACGGGCTCCGAACTCTGGCTTTTGCTGGCCGAAATGGGTGCGAAACTGTTGGTAGAATCACTGCCGGGGATTGTCTCGGGCGGATTGATACCTGTCCCGCAGGATGCGTCGAAAGTGACTTATGCCAAGAAGCTAACCAGTGAAGAGCGCGTGATCGACTGGCATGAATCTGCTGTCTCTGTTGGTCGGACGGTGCGCTGTTTCTCTCCCAAACCGGGTGCACGAACGATGTTTAGGGGCAAGTGGCTGAAGATTGTGCGTGGTGAAGTGGTTGAAGACTCTGCCGGACTACCTGCGGGAACGGTTGTTGATGACAAGCAGCTGGATGTCGCCTGTAGCGATGGATCACTCTACCGAATGTTAGAGGTACAGCCGGAAGGTAAAAAAGCAATGAGTGCCGATGCATTCCTGCGCGGTGCACAGCTGAAGAAGGGTGACCTGCTGTCTGGTGATGTGGCAGGAAACGAAGCCTCTTGAATATTCGCACGTTTGCGGTCAACTCCCTTGATCTGATTCTCAACAAATCCAAAAAAGCGGATGAAGTTCTCAAGCAGTTGATGAGTGAGGTGATTGAAGAGCCTCGTGATCGTCATCTGCTGCATGAGATGGTTTATGGCGTGCTGCGCTGTTATTTCTCTCTGGAGGCTGATTTTTCGCGTTACCTGAAACAGAAACCGGGTGAATTTTCTCGCTTAGCCCTCTTTGTCGGCACCTATCAGATTCGCCATATGCGTGTGCCTGTGCATGCTGCCGTCAGTGAAACGGTCTCAGCTGTAAAGCCTAGAGACCCTAAAGCTTCAGGCATGGTTAATGCCGTGCTGCGCAAGGTTTCCAGTAGTGAGCCACCCTCTAAATTGAAACCGCCTCAGCGTGCAGAGCTTCCCCGCTGGATTTACGCATCCTGGCGCGATGGGTTTGGCGCAGAGATTGTGCAGGCGATTGCAGAGGCTAATCAGCAGAAGCCAGAACTCTCTCTGGCTATCTTTGGTGATCGTGATACATGGATGGAAAAGGCATCAGGTGCAGGGCTTGATGCGGTGAAAGGTGAACTCTCATCACATGCCGTGATTCTTCCCTCAGGAACGGCCGTTACCACACTTCCCGGTTTTGATGATGGGGAGTTTCAGGTGATGGATCAGGCAGCACAATCAGCCGTGTTGGCACTACAGGTTAATCGAGGAGACAGGCTGCTCGATATCTGCGCTGCGCCCGGAGGAAAAAGCGCACTGCTTGCCCGCAGGCACACTGAATCCGCAGTGGTTGCGGTTGAGCTCAGTGAGAAGCGTATTCCGCGCCTGCAAGAGAATCTGGAACGGGTAAAGGCTGAAAACGTGATGGTGGTGCAGGGTGATGCGACGGCTCTGGATATGCCTGACAACTCTGTGGATGCGATTTTGTTAGATGCTCCATGCACCGCATCAGGTGTCATTCGTCGTCATCCCGATGCGAAGTTTCTGCATGACCAATCTGATGTTGAGCGCCACTCAGCATTGCAAAAGAGGATGGTTGCCGAAGCACTGCGTGTGCTTAAGCCCGGTGGTCACCTTGTTTATGCCGTCTGCTCCATTCACCCTGAAGAGAATGAGCGGGTGGTGGAAAATTTCTCCGAACTGCAAACAACTCAGCGGATATTCCCAACCAAACATCATGATGGTTTCTTCATCGCCAAATTAATGAAACAAAAAATCGAATGACCGCTTGAAGTAGTACCCAAAGCGGTCATTCGTGAGCCATTATAACGTTACTGTGACTTGCCTGCATAGAATGAGCATTCTGTGTAATCGTAAGCTATTGACTTGTAAAAGTTTCAAGGGCTCCTTTCACTCAGAATATCAATCCTGTTAATATACCTTGTAGGGTAAGAATTTGCCGCTCATTACGATATGTACACGGTCACCATTTGGATCCTGTTCGCGACTGATATCCATTGAAAAATCAATGGCACTCATAATACCATCACCAAACTCCTCATGAATGAGCTCTTTGATACTGCTTCCGTAAACATTGATTAGTTCATAGAAGCGATAGGTTAGAGGGTCAGTTGGCACGGCAGTAGGAAGTGAGCCTTTGTAGGGTACCACCTGTAACATCTCAACTGCATCTTCAGGCAGGTCAAGCATAGCGCCTATTTTGCTGGCGTGTTCAGAACTTAAGGTCATCTGTCCCATCAGAGCTGCGGTTGTCCACTCTTTACTTTGCCCTGTAGCTTCAGCTAATTGTTTCCACTTTAGCTGTTTGCGGCGTTTGTTACTTAGGATTAGCTGGGTTACTTCGTCTCTGGTCATGTTGTTCTCCGTTTTTGTTTAGTTTGTTGATGAATTAACTGCTCTGGCTTAATAAAAAAATAATAATGAGCGTCAGCATCAGGGATATGCTTTTCCAAAAGAACACGGGGTTTCTCTCGATTAAGGGCGGGCGCTCTTTATTTAGAAAAGATTTATTTGGCTGGCGAAGATCAAATACAAATTCGGACAGCTCTTTATAGCGTTTGTAAGGATTGGGGTGAAGCGCTTTTCTTAGCGTTTCATCAATCCACACAGGTATCTCTCGCTCATCATGAAGAACCGAATGGTACTTCAGGTTGCGTTGGGCACTTTTTGTTTTCGATTTAGCTACCTGTACGCCATAAGGGAACCGGCCAGATAACATTTGATAGGCAATAACAGCTAACGAAAACATGTCTGAACGCGGTGTTCCGCTTTCTCCGAGGAAATATTCCGGGGCAGTATATTGCGCTGTACCTAAGATATGTTGCCGCATAAGAGGTGTTGAAATTTCCATAATTCCGGCAACATGAGTAGCACCAAAATCAATGATTTTTACTGTTCCTGTTTGGTCTATCATGATATTGCTGGGTCTAAGATCCTGATGCAACATCTCCAGCCTGTGAAACGCGAGTAGTCCTTTGGCAATTTGTTCAATAATAGCGCGTACAGTTTCGATATCTGGTTTCGGGTGATCGATCATCCACTGTGCCAGTGTTTGCCCCTCAATGAACTCAGTTGCAACATACAGATAATTGTGTTGCCTGGTTTGCAGGCAGGGCTTGAGTATATGGGCATTGTTTAGTCGTCGTGCAATCCACTCTTCCATTAAGAAGCGTTCAAGGTAGGTGGCCTCTCCTCTTAAATCTACGGAGGGGGTTTTGATAATTACTTTTTCTTTACTTTCAATATCCTGCGCAAGATAGACATGGCTGCGACTACTGGCGTGTACTTTTCTGATGATTTCATAGCCATCAAACTCCATGCGTGCATCCAGTTCAGGTGGGAAAGGTAAACGTGTTAATTGTTGATAGGCTTCAGTAGCACTCTGCTGAGGAAGCTGTTCAATTCTGACGATCTGTATGGTGAGATTATCATCACTTCCTTGCTCAAGGGCTTTATCTATAATGATTTTTGCAGCGTTATCCAGGTTTTCCAGTTGTTCATGGATTGTGTTGATGATGAATTGAGAGCTAGTGAACTCATAAACACCATCTGTGGCTAAGATAAAAATATCATGTTTTTGCAGAGGCACAGCTTGGTGATCAATTTCAATCTGTACATTAATACCCAAAGCACGGCTCAGGTAACTTTTATCCTGTGATATTGAAACCCTATGATCCTCTGTAAGCTTCTCTAAATTATCGCCCTGAAGATGGTAAACGCGAGTATCACCAACATGAAAAATATACGCGGTTGTTGATTTGAGAACCGTGGCACTGAAAGTGCAAACATAACCGCGATCTTTTGCTTCGTAGCAGTATTGGCTCTGTTTTGTTTGGGCGTGTAACCATGAGTTGGTGGCGAGCATGACTTGCTGTACGGATTTTTTTACTGACCAGGCATCTGAAGTGCAGTAATAATCCTCTAAAAAACCTGTAACAGCTGCTTCGCTAGCGATTTGACTGACATCGCTACTGCTTATGCCATCAGCCAAAGCAATGCATATACCTTTTGTGGTTAGCAGAGGTTCACGAGGGATGTAAACACCATGAAAGTCCTGGTTAATAGACTTGCGCCCTTTGTCTGAATGCTGTCCTGTAGATATTTTTAGTTGATTGCTCATTTTATGATAAAAGCACCTCTTCCAAAGTGGGGAAGAGGTGCTCCATTCTTCACCTGTTTAAACGTTACGATTTGGAGATGTTCTTACATGCGTGTAATACAGAGGTAAGGCAACAAATACTAAACCACCGACTAAGTTCCCTAATACAGTTGGTAACTCATTCCATACTAAATAGTCAACGACTGTAAAGCCACCACCCATAATCATAGAGAATGGGAACAAAAACATATTTACGATTGAGTGCTCAAAGCCCATAAAGAAGAACAGCATAACTGGCATCCACATCGCCATCATTTTACCTGTTGCGGAAGTAGATATCATGGCGCCAACAACACCCATGGATACCATCCAGTTACATAACATGCCACGCATAAAGATCGTAAACCAACCGCCTAAGCCATGTTCTTTATAACCTAATGTTCTTGATTCACCGATGCTGCTTACTTTTGCTGCAATCGCACCACCATCTGTATGATATCCGTAAGTTAGGATGAAAGACATGATGAAGGCAACCGTTAAAGCGCCACCCAAATTACCAAGAAAAACCAGACCCCAGTTGCGTAAAAGCTGGCTCTTATCAGCGCCAGGTCTTTTATCTAAAAGGGCAAGAGGAACTAAAGTAAAAACACCCGTTAGCAGATCAAACTTCATCAGATAAAGCATGATAAAGCCAACCGGAAATAATAAGGCACCAACAAGTGGTGAGCCTGTTTTTATTGCTACCGTAATAGCAAAAACAGCAGCAAGACCCAGGATGGCACCGGCCATATACGCACGAATCAGAGTATCCTTAGTAGACATGTGGATTTTGGATTCGCCTGATTCTACCATTTTCGTTACAAATTCTGATGGTTCTAAATAAGACATTATAAAACTCTCCTTTTTAACATTGTATATTCCTTTCCGATTAGTTTTTACGGCATACGTTTATGCGGTATTGTTAGTAAGTGACCAGCAAGGTGTGTTCCATACTGAAAATATGAAAATATCAGGCTGTAGTTGGATGTTTTTTTAAGCGGTGCCTAAATAGTAAACACAAAATGTTGCTTTCTTAGTCACAACATTGCTCTCGGGCAACTTAGAAAAAGAGTAACAAGTACAGGCTTCAATGCTTGGTTGCGCTGGAAAAACAGGTTTGTAACCTGAAAAGGAAAGTCAAATATCTAATTTTCTCATTCATTTCAAGCGATCATTCAGTACATGGTATCTCTCTACGGGTGCGATTGAGACAGAAAGTGTTTAGTTTTACCGCATGGCTGAAAACAGGTTGATGAAAGATGGGCTGGGTGCAGATGCGGTTGAACGCATTGTTAGTGCGTTTGCATCAACGTTGAAAGAGTTTCCTGCTGACCGGTTTCGAAATGATGCCCTGAATGGTCTGGGTGGGCTGGAGCTTAAAGAGCGGGTTGCTCATCTGATCGAAGTGCTACACCAATATCTCCCGGATAATTTTGAAGAGGCGGTCACATCCATTGTAGCCATTAAGTCGATTTGGGATCGCGGCGATGAAGGTGACCCTTTGAGAGGTTTTGCTGCCTGGCCGATTATTGATTACATCGGTGTGCATGGGCTGGATCATCCGGAGCTGTCATTGAACGCTTTGAAGCAGCTCACCTCTCTCTTCTCGGCTGAGTTTGCGATTCGGCCATTCATTATGATCTACCCCGACACTGCATTTCGCCATCTGAAGCTATGGTGCAATGATCCGGATGAACATGTGCGACGGCTTGTTTCTGAAGGAACGCGCCCACGACTGCCATGGGGGCAGCAGTTGCCCGGGTTTATTGATGATCCAATGCCGCTTTTGCCACTGCTTGAGTTGCTGAAAAATGATGAGAGTGAATATGTGAGAAGATCGGTGGCAAATAGTTTGAACGATATCTCCAAGGATCATCCAGATGTTGTGATTCAGGCCTGCCAAAACTGGGTTGATGATTCCAATCCGAAAAGATCAAAGTTGATCAGGCATGCAACACGCACACTAGTTAAGAGCGGGCACCCCGATGTGTTTGGTTTGCTTGGCTACAGTGAGATGCCAGAGCTATCCGTGCAGAGCCTTCAGTTGGACCGTCAATATATAGAGCTGGGCGAAACGATAGATTTTACTGTGTTGATTAAGTCAGCCGTGCCGCAGCGGCAACGGGTTGTGATTGATTATGCGGTACACCTGGTGAAGGCCAATGGAAAAAGGGCTGCCAAGGTGTTTAAGCTGAAATCTGTCATAATCGAACCTGGTGAGATGATTGAGCTAAAGAAGTCACATCCATTTAAAAAGATAACTACTCGGAGGTACTACTCCGGTAAGCACGCTATTGAGATACTGATTAATGGCGTGGGATATGGTCGAACTGAGTTTGAACTGTCGGTTCCTCAAACGGCGAGATAGGGTGTCGTCGATGTCTGATGTTTGTGATCTGATTCCCGATCTTTCACACCTTAAGGGTGTGCGGGTGATTGCTGCCATGAGTGGTGGTGTTGATTCATCGGTGATGGCCGCACTGCTTAAAGAGGCGGGGGCGGATGTGATCGGTGTGTTCCTCAATGTCTGGGACTACTCCCGTGATGAGGTGGAGGGGCACGGATCCTGCTGCTCGCTCGATGATGCCTATGATGCACGGCGGGTCTGCGATCAGATCGGCATTCCCTTTTACAATATGGATATGCGTGAAAATTTCAGGCACAACGTGATTGATCCGTTTATTTCCGACTATGAGACAGGGCGTACACCGAATCCATGTGAAAGGTGTAACCGCTTTGTGAAGTTTGGAGCGCTGCTTGAGGCTGCCGACAAGTTGGAAGCAAAGTACGTAGCAACAGGCCACTATGTACAGCGTCGGGATGATGAGACTGGTGTGCATGTCTATAAGGGTAACGATGCCAAAAAAGATCAAACCTATTTTCTGGCAACCACCAGTCGTGAACAGGCTGAACGGCTTCTCTTTCCTGTAGGTCATCTGGAGAAGGATGGTACCCGCAAACTGGCAGAGCACTATGGCCTGCTGACTGCCGGTAAACATGAGAGTCAGGATATCTGTTTTATCCCTAATGGTGATCGTATCGCCTTTCTGAAAGAGCAGGGGGCATCAGCAGGTTTCAGGGATGGGGAGATTGTTGACCGTGAAGGGAGCGTGCTTGGAAAGCATCAGGGCATAGCTCACTACACGCTAGGTCAGCGTAAAGGACTGGGGCTGCCGGGTGGGCCGTGGCATGTGGTTGGTCTGGATGGAGACGCAGCCAGGGTAGTTGTGGCACATCCTGAAGAGGCAGTGATTCGTGAAGTGGAAGTGGAGGAGGTGAGCTGGATTCGTAAGCCTGAATCGACTGAAGTGGTGACGGCAAAAGTTAGATATCAGATGCAGCCAGCCCTCTGTCAGTTTCAGTTTAATGAACGCCTTCATCTCTGCTTCGAAGAGCCCCAGAAGCCAACGGCACCGGGGCAGGTGGCTGCCTTCTACAGTGGTGATGAACTGCTGGGTGGTGGCATCGTAGCTAGCGCTGTTTAGATTTACTTGGATTGTTTTGGTTGTGAGCAAGCGAAATCGGCAATGGATTTAAAGGCAGTTCAGCATCAGTAGATCTTATGTTATCATGCCCAGACAACTTTGGAGGGTGTTATGATCGACCAGGTGAGCAACCAGACAGCAGAGCCAATCAAGAAAAAGAAAATGGCATCAAAAGAGTATGAGAAGGCTCTTTCGGACATTTATGAAGAGCTGGTAAAGTGGCAGCACTGGGTTAAAGATCAGGGGCTACGTGTCGTGTTGGTTTTCGAGGGACGTGATGCAGCAGGAAAGGGTGGTACCATCAAACGTTTGATGGAGCCGTTGAATCCACGTGGCTGTAATGTGGTCGCACTGCCGGCACCTTCTGATCGGCAGAAAACCCAGTGGTATTTTCAGCGCTATGTGGAGCATTTCCCTGCGGCTGGAGAGATCGCTGTGTTTGATCGCAGTTGGTACAACCGAGCCGGCGTTGAGCGTGTGATGGATTTCTGTACCGATAAAGAGTACAGAGAGTTTATGCGCTCCTGCCCCGAATTTGAACGAATGCTTGTGCGTTCGGGTATCATCCTTCTTAAATTCTGGTTCTCAGTCAGTGATGAAGAGCAGGAGCGCCGTTTTCAGAAGCGGGCAACGGATAAAACCAAGCACTGGAAACTGAGCCCGATGGATCTGGAGTCTCGTGATCGCTGGATGGAGTATTCCAAAGCCAAGGATGAGATGTTCTTCTACACGGATATTGATGAGGCACCCTGGTATGTTGTGAATGCGGATGATAAGAAACGTGCGCGTCTAAACTGTCTGAGCCATATTCTTGACTCGATTCCTTATCAGGATGTGATGGCTAAGCCGAAACCGCTTCGTTCGAGGAAAGAACAGCCTGATTATAAGCGCCCTGATATCAACGATCAGAACTTTGTCCCGGAAAAATATTGAGCAGTCGGAGTGAACTTTGATGTTCACTCTTGGAAGTTGTAAGCGGCTCAACTAGAGTGCCGCTCCTCGCGGGTTTGCCAGCAAATTCGACGATAGATAGATAACTGATTTTAAAAGAGGATTTCATGGCTATTCAACGCACACTTTCAATTATTAAACCTGACGCAGTGGCGAAGAACGTGATTGGTGACATTATCCGTCGTTTTGAAGAAAACGGCCTTTCTGTTATCGGAACACGTATGATTCACCTGAGTGCTGATCAGGCGGGTGGCTTTTATGCAGTACATAAAGAGCGTCCATTTTATAAAGATCTGTGCGAGTTCATGAGTTCTGGCCCGGTGTTAGCGATGGTTCTTGAGGGCAGTAACGCTATAAACCTTAACCGTCAGCTCATGGGTGCAACCAATCCAAAGGAAGCAGAAGAGGGCACGATTCGTGCCGACCATGCCAACTCCATTGATGCCAATGCAGTTCACGGCTCAGACTCTGCTGAGAATGCAGCGATTGAGATTGCCTATTTCTTTGCTGACCTTGATCTAAACAGCCGTCTCTGATCTGTTTAAAATAGACACCATTCATGAGTGAACAGACTCCGGAGAAATCTGGCCCCGGCACACCTGAGCAGATTGCTGTTCGACGAGAAAAGCTGACGAAATTGAGAGAGGCCGGAGAGGCTTATCCCAATACGTGGCGTCCCGACTCGATTTCAGCTGATCTGCATGCAAGATATGAGTCTCTCGATGCGGATGCGTTGGAAAGCGAAGCGGTAGCTGTCCGTGTGGCCGGACGTATCATGGGCCATCGTGTGATGGGTAAGTCCAGCTTCATGAATATTCAGGATGGTGAGGGGCGTATTCAGCTCTTTATCAATCGCGATGCAGTGGGTGGTGCTGAAGTTTATAATCCAACCAAAAAGTGGGACCTTGGCGATATCGTCGGTGCTGAGGGTGTTCTGTTTCGCACCAAGACAGGCGAACTATCGGTAAAGGTTTCACATATTGAACCGGTCTCTAAATGTCTTCGCCCACTGCCTGAAAAATGGCATGGGCTGAGTGATAAAGAGATGCGCTATCGTCAGCGTTATGTTGATCTGATGGTAACTCCGGAATCACGCGAGGTTTTCCGTACCCGTTCCAAAACCGTCTCTCTGCTACGTCGCGGTCTTGAAGATAAGGCCTTTATGGAAGTTGAGACGCCGATGCTGCAGGCGCAGCCCGGTGGCGCGGCAGCACGCCCTTTTGTGACTCACCATAATGCACTGGATATGGAGCTTTCTCTGCGCATTGCACCTGAGCTCTACCTGAAACGTCTGGTTGTGGGTGGTTTTGAACGCGTGTTTGAGATCAACCGTAACTTCCGCAATGAGGGGCTTGATGCGACGCATAATCCTGAATTTACCATGGTTGAGTTCTATCAGGCCTATGCAGATTTCAATGATGCGATGGATACTACCGAATCACTGATTCGTGGTGTGGCCGAAGGCCTGGGAGTTTCTAATGTCGAGTGGGATGGTGTTGAGCTGGATCTCAGTCAGCCATTTAAACGCATTCGATTGGATGAATCGGTGTTTGAGAAGCGCCCTGATCTGCGTGGACATGCCAATGATAAAGCGCTTTTGGCAACCGTCTGCCTACAGGAGATTGAAAACTTTAAGCCGTTGATTACCTGGAAAGCAGGGCATTATCTGACAGCACTGTTTGAGGAGTTAGTAGAAGGTGAGCTAAAACAGCCTACCTTTGTAACCCATTACCCGGTGGATGTTTCACCGTTGGCGCGTCGAAACAATGAGGAGACAACGGTCACTGATCGCTTCGAGTTGTTTATTGCTGGCAAAGAGATCGCTAACGGCTTCTCCGAGTTGAATGACCCGGATGACCAGCGAGACCGTTTCACTGCTCAGGCTCAGGCAAAAGCCGCTGGAGACCTTGAGGCAACAGGTGTTGATGAAGATTACCTGCGGGCTCTTGAGTATGGCATGGCACCTACAGCCGGTGTTGGTATTGGTGTGGATCGGCTGGTGATGATGTTGACCGGTCAACACTCAATCCGGGATGTGTTACTGTTTCCGCATATGAGGCCTGAGTAGAGGCCTGAAGCTAGGGAGGTTGGTTTGAAAGCAAATTTAGTCATGACCAAGGAGCTGGTGGTCTGCCATCCTGAACAGACTGTATTTGAAGTGCTAAAAGTTCTTCGTGAGAAGTCCTTCCGTGTGCTTCCAGTTGTGGATGAGAACCAGAAGATTCTCGGCGCGGTCAATATGCTGAGCATGCTTTCCAAACTGGTGCCCGAATATATTGTCAAAGGTTACCTGAAATCAATTCCATATGCGCCTGATATGGGCGTTCTTCGCAAACACTACAAAGAGATTATCGACCATAAAGTTATTGATATCATGGATGATAACCCGACCATTGTCGGGGAGAATGAATCGCTTCTTTCTGTTACGTCGGCACTGATTGCTTTTGACCGTTTCGAGTATGCATTTGTGGCGGATAAGGAGAATGTGCTGCTGGGGATTATTGCATCCAGTGATATTGTACGCTGTTTGAGCAAGTTCGATCCGGAGGTTTTGTTTGATGCATGATTCGGTTAACCATGTGATTTTCGGTCTGGATCCTACATGGGTTGCAGTATCACTGTTGCTTTGTGTCTATGCGATCATTATGGCGGAGAAGTTTAACCGTGCAGTTCTCTCTCTGCTTGGTGCAGGCCTGATGATTCTATGCGGTGTCATTACTCAAAAGCAGGCTGTTGCTGGTATTGATTTCAATACCATTGGCCTGCTGACAGGCATGATGGTGATTGTCGCCATCAGCCAAAAGACAGGTATGTTCCAGTATGTGGCGATTAAGTCAGCCAAGTTTGTAAAAGGTGAGCCCTGGGGTATTCTGGTGATGCTCTCTGTAGTTACTGCGGTCTTCTCTGCTTTTCTGGATAACGTAACCACTGTGCTCCTGATTGCTCCGGTGACACTGCTGATTACTGATGCGCTGGGTATCAAACCCTATCCGTTCCTTTTTGCTCAGATCCTTGCATCCAATATTGGTGGTACTGCTACGTTGATCGGTGATCCACCTAATATCATGATCGGTTCAGCAGCCGGACTCTCTTTTTATGAATTTCTGGTGAATCTGGCTCCGATTACACCGTTTATTTTTCTGGTAACGATGGTTTGCATCTGGTTTATGTTTGGTAAAGGGCTATACGCTACGGATGAAGCCAAGGCTCTGGTGATGCAGTTTAATGAGAACGATGCTCTTGAAGATGTGCCGTTAATGAAAAAAAGCCTGTTAGTGCTTTTTCTTGTGATTACCGGTTTTACTGTTGCCCATAGCTTTCATCTGGAACCGGCATCGATTGCCATGTTTGGCGCCGCACTGCTTCTGCTACTGCAGACATGGGGTATGGATCTTCATGATAAGGATCACGCCTATGAAGGCATTATGGCAGAAGTGGAGTGGACGACGATCTTTTTCTTTGTCGGCCTCTTTGTGATTGTGACCGGTGTTGAGCATACCGGTGTGATCGAGATGTTGGCGCATAAAACGCTGGAGCTGACCGGTGGTGATTTCAATGCTACGGCTGGTGCTATCCTCTGGGTCTCTGCAGTTGCCTCTGCATTGATTGATAACATCCCATTTGTAGCAACGATGATTCCGCTGATTGAAAATATGGCTCCAACCTTTGGTGGTGCAGATGAACTGGTTCCGCTCTGGTGGGCGCTCGCTTTGGGGGCATGTCTGGGTGGTAATGGTTCATTGATCGGCGCATCTGCGAATCTGATCGTAGCAGGCTTTGCACAGCGTGCAGGGCATCCGATTATGTTCCTTCAGTTCATGAAGCACGCGTTCGGCCTGATGCTGATCAGTATTGCTATTGCGCATGTCTATCTCCATCTGCGTTATCTGAGCTGAGTTTTTTCAATAAAACGCCCTGAAGAGCAGGTTTTAAACTACAGTAGAGTATATGCTGTTTGTTTTTGGATGCATAAATGACCGATGATCCTGTTGTATTCACGATCTTTCTGATTTTTACTGGCGCCGCCATAATGGCAACGGCTGCTCTTTATGCGCGTCAGGCTCTTCTGGTCTCTTATATTCTTTTGGGCATATGTCTTGGCCCCTGGGGGGTTGGGCTTGTTCCAGACCCCCTCATTGTTCAGGCCATCGCCCATATCGGAATTATTTTTCTGCTCTTTTTGATTGGTCTGAACCTTCCTGCCCAGAAATTTTTCCATATGGTCAGGAAAACCACTATTGTAACAGGGTTAAGTTCGTTACTTTTTCTGATTGTTGGCCTGATTTTTGGCCAATTGTTTGGGTTTACTCTGGTTGAATCATTAGTGATTGGATTTACGTTGATATTTTCCAGCACCATTATTGGGCTGAAGCTGTTACCAACGACAGTACTTCACCATAAGCGAACGGGCGAGGTGATGATCAGTGTTCTGCTACTGCAGGATGTGATTGCTATCGCCGTACTGCTATTTCTGGAGGGGATGAGCAGAGGGGAGATGCCACTGCTTGAAGTCGGTTCGTTGTTTCTCACCCTGCCTATGATGTTTGTTTTTGCCTATCTCATGGAGCGGTATGTTTTGAGTCGACTGTTTCGGCGATTTGACAGAATTCAGGAGTATATCTTTCTGTTGGCGATTGGCTGGTGTTTGGGTATGGCAGAACTTTCTGCGGCATTTGGTCTGTCACATGAAATTGGCGCTTTTATAGCCGGTGTGTCACTTGCAACCGGAGTTGCATCTCAATTTATTGCCGAAAGGCTTAAGCCATTGCGTGATTTTTTTCTTGTTATCTTTTTCTTCTCCGTTGGAGCAAGTTTGAATCTTGTTGTGCTTCAGGAGGTGCTGTTGCCGGCTCTTTTGGTAGCTCTGACCATGTTGATATTGAAGCCTTTGGTGTTCAGGTGGCTACTGAAAAGCTCAGGTGAGTCCAAAGGCCGCTCTATGGAGGTTGGCTTTCGTCTTGGGCAGATGAGTGAGTTTTCCCTACTCATCGCAGTGCTGGCTTTGGAGGTTGGGCTTATTGGAGCTGAGGTATCGTATCTGATTCAGGCAAGTACAGTGCTGACTTTCCTGATCTCTTCCTACTGGATTGTACTGAGGCTTCCAACGCCTGTTGCTGTTTCAGACGCACTGCGTAAGGATTAGGAGATTGTTGAAAGATGATTTATTTAGGGAGATGGAGTTGTTCTCAGAATTATGATCAGGTCGTATGAATGGATGCTGGCACGACGCTATCTTCGCTCACGCAGGGATGAGCGATTTGTGTCTGTGATTGGCTGGAGTTCCGCCATTGGTGTGGCTATTGGTGTGGCGGCATTGATTATAGTGCTTTCAGTGATGTATGGCTTTGATGCAGAGCTGAAAGATAAAATTCTCGGCTTCTCTTCTCATGTGGACATTCAGGGGCCTGAAGAGACAGTAGCCGAGTGGCAGGGATGGCTTAAGCAGGTTGAATCGCTTCCAGGCGTTGAAAGAGCCGCGCCTTATATCTCAGCTCAAGTACTGGCCAATCATCGCTCTCAATCGACAGGAGCTATTCTTAAAGGGGTTGACCCTCTATTGGAAGTTTCGATCGCCGAGCATGTTGTTGCTGGCGAATTCATTGGTGCTTCTCCTGATACTGCACTGTTTGAAGTCGTTGTTGGCAAGGATCTGGCGCGAAAGCTGGCGCTTTCCGTGGGCGATCAGGTGAGACTTGTCTCTCCCAAGGGTGGTATCGGCCCGTCGGGAATGTCGCCACGTATGCGCGCTTTCAAAGTAGTGGGCATATTTGATTCAGGATTCTATGAGTATGATGTCGGGTTGATTGTGACCTCTCTGGAGTCAGTTCAGAGGCTGAATCGGCTGGGTAATCGTGTGACAGGGATCGAGCTCCATCTTGATGACAGAGATCATGCCAGTGAGGTGGCGCTTGCCGCTCGCATGGTTCTGCCTGCTGAGGCGTGGGTATCTGACTGGATGAGACGTCACCGCTCTTTTTTTAAGGCACTAAAGACTGAACGTATAGCAATGGGTGTGATTCTTTCACTGATTGTGATGGTAGCCCTGTTTAATATGGTCTCCTCACTGGTGATGGTGGTAATGGAGCGGCGCAAAGAAATTGCCATTCTTAAAACGGTGGGAGCCACCCATCTTTCGGTCATGCGTATCTTTATCATGATGGGCTCCCTCCTCTCCGGACTTGGTACGCTGGTGGGGACGTTGTTTGGCTTGCTGCTGGCCTGGAAGCTTGGGGAGATCCTCGCATTAATCGAAAAGATTACAGGGGTGACATTCCTCTCCGGAGACGTCTATTATATCGACCATGTTCCATCCATTATTGATCCGGCTTCTATTGTTGTTGTGGTTTCGGTCAGTTTGCTGATGGGTATCCTTGCGACAGTATATCCTGCATGGCGTGCGGCTGGTGTGCCTCCTGCCGATGCGTTGCGGTACGAGTAAAATATGTCAATTGAACAACTGAGAGACAGAGCCAAAAGCGCCTTGCTTGATGGTAAGTATAAGAAAGCATTAGGTTTTTTTGAGGAGCTTTATCAAGCTGACCCGAGTGACCTGCGCATCCATGTGAAGCTTGCTGAGTTGCGTGAGAAGACCGGAGACACGGCAGCAGCTATCAAAGACTATATTGCTATTGCCAATGCTTATGCAGAGCAGGGGTTTGTCGTTCAGGCCATTGCAATTAATAAAATCATTCTACGTCTGGATGAGAGCAGGACTGAGGTGAAAGAGCGTCTTAAGGAGCTCTCAAGTGAGCGCGGTGATGATTGGGCCATATCTACAATCACCTCGACTGATCAGGTTAAGGCTATGGATATTAGCGGTAAAGATCGTGCCAAACTAAGTTTTGAGCGTATGCCGCTGCTCTCCGGTCTCTCTGGAGATGAGCTTGAATCTTTTATGGATTCCCTGGAGTTGCGTGAAATTCCGGCAAATGAATATGTCTATCGCCGTGGTGAAATCGGTGACCATCTCTATCTGATCGGTATAGGAAGCGTTGGGTTGGAGGCGCCTGTAGCATCAGGGAAAAACAAAGTTTATTCACGTTTGGTAGAGGGTGACTTCTTTGGTGAACATGCTTTTATGTCCCGAGCTGAGCACCATGATGAGGCGATGGCTGAAGTCGATACCAATGTATTGATGATTGACCGAAAGACGTTTGATGGTTGGGTAGAGAAGTATCCTTCGATTCAATCCACTGTTGAAGAGTTTTATCGTAAACGTGTGCTGGCTCGAATTTTGGCGATAACCCCTGTGTTTGAGGGTGTTCCACCCGATGCACGCCTGGCGCTCTCTGAAAAGTTTCAGCTTAAATCTTTTACCAGTGGCGAAACGGTCGTCAGTGAGGGTGAGGCAGGAGATACATTTTATCTTATTCGCTCGGGTCATGTGGCTGTATCAACACGTGGCATGGGAGCACAGGGTGAGCCGATTGCGTTGGGTAAGATGGGAGAGGGCGCATTTTTTGGTGAGGTATCTCTACTAACAGACAAACCAAGAACCGCAACCGTAATTGCAGATGATGATGTTGAGTTAATGGAACTCACCCGAGCCGATTTTAATGAGATCGTTGCCAGCTATTCGTCGGTATTGAAGGTGGTCGAGGCATATCAAAAACAGCGCGTTCAGGACACGATCAAAACATTGATGCGCAGCAAGCCAAAATAATTTTGTGACGGACGATCTTCAGCCACTTCTAAAAATTCAGGGTGTTCATAAGAAGTATTCTTCTCCTGCCGGAGCATTACATGTATTGCAGGGTATATCATTTACGCTGAATGCTGGTGAGTTTCTTGCTGTTATTGGTGAATCCGGATCCGGAAAAAGCACATTGCTACAGGTTGTTAGCACACTTGATCAGCCCGATCAGGGCAGCGTTTGGCTGGATGGGGAGCCACTGTTTGGATTAAATCAGACAGAACAGGCCAAGCTTCGTAATGAACGCCTTGGGTTTGTCTATCAGGCACATCACCTGATACCTGAGCTTTCGGCTCTGGAGAATGTTATGTTGCCACTGCTGGTTCGGGGTGTAGGCGAACAGGAGGCTTCTCAAAGAGCGATGAGTCTGCTTGAACGAATGAATCTAAAAGAGCGGGGGAATCATGTGCCAGCTAAGCTGTCGGGTGGTGAGGCGCAGCGTGTGGCTGTGGCCAGAGCTCTGGTTGGTAAGCCGCGTCTGTTGTTGGCAGATGAACCAACAGGCAATCTTGATGAATCGACTGCACAAGGGGTTTTCGAAGCGCTTCAACAGCTCTGCAGAGAGGAGAGGGCTGCAGTCGTAATGGTAACACATAGCCCTGCTCTGGCAGCCCGTTGTGATCGTACAGTGCGACTGGCGAATGGGGAATTGTTAGAGGGCTAGTTTGAAAAATCTTTGACGAATCAAGAAGTTTTGCTACACTCCCTAAAGTTGTTTCGAGTTTTATGAGGCAACTAAGTGATATTTAACACAGTTGGGGTCATAGTGACAAAGGCGGAAATCGCAAAAATTGTGCATGATCGAGTAGGCCTTTCAAAGAAAGAGTCCGGACAGATTGTTGAAGCTGTTCTGGATGAGATCAAGAAGGCGCTTGAGAGCGGGGAAGATGTTAAACTTTCCGGTTTTGGTCACTTTATGGTTCGAGGTAAGCACGCCCGTCGCGGACGCAATCCGAAAACAGGTGATGACATCACAATCGCTTCCCGCAATGTCGTAACTTTCCGTGCTAGCCAGTTGTTAAAACAGAAGCTGCTTGGGGAGAGTGAATGAATCCTCAGGCCAAGGCGCTGATTACCGCTGGTGTTGAGGTTCCTGAGCTTCCTGACAAGCTTTTCTTCTCAATTCGCGAAGTGAGTGAGCTTTGCCAGATTGAACCCCATGTTCTCCGTTACTGGGAAACTGAGTTTAAACATATTAAACCTGTCAAAAAAAGTGGTAATCGCCGTTTTTACAGGCATCGCGATGTCTATGCTGTACTCCAGATCAAACATCTTCTCTATGATCTGAATTTCACCATTCGTGGTGCAAAGAAGCGCCTGATGAGCGGAGATCTTAGTGAGATCGTCGAACAGCAGGATGCCCAGGCTTCACTTCGAATGATTCGGGAAGAACTTATCTCTGTTAGGGATTTACTGGCCGACTAATTTTTTATACATTGCATTGCAAGTGAAACGGGGCGTAGCGCAGCCTGGTAGCGCACCAGACTGGGGGTCTGGTGGTCGGAGGTTCAAATCCTCTCGTCCCGACCATTTCATTAATAACAGAACGATGGTTACCCTTTTTGAACGAATTGCAACATACAAACCTTACTTTTGAGCGTCCGCGAAAACGGATGGTGGCTGAGCAGTTGGTTACCAGAGGCATTAATGACCCCCGTGTTCTTGAGGCGATGACAATTGTGCCACGCCATCATTTTGTTGATCCGGCCCTGAGTAGCCACGCTTACAAGGACTCATCACTGCCTATCGGCGAAGGTCAAACCATCTCTCAGCCTTACATGGTTGCAAGAATGAGTCAGCTTCTGGAGTTGAAGGGCGATGAGCGTGTTTTAGAGATTGGAACGGGTTGTGGATATCAGACAGCCGTTCTCTCTCGCCTCTGTCGCCGTGTTTACAGTATTGAACGCATTGAATCACTTCATGAACGTGCCCGACAGAATTTGCGCAGAGCTAAACATGCCAATGTGATGTTAAAATGCGGGGATGGTATGCTCGGTTGGGAGGAATATGCCCCCTTTGACGCAATTATTGTTACTGCGGGAGGGTTCGCCTCAGATGTCTGGCTTGAGCAGTTGCGTGATGGAGGTGTTCTTCTTTTCCCTGAAGGGCAGGGTGGAGCACACCGGTTGGTGCGCCGCAGAAAAAGCGGGGGACAAATAACTGAAGAGCAGTTTGATATGTGTACGTTTGTACCGCTGCGAGAAGGAGTGAATCATCGTTGAGCCTGTTCTGAATCAGGGGTTGAAAAAGCAGGAGTCATGGCTTCGGCGCTGCTATCACTGGACGCTCTCATGGGCGGATCGTCCACATGCACAGACGGCTCTGTTTCTGATTGCTTTGATTGAATCGAGTTTTTTTCCAATTCCTCCCGATATTCTTCTGATTGCTTTGGCTCTGGGGCGGCCTGAGAATAGCTTCAGATTTGCGGCAGTTTCAACTGCAGGCTCAACGATTGGTGCTGCGTTAGGATATTTAATTGGGATGATGCTGTTTGCTGCCATTGCACTGCCGCTCATTGAATTCTATGGCGTAATGGAACAGTTTGATCTGGCGAAGCAGTGGTTCACCGAATATGGCGTTGTTGTCATACTGATTGCAGGTTTTTCCCCGATTCCATTTAAAGTGTTTACCATTGCTGCGGGAGCTTTTGGCCTGCCCTTCTTCTGGTTTATGCTGGCATCACTGATCTCTCGAGGTGCGAGGTTTTATCTGGAGGCCGCGTTGCTACACTGGGGTGGCCCCGGTTTGAGAGAGCTGGTTGAGCGGCACTTTGAATGGATTACTATTGCCGTGACACTACTTGTTCTCGGTGGTTTCGCAGGGTTATGGCTGTTGCGTTAAGAGTTATCTGCCTGATCGGCATTTTCACGCTCTCTGCCTGTTATAAGACGGAGCTGCCAAGCTATTCTTACAGTAAGCCCGGCCACAGTAAGTCAAAGCAGGTGAAATCAAGCTACAGTAAGAAGAAGGCTAGCCGTGGTTACTCGACCTATAGAGTAAGGAAGGGGGATACGCTCTACAGTATTGGAAAACGCTTTGGCGTGGATCATAAGCTGTTGGCAACCCGAAACCATGTTCGTTATCCCTATACAATTTATGTGGGGCAGCAGCTCTCATTAACCCGGACGGCTGCAAAGCCGCAGTACCTTCCGATTCCGAAAGCCAGGGTGAAGGGCAAACGCAGTATAAAAAAATCAACAAGATCAACAAAGAAAATCACGCATCGGAAAAAAGCTGTTAACGGGTCTGTGAAATTGCGCTGGCCACTTAAGGCTACCGTGACCAGTCGTTTTGGAAGACGTGGAAGTCGTATGCATGACGGTATTGATATTGGAGCTAAAGAGGGGACTCCAATCCGCGCGGCAGCGGCCGGTGAAGTGGTCTATTCGGATCAGCGGCTGAGTGGTTATGGCAAGTTGATTATTATTCGGCACAGCAGTGATATGTTTACTGCCTATGCACATAATCAGCGAAACCTTGTGCGTAAAGGCAATCGGGTGAAATCGGGCGATGTGATTGCCCGGGTGGGTAAGACTGGTCGCGCTAGCGGGCCACATCTTCATTTTGAGGTAAGGCGCGGGCCTACGCCTGTTGACCCGATGGCTTATCTGCCTCGCAGATAGCATATTTATGCGATATACATTTCCTGTAAAGGATTCATAGTATCCACCGATAGATCAAACGAATGGTCGATTTTTAATGCATGGAGGCGGTTATGTCTAAACGGCGGAGTCTGGATCCCATGACACTCTATATGCGAGAAATCTCTCGGTATAGTTTGTTAACAGCACAGGAAGAGATCGACTATTCCAGAGCTATTGCCAAAGGTGATGAACCTGCACGTCAGTCGATGATTAATGCGAACCTCCGACTCGTAGTAAAAATTTCCAGACGATATATTAACCGAGGCCTGCCACTTGCCGATCTGATCGAAGAGGGGAACATCGGGCTGATGCGAGCTGTAGAGAAGTTTGATGATGTCCATGGCTGCCGCTTTTCAACCTATGCCACATGGTGGATTCGTCAGTCAGTAGAACGTGCCATTATGAATCAGGCGCGAACGATTCGTCTGCCGGTCCATGTGGGCAAGGAGTATAACTCCATGCTTCGTACCTCCAATGAGTTGCGCGCATCGCTTGGACGTGAGCCGACTGAGGATGAGATTGCTGTGCGTATGGGCAAACCAAGCGAGAGAATTCAGGCGTTGTTGGGCGCAGCTCTTCCGACTGAAAGTGCTGACAGTACGCTTCATGATGATGGTGACTTTACACTCTATGATATTACTGAAGACGAATCAGCTCAACTTCCCGGAGATCACCTTGATAGCAGTATCCGTGATAATATGTTGATGGGGTGGATGGGTAAGCTCACACCGAAAGAGCAGGAGGTGGTTCGCCTCCGTTATGGCCTTGATCAAACCAGTGACCCCTGGACACTGGAAGCTATTGGCAGGCACATGGGGGTAACCCGTGAGCGAATTCGCCAGATTCAGGTTGTGGCACTACAGAAATTACGTACACTTATGGACTCTGAAAAGATCACCTTGGAGGAGATTATTTGAGTCCTGATTCTGCAGTTAATCTGTGTGATTACATTCGAGATATTCCTGATTTCCCAAAGCCCGGCATTGTTTTTAAAGATATATCCCCACTGTTAGCTGATGGTAGTGCGTTTTCTGCCACTGTTTCACAACTGGCATGTCTGATACCACAGGATGCAGATATCATTGTGGGTACTGAGGCGAGGGGATTTATCTTCGGGGCTGCACTGGCAGCTCAACTTGGAATTGGTTTTGTGCCGGTAAGAAAGCCCGGGAAACTCCCGGCTGAGGTTCATCAGATCGAGTATGAACTTGAATACGGTTTTGATGCATTGGAAATTCATCGGGATGCATTGAGTGAAGGGCACAGAGTTGTTGTTGTGGATGATCTTTTGGCAACGGGTGGAACCGCCCGGGCCACAGTGGATCTGGTGCGTCAGTTGGGTGCCGAAGTGGCAGCATGTCTGTTTGTCATTGAGTTGAGTTTTTTGAATGGAAGTGATTCGCTGAGCGATGTTCCAATCCATACTCTTATTTCTTATTAAAAACGGCTAAATATTTCTTGTAAATCAAATAGATAGGTCAATGTCAGTTGAAGGGTGCAGGATGGGCATTAAGCCGTTATCATGCAGGCCGCCAGTGCCCTCGTAGCTCAGCCGGATAGAGCAACGGTTTCCTAAACCGTAGGCCACAGGTTCGACTCCTGTCGAGGGCACCATTTTAGTTTTTTTTGGAGAGCATAGTATGGAAGAGAATCTGAATCCTGCTGTTCCGGTATTGATTGAAGATGAGATGAAGCGCTGTTATCTCGATTATGCGATGAGCGTGATCATAGGGCGAGCGCTGCCTGATGCCCGTGATGGTCTGAAACCAGTTCATCGCCGTATTCTTTTCGCCATGCAGGATCTTGGTTCCACGCATGATAAACCCTACAAAAAATCAGCCCGTGTTGTCGGTGACGTGATTGGTAAATATCACCCGCATGGCGATACAGCTGTTTATGATGCCATGGTTCGTATGGCGCAGCCGTGGAGCATGCGTCATCTGCTGGTAGATGGTCAGGGTAACTTTGGTTCGGTAGATGGTGATTCGCCTGCAGCGATGCGTTATACCGAAGCGCGGATGAGCAAGGTGGCCGCGGAGCTGCTTGCCGACATTGATAAAGATACAGTTGATTTTGGCCCGAACTATGATGGTTCACTCGCAGAGCCTAAAGTACTTCCTGCCAAGTTCCCGAATCTTTTGATTAATGGCTCACAGGGTATCGCGGTTGGTATGGCGACCAATATTCCGCCGCATAATATGGGCGAGAGCATCAGTGCCACGATTGAATTGATCAAAAACCCTAATGTTGATGATGAAGAGTTAATGCAGATCATGCCTGGCCCGGATTTCCCAACAGGTGGTTTCATTTATGGCCGTCAGGGTATGCGTGAGGCATTCATTTCAGGGCGCGGCTCGGTCACCATGCGTGCCAAGGCTCTGGTTGAAACGCATGCACGCACCAAACGTATCTCACTGATTATCAATGAGCTTCCATATCAGGTAAACAAATCGAAACTGATTGAGAATATTGCGCATCTGGTTCGTGACAAGAAGCTGGAAGGCATCTCTGATCTCCGTGATGAATCAGATCGTGATGGCATGCGTATCGCGATTGAACTCAAACGTAATGAGATTCCTGAAGTCATCCTGAACAACCTCTATAAACATACTCAGCTACAGTGCAACTTTAGCTGCAACATGCTGGCGTTGGTTGATGGTCAGCCGAAGCTGTGTGGCGTTCGCGAACTGCTTCTCCACTTTGTAGATCATCGCCGTCAGGTGGTGACTCGCCGCTGTCTGTTCGACCTGGCAAAAGCCGAGGCCCGTTCACACATTCTGGAAGGGTTGCTGATCGCGCTGGATAACATCGATGAAGTAATCAAGCTGATTCGTGGTAGCCAGACCGGTGCTGAAGCCAAGTCCGGATTGATGGATCGTTTTGGTCTCTCCGACAAGCAGGCTCAGGCGATTCTGGATATGCGTCTGCAGCGCCTTACCGGCCTGGAACGTGATAAGATCAAAGCGGAGTTTGAAGAGGTACAGGCACTGATTGCGCATCTGAAAGCGATTCTCGCTGATGAGAAGCTGCTGATGGCACTGATTGTCGAAGAGCTTGAAGAGGTGCGTGATAAATTTGCAGATCCTCGTCGCACATTGATCATGGATGAGACTGCTGAGCTATCGGTTGAAGATCTGATTACCGAAGAAGATATGGTTGTGACCATCTCTAACGAAGGTTATATCAAGCGCAATGCTGTTTCACTCTATCGGGCTCAGCGCCGTGGAGGTAAAGGCAAGACTGCGATGACCACTAAGGATGAGGATTTTGTTGCACAGCTAATGGTTGCTTCCACGCACGATTATCTTCTCTTCTTCTCTGATCGTGGGCGCGTATTCCGTAAGAAGGTTTACGAAGTGCCTCAGGCGGGCAGGGCAACGCGTGGTAAAGCGCTGGTCAATCTGCTGCCGGTTGAGAAAGATGAGAGCATTTCAGCTACTTTGGCAATTCGCGAGTTTGATGAAGACTCCTACATCGTCATGGCCACAGGCAATGGCGTGATAAAGAAAACCAAGCTGACAGATTTCAAAAACATTCGTGCTAACGGCATTATTGCGATCAAGATTGATGATGATGATGATCTGATTGGTGTGGTTCGCTCCAATGGTGAGCAGGATATTATGCTGGCATCCAGTGGCGGTAAGACGATTCGTTTTGCTGAGACCGATGTTCGAGCTATGGGGCGTAGCACGCGTGGCGTGACAGGTATGCGGATGCCGAAGGGCGACAGCGTGATTGCCATGTCGCTGGTTGTGGATCGTGCATGTCTGCTGGCTGTTTCAGAAAACGGCTTTGGTAAGCGTACATCGGTTGATGAATATAATGCTCAAAAACGTGGTGGGCAGGGTGTATTTACCTTGAAAACCGGTGGACGTAATGGTGCGATGGTAGCCGCGCTTCAGGTTGTGGATGAAGATCAGGTGATGATGATGACCAATTCCGGTCGTCTGGTACGCATTCGTATGAATGGTGTGTCGGTCATTGGCCGAAACACCCAGGGTGTAACACTGATTGATTGCCCTGCAGATGAGCGTGTGATTGGTGCCGTACGTGTGGTTGAGAAACAGGAAGATGAAGAGGAATCTGAAACGTTTGAAGTGGATACAGCAGCGGATGAGTCTGCTGATGGAACGGGCAATTTGGAATGATTGACCGTAAGGCTTTTCGAACTGATTTTGATGCTATGCAGGCGGCAGTTGCCCGTCGTGGCAGTGATGTGGTTTCCCCTGATTCTCCATGGGGAAGAGCGTTTGTACTGGATGTGCGGCAACGTGAATTGAAGGTTGAGCTTGAGGCTCTTCAATCTGAACGAAACACTGTTTCTAAAGTGATTGGGCAGAAGAAAGGTGCGGGTGAAGATGCGTCTGCAGAACTGGCTGAAATGGGCGCAGTATCAAAGCGTGTAAAAGAGCTGGATGTTGTCGCTAAAGAGGCTGAGGCGGAGTTTTCCGGCGTGCTGATGGAGATTCCAAATCTGCTGCATGAGTCTGTACCGGATGGTTTGAGTGAAGAGGATAATGTTGAGCTTCGCAAGTGGGGTGTGCCAAGAGCTGATGAGGTTCCTGCGCACTGGGATATCGGTGAAGCTCTGGGGATTCTTGATTTTGAAGCCGGCGCAACACTGGCTGGAAGTCGATTCTCTGTCCTGCGTGGTATGGGCGCAAGGCTGGAACGTGCACTGATGCAGTTCATGATGGACCTGCATGCAGATCAGCATGGTTACGAAGAGGTGTGGGTGCCTGCGATTGCCAATCGCAAGACCATGACAGGTACTGGTCAGTTGCCGAAGTTTGAGGATGATCTCTACAAACTTGAAGGTGAAGATCTGTTTTTGATTCCAACAGCAGAAGTACCGGTGACCAACCTCTATCAGGATCAGATTCTTGAAGCAGATGCGCTGCCGATCAGACATTGCGCTTATACCTCATGTTTTCGTCGTGAGGCAGGTTCTGCCGGGCGTGATGTGCGAGGCATGATCCGCCAGCATCAGTTTGATAAGGTGGAACTGGTTCAACTGGTGAAGCCTGGAGATGCATTGGATGCACTGGATAGGCTGACCGCCAATGCAGAAGCCGTGCTTCAGGCACTGGAGTTGCCATACCGTACAGTTGCACTATGCACGGCCGATATTGGATTCTCTTCTGAGAAGACGTTTGATCTGGAAGTCTGGCTGCCGAGTCAGGGCGTTTATCGCGAAATATCCTCCTGCTCATCATTTGGCCAGTTTCAGGGACGGCGCGCCAATATCCGGGTTCGCGGTGAAGATGGAAAGCCAATGCCTGTGGCAACAGTGAATGGTTCCGGACTGGCAATTGGGCGAACACTGGTTGCACTTTTGGAGAACGGTTGGCAGCAAGATGGGTCTGTTAAGATCCCTAAATCACTGCAGCCATATCTCGGAGGACGAGAGATCATTGCAAATGGCTAATGAGTGGCTATATTTCGCCGCGCATGACCAGTGAGCTTGATTGAGCACTTACGGAAGGGTGACAGAGCTGGCCGAATGTACCGGTCTTGAAAACCGGCGTAGGGAAACCTACCGTGGGTTCGAATCCCACCCCTTCCGCCATGTTTGAGTGATCCGCCAGAGACATCCTGTCTCTGGCTCGGGTCGCCCAGCAAAAAGCGCGGTTTCCGCGGGGCTTACTAAAGCCGCACTTCCATGTGCGGATGGGCGCTTCAACAAAGCACGCCATTCCCCACAGGAGTTGGGGCGAGCAAATAGCATGAGCTCGTGAATGAAGCAAAATCACATTTTTGCGCAATGATATAGGCCGAGGGCAGGAGTCCGAAGCCGTATGCAACAAACACGGAGAGATGGCTGAGCGGCTGAAAGCGCGCCCCTGCTAAGGGTGTATAGGCTTAAACCTATCGAGGGTTCGAATCCCTCTCTCTCCGCCACTATAAAAAAAGAGGGGCCACATAAGTGGCCCCTCTTTTTTTATAGCTACGAAGAGGGATGAGAACCCTCGATGTTTTATTTGATGCGGAATGGGATGCCTTGAGGAACAATTTTGCAGGAGCAAAAATTGAACATCGCTTGCGATGGCCTCGTAGGGGTGAGGAGCAGGACGCTCCGAATAATCCCTCTCGGCTACTGCTCCATGCGTTGCTCTATCTCCTGCATCCATGCCGTCGTCTCTCCGCCATTTTGAATTAAAATAGAACCATGCCTTTGTTCTTTCTTGCTTGCCCAAGAAAGAGCGAAAGAAGGGCACCCGGCATCTGCCAGCCCTATGGGTTCCCTCCACTGCACATGAAAAATGGGCGCGACGTAGCTGCTTGACCCCATTTTTCATACTTGCCTCGGCAGCCAGCTGAGCGGGGAAAAGCGGAAATCGGCCGTAAGTAATCAACCCTTTAACGAAGTCACCACACTGTGGCAGAGTTCCAACATGTTTAGATCAGAAAGCAAGCGGGTTCCTACTATTCATCTTGGGAAGGTTTTATTGATGGCAGTGCTGTCACTACTGCTGCTAAGTGGCTGTGGCGACGATGATGATCGGGAGGCCATCAAATGGCAGCTTCCTCTGACTGCACCGGAAGATCCGCATGGTGAACAGTTGGCTGGCGATCTGCTTCCAGAGTGGGCTGTTGCTGCCAAAGGCGAGGTATCTATCATGTTTTTAGAGACCTCAACGGCGCGGGTATCGCAGCTGGAAATCTCTACGGAAGAGAGCAAAGCGCTTAAAGATTGGGATGTTACACTGTTAAGTCTGGCAAAAGGGCTGCGAACGCAATCCGGTGCTTTTATTGATGATAAAAATGTGCATAATCCCGCCGCGTTCGTGGAGTTACATTACAAGAAAAAGCTGGTTTATCGTGGTTGGCTTTATCAGGAATTCCCCGAACTTTTCGGTCCGGACACGCCGGGTTGGAAATTATGGTTAAAAGCCGTTACTGTTCGCGTCCCTTCGGAAGAGGGGATCGAAAAACAAGGCTCCCTTAGCTCAGCTGGATAGAGTATCTGACTACGAATCAGAAGGCCGGGCGTTCGAATCGCTCAGGGAGCGCCATATAAGAGAAGGACTTAGCAGAAATGCTAGGTCCTTTTTCTTTTTCAGTGTTCGCAGATCAATCAATCTGAAACATTAAACAGATTTAGCTAACGAGAGCTGCTGCGCCTAGAAGGCCCGCATTATCATCCAGTGATGAGCGTAGGACGTTGATCTTGCCTTTTAGTGGTGGAATCAGGCTGTTGTTCAATGAATCCATGATGGCTGGGTGAAGCAAGGGCCATGCACCGGTCAGTCCGCCGCTGATAGTGACGTTGTGAATATCAAGAAGTTTAACCGCTTCGGCAATCGCCATGCCGAGATAGTGGCCTGCACTCTCGATGATCGCCTTTGCTGTTTCATCGTCACCGCAGGCCTGCATATAGATGTTTTTGCTGTCAGATTGAGTGCCGGAGGCATCAAAATATCGGGCTGAAATCGCGGTGGCGGATGCATAGGCTTCGACACAGCCGAAACCACCACATCCGCATGCTCTGGCCGAATCATCATGTTCTACTGTGAGATGTCCGAACTCCATCGCCATACCGCCTTCGCCGGTGTATGGGGTGTTGTTCAGGATCAAGCCACCGCCTATGCCAGTGCCGAGCGTGATGTGAAGCAGGTTTGGAATACCTTCTCCTGCACCAAAGCGCTGCTCACCAATCGCTGCGCAGAGCGCATCGTTCTGTATGCTGACGGGAAGATTCAGGGCTTCGGATAGCTTTTGAGCCAGATTGACGTTGTTTAGTTTTGGCAGGTTAGGGGATGAGATAAGCGTGTCTGAACTACCAAGAAAGAAACCGGGAAATCCTATGCCAATCGCAGATATATCGTTATGGCTGGAGATAGTCTGATGAAAGAACGAAGATAACTTCTCTATCAGATCGTTTTCAGAAATATCTCTATCACCCAGCGAAATCTGTGACCGTAGCTCTTCGGTGATATTTCCATCACTGACCACGGCAGCGCGGATGTTGGTGCCACCGACATCTGCAGCCAATATTTTCTTTGCGGTTTGAGTCATGTTTTGATCAGAGCCTCATAGAGCTCAAGGTATTGCGCTGCTGATGCATCCCATGATGAGTCGCGTTTAAGTGCGTTAGCACGGATTCGAGACCACTTGGTACTGTTTCTGAAGAGTGTGGCGGCTTCTTCAACTGCAATATCAAAGGCTTCAGCTGTAGCATCTGTGAAGTGAATACCGGTTGCCTTACCTTTTGATACGGCATAATCGGTAATAGTATCTTTTAATCCGCCTGTTGCACGCACCACTGGCACAGTGCCATAACGCATGGCCATTAGCTGGCCCAACCCACATGGTTCGAAGCGTGATGGCATCAGGAAGATATCACCGCCAGCATAAATTTGGCGGGCCAGCGTCTCGTTAAAGCCACGGAAAAAGTAGAGCTGATCTGGATACTGCTCTGCCAGACGGTTTAGTGTATCTTCATTGCCCGGGTCACCTGAGCCGAGGATGGCGATCTGATACCCACGTCTGATCCACTTCTCCAGATTGGCAATGAGAAGATCGATCCCTTTCTGCTCTGCCAGTCGGGAGATCAGTGTGAGCAGCGGTGTTTCTGCCGAAACTTTAAAGCCGCAATGCAGCTGTAGCGTCTCTTTACATTTTTTCTTACCCGCTGCTTTTCCGGGGCCGTAATTGGCCTCAATGAAGCTGTCTGTGGTTGGATCCCACTCTTCAATATTGAGTCCGTTAACAATGCCGGAGAGTTTGTAGGCATGATTTTGGAGAAAGCCCTCAAGTTCGCAGCCATACTCAGGGGTTAGGATCTCTTCTGCATAGGATGGGCTGACAGTGGTGATGGAGTCTGCAGATTCAACGGCTGCCTTCATGCAGTTGATCTGGTGGTGAAACTCAAAACCGCCGGGATGAAAATGGTGCGATGGGATGCCCAGCCTGTGAATCCAGTCTGCCGGGAAGTTGCCCTGATAGGCGAGGTTATGAATGGTGTAGACTGTTTTGGCATGGGCGATATTGACGTGATGCTGGTACTGGGTTTTCAACAGTAGTGGAACCATGCCGGTCTGCCAGTCATGGCAATGAATGATGTCGATTTTCTTGCCAAGCCCTGCTGCAGCCTCCAGGGCCACACGATCAAAAAGCAGGAAGCGGAGCAGGTTATCTTCATACGCGCCACCTGGTGGGCCATAAAGCTCGTTGCGGGCATAAAGTTCATCCTGTTCAATAAGAATGAAATCGATGCCGTTTATCTTGGCGCTGTGAAGCGGGCAACGCCACTGGATACCGTCGGCCCACATCTCAATCTCTCTATTCAGTTTTTTGCTTTTAATACCAGCTTTGGTCAAGTGGTGACGGTAGAAGGGGAGGATAACAGTAATCTGATGCTTTAGGTTTTTCAGCGCTTGGGGTAGTGAACCGGTAACATCGGCCAGACCGCCTGTTTTTGCCAGTGGTGCAGCCTCTGATGCAATAAAAACAATGTTGAGCCTGGCCATCTGAGCCCTCCTGATTGGTCAGGGGTATTATACCTATGCAACAAAAGTTTGTCAGGCTTATAAGAAATACACTAAACTAGCGATATGTCGAAAATCGTTGTAAGGGACAAAAGTGGTGAACATGATCATTTTGTTGAGAGCACCTCTTCAATAGGGCGTCATCCTCGATCCACTATCTGTCTGCACGATCCGCTTGTTTCCAAGCGGCATGCCATCATTCATCAGGTCTCAGGCGAATATATTTTCGAAGATATTGGTAGTGCAAATGGCTCTTTCCTCGATGGCGTTCGCATCACTAAACATAAGCTTAAAGATGGAGATGAGATTACTCTTGGTAAGGTGACACTGGTATTTTTTGCTGAATCCGAAGAGGAAAAGCTGTCTAAAATTGTAAATATTTCATGTATTTCTGGCACCAGTCAGGTACATGACCGTATTGAAGTTGGAAATGTACATTTTCAGGCCGAACAGGATGTGGCTGATCTTGGCCTGCTGCGTGGTGATTATGAGAAGCTACGGCTGGGTCATGAGCTTCTGCAAAACATCGGCCTGGACAACAGTCTCTCTTCTGTGATGGAGAAAGTTTCCAATGAGATGTTGCGAATCTTTAATTCTGATCGTTGTGTTATTCTATTGGTTAACCCTTCAACCGGGGAGCTGATACCCAAAGTGGTACGCACCCTCAATGGTGTCGATGATCACGTTAGTGTTTCGGCATCAATCCTGAATGAGGTTCAGGAGACAAGATCTGCGGTGCTCCTTTCTGATACCAGTGCTGACGATCGCTTCTCCCAGGCCTCTTCGCTGATTATGCAGGGTATCCGCTCTGTGATGTGTGCTCCGGTTATGCATGATGGTGAGTTTTTTGGCGTTGTGCATATGGACAGCCAGAAGGGGCAGGCCAGTTTTACCCGAAAAGACCTCCAGCTCTTTACCGGTATTGTTCAATATGTTGCGATGGCGGTAGCCAATGCTCATCTACTCAGAAAAATTGAGCGTGAGGCACGTACTAAAGCGCAGTTTGAGCGATTGCTCTCACCCAGCGTGGTTGAGCAGGTGATGAGTGGTAAAGTGACGCTGGAAAAAGGCGGAGTACTGCGTGAAGTAACGATTCTTTTTGCTGATATTCGCGGCTTTACTGCCATGTCCCGTCGTTCAGAGGCAACCCATGTGGTTGCTATGCTCAATCGCTACTTTGAGATGGTTGTTGACGTTGTGTTCAAATATGGTGGTACGGTTGATAAGTATATTGGCGATGAAATTATGGTTCTTTTTGGCGCTCCTGTTGAGCTCGAAGACCCTGCCGATAAGGCGATCGCCTGCGCACTGGAGATGCAGGCATCACTTGAGCTGTTTAACCTGGAGAGAGAGCGGCATGGAGATGATAAGATCCAGATTGGTGTTGGCATCAACTCAGGCGAAGTGGTTGTTGGCTCGATTGGTTCCAGCCAAACCATGCAGTACACCTGTATAGGTGATGCTGTGAATGTCGCTTCCCGACTGACTGATATGGCAAAACCCGGCCAGGTTATCGTTAGTGAAAACACACTGACAGATTTGACAGGTACGGCAGAGTTTGAGGTGTTACCACCCGTTCCGCTGAAAGGAATTGATGGTGATGTGAAGACATATTTGGTCAAAGAACTGTTAACTGACACCAAGCCTCCAAAGTAACGTCAGACCACTCTTTTTAGTCAGCTTGATTTTGATCTAAAGCTGGCTTTTTTGGCCGGAATTTGAGATGTTTCCTCTGCATAATTTCTACGGAGGGATCCCATGTCCGCATTGACGCAGTCTCTGGCCTGGAAAGCGCTTTCAGAACACTTTCAAGCCATTTCTAAGGCTCATTTACGACAGCTGTTTAATGATGATCCCGAACGTTTCAATAAATTCTCCTTTAAATTCAAAGATATTCTGCTCGATTACTCAAAAAACCGCTGCAGTGAAGAGACAATGACACTGCTGACCGCTCTCGCCGATGAAGCTGAGCTTCGTGGGGCGATTGATCGCATGTTTAGTGGCGAAAAAATCAACAACACTGAAGATCGTGCTGTTTTGCATACAGCGTTAAGAAACCGTTCCAATCGCCCTGTTATGGTTGATGGAGAAGATGTGATGCCTGGAGTCAACGATGTGTTGGCGCGTATGCGTAGCTTTACCGGCAAGGTTCGTAGTGGTGAGTGGCTTGGTTCTACAGACAAGCCGATTACAGATATCGTCAATATCGGCATTGGCGGCTCCGATCTTGGCCCTGTGATGGTATGTGAGGCATTGAAGCCATTTGCGAAGGAGGGGCTGAATGTTCACTTTGTATCCAATGTGGATGGCACCCAGATTGTTGAGACTCTTAAAGGGTTGAGTCGTGAAACAACGCTGTTTGTGATTGTGTCTAAAACTTTTACGACACAGGAGACCATCGCCAATGCTAAAACTGCACGCGACTGGTTCCTCACCCGTGGAGGCAGTAAAGCTGCTGTGGCTAAACACTTTGTAGCAGTCTCTACCAATGCCAGAGCAGTACAAAATTTTGGTATTGATGCTGATCACATGTTTGAGTTTTGGGATTGGGTAGGTGGCCGTTATTCACTCTGGTCTGCTGTAGGTCTCTCCATTGCGCTTTACATCGGAATGGATAATTTCGAAAAGCTTCTCTCCGGTGCCCACGATATGGATGAGCATTTTCGTACCGCTCCATTTGAAAAAAATATGCCTGTTGTCTTGGGCCTTCTGGGAATCTGGTATAACAATTTCTTCGATGCTGATTCGCATGCAATTCTGCCATATGATCAGTATATGCATCGCTTTCCTGCCTATTTTCAACAGGGGGATATGGAGAGTAATGGCAAACAGGTTACTCGTGATGGTGAAACGGTTGATTACTCAACCGGACCGATTATCTGGGGTGAGCCGGGAACCAATGGTCAGCACGCATTTTATCAGTTGATACATCAGGGTACGAAGCTGGTTCCAACTGATTTTCTGGCACCGATTGATACCAAAAATCCGATCGGTCAACACCATACACTTCTGCTCTCTAATTTTTTTGCCCAGACCGAAGCCTTGATGCTTGGTAAGACTGAAGATGAAGTTCGTGCAGAGCTTGAATCTGAAGGGGTGAACGGTGATGAACTGGCAGCACTACTCCCGCATAAGGTGTTTCCGGGTAACAGGCCATCAAACTCGATTCTGTTTCAGAAACTGTTGCCTGAAACGCTAGGCGCTCTGATTGCTATGTATGAGCATAAAATCTATGTGCAGAGCGTGATATGGAATCTGAATGCCTTTGATCAGTGGGGGGTGGAGCTAGGTAAACAATTGGCCAGAAAGATTTTGCCTGAACTGATGCTGGATGATGATGTGACGAGCCATGACAGCTCAACCAATGGCTTGATCAATGAGTATAAATCCAGACGGATGGATTAGCCCGGATAGTCTGTTTTAGCTTAACAAAAAGAGGTGATATTCAATGAGTGCCACCTCTTTTTTGTTTAATCAAATTTGCTCCGGTAGTGGATATTTACCAGATGATTTCAAGAAGCTCTATTTCATAAATCAAAGTTTCATTGGGCTCAATGGAGCCTTTAATTCCACGGTTGCTATAGGCCATATGAGGCGGGATATAAACTACCCACTTACTGCCAACGCTCATTAACTGGAGGATTTTTTTGATGCCGGGGTCTGCATGTTTCACCAGAAGTATTCCGGGCTCACCTTTTTTATAGGAGTCACTGAATACAGTGCCATTCAGATGCATGCCTCGGTGGTGGAGTTTAACATTGTCGGTCATCACCGGGGTGCCGCCATCACCGTTTACGAGAACCTTGTACTGGATACCACTGGGAAGTGTGGTGATCCCATCCCTGCTTTTATTAGCCTCCATGAAGGCTTTGCCTTTGATCAAATTCTCAGCTGCAGCCTCTGAATCACCCTGCGAACTGCACCCTGAAATCATGAACAGGGTTGCGGTTAGTAGCGCTACAGTTGTGAATTTTAGAAGCTGCTTCATGGATGGCTCTCCCTCTTAAAAATATATTAGAAAATAATGATCTAATAAACCACAGTGTCAACAGGTTTATTTGTTAAACAGTATCCAATGGGGGTTGTAAGTCGATATTGCATAGGCAAAATAAGGCTCTACCGGAGGGTGGCATATGAAATCACTATATAGACTGGGTCTTTTGACCGGGGGTCTCTTTTCAACTCAGACTGCCTACGCCGCAGAAAATGGGGCGGATGCCTTTTTTGGCAAGATCAATGGGCACATGGAAAGTGTGTTGTTTTATAATGTTTTACCAGAGGGGTATGGAGAAATGCCGTTTATTGTCGGTTGGCTGATTGTTGGTGCCGTCTATCTCACTTTCCGCTTTGGCTTTATCAACCTTCGTATGATGGGGCACGCTTTTCACATTATCACCGGAAAATATCACTCTCCGGATGCTAAAGGTGAGGTTACACCTTTTCAGGCTTTGACAACTGCGCTCTCTGCCACAGTGGGGCTGGGCAACATCGCTGGCGTTGCCATTGCGATTATTATTGGGGGGCCTGGTGCTATTATCTGGATGATCATTGCTGGCTTTTTTGGTATGACCTCAAAGTTCACCGAAGTGACTCTTGGTCAGATGTATCGAGAGTTTCGTTCTGATGGCCGTATCATGGGTGGGGCCATGGAGTACCTTTCCAGAGGGTTTGCTGAGAAAGGAATGCCCTCGACTGGTAAAGTGCTGGCTATTCTGTTTGCCCTTCTTTGTATTGGCGGATCATTAGGTGCAGGGAACGCTTTTCAGGTGAGTCAGGCGATGGGTGCAGTGCAGACCGAGGTCGGTTTCTTTAAAGATTATCCGATGGTGTTTGGCCTGATTATGGCAACAGCCGTAGGTATCGTGATTATTGGTGGCATTCGTCGTATTGCACATGCTGCTGAAGCCATTGTGCCAACTATGGTGATCATTTACCTCTCTGCCTGTATCTGGATTATTGTTTCTAACATTGCGTTAATTCCTGAGGCGTTTTCGGTCATTTGGAATGGAGCTTTTTCACTTGAAGCAGGTTTTGGTGGGCTGGTTGGTGTGATTGTTCAGGGTTTTAAACGAGCTGCCTTTTCAAGTGAAGCGGGTATCGGTTCTGCTGCGATTGCACATTCGGCAGCATCGGTGAAATATCCGGTTCGTCAGGGTTTTGTTGCACTCTATGAACCCTTCATTGATACCATTGTGATCTGCACGATGACAGCACTGGTGATTGTTGTTACAGGCGTTTATAACGCACCTGAACATATTGCAATTATTGAGGCTAAGCAGGGTGCTGCTTTGACAGCCGCTGCTTTTGGTTCGGTTATTTCATGGTTCCCGGTCATTCTCTCTATTTCGGTGGTGCTTTTTGCCTATTCTACGATGATCTCCTGGTCATATTATGGAGAGCGCTGCTGGACATATGTTTTTGGTGAGAAGTTTACGATACTTTATCGTGTAATATTTTTAGTATTCATTGTATTGGCATCTCTGGTGAGCGCAGGAAACATCCTGGGCTTCAGTGATCTGTTAATATTGGCGATGGCATTTCCAAACTTTATCGCTCTCTATCTGTTGCAGGGAAAAGTATCTGATGCACTGAAAGAATATATGGCTAAACTGCGCAACGGCGAGCTGGATCGAGAGCTGAAAGGTTAATCAACCGGTTGTTTATCTGAAGGCTTACTGCTCTGGACCTGGACAGGTTTAAACATAATTGAGGAGAGCAATCGTTCATGGCTTTGATGATTACTGATGACTGCATCAACTGTGCAGTATGTGAGCCTGAGTGTCCCAATGAGGCGATTTTTGAGGGCGAAGAAATCTATGAGATTAACTCCAATCTCTGCACGGAGTGCGTAGGTCACTTTGATGAGCCTCAGTGCCAGCTGGTTTGCCCGGTCGACTGCATACCTCTTGACCCGGAGCGGCCGGAATCCAAAGATCAGCTTATGGATAAATACAAAGTCCTGACTGGGCAGACATAGTCGATGAATGCGATAGGACAGGGAGAGCTTTTTATTGTCTCCGGACCATCCGGCAGTGGTAAATCAAGCCTCTGTGACGCACTGCTCAAACAGAGCTCTAACCTGAGCCTCTCTGTCTCCTGCACGACCAGAGAGCCGAGGCCCGGCGAGTCCGATGGACGTGAGTATCATTTTTTGACCATGACGCTGTTTGAAGCTCAGCAGGCTGATGGTGCTTTTCTTGAGTGGGCCAATGTGCATGGCAACCTCTATGGCACCCGAAAATCTGATGTGCTCGCAGCCCTTGATGAGGGTCGTGATATCCTGCTTGAGATTGATTGGCAGGGAGCCGCGCAGGTGGCTGAACAGATTCCTCAGGCTCATCGCATCTTTATTCTTCCGCCATCCATTGAAGCATTGCGCCAGCGACTGACTTCGCGAGGGCAGGATGAGGTGAGTGTCATCAACGCTCGTGTAGAAGCTGCTGAGAGTGAGATGGAACACGCTGATGAAGCTCATTACCGGATCGTGAACGACCAGTTTGATGATGCATTGGAAAAGCTTCAATCAATATACCATAATAATCATTCGTGACTTTTAGACTGCGCTTGATATTCTCGCAACAATTCCTGGAGGTATTAAACTCATGGCACGTGTAACCGTAGAAGACTGTATTCGTCACTATCCTAACCGTTTTGAGATGGTTGTTCTCTCAGCAAAACGCGCTCGTCAGCTGCTGGATGGCATGCCCCCGCTGGTTGAGAATGAAGAGGGGCACAAGCCGACTGTTCAGGCTCTGAAAGAGATGGGTGAAGGCCATATCTCCTGGGAAAATGTATTTGAAATGGATGAGCAGGAGCGCCTGCGTCTGGAAGCTGCTTCATTTGAAGATGAGGTTGAGTAAAACTCGACCTCTTTTTTGGCTCCATGACTGAACTCGCTCTTTTATGAGCCGCATCTTTGAAATTACCGAAAAGGTGCAGGCGTATGCACCAAAAGCCGATATAGAGCTGATCAATCGCGCCTATGTTTTTGCGGCTCAAGCCCATAAAGATCAGCGACGCAGCTCTGGCGAACTCTATATTACCCACCCTTTGGCCGTTGCCGATATTCTCGCCAGCCTGAAGCTGGATGTGGATTCCATCGTTACGGCACTTCTGCATGATACAGTCGAAGACACCCATGTTACGCTTGATGATGTGCGCAGCCGTTTTGGCGATGAAGTGGTTCGGCTGGTTGATGGGGTAACCAAAATTGGACAGATCCACTTTCGTTCATCCGAACACAAACAGGCTGAAAATTTTCGTAAGATGATTCTTGCCACGGCTCAGGATCTTCGGGTTCTGTTAATTAAGCTGGCAGATCGACTTCATAACATGCGTACGCTTGGTTTTATGCGTGAGGAGAAGCGTAAGCAGATCTCTGAAGAGACGATGCAACTCTATGCACCGCTGGCGCATCGATTGGGTATTCACTGGATTAAGCAGGAGATGGAAGACCTTGCATTCTCATATCTGGAGGGTGACTCCTACCGGGATCTAATGGGGCAGATGAAAGGGCAACTCGATTTTCTGCATCAGACGCGAGAAAATCTCGAAGGACTGCTGCAGGAGGCACTGGATCGTCAGGGTATCGAGGCCAGTGTTTATGGTCGGATGAAACATCTCTATAGCATCCATGATAAAATGAAACGCAAACATGTCGATTTCAGTGAGATTTATGATCTGATTGCTTTTCGGATTATTGTTGAGGATACGCCCGCCTGTTATCACACACTGGGGATCATCCATAGTCTGTACCGGCCTGTTCCCGGCCGCTTTAAGGATTATATTGCCCTGCCAAAGCCCAATGGCTATCAATCGCTGCACACTTCTGTGATCGGACCAGATAATCACCGGATTGAAATTCAGATTCGTACCGCATCCATGCACAACTATGCTGAAGATGGAGTGGCAGCTCATTGGCTCTATAAAGATGGTAACGCGAATGAAGATGAACAGAAGCATTTTCAGTGGCTGAAACAGCTTACCGAACTGCTACAGGAGGCTGATAATCCTGGCGAATTTATGGAGAGTGCACGGCTCGATCTGTTTGTGCAGGAGGTCTATGTATTCAGTCGGGATGGTGATATTTATGCTCTTCCCCGAGGTGCAAGGCCACTCGACTTTGCCTATGCGGTGCATACAGATGTTGGGCATCACTGCATGGGTGTTCGAATTAACGGTGAAATTGCTGATTTTCAGGCGCGTATCAGAAATGGTGATCAGATTGAGGTGCTTACCAATCCTGATCAGAACCCCAGCCGGCAGTGGCTTCAATATGTGAAGACACCACGAGCGAGGCAGGCAATTCGGCAGTGGTTCAGGCGACAGGAGCGGGATGACAGCATCAGGGTCGGCGAGAAGATTTTAAAAGACTCTTTTGGCAAGGTTGACCTGGAAGAGGGTATCATTGAATTACTGCAGTGCAAAAGCATGGATGAACTCAAAGAGAAGCTTGGCCGTGGAGACCTTCCGCTTGACACACTTCTTGGAGCGATAGATCAGGATTCGACACGCCCATTGCAATTGAAGGGAATGAGTAATTCGCTAATGAATGCTGCAGCGTGTTGTCACCCAATTCCGGGTGATCCTGTACTCGGTTATATGGAGTCGGGTAAGGGAATGGTTATTCATCATCGCAATTGCCCCAATATCCCGAGAGATGCAAAAAACCACTGGCTTGAGGTCAATTGGCGTCAGAAGAAAGGGCGGCTCTATCCAACTGGTATTGAAGTTCGCAATCACAATCAGCGTGGTATGCTGGCTAACATCTCTGCCACCATTGCTGAAACTCAGGCCAATATTGAAGACCTGAAAATCGAACAGCGTGGCGGTTCAATCTCCAGTTTGAAGATTCTTGTAGAGGTTGAAGACAGAACGCACCTGGCAAATGTGCTGCGTAATATCAAGGCTCTGGATGGCGTGGTGAAGGTGGGTCGTCGTAACCAGGTAGGTCTGGGTTACAAGGTTCACGCAAAAAGCTTTGGTGCGACTATTAAAAATATGGTCTCCCGTGGGCGGCGCAGCTTGTTTAAATCACAACCGAAAAAGAAAGGAAAGGGTAAGTAGAGACGATGAAAGATATTCAGGTAGTTCATAGCGATCAGGCACCCAGGGCAGTTGGTCCATACAGTCAGGCGATGATGCACGCCGGCATGCTCTATACATCGGGTCAGATTGGTCTGCTTCCTGATCAGGGCGTTCTGGTTGGCGAAGGTGTTGAAGCACAGGCTGAACAGGTCACCAAAAATCTCTCTGCAGTGCTTGGGACTGTCGGAGCAAGCGTTTCCGATATTATCAAGGTAAACATTTATCTGGTCGACATGGGCGATTTTCCGTTGGTAAATGCAATCTATGCAGAATGGCTGGGAGAGCACCGGCCTGCCAGAGCCACGGTCGCTGTCGCAGCACTGCCACTGGGTGCTAAAGTAGAGATGGATCTGATTGCCAGAGTAGCCTGAATCCATTCTTTTAAATCATGTAATGACGAATTCCGAAACGATCATTCAGAATTTGATCTATAGTTGCCTTCAAAGTAGGGGGAGGTTGGCTGACTTATGAATAGACAGGTATTTTTAACTTCTATTCGATCGAATACATTCACGAATTGTTCACTATTGATTGTCATTGTTGTTCTTCTTACCTCGTGTGCTCATAAGCTTGATAACGCATTTATCGCGCCTGATTTTTCTTACCATTCGTTAAAGAATGGAGGCCTGATTTATGCGGGAGTGATTCCTGTTTCTTCAGAGTTAGATGGGGATGATCAGACACGGCTATCAGAGATTGGGTATAAAGTATTAAAGAAAATTCGAGGTGACCTGACGATATACGATACCAAGTGGCTTCAAGAAAGAATTTCTCCTGAAAAATATAAATCACTGGTTAACGATATTGACCGCATGCCGGTGGATGAAGATAGCTTAGCATTTATAAGAGAAAAGACGCCTGATATTCAATACATTATCTTTACTAAGATTATTCAGAATCAATATAAGGAATATGATATAAACGAATATGAACCAGATGAACAAAAATATGACCTCCACCATTATCGCTCCAGAACCATGAATTTTCAGGTTGAACTTTATGATCTAGAAAAGTCTCAGGTTGTTTGGTCAGGTAGAGTAGGAAGAACTGAAACCGAGAAAGACAAAGAAGATGTGAGTTTTGGTGATAGTATAATTGATGGTATCGTGGGAGGGATTATTGGAGGAGCAGCTTCTTTGGCTATAGAGGGGGCGACAGGGTATCCAATGTCCTTTGATACGCTTTCTCAAGAAAACCTATTGATTGGTTCTTTTATAAAAATTTCTCATTCCTTACCACAGCCCCAAAAAGGCAAGAATGCTTAATGATACAAAAAAAGGCGCCCGAAACTGGACGCCCTTTGAAACTTTAAGAAGTTGAAAAAAACTTAAGCGGCTTTCTCAATCTTACCAGAACGCAGGCAGCTTGTGCAGACTCTGACTTTCTTGGTCTGACCGGAAACCATCGCACGAACATTTCTCAGGTTCGGTAGAAAACGACGACGGGTAGTATTGTGCGCATGACTGACATTATTACCACTCATCGGACCTTTTCCACATACTTCACAACGCTTAGCCATATCAAAACCTCCGTATTAGCGGAGCGCACTTTAAGCAAACAGAACATATAATCAAGTATATTCTTTAAGATACGCATCAGGCTTCCTGCCTTCCGCTTTTGTCGTTCCGCAAGAGTGTGATCTTGCTTCACTTTCGGCTTCACGCTGTTCAGCCGCCACACATCCATGTGTGGGATGATATCCGGGTTCTTACTATATGGTTGAGTCGAGCCTTCCGCTCGGCCAAGATGGGGCCTGTGTATCACTCTCTTTTACAGCCGCTGAATCTGATTTCGGGTGTTGGCAGCGTTATCGAAAAGCGTCTGAATGGCCGTGGCGTTCACACTATCGGCGATCTGCTTCTGCATCTTCCCAAGGATTACATTGATGATCGGGAAGTAGTTGCCATTAAAACGCTGCTGGAGGGCGTTGAGGCACGAATTGTCGGTAGAATTATTCGAAAGAGCGCACGTGGTTTTGGCAGAAACCGGCAGGTAACCATCACGCTGGCCGATGATGACGATGCACGCATTACACTGAACTTCTTCCACTCAGGTTATATGATGAGTGATGCCCGCTTAAGTGAGGGGCGTGAGATATCGGTGCGTGGCACACCCGAATCGTGGGGTGGTCGGCTGCAGATGAATCATCCGGAGTGGATTGTGGTTGAACAGTTCAGGCCGGGCTGGCATCCACGCTACTCCTCTCTGGCGGGCCTAAGTGGCAGACGGGTCGAGGGGATGATCAGGTCGGTTCTATCTTTGATTCCATCCGATGCCACCGTTCCGCTGGATGGCATGTTAAAAGATTATCCGCCGTTTATAAAAGCCCTGTCACTGTTGCATATGGTTGATGGTGAAGATGTCGGTTCACCGCTGTTTCTGCAATCGGTTGAACGTATCAAACTGGAGGAGCTGTTGATCTACCTGCAGCTTATGCAGGAGAAGCGACGTGAGGCTGAAGTGGAGGCGCCTGCCTTCACCCACAATGAGGGCGTTGAACAGTTGGTTGAGTCGTTTCCCTTTCCGCTGACCGATGCTCAGAGGCATGTATGGCAGGAGATATCCGGTGATCTCGCTTCCGGCAGGCGCATGCACAGACTGCTGCAGGGTGATGTCGGCTCCGGTAAAACGTGGGTGGCCGCGATGGCCATGGTGAACGCATATGGTGCGGGGGTGCAATCGGCACTGATGGCTCCGACCGAAGTGTTGGCGACCCAGCACCACCAGACACTCACCACACTGTTAAAGCCATTAGGGATCAATATTGAGCTGCTGACTGGAAGTAGCCGGGCTGTTGAACGCAGGCATAAGCTTCAGGGGCTTGCAGATGGGTCACTGCACTGTGTGGTGGGCACCCACGCATTGATCTCTGAGGATGTGATTTATAACGAATTGGGGCTGGCGCTTGTTGATGAGCAACACAGGTTCGGTGTGAAACAGCGCTGGGCACTTGCCGGAAAGCAGGGTGATGCGGCAGTGCATCTGTTGGGTATGACAGCCACACCGATTCCACGTTCTCTGGCACTATCGCTTTATGGGGATATGGACCTGAGCGTCATGACGGGAATGCCTCCCGGTCGAGAACCGGTTGAGACACGCGTGATTGACCCGAAAATGATGGGTAAGCTGGCTGATGGCATGCAGCGGATTCTGGATGGTTCTGATGATGCAAGTGGTGATCGAATCTATTGGATCGTACCTCGTATTGATGAAGAGGAAGATGGCATCTCGGTAGATCAACGAGTGGAAGTTCTAAGCGGACGCTTTCCAAACGAGAAGGTGCTTGGTCTGCATGGTCGTATGAAGAGCGTCGAGAAAAATAGTGTGTTGAAAGCATTTTCAACCGGGGAGTGCCGGATACTGGTCTCCACCACTGTGGTGGAGGTTGGGGTGGATGTTCCTGAAGCCCGGTTGATCATTATTGAGCAGGCTGAACAGTATGGACTGGCCCAACTGCATCAGCTCAGGGGGCGGGTAGGGCGCTCATCTGAGCAGGGTTACTGTATTTTGCTGCCCGGTAAAGAGGCTTCACCACCATCACTGCAGCGTCTGAACCATCTTGTGAACACCCATGATGGCTTGAAACTGGCTGAGGTTGATCTGAAGCTGCGAGGCTCAGGCGATACAGTTGGCGTGCGTCAGAGTGGCTCTACTGGCTTCAGGTTGCTGGATAGTGCTGCTGATTACCATTTGATTCAGCAGTGGCACTCAAAATTTGAAGGGTGTGATGTTGATGATGAGATGACCCGCTTTTGGCGGCCGGAAGCGGATTCGGTGGATTAGCTGATACAATCATGTTCTAGTCACCATATAACTTTTAATTTTTAAATAGCTTATAACATTCTCTCCCTTTAACACGGGATTGCGGTAAAAATAGCAGTAGCCAGACTCGCATTTGTAATTTGTGTGTATCCAGAGTTTTTGATCACATCGGTTATTAGTGTCTTGAGGGGGGCTGGCGATGGTACAAACCATGCGAGTATTGATCAGAGGTATCCATTTCGTGAGAGAATCTTTTCGGTTCAGGTAGTCAGAGCGTAAGTCTGGATATCAATGTCCGGTAGAGATCAATGTGATCATGGTAAACGGATGGGTGAATATGATGCATGCTTTGTGCTTCATGAAGCAAACCTGCTAGAAGAGATTCCCTGCAAGTTGCGTGATCGAATTCAACTGATTTTACCAAAGACTCTGGTAGAGCAGGAAGACGATGATTTTTTTCAGGATGATCCTGTCGATATGGTTCTCTCCGATGCAAAAGGGCTGGAGCTGTTAATCTGGATGTTGAGCAGAGGATATGCCACGCGAGTTGCCGTAGATGTTAACTGCCTCTATTGCAAAAGGGGGCGTATTCTCATCCGGTTTATGCACAGGTACAGCGTATCCTTTATGAAGGGTATCATTGATCAACTGGCACCTTCCCCGGAGTTGATTGGAGATGTCTGCCATCGTTCATTACACCCCAAAGTTCTTCATACCTTGAGGCTGGTAAAAAACAGTATAAATGATGAAGTGACGTTAACCTCCATGGCTGCTCAGGTGGGATTAACACCAAATCACCTGGCCCGACTCTACAGACGGGAGTTGGGTATCAGCTTCATACAGTATCTGAATCGAAGTCGAATTGACCACGCTATACGGTTGTTAAAAAGCGGTCTGCCAGTCAATGCAGCCATGTATGAATCAGGGTTTCGTAATGCACAATATTTCTACAAACAGTTTAAAAAACAGACATCAATGACACCCAAGGACTTTTTGATTAAGGCGTAAGCATATTCTGTTGAATAAGAAGCATAGTTTGACGATTGATGCCGCTTTTCGCGTGTGGATGAATAGCCCCGTGTTCTGGGGAAGGGTTCCCTTAACACATTTAAATACTGAAATATTCAGTAAAAAATAATAATACTAAGGGAGATTTATATGAGTTCATTAGAACAATCCATGGAGACATTAACATCACAATGGTACAACGCCGTTGTTACAGGCTGCGGATTTGATCCTGAAACCTTTCAGTTGGTGCAGGGAAATCAGGCGGTTGGTTCAACCTCTGAAAAACTTTGGCAGTTTTTTGATACGGTACCCCCGTTGACGATTTCAAATTATTTTAATCCAACATCGTTCAACAGCTTTTCGCAGGACTATGGTGGCGTGGTTGCACACATTATTCCTCAGGGTGGAGATGCACTTCAGACGGCTATGGGTGATTACTATTCCCAGTGGCAGAGCTATTCCAAGAAAAATCAGGACTATGGTATCAAAGCATTTCAGACCTGGGCTATGGGTGTAAATCCAAGTCAGGCAGCTGATTGGATTTCACTCTATCGCACACTTCTTGATGGAGCAGTTTTTCTTGCTCAGCAGGCGTGGGACAATATGTTAAATGCGGAGAGTAATCCGGGGGTTTGTGCATTCGATAAGACGATCAACGACCTGAATAGCGCACTACAGTCTTCGGCAAGCAAAACAGTGCATATGGACAGTTCAACGGAGTCCAGTGATGTGAGCAATAGCTGGTCTGAAGGTTCAGTCGAAGGCATTTTTGAAGACTTTTTTGAAGGGGCTGGAGAGGGAAGTTATAGTGACTTTTCCAAAACAGTAACCAGTGCCGGTTTGACGATTGATGCTGAGTTTACCCGGCTGACAACCATAGCGGCTGCGCCACTATATCAGCCAAGCAGTGACTCTATTCTTAGTCAGTATACGCCATGGTATAACTCTGAGGCGTTAAGCATTGCTTACAAAAACAATAACAATGAAGTCTGGAAACATGGTGCGCCAACCTGGGATGGCACCTTTGGTGATGCCGGAGATATGACACGTATGTGTGGTGGCATTGTCGTGGTTGATGGTATTTCGATTACGGTGACTTCCAGCGCAAGCATATCCAAAAACGATCAGCAAAAATTCGAAGCCGCTGCCGCTGGTGGTTTTTTCCCATTCTTTATGGCTGAAGCGGCACATGGCTGGAGCACTGATACCTCTTTCAATGATTCCGGTCAGGCCAGTATGACGGTGAGCTCAAAACTGGGAAATCCTCAGGTATTGGGAGTTATCGTCACTCCAATGGGTCAGGTGCTTGCCTGATCAGAAAAATGTTTCCGGGTGTCGGTAGTTCACCTTCACCCGGGAACAGATCTGATTGTTAATAAAAGAGGAGGGAAAACATGGCCACATTCAGAGTAAGTATCAGAAAACCGGGCACCAGAGCTCCGGTATGGGATTATGCGGAGACTGTTGTTGCGGCAACTGCACGGGATGCAATTTTAGTTGCTTACAACAATTGGACTCATGGAATGGATAATCCACCTGCGTTGAGAGTCTGCGCGACGCAAGCGGTGCAAAGATAAAACAGATCAAAACAAAATAGTCTGCCTCTGCAGGCTTAATAAAAAATGAAGGGAGAATGAAATGAATAAACATTCAATGAATAACAGAGTGCCTAAGTTGATCACCTTGTTGATCATCATGGGTTCCATCACCGCATTTGCCGGCGTTTCGCAGGCCAATGGGCTGGTGATTCGGGCAGGTCAATGCAGTGCCGAAGCTTTTAAAAACGGTAGTGGCGTGCATGTGTCGGCTGGTGGGAAATATATCAGTAATCTGAGTGTTAACTGTACGGAAGCAACATCGAATCCAGCTAACTACAATCAGTATCTGAACGGTATCGGGGGTTATGCCAATTATTGTGTAACTACCATTGATAAGCTTACCCGGGTCATGGCTAAACTTTCGCAAGATCCGGTCAGAGGTAATCCGTTCCACTGCCTTCTCAGTGGTGACCCAAAAAAAATCGCGAGCAAATTGACACGACGTTAATTTTTTAGCGAGAGTAACGAAAAGCGGCAGCCAGAATAGGCTGCCGCTTTTTTTATCATCTTCGCCTGAGATCGGGTGTGCAATGTCTGCCATGATCTTTGCAGGTAATAACACTCCTCTGGCATTTTTTTATCGGTGGCGTTTTCGCCTTTCGCCTCTGGCATGGTCTTGAGATGGTTCACTTAGTTCGCTTGTTTTCACAACACCCGGACAATCTACGGCTTTATCTGTTTCAGTGATGGTGGCTTTCATGTTTGAATATAGTGAGGTGATTGGTGAGACGATTTGTTAGAATCTGAGGAGAAACGATTTAGATAGCTAACGGACAGACTCAGCGGTTCAGCTTAATTAATTATAGCTGCTATAATCTGACCAGATGGATCATTTTAAAGAGAACCTGCTAATGCTGCTGAAAAAAAAGTTTAAGTTTTTTCTAAAGTTCATATTTTCTCCTCCGATAGATTGATGCAGAAACGGGAAAACAGGAAGTTTTTCCTACCTACATGGACGTAGGGCGTGACACGGCAGGATGTCCTCACGCATATACATAACTAAGGAGAGAATAAAATGGCATTAACTGTCCAAACCAATAATGCGGCCATTACGGCCCTTAAACATCTAAACAACAACAATATCAGTATGAACCGTGCTCTCGAGCGCTTGTCTTCTGGCTTCCGTATTAACTCGGCGGCTGATGATGCATCAGGTTACGCAATTTCAAGTAAACTGAATGCACAGGGCGAACGTCTGAAAGCTGCGGTTCAAAATGGTTTGCAAGCAACAGCAATGGTGAAAATGGCTGACGCCGCGGTGAATGAGATTCAGAACATGATTGTTCGTGTTCAGACTCTTGCGATCCAGGGCTCATCCGCTAACAACACTGCTGAAGCAACCAAACTGGACGCTGAGCGACTAAAACTTGAAGGTCAGATCAACAAGATCGCCAATGGTACCAACTACAACGGCGTAAACCTGTTGAACGGCATTGATTCGTCACTGTCTACAACTGCTGTAGCATCAACCGCACAGACTCTAGCTAATGGAGCCAATACAGGTTTTTCTGCAGTAACAGGCACTTCATCCATTTACGAAAATGCTACATTCGCTATTACCACGACTGCTGGTGCTGCTGCTGCCACTGGTACAATTACTGGTGGTGCTGCTGTTTCAGCACAGGTAAGTGCTGTTGCGGTTAACGCTGGTTCACTTGCGAATGCCGGTGCAAACGGTTCTTACTTCCTAGATAACGCGGCTGGTGTGGTTACTGTTCATTCAGGAACCGACGCTACCGGTGCTGTGTTGGGTAGTGTGAACTTGTCTGCTGTGGGTGCAGCTACTACTAATCTGGTTCTGGCCAACGGTGTTAGCCTTGATTTCACAACCACTGCTAACGTTGCAGATACTGCGACTGCCGCTACCACCATTGCTGGTGCAACTGCTGCGACTGCTGGTACTGTCACAAGTGTTCAGTCTACCGCTGATCTTAAAGATCAGTTCGGTGTTACGATTGCAACTGCGGGTACCAACCTGCTTGCTGCAACTCAGAATCGTGATGCTGCCGGTGGTGCTCTGACCTTGACACTGACTGCTTCGGCAGGAGGTGCAAGCGGAACCATTACCGTAACTGATGTGGCTGCTGCTGCTCAGCTGGCTGGTGTATCGGGTGTGTCTACTACAGGCGCAACTGCTGGTAGTTCAACCAGCTATACCGGTTCACTGAACTTCCAGGTGGGTGATGCAAACAATACTAACCATCAGGTTGGTATTAACCTGCAGAACAGCTATACCACTGCTGCACTGGGCCTTTCCAATACGGCTGGTAACCTGCTTACTGCCTCTGGTTCGGCTGCCTATATCGATACTGCAATTGCGGCAATCGATACACTGACCAATCAGCGTGCTGACTTGGGTGCTACACAGAACCAGCTCGCATTCGTGAACTCAAACCTCGCGACTGCAATTGAGCAGGTATCATCTGCTGTATCATCCATCCGCGATGCTGATATGGCCGCTGAAATGACTAACTTCACTAAGAACCAGATTCTGGTTCAAGCTGGTACATCTATGTTGGCTCAGGCCAACCAGGCGTCTCAGAACGTGTTGTCGCTGTTCCGGTAAACGGACGGTAAGCCTCTTCCTCTCCCTTTTGGGAGAGGAAGTTAGGGCTTAATATTCTACAAAGGAGGTGAAATGTTATGGCTTTAAGTGTTACTACGCATGTTGCGCAAAGCATTAGTAGTCCTGCATCATCATCACCATCTGTGGATGTCCGTTCCTCTTCGACACCTCCGGCAGGTGCTCCGGTAGTTCAGCAGGCGCAGGTGAAACCACCTGTCTCTAATGAACCAACACTGAAAGCACGGCAGGATGCAGAGAAGGGACAACCTACCGAACAGGAAGTTCAACAGGTTGTAGCAGAGGCAAACAGGGAGTATTCCGGTCCAAACGAGAAAATTGCATTTGGTTACGAGAAGCGTTTAAACATGCTGATTGTTCAGGTGCAGGATCGGGAAACCGGTGAAGTAGTTCGAGAGATACCGCCCAAGGAGTTTATCGATTTTCGCGTTGCGATGCGTGAACGAATTGGGCTGCTTCTCGATAAGCAAGGATAACAAAGAAAATGGTCGGAACCGTCAACATAGCGGGACTCACGTCTAACATCGATTGGAACGCAACCGTCGATGCTTTGATGGAAGTAGAGTCTCGTAAGGTAACTTTACTGGAGCAGCGACAGCTTATTGAAGTTAACAAACAGGAGGCGTTCGCCGAACTGAGTTCGAAAGTACTGGCACTTCGTACCACCTCGAGAGAGATGAACGATGCTACCACGTTTTTTTCCTACTCATCGACGCTGGCAAGCAGTAATTCTGCTGTGTCGGCTTCATCACTGTTGGGAGTTCAGGTGGGCACGGATGCCGTGCCTGGAACCACAGACATTATCGTTCAGCAGATGGCAGAGGCTCGTAAGATTCACTCAGCCAGCGCTGTACAAAATTCGGGAGCTACGGCCGCTGCCACCACTACAGAGGTGCTTGGGCTGGCTGGCTCATTTGATATTGCAGGCCAGACGGTTAACGTCTCGGCCACAGATTCACTACAGGATATTCAGAATAGCATTAATGCCCTGAACTCAGGGGCGAGTGCAACCGGCGTATCGGCATCGCTGATCAAAGTGGCCGATAGTAATTTTCGTCTGATTCTCACTGCAGACGATACCGGGGCTGCAGGCTTTACCCTGACCGGTGCAGACCTGACCGGCGCACTTTCAGGGCTGGGTTTTGCAGCTGGCGGCACCGTGGTTCAGGCGGGGCAGGATGCTCAGGTATCAGTTGATGGCATCACTGTTAATCGCAGCAGTAATGTGATTGATGATGCGATCAGCGGCATTACCTTTACGCTGAATCAGCAGGATCCAGCCACCACAGTTTCAGTCACTGTTGGTCTTGATACACAGGCAGTGAAAGATAAGGTGCAGGCCTTCGCTGATGCCTACAATGAAGTGCAGACATTTATTACTGAGCAGCAGACATTTAATCCTGATACTCAGGAGTCCGGTGTGCTGGCTGGTGATGCTCTGCTGACCAATATCCAGGGCGCAATGGCTTCAGCACTGCTGGCGGCTGTGCCAGGCCTTGCCAGTGACCGTAATCGCCTGGTGTTGGCTGGTATTGAGCCTGATGCTACAGGCCAGCTTACCATTGATTCCACCAAGCTTGATAGCATGCTGGCAACCGATCCGAATACCATTCGTGATCTTTTTACCGCCAACGCAACGGCAACAACGGGTGATATCCAGTTTCTTACTTATGGTGAGTCTACCGTATCAGGCACCTATACATTGAATGTTTCGCAGGCTGCAACCAAGGGAGCTGTGACAGGCACGACCGATCTTTCAGGCGGTTTGGCTGCGGATCAGTCCCTTACCGTGACTGAAACCGCAAGCGGAAGTCAGGCAGTGGTTGCGCTGACTACAGGCATGACAGCACAAAATATTGTTGATGCTCTGAATACCGAATTTTCACAGGTCTACACCGATCAGCACCGAATGGATACCGCGCTTACTGCCGGTGGCTCTCCTGTGGTGAGTTCTGATAGTTTCTCTTCACTGGGTCTGGCTGTTGCAGCGGGTGACACTATCACTATCTCTGGCAATAAACGTACAGGTGCAGCCATCAACACCACTTTCACTGTGCTTGATCCAACTCAGGATACGATGAGTGATCTGCTATCTGCGATTCAGTCAGCTTTTGATCAGCAGGTGGTAGCTAGTATCGATACGGCAGGCCGTATCGTGGCGACGGATTCCACTTCAGGAAACAGCCAGATGACGCTTTTGCTGACAGCCAATAATGAAGGGTTTGGATCACTCAGTTTTGGTGCTGCCTCTACCGTAACAGAGGGGCGTTATGCTCTGGGACAGTCTGCAGCTGTCTCGGGAAATTCTGTAACTATCGAACATAACAACTATGGCAGCAGTTCATCCTTCTCCATTGCACAGAGTGTGAATGGCCTCGGCATCACCGACGGTACTTTTACCGGGCTGAATCTGCTGGGAACCATCAATGGTGAAGCGGCAACCGGTAGTGGACAGATGCTTCTTGGAACTTCTGGTAATGTGGACGGGATGGTTGCGCTCTATAGTGGTACAGCAACAGGTAGTGTTGGCTCTTTTGATCTCGGTATGGGTATTGGAGCCTCATACGATAATGTTCTCGACACTTTCGCCAATCCGGCGTCAGGTTTTTTTCAGGGAAGCATTAAATCGTCTCAGGATGTCATTGAGTCAATGCAGCTGAGAATCGAGGATTTGAACTTTCAACTTGAACAGAAGCGCGATCTGCTTCTGAGATCTTTTGCAGCGATGGAAACGCAGAATGCCACTCTGAATGCGACCAGCCAGTGGCTGACGCAACAGACGACAATCATGCAAAATAATAAGATATAAAGGCAAGGAGGCAGTTATGACAGGGTATAAAGCTTATCAGGGAAATCAGGTCGAGGGGTCAGGCCCACTCGGACTGATACTGTTAACATACGAAGCACTCTATAAAGCACTGGGGCGTGCAGAACGCGCGATTGAGGCCGGTGATATAGCTGCCGAAGCGGACCATACAGGCCGTGCACTTGAGGCCATCGTTGAACTCTCCACAAGCCTGAATATGGAAGAGGGTGGCGAGGTTGCTAAAAACCTGGCCAGTATCTACAACTACATGTTCAAATGCCTTACAGAGGGTATGTGCTCCTCCTCTGCCGATCATGTCAAAGAGGTGATGACTCTGGTTCAGACGCTTCGCGAAGGGTGGCAGCAGCTGGCGCGTGATCATCAGAAAGAGCTTGCCGATCATGCGCGCTCATCTTCCTCCACACAGGCGCGTGTAGCGGCAAATCATGAGCCTGCACCACAGATGGCGGCCAGTTACACCGGATGAGTGAATCGCTTGAGAGAGAGCTGGGTGCCCTGATCAGGGCGTGCGAAGATGCATTGATTGTGATGCAGGATAGCATCATGACGAAGCATTGGGATCGCTTTAATGAAGAGGAAGCTGTTCACACTACAGAGATGAAAAAGCTTCAGGAGCTCTGTGAGAATCATCGTGATGAGGTGCAGGCGCTGGATGAAATCTACGTGACCAGGCTTCAGCAGCTCTCCATACGCCAACGTCGGATCATGCGGCTGGTTTCAGCTCAAATGCAGGCGATCAGTGAAGATATTGCAGGTATCGACAAAGGTGAAAGACGACTGCGTCAGTTCTCCGAACTGCTATCCAGTTGATGACTCAGATAGGTTAAGATCAGATCGGGATCGACCGGCTTACGTAGCAGGTGTACATGCAGATCAGGCTGAATCGTCTGGTTGGAGTACCCGGTCATCATACAGATTGGAACCAGACTTCCGCTATTGCGAATCTTTCGTGCAACCTCCAGCCCGTCCATATTCGGCATGACAATATCCATAATAACGGCATCAATAACTGCCTCATTCTGCTGCCACAGGTCGAGGGCCTGTATACCGTCAACCGCCTCCAGTACATCATAACCCAGACTGATCAGTATCTCATGCATAGATATGCGGACTGCTTCATCGTCGTCAACGAGAAGAACGGTTTTTCCAAGTGGCTTGATAGTTTTAGTTTCAGATTCAAGAGGGAGCAGAATTTTTACCGTGGTACCTCTGCCTTTCATACTTTTGATATTCAGAGATCCATGAAGCTGCTTAACGTAACTGTTCGCACTGGAGAGACCGAGCCCTGTTCCCTGACCCACGGCCTGGGTTGTGTAGAAGGGGTCAAGACAGTGCTGTTGTACAACCTCGCTCATGCCACAGCCATTGTCACTGATGGAGATCTCAGCGTGTTTGCTCTCTTTTACTGTAAGTGTGACTTTAATCTGTTTTACCCTCTTAGAGGGGTCAAGAGTGTTGAAAGCATTATTGGCATTGGAAAGCAGCTCAAACAGACTCTGTTTGAGCTGGATAGCATCGGCCAGAATAAGCAGATTGCGTTGTTTAACATCAAGGCTAACTTCAACTGACGATGAGATCAGTGGCTTGGCAAGGTCGATGGTCTCTTTCAATAGCGTGGCGAGGGAGAGGGTACGGTTGATCGTCTGCTTCTGTTTTGAGAAGACAAGCATGTTTTGAACCAGTGTCGACGCCCGTTCAATCAGACCCCCGATACGTTTCATGCGATCGTTCTCTTTCTCATTACTTTTGGGAAGAGCTTTGCGAACCATATAGAGGTGGCCCTGGATGCCAGCCAGGATATTGTTAAATTCGTGAGCAATGCCACCAGCCAGCGTGGAGATAGATTCCAGTCTTGCCGTCTGTTCCACCTGTCTGCTGGTTCGGTCACGTTCACGCAGGTCAACCTGAAGTCCGACATAGCTATCTTCGGTTTTAATGATCTGAGTCCAGATATGGATGATCTCGCCAGCGTAACTACTGTTGCGGAGCTCTCCGCTCCAGCTCCCGGTTGTATCCAGTGCGCTCTGAATGCTTTGATAAAGCTCTTCATCATGCAGGTGAGATTTGATCATGCCGATGGGTTGGCCGATCACATCGTCTTCAGTAAAACAGTAGAGTTTCAGAAATGCTTTGTTAACGTGGCTAAAATTCCCTTCGAGATCGGCAATAAACATGGCATCCCGACCATGATCGAATAGTTGCCTGAGTGAAGATTCCAGGATCAGGTCAGGCATGATCCTCTAACCAGCTCTCGATCAGTGTGCGCATCTCCGATAGTCGCGCCTCTGTGGGCGCTTCAAAGCGTAGCACCAGGCACGGTTGCGTGTTGGAAGCCCGAAGCAGGCCCCATCCATCTTCAAACTTCACGCGCATGCCATCCACATCGATAATTTCATAGCCGAGCCCGATAAAGTAGGCCTTTGCTTCTTCGACAAGGTTGAATTTGCAATCATCAGGACACTCTACCCGGATTTCCGGGGTGGTTACAGCCCTGGGCACGTCGGCAAGTATTTCGGATGTTGAACGGCTCTGGTCCGCTATCACCTGCATCACTCGGGCACCGGCATAGACAGCGTCATCAAAGCCAAAGAAACGGTCGGCAAAAAACATATGTCCGCTCATCTCTCCAGCCAGAAGTGCACCGGTCGCTTTCATTTTCGCCTTGATCGGTGAGTGGCCTGTCCGCCACATGATCGGATTGCCACCGCGGGCCCTGATATCGTCATACATATGCTGTGAGCATTTCACTTCGGAGATAATGGTGGCACCGGGATGTTGATTCAGCAGGTGACGTGATAAAAGTAACAGGAGCATATCACCCCATACCATTTCGCCCTGTTCATCAACCACGCCGATTCGATCGCCATCACCATCAAAAGCGATACCCAGGTCGGCATTTTGCTCTCGAACTACCGCAGCAAGGTCTTGCATATTGGCTTCAACAGTCGGATCGGGATGATGGTTGGGGAAGCTGCCGTCCGGTTCACAGTAAAGTTCGATCACCTCACAGCCAAGGGCTCTGTAAATGGGCGCGGCAATGATACCCGATGGGCCATTGCCAGCATCAATGACCACCTTTAGTGAACGTGAGAGATGGATGTCATTGGTGATAAAGTCGGCATAATCGGAAAGCAGATCAAGTGATTGAAGTGATCCGCGATTCGGAGCCCTGTCCAGAGACTTGAGCATATGCCCTTTAAGTGTCTGAATATCTTCACCATGAAGGCTATCACGCCCTTTCATCATCTTGAAACCGTTATAATCACCCGGGTTATGGCTGGCCGTCACCATCACACAGCCGGCACCATCAAGATGAAAAACGCCGTAGTAGGCCAGTGGCGTCGGGGTCATGCCGATATCAATTACATCGATACCACCATCAAGCAGCCCCTCAATCACCGCGCTTAAAATGGCTGGGCCTGAGATGCGTACATCTCTGGCCACAATCACAGGTCGTGATTCGTTGGCGGGTAGCATGGTCGCAAAAGCCTGGCCCAGAGAGTAGGCAAGCTCTTCAGTGATCTCTTCTTCGACAATGCCTCGAATATCATACTCGCGGAATGCCCGGTGTGGAAATGCGTCGTAATCCAATAGTGTCCCCTTACTGGAATAGCTAACTATACGATAAACAGGAGAGGTGAATCCACCCATTATTTACGTCACGATAATGGCGCTTGCCAGACAGTAGTGACTCACTATGCTGCATCGCCATGTCATCCGGATTAAATGAAGCGCAGTACAAGGCTGTCCACCATCGCGGTGGTCCGCTGCTGGTGTTGGCCGGTGCAGGCTCTGGAAAAACACGTGTGATTACCGAGCGTATCGCTACTCTGATTGAGCGCGATGTGCCGGAAGACGCTGTCACCGCTGTAACCTTCACCAACAAAGCGGCTCGCGAGATGCGTGAGCGCCTTGAGCAGCGCCTCGGTGAAAAAGCGAAGGGTTTGAGAATCTGTACCTTTCATGCGCTGGGTCTGGCTATTGTACGTGAAAACCCTGATCTGATCGGATGCCGTACCAACCTCTCCATCTTTTCAGGTGCCGAACAGCGTTCATGCATGCGAAGCGTGTTGCAGGATATGAAGCTGCCTGCCGACACTGACCAGGTGGATCGTTTCATCAGTCGTATCTCCATGCTCAAGAGCGGTATGCTGGATGGATCGGACGGGGCACTCTCACAGGTGCGAGATCGCTACGATGCGCTGTTGAGAAAGATGAATGCAGTCGATTTTGATGATCTGATGGTGCTGCCAATTCAGTTGCTATCGGAGCATAGCGCTATCAGGGCTCACTGGCAGGCTCGTGCACGCCACTTTCTTGTCGATGAGTACCAAGACTCCAGCCGGGTGCAGTATGAGCTTGTCCGGCTTCTGGTGCCTGATAATGGGAATCTCACGGTCGTGGGTGACGATGATCAGTCGATCTACGGCTGGCGCGGTGCCGAAGTGAAAAATCTGTTTCAACTGGAGCGCGATTACTCCGCCCTCACCGTGGTGCGTCTGGAGGAGAACTATCGTTCCACCGGCATGATTCTGAATGCCGCCAACAGCCTGATTGCCAACAACTTCGAACGACTCGGTAAAACGCTCCGTTCTAACCTCGGGGCAGGCAAGCCTGTTCGTGTCTGGGAGTCGCCCAACCCTGAAGAGGAGGCAGATCGTGTTGCCGGTGACATTAAGACACAGCGAGCAGTCTCAACAACCGGTGGGGATGTGGCAGGCCAGAATGGATTGAAGTGGGATGATTTTTGTATTCTCTATCGTGCCAGTTACCAGTCACGCCCGATTGAGATGGCACTGCGCTCAGCAGGAGTGCCTTACCACGTCAGTGGTGGCCTCTCCTTTTTTGACCGGGCTGAAATTCAGGATCTGCTCGCTTATCTGCGCCTGATTGCAAACCCGTCTGATGACATGGCCTTCATGCGGGCGATTTCACGCCCTCGCCGTGGTGTGGGGGATAAAGCTCTGGGTGATATCGGAACCTTTGCACAAGATCACCGCTGCTCACTACTGGAAGCGTGTCTGGATGAACGGCTGGATCACCGTCTGGCCCATACCCTGAGAGAGTTTGGTGATCTGATTGTAGGGCTTGAGCATATGTTTCTGCATGGTGAGGCGGATGATGCCTTTGATGCGCTGATGGATCGCTCCCTGCTGACTGCCGCTATTGAAGGGGAGGCTGCTGACGACAAAGAGAAAGAGCGCAGGCTGGGTAATGTTTATGAGCTGCGCCGCTGGTGGATGACCCATGCTGAAGAGGGTGGCTCACTCACCGAATTCCTGCAGAAGATCTATCTGCTGGCTGATAAAGAGGATGATGATCCATCAGGTCAGGTGCGGCTGATGACCGTGCATGCAGCCAAAGGGCTGGAGTTTGCCCATGTCTATGTGGTTGGCATGGAGGATGGCGGTTTTCCGCACCGCTCAGCAGTCGAAGAGAATCGGATGGAGGAGGAGCGTCGCCTGATGTATGTAGCGATGACCCGTGCCCGCCATCGTCTCACCCTAAGCCTTGCCCGTGTGCGTAAGCGTTTCGGTCAGAAAGAGAAGACTGCACCATCCCCGTTCCTGAAAGAGCCTGACCCGGAGACACTCTGGTGGGTGGATCGGGATACCGAATCTGATGAGGCGCAGGGCGAGGCCGAGGATCATATGGCGGCCATGCGCAAGGCGCTCGGCCTGGGCTGATCTTAGAGAGGGGCTCTCAACCCTGTTAAACCCCCAATTTGCGGAGCTGTGACTGATGGTCCATGCTGGAAAGAAGAGAGGGGCAAATCCATTCGGTTTGTATTTCGTTCATTTGTGTATGAAAGGGACTTTGCAAACAATTAGATAGATACAACCCGGTCTGGATCAATTTCCGGCCCCTTTGATGGGGGTAATCATGAGTGAAATTGATGTAGATGGAGCGCTGAATCGCTATTCAAGCGTTCGCGATGCGATGAAGCCAGGCGATGTAATCGCTTTCTGTGGCAAGGGGATGGTCTCCGGCTGGATCAGTAATGTAACCAAATCGAATGTTTCGCATGTCGGCGTGATCCTGCAGACCAAGGTGCTCGATGATGATACGGGGCGCCACTTTAACCAGATTATTGAATCGACCAAGATTGACGACTTCTCCGGGGTCAATATTTCTCGTTTCAGTGACCGGGTTCGCTACTACGATGGTGAAATCTGGTGGCTGCCTATGCGACCGGAAATCCAGCAGGATCAAAACCGGTTTAATCAGAAAGCGTTTTACGATTTCCTCTTTGATCAGGCTGAGGCGCGCAAGCGATTCGATGTCTGGAGTGCACGCTTTGCAGCAGAGCGGGGTGAGGATGGCCCGGTATCTGAGGAGGATGACTGGTTCTACAACGATGAGGACTTCTCCAAATTCTTCTGCTCCGAACTGGTAGCGGCAGGGTTAGAGGTGGCAGGCACCACAGGTTGCCCGATCAACGCCTCGGAGGTGACACCAATCGATCTCTGTCGCTGGGATATCTACGAGGATCATTACTTCCAGATCAAGGGCGATGAGACGAAGAAGATCAGTCGTTACAACTCGCAGAGTCCTGAGGGTTGGGCCGGCTAGAAGGGCGAAAAAAGATTTTTGTAAGATTTGCCCTAAAATCAGCAAAAAGAACGGATTTTGACAAATTCTTGCAACAATCTTTCGCCTTTTTGCCCAAAATAGCCTTTTTGGCATATGAATTTTGTAAAAATATGACGATTTTCATTAGAAAGTCAGGTTTTTTCTAAATTTGTGAAATATTCTTTTTCATCTATGGTAAGGGCTGTTGGAAGGTAGAAGGGAGATGAAAATATACCAAACAAGAGTTAATCCCTTTTATGTAACTCAAATTAAAGATCTAAACTTGTTTAGGTAATAGAAGGTTCTATGGCAATTCGACCACCGTGGGAAGAAAGGGTCTACGAAGATATTGGAGTTTCAAGAAGGAAGCCTTGGGCAGCCACAGTACTTTCATTTCTTCAACTGGGAGTTGGTCATGTATACGTCGGTTCTCCATTTCGAGGCCTCGTGTTTCTATTGTTGATTTACTCAATAGTTTTTTCAGCAACGGCATTACATCTATGGGTAATCCCAGAGGGCATGTTTGGAATTATTGGAGTTGCTCTTGTTCTAGTCATTATTGGAATAGTTGATTCGGTGCTGTTGGCTCGTAAAAGGAAAAAATATAAGCGAAAGGGTTATAATCATTGGGCTGTCTATTTGCTTCTGACGCTGTTGCTATGGGGGGCAGGGGATGTGATAACAACAAACAAGGAGGAACTTCTAGGGCATGGATCCTATAAGACATCTTCTTCCATGCTGCCTACTCTTACTCCCAATGACTATTTTATTACAGACTCTAAGGCTTACAAGGCGGCTTTGCCGAAGGTTGGTGATGTCGTTGTCTTTCTTTCTCCAGAAGATGCATCTAGGAAGATGGTTGGGCGCATCATGGGCTTGGCAGGGGATGTGGTTAAAATTAAGAAAGGAAATTTACTGTTAAACAATAAAAAGGTTGAGAGTGATTATTCGAGCGCTTCAACTGCATCGTCACTTTATTCGACTTCTATGGATGCAGTACATGTACCAGAGCATTCAGTCTTCATATTGGCTGACAACCGCGACAACAGTGTAGATAGTCGGATTTATGGCGCAGTGCCATTTGATTCTATCGTAGGTAAAGTTGAATATATCTGGTTCTCATATAACTTTGATAGAATAGGGATGAGGGTTCAGTAGAGAAAAAGGGACACTACCCTTTTTCTTTGGTTTCTTAGAAAGTTCCGCCATTCCAGCCGAACATTTCGCGTTCGGGGGCTGCAAATTCGATGTAGATGCGGGATGGGTTGATCTCAAGCTGTGTGGAGATGAAGTCGCAGATGTTTTCCGATAGGGCGGTGGTCTGTGCCGTGGTCAGACCGAGGCTCTTGAGTTCGACGTAGGCGAGTGGCTCGTTGTTACCGGCAAAGAGCATCTCCCGGTTATCTGAGATCATGGTCATTACATAGCTCTCGGGTTTACCAAGGGTAGCGGCGATGCGTGCGGAGGCGGCTTTGAGGAAGTTATGCTTCTCTTCCATAATCACGTTGGTTCGAATCTTGAGTACAGGCATCAGTTGGCCTCCTGTTTCTCTGTTTCTGTGTCAGAGGCATCTTCGCCACGCTCTGCAGCTTCGCGTGCAGCTTTCTCGGCCAACAGGCGTTTGGCCAGCTCTTCACGCTCCAGGTTCTTGCCGATGCGCATCCGCTTGGTGGCATAAAAGGCTGCCCACCAGCAGAAGATACCGAATGGCAGCATGATAAGTAGTAGATCCCAATCCACTATGAGGCCGCCTGTTCAGTTGTTGTTTCTACCGCAGCAGTTTCCGCTGCTTCGGCTGCTTTTCTTTCACTGTTCGCCTTGATGCGGCGATTGATAATGTTCACGCCTGCCAGAATGAATCCCAATGCGATGAATGCACCCGGTGGCAGAATAAACAGCAGGAAGTCGGGGTAGCCTGATCCGAACACTTCAAAGCCGAAAAGCTCTCCCTGACCAAACAGTTCACGCACACCGCCAAGCAGCATCAGGGCGAAGGTGAAGCCTGCACCCACGGCAATGGCATCGACCAGAGAGTCGATGACGCTGTTCTTGCTGGCAAAGGCTTCGGCCCGACCAAGGATGGCGCAGTTGACCACAATTAGTGGAATAAAGAGGCCGAGCACCAGATACATCTCATGCATCCATGCGTTCATGGCGAGATCAACGATGGTCACAAATGCGGCGATGATGGTGATGTAGGCCGGGATTCGAACCTGATCCGGAATAACACCACGAACCATCGCAACGACAAGGTTAGAGCCGATCAATACCAATACGGTAGCAGCACCCATCCAGAAACCGTTCTCTGCCGATGTTGTGACGCCGAGAAGCGGGCACATGCCGAGTAGCTGGGCGAAGATGGTGTTGTTATGCCAGAAGCCGTCAGCGAAGATTTCCTGCTTTGAGATGCTGTCGCTCACTGCCTGTCTCCTTTGGCTGGTTTTGTTTCGTTTGTTTCGGCCAGACTCTTCTCTTTCGAGTTAAGAAGCGCAATGCGGTTGTTTCGGAAAAGCTCAAGACCCTTCTTCACGGCTTTGACGACTGCACGTGGTGTAATGGTGGCACCGGTAAACTGATCAAATTCACCGCCATCTTTTTTCACTCTCCAGCGTACATTGTCGAGCGTTCGGCCGGCAAAACTGTTTAACCAGCTGTTGTTGAGAACGATGCCATCACCGAGGCCCGGTGTTTCGCGGTGATCGGTAATGCGGATGGCATGCACACTGCCATCAGGAAGTAGACCCATCAGAATGCGGATGCTGCCGTTGTAGCCATCGGGCGCAACCACCTCCCAAGCAATGCCGCTAACCACACCCTGCACATCTCTGGCCGGGTAGAACTGCTTCGGTTCGCTGCTACCCACAGGTTTGATCGTGATGATCTCCTCAAGTGGATCATTGGCATGCGGTGGCAACACCTGCCCAAGCGCCTTGTGCAGTGCTGCTCTCTTAGCTTCGGCAATCGGTGTGCGTGTCACCATGTCGGTTAGCCCAAGTAGCAGGGCTGCAATCACGGCAACCAGCATTAGGGCAATCACCATTTTTACCTGTTCAGGTTCGATCAATCGACTCTTTTCACTACTCATATCAGCGTCCATAGACCCGTGGGCGGCAGTAGTGATCAATCAACGGTACGGCGCAGTTCATCAGGATCACGGCAAACATCGCACCTTCCGGGTAACCGCCGTATGTACGGATCGACCAGGTGAGCACGCCACATCCGATACCAAACACGATTCGACCTCTGGCCGTGACAGGGGAGCTGACCGGGTCAGTTGCCATGAAAAATGCACAGAGAATCAGGCCACCTGCCAGAAGATGGAAGAGTGGTGGTGCATAGTGGGCCGGATCAATCATGTTAAAGATTGCCGCAAGAATCAGTACCGTTGCCAGATAGGTGAACGGGATATGCCAGCTGATGGTGTGGCGGGCCAGCAGATAGACACCACCAATCAATAGCGCTACTGCAGAGGTTTCACCGATACTTCCCGCCTCACGGCCAAGGAAGGCATCAAGATAGCTGTAGTCGTAGCCCTTAAGCGCATCAGCAACGGCAATACCCTGGCTCCATTCGGTTTTGATATGGCCCAACGGACTGGCCATGGTGATCGCATCAAGGGTTCTGGCGATCGCTTCCGGGCCAAAGAGAAGCAGGTTGAGGCAGTCGTTGAAGTTGTAGAGATCAATAACTGGTGTGCCGACATGCATCGGAATGATCCATGCTGTCATGTTGAGCGGGAAAGAGATCAGCAGGATTACTCGAGCTGCCAGTGCCGGGTTGAAAAGGTTGTAACCCAGACCGCCATAGAGCTGCTTGCCCAGCACGATAGCCACCACGGAACCGAGCAGTGCCATCCACCATGGAATATAGGCGGGAAGGGTGAGGGCAAAAAGCAGGCCTGTCAGGGCTGCGGAGCCATCACCGATCGGTGAGCTGGGACGCCCCATCATACGAAGTGAGATATACTCTGTAGCTACACAGCTCACCATGCAGAGGGTGATCAGCAGAAATGCCAGCCAGCCAAAGAGGTAGACACTGACAATAGCGGCCGGCATTAGTGCGAGAATGACTGAGATCATGGTCATGCGAACGGAGTCGCCACCATGGATATGCGGGGAGCTAAGATTAATGATCATGATTCAGAACCTTTCGAGTCAGATTTCTCATCTGTCGGTTTCCCTTCATCAGCTCTCTCTTCGGCCGGTTTCTCATCAGCGGGTTTAGGTTTGTGCGTAGCGCGAACTTTTTTGCGCTTGGCTGCACGCTCTTCCTTCTCGCGTTCAATGCGCGCATCACGCGCTTCGCTTCGCTCTTTTGAAGCTTCGGCAAAACCTTTTGCACGCGAAATCTGGGCAAGCTGGCCTTTGCCGTAGCGGAAGTAGTGAACCAGTGGAATGTTGGAGGGGCAGACATAGCTGCAGGCACCGCATTCGATACAGTCGAACAGGTTATAACTCTCCGCTTTTTCAAACTGTTCACTGCGACACTGATCTGCTAACAGGTTAGGCACCAGGTTGACCGGGCAGGCTACGCCACAGTGGCCACAGCGGATGCAGGGCTGCTCAACCTTGTGCGACTTCATCATGGTTTCACTTTTCATGGCCAGCAGGCCATTGGTCGATTTTACTACTGGTACATCGGCAGCCTTCAATCGCTCACCCATCATCGGGCCACCATGCAGAATATGAAGCCCTTCAAAATGCTCCAGTCCATGCTGAGCAAAGACAAAACTCATCGGTGTGCCAAGCCGTGTGCGCATATTGCCTGGTCTCGGTACAGCATCACCACTGACAGTAACGATTCGCTCAGTCAGTGGCCTGCCTCTGATGACAGCATCAAAGATGGCATGGGTTGTTCCAACATTCTGACACAGAACACCGATATGCATCGGTAGCTTTCCAGCCGGAATCTCTTTGCCGGTCAACACCTGAACAAGCTGTTTTTCACTTCCCTGTGGGTAGCGGGTAGGGAGCAGGTGAACTTCTACATGCTCCATATCCGGGATGCTGCTGATCGCATTTCGCATCGCATCTGCCGCATCTGGCTTGTTGTCTTCAATGGCAATGATCGCTCTTTTTGCGCCCACCATATGCATGATGATATCGATGCCTCTGGCAATATTCTCTGGCTTTTCAACCATCAGTCGATGATCGCTGGTGAGATATGGCTCGCACTCAATGCCGTTAAGGATAACGGTCTCAATCGGATTGCGTTGATCTTTTAATAGTTTGATAAAGGTTGGAAATACAGCACCACCGAGTCCGGCAATGCCGCAGAAACGGACACGTTCGCGAAGTTCGGCAGGGTCTCTCTCCCGATAGTTTTCGATGGGCTCCAGTGATTCATCACGGGTATCTTTTCCATCCGGCTCGATAAAGATCGAAGGTAGGCCCATGCCTGAAGGGTGCGGAATCGCATGCTCTTCAATTTTCACGACTTTTCCTGATGTGGGAGCGTGGACCGGTACTGAAACGTAGCCCTCGGATTTTGCAATTTTCTGCCCACGGAAAATATGCTCGCCAACGGAGACAATCGGTGTGCATGGCTCACCAATGTGCTGCTTGATCGGCACTATATAGACTGGAGCAATCATAGATGTGCTGATCGACGAGTTGGCCGTAATCTTTGACATTTCCGGTTCAATTCCGCCATGGAAAAGTCCGGACTTTTCGGCTGTGGACTTAAGCAGTGTATGGAGCATGTTGTCCCTTCCGTACCATTGCTAAGCGGGAGCGATCTGTATCGGGCAGCGGCCACGACCAGTGTTCCAGAAGCTCCGGTTTGATCAGCATATCGATGCAGTCGACCGGGCACGGCTCAACACAGAGCGTGCAACCGGTGCAGTGGTCGGTAATCACCGTGTGATACTGCTTGGGCGCACCCAGAATAGCATCCACAGGGCACGCCTTGATGCAGAGCGTGCAGCCGATGCACTCATCTTCTCGCACAAATGCGATCATCGGCGCTGATGGTTCATCTTCAACCGTTTTCGGTTCAACACCCATCAGATCAGCAATCTGAAGCATGGTGCGTTCACCGCCGGGTACGCACTGATTCACTTCAGCTTCACCAGCTGCCACAGCACCTGCATAAGGCTTGCAGCCGACAAAGCCGCACTGTCCGCACTGGGTTTGTGGCAGCAGTGTTTCGATATTGTCAGCAATCGGATCGCCCTCAACCTTGAAAACCCGGCCGGCAATCGCTAGTAGCACACCAAACAACAGGGCGAAGGCACCAAAAGAGAGGGTAGCAGCAAGAAGTTGCGTCATGATCGATTCAGATTGTGCCGAAACTAGATTTTAACAAGGCCGGAGAAGCCAAGAAATGCCAGTGACATCATGCCTGCCGTAATCAGTGAGATGGGGGAGCCTTTGAACGCTTCTGGAATCGGGGCGTGCTCAATCCGTTCACGCAAGCCTGCAAAGAGAATCAGCACCAGTGCAAAACCGATCGCTGCACCAAAGCCGTAGAGGGCTGAGGTAATAAAGGTGTTCTCCTGCTGGATATTAAGCAGCGCTACACCGAGTACGGCGCAGTTGGTGGTGATCAGTGGCAGGAAGATGCCAAGCCCCTGATAGAGTACCGGGCTGGTTTTGTGGATCATCATCTCAATAAATTGTACCAGTGATGCGATAATCAGAATAAAAAATATGGTCTGCAGATAGAGCAGATCCAGCGGGATCAGAATATACTGCTGCACCAGCCATGATGCGGTGGATGCCAGCGTCATGACAAACATCACGGCAAAAGACATGCCCACAGCCGTCTCAACCTTGCCGGATACGCCAAGGAAGGGACAGATACCGAGGAATTTGGTCAACACATAGTTGTTCACCAGCACGGCAGATAGAAGGATGACAGCAAATTCAGTCATGGCGCTGCAGTATAGTAAGTGGAGTGCGGCAGGTACACCGGGAAATAGTAAGCATCTGTATTATTTTTTCTTATAAATGCTCCAATTTGATAATAATGGCGAGAGACACCAGTTGTCAGAGGGTTGACATCAGAGGGAGGTAGCCAACCATGCTGCCTCAAATCGAATATGGATCGGAGGTCAGATATGGCGTGCGGTAGCAAACAGGGGCAGGGGCAGATGCCCGAGAAGAAGATGCCAGAGGGTGTAAAGAACATCATTGCCGTTGCATCCGGTAAGGGCGGTGTTGGTAAGTCGACGACTGCGGTGAATCTTGCTGTTGCTCTGGCTCAGAGTGGCGCAAAAGTTGGCCTTCTCGATGCCGATATCTACGGCCCATCCATCCCTCAGATGATGGGGCTTGCGGATCGTCAGCCTGATGTGCAGGAACGAACCATATTTCCTCTTGAAAATTACGGTGTTAAGACCATCTCTATCGGCTACATGATCAAAGAAGAGCAGGCGATGATCTGGCGCGGGCCGATGGTTTCCGGTGCAGTGATGCAGCTGCTTAATGATGTGGCATGGGGTGAGCTTGATTATCTGGTGGTTGATCTGCCACCTGGGACCGGTGATATCCACCTGACCATGGTGCAGTCAGTGCCTTTGACAGCAGCCGTGGTGGTGACCACACCTCAGGATATTGCACTGTTGGATTGCCGCAAAGGGATCGCAATGTTTGATAAAGCACATGTGCCAACCCTCGGCATTGTCGAGAATATGAGCACCTTCACCTGCCCGCACTGCGGCGAGTCCACACACATCTTTGATCAGGGTGGTGCCGATAAGCTGGCTGAACTTCACAGTGTGGAAGTGCTGGGCAAACTGCCTCTGGATATCTCTATTCGTGAGCTCTCTGATGCCGGCACACCAATCACGGCTGCCAAGCCCGACTCTGAGCAGGCGAAGGCCTATGTTGAGCTGGCCGATTCAGTGATCAGTAAGGTTAAGAAACTCAACAGCAGAAAAATTTCTATTCCTGTTATTCAGGGATAACTCATATCCAACACTCCATCTATTAATTTTAGATAAAGTGTTGCATCCACCGTCTGAGACCACCGCCGGAATCGGACATTCAGAAGTGTTTCTAATAAGTGATTTTAAAGCCTGATGGCAGAGGGTCGGCTTCAACCGGATTTAAGTGAACCTGACTAACGATGGCCGAAGAGGGACCATGCCCGAGCCATGCGATCATCCTTTTTACTGCTTCATCGGAGCCGTGGATCAATGTCTCAACACTTCCATTTGAACAGTTGCGTGCCCAGCCGGTGATTCCCAGTTGTATGGCAGTTTCGCGAGTATAGTGTCTGAAACAGACGCCCTGAACTCTGCCTTCAACACGAACCATGAACGTACTCATAACTGGTCGGGGGTGAGTACCGTATCCTCAGCAGTTTCAGCAGTTTCCGGGTAGTTGGTGGAGTAGTGAAGGCCACGTGATTCATGACGCATCTGGGCTGAGCGCACGATCAGGTCTGCAATCAATGAGAGGTTTCTCAACTCAATCAGATCACGGCTGATCGGATATTGCCAATAGTAGCTGGCGATCTCTTCACGAATGATATCAAGGCGCCTGCGTGCCCGGCGCAACCGTTCATTAGAGCGGACTATTCCCACATAGTTGGACATCGTGGCGCGGATCTCATCCCAGTTTTGCTTGATCTGGATTCGCTCAATTTCCGGTACTGTGCCCGAATCATCCCAGACCGGCAGTGTCGTGCTTTGCGGCTTGTTACCCGCCTCAGTGATGGCATCACTACAGAATTCGGCCATGACCAGGCACTCCAGTAGCGAATTGCTGGCCAGTCTGTTGGCCCCATGCAGGCCGGTACAGGCTGATTCACCAATCACGTAAAGATTATCGACAGTGGTACGGCCTGCGATGTCGGTTTTCACACCACCGCAGATGTAGTGAGCTGCCGGAACCACGGGAATCGGCTGTTTGCGCATGTCGAGGCCGATCTCCATCAGCCTTTCATGGATGTTGGGAAAGTGGCTGATGATGGTCTGATCACCCAGCGGTCTGGCATCCAGAAACATACAGTCCTGACCGCGCTTCTTCATCTCATGGTCGATTGCCCGGGCAACGATATCTCGAGGTGCAAGCTCGCCACGCTCATCATAATCAAAAGCGAAACGACGCCCCTGATCGTCGATCAGATGGGCGCCCTCACCACGCAGTGCTTCGGTGAGCAGCATAGTCGGGCTGGATGCGTGGTAGAGACAGGTGGGATGAAACTGCATCAGCTCAAGATTCATCACAGAACAGCCCGCACGCCATGCCATAGCGATACCATCTCCGGTCGCGGGATGGGGGTTGGAGGTGTACATGTAGACTTTACCTGTTCCACCTGTTGCCATCACCGTATGCAGTGCTGAAACTGTGATGATGGCGCCATCAGGGTCGAGAAGGTAGGCGCCAAGGCAGCTATTTTTGCCATCGTGGCGTCCCAGCCTGCGGCTGGTGATCAGGTCTACTGCGGTATGTTGCTTCAGGCAGGTGATATTGGGGTGCTGCTGCACATACTGCAGCAGGGTCTCTCCAATGGCCCTGCCTGTTGCATCCTGAGCGTGGGCAACCCTGCGCTGGCTATGCCCGCCTTCACGGGTGAGGTGAAGTGTGCCTGTCGCCTCGGTATCAAATGGTGTACCCATCTCAACGAGTTCCTGAATCATCCGACTGCCGGCAGATACAATCTCACGTACGACATCAGCGTGGCAGAGGCCTGCCCCGGCGCGGATGGTGTCGGCAATATGGGATTCAATCGAGTCGGAAGCGTCGGTGGCGCCTGCTATACCGCCCTGCGCCTGATAGGTGTTGGAATCTGGAAAGTCACCCTTATTCACAATAGCGACCCTGCCGTGATCGGCGAGTCGCTTTGCAGCCAGAAGGCCTGCTGCGCCACTGCCGAGTATCAGGAAGTCAAAATGTTGAATTGAGCGATGTCCCATTCCTGCGAAGTTTACCCTTCTAATGGAATCTTTGTATAGTACGGTGCTATGCAGCAATTCGCAGTGGTTACACAATCTGATGGTGATAGAGCCGTAGTACTGGCTCAGCGCGCGTCCTCTTGCGGTTCGTGTGCCGGAAAATCGGCCTGCTCCACGCTTGGTTCGTGGAAGGAGCGTTCGATGGAGTTGAGCGTTGCTAACCCTGTCGGCGCGGCTGTTGGTGATACGGTTGTTGTTGAAGTGCCTGATCAGTTAATTCTGAAAAGTGCCTTCCAACTCTACGGGTTACCGATGCTACTCTTTTTTGTGATGGGTGTGATTGCTTATCAACTGTCACCTGTTCTTGGTTTGCTCGACAGGGATCTCTGGGCAGCTATTTCAGGAATTTTGGCTGTAGTAATCTACTATTTTATCGTGGGAAGGAGTACCAGCAGTGAGAAGGTGCGTCTGGATGCAAAAATTGTCGGTATCCAGACACACCATGATAATTCCCAACTGGTTTGCCACACCTCTGATTAGTCAGGTTGACGGGTGGTCAGGCGATGATTAGTCATCGTCCTTCTTCTTTCTTGACTCTTCGAGTCGATTTGTCTCTTTATCCCAGTATGAGCGCATCTCTTTGAGCGAGATGGATTGATCACCATCTTGATCATATTCCTTGAAGTTGTTTGTGCGTTTGCTCAAATACTCATCTTTGCTGATGACGTTATCCTTGTTGAGGTCTTTACGAGCAAAAATTCGATTGATTTTTGAATTCCATTGTGCCTCTCTTACATGCTTCTGTTTATTAGGTTTTAAATATGCACGCATCTCTTTAAGTGAGATGTGGTTATCCGCACTGCGATCAATTTTTTGGAAGACACGGGTAATAGAGTAAAAAAACTCATCCTTGGAGATTTTTCCATCGGAGTTAAGGTCTTTGACACTAAAACGTTTTTCAGCATCCGGTTTCCATTTAACGGTATCAACCGCATATGCCGATGCCGGAATGATTACACTTAAAGCCGCTAATGGCAGTAGCCATTTTTTCATCGTTAAGCCTCCATTGGTGTGTAAGGGATCTGTTATGAGCGCGCCACCTTACATGATTAATAGTTGCCCGGCACGATAATATGAAACCATGAAATATTAATTAATTTCCAGAATTACTCAGTCTGTGTTTTTGAAATGAGAATCCATTCAGGGGGCGAGTCATGGTCAGGGAGGAGGTTAATAATCGATGTCTTATAGTTTTCAGGTGAGAGTTTTGATACCCATGATTTCACTGCGTTACACTCCTCCTCTCCACCGGGATGGCCGGTGTACGCAAGGATGGATATGACACCATCTTCTGAAAGAAGATTCAGTGATAAGTTTAGTGCAGATAGTGTTGATTGTGGCTGTGTCGTGATCGATTTATCCGAGCTGGGGAGATAGCCCAGGTTGAAAACAATGGATTTGATTCGGCCATGATCACGGGAGGGGATATAATCATCCATAAACTGATGACTCTTTTGCAGTAGGGTGGTACGACTTGTGAGCTGGTGAGAAGCCAGTTTATCCAGCGAACTGATGATCGCCTGCTCTTGAATGTCGAAACCGTAGAGATGCCCTTCATCGCCAATGGCGCGTGCTAAAAAGAGCGTGTCATGTCCATTTCCCAAAGTCGCATCAACAACCCTGTCACCCTTCTGAATAATAGATGTAAGATGGGCGTGGACAGTCTGAGTAATGGAGACCCTAGCCATGAAATCTCACAATATCTGCTTCAGTAGGCAGGGTATCTCCGCATGTGATGTGATCTGCAAAAAGTTCAGAATAGCAAGGGATTAACAGACTTCCTTTGGAGCCAAAACCGTTGAAGATACCCAGTTGTGGATGCTCGGCATGAAAACCGATGAAGGGCTGTTTGTCGCGGCTGCCCGGTCTGACTCCTGCCTTTTGCTTGAGCAGTTTGCATTGAAACGGGTGAATAAAGATTTGATTCAATGCGTCCATAAGTAGCTCCTGTGCATCGTCGCTGTTATCTTCATTCTGAAGATTCCAGTCGTAAGTGGCGCCAAGCCTGAATGTGTGTTGATCAATCGGGATAATCCACTTTCCTGCGTTTATGATACGGTCAGGAAGTTGAGTGTCTGTGTGCAGGGTTACAATCTCTCCTTTGGCTGGTTGAAAGGGGAGATAATTAAACCACGGGTTGTGGCTGCCACGCCACCCTTCGCAAAATATTATCTGTTTTGCTTTAATGTTTTTCCAGCAAACGCCATCTGAAGTCAATTTGATGTCGCTATAATTAACCTTGCCCGAATGGATCATTTTATGCTCTGAAAAATAGTGCTGTAGTGCATCAAGAGTCCTGTTTGTATCCAGAAATCCGGCATGGTGCTGTGAGAAGAGTCCCCGTGATGTGTTGATAATCGGGTCATCCTTTTTGAAATGACTCAGATAGGGTTTGTAGAGCGGATCAGATATTCTCCTGTTCCATGCTTCTTCTTCTTTTTCATTACGGATAACTCGTAGCATCTCCCTGTTGTGGAGTAACTGCTGGTCAAACTTCTCTTCCAGTTGATGATAAAAACTGTGCGCCGATGAGAGAAGAGTTTCGATGTTTTTTTGCAGGACCAGCCGTTGCCCTGTTACAGGGTTAATCAGCCCAGCCGCTACTCGTGATGCCGAAGGAGTATCGGGATCGGCGATAACAAGTGCGCGCTGCCCCTTTTGTATCAATCTGTAGGCAAGGATGGAGCCTGCCAGCCCTGAGCCGACAATCAGCGACTCATAGTTAAAACTCATTGACTGGCAAAGAGATAACTAAATTGACCATACCCCTCTGATTCGAGCTTTTCTACCGGAACAAAACGGAGTGCAGCCGAATTAATACAGTAGCGAAGACCCGTGGGGGCAGGGCCATCTTCAAAAACGTGTCCGATGTGAGAGTCGGCCACCCTGCTGCGCAGCTCCACTCGTCGCATGAAAAATGAACTGTCATCTTTTTCAATAATATTTTCTGAAACCAGCGGGCGTGTGAAACTTGGCCAGCCAGTACCGGATTTAAACTTATCTATTGAGCTAAAGAGGGGTTCGCCAGAGATGACATCCACATAGATCCCAGCTTTTTTATTGTCCCAGTATTCATTTCGAAACGCTGGCTCAGTCCCGTCTTTACGGGTTACCTTGAACTGGAGAGGGGTGAGTTGCCTCTCCAGCTCCGAATCGGATGGGCGTTGCCAGTTGCTCATAGGTTGCTCCTCTGCGTTGAGACTGAAGGGAAGGGTTAAGGCGATAAATAGCGTCAGTATATGTTTCATCTTGTTAAAGTCGCTCTCTAACCGGTTTTCTTACAGTTTGATTTCGGCGTGCAGAGGGGCTGCTTACCATCTGCTGGTATTGGCTGACCCATCATACTGAGAGCCGGTTCTGGCATTAATATCCGCCTCAATCCAGGCCGGCTTTTCACCTTCTGCAGCAGCCTCCGAAATTCTGCTGGCCAGATATTTATCTTTGCAGAGAACGCGAACCCGCTCGGTGTGAGAGCTACTCTCATCCAGCATTCTAATGTACTCATTTCCGGAGATGTTTCCGTGCGTCATCATATAGTCGGTAAACCACTGCTCAGTAGCAGCCTGCTTACAGTCATCCGATGCATTGATGGGGTCTTGAGATGATGCTCTACTTACAGTTGGAGGGGTCTCTGGCTTAGCCGTTGCCTTACCATCTGTTGTTTCTTTCGTAATCCCGGTTGCAGGCTCTTTTTTCATGGGTTCTGTTGTGGGCAGTGTAGGCGGGGCTATTTTTTTCGATACGACAGATTTATTTTCAACCGTTTTTTGTTGAGCCTTTTCAATAGATCTGTTGTCAAACAGTTCGGGCATAAACTGGAAAAGGGCTGCAGCTGTCAGGGCAATAAGAAGTATTACACCCAGCACAACGGTGTAAATCATCTGGAAAGATTGTTTTTTTGCAGGTTCATCCTTTTTTTCGGGTTCTTCTTCAGAGCTCTGTTGCTCTTCGATTGCTCCACTTTCGATAACATCTGCTTCATCCTGCTCTCTGTTTGGCTCGGCTCCATTCGCTTCGGTAGAGGTTTCAGATTTGGTTTCCGATTCAGACTTTTCTGGTTCAGGCGTACTGTAGATGGCAATCTCAAATGATTCCTGGCACCCCTTGCAGCGGATAGCTTTGCCGGATGCGGCACGAATTTTCTCGTTTACACCGTACTTTTTCAGACAATTTGGGCACTGAATATATTCCACGTACTACTCCTGCTTGATTTTCACTGGAGAGCTTACGCCGCCATCAAGTTGATTCAACCACCGATTCCATGCATCGCTATATGTGGATGAGGAGGAGATATCAAAATCGTTATGCTTACCGGGTAGTGCAATAAGCTGTTTCGGCTCGTTAGCTGCGGCATAGATATATTCGCTCATCTTTGCCGGAGCAAGCTCATCCTCTTCAGCAGAAATAATCATCACAGGCGTTTGAACCTGACTAATATGTTGGAGGGTGTCGAACCTCGTGCGAGCAAGAAATCGAAGAGGAAGCATCCATGGATAGTGTTCTTCGGCCATGTCGGAGATATTGGTGAAAGGGGTCTCCAGCGTCAGTGAAGCCGCTGCTACCTCTGTTGCCAGCTTTGAAGCAACAGCACACCCAAGACTTCTTCCTGCAATGATGATCTGTGATGCGGGAATCTTTTGTGTTTTAACCAACTCACGCCAGGCTGCGCGAGCATCCATATAGAATCCAGTTTCAGATGGTGTGCCTTCACTCCTTCCATAACCTCGATATTCTATCGCAAATATTGACAACCCCATCCGATGCCACTTCTCGTATAGCTGTAGACGGTGGCTGATGTTGCCGGCATTGCCGTGAAAATGGAGTAGTGTGAATCGGGCTTTGGCGTGTGGTATCAGCCAGCCATGCAGTGCGACACCATCCTCTGTAGTGAGATGGATATCCTGAAACTTAAGCCCGTAGGTTGCGGGTGTGTGCTCAATCTCTCTTGTCGGATAGTAGATGTAGCTATCTTCAAACATCAGCATCCAACCGCTTACGAAGAGTGTTGATGAGAAGAGAATCAGGAGGAGCCTGCTTAGTAAACGTTTCATTCTCTCTATTATGGACAATTTCGCTTGAGAGAGCCATGCAACTTGCAGGAATCAACCAGGCGAAAGCTCATTAATAGAGAAATCACCATTGATAAGCGCCTCTTTTCGATGTTTTGGAAGCTTTTTGATCGCAGCCTCAATTTTCAGGGCGGAGGATCTGTCACCGACCTCGCTGTTGAACACCAGTTTCAACCCTTTTTTGCCGCGCAGGAACTTGGCACCTCTGCCATTTTTGTGTTCGCTGAATCTTCGCTCTACATCTGTAGTGATACCGGTATAGAGATGTCCGCTATCCAGACGTATCAGATAGAGAGACCACGTTGGCTCTTGTGGCGTTGTCATACCGCATTTAAACCCAATGACGTGGTTTTGGATAGGTTGCAGATGTGATGCAGCAATCAGACAATCTGCTACACTTATAGTAGGGGGCAGATTATGAGTGGAACAAAATCGCTGTTTCCCGAAGGTGAAGCACTTCGTCAGGCCGTACGCTGGATTTCGGAGATGCACGCCTACGACCTGGCAACCATTGAGGAGGCGTGTCAGCGCTATGATCTCACCCCCGTAGAGGAGGAGTTCATGATGCGGCACTTTCTTAATGCAGATCGAAAAGTGGTAAGCAGGTAGTCGATACAGTTGTGACCCACCTTATTCTACTCTTTGAGTGAATAGATGGGCTGCCGATCTGTCTGATTGGGCTATAATAGAGGTAGAAGTTTTAGGAGGTGGCTTATGGATATGACCTGGGTATTAGTTGCTGATAAGAGTCATGCAAAGCTCTACACCATGAGTGGTCGAGCTTCAGGGCTGACTCTCGAGCAGGAGTGGGATCATGAAGTATCCCGAAAACATGAACAGGAGCTAACCAGCGATCTTCCCGGACGGGCATTTGATCGGATGGGTGATGCCAGACACGCCATGAGTCAGCCGGTTGACCCCAAAGATCATGAGGCGGAACTGTTTGCACATGAGTTGATTGCTGAGATGGACAAAGGCCGAGTCAACAATGCGTTCAAGCATCTCTCTCTGGTAGCGCCACCGGAGTTTCTGGGACTGCTACGAAAACAGTGTGGCTCAACTTTGGAACAGCTTGTTTCAGATACGGTGGATAAAAACCTTGTATTTGAAGATGCAGAGACAGTTCGCGACCATCTTCCCGGCACTCTGTAACGCGCAGACCAACATTTGATAGAAGAGGTTTAGCCTCTTCCCGAACCATCTATTCGCGCATTCGTTCTGGCTTCCAGTAGATGGAATTCACTACCTCTAAGTACAATCTCTTTGCCACAACCTTTGCATCTGTTTCCAAAGCCTGAGAAGGGGAGGGTTTTGGGCTTCTCACAGGCAGGGCATAGCCCACGACGCGCCTTGAACGGCAGTACCAGCAGACAGACCGCCATAATGATTGAGGTGATGATGCCGGTCATTGGCATAAATAGTGTCAGTATCATCGATGCACCCCATATCGGCAGGGTAAATAGAATGATTTGAATTGGAGCTGCAGATGTTTTTGATGTAGCGATTGTATTACGAACGGGATGGCTCATACGGATAACTCTAATCGGTGATCTGGTCAGTGAGAAGGTTTTCCGAATGGTGAGATCTGCTCATCTCCTTCGGCAACACCGGCGGCATCGGTGGCATTTTTTTCAAATGCTTTCTTCTCTTTGGCTGGAACAGGTGTGGGTTTGATAGAGTCTTCGCACGCGGTAGTGAGAAGAAGAGAGGATATAAGAGCAATTTTTAGCAGTAGAGATACCCTAGTCACCCCCATCTCCTCCGCTACCGTCTGAGCTGGATTCATGCGCGTCACTGTCACTCTTGCTGCGAGAGTTGTTTGATGAATTAGCATCAAAGCCGCCAGATGAACCGGAGTCGCCACCGCTATCTCTGCTCTCTTTACCCTGACTCTTTCGAGGCCTGTTTAACCATGTTACCAGCTTCACTATGATCGATACGGCGATCACAACCAGAATCAGGATAAGAATAGAGTCAAAAGACATGGCCTGATTTTATTCTATTGTGGAGGCCTTTGCACGGCCTCTTTCAGAGCTGAGTAGGGCGCAGGGTGCCCGGATATCACACTGGCCCGTTTGGTCAGTTCAGATTGTGTGATGCCCGAGTTCCTACGGGTCAGCTCATCCATGATCTGGGTGACGTTGAGCGGTGGTAGTGGCAGAAGTTCGCACAGGATCGGCGAATCACGTTCACTTTCCGACACATAGAGCAGAGAGATGTTCGGCTGCTGTCCGATGTGGTTCAGGTGCTCAATGAATTGCTTGCTGTTGCTGTCGCCTTCATTCAGTACGTCGAAATTATGCAGGATCAACAGGGTTTTTCTGCTGCTATCAGCGGCTGCTGAAAGCCAGTCGACTGGATCAATGGGGTCTCTTTTGAGATCAAGTTGTTGAACTGTTAACGAATCGGGCAGAAGGGTTTGCAGATCATGAAGGGTTCGCCTGCGCCCCTGACCATGAAGGCTGATAAGATTAATACTTGCTCCAACAATGAACTTTTCAGCAAGTTCCTGGGTGAATTCAGGGCGAAGCAGATGCTCTTCAGGCATGGTCAGGTGAGCGGCGACTGTGTGACTTTGACAGGTTGAGGTCGTTTCATTTCGGCTTGTAGCTCATCCTCATTGATCAGCTCTTTGCGGATCAACAGTCGGATCAGGGCATCAAGCTGTTGTTGATTGACCGGGGTGGAGGCAGGCACTGTTTTGGACGTGGTTTTCTTTTTTGAGGGAGCTGCAACATGCCCCTGTTGCATTAGTTGTAAAAGTTCATCATCGACCAGCCCGGAAGGTTTAAGTTGCTGCTGTTTTTGGAAGCTTTTTACCGCATCACGGGTGGTAGTCCCAAACATGCCGGGTTGATCCTGCATGGGGTAACCCATCCTGCCGAGCAACTCCTGCAGTATAGTGACGCGTTTGCCTCGCATAAACATTTTAAGGGGTCTGGCCATGATCTTCTCCGAATCTTGCTTTAACGGTCTTGTATACTGTCGTGCCAGCAATCATCTCTCCAGCTAAACCTCTCAATGATGCTATTAAAAGTTTCATCAATGGCAGCCTTAATGGTGACAGATTTACCACTGACCGGGTGTTTGAATGAGAGCGAAGAGGCGGCAAGCAGAAGCCGGTGGCATTTAAACTGACCGCGAAACAGCTGATTATGTTTGCCATCACCATGTGTGGTGTCACCCACGACAGGGTGGAAGATATGTTTCATGTGACGACGGATCTGATGTTTTCGCCCCGTTTTGGGTGTGATCTTCAGAAGTGAGTAGCGGGCGGTCTCATATCGGCCAACAGGGTAGGGAAGCTCTACGGTTGCGAGCCTCTTGTAGGCGGTAATGGCCTGTTGAGCTGCTTTGTCCGGATCAGATTTTCGGTCACTTTTTTTGTCCAGCACCTCTTTCAATGGATAATTGATGCTCTCCTCTTCAGCGGTGTGTCCACGCACCACGGCCAGATATCGTTTGGTGGTTTCGCGTGCTGTGAACTGCTCGGTCATCAGCCGTGCTGTGTCCGGATCAAGAGCAAAGAGAAGTACGCCGTAGGTGGGTTTATCCAGTCTGTGCACCGGATAGACGTGTTGGCCGATCTGATTGCGCGTCATCTGAAGGGCAAAGCGGGTTTCGTGGCGATCTATCATGGAGCGGTGCACCAGCAATCCGGCAGGTTTATTTATGGCAACCAGCCACTCATCTCGGTAGAGGATCTCCAGCACTTCGTTTTGGCTGTCCGGTTCAGGCGTTGGTTGCATAGCGCGACAGCATAGAGAGTGTGGATGCATAACTGAACTTTCATAGCTGATTTCAGCGCAACTCTGTTAAACTCTCGCACCTGTTTGAGGTGTTTTGATGCGAAGCGCGATGGCGAAACATATTCTGGTGAAGACAAAGCCTGAGGCTGAGAGGCTGAAACAGCGGCTCGCCAATGGTGAGGATTTCGGCAAGCTGGCCCGCAAATATTCAACCTGCCCATCGAGAAAACGGGGTGGTGATCTGGGTGAAATCTATCCTGACCAACTGGTAAAGGCAGTTGAGAATGTCATCTTCAAACAAGCCTTGAACAGGGTGCACGGACCGGTCAAAAGCCAGTTTGGATTCCATCTGGTGGTTGTCTATTTCAGAAGCGAGAAGGGTTCAGGACTGGATATCAGATAGCGTCAGCGCTTGTATATCTTATGGTCAGTACTAAGCTGCGCCGCCTTTCAACTCTTATTTAACGCTTTATAGGAATGCTATTTTGATCTCTACATCCGGTATTACCATGCAGTTCGGGGACAAGCCCCTGTTCGAAAATATCTCAGTCAAATTTGGTGAGGGCAATCGTTATGGCCTGATCGGAGCCAATGGATGTGGTAAGTCCACGTTCATGAAAATCCTCGGTGGTGATCTGGTTCCAACATCGGGCACGGTGAGCATCGACCTGAATGAGCGATTGGGTAAATTGCGTCAGGATCACTTCGCTTTTGAAGATTGTACGGTGATTGATACCGTGATGATGGGCTTCGAGAAGCTCTGGAAAATCAAAGAAGAGCGCGATGCGATCTATGCGCTGCCTGAGTTTACCGAAGAAGCAGGCATGCGCGCCGGAGAGCTGGAGAGTCAATTCGCTGATCTGGATGGGTATAGTGCAGATGCGAATGCGGGTGAGCTGTTGATCAGCATGGGTATTCCGGTTGAAGATCATTTCAGCCTGATGAAATCGATTGCGCCGGGCTGGAAGCTGCGTGTTCTTCTGGCTCAAGCCCTGTTCGGTGATCCTGAAATCATTCTACTCGATGAGCCGACCAACAACCTTGATATTGATGCCATTCGCTGGCTGGAAGGGGTGATCAACGCACGCAACTGCACGATGATTATCATTTCGCATGACCGTCACTTTCTCAACAGTGTATGCACCCATATGGCCGATATTGATTATGGTGAACTTCGTATCTATCCGGGCAACTACGATGATTATATGGAAGCTGCATCACTGGTTCAGCAGCAGTTGCTCACCTCTAATGCCAAGAAAGCAGAAGAGATTCAGGAGCTTGAGGCGTTTGTGCGGCGCTTCTCGGCTAATGCATCGAAAGCCACACAGGCACAATCACGTGCCAAAAAACTGGATAAAATCAAACTGGATGAAGTGAAGCCTTCAAGCCGTGTGAACCCATTCATGCGCTTCACTCAGGATAAGAAACTCTATCGTAACGTGCTGGAGCTGAAGGGCCTCAGTAAGGGTTTTGATGAGGGGATGCTGTTTGAAAAGTTTGATTTGAGGGTTCCTGTGGGTGAGCGCGTAGCGGTGATTGGCCCGAATGGTATTGGTAAAACCACACTGCTGCGCTGTCTGGCGGGTGATCTGAAACCAACCGGTGGCGAGATCAAGTGGTCTGAAAACGTGAATATCGGCTATTATGCTCAGGATCATTCGGCTGATTTTGCCAAGGGTGAGAGCCTGTTTGACTGGATGGCCCAGTGGAAGAAGAAAGAGCACGGTGAGCAGGAGATTCGCGGCAATCTCGGGCGGATGCTCTTCTCTCAGAATGACATTAAAAAATCGGTCAAAGCACTCTCCGGTGGTGAGCAGGGGCGGATGTTGTTCGGTAAGTTCATGTTCCAGAATCCTAATATTCTGCTGCTTGATGAGCCGACCAACCATATGGATATGGAGTTCATCGAATCACTGAATTCGGCTTTGGAAAAGTATGAAGGCACACTGATTTTTGTCAGTCATGACCGCGAGTTTGTATCTTCGCTGGCAACCCGTATCATTGAACTCACGCCTGAAGGTATTGTCGATTATCACGGTACCTACGATGAGTACTTGAAGAGTCAGGGCGTGATCTGATTCGATAAGAAAAACCACATCCCTGTGATTTTTCTTTAATGCAAAGCCAAAAGCGTGGTTTTGCCTTTACTATACAAAATCAGGCACTTATATGCATGATTTTGGCAACCCTTCCATGGGTTGCACGGAAGCGCTCAGTAAATTAGCACTTCCTTAAAGCAAAAACGGGGTGGTTTTGTATGAGCAGCGATCAGTCTACAGAGCAGAATTCTTGGTTTGAGGCCGCCAAAAGCGGCGATGTTGATGCGCTGAAGCTGGCAATCGACTCCGGTTGTGATGTGAACAGTGTCGATGAGCTGAAAAACACAGCTCTGCACCATGCAACGATTCATGCTCATCTGGGTGCAATGTCGCTGCTTATTGAAAACGGTGCCGATCTGAATGCGGCCAATGACAAACTCTCCACGCCGCTGCATCTGACCAATAAAAACATGGATACGATCCGCATCCTGCTCGAAGCCGGAGCTGACCCAAATCTACAGGATGCAGATTATGACTACCCTTACTACTTCGCCTTTTATGGCTCGATGACACGTGAGCTCACCAAGCTCTATATCAAGCATGGTGCAAAGCTGATGCTGTATGATGATAAAGATGACTGAGTGGATGACGGGAGAGTGTCTGTGAGCAGCCAGTATCAAACAGTTCAGATTTCAACACTGATGGAAGAGAGTGGTGTGAAGTTCGGCACCAGCGGTGCGCGTGGTCTGGCTGTCGATATGACAGATCGTGTCTGCTACGCCTACACGCTGGCATTCATGCAGCACCTTAAAAACTGTGGCGACCTTGTAGAAGGCTCCAGCATTGCCATTGCCGGGGATTACCGCCCCAGCAGCCCAAGAATTATGGCAGCGGTTGCGATGGCGATTCGTGATTTTGGTTGCACGCCAATTAACTGTGGCCTGATTCCAACCCCTGCTGTGGCCTGCTATGCGATGAGCAAAGGCATGGCGAGTATCATGGTGACCGGTAGCCATATTCCTGATGATCGCAACGGCATCAAGTTCTACAAACCAGCCGGAGAGATCCTTAAAGAGGATGAGCAGGGGATGTGCTCACAGAGTGTTGATATTTCCAATGACCTGTTCGACTCCAATGGCAGTGCGAATGATTCACAGGCGCTTCCTGGGCTGGAGAAGGCTGCTTATCAGATGTTTGTGCAGCGCTATCTCGACTTTTTCCCGGCAGGTTGCCTCAAGGGCAAAACAGTTGGTGTTTATGAGCAATCGACGGTTGCACGCGATATCCTCAGAGAGGTGATCGAAGGCCTCGGTGCAGAGGTGATTCGTTTAGGCTTCTCAGAAACATTCCTTCCCGTCGATACCGAGGCGATCCGCCCTGAAGATGTGCTGTTGGCTCACCAGTGGGCAGATGAACTGGATGTGGATTGCATTGTTTCTGCCGATGGTGATGGTGATCGCCCTCTGGTCAGTGATGAGAAGGGCAACTGGTTGCGTGGTGATGTTGCCGGAATTCTCTGTGCGAAGTATCTAGATGCGGAACATATCGCTACACCGGTGAGCTGTAACAGTGCGGTGGAGAAGAGTGGCTGGTTCAAGCAGGTGGATCGTACTCGTATCGGTTCCCCCTTCGTCATTGCAGCGATGAATAGTGCGCTGGGGCAGGGGGCAAACGGAGTGGTTGGCTATGAAGCCAATGGCGGCTTCCTGACCGCCAGTGATATCACGATTGATGGGCGGACTCTTACTGCGCTTCCAACCCGCGATGCGGTGATTGTTCCACTGACGACCCTGTTGATGGCATCCCAGATTGGCACAACCATTTCGGAACTGCTCAATACACTGCCGCAACGCTTCACATCCAGTGGACGACTCAAGGCATTTCCAACTGAACTTAGCCAAAGTAAATTGTCAGCACTCAACAGTGGTTCTGAGTCTCAAGACATTGCAGCTGCAGAAGCACTGTTTGCCGATGCGTTTGGAGATGTGACTAGCATCGACTCAACCGATGGCATCAGGATCACCTTTGCATCGGAGGAGGTGGCTCATCTACGCCCATCCGGTAATGCGCCTGAGCTACGTTGCTACAATGAAGCGGCTAGTGAGGCGCGAGCTGAAGAGATGAACAGGCACTGTATGTCCATCCTCGAAAGCTGGCGGTCATAATGTGCTAAAAGTTTATCAGTTAGTTTTTTTTAGCTCTTTTTCAATTTGACGAATAGTGACTGAGCAAGAATTGCCCATTAGGAAGGTATGCGCATATTTATCCAGAAGGGTTTGATCAGGCATAATGAATTGCTTGATCTGTTTTCGTATCAATTTTCTATTCGTTCTATTATTCTCAATATTACTACTAGTAAGTGATTCAGTCAGAAGTCGCTCTCTTCGTTCCATTCCTCCGCGCCCTTTGCATTGTTCTCGAATATACTTAGCCATAGAAATAACCAACATTTTTTCACTATTAAAATTAGTGAAAAGAGAGCTTAGTTTATTATAAGCTAAGTCCAATCTTCCAGATTCCATCAATTCTGTGAAAAATGGCGCGGCCCCGTTTTCAATGTCCCATACTTTGATAGATTTTTTTGGTGCGATAAGGCCAAAAAAAGGAGTTGGTTTAAAAATTGTAATTGGTTTAATCAAGTTCATGCCGTAGCAAGCGGTTATAAATATCATGAGATTGTTATTAGTTTTGATATTTATTGGGCGAAGGTGCTCTACTAACGTCTCCCAGGATATCATTTCACCAGAAACGCCAAGTTCTAAACCTTTTGTCTGATTTCCATGCATGTCAAAATGCAAAATTGGCCGTAAACCTTTGGATGCTTCATGCTCTATTTTTTTTAAAGTTGTTAGCAAATCACCTTGCGTTGATATTGATAAATGGCGAAAGAAAAATTTTTCTTTGGAATTTGCTAAAGTTTCAAGGTCTTCGGAAATACGGCGGGGTGTCCCTTCTTCACCAATGCGCGGCGAGCTAATTAAGATGACAGCATTGCATGAAAACTCGGTATTAATCTGCATTATTCAGAGTCGAGCAAACTTTTTTTCATTTCTAAGATATATTTTGATATGAATGTAGTCCAATTAGGATTTACAAATTTTCTCATATCTGCATCAAAACTTTCACAATTTATAAGTTCAATTCGGTTAGAAGACTTGCCTTCTTGTTTTGATGGGCGTGTAAAATCAGAAGACGTTATAATAACCGCTTTTGTTGCTTTAGTTACCAGTAATGTTCCTAAGGTGGCTCTAACAATTCTTACTCCCACACGTTCTGTATATCTTTTACATTCAATATAGAGGCGTTCTTGCTCTCGCGAGCTTTGTTTTTCTGCGAGGACGTCATAGCCACCATCTCTAGAACGTGGAGTGATTGTTACTTCAAACCCTTTTTTCATATATAGATATGCACATAATAATTCAAAGTCACGAGGAGTCAGAGTTAGCAAGCTGTTTCTCACTGGAAGATTATGTTCTAAGTATTTTTTTCTAATGATAATTTCAGCATCGCCCATTCCTGTGATTCGACCATCAGGAAGCTCTTGTATGTGAGCTAAGACATATGAGTTGATGGCAGATATAGCTTCTTGAGGATAATTTGGAAGCAGGTCGATAGTCCAAGAAATCCCCTGCCAAGGGTGAGAATCTTTAGAAAAGTCCATTAATCGCTTATAATATGAATGTTTTAAAAGGATTTTGTTTCTATTCTCTTCAGATAAACTAAATAGCCAGCTTCTAGTATGTCTATCAGATCCAAGGTGACCATTAGGGATTAATAGTAAATTTAACAATGATTTAATTTCATCATTGCTGCGTGTATTAATGCTTTGAAGATACTCTTCTAGATGCTCTTGAGTTGGAAATTGCCAAAATACTGTTTCAATATCTTTATTATTTTCCGGATATAGAACAATGTTCAACCAGTCAGCTAAATTTAACTTTAGTGGGTCTACAAATTTACTTTTTGACATTATTGAATAATTAATACCCCAAAATAGGCTGGAGCCACTTCTCGGCTTCTTCAAAGCTCATGCCTTTACGCTTGGCATAATCTTCCACCTGTTCACGGTTGATGTTGCCGACGGTAAAGTATTTCGCTTCAGGGCTGGCGAAGTAGAGGCCTGAAACCGAAGCTGGCGGGTTCATGGCGTAGCTCTCCGTTAAAGAAGTTCCGATGTTGTTTTCGACATCAAGCAGTTGCCAGAGCGTGCCTTTCTCGGTGTGTTCCGGGCATGCAGGGTAACCGGCGGCAGGGCGGATGCCCTGATACTTCTCGCGGATGATCTCCTCGTTCGACAGTGATTCGCCTTCTGAGTATCCCCAATGCTTCGTACGAATCTCTTTGTGCATCCATTCAGCAAGTGCTTCGGCCAGACGGTCTGCCAGCACCTTCACCATGATGGCGTGGTAGTCGTCGTTCTCTTTCTGGAATTCGGTAGCTTTCGCTTCAGCTCCAAAGATGGAGACGGCAAAGCCGCCAAGATGATCAGCATCACTGCGACCAACAAAGTCGGCCAGGCAGAGGTTGGCGCGGTTGTCTTTCTTATCCTGCTGTTGCCTCAGGAAGTGGAAGCGGGCCGCCTCATTAGAACGGGACTCATCGCTGTAGACAATCACGCTGTCATCTTCGGTTGAGTTGGCAGCAAACAAACCGATCACCGCTTTAGCAGTGAACCACTTCTCAGCAATGATCTGCTCAAGCATCGCCTGACCATCGGCAAAGAGTTTGCGTGCCTCTTCACCCTTCTTCTCATCATCAAGAATACGCGGGTAGGCACCATTGAGCTGCCATGCGCTGAAGAATGGTGACCAGTCGATGTAATCACGCAGATCACTGATAGCGACATCATCAAAGCTCTGAACACCTAAGCTGTTCGGCATGACAGGCGTTGCCTCAATATCCATACGGTTGGCACGTGCTTCAGCGAGTGTGAGGAATTCGGTCTGGCGGTTCTTGCCTTCATATAGAGCGCGAACCTTTTCATACTCTTCACGGGTCTCTTTTACGAAAGAGTCACGATAAGCTTCTGAAATCAGGTTCTGAGCCACACCAACGGCTCTGGAGGCGTCTTTTACCCAGATAACCGGCTCATCGTACTCAGGAAGAATCTTCACGGCTGTATGAGCCTTGGAGGTGGTTGCACCACCGAGCATGATCGGTGTGGTACGACCCAACCGTTTCATCTCTTTGGCGATATGCACCATCTCATCAAGGGATGGGGTGATCAGACCTGAGAGACCGATGATATCCACATCGTGTTTCTCTGCCTCTTCGAGAATGGTTGCGGCAGGCACCATGACTCCGATATCAATCACCTCAAAATTGTTACACTGCAGTACGATACCGACGATATTTTTACCGATATCGTGAACGTCACCTTTTACAGTGGCCATCAACACTTTACCGTTGGATGAGTTGCCTTCGGATTTCTCTTCCTCGATGAACGGCATCAGCCATGCAACGGCCTTTTTCATCACGCGGGCAGACTTCACCACCTGTGGCAGGAACATCTTGCCGTCACCAAACAGATCACCAACCACATTCATGCCATCCATCAATGGGCCTTCAATCACCTCAATTGGACGGCTGAACAGCTTGCGTGCCTCTTCGGTATCTTCATCTACAAAGGTGTCGATACCCTTGACCAGTGCATGTTCCAGACGTTTGGCGACATCCCAGCCGCGCCACGCTTCATCGGCTTTCTTGGCGATGGTTCCGTCACCCCGATAGTTATCTGCAACATCGAGCAGACGGTCGGTGGCGTCTTCTCTTCGATTGAGCACGACATCTTCAACCAGTTCACGCAGTTCAGCAGGCAGCTCTTCGTAAATCTCCAGCATACCGGCATTCACAATGCCCATATCCATGCCCTGTTTGATGGCGTGGTAGAGGAAGACGGAGTGAATCGCTTCACGCACCGGGTTATTGCCGCGGAAGGAGAAGGAGACGTTGGATACGCCACCTGAGATCATGGCGTGTGACAGGTTCTGTTTGATCCAGCCAGTCGCCTCAATGAAATCGACAGCGTAGTTGTTGTGCTCTTCGATGCCTGTGGCAACTGCGAAGATGTTTGGATCGAAAATGATATCTTCAGGTGGGTATCCACATGTTTCAGTCAGCACTTTGTATGAGCGCTCACAAATCTCGATCTTGCGCTCGTAGGTATCAGCCTGACCCTTCTCGTCAAAGGCCATCACGACAACGGCAGCACCATATTTGTGCAGCAACTTCGCATGGTGAATAAACGCCTCTTCACCCTCTTTGAGTGAAATTGAGTTCACTACACCCTTACCCTGAATACATTTCAGACCGGCTTCGATGATGTTCCATTTGGAGGAGTCGATCATCACCGGGATTTTAGAGATATCAGGTTCTGATGCGATCAGATTGAGGAAGGTGACCATCGCCTTCTCTCCATCAAGCATCGCCTCATCCATATTAATGTCGATGATCTGGGCACCATTCTCCACCTGATCACGACAGACATTGAGGGCTGTATCGAAGTCGCCCTCAAGGATCAGTCGCTTGAACATGGCTGAACCGGTTACGTTGGCACGTTCACCGACGTTCACAAACAGCGAATCTTTACCAATGTGCAGTGGTTCCAAACCAGACAAACGACACTGAACTTCACGGGTTGGGGCAGGGCGGGGAGCAATGCCATCGACCGCTTTGGCCATGGCGCGAATGTGTGCAGGGCCGGTGCCACAGCAGCCGCCAATAATGTTCAGAAAGCCGGACTCAGCCCACTCTTTGATCTCATCTGCCATCTCTTCGGGTGTTTCATCATAACCACCAAATGCATTGGGGAGTCCGGCATTGGGGTGGGCATTGATTCCGCAGGATACAGTGTTTGAAAGCTCTTCAACATATTGACGTAACTCCCCGGCACCTAAGGCACAATTCAAACCAATAGTGATCGGATTGGCGTGAGCCAGTGAGTTGTAGAAGGCAGTCGCAGTCTGCCCGGAAAGGGTGCGGCCGGAGGCATCGGTGATAGTGCCTGAGATCATAATTGGCAGTTCAGAACCAGCCTCTTCAAAACTCTCTTTAACGGCAAAAACTGCAGCCTTGGCATTGAGTGTATCGAAGACGGTTTCAATCAGGATGATGTCTGCACCACCATCCATCAGGCCACGAGTGGCATTCTTGTAGGTGGCTACCAGCTCATCAAACGTGATGTTACGGAAGCCTGGGTCATTTACATCAGGGGAGATGGAGCAGGTGCGCGATGTTGGGCCAAGTACGCCGGCAACAAAGCGGGGTTTATCAGCAGTGGCGATTGCGTTGCATGCTTCTTTCGCCAGCTTCGCGCCAGCCACATTCAGTTCATAAACCAGCTCTTCCATACCGTAGTCGGCCATGGAGACTGAATTGGCGTTGAAGGTGTTGGTCTCAAGGATGTCGGAACCGGCTTCAAGGTAGGCTTTGTGAATGTCTCGGATGATCTGCGGTTGGGTCAGGCTCAACAGATCGTTGTTGCCTTTAAGTTCAGATGCCCAGTCGGCAAAGCGTTCACCGCGATAGTCGGCTTCTTCCAGCTTGTAACCCTGAATCATGGTGCCCATCGCGCCATCAAGAAGGAGGATGCGTTTGCTTAGCTGGTCTTGTAACTGAGAGGTCTGATCTGTTGGCATGAAAAACCCTTTTCAAATAAATTGCTCGGCAAACTACCATTCATGCTATTCGATTCCAATCGACTCAATTCTTCTAAATTCGGACGGTCTGGATTGATGCGGGAAGATTGTTATGGTTTACTACCGCTCATGAGTTCTGCTCAGACATATTCTGTTCTGCTTTTAGAGGATGAAAAACCAACGCGCGAGTATCTCGCTTCGGTGATTCATGGCTGCCCCGGTCTGACCCTTCATGGTGAGGCTGGTAGTTGTGATGAGGCGCGTACTGCTTTGAAGAGTGGCACCCCCGATGTTCTGGTTGCTGATCTGGGGCTGCCTGATGGCAGTGGCGTTGATATTATTCGTGAAGCGCGTGAACTCTATCCTGAGATGGAGGCGATGGTTCTCACCGTCTTTGGGGATGAGGACAGCGTGGTCACGGCTCTGGAAGCCGGTGCAACGGGCTATCTTCTAAAAGAGCAGGCATTTGACGAATTGGGAGAGACTATTCTCGCATTGATGCGTGGAGAGTCTGCAATCAGTTCAAAGGTCGCCCGTTTTTTACTCAAGCGTTTCAATGCACCATTTCGCGCTCAACCTGATGCGAAAGGGCAGGAGAGGCTCAAACAGGCTACCGCAGCCAGTGCGCTGACGGATCGCGAGTGTCAAGTGTTGAATCTGATTGCTAAAGGTTACAGCTATAATGAAATCGCGGAGTCGCTGAAGCTATCCGCCAACACTATCCGTGCACATATACGTAATATCTATCGTAAGCTTGCTGTTAAATCCCGATCCGAAGCTGTGTTTGAGGCAGCTCACCTTGGTCTGATCAATTTTGAAGGTGAAAACTAGTACTTCTCCTATATAGCATATTCATGCGATTTCTTTTTTTTTATAATGAGTAGATAATTCATCTTATGAAAAGGGAAAAAGAACCTGCAGATAATATCTGGATTACCATCCTGCTGATCACTTCGTTATTGATGGCATTCATAACCTATCTGATTAATAATTAACGACTAAAGGTGAGCCGTTTTTCGGACACCTTTGTAAACTTGGAGCGGCTTTGAAGGCAGTAAGGCACCATGTTTTGAAGCTATTCAGAAGGGCCAACCCAAGTTGACGGAATTAGCAGATGAGGGCCTGAACAGTGACCGGGTCAATGCGCGTATTGTCTCTCTACAGAGTGAGCGCTTTATGCAGCGTGCCTATGTTTGGCTGTCATGTTTAACATGTTGGTTAGGAGCCTCAATAGGCTTTCTTATTCTCTACACCATAATCATTTCAGACTTTGAGTTGAATCATATCTCCCCGTCTGTCATCTCTCTTGCCGTAGCTGTCCTGCTCTACTTCGGATTTGTTATTGCCGGTTCTGCTATTTCAACAGTTCTTGTCAGGTGCAGGGTGATGACGATTTCAGAAGCTTTCAGATACACGCTCTTTTCCAAACGTCCAAAAACCTGGCTGAATAGCTAAAAAACATTCCATTCCAGACAAGGGGATTCTGGACATGTTAATGTTCAAAAGTGGTACCGAGGGCCGGAATCGAACCGGCACGGCCGCAAAGCCATTGGATTTTGAATCCAACGTGTCTACCAATTCCACCACCCCGGCATTAAAGAAATGATTACGGTAAAAACGCGCGGAATCATTGTCTTGAGCGCCCATTGTGTCAAGCTTTCCCGCAGTTCATGTGAACGTGGTTCATCTGCTTGCAATCGCCCTTATTGTCATAATAATCATGCGGGTATTGTTTGATGTTGATCAAGGCTTCCTGCCATTAATCAATAAACGTGGAAGCAAAAGCGCGGTTTTGCTTCCACTCACAAAATTGATGGAATGCACCATTAATTTTGGCAGCCCCTCTCTGGGCTGCAGGATGCAATGTTTTATTCGGGGTGTAGAGTAGGGGTATGACGCAAAAAGAGTCTCAATCAATGGCACCATCAAATCTGGAGTTCGATCAGATTATCATTGGTGCGGGTGCAGTGGGCAGTGCTTTGGCTCTGCAATTGAGCGACCTGGGCTACCGCGTTGCTGTGATTGACTCTCAAAAGCAGAATTATGACTCATCTGATCCGGAGCGGGTCATTGCTCTCTCCTACGGATCCAAAAGTTATCTGGATGCCCTTGGTACATGGCAGGGTGTCGAAGATGCCGGTGCGGGCAGGATTCGTCATATCCACGTGACTGAACCCGGTAATAGCGGTTTTGTCTCCATGGATGTCAGTGATGGCAAAAACATAGCTCAGGATATGGATGCACTTGGCTATGTTGTAGAGATGGGGCATGTGTTGAAGCCTCTGCATGAGCGAATGAACGATTGTGTTACGCTTTTTTGTCCGGCGTCTATCACAAAACTCGATTTTGGAGATGAAGAGCGACAGGCAGTGGTTCAGATCACTCATGAGGGTAATACTCTAACGCTGCAGGCCTCACTGTTGATCGGTGCAGATGGCACCAACAGCCAGATTCGTCGAAGAGCCGGAATTGGCACGAAGGGGTGGGATTACAACCGCTTTGGCCTTGTGCTCTCTGCCAGTTGTGAACATGGGCACAGTGATGTCGCTTATGAGTGTTTCCGTGAATCAGGGCCGCTCGCTTTCCTGCCGATGGCAGATGATAGATTTTCTGTGGTCTGGGCGCTGGGGCCCTCTGAAGCATCGCGTCTCTCATCCATGCAGGAAACGATGTTTATCAAAAAACTGGAGCGAGCTGCAGGTAGTGATGTGCATGCACGGATTGGCTCAATTACGGGAGTTGGAAAAAGGTACTGTTTCCCTCTGGAGCTGAGCGTGGCTGAGCAATTTTCCAAACCTCGTCTGGCACTGATTGGTAATGCTGCACATACGATTCATCCGGTTGCGGGGCAGGGAATGAATCTGGGCCTGCGTGATGCAGCAGTATTGGCAGAAGTTCTTTCAACTGAGCTTGCCTTGCGTGATCCGGGTTCATCGATTCTGATGCAGGCATACGCTGAAAAAAGGCGCCTGGATGTGATGGCAGTCTCCGGATTTACTGAATCATTAACCAGCCTGTTTGGCATTGTTTTGCCCGGGGCAAGAGAGGTTCGCAGCCAGGCATTTCAGGTGATGCAAAAGATGCCATCACTTCGAACACTGCTACTCAGGCAGGCAGCCGGGATTGGTCAGATCGCATCAATGAAAATGCCTGGAGAGCTTCGGCCTCTGAATAGCGAAAAGAAGTCTGCTAGGAGTGTAGTATGAGCAGGTCTCTGGAACAGGTTGATCTGATTATCGTGGGTGGTGGCATGGTAGGCATGGCCGCGGCCTGTGCTTTGAAAGATTCAGGGCTGCATGTGGTGGTGGTTGAACGATCCGAACCTGTTGTCAGAGAGTCGCTCGGTCGGGATTGCCGGGTGAGTGCCATTGTGATGGGTAATGTGCAGATACTTCAGGGTATGGGGGTATGGGAGCAGATTAAAGACACCGGGCCGATGCATACGATGCGCATCTGGGATGATCAGAGACCGGGCGGTATCCGCTTTGATGCCAGTGAGATTGGTGAGGATGCACTGGGCTATCTGGTTGAGAATTCAAAACTTCAGGCTGCGATGGTCAAGGCGGCACACCAGAGCGATAGCGTCGATATCTGCTGCCCGGCATCCATTGAGTCGGTTGCATGGCATAGTGACTGTGTCGAAGTGCATCTGGATGACGGACGTGGCTTCAAAACGCCTCTGATTGTGGGTGCAGATGGTGCACACTCATGGCTGAGAGGTCAGGCAGGTGTGGGCATCTACTCGCATGATTACGGGCAGAAAGGAGTTGTGGCTACGGTTCGTCCACAAATTCCGCACCGAGGCGTCGCTTTTCAGCGTTTTCTCGCAACCGGCCCGCTGGCGATGCTGCCGATGAGTGATGGACTCTGCTCTATTGTCTGGAGTGCCGAACATGAAGAGGCGGATCGATTGATGAAGTTGGATGATCTGGCTTTTCTTGAGGATCTTAATCTCACCTTTGGGCCTGTTCTTGGCAGAATTGAAGAGGTTGGAGAGCGAGCAGCCTTCCCGCTCGTGGCACGTCTGGCCCACCACCTGGTTCGGCCTCGTCTGGCGCTAATTGGAGATGCTGCACACACCATTCACCCGCTTGCTGGTTTGGGGGTTAATCTTGGCCTGCGTGATGCGATGGTGCTGGCGCAGGAGATTGTTGATGCAAAACGTTTCAAAGAGGATTGGGGTGAGCTGGACGTGTTGAATCGTTACATGAAGCAGCGCTTGCCTGATGTGCTGAGTATCATGGGTTCCATGGGTATCTTCCACCAGCTCTTTACCCATAACTGGCTTGGGCTACCGGAGTTGCGGGCATTGGGCATGCGACTGGTAGGGAACAGTGGGTCGATTAAGCAGTTGCTGATGAAAAACAGTACGGGGTTGAACCTTCCGGTTCCCAAACAGATAAGCTGAGTCAGGCACTTTTTGCTCGCTAAGGGCCTTGCTATGCTGCTCAAATGCTCACATACCTGCTAAGTATGCTCCGTTTCTGCGTTGCCCACGTCTTCCTGGTGGTCAAAAAATGATCGAACCGTTTTTTCACATCTGTTGCACGAAACTGATTTACAGATCAGTTTTCGCTGGTGAACCATTCTACTATCCATGAACCTGCCCTGTGACCGATAACGTTATTCATATCCTTTCATCTCAGGTAGCCAACCAGATTGCTGCCGGCGAGGTGGTTGAGCGGCCGGCATCTGTTGTGAAGGAGCTGGTGGAGAATAGCCTTGATGCCGGTGCATCTCACATCACTGTTCGTGTCGAAGAGGCGGGAAAAAAGCGTATTGAGGTTGAGGATAACGGCTACGGCATGTCTCCGGCTGATGCCGGACTCGCATTGAAACGTCATGCCACCAGTAAAATCACCACGGCTGATGATCTGCACCATATCGCCAGCCACGGATTCCGTGGTGAAGCTCTGCCATCGATTGCCTCTGTATCCAGATTCAGAATGCAGACGTGCATGGATAGTAGCAGCGAGGGTGTTGAAATTCGTGTGGATGGAGGTGAGATTCAGCTGCGTCCATCAGCGCCTCGTAAAGGCACTCGCATTGAGGTGCTCGATCTGTTTCTGAATACTCCGGCTCGACTCAACTTTATGCGTGCTGACAAAACTGAAGAGGCAGCCATTGTTGAGACCGTGCGCGGCCTGGCTATCTGTAACCCGGCCGTGGCACTGCGACTGGTTCAGAATGGACGTGACCGTCTGCTTTTTCCGGTAGGGCAGAGTGAAAGAGAGCGGGTGGTTGCTGTGATGGGCAGTGATTTTGCTGACAACAGCATTGATCAGAAGATCAAGCATGAGAGCATGCTGATTTCTGCCCACCTTGGACTTCCCACCTACCATCATCGTGACAGTTCACGCATGCTGTTTCTGGTTAATGGCCGTGTGATCCGTGATAAGCAGCTCATTGCAGCACTAAGGGCAGGTTACCGTGATGTGATGTTTCATGATCGCTATCCGGTTGCTGTGGTACGGATTGAGATGGATCCGGCAACAGTTGATGTCAATGTGCATCCGGCCAAGCGTGAAGTTCGTTTTAAATCACCACAGGCTGTTCGTGCCGGTATTGTCAGTTGTGTTCGGGCAGCGATTGAGCAGATGGGGCAGATCGTATCATCCATGCCAACTGATCAGGCTCTGGCGTCAATGCGAAGAGGTAGCTCTATTCCGAACACAACCGGATACAATGGCTCATTTGCAGCCGTTTCACCGTCAAAAATGGTAGGCTCTGGAGTCTCATCGTCAGGAAGAGCATTTTCATCTGATATCCAGCATCAGCTCTTCTCTGCACTGGTTCGTGAGCCTGAATTAAATTACGACGACTCAGGCTCAATCAATCTGGGAACAGCTCTGGCACAGATTCACAGCTGTTATATTCTGGCTCAGTCTGATGAGGGTGTCATTCTGGTGGATCAGCATGCAGCGCATGAACGGATCACCTACGAGAAGCTGAAAACCCAGTTGGACAAAGGCAAACTCGCTGAGCAGATCATGCTGACGCCTGAAGCGTGGAGTGTCGATCTTCATATCTCGGCATGGCTGCATGATCATGCCTGTGATTTGACTAGGTTTGGTGTTGATCTGGATCAGACAGGTGAAGATTTGTTCCTGATCCGTTCGGTTCCGGCACTACTGGCCAAGGAGTCGCCAGCTGAACTTGTAGCTGAGCTTGTTGATGCCTGTATGTTGATTGGTGCCGAGAGTGAAGGGCGAAGCAGAGTGCTTGAGCGCTGGCTTGGTAACAGGGCCTGTAAGGGCTCAATCAAAGCCGGTCGTGTTCTTTCACGCGAGGAGCAGGAAGCCCTGCTTCGTGAGATGGAGAAGACGCCCAACATTGCCCAGTGTAATCATGGCCGACCTACATACGTCAGGCTCTCACTTAACGATCTGGACAGGCTTTTCGGCAGGAGAGAGTAGGTGCATCTTGATCCGGTCATTCTGACCATAACAATTGTGCTCTTTTTTTCGATGGTGATGGCCTATGCAGCGATGCGGGTCAGACTTCCAATGGTTGTCGCTTATATTGTGACTGGCGTTCTGATTGGCCCTTCAGGTCTCGGTATTATTGAGGATCATGATCTACTGACACGTATTGGTGAGATCGGCGTGATTATGCTGCTCTTTTTTGTGGGTATGGAGGTCTCCATTCCACGCCTGATGGAGAGGTGGAAAATCGCATTTATCGGCACCAATATCCAGGTTGCCATCAGCGTTGCAGCCTGCGTCGGGTTGGCGCTGTTTGTTGATATGAGCTGGCAGCAGGGTGTCCTTTACGGCTTTATTATCAGTCTCTCCAGTACGGCTGTTGTTCTCAGAACCCTTCAGGACTCCGGCGAGCTAAAGCTGCCAACAGGGCAAAACACTTTGGGTATTCTGCTTGTGCAGGATATGGCGATCATACCGATGATGGTGATTCTCAGCCTGCTTGGTGGTGGAGAGCAGACCTCTCTATCGGCTCTCTCCCTGCAGGTGTTTGGTGGTGTGGGTATTCTTGGTTTTGTCTTTTGGCTGATGCGTACAAAACGGTTCCGTATTCCCTCAACTCTGATTGGCAACCCTGAGAGCAGTATGATGGTCGGGTTGGTGCTGTGCCTTGGATCAGCATCGCTAACAGGGTGGCTGGGACTCTCTCCCGGCCTCGGAGCTTTTCTCGCAGGTATTCTTCTGGCCTCATCTGACAAGGCTGACTGGGTGCATGAGCATCTCGGTCCGGTAAACATTATCTTTATGGCGATGTTCTTCCTCTCGATCGGCATGCTGGTTGAAATTGAGCTTCTGTTTGAGAATCTGGAGCTGGTGCTTGGAGCGACACTGCTGGTATTTCTGTTCAATGCAGGAACCAATGTTTTTGTGTTGCGGGCGCTGGGGGAGGATTGGAACTCATCTCTGTTGACTGCAGGCCTGTTAAGTCAGATTGGCGAGTTTTCATTTCTGCTAGCCGCAGTCGGTTTGCATGTAGCGCTGATTGACGAGACCCTTCACTCAATAACGGTTCTTGTGATTGCTCTAACACTGATGCTTAGTCCGATGTGGCTTTCGCTTATTCGCCGACTTGCACGCCTTCAGGGTGTGAAGGTAGATAGTCACTCTTGAACAGTGACGATTCTAAAATGTTGCAGGCTGTTGCTTTGATGGGGGCAACCGGAACCGGAAAGTCAGCCCTTGCGATGAAAGTCGCGCAGGAGAAGCAGATATCAATCATCTCTTGTGACTCCATGCAGCTCTATCGTGGACTCGATATTGGTACGGCTAAACCAACACCTGAGGAACAACAGACGGTTCTCCATTTTATGATCGATTGTGCCGATCTGTCGGAGACCTATTCGGCGGCACGCTGGTCTGATGAAGCTGCTGAAGTGATTGCTGCTGAAAATGAAGCGGGACGAACGCCTCTGATTGTGGGTGGTACAGGCATGTATCTGCGCGCATTGACTGAAGGATTTGCTGATATTCCTGCCGAGAGGCCGGAAATACGTGAGAAGTTTATGGAGCTTCAAAAAGAGCAGGGCACGCCCAGTCTGCATGCGCTGTTAAAGGAGGTGGATGAAGAGACGGCTGAACGGCTGAATGAGAGTGACACACAGCGTATTATCCGGGCACTTGCTGTTTATCACAGTAGTGGTGTTGCGCTCTCCCATTGGCAGCAACAGGCATCCTCTGGGAAGAGAGATATCCGTTGTCCGGTCATTGTGCTTGAAGTTGAGCGTGTAGTTTTGCGGGAGCGAATTGCAGAGCGGTTCGATATGATGATGGAAGCTGGCTGGCTGGATGAAATTCGCTGGCTGAAAGGGCAGGATGTGGGAGAGATGCATCCGGCTATGCGTGCTGTAGGGTATCGCCAGCTCCTGTCGCATCTGGATGGAGAGTGCTCACTTGATGAGGCGATTCGTGATGGTATTACCGCCACCAGGCGATACGCCAAGCGGCAACAGACCTGGTTTGCCAATCAGACAACAGAAGCCTTTTTCGGTGATGCCGAAGCCTGTTATAATGAGATTTACAAGGTGATAGAGAGGTGATGAACGTGCCTTCAGTTCCGCCCATGGGTTACCCTAGGGCACCTTCTCTTGCACAGGCGCAATTCATCTTGGGGCGGCAAATTGAGCAAAGCGAAATTTGTAAGAAAGTGAAAATTTCATTTTTCACTTTTAATATAGCAAAAAGGCAGGATACTCTTTTTGCGGAGAGAACAAATTGGCGGAATTAACATCAACGGAACGGGTGAAGGATCGGGTTATCTCTGTCCATCCACAGATCGATAGCAGAAGCGAATATATCTCTATTTCAAGACAGGATGAGTTTGATCGACTGGTACTCTCCAGTGATTGTGATCTGTGTGATTCGATCGCTATACCGGTCCGCCGCATGACGGCTTCAACGCTGCTCGGTTCAGGTCAGGTGGAGATGGTAGGCGAACAGGTAGAGATTCATGAGGCTGATGTTGTGTTTGTCGATCATCAGCTAACCCCTGTTCAACAGCGAAACCTGGAGAAGGCCCTGAATTGCAAAGTGGTGGACCGAACAGGTCTTATTCTTGAGATTTTCGGAGCGAGGGCACGCACTCGAGAGGGTGTATTGCAAGTGGAACTGGCCAGTCTCAATTATCAGATCAGTCGACTTGTTCGTTCCTGGACGCATCTTGAAAGGCAGCGTGGGGGCTTCGGTTTTTTGGGTGGTCCCGGTGAGCGCCAGATTGAGCTGGACAGGCGTATGATTCGAACCCGGATCAAGTCGCTTGAGAAGGATCTTGCACATGTCCGCCAGATGCGTGCAACGCAGCGATCAGGAAGGCAGCGCAAAGAGATACTCACGATTGCTCTGGTCGGTTATACAAATGCTGGAAAATCGACCCTGTTCAATCATCTTACTGAAGCTCGTGTTTATGTGGCAGATCAGCTTTTTGCCACGCTTGATCCCACTTTAAGGCTACTGGAGTTGCCGGGTGGTAGCCGAGTGATGCTCTCGGATACTGTGGGTTTTGTGCAGGATCTTCCGCATGAGTTGGTTGATGCGTTTAAATCCACACTTGAAGAGGTGACCGAAGCTGATCTGATTCTGCATGTACGTGATGCATCCGACCCCGGTAGTGCGGATCAAAAGCTCGTGGTTGAAGAGACACTGGCTCAGTTAGGGCTGGATGGTGATGATGCGCCACCGGTTATCGAGGTGTTGAACAAGGTTGACCTTGTGCCTCAGATGCGCTCTAAAATCACAGAAGAGATCGCCGGAAGTCGTATGGCAACTTCAGCGGTTACCGGTGAGGGTGTAGAGGAGCTTCTTCAGCTGCTTACACTATGGTGTGAGCAGGGCACTGAAGAGTTCACGCTACAGATACCAGTTTCCGATGGTAAAACTGCAGCTTACTGTCATGCACATGGAAGGGTTCTGGAGCAGGAAATCGATGGGGAATTATTAACACTTACGGTGCGCATGTCTGCCAAACATGCAGCGAAGGTGCTCTGATTGCGCAGGAGATGTGTGATTTCTCCACCTTCCCAAAACAGAGCTTCCGACTACAATCACCCTATGAATTATTCAGGACGCTACTTGTTAATTGCTATTGGATTGCTTCTTCTATCTGTTGTTGTTGCTGGATGTGCGAAACAGAGCAGAGTATCTTTAAGCAGTGAGCATCCTGCTGAACAGAAACCAGTCACTTTGAAAGAGGGCGGAATGAAAACAGTTGATTTAGCCAGCATTGAGCATCAGGAGGAGAGGCCTGCCATGGTAAAAGAATCATCTAAATCGGCAAAAAAAACCGAAGCAAAGTTACCCGAAATCACCATGGAGCAGTTGGTTGAACGATTGAAGGCTACCGAAGCCATCGGCTTGTTTACCAAACTGGCTATTCGTTCCGATGTGATTGATTTCAAGAAATCCATTGAAAGTTTCAGAAAGAGAGCAGCATTTGAAAAAAATGCGAAGATGCTAAAGAGTCGCTTTGATGGTCTGCTGTTGAAGATCCTGGCGCTACTGGAGCGCGATCCGGTTCTCTCTAAGGATATTCATCTTGCGCGTGAGTCAATCTGGAAGAGTTTGGTGGAGGTGAAATCATGAGGGTTCTACTTGCAGTGATGGCACTCATTGTATTGCCGCTTCAGGTTCAGGCAGTCACTCTGGCTGAAGATATCGCAACAACGATCATGTTGCGCGGGCATCCGTGTGGCGGTTCTGTAGTCTCACAGGTTCAGGAGAGTAGTGATGCTGCGGGTAACCGGACCATTCTTGCAACCTGCCCGAACGGGCATCGATACCGGGTGGATGTCAGTAGCGACGGACGGGTTACTGTAAAACGTCTGAACTGAAGGTTTTTTGTGAAATGTTTCACGAGACGATGTTGATGAGTGAATGTAGCGTCATTCACACTATTTTTGGAGGATAAGTATGAAGCTGTTTGCAACCCTAATCGCATTTCTGTTTCTGATGGTCTCCGGTTTGGCGCCTGCAGCCATGGCCGATTCGGACAAGGATGAGAAGAAATATAGTGAAAAATGGAAAAAGAAAGATCGTAAGAAGCACGACGATGACGACGATGACGATGATGACGATGATGACGATGATGACGACGATGACGACGATGACGATGATGACGATGATGACGATGATGACGATGATGACGATGATGACGATGATGACGATGATGACGACGATGACGACGATGACGACGATGACGACGATGACGACGATGACGACAAACGCAAAGATAAGCGTATGAAGCACGATGATCGTCATAAGAACGATCGCAACAAAGAGAGACGTGACAGTCGCGGTAGCGAGCAGGGTGTTGATCAGCGCTCAGACAATTCAAACCGTCAAAACACGCCAGCAGGCGGCTTTTTTGATTGGTTTAAATTTTAGGTTAAATCAGATCAGATGATAAAAGGGGAGGCTTAGCCTCCCTTTTTTGCCTGTTCAGGTTGAATCAGACCGAGTTGTGAGTAATAACCATCTTCTCATCGCTCATCTCCAGCATGGCAGAGAGGATACCCTCACGCCCAAGGCCGGAATTTTTTGTTCCTCCAAAAGGCATATGATCAACCCGGTAGGTTGGGAAATCGTTGATGACCACGCCACCCGCCTCGAGTTTTTCAACTGCGCTCTGGATGGTGGGAAGATCATGGCTAAATACGGCAGCCTGTAGCCCATACTCGGATCTGTTGATACGTCGAATAGCCTCTTCACAATTTTCAACCGGAACAATGGTCACGACCGGCCCAAACAGCTCTTTGCAACAGACCAGCATGGAGTCTTTGACTTCGGTCAGAATGGTGGGTTGAATCACCTGACCTCGACCAAATCTCAATCGCTTTCCTCCGCAGGCAACCTTCGCACCACTGGCGACAGCCTCCCTGATCCAGGTGATGATTCGGTCTGCACTCTCTGAAGTGATAACCGGGCCGGTGATAACATCGCTATTTAGTGGATTGCCAGCTTTAGTCGATGCAGCATTTTCAATCATTTTTTCCAGGAACTGTTCATAGACGTTTTTATGCACATAGATTCGTTGGACAGCAATACATGATTGGCCTGCATGGGCAAATCCACCCATTGTAAGCTGCTTGGCAGCCCATGTAAGGTCAGCGCTCTGATCAACAAAACTTCCCGAGTTTCCACCCAGCTCAAGAACAACCCGCTGTTTACGGGCTATCTGCTTTAGAGCCCAGCCGACATCAGCGCTACCGGTAAAGCTTAGCATCTTGATGGCATCACTCTGCAGTAGAATGGGAATATCCTGATGCCGGATAGACATGGCATTGACGCTTCCGGCAGGAAAACCCGCATCGCTGATCAGGCGTGCGAGTAACAGCGCTGAAATCGGTGTGGTTGATGCTGGTTTCAGTAGTACGGGGTTCCCTGTTGCCAGAGCCGGCGCAATCTTATGAGCTACGAGATTCAGAGGGAAATTAAACGGTGTAATGGCAGCTATGGTGCCGATCGGTTCGCGCCGGGTATAACCCTCATACCCCTCTCCGTGTGCCATGCCATCCATCGGAATCTGTATGCCGCAAAAGCGTTTGGCCTCTTCAGCTGCCCAGGTGAAGGTGTTAACGGTACGGGTAAACTCCTGTTCTGCAAAAACACGAGGCTTTCCACCTTCAAGAATCAGTGCGTCAATGAGCTCCGTTTTTGCATCATGCAGCATCTCAACAACCTTGAAGAGTAGCTCGGCACGCTGGTATCTACTCATGGCTTTTAGTTTCTGGAATGCTTTCTCACTGCTTATCAGCGCCTCCCGAATTTGACGACGCCCGGCAATGGAGACTGTTCCAAGCAGTGTACCATCATAGGGAGAGGTGACTTCAAGCACTGATGACATCCCCTGACGGGCTTCGCTGTTCAGCCAAAGATAGAAGTGTGGCACCTCAGGTTCGGAGTTGGCAGGCTGGCCGAGTTGGTGTGCTAACATGCATTCGATTATAGCATAGATTCATGCTTGTAGCGGAGATGTGCTGGCATGGGTACACTCCCGCTCCCATGAATCAGGAACGTATCCGAAATTTTTCCATTATTGCTCATATTGACCACGGCAAATCGACACTGGCTGACCGGCTTATTGAAGAGACCGGGGCACTCTCCCAGCGTGAGATGAAGAAGCAGGTACTTGACTCTATGGATCTGGAGCAGGAACGCGGCATTACCATTAAGGCGCAGACTGCGACGCTTCAGTACAGGAGCAGTGCTGGCGAGGATTGTATCTTTAATCTGATTGATACACCGGGCCACGTTGATTTTACCTATGAAGTTTCCCGTTCTCTTCAGGCGTGTGAAGGCGCGCTGCTGATTGTTGATGCAGCACAGGGCGTTGAAGCCCAAACGCTGGCAAATGTCTATCTGGCTCTGGAAAATGATCTCGAAATTATCCCGGTGATCAACAAGATTGATCTTCCATCCGCTGATGTTGAAGAGGCCCGTCGCCAGATTGAAGAGATTATCGGTCTGGATGCATCCGAAGCGATCCCCGTTTCAGCCAAAACAGGTGAAGGCATTCATGATGTGCTTGAAGCGATTGCCAACAAGATCCCGTCTCCAACGGGTGATCCGGATGGTAAGGTACAGGCACTGATTGTGGATTCCTGGTTTGACCCCTATGTCGGTGCAGTTGCACTGGTACGCGTGGTGAATGGCTCGATTCAGAAGGGGCAGAAGATGCGCCTGATGTCGAACAAGCGAGCTTATGAAGTGCAGGATGTTGGTGTGTTTGAACCGACACCGCTTTCACGCAAGGCGCTGCAGGCTGGTGAAGTTGGCTTTATGATCTGCGGTATCAAGACGCTGGCTGATCTGCGGGTGGGCGATACGGTAACCATGGAGAGAGACCCGGCTGATAAACCTCTGCCCGGATTCCGGGAGCCCAAGCCGATGGTCTTCTCGGGTATGTATCCGGTGGACTCACATGATTACGGTGAACTGCGTGATTCGCTGGAAAAACTGAACATGAATGACCCGGCCTTCACTTTTGAGGCGGAGAGTTCTACAGCACTTGGTTTGGGATTCCGTTGCGGTTTCCTGGGTATGCTGCATATGGAGATTATTCAGGAACGGTTGGAGCGCGAATACAATCTTGACCTGATTTCAACGGCGCCATCGGTGGTCTATCGCATTACTCTCAGTGATGGCGAAGTGATGGAGATCTCCAACCCCAGTGAATTTCCTGACCCGACACTGATCAAATCGATTGAGGAACCCAAGGTGTTGGCGCATGTGTTCCTGCCTAATGATTATGTCGGTGCAATGATGAAGCTGTGCCAGGACAGGCGTGGGCAGCAGAAGGATATGAAATTCATCTCTGAAAACCGGGTGATGCTGACCTACACCCTTCCTCTGGCTGAAATGGTGATCGATTTTTATGATAAACTGAAATCGATATCCCGTGGCTATGCATCACTCGATTATGAACTTGCAGGATTTGAAGAGGATGATGTGGTGAAGATGGATGTGCTGGTACATGCCGAACCTGTCGACGCACTCTCACTGATCGTTCATCGCTCTATTGCAGAGTCCCGTGGCCGTGATCTGGTGAAGAAGCTTCGCCAGCTAATTCCACGCCACCAGTTCGATGTACCCTTGCAGGCTGCGATTGGTGGTCGTATCTTGGCGCGAGAGACTATCAAAGGTGTTCGAAAGAATGTGACCGCCAAGTGTTATGGTGGTGATATCACCCGTAAACGTAAGCTTCTTGAGAAGCAGAAGAAGGGTAAGAAACGGATGAAGTCGATTGGTAGCGTTGATGTGCCTCAGGAGGCTTTTCTGGCGGTGCTGAAGTTGGGGGAGGAGTAGTCGATGTCGGCAAAGAAACCGTTATGGCGTGAGTGGCTGGAGAGCCTGATTATTATCGCTCTGCTTGCTGTTGTGATTCGCAGCTTCATTGTTGCTCCTTTTAAGATTCCCTCATCGAGCATGGTGCCCACGCTTGAGATTGGAGATTACCTGTTTGTCCTTCGATACTCCTATGGCTTTCGTATTCCACTGACTGACATCCAGATTTCTCCATCGCCTGCCAGGCGAGGAGATGTGGCGGTGTTTGATTTTCCGGAAGATCGAAGCAAGGATTACATCAAGCGAATCGTTGGTGTCCCCGGCGATAAAATAACTTACGATAAAAACATGCTCTATATCAATGGTAAGCCAATGCCACTCAGTGAACAGGGGAAACGGGCCTACTATATGTCTGATGGCAGTGTGGATATGTCAGTTCAGTTTGAAGAGCGTCTTTTTGACGTGAGTCACCCCGTACTTCTAAAGGATTACTCAATCAAGGATGGAGAGTGGAAGGTTCCTGCCGGGCACTTTTTTGTTTTGGGCGATAATCGGAATAACTCTCGTGATTCCCGGTTTTGGGGCTTTGTGCCTCAGGAGTATCTGGTTGGAAAAGCTGCTATTATCTGGTGGTCTTGGGATCACCCCAAGGGTGAGGTTCGCTGGGATCGGTTAGGATCACTTATTCACTGAATGAATTGGGTTGCGGAGGAGAATGAGATGAGAAATGAGCAGGGTTTTTCGATGATTAAGCTGATGTTCTGGCTGGCGGTTTTAGCCGCTCTTGTAATTTCGGGTTATAAAATCATTCCGGTTTATAATGCGCAGTGGAAAGTGCAGGATACCTTTGAAGCCCTTTCCCGAAACATGGCTAGCCAGGATGAAGATAAAATTCGCAGACGGCTTCCGGAAGTTCTGAAAATCAAATACCTCGCAAGGGGAGATGTTCCACAAGAGTTTTACGACAATCTTGTAATTAATGCTGATGGCAGCAAGGTTGAGATATTATCTGAGTATCACGTCACAGTATGGCTTCTTGGACCTGTTGAAGGTGTTGATCCGGACTCTGATTATGCTGAAGAAGATCTGAAGGGTATGGATAAAGTCCGCCATAAATTGCGTCAGGATTTCGATTTCAAACCTTATGCCAAAACCCCTTGATAAGAGATCGCTGGAGTCGATTCAGCAGGCGATTGGTTACCAATTTAAGGATCACGTACTACTTACACGCGCACTGACCCATCGCTCGGCATCCACCGAGCATATGGAGCGTCTGGAGTTTCTTGGCGATGCGGTGCTTGGTCTGACTATCTCAGAACAACTGCATGAGAAATTTCCTGCCAGCCCTGAGGGTGAACTCTCCCGTATGCGTGCTGCCCTTGTCAGAAAAGAGAGTCTGATGCGTGTTGCCACTGTCTGGCAGCTTGATCGCTTTCTCATTGTGGGTGAAGGCGAACGAAAAGATGGGCGTCTGAAATCGCAATCGATTGCCGCTAACGGCGTTGAGGCCCTTATTGGGGCTGTCTTTCAGGAGGCTGGCTGGGAAGAGGCTAGCGGGCTGGTTATGCGCTCATGGAGACCTATGTTGGACAGGATTGACGTTGATTCTGTGCTTGATCCCAAGAGTCGGCTTCAGGAGTTTACCCAGGGTAAGGGGTGGGGCCTTCCTGAATACAGTGTAACCGACAATGGTGTAGGGAAATCACCACGTTTTTTGGCCCAATGCACAGTCAATGGTGAGTGGGTGAGCAGCGGTTCAGGGGACCGGAAAAAGACCGCAGAGCTTGATGCTGCCGAACAGGCTTGGGAGTCGATTCAAAAGCGTTGATTGGAAACGGAGCACAATCTTAAAAAAAAAATAGCACCAAAAAGATTTTTGTAATATTTTATCAAAATCACCGCTTCAGACCCGTTTTTCATAAAATCTTAAACTTTTCAACCTAAAAAACAGGCCAAAAAGGCCATTTTTAAGAAAGTTTTCTGTAAAATTTTACCATTTTCGATGTTTTTATCCTCTTTGAGACAAAATTTCACAAAAATCTTTTGGTCAATGTTAATGGTGCTTGACGGATGGGCCCGATTAAAGGAGCGGACGTTCGCTCAGGTCAGTTTGTCGTAGATGATGAAGCCTGCGATGTAGGTTCCGATGGCGGAGCCAAGTGATGAGAAGATAAACACCAGTAGCGTTCTTGAAATCCGATTCTGCCACCACCCTTTGAAGTAGGCTGTGTCGTGACGAAGAGTGTCGAAATCTTTCATTCTCGGTTTGCGGATCCATAGCTCCAGTGCAGAGGTGACTACACCGGCACCGATCATCGGGTTCAGCGATGTGATAGGGGCGGCCACAAAGGCTCCGATGATGGTAAGCGGGTGTGCGGCTGCAAGAAGGGCACCCACGGATGCGAGGCCTCCGTTAATCAAAACCCAGTTAAAGACCAGTTCCCAGCCGAGTTCGGGATTCTTTGAGAAACCGATAGCAAAACCTGAGAGAACCAGAGCGGTAATGATCCAGGGGATGAATCTGCCGACTTTTTTCTTCTCCGGAACCTGTTCCAGTTCATGCAGTGCTAAATTGAGCTCATCTTCGGAGTGGTCGCAGTATTCATCCAGATAGCCGCGTATCCCTTTCAGGTGGCCTGCGCCAACCACAGCGATAATATGGTGGTGCTCGGCAGCGTTGGTCTCCTGAATCAGTCTTATGGCCATGTAGCGGTCACGCTCATCAATCAGAGGACGATAGAGTTCACTGTCTTTTTTGGCGAACTGGGCAAATGCGGATTCGAGGATGTCACCCTCTTTGAGCTGTTCGATCTCCTCTTCACTGACACTCTCCCGGTTGAGAACGCTTTGAATCAGACCGGTAAGAAGCACCATGCGTCGATTGAAACGGACACTACGGTAGATGCGCCTCATGGTAATAGCGATATCACGATCAATCAGGGAGATCGGGTAGTTGGCCTTGTCAGCCTCCTCTATGGCAGCCTTTAGCTCAGCTCCCGGTTCAACATCAACCTGCTCTGCCATGCGCTGCTGGAATGCACCGATGGCCAGATTGGCCCAGATCATCGGGCCTTTGCCCTGTTTAATAGCTGCAAAGAGGTCGAGCTCTGCCAGTGTGTCTGGATTGGTCATCTTCTCGTGGCGACCTGCGCAGAGTTCAACGGCAACGGCATCAAACTTTTCCGATGCAAGTAACTCCCGCACTTTGTCTGCGCTGGCTCTGGAGATGTGAGCTGTTCCCAAGACAGTGATAAACTGTTCACCATGCTCAAAGGTGAAAATGGGGTGGTTGCTCATGTTGTTGCTCTCCTCCGACTAGAGTCTGCCTTTTGTGACTTTAGCCCAGAGCTGTTGTCGGGTCGAGCGATCTTTTTAGATTATAAGGCAAAAAAAAGCCCCGATTCAATCGGGGCTTTTCATGATGATAATTAAATTTAATGATCGTTATTTTATAACGTTAAGACGCTGAGAATGTTGCAAGCCCAACAAAGAAGGCAATGGTTACGGCTCCTACAAGTGTGATTTCTGCATCGTCAATCAGTAGTTTTTTTAGTTTTTTTGTCATATAAATGACCTCCTGGCGCTGCGCGCACAAAAGAGTTTTATATTAACCCCTAATAAAAGTCAAGTATTATTTTGGTCTGTCTATTCCCGAATCGAACGTTACTCTTCGGCTATGAGTGATGAACCAGAACCGAATTTGACTGAAAATGTGAACGAAGATTTCCGCTGTGGAACCGTAGCACTGCTTGGTCGTCCCAATGTTGGAAAATCGACATTGATGAACAAGATTGTTGGCACCAAGGTGGCGATTGTGACACCCAAACCACAGACAACCCGTCATCGTATTCTCGGCATTTATAGCGATGAGACGCGCCAGCTTATTTTTGTTGATACCCCGGGCATTCATAAAGGAACCAAACAGCTAAACAGAAATATGGTGCGTATTGCCTATGCTGCGGCACAGGAAGCCGATGTGCTGGTGATTATGCAGGACGTAACTAAGGAACTGGATACTGGAACCCGCAATCTGATTGAACGTTTTGCAGATGGTTCGCTGACTCAGCCTCGCATTCATGTGTTGAATAAGATTGATAAGATCAGACATGAGAAGCTGCTACCACGCCTGCAGGCTGTTCAGTCACTTGATCCGAATGCGGTTGCTTATATTCCACTCTCTGCAACAAAAGGGACTCAGATTGATGCGTTGGTTAAAACATTAACCGAACTCCTCCCCAAAATGCCTCCGGTTTACGATCCGGAGTGGTTTACCGATCAGAGTCAGCGACAGTTAGCTGCAGAGTATGTTCGTGAGCAGGTTTTTCTTGCGATGCACGAGGAGATTCCATTTCAGACGGCCGTTGATATTGAAGGGTTTCACGAGACTGCCAAGGGTGTTGAGATTGAAGCAGTGATTCTTGTCGGTAATGATCGACACAAACCGATGCTGATTGGCAGAGGCGGCGAGCGGATGAAGATGATCGGCACCAGCACACGTCTGGGGCTTGAAGAGCTTCTCGGCTGCAAAGTGAATCTGAAACTCTGGGTGAAAGTACAGACTGACTGGTTTGATAACGCTGCCCGGCTGAATGAACTGGGGCTGAATGGCTGAAGTTCGTGATCATGCGCTGCTTTTAAGGCGAATACCCTATAGCGATACCTCACTTATCTGCCATTTTCTGACTCAGGAGCATGGCCGTATCTCACTAATGGCTCGTGGAGCCAGACGTGCCAAGAGCCCTTTTAGGGGGGCGCTGGAGCCCCTTCATCAATTGAATCTTCGCTGGCGTCCAGGCCGAACGGGCATGGGAACACTTATAGACATCGACCGCGGGCCAAGGCTGCTTAGCGAGACTCATGATCTGGATGGCCTTGAGCTGTGTGCCGTGGCATCTGGCCTTTTTCAGGATGGCGATCCACACGGCTATGGTGAGGTTGTTGAATCGTTGCAGGTGATGTGTGATCGCTCTGAAGAGAGCGCGCTCTACAGTGGTGTCTGGCGGTTGCTAGAGTTGAGTGGCTGGGTCAGCAGCTTTGACCACTGCTGGATCTGTGGCAATGAGGTGGAGAGAGGTCACGCAATGATGTGGCACGAGGGTCAGCTTGGCTGCAGATCGTGTGGCAGTGGTGCTGAAATATCTGCCAGTATGAGAAGAGGTGTTGCAGCACATCTTCAGCAGTCTAATGTTCGATTAAATCAGCGTGACATTTCAAGTTGGCGTAAGATGATTCAGGATGTGCTCAGACAGCATGGTGTTAGGGCGCTATCTTCAATTAATCAGGAGTATTCATGAATTTAGGTGTAAACATTGATCATGTGGCGACACTTCGTCAGGCACGCTTGACCCAGTATCCCGACCCGATTGAAGCAGCGAGAATCTGTATGGCTGCCGGAGCCGATGGTATTACAGCTCATCTGCGTGAAGACAGACGTCATATTCAGGATGCAGACATGGAGGCGCTGGCTGGCATGGATCTGCATCTCAATATGGAGATGGCTGCTGAGAATGAGATGGTCTCCATCTGTGAGCGGTTGAAACCTGCTGCATGCTGTCTGGTGCCTGAGAAACGTGAGGAGCTGACCACTGAAGGTGGGTTGGATGTGGCTTCTCATATTCCGCGGCTTACGTCGGTTGTTGGCAGGTTGACTGATGCAGGTGTGCGCGTATCGATGTTTATTGATCCGGTAAAAGAGCAGATTGAGGCATCCAGAACGATTGGAGCGCCAGTGGTTGAGCTACATACCGGGCACTACGCAAATCTTACCGGTGAAGCTCAGACTGCTGAGCTGGGCATGATTACCGACGGTGCAAAGCTGGCCGCTGATATCGGGTTGATTGTGCATGCAGGCCACGGCCTAACTGTTGAGAATACCCCGGCTATGATGACAATCCCTGAGATCGAAGAGCTCAATATCGGTCACGCCATTATCGCAGATGCGGTGTTTAAAGGGCTTGAACAGGCTGTAAAAGATTTCAAAGCGGTGATGCAGCGCTGATGGCGATTGTCGGCATTGGTGTTGATCGCATACTCATTGAAAGAGTTGCCCGCAGTTATGAACGCTTCGGTGCTCGTTTTGTTGATCGTGTCTATACCGATAGTGAACATGAACAGGCATTGAGCAAGGGTAATATAGCCCGGAGACTAGCGATGCTCTTTGCAGCGAAAGAGGCGGTATCCAAGGCACTGGGCACAGGTTTTCATCAGGGCGTCTCTCCTAAGCTTATCGAGACCATGCACCTCCCTTCAGGCAAGCCGGAAATTAAGCTCTACGGCACGGCTCAACAAAAAGCCGAATCACTCGGCATTTCCCAGGTACATATCTCACTCACTGATGATGATGGCGTGGCGCTTGCCTTTGCCATTGCTGAACAAGGTTCATAGGTTTTTCTGATGGGGGAGTTTCAGCTTATCACCGATACATTTCATGCAGGAATTCCGATTATCGATCCGGGAACCAGTATAGGTAATGGTGATGACGCTTCAGTGCATAAACTGGCAAACGGCGAAGAGCTGGTGATCAGTTCGGATATGGCTGTGGCAGGTGTCCACTGGCCGCACAATTTTCCACTTCATCTGGCTGCCGACAAGGCGGTCTGCGCAGCACTTTCTGATCTCGCAGCCATGGGGGCTGAAGCCCGTTGGGTCTGGCTGGCTGTGGCCTGTGATGATCAGGATAAATTCAAGTCGATCGGTGAGGGCGCAAATGCAGCGATTAAACGCTATTGGGTTGAGCTTGCCGGAGGTGACACGGTTCGTGCATCGCAAACCTCTTTAACAGTTACTGTTGGCGGTTCCCTGCCTAAAGGCACAGCAATGCGGCGCAATCAGGCCTGTAAGGGTGATGGTGTCTGGGTTATAGGAAAGGTGGGCTTTTCATCGCTCGGCCTTAAGCAGTGGCAGGCTGAGATGAAAGAGGGCTACTTCAAACGCTATTTTGAAGAGGTGAAACCCAGACTGGAGCAGGGGATTAAGCTACGTGAGTTGGGCGTGAAGTGCTGTATCGATATCAGTGATGGTGTTTTGCAGGATGCCTCTCATGTCGCCCGTGATTCAAGTGTTGGTATGACACTGGAACTATCCAGCTTTCCAGGCTGGGAGCTTCTCTGCCGTAAAGTGGGTGAGAAGAGCGCGATTCGTGCCGTAGTTTCCGGTGGCGAGGATTACGCACTTCTCTTTACTGCGCCTGAAGGTATGGCTTGGCTCGACTCCTTTGCAACAAAGGTAGGCGTCTGTACCGATGGTATCGATGTCGAGATTCAGTTGAATGGAAGCATGCTTGAAGGGCTGGAATCGGGATTTGATCATTTTGCTTAATGCAGCCCGTTTCATTGCAGCAGGTTTTGGAAGCGGCTGGCTGCCCAAGGCTCCCGGTACATGGGGAAGTCTGGCCTCTCTTCCGATAGCATGGCTGTTGATCGCGTATACAGATATTGAGGGCCTGGCATTGGCCTTTCTACTGATTCTGCTTCTTGGCTGTTATGTCTCCGCTATTGTTTTGCCAACTTTGGATTTGGATGATCCGGGCTGGATTGTGATTGATGAGTGGGCGGGGCAATGGCTTACCATTGTGATTGTTGCAGGTTTTTTCGGACTCACACTTTTAACCCTGTTGAGTGCATTTCTGGCATTCAGAGTGTTTGATATCTTCAAACCATTCCCAATTCGCCAACTTGAGCATATTGGCCCGCCGTGGTGGGCGATCATGGCCGATGATCTGCTGGCCGGTGTGATGGGTGGTGCCGTTGTTGTATTTGGTATTCATCTGGCCGGGATGGTGTAATGTCGGCTCAGGTTGAAAAGCTGCTTCAGCTCTGCAGAGAGAAAGGTCTGAAACTGCGTACGGCTGAGTCGTGCAGTGCAGGAGCGATTGCTGCTGAAATTGCATCTGTTTCCGGAGCATCTGATGTGCTGGACCGGGGCTGGATAGTTTACACAAACCTATCTAAAATCAGTGAGTTAGGGGTTTCTCCTGAAATTATTGATGAATATGGAGCAGTAAGCTGGGAGACAGTTATGGCAATGGCTGAGGGAGGCTCATCAGAGTCATCCATCTGTGTTGCGGTTAGCGGCATTGCAGGTCCGGGAGGCGGTACAGATGAGAAGCCTGTTGGTACGGTCTGGATTGCGGTAGCTGGTGGTGGTTATACCCCTGTTGCAAAGCATCAACTGTTTTCCGGCGATCGTGCAGCCGTTCAACGTCAAACGGTAGCCAGCGCAATCCATATCTTGATTGAGACACTCGAAAACAGACCGTAAAAGACTATTTCAGCCGCCTCTTTTTAATTTCCTGCTATATTCAGCGATAGATAGATTATGAATCGAACGACTGTTTGAAAGTAAACATGTTGAATGGAGGTGCGCTTATGTTGTTGTGCAGTAATCGTATTCGCCTGAGTGACCGAGACAAGAAGCTACTGATCTGGGCATCGCAGGGAAGCTCTGTAGATGAGATCAAAACCGTTGATCAACTCGTCGAGTTTATTCATATGACCCAACGCCTCTACCCGGGCCAAACAGCCGAAGAGCGACGGATTAGAATCCTCCTGGACCGTTTTATTCCTGATGACAAACTGATGGTTCAGGTTGAAGGCAATGTGCTTCGACTAACCCGAATTTAAGAGGCTGTATTCTATGCAGGTCTCAAATAATCGCTTTCGAAAAAAACGAATGTTTGATATTTGTAGTACAATCGTTAAATGAACGCTACGGGCATATTATGCTATGCATAATTCATTTAGGTGAATAAATAATCGTGATGAGTAATACACCACCACAAATTCATCTTGCTGCCTTATTGAATTGGAAGGTTTGGCTAACTCCAATTGCCCTCTCACTTCTCCTTATATGGATTAGCTTTTATAACTATCTTTTATTCCACACCCTCGCTGAATTATTTACGATCATCGTAGGCGTCTTAATGTTTGTTATTGCTCTTTATACACATCCGTTTTCACGCGAAAACTTCCTGATGTATTTAGGGACTGGTTACTTCTGGATTGCAGTCATGGACATGGTTCATACCATTCTTTACAAAGGAATGAATATCTACCCTATGGATACAGTCAATCATGCTATTCAGTTTTGGGTTGCCAATAGATATGTGGAATCTTTACTTCTTCTTACCTCTGTGTTTTTTTTAACACGCAAGGTAAACACTTTGTTGGTGTTTACTGTTTATGGAGCAATAGCAACACTGGTTTACATTCTTATTTTGGGGGGGGATTTCCCTGACGCATATATTGAAGGTGAGGGGCTTACTCAATTTAAAATAATCAGCGAATATATAATCTGTGTCATTCTGGTTGCAGCGTTGATTAACCTAACTGTGAACCGCCAGAAATTAAAATCTGATCTGTACCCATTTCTTGCTACATCAATTGTAATGACAATTTTGGCTGAGCTGGCCTTTACAAATTATGTCAACGTCTATGGGCCTTCAAACCTTATCGGCCATATATTAAAGCTATTTTCTTTCTGGCTTATCTTCTATTCGATTGTGCGTATGAGCATGCAGGAACCTTATAAATCTTTATCTAAAACGACATCTCTGTTAACGGCTTTAAGAGATGGTATTCCTGATCTCATTTTCTACAAAGATACTAAAGGGGTATATATCGGTTGCAATCAGGCGTTTTGTAATCTGGTTGGCAAGCGTAGTGAAAATGAGATCGTAGGTGTCACCGATTTTGATCTGTTTGATAAAGAGAGGGCCGAATCTTTTCGGAAAAGTGATGAAGCGTTGCTTGTTAACGACAAAACACGGCACGACGATGAATGGGCCACGTACCCTGATGGAAGAGAGGTTCTTCTGAACACAATCAAAACTCCGTATAGAAATATGAATGGCGACGTAATCGGCCTGATCGGAATCAGTAGAGATATTACAGAGAGAAATAAAGCCGAAGAGGCTATGCAGACACTTGTTTCCAGCACTGCAGAACATGTTGGGGAAGATTTCTTCAAAACAGCTGTAGAGAAAATTTATCACTGGGTCGATGCGGATGCAGTAATTCTTAGTACAATTGATGAATCAAGAAGAGCCGTCGCTGTTGGCATGATAGCCGACGGAGTATTTACGGATAGTTTTAGTTATGACTTGAAGGGGACGCCTTGCGAGAACGTCTCCCATGCCAAGCTTTGTAATTATCCCGAAAATATCATTAAGCTGTTTCCGGATGACCAGATTTTTAAAGATATGGGAGTAGAATCGTATATTGGAGCGCCTGCCACAAATAAGTCAGGAAAAGTTATTGGTGTTTTATGTGCTCTATCCAAAAAGAAAAACCATTTCCCAGCCAGTGTTGAAAATGTATTTAGAATTGTCGCAGCAAGAGCTGCTGTTGAAATTGAGCGAAGAGTAATTGAAGAACAGTTTCGGCAAGCGCAAAAAATGGAGGCTGTAGGAACATTGGTGGGTGGTATTGCTCATGATTTTAACAACACACTGGCAGGAGTCACAGGGCTGGTTCATCTGGCCAAAAAAGAGACCGTAAATTTGCCCAAAACATTTGAAAAACTCGAAAGTATCGAAAAACTTTCATTTCGGGCTGCTGATATGATCCAGCAGCTACTCTCTTTTTCACGTAAGGGGCTGATTAAAAAGAAGCCAATAGCAGTTCTCTCTTTTCTAAATGAGATTGTTGAAATCAATAAGATTGCCCTCCCTAAAAATATACGTTTGCATCTGGATGTTGAAAATAGTGATATGAAAATCATGGGGGATATCAATCAGCTCCAGCAAGTTATCATGAACCTTCTAAATAATGCTCGAGATGCCGTAAAAGATATAAAAGAGCCTGAAATAATCATAAAACTTGATCGAATTTCATCGAGTGAGCAATTTAAACTCAAACATCCTGAAATGTCTGCTGATGAGTATGTCTGTATTCATGTGATTGATAACGGCTCAGGAGTAAAGAGGGAAGAGATCGAACATATTTTTGAACCGTTTTTTACAACCAAGCATGTTGGTGAAGGTACAGGACTTGGTTTATCCATGGCTTATGGGGCAATTCAGTCTCATGATGGGTTAATTACCGTTGACAGTGATCCAGGTAAGGGTTCAACTTTTAAGGTGTTTTTGCCTCTTCTTGTGAGTGACGAGGGGGGAGTTTCTGTAAAGAAAGAGAAGAAGAAGATTCAGGGTGGAGATGAGACAATTCTTCTTGTGGATGATGATGAAGCCGTGATTCAAACGGGCCGTAAGGTTTTGGAAAGTCTGGGCTATAAGGTATTGCTGGCCTCAGATGGTATCGCTGCAATCGAAGTTTACAAAGCGCATTCTGGTCAAATAAATTTGATTATCCTTGATATGATTATGCCTGGAATGGGTGGGGTAGAAGCCGCCAGGGAGATTCGCAAGATCAGCAGTGGTGCAAAGATACTTTTTGTTACCGGCTACGATTTTAACAAAAAGCAAGCTGATTTAGATGATTGTTATTCTGATAAAGTCCTCTCCAAACCTTATACAATCAATGAATTCAGCCAAGTCATTAAATCAATTTTGGATGGAGATTGATGATCTTTTCGGTTGCCTTTCAAAAGTCTGATGTTGGCTGAATGCAGGCCGATATTTGTCTGCTTTAGAGTAGGCAGAGGGCGTCGGTAAGGTCGGCAACGGATGGGATTACCAGATCTGCTTTGATTCCGGTCTGTTTCACAAATGCTTCCCGGTATTTGCCAGTTTCAACGAGTACGGTTTTCAGACCAGCTTTTTGTGCACCACCAATATCGGATTCGATATCATCACCGATCATCAGTGTATGCTCCGGCAACACATTCAGCTCTCTGCAGATGCCATGAAAAAAATCAGTTGAGGGTTTGCCGAGAACCAGAGCATTTTTTCCGGTAGCGTATTCGATGGCTGCAACAAAAACGCCGAGATCAAGATGTAAGCCGTCCGGTTTCTGCCAGAAGCGGTTTTTATGTAGTGCCAGAACTTTTGCACCGCCCATCACCATTTCGAATATCGTGCGTAGGGTCTCAGGGGGATAGCCCTCACCACCAATATCACCCATGACCACGTAATCGGGGTCTTTTTCATTCTGCCGGATACCTTCAAAATCCACATTGAGCGCAGAGCGGATGAAAAGTGCAGCGCTCTTATCGCCGACATGTTTTCTGGCTAGGGATGCGGGGGTATAGATGGCCGGTTCGGGAATGATAATTCCCATCATTTTAAGCTTCCCGGCAATAGCGCCACGGGGTTGAGTGGTGGTGTTGGTAACTCCTGCAATGCGATGCCCAAGCTGTTGAATCTGCCTGACGGTTTCAGCGGCACCATTGATGAGGCTATCACCAATATAGAGCACGCCATCCAGATCAAACAAGATAGCTTCGATGTTAGAACTGTTTTTTCTGTTCATGCCGTTACTATAGCAACAGGTGCAAGGTTTAGTGCAGAGGGGGAAACTGTTACACTTCCGCTGATCTGTTAAAAATGAATCATTACATCCGTGTAACGATTCGTTTTGTAAAGACAAATGTGTGATTTTGCCTTTACTTACAAAATCAAGAACATACGTTCTGGTTTTGGCGAGCCAATCATGGCCCGTATGGATGTTTTGATTTCAATCATTCGGGTATAATATAAAGGAAATAATTTTTATGAACGAACAGGAAATTCTGGCCATGTACGAAGATGCAGGAGCACTCCTTAACGGGCACTTTATTCTCTCTTCAGGTCGCCACTCATCACGCTATCTGCAGTCTGCTCTGGTGCTGATGGATATCAACAATGCGACAGCTCTGGCTGGCGAGTTGATTAGTAAGGTGAATGCGGATGATTACGATATGGTGGTTGCTCCGGCTATTGGTGGCCTTGTCATTGGTCAGGAAGTGGCACGCCTGTTGAATAAGCCGTTTATCTTTACCGAGCGTAAAGAGGGTGAGATGCAGCTTCGTCGTGGATTCTCTATTCCTGCAGGCACTCGCATTCTGGTTGTGGAAGATGTAATTACCACAGGTGGCTCTGTATGTGAATGTATGGTGGTGGTTCGTGAGCATGGCGGTAACCCAATCAGGGTGTTGGCAGTTGTAGATCGCGCTCCGGATTCAGAAGGGCGATTTGATGTACCCCATGATACAGCGATCTCTCTAACTGTTGAGACACATGCGTCTGATGACTGCCCGATGTGTCGTGAAGGGATCCCGGCCATTAAACCCGGTAGCCGCGGTTCAGCCTAATGAGTGATGCCTCTATCCGCTGCTACCCCTTAGGTGGGGTAGGTGAATTTGGTAAAAATATGATGATCTATGCGCTTGGCAAGGACGCAGTCATGGTTGATTGCGGCATGGGGTTTCCCAATCCGGGTCAGCATGGTATTGATCTTGTAATTCCGGATATCTCTGCACTCGAAGAATTAGACCTGAATATTCACGCCATTCTTCTGACTCATGGACATGAGGATCATATTGGTGCTTTGCCGTTTCTGCTGCCGCAGTTGGCTCTGCCGGTATATGGCACGCCGGTCACGCTGGCGCTGGTAGCCAGTAAGCTGGAAGAGCGGGAGTACAAGGGTGATCTGAGAGCCCTGCCTGAAGAGGGGGCGATTGAAGTTGGACCTTTTGAGGTTGAGGCGGTTCCGGTGACACACTCAATTATGGATGCAGCATCCATTGTGATTCATACGCCACTGGGTGCCATTATTCATACCGGGGATTTCAAATTTGATCCTGCACCGATTGATGGACGTGCAACGCCACTTCACCGCTTCTCTCAGCTTGGTGACAGAGGTGTACTGTTGCTTGCATCCGATTCGACTAATGCAACAAGAAGTGGAAGCAATCCGAGTGAAAGAAGTGTCGGTCCGGCACTGAAGCAAGGGATATCTCAATGCACGGGCAAGGTTGTGGTGACCACTTTTTCATCCAACATGTTCCGTATCCAGCAGATTATTGATGCAGCAATTGCCTGTGGTCGAAAAGTAGCTTTGGCCGGACGTAGCCTTGAGAAAAACGTAAACATCACCCGTGATCTGGATCGGCTCTCCATTCCTGCCGGCACACTGGTGGATATCAAGCAGACATCGGATTTGGCAGATCGCGAACTGTTGATTATCGCTACCGGTTCACAGGGTGAATGGCGTGCGGCGCTGGCCCGGATTGCGCAGGATAAGTTTAAAGGCATCAGTTTGGGCGTGGGTGATCTGGTCATCTTCTCATCGTCCAATATTCCGGGTAACGAACGTGTGATTGCAGGACTCTACAACCATATCTATCGCCGTGGTGCACGGGTGTTGCATTCGGGTAAAGCTCAGCTTCATGTTTCCGGCCATGCGCAGGCGCATGAATTGAAGACCATGATGCAGTTGACACGGCCCAAGTATCTCTACCCTGTACATGGTGAGTTTCGCAACTTGATTGAACATCAGGATCTCGGTGTTGCGACAGGTATTCCGTATCAAAACACCATTATTGCTGAGAATGGACAGGATGTGATCATCAATTCAGAGGGTGTTTCGCTTGGTGAGGGTTTTCACGCAGGTGCTGTCTTTGTTGATGGCTCAGGTCGTGATGAAGTGGACGATATGGTGCTTCGTGATCGCCGGGTGCTGGCTGATGATGGCATGATCTCAGCGACTGTTCTGATCAGCGCACATGAGGGGAAACTGCTTGGTGAGCCGGAGCTGGTAGCTCGTGGATTTCTGCATCAGGAAGTAAGTGAGGATGTGTTATCCGAAGCTGCAAAAGATCTGCATCGCCATCTTGATAGCATGGATCAGGAGATGCTTGCAGATATTGATGAGGCGAAAGAAGAGGTGCGTGTCTGGTTAAGACGCTGGTGTAAAAAGAGAATGGGTCGACGCCCAATGGTTCTTCCTGTTCTGCTTGAGGTCTAATCAGGTATGAATATGCACTCAATTCTTCGAGAAGCGCTGGCACTGGTGCTGCTGATGATTGTGCTGGTGACAGCACTTTCGCTCTACAGCTTCTCTCCTCAGGATCCGTCATTTAACCACGAGACCTCTGCAGAGGTGTTGAATCTGGCTGGTATTGTCGGCGCCTATATTGCCGATTTTTTCTACCAGCTTTTTGGTTATGCGAGTTGGCTGGTCATGCTACTCGGAGTGGCTCTGGTGATTCGAATCGCCTTTGGCTATCACCCCTATGCCGGTGGATGGACCACACTGTTTTGGCTCCCCTGCATGCTGGGGCTCTCCGGGCTATTCTCTGCACACGCAGAGCTTTTCTCCCGGTTGAATATGACGCTGCTCCCGGGCGGCGCTGGTGGTGTGTTTGGTGTGCTGCTCTCCGATGGCCTTGCATCAACTCTGCACAGTGTTGGCCGAGATCTGATTCTGGTAATGATGATGTTGAGCAGTTTTATTGCAGCTTCTCATTTGTCCATGGTAGCACTGCTCCAGCGAGTTGGAGTTGGGATCAATTGGTGTTTGGGTATTGTACTGAGCGTGGTTGCACGCTGGCAGGGCAAAATTGATGTTCGCCGGGATCGTATGGAGGGGCGAGAGAAGCGTCGCAAAAAGAAAGCGATACGTCCGGTTCATATTGCTGAATCTGAGCCTGAAGTGATGAAACCTGCCGAAGTGAAGATATCCCGCCGGGCCAAAGAGCAGCAGCAGGGTGAATTGCTGTTGGGGGCTCCGGCTGAAACAGGGTTTCGTCTTCCAAGCCTCTCACTGTTTACGGATAAGCGGGACAATGCACGTGCCTACAGTGCCGAGGCGCTGCAGGCGATGGCACGCATGCTTGAAAAGAAGATGCTCGATTATCGGGTAGAGGGGCAGGTGGTTGCCGTTCAGCCCGGCCCTGTTGTCGTTCAGTTTGAGTTTGAGCCGGCTCCCGGCACCAAGGTGAGCCGCGTTGTTGCGCTGCAGGATGATCTGGCGCGCTCCATGTCGGCAGTTAGCGTTCGGGTGGCCGGTAATATTCCGGGTAAAAGCGTGATTGGTATTGAGATTCCCAATGAAGAGCGCGAAATTGTACTGATGCATGATGTGCTGGCGAGTAAGGCATTTTCAGACAAGAAGAAACTGCTTCCGCTTGCGCTGGGGGTTGATATTGCCGGGCAACCCATCGTGGCTGATTTGGCTAAGATGCCACATCTGCTGGTGGCAGGAACAACCGGTTCAGGTAAATCGGTTTCCATCAATACCATGATCTGCTCTATGCTGATGAGCTATTCGCCAAAAGATCTGCGCATGATCATGGTTGATCCGAAAATGCTGGAACTCTCCATGTATGATGATATTCCGCACCTGCTGGTTCCTGTGGTGACAAGTCCGCATAAGGCCGCAAAAGCTTTGGCATGGGCAGTGTATGAGATGGAACGTCGTTATCACCTGATGAGTGAAGCCAAGGTGAGAAACCTTGATGGCTACAATAAAGCAACGGATCAATCCAAAGATGGTGAGATGGAGCGTCTCCCTTATATCGTGATTGTTATTGATGAGCTGGCTGATCTGATGATGGTGGCGGGCAAAGAGGTGGAGCAGGCGATATGCAGAATTGCCCAGAAAGCGCGTGCAGCCGGATTGCACCTGATTCTGGCTACACAAAGGCCAAGTGTGGATGTGATTACCGGCCTGATTAAAGCCAATCTTCCGAGCCGACTCTCTTTTCAGGTCTCTTCCAAAATTGATTCCCGTACGATCCTGGATCAGATGGGTGCAGAGCAGCTTCTGGGACAGGGTGATTCGCTGTTTTTGAGTGGTGGACGTGATCTTATCCGGGTACATGGTGCCTATGTCTCTGATGGCGATGTTATTGGGCTGGTTGAGCATCTGAAAGAGCAGGGTGAGCCCGATTATCGCAATGAGGTTTTCGAGGTTCCAACTACTGAAGAACAACTTCATGGTAGCAGTGAAGATAAAGATGAGAAGTATGATGAGGCTGCTGACCTGGTGATTGAGAAGGGTCAGTGTTCGGTTTCTATGGTGCAGCGTTACCTGCGCATTGGTTACAATCGAGCTAGTCGTATTGTTGAGCAGATGGAGCAGGATGGGCTGGTTACGTCACCAGGATCAGGTGGAATTCGCAAGGTTCTTGCTCGTTCGAGTGCCGATGGCGGGGGCGTCATCGAATGAGACTGTTCTCCATCGTGAGGGTGATTGGGGTTGTTTTGATCTGCTCTCTGGCATCCCTGGTAATGGCAGCGGAGCCAGTCACTAACAAGGCCGGTTCACAGCAGTTGCACCGTGCACTGGATCAGCTGGCAAATCTTCCAGGCTTTTCATGTGAATTTCTACAGGTTGTCTATTTTGAAGGTGGTGGTGAGCAAAGATATTCAGGAACGCTCTCAATTAGCCGTCCCGGGCGTTTTCAGTGGGAATACCTGATGCCATATGAGCAGCTCTATGTCAGTGATGGCAACGGTGTCTGGCACTATGAAGCTGATCTGATGCAGGCAGAACGGCTGGAGAGTCTGGACGCTGTTGACCCTGTAGCCATGAAGCTTCTGGATGGCCGAATCAGTAACAAAGATATCGAACTTCTCAGCTATGAAAATGTTGGAAGTGACGGTGTTGCATATCGAATCATGGTTGATCGCAGTCAGGAGCTTACGCTTGCGCTGACCAACAGTGGAGAGCTTCGCTGGCTGGAGAGTGAAGACGTTCTTGGTAATCGAAACAGAGTCTTGTTTATTAACGTTGAAAAAAAGCGTCGACCAGACGACTATTTCGTTTTTGTTCCACCTGAGGGTGTGGATGTGATCAATGTGGCAGTTCCGCAGGTTGAAGCGATCAAAAATAATTGAGTGACAGTATGAGGATTAATATGAACAGACTAGCTATGAGATGGCCTGGATTGAAAGCCTTTGGCGTTAAGGGGCTCTCTCTGATTGCTGCCTCTCTGCTTGGGGTAACAGCCGTTCAGGCAGGAGGCTTTGCAAACCCGAACATGTCGGCATCCGGTCTTGGTGTTGCCAATGCTGTAGTGGCAAGTGCAGATGACGTGTCCGCTGCTGCTTACAATCCAGCAGGTATCGCATGGCAGGATGGCATTCAGGCTATGGCTGGTGTGGATGTACAGTTTCGAAACAGCTCTGTTGAACTGGGATCCGGTATTGGCTCAAATGGTGGTGGCGCAGCTAATATCAACCATCTCTACGCATCATGGATGCCACGTGATGGCAGCGTTGGTGTAGCTCTTGGTTATGGCACGCCGTATGAAATCGATAACAGTTGGGCAGCAGTATTTCCAGGGCTGACTGGCCAGACAGCATTGAATATAGACCGCCTCTCTGTTGATTTGATTTATTCACATAGCAGCTCTTTGGCCATAGCCCTGGGTGGAGACTGGTACCTGAGTTCTGCAAACTTGAGTCAGGGTGCTCAGGTGTTCTCCGGCAAAGATAACTTTAGCTTTGGCGGTCATGTCTCTTTGAAGTGGAAGCCTGCACCGATGTGGTCGGTAGGCGCACTCTTTCGTAAAGGTGCAAAAATTGGTTTTTCAGGCAATGCAGGGGAGTCGCTTGGTGTGACACTTCCTGATGAACTCACTGTGGGTGTGGCGCATGATGTTGCTGACGCCGTGCGCCTGGAGCTTGATGCAAACTGGACGCGTTGGTCAAAGCTGAGCAACCTGAATGTTATTTCGGGTGCTGCAACGCTCCAATCCAATGCACTTGATATGAAAGACTCCCTTACACTGATGGCGGGCGCCACCTGGTTCTGGCGTGAAAATAGTCAGATTCGGTTTGGTTATGCCTACGATCAGGGTGCAAGTAACAGTTCTGCCTTTCATCCGGCACTGGCTGACCAGACAGGTCATCAATTAAGTCTTGGTGCCGGTGGCGATATGTTTGGCACTCATGCTGACCTTGCTTACGCCTACACATATTATCCCAAGAAGACAGTAACGGGCACCTTTGCCGGCATCTATCGTGATCGCCGACATTCACTGGCTCTCTCTGTTACCAAGAGCTTCTGATTCTCTCTTCACCCAGTCTGTTTGATGCGGTAGATCAATCTTCTACCGCAACACCGCTGGCCTATCGTTTAAGGCCTAAGAAGTTGGCTGATGTGGCAGGGCAGGATGACCTAACTGATTCCGGCTCATGGTTCTCCTCGGTTTTGAATGAGGGGAGGGCAGTCTCTGCTGTCTTCTGGGGGCCACCGGGTGTGGGTAAAACCACGCTAGCCCGGATCATGGCCGAATCGGCTAAAATGCCGTTTGAGCAACTCTCCGCAGTATCCGCGGGTAAAAAAGAGGTTCAGGCTGTTGTAGAGCGTGCCAAATCAGAAGGGCGAAGCTATCTCCTCTTTCTTGATGAGATTCACCGCTTCAATAAAGCCCAGCAGGATGTGCTGCTCCCCTATATTGAAGATGGCACACTGATTCTGGTTGGTGCGACGACTGAAAACCCATCGTTTACTCTGAATAATGCACTTCTCTCCCGTTGCCGGGTTATTGTTCTCAAGCCACTGAACCGGGATGCGACCCGACAGATCATTGAGCGCGGCATTAGCCTGTTGCAAGAGCAATCTAAACCCTTTTCTGTAACTGATGGCGCTATTGACTGGCTGACCAAGGCGTGTGATGGCGATGCACGTTATGCCCTGAATGCACTGCAGAGCCTGTTTGAAGCAGATGGTTCAGCACAGTGGGATGAAGAGGGTGTGGGCAGGCAATGGACCCGTAGGCAGAGCCAGTATGATCGTGATGGTGATGGCCACTACGATTTTATCTCTGCACTGCATAAGTCCATTCGTGATTCTGATGCCGATGCGACCTGTTACTGGTTGGCAAGAATGCTAGAATCCGGTGAGGAGCCGCTCTATCTGGCGCGTCGCCTGATCAGGATGGCAACTGAAGATATCGGCCTTGCCGATCCGAAAGCACTGACGCTGGCGCTTGATGCACAGCGGATGTACCAGATTCTTGGTTCACCGGAAGGGGAACAGGGATTGTTTGAGACAGCGATCTATCTGGCGTTGGCACCAAAAAGTAATGCGGCTTACATGGCCGAGAAGGCTGCGAGGAGATTGGCAAAAGAGAGTCAGCACCTCGATGTGCCCGCACATCTGAAAAATGCGCCTACGAAGCTTATGAAGGAACTGGGGCATGGTAAGGGGTATCAATATGCCCACAATTCAGATGATGCTGTAGTGACGCAATCGCATTTCCCTGATGAGATGGATGTGGTTTCCCTCTATCATCCGACCGAACGCGGTTTTGAACGGACGCTGGGAGAGAGGATTCAATGGTTAAAAGAGCGGAGAGATCAGAAAGGGGAGAAGGGGAGTGACTAGACAGCTATTGGCAGTCGCAGCCGGTGGTGCGGCAGGCGCAGTGCTTCGCTGGCTTATGGCCGGAGCTATTCAACGTTTCACCGGTGGTGCATTTCCGTGGGGAACGTTTGCAGTTAACGCGCTCGGAAGTTTCCTGCTCGGTTTTCTCTTCGTCTGGCTCATTGAACGTTCAACAGCTTCTGAGCTGGTTCGTCTGGCGCTTACCGTTGGCATGCTCGGAGCCTTTACCACATTCTCCACCTTTTCACTGGAGTCGATCCGCTTGCTACAAGAGGGGGCACTCGGCATGGCTGCTACCAATGTGTTCGGTCAGGTCGTGGTTTGTTTGGTTCTGACATGGTTGGGGATTCAGTTAGCCCGAGCTATTTAGCTTAAAAAAAGAAAAAAGGCTGCACGAGGTAGCCCTTTAGAGAAGATGGTGAAGCGAAGTTGTTATTTACTTTTAACTTCTGCGCTACGCAATCCTGTTGCGATCTTATCCAGCACACCATTAATAAAACCGCGTGCAGATTCATCGGCATAGGCACGGGTTAGCTCCAGCGCTTCATTGATGATCACACGATAGGGGATTTCCAGACGGTTTTTCATCTCCCAAGTGGCAAGACGAAGCACATTAAGCTCGATACTGGCAACGCTCTTCAGGCTGCGGTTAATGGCGGGCTTGATCAGATCATCCAGTGCGTCCATCTCTCCGGTAACACCATAAACCAGCTCGCGAAGGTAGTTCTCGTCCTGGCCGGAGCGCTCATCTTCGTGGATACGGCCAGTTAACAGGTGAGGTAGATCGGCATTGTCACTGCCACCGCTATGCCATGCATAGAGTGCCTCCAGGGCTGATTCACGGGCCTGGTGTCTGTTTGGGCCTTTTCCTTTCTTGCTGTTACTCAATTTCTAGTTCTCCAGTTCTTTTAGCAAAGTGGCAATTTCAATGGCCGTGAGTGCAGCTTCGGCACCTTTATGGCCATGAGCGCCACCGATGCGATCCACTGCCTGTTCATGCGTATCAACCGTTAATACACCGTTGGCGATAGCGATGGTTCCAAGTTCAGCTATGGCACCGATACTATCCATGGCAACCCTGCAGACATGATCAAAGTGAGCAGTACCGCCTTTGATGACACAACCCAGGCAGACCAACGCATCATAATTGCCGGAGTCAGCCATGCTGGCTGCAATAGTCGGAATCTCCAGCGCGCCCGGTACATGGATGATCTTAAGATCGGCATCGGTGCTGCCATGCTCTTTAAGGGCTTCAATGGCACCGTCACGCAGTGCAGAAGTAATATCTTCGTTAAAACGACTGACAATGATGCCAACACGTATGCCTGTGGCATCAACGCTTCCTGCCAGATGTGGTGCATCCAGACTCATTTGTCTTCACCTTTGATGTTGAGCATATGGCCCATCTTATCCTGTTTGGTCTGTAGATAGGTGATGTTGTCTTCATGAGCATTCACCTGCAGTTGAACACGTTCAACCACTTCAAGCCCGTAACCATCCAACGCGATGATTTTTTTCGGATTGTTGGTCAAGAGGTTCAGTCTGCGCAGACCAAGATCCCTCAGAATCTGGGCACCAATGCCGTAATCTCTCAAGTCTGCTTTAAAGCCGAGCTTCTTATTGGCCTCAATCGTGTCATGGCCTGCGTCCTGAAGTTCATAGGCGCGAAGTTTGTTCAGTAGCCCGATACCACGACCCTCCTGTCGAAGGTAGAGGATGACGCCTTCACCAGCCTCGGCGACCTGTCGCATGGCTGCGTGAAGCTGAGAGCCACAGTCGCAACGACGTGAGGTGAATACATCACCGGTCAGGCACTCGGAGTGAACACGAACCAGACATGGGGATTCAGGATCAGGATCGCCCATCACCAGCGCCACATGTTCGGCCTGATCTACGGCATTGGTATAGCCAAACATCTTGAATTCACCGAATTCGGTTGGCAGGCGAACCTCAACTTCACGTTTAACCAGCGAGTCGTTCTTCAGTTGATAACGGATCACATCAGCGATACAGCCGACTTTCAGATTATGCTTTTTGGCAAACTTCTTAAGCTCAGGCATACGTGCCATGCTGCCATCGTCATTCATGATCTCGCATATCACGCCGGCTGGCTTTAGCCCTGCCATGCGTGCCAGGTCAACACTTGCTTCTGTATGTCCGGCTCTGACGAGCAGGCCACCATCTCGGCTGACAAGCGGGAAGATATGTCCGGGCGTATGGATATCAGATGGTTTTGCATCATCATCTATTGCGGTGCGGATGGTGTGCGCACGGTCAAAGGCGGAGATACCGGTAGTGACACCTTCAGCAGCTTCGATGGATACAGTGAAATTGGTTTTGAACTTAGAATTGGTGTTGGCAACCATCAGCGGAAGGTTAAGTTGATCTGTATGTTCCTGAGTCATGGCCAGGCAGATCAGCCCACGCCCGTGAGTTGCCATGAAGTTGATCGCTTCAGGAGTAACCCACTCAGCAGCCATCACAAGATCGCCTTCATTTTCGCGATCTTCGTCATCGGCCAGAATGATCATTCGTCCGGCGCGCAGCTCTTCGATCAGCTCCTTACTACTGGCTAGGCTCATTGAAACTCCTGTTGGTTTTGGAAACTCATGATTCGTTCGACATAGCGACCAAGCATGTCACTCTCAAAATTGACGCTGCTTCCTCTGCTTAATTCACCAAGATTGGTGTGAGCAAGGGTATGGGGAATCAGGTTGACGGTAAAGCAGCAGTTATCCACCTCATTGACCGTCAGACTTGTTCCGTTGATAGCAACTGAACCTTTTTTAACCACATATTTTGCCAGAGAAGCAGGAACAGAGAAGTGGAGCTCCCTGTGCTCACCGATCTCTCTGATCTCTTTTACTGTTGCGATGCCGTCCACATGCCCGGTAACAATATGGCCACCCAGCGGGTCACCTACGCAGAGCGCAGGTTCGAGATTGACTCTTTCACCTGTCTTTACGTTGGAGTGTCGAGTCAGGTTGAGTGTCTCCTGGGAAAGTGTAGCCGCAAACTCCCCTGCTTCAGGCAGTGCTGTAATAGTGAGGCAGCAGCCATCAACGGCTACAGAGTCGCCGAGATTCCATGTTGAGGTATCCAGTGATGTGGAGAATTGCATATGGGTCTGCTCGGGTTCTCTATCGATTGAGACGATCTTCCCGACATCCATAATAATGCCTGTAAACATGATGCGAATTGTAGCTGTAAATATAATCTAATTCACTGAAAGCTTTGTTCAGTCTAATCTATGCCTATGTTCGAACTCCACCCAAGACTCAATGAAGATTGTATCGGTATCGGCTCTTTTCCGCTCTGTCGCCTGCTATTGATGAATGATTGCAACTATCCCTGGTTTATTCTGGTGCCCCAAAGAGAGGGAGTACGAGAAATTTTTGAGCTATCTGGCGCTGATCAGCAGCAGCTTCTTTGCGAATCGTCAGCGCTCTCTCAAATCATTTCCAACCATTTTAAGGCAGATAAAATCAATGTGGCGGCTCTTGGCAATATGGTGCCTCAGCTTCACATTCACCATATTGTCCGGTTTGAAACTGACCCGGCGTGGCCTTCTCCCATCTGGGGGCATGCGTCTGCAGAACCCTATTCGAAACAGGCGTTGAATGAGCTGGTTGAATCAATCATAAGTTTGATGCCGGACTCTTTTCGCAGATGAACGAACGAAACTGTTTCAACTATAAATGATCATTATCCTATAATCGAATATACCTGTTTCACGGGATTGTGGTGTTGCGATGTGGAACATTATTATGAGCAATATGTTTTTTCACATCATCGATGATCAGCCATTTATATGTCATTTTATCAGTGAGGTCTTAAGTGAACTCGGGCATGAAACGGCTATATTCACCTCTTCAGAAAAGTATGTTGAGTATCTTAAAAGCAGTGATTATGTCATTCCATCGGCTATATTTAGTGATATTACTATGCCGGTTGTTAACGGTTACCAGCTTATGGAAGAGGTGTTAATTCGCCATCCAGAGAGTCAGTTTGTGATGATGAGTGGATCAGGTGAGATCAGTAGCCAATATAATAGGGATGGTAGCGTTTTTTTATCTAAACCGTTCCGTAGAAAGGATATCGAAAACGCAGTCTGTTCAGTCAGGTATTCTTATAATGGTAACGCCCTGGCCTGAATGTCATCCAATGCTTGTAGGTCTCTCTTAATAGGGGAGAGGGACAATTTTATCGTTCATCGTGAGCAGGCTGTTACGCATTTTAACCACTGATTTCAGATACTCCCCATCCATTCTCAGGTAGCCCCGGTCAAGCAGAGGTTGAATCTTTCCATGCATGGTGGCTTTCGGGATGATTGCTACAGGCAGCGATAAGGCAGCATCCAAAGTGATGATTGATTTGAGATGAGGAATATTCATTAGCGACAGGGCATTGCTTTTTGACAGTGTCAGATTGAAATGCCCGATAATTTCGCCATCAGGTGTATTCAGGTAAAGCTTGTCGACATCTATTACAATCCCGTGGCTGATCAGTTGAGGAAGAAGAGTAAGCGCTTCGACAGCGGCGCCCTGTAGTGCAAAATCGGAACTTGCTGAAGGGCTGTTTATAGCTTTCTGCTGAATGGCATTCAAACGTTCAAGTGCCGTTGCAGGAATGTTATTGATGGCCAGGCTCACCTGAGCCGGGCCGAATATCTTGTCAGCTGTTTTCACGTTCTGGAGTGACAATTGAGCAGAGGAGTCGATGAGACGGTCAACACCATTTTCAAATGAGTTGGATTTTATTTTCAGATCGCGCATCTGAAAACTGACTCTGGATGAGTTTAGAACGATGGAGTTTTGAGCAATATTCATGCTGCCGAGCCATAGTTCACCATTTTTTTTCAGATCAAGCCCAAACTCACTGTCTGAAGCATTGAGTTTTTCACCCTGAAGACCCTCTGAGATCACCCCTTTCCAGTTACCTTCAGCTTTGATGGTTTGGAAGTTTCTGTCAGTAACAAATGTCATCGAAAGTGGCATGAGTGTTGTCGTTGCGTTATCAGCCGTGGTTAAGATCTCCTGACTCTCTATATTGATGGTTTGAGAGCCGTCAAAATGAAGTTTGCTATCAAGTTGAAACAGATTCGTATCTGCCGGTTTTTCGTCAGTACTGTTTTTGCCAAAATGCTGGTATTCAATCTGATGCGTTATATGAGCAACCTCAAAATCGATATTTTTTTCGGCCGTGAAAGTAATTGGGCCATGATTAAGATGGTGGTGAACAAGAACTCCTACTTTTCCACTTTCATCCTTTGCAATTCTGTTTGAAAGGCTATTTCGCAGAGCAGGATCGATGATTTCAATGAACGTGGTCGCCTGACTACTGAAGAAGCCGCGCCTGAAGTGTCGTGTTTCAAGATTAAACGTCGGCTTAAGCATGTTTGCCTGAATCATTGAGTGGTACTGTTTTTCAGCCATCATTCCTGTGGCAAACGGGGTTCCAGCCACGATGGCAATTACTGTGGTAAGCAGTAGCAGGTACTTCTTCATTTAATTTCCCCTCACAATTGAAACCTTATCGTAGACTAGTTTCAGAGTTCCCGCCAACCATCAAAGAGAGGGAAGTAGAGAGCTACCCTGATACTCCGTTCGGAATTCATGCTCTGTAACAGTTCACGGTATCCTTCGAGTTGTCTGGTGTGGCGCTGCTGCTCACTGTCGAGAAACTGTTCGAGATCTCCACCTTCGTGAGAAGCACTCTTGTAATCGATGATCCAGCGGGTTCCATCTTCATCAATAAAACTTCGATCAATAACCCAGTGCGATGCCAGCCCGTTACGCAGCGTGCTAAGTGCCCATTCGCAGTGAGCATCTGTGTGCTTTCCGGATAAAATCCAGCGGCCTTTTTTACTCTTGATCGCCTGCTGCAGGCCCTGCTTGCATCTGGACAGGGCAGATGCGATCAGTTCACCGGAGAGCCCCTCTGCAATCAGCATGCGTCGCATGGAATCTGTTGCCTGATTGGTCTGTCTGTCACCCCAGTTTTCCACACCATGTTCGGCGACACGCTGCAGCATCGCATGCAGTGTATTACCAACTGGAGCAGCTTCAGCACCGGCCCAACCAAATTCAATCTCATGGACCAGTTCCTGATCTGAGATTATTTCATTAAGGAGTGGAGCTTTGGGAAGTGTTTTGAAACGTTGCAGTGGCAGTCGTTCATCTGCCTTAGCCTCTACACCCTCCTCATTTATGAATGAAACATGTGCACCAAAGCAGTCATCTCCTTTGTTTAGTAGCGGAGAGAGGAGTGAACCTTTGGTTGCCTCACCACTGCTCGAGAGATGACCAAACATGTGTAGCTCAGTCTTTGCCCGGGTTGTGGCGACATAGAGAAGGCGCTCCAGCTCATTGCGTTCGCGTGCTCTTTCGATCTTTTGAACTGTTTTATAGTGAGCGTCTCTGGTTCGAGTCTCACTTTTGGGTGCGATCAGAAGAGAAGCTTTATGGTTAAGTTCAATGTTTGTAAAGGCAAGCAGGGGAGAGTGGCTGCTTTTGGGTGGTTTTCCAAGAGCCGGGAGAATCACAACCTCCCACTGCAGTCCTTTAGCTCCATGCATGGTCATAAGTTCAACCTGAGAAGCTTCTCTGGAGCTGTCCGGTGCTGCATATAGCTTTTCAAGGCGTTCATCGAAGAGGTCGAAATGAATGAACCCTGCAACGGACCTGTCACCATCCAGTTCATCGATGAGTCCCAGAACTGCCTCCACATTTTTCACTGCAGCCTGATCAAGATGGGCAGACATACCCAACCTCAACCATGCCACTTCAACCAGCTTTCGAACGTTGATTTTACCACTCATTATCATACATGGCTCAAGAGCATCTTTGAGATGGGTGATGCGTAGGTTAACGTCAGATGATTCATCTGAACCAGAGGCCTTTTCCTGGATGATTTTCCAGACAGGCCGATCATCACCGGCAATAAGCGTGAACATCTCTGCACTGCTCAAGCCACAGCAGGGAGCTCTAAGCAGCGCTGACCATGCGAGCCTGTCTAGCGGATGTAGCAGTGCACAGGCCAGTGCTCTCAGTGTGCGAACCTCTGGTCGGCTTTTCAGAGGTAGGATTTTTATTGCTCGAAATGGGATTCCGGCCTCACTCAGTGCTGGCATAATGGCGTGAAGCTGTTTGCGGGTACGAGAGAGGACACCGACATTGAGGCCTCTCTCTCTGGCGCTTCTGATCAAGCTGACTGTTTTGTTAGCCTCAGCAAGTTCATCTTCACACTCTTGAAGATGAAGATGAACTTCCCCTTGATGTTTGAGTGCGGCATCAGCAGTTGCGTGGGGAATGGCTCCATTAATGATGTTTTGCTCAATGGGAAAGATGGATGCAAATGCACGGTTTACCCAATCTACAATGGCGGGTGCAGATCGGAAGTTTCGGATAAGTTTTTGTTCTGTGATGGGGGGTAACCCCGCGCTATTGTCAGCGGCCTGCAGAAAGAGCCCGACTTCGGCTTTTCGAAAACGGTATATCGATTGCATCGGGTCACCCACCATGAAAAGCGTCCGTCCATCCTCCTGCTGCCAACCGGAGGTGAGACATCTTAATAGTCTGATTTGTAACTCTGAGGTGTCCTGAAACTCATCAACCAGAATATGATGAATACGATAGTCGAGTTTTAACAGTAGGTCAGAGGGATTGTCACTTGCATCAGTGAGTGCATCCAGTGCCCGCAGGGCGATCTCAGTAAAGTCGGCAGAGGCATCTCTGGAAAATATCTGCTGTAGTTGAATCAGTGCCAGTGGCAATAGCTCAAACAGAGCATGGAGAACCTGCCATTGATTTTCATCGAAGCGGGCTGTTTCAGGAAGTTCGCGAATGTCATGCAGAACCTCGACAAGTTTAGGGGTGCTGGATAAAAGCTCAAGAATTTCAACCATCGCAGCTTTTTCAGCTTTTGCAGATGCAGGGAAACCATCATTTTTGGTGATTCGTTTTTTAAAAGCAGCCCCATTTTTCACCAGGAGAAAGCCTGAAATGAGCTGCCATGCAGTGATCGACTCCATGCTGCAGTCGGGCCACTTTTGGATTGAAACGAGTTGGGTGTTGCCATCGTTTGCTGCTGCAAACTGAAGTAGCTCTACAAGTGTCGCTTTAACTTCAATGGGTATCAGGCTGTCAGATTGTTGCAGTTGGTTCTGCATCCATTCAGCCATGTTGGTTTCAAGAAGCTGACGAAGCTGGCTGGTCTGGCGGCCAAATGCTCCGATATAGCCGAGCCATTGCTCGCGATTTCCCATCATTTCTGACATCAGCTCAATGAGTTGAACCATGTTATGGTCCAGATGAAGAAGCAGGGTTTCAACAGCCTCTGACTCGGACCTGATGGCATCATTAAGTGTTGACTCCACTGCCTCACGATAAGCAGCTATAATGTGTTCACTTGGCGTTGGCATTTCACCCAGCCCGGAGAGCAGAGGCAGCTGTTGTGCCAGAGAGGCTGTCAGGCTATCGAGTGTCATGATACGAAGTCGATTGGGGTTTTCGATCAGCCTCCAACCTCTCTCAGATGAGCGTATGCGCGCGCACTCTGCCAGTTGGAACGTTCCCATTTTATGAGATGAGGCATCTTCCGGTTTTTCCATGCTCAGTGATTGAATGACGCGATTACGCATTTCACTGGCTGCTTTACGGGTAAAGGTGAGGGCGAAAATCTCTTCCGGCTCATCAACAACTGCGAGCAGGGCAAGAATTCTCTGAGTTAACAGTTCAGTTTTACCGGAACCTGCAGGAGCCTGCACCAGATATGAGGATGCTGGATGTATGGCCTGACTACGAACTTCATCTGTCATTCGAGCGTTTCCATTCCAAGGTCAATACCGCTCTCTTCAACACGGCAGACGGCCTCCAGACCACAGTAAGCACAGGATTTTGAGTCTCTGGGTGTTACCTGACTCTCGCCATTGGCAAATTCGGATGCGAGGGCGTTAATATGCTCTCTCCACTCATTAAGTAGCTGTTGCCATGATTCAGGCCGTCTCTGTTTACCATCACATAGAGCAATCCCATGAATACCCGTATCATCGCCAGATAGCCCTTCAAACCCCATCTGATCACCACTTCTCAATGTGGCAAATGCAACAGCATCGTTATCCGTTATCTCTGCAGCCATGGCATAGAGTGGCAGTTGTGGCTCCTCCATACGTTCACCGATCCATTTGCCATGAGACTGTTTTGCACCGGTTTTATAGTCGATCAAGATTCGGTGTCCTTCACCATCGCGATCTATGCGATCTGCCTTGATGGAGATAGGGAATTGTCGTGGAGCATTTTCAGGAAGGTGAAGTTCGTAGCTGTCTTCACTTCCAATCAGTTCAAAGGGTGGACGCAAAAGTTCCAGTTTGAGCCATGCGTGGAGAAGCCGTTGCATCCGTTTTTTTTCAAATTTTCGTAGATTGAACGCAGGTGATGATCGACTCTCCTGCAATGCAGTTTCGATAGCTGAGTCAACCAGTTGCGAACGCTCTTCTTCATTAAGGGCTATCAGTGCTTGTTGTGATTTAAGGCGGTTCCATATCATCTCAAGCGCAAGATGAATTAGTGACCCTTTGGTAGAAGCTTCTACACCCGGTATGGTTGTTCCAAGCTCGGTAATTCCCAGACGATGCGTTGCAAAGGCACGGAAAGGGCATGCTGACTGAAGTTTGATGATTGATGTGCCACCACGAACGGTTTCGTCCGGTTGAATGGGGGTGTTCAGGTTGTCATCAAAGCTTTCCAACAGTTGCTCATGATGTACTACCGGTACGGCTACATATTCACTGCGGGTCAAATTGTTTGCAAAAGATGATGGCAGCTGCTCTTGCTCGTTTTTCTGTTCGGCATATGTGATTTCAATGATTGGGGCAGCCATAAGGGTTTGTTGCCAGAGCCAACTGGATGATTCAAAGCAGAGAGGACCCGAACTCATGGGGATTTTATACTGCTGCTGTAGCCGGAGCGGGAGAAGGGGGTGAGGCTTTGCCGGAGGTGGAAATGCACCCTCATCCATTCCGATAACAAAAAGGTGCTCAAAATGAAGGCCTGCGATCCGGGAGAGTGGCATCACCATGACATTGGGAAATTTAGGCGTGAGTGAAAAGAGCTTCTCACTGCAGGTCGAACGAAGAAGCGATAGAAATTCTCTCCATGGGATGGTGATTTTCTCCTGATTGATGGCGACCAGTGAGAGTAGAAGATCACGAAACATGTTCATTTGCTGAATCTCGATATTGCTGCGTAGTGATTCACTCGCCAGTCCTGCCTGAATAAAACCACTTGTCTGCAGTAACTTCTGCAGAGACTTAATCCATGCAGCAGCAGTTCTGCTCTCCCTGCTCCACTCAGTGATGGTAATGATGAGGTTTTTTAGGTGCGGGAGCTGTTCCAGGTCAGCTGACTCTTTCAGTGAGTTGAGTGAGAGCTGATGCCGGTTCTGTCTGCGAAACATGGCATCCAGGTCGGCACGTCCGGTTTTCTCCTCTTCGTATCCTCTGATCCATGGCGAGAAAAGCAGTGGCGAGAAATCTGCAAAAGCGATGCTTTTGTTTCCAGCTATGGATAGCAGGTGCAGTAGCTGTTGCAGCATCGGTGTTTCAGAGAGCCTTTTACCTGCCATGTTAACGGCTTGAAATTCGAAAGCGGGATTAATTAATGATTCCGGCGTAAGAACACAATCAAGAAGGTGTTGAAGTGCATTGCAGTCACATGATTCACTGGTTGCAATGCCGATTCGCATCTGAGGGTCTTGATCCAGAAGATGTTTGATACGGGCTACTACATGAGCCTGTTCAGATGATTCATCGGGAGCTGCAGTCAGTGTTTGAGTGGAGATTGTAGGCAGAGCTTTAAAGCAGCTAACGTTGCAACCGGCAAGCTCGACTTTTTCAAGAATCTCTAGTTGCATCGGTGAAAGTAATTCAAAGCCATCCAGCAAAATTTGATCAGGAAGCAGTTTTTGCAATTGTGGTTCTGAGAGAGTATCAGAAATAAGTGATTCAACTTCACTGCTAAGCATTCTCTGCTCAGACTGTAGTGATTTCAGCTCTGATTGAACCTCTGTGATCCAGCGGGCTAATGCTTCCCCCTCTTCTCCGCCAAGGGCAAGTTTTGAAATTGGAATTTGATATGCTTGCATCAGCTCCCATGCTTGCGATGCACCTCTGGTAAGTGCCCGTATAGAGCTGGCTTTTATAGCCAGAGCATGAAGATCGTCTGATATGACCCTATCCCACAACTGCTGCTCCTGAAGCTTTGTCAAAGGGATAGGGGAGGTTGGAAGTGTTGCGGCTAATTGGTTTAGCCACTCCTGCCAGAAGAGCACCCGAGGTGTTTCACTTACCTTTTGTTTATCTCTCTTCAGGATTCTTAATTTCCAGTCACTGGCCAGTTGCGGAGTGAATGTGATCAGGAGCGAATTGTTGCTTATCCACTGGTTAGTAAATTGAAACTTGATTTTGGAAGCGATTGGGCTTTCAATATGCTCTGCGGGCACGGTTACTGACCGTCTGCCGGAAAGGAGAGGCCATGAGTCAGGTGAAGATGACATGTCCACAGTGCAAAGAGAAATTTCAGACGGAAGAGGCTGATATCTACGAGTGCCCGAAGTGCGGCATAAATGTGCGTGCTAAAAAGAGTGATCCAGCCGATTTTGATAAAACGCAGACCTTTCACGCCTGATTTACTTCTCCCCTGATTGATTGGACAAAGAATCTGTCTGTTCAATCGGAACCATAGCTCCAGGTACGATCTTTCCTTCTTCATTAACATGAGCTGGCACATAGCGCTGTCGTTCTTCAGGGCCACTACTCATCTCCTGCCATGCCAGAAAAGCGCAGACCAGACCAATGACGATTGCCGTAATATTAAAAAACATGGATGGTGATCCATGATGTTTATGAGGTGTAATATCAATCACCTCATGCTCTTGCATCTTCTGGATTCGGCGAAGCCGCAACCACGCTCTGGATAGAAAGAAAAAATTTCTCAGCATGAACATCAGCAGCGCAGGACCGAAGAAGAAGAGGGCGGATACAAAAATACTGCGAATCATCTCTGAATTAACTCCTGGACCCGAGTCAGGTAGAGCATGACATCCGGATCGTTTCCCTGCCGTTGGGAGAAGTAGACTGTCTCGGCAAGAATTTCCAAAATATGGTGCAGGGCAGCGTGGCGATCAATACCTTTAACACGCATCAGGTGCTCAAGGGCTTGTGGAACTTCCGGTGGCTGTTTAGTAGCAACCTGCTCTTCAAGTGCCAGATGCAGGGAGAGATGAAGGTAAGGGTTCATGCCATCATCAACATGGAAATCCCGATCAAGAAATGACGCCATATCATCAAAGAAGTGGTGGTGTTCCGGATGCATCTCAATGACGCGGGCAATACGAACCTGCATGGCATCCAGTGGCAGATTGTCTTTTGCTTTCTGCCACGCATCCCAGAAAACCTGGCGATGAGCACGAAGCTGTTCGCGATTAGGCTGGCTACGCTTCTCTTCTACCATGTCACTCATGTCGAATCAGATCCTCCGATGTTGTAGTGCCGGCAAAGCTTGTCTTAATTCATTCACTTTGTTGAGTGATAATTCTGCACTGACCACACCTTCGCCATTATTCAGTGAAGTGACGACCTCTCCCCATGGGTCAACGATCATGCTGTGCCCCCATGTTTTTCGGTTTCCGGGATGAGTTCCGCATTGCCCTGCTGCAATGACATATGCCTGATTCTCAATTGCTCTGGCGCGAAGAAGGGACTCCCAGTGTGCTTCTCCAGTGGGTACGGTAAATGCAGCAGGAACTGTCAAAAGGTTACATCCACTGCTGCTGTAGCTTCTGTAGAGTTCGGGAAAACGGAGGTCGTAGCAGATACTGAGTCCAATTTTCCATGGGCCACTCTTCACATTTACCGGCTCTCTTCCGGCAGTGACACTATCTGATTCACAATGTTTTTCAGTGCCAAGGTCTACGTCGAAGAGGTGAATTTTATCGTAGAGAGCCAGTAACTCTCCTGTTGAAGAGAATACTGGAGATGTATTACGAATCCGATTCTTTTCAGGGCCTTTCAGAGCTACGGTTCCACCAACGATAAACATTTGATGTATTTCTGCCTGATTTGAAAGAAAGGAGAGTGTTTGTGAATCAGAAGGGTTTTCAGCTATAGCAATTTTTTCACTCTCATCTTTTCCCATAAATGAGAAGTTTTCGGGTAGCAGGGCAAATTCGCACCCCTTGTCAGCGGCTCTGGCTAGCAGTTCACTGCAACGTTTCAGATTGCTATCATGATCTGATCCTGAGCAGAGCTGTATCGCTGCAGCTCTCATCTTTTTTCCAGCAGAATGACTTTTCTGTCCTGATTAATGCTCATCCGGTATGCGGAGAGAAAGCTCATACCAAGCAGGCCGGTTACGCCATCCGGGGAGAGCTCTTGCACAGTAGAGAGAATATTTTTCTGTTTTATGCCTCCCGCTTCAATCTGTGCAACAGAAATGAGTGGTGCAGTCATCTTTCCGTTTGCAGTCTGTAGAATCACTTTCTGTGAACCTGCTGTATTGATTCGTGCCCGTTTGGCTATGCCAGGTGGAATGGCAACATAGCTTGCACCTGTATCAACAATGAATTGCATCGCTATACCATTAACCTGTCCCTGTACAAGCATGTTGCCACTGCGTTCGGTATATTTCATCTGCATGCTGTTTTTTTTCAGATTAAATTCAGGATTGGATATGGAGCTGATTGACCCCGAATTCTGTTGCTTCGACCCATGCACGGGTTTGTCAGTAAAATGAATGTTTCCTGCCGAATCCATCCATTTATAGACCTCTGCCTCTACCGTTCCGGTTAACAGAAGAAGTAGAGAGAGAGTTACTATTATAAACTTATGCATATCGTCCGATATTCAGTATAGCACCGACATTGGCTTTGTCGCAGAGCTGAGGTATCAGTTTGTCTGTAGTGCAGGTCATCAGTGTCATCATGCCGGGGCCATGGCCACCCAGTGGCGAGTCGGAGTGAATGACCACGCCAATCGTGAGGGAACCTTTGCGGTAGGTGCGCCCATAACGGTTGTCGTGATCCAATACGGCCACAAAATCTCCAAAGCGAAGCTTGTCGAGATGATACTCTTTCACCACAGTTTCATCATGGCAGAGGATGTCATAATCGCCGGTGGTCATGGAGAGAGCTCCGATACCGCTACCCATGGCATAACTTGGCACCATTACGTTTACCGGAACCTCTATTTTTCCATCTTTGCGCTCTTTAAGGCCCCATTTTTCGAGTAGCCCGGGATCAAGGTTGTAGATGAAGACATCATCGTGATCGACGAGTTTCAATCCCTGGCCATGGCCTTTGACAAGAAACTTGTCGTCACAGGTGAGCTTCTCTAACGTTTCATCCGGAAAATCGAGCATAAGATGATCCACGCCACCATGATGTCCCAGTACTGTACCAATATCGCCTTTGGCCTCGCCGGAAATAACACGTACCTGATTGCCACAGCAGGACATGAACTGATATCCCGATGCACATTTATTGTTTTTATGGTCCAGTTTGCTTGATACTCCGGACTCAATGTGTTCACCGGCCCAACCAAATACCGAGTCGCCGATCTTAACATTGTAGGTGATGCCGCCCGTTGAAGGCCATGAAAAAATCTCACCTTCTGAACCCACTTCAAACGGGGCCCACTGGTGGGCCGGTGCAACGCCACCCTGTACGGCAGTCATCACAAGTTGATCACGATTGGTTTTAAGGCTCATACTCTTATCCTCATGCTTCTGTTTCTTTAATATAGTGTAAAAACTGACTGTTGCGACCCTCACGGATGCCACGCTGTTCGAACTTGGTAAACACCCGATCATCATCACGACCGACATAACCGGATTTGCCGGCCACGTTGGTCAGACCCGGCGTGGCATCAAGAATTTCACGCATCCACTCAGCCAGTTCATTAACATCTGAGGCGAGTTTGATAAATCCGCCCGGTTTCAGGCGGCTTACCATCAGTTTGGCAAAATCCTTCTGGATAATACGACGCTTGTGATGTCGAGCTTTAGGCCATGGGTCTGGGTGGTTTACGAAGATGCCATCTAGCTGCTCTTCTTCCACCTGTTTGGTAAGCACAAACTGGGCGGGAAGCTGAGTAATACGGGTGCGTTCGATAAAGCCTGCGTCTTCAAGGCGGCCAACAGCTTTGGCGACACCGGGCAGGTAGATTTCTACGCCAATCAGTGTCCACTCTGGATGACGCTCGGCAAGATGAACCAGAAAGTCACCATTACCGAATCCAATCTCCATGATGATGGGAGAATCAGCAGGGATTTTGGTATCACCCAGAGTCATCTCATTGGTTAGGCCGATGATAGGCAGCCATTTGGTCAAGCGTGCCTCCTGACCTGTAGTAACAAAGCCATTTTTGCGCCCGTGGGTGCGCATCTCATGTTGGCTGAACTGCTTACGGAACTCTTGTGTTAATCGCATGTTGCGAACGGTATCAGAAATTCAGGCAATGATGGACTGTCTGATTTCTTCTGACTTTTCTTTGTCACAGAGTCTTGTGACTAAACGAAGCGCAAACTCTACAGCAGTGCCTGCACCGCGGCTGGTGATGAGGAAGTCATCCTCAACCACCGCATCATCGCAGTAGCTGGAGGAGGGCGTTAATTGCAGTATTTCGTCTTTCATAGCTGGGTAGGAGGTGATGCTTCTCCCCTCAGTGATGCCGTAGGCAGCCAGGGCGGTCGGTGCAGCGCAGATGGCGGCGATTGACTTGCGTTGATTTCTAAGGTTTTCTACCAGTGATTTAACATTGGGATCATCACGGAGCAGGTGAGCGTTAGGAAGGCCTCCGGGTAGTACCACCATATCCCAATCATCTTCTATTACATCTTTAAGTGCTGCATCAGCCTGGATAATGATTTTGGATCTTCCGGTTACACTCTTGCCATTCAGACTAGCCATGGTTACTTCGATGCCGGCTCGCCTTAGAATATCGACAACTGTAACGAATTCGATCTCTTCAACACCTTCTGTAAATGGTACAATTACTTTTCTCATATCAACACCCTGAATTTCTATTACCCTAGACTAACTTATTTGTGTAAAAGCGCTAAAGTACCGGTTCTCATCACCGATAATCTATTAGTAAGCATGGTAGTTGATTATCGACTATAGTGTGAAAAATGAGATTATTGCAAGATGTGATAATGAGTTTTCAGAAGGATCTGGATGTGCTTTTTGGCGCATAGGAGGTTCGTATGGAAATTCAGACTAATATCCCACCAGCAGGTAATACTCAGGCTAGCCTCAGTGGTGGGCAGGAACGCCCCCCCTCTTCAGCACAAACGCCTACAGCGGTACCACCTGTAGGCATCGTCGTGGATATTCAGGCAAGAGAAGATCCGTTAAGTGTTGCTTACACAAGAGTTTTACAGTCATTGAGTGAAAGTTTTGGACTCACAGAGAGTGGTGCGGAATCAAATCCTCCTTCTGGCCCCGAAAGTGTGGCCACCCGGATCTCCAGTGTGGCGGCAAATGTGATTGCTACATCTCAGGCAACAGATGGTAGTTCTTCAGATATTGCGGCCGTCTCCGATGTCATCAGGCAGGCTGTTGATCAGGCGTTTGATGAAGCCAGATCAACTGCTGCAGATCCCGGAAACGTTCCTTTGCAACAGGCAAGAGATGCAACCCGACACCAGCTCGACACGCTCGAAGGGCTTTTGGGACTAAGAGACAATCAGGCTTGAGGGAAGACCGTGAGATTCGCTTTGTAATTTCTCGAGCACCTCGTTTAGCAGCTCACTTCGATCAGCTTTGCAGAGCGATGAGTTGGAGGTGTTTCATCTGCAGCGATGTGAAACGCCTCTTTTTTTATTGTTACACGAGCCTCACTAAACCCATAACGTTTTAACTTTTTAGATAGATAAAGAGTTCAGTCTCGAACAGAGGCTATCTATTGGTTATGCTGCCCGAATGAATTTTCTTGTGCTGCAACATCTTCGAATTGAACCGACTGCAATGATTGGTGAGTTGATTGAGCATGCCGGGCATAGCATCGAAGTGGTTCGTATGGATAGGGATGAGCCTGTTCCACAATCACTTTCAGGCTTTGATGGTGTGATAGCCATGGGCGGTTCGATGTCGGCCAATGATGTGCACATCCCTTTTATTGCTGATGAGATTCAGCTTTTACAAAAAGCGATAGCGGTTGATCTGCCTGTTCTGGGGCTCTGCCTTGGTGCCCAGCTACTGGCCAGGGCAGCAGGTGCTGAGATTATTACCTCTCCGGTTCGTGAACTGGGTTGGTGTCCGGTGCAGAGAGCCGAAGGTTCAGTCGCTGATTCGCTTTTTCGGGCTTTGAATGACGGCGATCTGATGGTGTTTCAGTGGCACGGTGAGACGTTCACACTACCTGATGCAGCCACGCTGGTTGCAACACACCCTGATGTTCCACATCAGGCATTTCGCATTGGCTCATCGCAGTATGGGCTGCAGTTTCATATTGAGGTGGATCAAGCCATTATTAAATCGTGGATTGAGGCTGGTGCGAGTGAACGGGAATCGCTTGGAGATACCGGTATTGCTACAGTTCTTTCTGAGGGGGCACTCTATCTCGCTCCTGCGCAAAAGTTTTGCAGGGAGATGGTAAATGCATGGCTTATTTTGTGTGACACGGTTGCACACCCCAGTGCGTAAGGGCGGGGATTGTTAATGTTTTCAGCTCACCATACAGCTATTAGCGTTACGGATATAAAGCGCTCTATACTATTTTATGAAAATATCGGCTTTAGCGTTGTCATGCAGTGGCAGGCAGAAGATAAAAGCCTTAAAATTGTGCATATGAAGCTTAAAGGCATGCTGCTGGAGCTGTTCTGCTACGCATCACCGAAAGGAGATAGCGTTCAAAATCAGACGCTGGAGATGGGGTTAAAAAAGATCGGTGTAAAACATTTTGGTCTTAGAGTGGATGATATCGAGGTTGCGCGCAGGCAGTTGATTGAAGTTGGACTTATTGACGACTCAGTTGCTGTTACTAAGGGTAGAACCGGCATCGAATATTTTTTTATTCGTGATCCTGATGGCTTGTTTGTTGAGATCGTTCAGGATGATCGCAGTTTATAACAGCGGAATCCTTCCATGCTACTCCCTATTAAAATAAGCGAAGCTGTTTCCTTTTGGTAGCGGTGGCAGAGTGTGACAGATGATCCTGCTGGATCAGTTTTTAAATTCAGGCGAGGTATCATGAAGTTCGAGCGTTACTACATTTCTGCAGAGATTAAAAAAAATCTGGCACAGCTCGGCTTTAATCGGCCTACGGATATCCAGTTTAAGGCAATTCCATCCATTTTAAATGATGAGGATGTACTGGCAGTTGCTCAGACGGGAACTGGTAAAACAGCAGCGTTTGCTATTCCTGTGATTGATAAAATTCATCGCATGAAAAGCAGCAAGCGCTCTTACGGTATTAAGTGCATTGTCATGGTGCCAACTCGTGAGCTGGCGCTGCAGATCGGTGAGGTGTTCAAAAGCCTCTCTAAGCATACCAAAGTCAAAACTTTCACGCTGCATGGGGGCGTTGAGCAGGATAGCCAGATTCAGAAGCTTCAGGATGGGATTGATGTCCTGATTGCTACACCGGGGCGTATGTTTGACCTGATCAACCAGGGTTCGATCAGACTCCAGGCTGTAAATACGCTGGTACTGGATGAGGCTGATCATATGCTTGATCTCGGTTTTATTGAGGATATCAAGTATATCAAAAAGATGCTGACGGGGAGGCATCAGACGCTTTTTTTCTCGGCAACATTTAATGATGAAATCAGGAAACTTGCTTACTCGCAGGTGAAGAGTGCGGCTATTCGTATTCAGATATCGCCTAAAGACCCAGTTTCCAAAAATGTCTCACATTTTGTCATGTTTGTGGAGATGGATGATAAACGGCTGTTTCTGGAAAACTTTATCAAGGAGAACCCTGAAAGCAGAGTGATTGTTTTTGTGCGGACAAGAGTTCGGGCAGACCGTGTTGCGAAGGCCATGGAAAGGGTAGGCATCAATTCACTGGCCATTCATGGCGAAAGGGATCAGCAGCAGCGTTCGGAAGCGATGCAGCAGTTTCGAGATGGCGTCTGCAACATATTGATTGCAACAGATGTCAGTGCGCGCGGTATAGATGTGCCAGATGTGAACTATGTGATCAATTACGACCTGCCGGAAAAGTGTGAGAACTATGTACATCGGGTGGGCCGGACAGGGCGCGGTGTGAAGCGTGGAACGGCTATTTCGTTTTGCAGCAGTGAAGAGCGCGAACTCCTTGGAGAGATTGAGGCTTTTTTACAGAAGCCCATTGAGGTGATGAAGATCGGTAAAAAAGCTTATGCGGAGAGTGTTGATTCTTCAAAACGGGCAGGGAATGATCTTCGTGTGTTAGTGGCGGAACATGACCAGTGGCTTAGCAAAACCACACCAAAGAAGAGTAAGGGCAAGAAAGCTAAAGTGAATAAAGTGAAAAACAGAAAGACGAAAGGGTAGAAATAGCTGGCGGAAGCACTCTCCTACATTGAACTTGGCATGTTCAATGATCTATTATACTAGCTCAATTAAGTCTCTTGATAATGGCGCCGAACCAGCGAGGTGGCGGTTTTTTCAAGCGTCTCCATGCGAACAGGTTTGCTCAAAAACATGCCTGCCTGTTTCATATCTGAATCTCTGCTATCGGCGGATGCCGTGATAACGACAAACTTCTGCTCAGGGTGAATTTCTTTCAACAGATCAATCATCTTATAGCCATTCATTTCAGGCATGGAGACGTCGGTCATGATTGCGACAGGTGCTTTAAACTCGTTGCTTTTTGCGTACGCAATATATTGATGTGGGGAGTTAAATGCCCATGAGGAGAAGCCGAGAGCGTCCAGCATGGAGACAATAACGTCGCTAACCTGTTTGTCATCGTCAATCACATGGAATTGCATAGCGATACTATAGCTGTGTTGAGATGGTTTCATATCGCATAAATATGCTACACATTTAAATTATGGTTATTTGATGATGGCTATAAAGAAAAGGCGCGGCATAAGCCGCGCCACTCTCTATTTTCGTATGGTATGGAAGATGTTGGACATAGAAGCCCAATATCGAATCAAATATTAAGCACCCATATCTTCTTCAGGATTTGCACTCACCTGATGAATGGAGAGGTCAGCACCGCGGTACTCGTCCTCTTCAGATAGACGAATGCCCATCACAGCCTTGATAACTCCATACACAATAAAGCCGCCAGCAATTGCAATCGCCACACCCGTCAGCGTACCCACCAGCTGAGACATGAAGGTGACGCCACCGGCACCACCCAAAGCAGTGGAGCCAAAGATTCCTGCAGCAATGCCACCCCAAAGACCTGCACCACCGTGAAGTGGAATGACTCCAAGCACATCATCGAGTTTTAATTTGTCTTGAATGAACTGAAAGCCATAGACGAAGCCTGCGCCAGCAACAATACCGATTGTAAGCGCTCCAACCGGATGGACAATATCTGAGCCTGCACAGATGCCCACCAGCCCTGCTAATGCACCGTTATGAACGAAGCCCGGATCATTTTTCCCTGCAACGAGAGCTGCTAACAGTCCGCCTACCATGGCCAGCAGTGAGTTGATGGCGACAAGTCCTGATGCTCCTTCTGCATTGCCAGCGCTCATGACGTTAAATCCGAACCAGCCAACACATAGAATCCATGATCCCAGAGCAAGGAAGGGGATGTTAGATGGAAGAATAGCATTGACCTGGCCATCACGAGTGTAGCGGCCTTTACGTGCACCCAGCATAAAGACGGCTCCCAAAGCAAGGAAACCACCCATGGCGTGTACAACAACCGAGCCTGCGAAGTCATGGAACTCAGCGCCGAAATTGACACTTAACCACGCCTGGTAGCCAAAGTTGCCAGCCCAGATCATCCCTTCATACAGAGGGTAGATCAGGCCAACCAGAATGACGGTTGCCAGCACATTGGGCCAGAAGCGTATGCGCTCGGTTACCCCGCCGGAAATGATGGCTGGAATAGCGGCGGCAAAGGTAAGGAGAAAGAAAAAGTGAACCATCTCATATCCATTGGTAGCGCCGCCGATGTTGTTGAGCTCCGATACCGGAGCGAAAAAGTCTATACCGTATGCTACGGTAAACCCGATAAAGAAATAGGCGACTGTTGAGAAGCCAAAATCGGTGATAACACGGACCAGCGCGCTCACCTGATTCTTTTTTCGAACCGTGCCTACTTCTAGAAAGGCAAAGCCTGCGTGCATTGCCAGAACCATGGCTGCACCCATAGTTAGAAAGAAAACATCAAAACCTGCGGTATTCATTTAACCTGTCCTATCCTTTTAAGTTGATTGTCTTTAAGAGAGCGCTTCTTCATCTTCCTCGCCAGTACGGATGCGCACAACCCGTTCAACAGCGCTGACGAAGATTTTGCCATCGCCAATTTTTCCGGTATTGGCAGCAGCGCGAATCGCTTCGACGGCTGCATCGACCTGCTCTCCAGGGATTACGATGGATAGCTCGGTCTTCGGAATGAAGTCGACGTTGTATTCAGCTCCGCGATAGAGTTCAGTATGGCCTTTTTGGCGGCCGTGTCCGCGCACTTCAGCGACAGTCATACCTGTAATGTTAAGCTCAAGGAGAGCATCTTTGACATCGTCCAGTTTGAACGGTTTAATAATTGCGGTTACTTTTTTCATAGCCAGTCTCCCTCAGTTTTGATGAGCAAGCTAAGCTGAACTTTTAGTGCTCATTCATCAATGGAAATTCTTTCGTTTTGACTCTTTACTTATTCACGCCTCCCTTAAAAGAAGTGAGAGGCAGGGGTAAGCCTGCCTCTCTTTCTTTCAACGATAACCATATAATGGATGGGTGTTATGATTATCGAATCAGAGTTGCTATCCAGGAACTAAATTTGTGCCTTTTGCACAGATTTAGAACTTACTGCCTTGACTGAGTAAACTCAGGGTAGGCTTCAAGTCCACATTCGCCGACATCAAGACCTTCGTACTCTTCTTCTTCAGAGACACGAATGCCAAATACCGATTTCACGATGAACCAGACGGCAAAGCTTGTGATGAATACCCATGCGAAGATCACACCGATACCCAACAGCTGAGCAGATAATGTTGCATCAGGGTTGGAAAGGCATACGGCTAACAGGCCCCAGATGCCGACAACACCATGCACGGAGATGGCGCCAACCGGATCATCGATCTTGAATGTACGATCCATAGTAACGATGGAGAGAACCACAAGAACACCGCCAATGCCACCAATCACTGTTGCCAGTTCCGGAGATGGGGTTAGTGGTTCAGCCGTAATAGATACCAGACCAGCCAGAGCACCATTCAGGGCCATGGTTAGATCAGCCTTGCCAAACCAGAGGCGTGCAAAGATCAGGGCTGCAATACAGCCACCGGCCGCAGCCATGTTGGTGTTTACAAAAACCAGAGCTGTAGCATTGGCTTCTGCGATGTCTGACACTTTTAGCTCAGAGCCGCCGTTAAAGCCAAACCAGCCCATCCAGAGAATGAACGTTCCCAGTGTGGCTAGTGGCATGTTGGCACCAGGAATGGCGTTTACAGAGCCGTCCTTGCCATACTTACCTTTACGGGCGCCCAGTAGAAGTACGCCTGCAAGAGCAGCAGCAGCACCAGTCATATGAACAACACCTGAGCCTGCAAAGTCGAGGAAACCAGCGCCATCAAGGAAGCCACCACCCCATTTCCACATGCCCTGTACCGGGTAGATAAAGCCTGTAAGCACGATGGCAAAGGCAAAGAAAGCCCATAGTTTCATACGTTCAGCTACTGCACCGGAAACAATCGACATGGCTGTTGCTACAAATACAACCTGGAAGAAAAAGTCCGATAGGTTGGAGTAGTAGGGAGCATCTTCACCACCGGCGAGAACTGCCGCGGCTTCATTGTCACCACCAAGGCCAAAACTGATGCCCGGAATAACAGATGAGATAGCATCACCATACATGATGTTGTAACCCACCAGCATGTACATGACACATGCAATTGAATATAGCACGATATTTTTGGTGAGAATTTCGGCCGTGTTTTTAGAGCGGACAAGGCCAGCTTCAAGCATTGAGAAGCCAGCGGCCATCCACATGACGAATGCACCCATTACCAGAAAGTAAAAGGTATCAAGTGCGTATTTTACCTGGAGAATATCTCCTGTTATCTGTTCCATTTTAACGCTCCTGTTAGCTTAGTGCTTCGGCGTCTTCTTCACCCGTACGGATGCGAATGACACGCTCGATATCACTGACAAATATTTTACCATCGCCAATTTTGCCGCTGTTGGCGGCCTCTCTGATGGCGTTAACAACTGAATCAACCTGATCTGCTGTTACTACAACACTAACTTCAGTTTTGGGTACAAAGTCAACGTTGTATTCAGCACCTCGATAGAGTTCTGTATGGCCCTTTTGGCGACCGTGTCCGCGGACTTCTGATACAGTCAGTCCGGTCACATCCATCTCCAACAGGGCATCTTTTACATCATCGAGTTTAAACGGCTTGATGATGGCTCGAATTACTTTCATGATTGCTGCTCCTTAATTTTTTTAATTAGATTGAAGTAGGGGCAGTCACAGCTGCCCCTATTTACATTTATACGCTTAAAATGCTGCGTTTAGTCCACCTACAAACTGAGTGCTGTTGCTTGGCGCGCCTGTGTAAGTTGGGATTGAAACCATGAACGAAGGTGTGAAGGTAATATCACTGACTTCGATATCTTTACTGATGCCCAGATCTACGTGACCAAGCTCATTTTTTGTGGTTGGGAACGAGGTGGCAGTGGTTGGCAGATAGAAGCCAAAGTTTGCCGAAAGGTCATATCCCATAAGGTTGTGTCCGAGGCCCAGGTCAACGTAGGAATCTTTTTTCCATGCACCACCCACAGCGTAGTAATATGTGGCTGAAACAGGGCCAAAGCCCAGTCCTGCATAGACTTCAGTTGCATTTGAAGCGGCTGAGTTCAGATAGGCGAAGGCAATAGCACCAAATGAGTAGCTGAGACCGCCGATTTCACCTGAGTAATCAAGGGTGAAGTCGAACTCGGTTGAGTTGCTTGCCAGTGAGGCGAACCATACGTTGGCTGATAGCCCCATGCCTGAATCAACATTTAGATCGCCCTGTACAGAAGCGTTAGGTGTCTGCTGCATTCCTCTCCACATGTATTGGCTGTAAATACCGATGTCACCGTTAACGGAAACCTCTTCTGCCTGTGCAGATGCTACAGTTATTCCGGTTGCCAGCATTATTGATATTGCATAGTTGATGATTTTTTTATTCATGTTTCTAGTTACTCCTTATTAATAATTAAATGGTGGAGAGTTGATTAGGCTATCCTTTTGAATAAATCATAAAGCAGCAATTGTGCCAGTAGATGATTGGCTGAAATATGTTGCAAATAAAAGGTTTTGAAATATCCCCTTTGATCTATCAGTCTAAATAATGGACATCAGTGCTTAAATATAAGGCATTAACAGGGTGTGTTACTACGGAATCGTTGCTGTTATCGTTCGCATCAATGGGTTCAGTGAAGGCTCAACAGGAGATTATGTATGTCGGTTCAGTTTGATTTTGCCGTGTGGGGCGTTTTTTTTGCAGCGCTAATATATATTCTGGGTAATGGCATCTGGGTGAATCATCTGGTGCGTGAACGCACGTGGCTGGGCTGGCTTGGCTGGTCTGCTTTGGGAGTGATTCTGATTTTCGTGGCAGCGCTGTTTGAGGTGCGGCTTGATCAATCCTCAGATGCCGGAGCTTTGGATAGACTTGGAAGCGTAGATCGTGAAAATCACTGGATTGCATTGGGTCTCTTTGCACTTATGTCTGTTCCCGGGGCAGCTTCGGTTCTATTAAAGCAGAGTGTTAGGTGGACAAGGCTGACGCTTTTACTGCCAGCAATTCTTATTTTTATTCCCGTTGGCGAGCAGTTGGCTAACCCGGATGATAGTTACATGTTGTTGAGCTTAGGAGCTACGGCTGCAGTTTGCGCTACGCTATTTTTATGGCAGATGTTTTTAGATTGTGAACCGAATTCGGTTCATGCAAAAAAACAGGCTGCTGAGGTTTAGGGGAGAGCGGCGATGAAACATGCACAGTCACGGGCTTCAACGCTTGTTGAGGCACTGCCGTATCTGCAGCGATTCGCTGATCAGACCATTGTGATCAAATATGGCGGTAACGCTATGGTTGAAGAGGATCTGAAGCGGAGTTTTGCAACCGATATCACGCTGATGAAACAGGTGGGTATCAATCCTGTTGTCGTGCATGGTGGAGGCCCTCAGATCGGTAAGGTCCTGGCGCAGATTGGAAAAGAGGCAAAGTTTGTTGATGGTATGCGGGTAACTGATACCGAGACGATGGATATTGTAGAGATGGTTCTGGCTGGCAGTGTAAACAAAGAGATTGTTGCCAATATTAATTCTGCAGGTGGCAAAGCTGTTGGCCTCTCTGGCAAGGATGGTGGCCTCATCTGCGCTGATAAAATGAAGGTGAAACGTGATGCGCCTGAGCTGGATGTGCCTGAGATTATTGATGTTGGGCATGTTGGTCAGGTAAGGGCTATCAACCCTCAAATACTGGATGTGCTTGAGAGCGACCGGTTTGTGCCTGTGATCGCTCCGGTTGGTTATAATAAAGCTGAAGGCCAGAGCTATAATATTAATGCCGATTTGGTAGCCGGAGCTATTGCTCAGGCGCTGGGTGCCGCAAAGTTGATTCTGCTAACCGACGTGCCGGGTGTGCTGGATGAAAGCAAAGAGCTTCGCTCCAGCCTCTCTGCTGACGAAGCGCGCAGCTGGATTAAGAAGGGAACCATTGCCGGAGGGATGATTCCAAAGGTGAACTGTTGCCTTGATGCGGTTGAACAGGGTGTTTCAAGAGCCCATATTATTGATGGCAGGGTGCCGCATGCGCTGCTGCTGGAAGTGTTTACGGATGAAGGTGTCGGTACCGTCTTTACGGCTGATTAGCTTAAGATTACTTCTCCTGACTTTGAAAGCCCTCTGCGAAAGCAGGGGGCAGGTCTTATATCATGTGACCTCACGAGGTAATGCGTAAAAAAAATGGGACGTTATCCTTTTCAGGCAGAGAATAAGATTATTGTAAAATTTTAATATTTTTGTGTCTGAACGGATAAAAGAAGGTAAAATTTACAGAAATCTTTCTCAGAAAGGGTCTTTTAAGCCCTTTTTTCTTGGAAAAAATGTGAAAATTGATTCAAAACCGATCTGCAAGCCCTGTTTAGGTAAAATTCTGCAATAATCTTTTGGGTATAATCATGGGCAATCAGTTGTCCTGATTAGGGCTGATACCGACATTCACGGTGTGTACATAAGGGAAGAATGCCTTATAAAGGTTAGGGGCTGTCCCAGATAACTAGCAATTATTTTCTCTAACCCATTGTTTTAACTGTTTTAATTGCGTTCTCGAATCACTGTTGTTAAAATGCCACTCACATTCCTTTAAAAATAGCGGGAAATGTTCT